>Ga0302325_10000012_pt1 | contig 521118 bp, 496 predicted proteins | sample Palsa_T0_2_FD_201948 | JGI IMG/M metagenome (GOLD analysis project Ga0302325, IMG submission 201948) | Peat permafrost microbial communities from Stordalen Mire near Abisko, Sweden - Palsa_T0_2 | ecosystem: Environmental > Terrestrial > Soil > Palsa > Peat permafrost | place: Sweden: Abisko...
ATCGCGCAGTTGGCGATAGATAGGCTGGTTGTCATTCCAATTAGGATCCATTCCCCACTCGATGTGCCGACCCTGTGTAGGGGCCATATAGCACGCTAATCTAGCAGAACGCTCTTGCAGTCAAATCAGGCAGCGGCCAGGGTGACCACGGCCTGATGCTGAGGAAGGCTGCCGTTGAACAGGTAGGCGATGCCGCCCAGCATCAAGCTGTTCATCATCAGGGCCATGGCGAGGGCTGCGATCTTGGTGGAAGTTTGGGTGTTCATGACTGATCTCCTTTTCGTGGCTGCCACCGAGGTGTTTCGGTGACTTGGTGATATAGTACTATACAACACTGCTACATGCAAGCACCTTGTTGAGCCCTTCGTCCAGCGCCCCCTTTGCCCCCTGCATCCCCGCGATTCAGCTAACATTCCTGGTTTTGCGCGGGGGAGCCGGTCATGAAAAAGCCAGTCACTGTCACCATCACGGGCGCCGCAGGAAATATCGGTTATGCCCTCGCTTTTCGCGTCGCTTCCGGCCAGATGCTGGGACCCGACCAGCCTATCAACCTGAATTTATTGGAGATTCCTGCCGCCGCAGCGGCCGTGCAAGGCGTGCTGATGGAACTCAACGATTGCGCCTTCCGCACCTTGAACCGGGTCGCGGCGACCCATGACGCCACCGTCGCGTTCAAGGATTGCGACTTCGCGATGCTGGTGGGCGCGCGGCCCCGGGGACCCGGGATGGAGCGCAAGGATCTCTTGCTGGAGAACGCCAAGATTTTCTCCGCTCAGGGCAAGGCGCTCGACGCCGTCGCGAGCCGCGATGTCCGGGTATTGGTGGTCGGCAATCCCGCCAATACGAATGCGCTCATCGCCCAGCGCAACGCGCCGTCATTGGCGCCGGAGCGCTTCACCGCGATGACGCGGCTCGATCACAACCGCGGCCTCGCGCAATTGACCGAGAAAGCGGTGGTCGCACTGCCCGAGGTCAAGAAGGTCATCATCTGGGGCAACCACTCGGCGACGCAGTATCCCGATTTGCACCACGCGACGGTGAGCGGCCGACCGGCGCTGTCGGTGGTCGGCGAGAATTGGTTCAAGGAGACATTCATTCCAACCGTGCAGCAGCGCGGCGCGGCGGTCATCAAGGCGCGCGGAACATCCTCGGCGGCGTCGGCCGCCGCGGCGGCGTTGGACCATATCCATGACTGGGTGCTCGGCACTGCCGACGGCGACTGGGTCAGCATGGGAGTCGCCTCGGACGGAAGCTACGGCATCGCGGCGGGCGTCGTCTACTCGTATCCGGTGACCTGCAAGGGCGGCCGGTATAGCATTGTTCAGGGATTGAACGTCAATGAATTCAGCCGGGAAAAAATGCTGGCGACTCACCGCGAGCTCAGCGAGGAGCGCGACGGTGTCAAAGACTTGATCTAGCCTAAAGATAAAAGGCCTCATGAACGACTCGTTGCTGAGCGCTGCCGCGGTTCTCGCTGTGGGTATCGCCTGGATCCTGTTGTTCGCGGGCGCGATTCTCATCCTCGCCTACCGCCGCGCCAGCCTAGGCTGGGCAACCGCCGTTCTTGCGGTGCTGTTCCTCTGCTACTGGGTGTTCGGCGCCGCACCCCCGTGGTGGAAAATTCTCGTCTCGATCCCGACCGTCCTCTTGCTGCTGCTCAATATCCGGCCCTTGCGGCGCAAGCTCGTCTCGAGACCATTCCTCAAAACCTATCGCCGGCTGCTGCCCTCGATGTCGGCGACGGAGCGCGAGGCGTTGGCTGCGGGCACGGTTTGGTGGGACGGCGAATTGTTCACCGGCGGTCCCGATTGGCCCAAGCTCATGTCGGCGAAGGTGCCCGCACTCACCGAAACTGAGCAGGCGTTTCTCGACGGTCCCTGCGAGGAACTGTGCGCCATGCTCGACGACTGGGAGATTACCCATCGGCGCGGCGACATGACGCCGGAGGTCTGGGCCTTCATCAAGTCGCGCGGCTTCTTCGCCATGATCATTCCCAAGCGCTACGGCGGCCTGGAATTTTCGGCCTACGCGCATTCCTGCGTGCTGATCAAGGTCGCCTCGCGTTCGGCGACCGCGTCCTCGACCATTGCCGTGCCGAACTCGCTCGGGCCGGCGGAGCTGCTGCTGCACTACGGCACCGAAGCGCAAAAGGATCATTATTTGCCCCGGCTCGCGCGCGGCGATGACGTTCCTTGCTTCGCGCTGACCGGTCCGCGCGCCGGTTCCGATGCCGCCGCGATTCCCGACACCGGCGTCATCTGCAAAGGGCAATGGCAGGGCGCGGAGATCATCGGCATCAAACTCAATTTCTCGAAGCGCTATATCACGCTGGCGCCGATCGCCACGGTGATCGGTCTTGCGTTTCGTCTGTTCGACCCCGACAAGCTCATGGGCGAGCGCACGGATTTGGGAATCACCTGTGCGCTCATTCCGCGCGGCACGCCGGGAATCAGCATCGGCCGGCGGCACTTTCCGCTCAACGTTCCGTTTCAGAATGGACCGATTCACGGCCACGATGTGTTCGTTCCGATGGATGCCGTCATCGGCGGATTCGCCATGGCGGGCCAAGGCTGGCGCATGCTGGTCGAGCAATTGTCGGTGGGGCGCTGCATCTCGCTGCCGTCCAATACCGCCGGCGCCGCGAAAGCGGCGGTGTACGCGTCGGGCGCCTATACGCGGGTGCGGCGGCAGTTCAACATGCCGGTCGGCCGCTTCGAGGGCATCGAGCAGGTGCTGGCCCGCATGGCGGCGCGCACCTACATCATCGACGCGGCCCGCTCCGTCACGGCCGGCGCGATCGACGGAGGAGAAAAGCCTTCGGTGCCCTCCGCCATGCTCAAGTATCACGCCACCGAGTTCGGCCGCATGATCGCGAATGACGCAATGGACGTGCATGGCGGCAAGGGAATTTGTTTGGGTCCCAAGAATTATCTGGGGCGCGGCTATCAGCTCGTGCCCGTCGGCATCACCGTCGAGGGTGCCAATATCCTGACACGCAGCCTGATCATCTTCGGACAGGGGGCCGTGCGCTGCCATCCCTGGGTGCTGAAGGAAATGAATGCCGCGCGCAATCCGAACCACGAGGAAGGTGTGCGTGAATTCGACCGTGCGCTGATGGGCCACATCGGTTTTGCGATCTCGAACGCCGTGCGCTCGATGTTCCTGGGCCTCACCTTTGCGCGCTTCACCAAAGTACCGCGGGCCGGTCCCACCGCCCGCTATTTTCAGCATATCAACCGCTACAGCGCCTCGTTCGCGTTTGCCGTCGACATCGCCATGCTGGCGCTCGGCGGTTACCTCAAGAAAAAAGAGAACCTGTCGGCGCGCTTGGGCGACGTCCTCTCATACATGTATCTGGCATCGATGGTGCTGAAGCATCACGACAACCAGGGGCGCGATGAGGCCGACCTGCCGCTGGTCGAATGGGCGTGCCGCAGCTTGCTCTATCAGGCTCAGGAACAACTGCATCAATTCTTGCGAAATTTTCCGAATCGTCCGTTGGCGGGCCTCATGCGCCTGGTGATTTTCCCGCGCGGGCTCACCTATTTTCCTCCCAGCGACGCACAAGGCCGCGCCATCGCGCGCCTGATGACGAGTCCGGGTCCGGTCCGGGAGCGGCTCAGCGGTCAGATTTACAAGACCCTGGAGCCTACGAATGCGCTCGGACTGCTGCAAGAGGTGCTGCTGTTGGCCGATGCCGCGGAAGCGCTGGAGAAGCGCGTGCGGGTCGACGGAGTGAAGCAGGGCCGGATCACGGCCTTGGACCTTCCGGGGCAAATCGCGCAGGCCGCGCGATTCGGCATCTTGAGCGAGGGGGAGGCCGGGATGCTGCGCGACTACGACGCCAAGGTCCAGAATCTCATCGATGTCGATGACTTCGCGCCGCATGAGCTCGGTGCGAACACGGAGCGAAACCAAGACGCGGAGCGGGAACAAACCTAAGGAGGATTCATGAAGCGATTCATATTGGCATTGGGCGCGGCGGCACTCACCACCTTGGCGCTGGCGCAGGAGCGGCTGCCGTCGGCGGCAGGGGCCGAGGTGTATATCATTTCCCCCCGCAACGGCGCGGCCGTGGGGAGTCCGGTCAAAGTGCAATTCGGACTCAAAGGCATGGGGGTTGCGCCCGCGGGCGTCAAGTTCGACAACACCGGCCATCATCATTTGCTGGTGGACACGGATTTTTCCGAATTGAAGCTCGATGCGCCGCTGCCCGTGACCGACAAGATCCTGCATTTCGGCAAGGGCCAAACCGAGACCACGGTGACGCTCACCCCGGGCAAGCACACGCTGCAATTGGTGTTTGCGGATTACACGCATAGCATGTTCGATCCGCCGCTGCATTCGCAGAAAATCACGATCACCGTGAAGTGAGCGTCCCGCGGACCATTCTGCACGTCGACATGGACGCATTCTATGCGTCCGTGGAAGAGCGCGACCGGCCGGAACTCAAGGGCAAACTCTTGATCGTAGGCGGGACCAGCGGCCGCGGCGTGGTCGCGGCCGCGAGCTACGCGGTGCGGCGTTTTGGCGTGCGCTCGGCCATGCCCATGAGCGAAGCCCTGCGGCGCTGTCCGGAAGCGATCTGCGTGCACCCGCGAATGGACCGCTACCAGGAGGTTTCCGCACAGGTTTTCGAGATTTTTCGAGAGTTCACGCCGCTGGTGGAAGGACTGTCCCTGGATGAGGCATTCCTCGATGTGACCCGCAGTCACGAGCTCCTGGGCGGTCCCGAAGAGATCGGCAGTGAAATCCGGCGCAGAATTCGCGCCGCCACAGAACTGACCGCATCGGTCGGAATCGCACCGAATAAACTGCTTGCCAAAATCGCATCGGACCTCAACAAGCCGGACGGTTTGTGCCTCATCGGGCCCGCGAACATGCACCAGGTACTCGACGGTCTGCCCATTCAGAAGCTGTTTGGCGTGGGACAAAAATCACTGCCGGCCGTGCACGCGGCGGGCATCCAGACCTTCGGCGATCTGCAGAGGGCCGGCGAAGCCCAACTGTGGCGCGCCTTCGGCAAGCATGGAAAAGCCATGCAGGCCCTGGCGTCCGGAATCGACGACCGGCCCGTCAATGCAAACCGGGAAGAGAAATCGATCAGTGCCGAAGAGACGTTCGCGGTCGACATCCGCGATGCCGCCGAGCTCAAGCGGCAATTGTCGGGGCTCGCGGATCGCACGGCCGCGCGCTTGCGGGCGCACCACTTGGCCGCGGGCCGGGTCACGGTGAAGATCCGCCGCGCGGATTTCGCGACGTACACGCGCCAGCGGGGCCTGGAGCCGCCGACGCAGGACACCGCCGCGGTCGCCGCCGTGGCGCAAATCCTGCTGCTCGAGTGGCTGGCAAGCCATACGAATGCCGCAGTGCGATTATTGGGAGTCGGCGTCGGTGACTTGCAGACGATTCGGCAAGCCGATCTGTTCAAGGAGCTGCCGCCCAAGGACTCTCGGTTGGACGCGACCGTCGACGGTATTCGGGACCGCTTCGGTTCCGCGCTGCTGACCCGCGCGAGTCTCCTGCCGCGATCGCGCGACGGCGGCGGTCCGCGCCACGGCTGAGCTTGGTATCATCAGGCCCAAGTTATGTATACCAGCTTCTTCGGCCTCAGCGAAAAGCCGTTCGCGATAACGCCGGACCCGCGCTACCTGTATTTGAGCGAACGCCACGCCGAGGCGCTCGCCCATCTCTTGTACGGAATCAATGAATCGGGCGGCTTCATTCAATTGACCGGCGAGGTGGGCACCGGCAAGACCACGGTCGTGCGTACGCTGCTATCGCGCGTGCCGCATCATGCCGACGTGGCGGTGATCTTGAATCCGCGCGTCACGCCGGTGGAGTTTTTGCTCACGATTTGCGAGGAGCTGGGTCTCGGGCTCGACGAGGCCGATCGCGACAGCGTCAAACAGATGGTGGATGCGCTGAATCGGCGGCTGTTGTCCGCGCACGCGGATGGCAGACGCATCATCGTCATCGTCGACGAGGCGCAGAACCTGTCGGCGGAGGTACTCGAGCAAGTTCGCCTGCTCACCAATCTCGAGACGGCGACGCAGAAGCTGCTGCAGATCATATTGATCGGCCAGCCTGAACTTCGCGAGCTCCTGGACCGCAACGACCTGCGCCAGTTGGCGCAACGCATTACCGGACGCTACCACTTGAAGCCGCTGTCGCGGGAGGAAACGCAGGGCTATGTGCGTCACCGGCTGCGCGTCGCGGGAGCGTCCGGCGAAATCTTTACGCCCGCCGCGCTGCGCGAGGTGTATCGCTTGGCGTCGGGCATTCCGCGCGTCATCAACGTGTGCTGCGACCGCGCGCTGCTCGGCGCCTATACCCAGGAGTTGCGCAAGGTCACGCCATCCTTGGTGCGGCGGGCGGCCGGCGAGGTGTATGGGCGGCGCTTCGCTCCGCCGTGGCTCAAGTGGGTCGCCGCCGCAAGCGTCGTCGCCGGCGTTGCCGCCATCGGTTTGGCCGGCTGGCGCGTTTGGCAACTGCAAACATCCCCGTTGCACGCCGCCGCGAAGGCAGCGCCTGCCGCAGTCCATTCCCCGGCGGTGGCGCCGCACCCGCCGGCAACGGCAACCGCGGCAGCGCCGGTGCCGGCGGTCGCTGCCGTGACGCCGCCGCCCATCTCGATCGACGACTTGCTGGCCGCGAATGGCGCCAACACCACCGACGCGGCGGCATTCCGCTTGTTGTTGTCGCTGTGGGGAACGGCGATGGTGGACGACCACGATCCCTGTGGTCAGGCGGCAAAGGCCGGCCTCGCCTGTTTGGACCAGCGCGGCTCATGGGCCCAGGTGCGCGCGCTCAACCGGCCGGCCATTCTCACCCTCACCGATGGACAGGGGCAAAGACACCGCGTGGTTCTGACCGCTTTGGACGATCAAGCGGCGACGCTCGATCTCGGCGAGCACAACGTGCGCGTGCCGCTCGACGAGTTGTCGCGCGATTGGTTCGGCGATTTCACTCTCGTCTGGAAGCCGAAGACCGCGCGCACGCGGCTTCTTACGGTAGGTATGCAGGGCGATGAGGTCCGCTGGCTGCGGCGCAGTCTCAACGCGCTGCATGGCGCGGCCTCGGATCCGGAACGCGGCGACGTCTATGATCAGGAATTGGCGATCGCCGTGCAGAATTTCCAGCGGGAACATCGGCTCAACGTCGACGGTATCGCCGGTTTACAAACCCAAGTCGTGCTCGACACCGCCTTGGCCGAGCCCGGCTCGCCCTTGCTGGTGAAAAGCGCGCCGCGCAGCTAGCAGCCTAGGACTCAAGCATGTCGTTCATTCTCGACGCACTCAAGAAATCGGAACTCGAGCGCCAGCGGCAGACAATTCCCGGACTGATGGATTCCGGAGCGGCGCCCGCGCGAACGCGCTTTCCGCGCTGGGCGGCCGCGTTGCTCGCGCTGCTCGCGGTCAATCTGGCCGTGCTGGTGGTCGTTTTGACTCGCGCCGGCGGATCGGCCGCGCATGTCGAGACACCGGCCGCGCATGCCGAGACGCCGGCCGTGCATGCCGAGACCCCGGTGGTATCGTCGGTGCCGGCGGCGGCGCCGGCGGAGCACTTCAGTCCCATGGATGCGGCGCCGGTTTACGCTCCCGAAGTTCCGGCAGCCGCCGGAGCGGTGACCGCGGGCGACAGCGCCGCCCCGATCGCGCCGCCGGCGCCGCCGGCGCCGCCCGCGCAGCGTGCGCCGCATCGGCACGACCCGCTGCTCACCGACGATGACTCCAAGGCCCAGGAAGAAGTGCTGCCTTCCATGAGCGAGATCAATTTAACGGGCCAGGACGCGCTGCCCGAACTGCACCTCGACGTGCACGTGTTCGCGACGCAGGCCGCCGAGCGGTTCGTCTACATCAACATGCGCAAATATCATGAAGGCGCCACGCTGCAGGAGGGTCCGGTCTTGGAGCGCATCCGGCGCGACGGCGTCGTTCTGAATTTTCACGGTATGCGTTTCGTGTTGCCGCGCCAGCAGTAGACCAGAGGCCCCCGTGGGGTGAATAGCCTATGATAATCCCATGAGAAGGATTTTAACGCTGACCATGAGCGGCTTGGTGACGGTGCTGCCGCTGGCGCTGACCGTCTACGTGATCTGGTGGCTGGTGCATACGGTCGAGGAGTGGCTGCGCCGGGTGCTCATCGGCTTGAGGATAGTGTCGCCGGAACATTATTGGCCCGGACTCGGCTTGATCGTCGGATTCTTTCTGCTGCTCTTGGTCGGCAGCCTGGTAAACGCCTACGCCGGCAAGATCCTTCTCAAGTATTGGGATGATTTTCTCGGCCGCATCCCGTTCGTCAAGACTCTGTACGGCGGTTTCCGCGATGTCGTGAGCTTGCTGCCCTCCGGAAGCGGCGAGAAGCGCGATCTGCAGCGCGTGGTGTTGGCGCGTTTCGCCGATATCCATGCCATCGGATTCGTGACTCGCGAAGACGTTCCGTCCGTGCTCGACGAACACGGCGGGCGGGATTGGGTGACCGTTTATTTTCCCATGAGTTATGCCTTCGGCGGCTACACGCTCTACCTGCCTCGCGAGCATTTGCAGCCTCTGGATATTTCGGTCGAAGACGCCATGCGCCTCGCGATTACCGCCGGCCTCACCGCGGCCGGCGCGCGCGCCAAGCCGGTCTAGCCGCGGCTTCAAGGGCGTCGATCATGATCAAGCGATGCTTGCAGTTATTCGCGCTGGCTTCGACCTATGCGGCCCTGGTGCCGGCGCCGGGCGGCGCACCGGCAGCCGTGCCCGCGGGTACGTACCAAACTTGGAGATCGGAAGCGGCGCAAACCTTGATCGGCCGGGGGGACGCCGAATCGCTCGCAACCGCGGCGGCGCTCTCATTTGCCGGGGCGTCGGCGCATCTCAAAACCGACCTGGCCGCGCAGAAATCGGCCGCGGTTGAACTGGCCTCCAAGTCCAATGAGCTCGACCCCGAAAATCCCAGTATCGGCTGGCTGCGATTGCAGCTGTGCGCGAACACGCCGGGTTGCGACATCCGCGACGCCGCGACGTCCATGCGCTGGGTGGATGCCGACAATGGCGCCGCCTGGATGGCGACCTTGGCCGTCGCGCAAAAGGAAAAGGACAGCGTGGAGATCGATCGAATCCTCACCGATATGGCTCAAGGGGTGCGCTTCGATCTGTATTGGAACCGCACCGTGGTGCTCTTGTTCGATGCGCTGCGGAAAGCCCGCAGCGCGCTGCCCGCCAAGTATCTGCCGTCGGACGTGGCGCGCTTGAGCGAGGCCATCGCGGTCGCCGGCGCCGAGATCATTCCGCCGTTCACGCCGCTGTTCAATGCCTGCCGCGACCCGTCAACCGCCGAGCGGCGCGAGAACTGTCTCAAATTGTCCAAAGTCATGCAGCGGGGCGACACGGTGGCGGCGCAGCTGGCGGGGTTCAGCCTGGAAAAGCGCTTGTCGCCGCCCGACAGCAAGGAGACTCGCGCGGTCGCCGACCACAGGCACGTGCTGGAATGGCGGGTCTCGACCGCGGGCCAAATCGAGGAACCCCTGCTGCCATGGTTGAAGAACGCCCATGCGCGCGCGCGCATCGCCGAGATGCGCGCCATGCCGCGCGAAGAGGACGTCGACATCGCGATCTTGCGGCAACACAAAATGCCGCTCGAGCCGCCGGATTGAGGGGCGCTCAGGTCGCGTCGTGCGCGGCGAACCACGCCAGAATGTAGGCCTCCTTGGCAATCAGCAGGCTCGGCCGCGCGGAGATGTCGTGCGATGCGTTCGGCACGCGCACCAGGGCGGTGTCGATCTTGCGCAGCTTGAGGGCTTCGTAGAATTGCTCGGCCTCGGTTGACGGAGTGCGGTAATCCGCCTCACCGGTTATCAGCATCGTCGGTGTGTGCACGTTGCCGACGTAAGCGAGCGGCGAACGTTTCCAATAGGCCTCAAAATTATCCCAGGGATAGCCGTCGAACCAATATCGGTAGAAGTAGTTGGTCATGTCGGCGGTCAGCACAAAGCTGGTCCAGTTGATCACGGGCTTCACCACCACCGCGGCCCGAAAACGGTCGGTGTGCCCGACGATCCAGGCGGTGAGCACGCCGCCGCCGCTGCCGCCCGTCACGAACAGACGTTGCGGATCGACATAGCCTTTCGAGAGCACCGCATCGACCCCTGACATGAGGTCGTCGAAATCCTTGTCGGGATAATCGTGGTGGATGAGATCGGCGAACTCTTCGCCGTAGCCCGTGCTGCCGCGCGGGTTGAGATAGAGCACGACGTATCCTGCTGCCGCGTCAAGCTCGAGTTCCGCGGCAAAACTCGCGCCGTAGCTGGCAAATGGTCCGCCATGAATCTCCAGCACCAAGGGATACTTCTTCGCGGGATTGAAGTTGGGCGGCTTGATGATCCACCCCTGGATCTTGCGGCCGTCGACGCTCGAGTCGAAGCCGATCTCTTCGACGCTGCCGAGCGTGCGTTGGCTCAGTAGATTCTCGGAGAGCGCGGTGAGCGTCGTGATGTCGCGCGAGGAGGTTCCGGTGGCGAGCGCCGGGGGCGCGAGCGGCGCCGCCCGGGTGTAGGCGAAGCGGCCGTTGGCGGCCACGGAAAACGAACCGCCCGAATACGGGCGCGTAACGTCAGCGCCGCCGAGGTCGCCCGCAAGGACGCGGATCTTGCCGTTAAGATCGATGGCGGCGAGCTTGATCGATCCGCGGTCCTCGTATTGAAACGTGAGTTCCTTGCCGTCGCCGCTCCAGCGCGGCGCGGCCGCATCGCGGTCGAGCGCAGCCGTGAGCGATTGCGAATGGCTGCCGTCGGCGTCCATCACATAAAGCTGCGTCGCTTGATAACCGAGCCGCTTGTCGTCGAATCCCAAGTAGGCGATGTGCTTGCCGTCCGGCGAAACCACCGGATTGGCATCGGGTCCGCGCCGGTCCGTGAGCGCGTGAATGGAGTCGTCCGCAAGATCGACTCGGTAGATTTCGCTGTCGAGCGGTTCGTAGTCGGCGTCAGCGCGCCGATTGGCGGCGATCAAGACGCTTTTGCCGTCCGCGCTCCATGCCGGGGTGCCGCCGTGATCGAAATCGCCACGCGTCAGCTGCCGGGCGGCGCCGCCGTCCGCCGCCACCACGAAAAGATGACTGAAGCTATTGGGCAAATAACCCTCGCCGTCGGCGCGATACACCATCCGATCGATCAGCTTCGCGGGTTCTGCCCACTTCGCGCCCTTCGGCGCCTCCGGCAGCTCGACTTTCAGCGCCTTGCGTTCCGCCGGCGCCGGCATGGTGAATGCCAGCCAGCGGCCGTCCGGCGACCAGGCGAGGCTCGTCGGCGATTCGGTGAAATGGCTGATGGCGGCGGTCACATTGCTGTCGGCCCAGTACACGAAGAGTTGGTTCGAGCCGTCGCTGCCCAAGCCTAAGTAGGCGATGCGGGTGCCGTCCGGCGACCATCGCGGCCGCGCGCTGTTATCGGCGCTCGACAAGGGGCGCGCATGCTTGCCGTCGATGCCGGTGAGCCAGATGACTCCACGCGGCTTATCGGTCTTGATATCCATTCTCATCCGCACGTAGGCGATGCTGCGGCCGTCGGGCGAGATTTGCGGATCCGCCACCCACTGCAGATCGAACACATCCATGGGTTTGAGCACGGGCTTGGCGGACTCGGCGGCACTCAAGTCGGAGCTCGAGAAGGCGGCCGCGGCCAGCAGCATGGCCGCTAGACACAAGGCACCGGCCGCGCGCGCCATGCGCGTGCGCGGAACCTCATGCATCATGGCGCGGCCGCTTGGTGACCCAGCAATTACGTTGGTGCTCATCCACAATCCCCACTGCCTGCATGAAGGCATAGCAAATAGTCGAACCGACAAAGTGGAAGCCTCGTTGTTTGAGGTCCTTGCTCATGGCATCGCTATGCGCCGTCGATGTGGCGATGCTGCTGAGGTACAGCGGCCGGCGGCGCAGCACCCGGCCGTCGGTGAACTGCCAGATATAGGCGTCGAACGAACCCGGCCGCTCGCGGATTTTCAAATAGGCGCGGGCGTTGCCGATGAAGGCATCGACTTTGAGCCGGTTGCGGATGATGCCGGGGTTTTGCATCAGGCGCTTGCGCCGCGCCGCGCCGTACCGGGCCATGGCCTCGGCATCGAAGTTGTCGAACGCCTGACGATAGGTCTCACGCTTGCGCAGCACCGTGAGCCAGCTCAAGCCCGCTTGCGCGCCCTCGAGACACAGCATCTCGAACAGGCGCCGCTCGCCGTGCTCGGGCACTCCCCATTCGTGATCGTGATAGTCGACGTATAAAGGGTCGGTACTGCACCAGGCGCAGCGCAGCTTGCCGTCGCTGCCGCGTTGTACCGTTGTCGCGCGCACCGTCGTCACGCCGCTTTGAATCCAACCCGCGTGTGGCTGCCGTCGCAAAACGGCTTATTGGCGGAGGCTCCGCAACGGCATAGATAGGTTTCGGTGGTGCGCGAAATCGTGTGTCCGGTGCCGGAAACCACTTCGAGGGCGCCGGCCACTTTGAGCGGTCCATTCGGCGTGGCGGTGACATCGAGCGGACCGCCGCGTGTGCCTAAGGGCGGTGAATCCGTCGCCTTGGGCTCGCCGGTCGCTGCAAAGCGCGCCGCCGTGTGGCTCGAATCGCAATACGGCTTGCTCTGAATGCACTTGTCGGCTGCAAAGTGAATGGTCGCTCGCTTGCCGCGGACGGTCTCCATCAGACGTGCAGCCGGACGGCGTGGCGGTCCTTGTAGGGCAGCTCGATGCGATCGACGCCGCGCGTGCGCCGCGCCGCGCCGCGGATCTCGTGCATCAGTTTGAGGAGCACCCGCGTGTTGATGTCGGGCGTTGCGGTCAAGCTTGGTTCGACGCCCAAGTGCAGAACCACGAATCGATCGCGCGCCAGACGGACGAACACCGCGACGCCCAAGGGACGGCCGATGTCGGATACCGCGAACAGCGTTTGCACTCCCTCGATATCGCCCACGCGCACGCGCAGGCCGCCATCCTGTTCAAAAATCTCGGGGACACCATAGGTTTCGATCGACTGCTGAATGCCCAGCCGCACGCGATGCTGATTGACGTTGAAAAACAGCAGCTGCTCGAGTGCAACGCGCTGCTCGACGGGCAGTTTGCACGTGATACCGATTGTCTCGCTCAATGCGCTCCCCGCGATTGTATTCGCCCGTTGATTGAGTAGCCGGTCACAGAAACCATTTGACGCAGTGCAACATACGTTGTCTGCGGCACGAGACTCCGTATCGTATAGCGTCGCCGTCGGAATGACACTAGCCGGACGAATTGGGCCTGGTTTGGATTACTTGTTGCAATGCGAGTTCCGGCGCGACTCATGATCCTTAAGTCTAGGGTTTAGAATGCAAGGAAACGACCGGTGCTAGCTCCCGAAGACGAGGGCCGCGCGATGGATGCGCTGCGGTTCAGCCTCGCGAGCGACATCGTAGAGCTGGTGGTACTCACCGGCGACGAAATTTTCCTGCAAACGCTGCGCGAGGCCGTGGGTCCGGCGCGGCGGCTTTGGCATGTGCCCTCCTCTGACAAGGTGAGCGACCTCCTGGTCGCCGGCGGCGTCGGCATTCTGGTCCTCGACGTACAGGCGCTGAATGAGGCGCCGAACCAGTTCATCACGCAAATCAAGCGGCAGTTTCCCGACCTCGTCGTCGTGGTTGCCGGCAATCGCAGCGCCGAAACCGCGCTCGCGAGTTTGATCAGCGATGGCACGGTGTACCGATTCATCCACAAACCGATGTCGCCCGGCCGCGCGCGCCTGTTTGCCGATGCCGCGGTGAAAAAATACGAGGAACAGCGCAAGCGGCCGGGCAGCATATCGGTGGCCGCCATCACCTCGCCTGTCAATCGCGGGCTGCTCGTCGGCGCCGTTTGCAGTGCACTGTGCGTGGCGCTCGGTGCGATATGGCTGCTGCGGCACGGCTCGCATCCGGAAAGCGCCGCGCCGCCAGCGGTTGACGCGCCGGCAGCGCCGCCGGCCCGTTCAGAGGACTTGAGTTCGGGCTCACCCGCGTCGTCATCCGCCGCTGCGCCGGCCTTAGGCTCGCCGGCCGCCGAAACATCATTGCTCGGCCGCGCCGCCCAGGCGCTCGCGGCAAATCGGCTGACTGCGCCCGCCGGCGATAACGCGCTGGAACTTTACTTGCAGGCCCTGGCGCGCAATCCCGCCGACAAGGATGCCCGCGGCGGACTCGCCGAAGTTCACGAGCGGCTTCTGGCGCGGGCGGAAAATGCCTTGCTGGAAGAGCGCCTGGACGAAGCCTCGCTGGCCATCGACACGGCGCGCAAGGCCGGCGTCGAAAGCGGCCGCATCGCCTTCCTGACGGCGCAGCTGGTGAAGGCGCGAGAGCAGGTTAAAAGCGCCGCCGCCGCGGCGCGTGCGAAGAGCGATGCCGCGGCTTCAGCAGCGACGCCCGCCGCGTCCCAGGCGGAGCAATTCTCGGCGCTCGCCACGCAGCGCATGGCCGATGGGCATCTCACCGATCCGGAAAAGGACAACGCGCTTTTTTACGTGCAAGAGGCGCTGCGCGAGGATCCGGACTCGAGCGCCGCACTCGCGGCCAAAGAGGCGCTGGCTTTGAGCCTGCTGACCGCGGTGCACGGCGCCATCGACCGCCGCGATTTCACGCACGCCGCGAATTGGCTCGAGGGTGCGGCCGGAATCGCCGCTCCGGCCAACATCGGGAATCTCAAGGAGGCGCTCGCCGCGGCGCGCCGGCAAGCCGACACCGACGCCTGGGACCAGCTGATGAAATCCGCGCAGGAGCGCGTGGAGCAGGATCGTCTCATCGAACCCGCGAACGACAACGCCGCGTACTATGTCGTCACCTTGCGCGGCCTCGATCCGAATCACGCGGGCTTAGGTGCGCTAACGCAGGATCTTGGCGCGCGCTTGGTCGCGAAAGGCCGGCGCGCCCTGACTCTCGAGCAATACGACGCGGCCCGCAGTTGGCTCGATCAGGCCGCAGCCATCGGCTATTCGGCACCGGAGGAGACGGCCGCGCAGCATGATCTCGAAACGGCGGCCGCCCAGCAGAAGTTCATGGCCAACGTGGTAAACGCCAGCGAACTCAACGCCGACAAGACCGTGCAGCCCGCCTATCCGCTAAAGGCGCGGGAGCGCGGAACCGAAGGCTGGGTGGAGCTGGAATTCACCGTCGCCGAAAGCGGCGCGGTCAAGGACATTGCGGTGCGTTCCGCGAATCCTGCGGGCGTGTTCGAGCAGGCGGCGATCGGCGCCCTCTCGCAGTGGCACTACAAACCTGTGCTGCATGACACGCAGGCGGTTGCGCAGCGCGCCCGCATCCGCATCCGCTTTGCGATGGACCGCAAGACTTAAGCGGCTGAACTCCGCGCCTCAAGCGCGGCAACCGATTGCTGCGTGAGCGCGCCGATTTCCGCTCCCAACGCCAGGTCATCCGCCGCACCGAAGGTGTGTTTGCGTATCAATCCGAGCTTGTCGATCAGCACGAGACTGGGCGTGCCGCGCATCTTGTACCGATCCATGGTGTGCGGTATGGGCCCGGCCGCATTGGCGCTGTCGACCGCGATCGGGAATTTCAAGCGGTATTCCTGAATGAACGCCTTGATCACCGCCGGGTTATAGGCGTCATGATGCTCGAAGGTGGCATGCAGGCCGATGACGGCCACATCGTTCGGTTCGAAGGTTTCGTGAATACGCCGCGCCTGTGGAATCCCGCAGGCAATGGAATTGGGGCAAAGCGCTTGGAATGCCACGAGCACCACCACACGGCCGCGCAGCGCGGACAGGTGCAAGGGGTGATCCGTGTTGAACCATGTTTGCACCGCGAGTTCGGGTGCCTGGAGGGATGCGGTGGTCATGACCCATTGTCCCGTGTAGGACGCCGGATGACAACCATGCCGCGGTTCAACGCGTATGCTCGGCGGCAACCGAGGAGAATGTTATGAAATGGTTGTTGGCATCGATGGCGGTTGCCGGACTTCTGGGCGCAGGCGCCGCCGCCTTCGCCGACGACGCCGCGGCTCCGGCACCCGCGACCAAGCATCAGATGATGAAGGACTGCATGGCCAAGCAGAAGGCCAGCGAGAGCGGCATGCCGAAGGAGCAGATGAAAAAGGCTTGCAAGGACGTGACCGGCACGGAAAAGCAGAACGCCGATAAGGCGGCGGCGAGCAATGCGGCGGAGAATCCGCCCGCCAATAATTAGCCGGTGATCAGCCGCTTCACTTCCGGAGTGTCGGCGCCGCTGTTCCAGGTATTCACCGTCGCCTCATAGATGGCGAGTTCGTCAAGCAGAGCCTCGAGCGGCTGCGCCTTCCCCATCGCAAATCCCTGTCCGTAATCGACGCCCAAGTCCGCCATGCGCGCGCGCAACACATCCGTCTCGACGTATTCCGCGATGGTTTCCATGCACATCACCTTCGCGAGCTGGGCGATGGCTTTGATCATCGACTCGGAACGGGTGTTGAGCAGCGAATCGCGGACGAAACTGCCGTCGATCTTCAAGTAATTGACCGACAAGTCTTTCAAATAGGCCAAGGAACTCGTGCCGGTGCCGAAATCGTCGAGCGCGAACTGGCAGCCCAAGTCCTGCAAGGTGCGTAAAAAGTGCTGCGCCTTCTCGAGGTTGCCGATGGTGGCCGTTTCGGTCAGCTCGAAACACAGGACGTTCGCCGGCAGCTTGCTCGTCTTGATCTGGTCCACGACGAATTCCAGGAAGGTTTCATCCTGCAAGGATTGCCCGGACAGATTGATGGCGAAACGCGCAATCTCCTCTCCCACCGAGGCGCTGTGCGCGCCGAGCAGTTCGCAGGAACGTCGCACCACCCAACGGTCGACCGTCGGCATCAGCTGATAGCGCTCCGCCGAGGAGAGGAATTTTCCCGGCGGGATGATTTCGCCGCGATCTCCCAGCATGCGGATCAGCAATTCGAAGCGCGGCCGGCCGTAGTTGCCGCGCAGCGGCAGAATCGGCTGCGCGTCGAGCCTGAAACTGTTGCTGCCCAAGGCCTCGCGCAATTTGCCGATCACCAGAATGTCGGTATGGCGCCTGATGATGCTCTGATCGGAGTCCTGGAAAACCTCGACCCGATTCCGGCCGCGGTCCTTGGCCGCCTTGCAGGCGATTTCAGCGGTCGCCAGGGCGTGCGCCAGGGCGTTTTCGGAACGGCCCACGGGTGCGACGCCCAAACACACGGAAACCTCGAATGAACCCTGCCCGGCGCGCGGCACGATGCCGGCGGATCCCGCGCGAATCGATTCGGCGGTGGCGGCGGCCGACTCCATGGTGGCGTTCGGAATGAGCGCCGCCAAACGGTCTCCCGAGATGCGCGCGGAAAGCGCGGCGGCCGGCAGCGCCTTCGCCATGCATTCCGCGACGCTGGCGATGACATCGTCGCCGACGTGCATTCCGAAGGTCTCGTTGATGACGTGCAGGCGGTCGATGTCCAGATACAGAATGCAGTGCGTGCCCGCCGCGCCGGCCGCTGCCAGCAGAGTCGCGGCCTGCCGTTCGAAGGCGTGGCGGGTCATGAGCCCGGTGCTGGAATCGTATTGAGCCTGAATGATGACCGTCACTTTTTTCGCCAACAGTTCGGCGATGCGGGTTTGGTGGGAATCGAAATCATGTGCGCTCGGCGGATTGAAGAGCGCGAGCACTCCCATGACGCGTTCCGACGGGTGGCGCACCGGGACCGCGAGAATCTTGTAGGGCGCCGCCACGTCGCTCGCCACTTTGGAAATATGATTGACGACGATGGTGCGCTGCTGCAGATGCATCCAGGCCGTCAAGTGCTGCTTCGCGCGCTGCAGCGACTCCGGTGACATGGGATGTCCGCTGCGCGTCATCGACAGCGAAATGTTCTTGTCGGGCACCCAAACCGCCGCGAGCGCGCAGCCCATGTGTTCGAGCCCGGTCTTCAAGATGAGATCGAACTCATCGGCATCGCCGGTGGCCGTTTGGTTCGACGACATCTCCAGCATCAGCGAAAGATCGCGTTCACGTATCCCGAGATCGCGCTCGCGCGATCCGAGTTTCGAGCGCAGCGCCAATTCGCGGCGCAGACACTCGAGCGCGGGCTGCACGAGTTGCCTCACGTATGGCAGCGGACGCGCCTCGGTGCGCGCGCCCGACAGCCGCGCCAGCATGCTGACGACGCCGAGCAGCTCGATCTGCTCGCCGCGCACCGCGAAGGAGTACACGGCGCGGTCGGCATCGACCCGCGCGATGCCGGCAAACTCCGCCGTGTCCGTCAGAGCGTTTGCAATCGCATCCTTCACGAGTTCGCTGTCGTCGACGTGATCCCATTCCTCCGAGGCCCAGACCAGATTGGAGAACCCGTCGTGCACGACTACGGCGCGCAGGCTCGGCATGAGCATCCGCAGCAAACGGCCGTAGGGTTCGAATGAAGCTTCCATTGCTTCCGAGTCGATGGCGATAGATTTGACGTCCAGCACTGCGGCCATCCTTGAAACTTGAATCAGACACGTGGAAAACTGCAACGAATGTGCTGCAAACGGCGCTCGGTATCCTTGACCGGCGTCGCAGTTCGACACTTGACTTAATGCCTGCGTGACGAGCAATTGACAATAAATATTCGCGCTTGTGATCTAGTTCCTTTGTTCATTCCAGGCTGCGGGAGCGGCGCGCAATGAATCCTAAAAGATAGCGCCCGCCGGGAATGCGCACCAGCCGAAACACCCGGCGCCAAAAGCGCCGTGCCGCGTCGTCGAGGCTTGCCAGCGGCAGGCTGGCGTAGAGGTTCGTCAGCGGTTCGTGGATGAGTGCATTCCGCGCCTGCAATGCCGCCGTGCCTTCTCTGGTGGTCAGCGTCACGAGCACCCCGTCATCGCGCCAGTCGCAGGCGACGGCGCTCGCGGCCGCGCCGCGCAAGCTCCCGGCCGCCGCGGGCTCCGTGCCCGTCAGGTAGATCTCGGGACCCTCGGCCGCTCCCGTCGAGAGATGCCAGGCTCCGCTTCCTAGGTCGCGGACTTCGAAGCGGCCGCATACGCTGCGCCGGGTGTTGTTCCTCATTGCCTGATACTAAGCGGAATCGCTGTGCTAAGTTACCGCGATGCGTCCACGGGCAGCGGTTGTGAGGCGAGGGTCTATCATCGCGCTGGCGCTGGCGGCGGCTGGGCCTAAGTTCGCGTTCGCCGGCGCCCCGCTGCTCGCCGGCGCGCCGGCACCCGTGATGCGGACGATCGCGGCGGAGCGGCTGCCGCCGAATGCCGTGAGCTTCGCCGTCGTCGATCCGGCATCTGACCGGGTCCTCGCCGCTCTGAACGGCGATGCGCCGCGCAGCCCGGCGTCCACTATCAAACTGATCACGACGTTCGCCGGTCTCGACGTGCTGGGTCCCGCCTATGCATGGCACACGCGCGCGTGGCTCTCCGGCAATTTGCACGGTGGCATGCTGGATGGCGATCTCGTGTTGCAGGGCGGCGGCGATCCCTACATGACCTTGGAGCGTTGGTGGAGCTTCGTCCACTTGCTGCGCGCCAAGGGCCTCGAGGCGATTCACGGCGACATCGTCATCGACAATTCCGCGTTCTCCCTGCCGCCGGAGGATCCTGGGGCATTCGACGGGCGGCCGAATCGCGCGTACAACGTGCGGCCGGACGCACTGATGGTCAATTTCCAGGTCATCGAGTTCAGGCTGGTGCCGAACTCGAACGCACACCGGGTCGATATCGTGGCGACGCCTGCCCCCATGAACCTCGCGATTGAGAATCGCATTGCGCTTGCCGCCGGCGGCTGCGCCGGGACCGCCGCCAGGGTCGATTTCCAAGTCGTCTCCGAGCAGTGGGATCGTGTGGTCTTCAGCGGCGCCCTGTCGCCGGACTGCGCGGAGCGCTCGCTCGCTCGGGTGCTGCTCAAGGCCCCCGACTATGCGTTCGGCACATTCGCCGAGTTGTGGCAAGAGTCGGGCGGCGAATTCACGGGCAAATTGCGCATCGAGGCGGCCCCGCCGGACGCACAGCTTTTCGCGAGCTTCGATTCATTGAGCTTGGGCGAAATCGTGCGGCTGACCAACAAGTTCAGCAGCAATCTGATGGCGCGGCACCTGCTGCTCACCCTGGGCGAAGAACGCTACGGTGCTCCGGCGACTCCGGACAAGGGCGCCGCGGCCATCGCCGAATTGCAGAGCGTACGCGGCCTCGGCCTGCAAGGCATCGAAATCGACAACGGCTCCGGGCTATCGCGCGCCACGCGCATCTCGGCTCTGCAAATGGCGAAGGCCCTGTGCGCGGCGTATCGCAGCCGCTATGCGCCCGAGTTCATCGCCTCGCTGCCGCTGGCGGGCATCGACGGCACGTTGAAATCGCGGATGCTGACGACGCCCGCGGGCTCGGTGCGCTTGAAGACCGGCCACATCGACGGCGTCAGCGGCGTGGCGGGCTATGTGACCACTCTCAGCGGCAAGACGCTGGTTCTCGTGTCCTACGTCAACCATATCCGCGCCGACGAGGGCGCCGGCGAGCCCGTGCATGCGGCGCTCGTGGCGTGGGCGCAGGAGAACTTATGATCCGGCTGCGCAGCGCTCCATGTCCCAGAGAATGGCGGTGATGTCCTTGCGCAGCCAGACTCCGAATCCGAGATAGCGGAAATGCCGCCGCAGGCGACGCCGATACCAGTCGCCGGCGCGTAAGTGCACGGCGCGGTCGGTGCGCTTGCGATCGCAGTTCACGCGCCAATCCTCGCGGGTCAATGCGCTCACGTAAACCGCTGCGCGTGTCAGCCGCGCGAGGTTGCCGATCGCCTGCGCCGCGCGGCGGTCGTCGAGATATTGCAGCACGTCGTAGCAAACCACCAGGTCGCTGGCGTGCCGCGGGGCATAGTCGGTCACCGAGCCCTTGGCCCAGCCAAAGCGCGCGCACAAATACTCGCTCGCTTCGAGACCCGCATAGCGCGCTCGCGGCAGTACCTCCGCGAAAGGTTTACGCAACAGCCCGATGCCGCAACCGGCGTCGAGAATGGTGCGCACCGGCACGCTGGCCTGAGCGAGTATGGCGGCGATCAGCCGCGCGCGATTGCGCATCTCGCCCGCGGTCGTAACGCGCGTTCTCGGATTGACGTAAAACTTGCGGAAATATGCGGGCCCGAAGAGTTCGGCTTTCTTGTCCATTTAAGGACAAGTCTAGTCATAACGAATCGGTCCGGGGAGAGATTCCCGTCCTCAGGTGTTATGTGCAAAGCGCGTTCGAAACCCCTCGGCCGCCGCAAAAAGCTTTCCGAGACCACGGGCGCTGCGCTGCACTATACTATCCGGTGGGATGAGCCCGGGACGAGGGAGAGCATCGTTGACCAGTGGCGCGTTGGTATGAGTACAGGTTCAAGTGCTGCGGCGTCATTGCCGATCACGACGCTCGATGATGACGCCTGGGAAGACCTGCTGAGCTTCATCGAGGAGCGGCGTGTCATACCGATCGTCGGACCGGAGCTCCTGCAGGTCTCGACCGACCGCGGCCCCCGCCTGCTGCTCGACTGGGTCGCCGAGAAGCTCGCCGCAAGGCTCAATGTCAATTTGGCGGAATTGCCGCAGCGGTACACGCTCAACGATGTGGTGTGCTGGTTTCTGGCGGCGCGCGGCCGGCGTGAAGAGGCCTATGTGCGGCTGCGCAGCATCGTCAAGGAAGCGAATTTCGAGCCGCCGCTGGCGCTGCGGCGTCTCGCCGCGATTACCGACTTCGACCTTTTCGTCTCGACGACCTTCGATTCCCTGCTCGAGAACGCCATCAATCTGGAGCGCTTCGGCGGAACGCCGTCGACGGACGTGCTCTCCTACGCTCCCAATCGAGTCGCCGACTTGCCCGGAGAACGCGAGTCGCTGCAGCGGCCGCTGATCTATCACTTGTTCGGCAAGCTGTCCGCCTCGCCGACCTACGTGATCTCCGATGAGGATCTGCTGGAATTCATCTGCGCGCTGCAGAGCGAGCATCTCGCGCCGGAGAAGCTCTTTCACGAGCTCGAGCACAATCATCTCTTGTTCATCGGCAGCAATTTCACCAATTGGCTGGCGCGGCTCTTCCTGCGCATGGCCAAGCGGCAGCGCCTGTCGGACCCGCGCGATGTCGGCGAAGTGCTCGCCGACAGCCACAGCAGCCAGGATGACCGGCTGATGTCCTTCCTGCAGCAGGTCAGCGTGCGCACCCGGATATACATGGGCGCCGAGCGCTTCGTCGAGGAGCTGCATACGCGCTGGCAGGCGCGCCGCAAGCCCGCTGCCGCTTCGAGCGCCGGCGCCGGCCCAGCGCGCTTCCTGCCGCCGTCGCGCGAAATGCCGGACAACGCGGTATTCATAAGCTACGCGCGCGAGGATCTCGCCGCCGTCCGCGAGATCAAGGCAGGCCTCGAGGCCGCGGGCGTCACCACCTGGTTCGATATCGACCGGCTCGAGGTGGGCGATGATTACGATCGCAAAATCCAGCGCAACATCGCACGCTGCTCCTATTTCATCCCGGTGGTCTCGGCCGCCACGCAGCGCCGGCTCGAGGGATACTTCCGCCGCGAGTGGAGCTACGCCATCGACCGCGTGCGCAACATGGCCGACGGCGCGCTCTTTATTCTGCCGGTTAGCATCGATGCGACCACCGCGGCCGAAGCGCTGGTGCCAGATAAGTTCAAGGCCCTGCACTTCAGCGGGCTTCCGGGGGGACGGGTGCCGGATGATTTCGCGCAGCGCCTGCGCGATTTCGTGCGCGCGCGATCATCATGAACGACCACGACAAAGCTGCGGCGATCGACCTCTACGCCGCGACGGTCGACGAGCGCAACCCCTGGCTGGGGCTCGCCTCCTTTACCGAGGAGACTCGCGCTTACTTCTTCGGACGCGACGAGGAGGTCGCCGAACTCGCGCGGCGCGTGCAGCGCAAACTCCTCACGGTTCTGTTCGGCCAATCGGGCCTGGGCAAGACTTCAATCCTGCGGGCCGGGCTCGTGCCGCGCCTGCGCGCTCAAGGGTACTGCCCGATTTACGTACGCATCGACTATGCGCGGGACGCACCCGAGCCGGCGGAGCAGATCAAGCAGGCGATCGGCCGCTCGGCGCGGCATGCCGGGCAGTGGACGCAGGTCGGAGTCGCCGTCGCAGGCGAGTCGTTGTGGGAATTCCTGCATCACCGCGACGATGTGCTGCGCGACGAGGCCGGCGCCACGCTGATTCCGCTGCTCATCTTCGATCAGTTCGAGGAGATTTTCACCCTCGCGCAGAGCGATGAGTCGGGCCGCGCGCGCGCGGCGCGCTTCATCGATGAGCTGGCCGACCTGGTCGAGAACCGGCCGCCCAAGGCGCTCGAGGCCAAGCTCGATGAGGACGAGACGGCCGCGGAGCGCTTCGATTTCTCGCGCAGCGACTATCGGGTGCTGATCGCCCTGCGCGAGGATTATCTCGCTCCGCTCGAAGGGCTGAAGAAGGCCATGCCGAGCATCTCGCAAAACCGCTTGAGGCTCGCGCCGATGACCGGCACCCAGGCACTATCCGCCGTGCTGCAGCCCGGCCGGAAGCTGGTCTCGGAGGAAGTCGCCGCAGCCATCGTGCGCTTCGTCGCCGGCGGCGCTGAGCTCGCCAACGCCGAGGTCGAGCCCTCGCTCCTGAGTTTGATCTGCCGCGAGCTCAACGATGCGCGCATCGCAGAGGGGCGCAGCGAGATTTCGCTCGACCTGCTCGCCGGATCCCACGCCACCATCTTGAGCAATTTCTACGAGCGCGCGCTGGCGGATCAGCCGCCGGCGGTGCGTCAGATCATCGAGGACGATTTGCTGACGAGCTCGGGCTATCGCGAGAATGTCGCCGAGGAGCGCCTCATCCACCGCTTCAACGCGGCGGGTGCCGGGCCGGGAACCCTTGCGACACTGGTGAACCGCAGACTCCTGCGCATCGAGGAGCGCCTCGATGTGCGCCGCGTCGAGCTCACGCACGATGTGCTGTGCGGCGTGGTCAAGTCAAGCCGCGACCTGCGCCGCGAGCGCGAGGCGCACGAGGCCACCGAGCGCGTGCTCGCGGAACAACGCGAACGAGAGATGGCGGCGCGGCGCGCGCTGGTGCGCGCACGCCGGATCGCCGCCGGCTGCACGGTGCTGGCGGCGGCGGCCCTGATCGCGGCGGGGCTTGCGGTGCTGAGCACGCAGCGCGCACGGCGTGCCGAGTTCGAGGCGCAACAGACGCGTGCCGCGGCTGAGCAGGCGCGCACGGGCGCCGAGCATCTGCTCGGCTATCTCACCGACGATTTCGTCCGCGAACTGGAGAGCTTCGGCCGCTTGAATGTCGTGGCCGAATTCGCCCAGCGGCAAATCAATTACTTCCATGGATTGCCGCCGGCGCTGCAGGGCCGCGAAACCACGCGCAACGGCGCGCTGGCGATGGTGCACTACGCCAGGGCGATGCGCATGCTCGGTGATTTGCAGGCCGCCGGCAAGAACGCCGCCGAGTCCATCCAACTGCTCGACCGGCTGCGCGCCGGCGGCGACGAGTCGGAGGCGACCACCATTGCCTTGGCGCTCGCCTACGCCATCCAGGCGCAGATTCTCGATAACCAGAATGACGCTGCAGGTCCCGTGGCGGGCAAGCGCGCCCTGGAGCTTTTGGCGCCGCTGGCCGAGGCTCCGAACGCCTCGGTGGCGGCACGTACCGTCTACGTGGGGGTGCTCGCGCGCCGCGGCTATGAACAGCAAGCCGATAACCAAAACGAGGACGCGGTGCACACCGAGGAGCAGGCGACCCGCATCGCCGCCGAGCTCGGCGCACGCGATCTGTCGAACATCGACATGGCGGCCCTTTATGCAGAAGCCGCCGCCTGGCAGGTCGCGGCGCTGCAAAATCTCGGCCGCAACGAGGACGCGAGGCGCGTGGCCACGGACGCGATGGCGATCGGCGACAAGGTGCTCGAACGGCGGCCCGGGTACCGGCTCGCCTTGCACGCCGAGCAGGTGATCGAGGGCGGTTTGACGAACGTAGCCCAGAACGATCTGAATCCCGTCGAAGCGCTGCGCTCCGCCCGGCGCGACGAAGGGATTTCGCGCACCCTGCTAAACCTAGATCCGAATAGCACGGTCAGCGCCAATAACCTCGGGAGCGGCGTGCAGTCGATCGGAGATGCGCTCTGGGCGGGCGGCAAGCTGCACGAAGCCCTGCCTTATTATTCCCAGGCACTCGACTATTTCGAAAGAGCAAGCGCCGCCGGCGCCGGCCAAATCATCTTAAATTCCTACGTTCGAGGCACCGTCGCCCATCAACAAGCCGTGACCGGTGACTTCTCGGCAGCAGCCGCCACGCTCGCAAGGGGCGCCCCATCCCTCGAAAAGCTGCGCCTCAAAGAACCTGCCGGCGGTATGCCGCTGATCCTGGTCGAGGCCATCGGTCACGCCGGCGAGGCCGACGCGGCATTGGAACATGGCGATCTTCCGACCGCCCGGCGTCTCGCGCACCAGGTCATGGATCAGATGCGTGCAATCAAGCCGGAGCGCGGCGTGCAGGAGGTTCAAAAATACGTCACGTTGTTCTGGAGCGGGGATGTGGCCGGCCAGGCGGAATACATGCTCGGCAACTATGCGGCTGCGGTAGGCGCCGAGCGCGAAGCGGTCGAGGCACGCAAGAAGTACCTGACCGAGGCCATCAACGACCGGCGCGACGTGGCCGAAAAGGCGACGTGGCTCGCGATGTCGCTGGCCAAGCAAGGGCACTTGGACGAGGCCCTGCAGGTGATCGGGCCCGTGGTTCTGTTCCACCGCGAGCTCGCCGCGAAGAATCACGGCGATCGATGGCAGCCTCTCGAGCTCGCGAGCGCGCTCTATGCCGAGGCGCTTGCGGACCCGAAAAAGCGCGCTGCGCTGCTGCGCGAGGCGGCGGCGCTCACCGACGGCCTAGCTGCCGAGCTTCGGCCCCTCGGCGATGTGCGGCGCTGGCGCGAGCGGATTCAGAAGGCGCAACAGGGCGCGGGGTGAGTGCGGGTTCCATGAACCGGGCGTTGCTCACTTACCGGCGCCGAATGTATCCCTCACCTTCTCCGACACGGCGTCTAGAAATGGGCGGCCAACCAGATCCGGCCGCTCTTTTTCAAGTTGCTTGGCATATCGCATCGCAAAGGCCGTTTTCGCGTAGTCCACCCCGTACCACGGATTGTCGGATTTCCAACTCTTGACCTCCGGGGTTTTCGAATAATCCACCGCCCTCGCCAGAACCGGTTGAATCGCCGATTTGTCCTGCTCCAATTGCTTTTTAAGAAGCTCATTTTGCAGCCGCATGTTCTCCAGCTGCTGCTGCATTTGACGTTGTTGTTCAGCCAGCTGGTTCTGCCGCTCCTGTTGTTGTCGAAGCTGTTCTTGCTGCCGCTCCAGCTCAAGCTGTTGCAGTTTCTGCTGATCGCCTCGGCACCCTGCCAACGCAGAACCCGCCAATCCGGCGCATGGATCTGCCTCAAGGGCGCCGATCGCCGCGGGCAGAGCGGCAAGCGAAAATGCAAGCACAAAGGATTTCATGGGTTACTCTCCTCGTCGGTGTATCGCTCAGGCGTGGCCGACACCAAGGACATGTTCGACCGATCGAATCAACTCGACAGTCTCGAACGGCTTGGTGAGAACAAGGTGGGCTCCCGCCTTTTCGGCCGATGCGAGATAGGCGGTGGTCGTGATCGCCGTCGGTTGGTATTCCGTGACGCCGAAATTACCGCCGCCGGATATTGCGATGATGCGCACCGAAGGGAATGCCTTGCGAATCGACTCGATGGCTTCCACGCCGTTGATCTGAGGCATGATGATGTCGGTAATGACCAGGTCCGTCGGGTCGCGCGCGAGTTCGGCCAGCGCGTCCATCGCACTCTCGGCGGTACGGACCGAATATCCCGCACGATCGAGCACGTACTTTAACGAATCGCGTACGTCCGGCTCATCGTCGACGACCAAAATGTTTTGCATCTTCCTCACACCACCGGCTCCGCCAGTTCGCGGATCACCTCGAGGCGAGCTGCGACCGGGAAAAATACTCGAAACGTGGTTCCCACGCCGATTTTTGATTCGACAGCGATGCTAGCACCAAAACTCTCCACGATGCCATGGACCACGGAAAGGCCGAGGCCGGCGCCTTGACCAACCGACCGGGTGGTGAAGAAAGGCTCGAAGATGCGCTCAACGGTGGCCGAATCCATTCCCCGTCCCGTGTCGCGAACCCAGAATTGCACGCGCGGCGGCGGCGTCCCGCCCGCGTCGGCATGTTCTTCATACCGCAGGCCAATCGTCAACGTGCCCTTCGCGCCCTCCATCGCCTGGTAGGCGTTGGTGCACAAGTTCATCAGCAGGTGCGCCGCGAGCGTGGCGTCGGCTCTCACGAAAGGCAGCGATTCGTCGATTTCGGTTCGTATCTCGATGGTCGGCGGGGCGAGCACGGAAAAAAGATGCAGAGCCTCGGCCACGACCTCCTCGAGATCGATCAGCGCGAGCTTTGCCTGGCCGAGCTCGCGGCTGAATGTCAAAATCTTCTTCACGATATCCTTCGCACGGCGCGCCGCCGCGAGCACCCGCTCGAGATTCGCGCGTGGCGCGCCGGATGGCGGCAGGTCCTGCAGCGCCGAGTCGGTAAAAAGCATAATGGGAACCAGCACGTTGTTGATCTCATGAGCTATGCCGCTCGCAAGCGTACCCACCGTCTCCAGCCGTTGACGATGCCGCAATTGCTTCTGCAATTCCTCGCGCCTGACTTCGGATATTTCCTTCTCCTTGATCTTCGCCTCGAGCCGGTCATTCACGCCGACCAATTCATGGCGCATGGCCTCGAGATCCACCGCCAATGCATGCAGTTCGCGAATGCCCGTGTTGACGTTGAGCGCCCGCGTGTAGTCGCCTGAGGAGATGGCGCGAGAGACGGCCTGCAAGCGTTGGATGGGGCGCGACAGGCGATGACTCAGAATGATGGCGATGGCGATCGCCGCGGCCATATATCCCGCCAGCAGCCAAAACATTCGAGTCAGTGCAAGCTGGATTCTCTCTTGCGTAGGCTGCTCGTCGAAGCCCAAGCGCAACTCGGCGCGATGGTTTGCGTGCACGATCGGGCGCACGACGAAGTAAATGCCATCGCCCCCTTGGCCAAAGCTCAAATCGGTGGAACGTGCCGCCTTGATTTCGGATGATCCATACAGGCTTCGAACACTGCGGCCGCGATCGTACAGCTCCGCATAGCGGGCCCCGCCGTGAGTGATCGCGAAGTCGAGCAGGTCCTCGATTCGCGTCTGCGAGTCCAACGCCACGCCGACTTCGAATTCGTCCGCAAGCACCCGTGAGAAGGTTCTTGCATGCTCGATGAACAAGTCCTCGTGGCTCTCCCGAATCACGTAACCCATGCCGAAGAACAGCGCCGGCAACAGCACCAAGTGCGCCACCACCACGCAAGCCGTGACGTAAACCCAGAACGTTGCCCTTATTCGCGCCATGAGAGCCGGATGATCTTAGAATCAGTTTGCAGCTTGCAGGGTGGCGGCAACAACTTTAAGCTACAAAGCGTTACCGTGGGGGGCTTCGGTGGCTGGATCGCTCTGATGCCGAGAAAATACAAAGAGAGCGCGCGGGAGATTCCATACCGGGCATCGCGGCTGCGTCTGGTTCTGGCCGATGACCAGACGATTCTTCGGCGCGGCCTCAAGGCAATTCTGGATGCCGAACCCGATTTGGAGGTGATCGGCGAAGCCGGCAACATGCAGGACGCCATCGCGTTAGCGCGGCGCTTATTGCCCGACGTGGTGATCACGGATGTCGCCTTTTCGAATGGTATCGAGGTAGAGGCCATAAGCCGGCTGCGGCGCGAATGCGCAGGTGTGCGCGTGCTGCTGCTCACCGGCCATAGTTGCCAAGAATGCATGCGCGCCGCAATGACGGCGGGTGTCCACGGCTACATCATGAAACATTCTCCCTTCGAGGTTCTGCTGCGCGCGATCCGCTCGGAGGGATCTGAATATGAACATTCTGAACTGCCGTTGCGCCTTACGGCCAAGGAGGGGGGTTCGACCGTGCAATCCGCCAAGGCGCAGATTGATGACATGACCACGCGCGAACGTCAGGTGCTGATAGGCATTGCGTTGGGATATTCCAACAAGCGAATTGCCGGGAATCTCGGGCGCAGCGTCAAGACCATCGAAAAACATCGATTCAAGATGATGCACCGGCTGGGGCTGCAGAACGCGGCGGCTGCGACGCGCTATGCGATGGACAACGGTCTGCTGCACGCCGATCACGGCGCACGGGAACCGCGCCCGGAGCATGCGTCGGCCGAGGCCGGCGAGGACTAGAGCCAAGTTCAAGAAACTGCCTTGAGCACGGCCAACTCGCGGCGTCGGCCTTGCTCTTCGGGCTGCGGTCCTGGAAGCCGTTCCAGGCGCAGCGAATTTAAGACCACCAAGAGACTCGAACCGGCCATGACACCGGCCGCCACGATCGGCTGCAGCAGCCCGAGCACGGCACAGGTCAGCGCGATCAGGTTGTAGGCGAACGCCCATGCCAGGCTCGCGAGGATGGTCGAACGCACAGCACGGGCCCGGCCAACCACCCAGGGCAGCAGCCAGAGCCCCTCTGCAGGCAGCACGAGATCGGCGGTCTCGCGCGCGAGATCGGTGGCCGAGCCCACGGCGATGCCGACATCGGCGCTCGCGAGCCCAGGACCGTCATTCAGGCCGTCGCCGACCATGGCTATGGCGCCGCGGCGTGCTCGGTACTGATCGAGAGCCGCTCGTTTGGCCTCCGGCAAGAGACCCGCTTGCCATTCATCCACGCCCAGCGTGGCCGCGGCACGGGCAGCTGCACCGGCGTGATCGCCGGTCAAAACCACCACCTTGAGTCCGAGACCGCGCAACGTGTCGATGGTCGCTTGCGCCTCGGGCAGCGGCGTGTCGTCGAACGACAGCACCGCACGGGCGCGCCCGGCGTGCGCGTTCCCGCTCCAACCGACGAACACCACTGAATGGCCGGTCGATGCCATTTCCTCGGCGCGCGCGGATAGCGCCGGCGGCAGCTGCCAGCCGAGCTCGCGCATCAAAGCGGCGCTGCCGGCTGCGACAGACTCGCCTTGGACCACTCCGCGCAATCCGCGGCCGGGCACAATCTGCACATCCAGGGCGGCCATCGGAGCGAGCCCACGCGCGCGCGCGGCCAGCGCGATGGCGCGCGCCAAGCCATGCTCGGAATGCCGCTCGAGGCCCGCCAGCCGGGCCAGAACCTCCTCCTCCCCGACGCCATCGCTCGCAAAATTGGCGAGCTTCGGCCGGCCGAGCGTGAGCGTGCCGGTCTTGTCGAAGGCGATCAGGCGAGTGCGGGCCAGCGCTTCGAGCGCGCCGGGACTGCGCACCTGGCAGCCATGCCGGGCCAATTGTCCGATACCAAGCGAGTGCGCCATCGGCGCAGCCAAGCCGACCGCACAGGGACAGGCCACTACCAACACCGACAGCGCAATGAGCATCGCCTGATCGAGCGGCAGGCGCTGTGCCCAGAAACCCAAGGTGATTGCCGCGACGGCCAGTACGATGGGCACGAACGCTCCGACCAAGCGGTCCGCAATGCGCTGCGTGCGGCTCGAACGTTGCAAGGTTTCACGGACCGATCGGCAGATTTGCGCCCAGCGGCTCTCGCCGCCGGAGCCGCTGCTCTCGATCAGCAAGGGACCGTCGAGATTGATGCTGCCTGCGAGCACTGCGGCACCGGCCGCTTTCGCGATCTGTCGGCTCTCGCCGGTGATCACCGCTTCATCGGTATGCGAGCGGCCCTCGACGATCAGGCCGTCGACCGGGATGCGCTCGCCGGGTTTGACGCGGATCAGCATCCCGGCGCGTACCTCTCGGACTGGGCGGCGATGCTCTTGCGCGCCTTCGACTACCGTCGCTAATTCGCTTTCCGCGGCCAACAACGGTGCCAGGTCGCGCGACGCCCGGGCGCGCCCCGCCGCCTCGAGATACCGGCCGAGCGTGAACAGCATCAACACCATCGAGGCGGTATCGAAATAAAGGTGACCGCCGCCGTGAAATACGGCTAGCGTGGAGTAGACATAGGCGGCAACGCTGCCGAGCACGATGAGCGCCGATGAGGTCAAGCGCCCGCGCCGACCCTGCGACCAGGTTTCGCGCAGGAAGGGTTCGCCTAGGATCAGTACCGCCGGCGTCGCGAGCCCCCAGAGCAGCAGCTGAATTGTCGGCAGCACCCGCCGGTCGGCGCCGGCGAAAGCCCCCGAGTAGACCAGCAGGCTGAAGAGCATGATGTTCATGGACAAAAAGCCGCCCACGCCGAGACGCACCAGGAACCACGCCGCCTCCGACGCCTCGCCGCTGCCGCTCCTCACCTGATGGGCGATGCAGCAGCCATAGCAGCAGAACTGGCAGCTCTCGCCGTTGACGCTGCGCAGAAACCCCCGCCGGCCGACCCGCAGCAGGCAGTGGCGGCACAGAGCGTCAGCGGATGGCGTCATGCGAGATGCCAGAGGTGGTGCAAGCCATGACCGGCCGACATTGGCAAGACACCGCGGCAGAGCGTAACCAGCCCGAGCACGAGGATAAAGCTGCCGGCTACCCGGACACCGCGCTGCCGCCAGCGGGGCGCCAGCAATCGGCCGGCGCCGCCCATGGCGAGCATCGCCGGGAACGTTCCTAAGCCGAACGCCGCCATGGTGAGACAGCCGGAAAGCACGTCAAAGGTACTCGCGGCCTGGGCGACCATGGCGTAGACCAGCGGACACGGCAGAAAGCCATTTACCACACCGAAGGCGAGCGGCGCAGCGGGTCCGGGCGTGGCGAGCAAGCTTCGCAACGAGCTTACGAGCGCCGCGCCGCCGAAGCTGCTCGCGACGTGGCGCCGGCCGCGCAAGCCGAAGAAGCCGAGCGCCATGATGATCATCAAGAGGCCCGCCATCACGGCGAGAGCACGCTGCCCAGCATCAAGCGACGCGCTAAGAAACTGGGTTCCCTGATCCGGCCGTAATCCGAGAGACGTGCAGACCGCGAGACCCAGTCCGCCGGCGAGCCCTCCGAGGAAACAATACGTCGTCAGCCTGCCGGTATTGTAGAGCACATGCCGCACCGAGGTGGCGCCGGCGCCGCGCGGATCCGTCCCCAATGCGCAGGCGAAACCTCCGCACATGCCGATGCAATGAAAGCTGCCCGCGAAGCCGGCGAAGAGCAGCAGCGCGTAGTAGGTCATGGCGATGGCGGTGCGCTATTTTCTGCGCGCCAACAGTGCGAGCCAGATGAAGAACCCGATCGTAAAGATCGCGAAGCCGAAGAACGCGACTTCCTGTTGTACGCTCGCCCTCGCCAGTGAGAATCCGGTTTCAGCCAGCATGGTTTCGTCCTCCTCAGCCGGTAACGGTGCGAATCACGTTCATGACGAGTTCAAAACCCAAGAACATCAGGTTGATGACGGCGACCCCGAAGATTATTTTGACGCCCATAGATTTGATCTCCGCTTGAGAAACGGCACTCAGCCGATCCGGCCCGGCCCGACTCCGCCCCAGTAAGTCACAATGTAGTAGCAGGCCCAGCCGAACAGGCCGAAATAGACGAACAGCAGCCACACCGGAAGCACGCCCTCGTGCGCCAGGATCAAGCCGCCGGCATACTCATGCAGGTCGTGCGTCTCAGGCGTGGTCTGTGGATCGGTCATATGCCATCTCCGCGTGATAGAAGTTGAGGGCTGCCTGGTCGGTCTCACTCAAAGCTCCGCCCATGACCCCCCAGATGAAAATGCAGGTCGAGCCCAGCCCCATCAATATCGCCAGGGCATACGGACCCAGTATTTCGTACTCTGCCATAGCTTACCCTCCTCGATGGCCGGCGCTAAGGTGCCAGCAGTCCATAGGCTTGCTGCGGACCCGGCGTCTCCAACGCCGGATTATCCAGCGCCTCGCGATCCGCAGCCGATATCCTCAACGGCTCCCCGGTGAGCGGGTCCGTGAAAGCGGACAGCGACAGAATGTAATAAGACAACGCCCAGCGATCCGCATCCGAGAACGAGTCGTGGAAGGATGGCATCGGTGTTCCGCTCAAGCCCGTGGAGATGGTCCTGTAGATGTCGCTAACCGACGAGCCGGATTTGAACTGGCCGCTCGTGAGGTTCGCGGGGTGAATCGTGAACCCCGAATCATCCTTGAGCCCTGGAGCTTCTTCGCCGTCGCCTTTACCGGTTTCACCGTGGCATTCCCAGCACTTGGCCTGGACCCAGACTTCCTTGCCGTGCGCGATCAAGACCGGGGTAGGCGCCGGCGGCGCAGGGATATACAGCGGCTGGCCCGGCGGCGCATTGACAAAGAATAGTGCGGGCTTCTTGGGATCGGAGCGGTCTACCGCCAGCACGTACTTGATGTATTGGATCACGGCGAGCCGATCGTTCAGCGGCAAGTCGTACCACGGCGGCATCGCGGTGCCGCGCACTCCGCGCGTGATGGTGCGCAGCATGTCGCCATCGCTCGGCACGGGGTCCTCGGTCAGCCTGAACTTGAATACGCCCTGGGTGAAGTTGCGCGGACGCTGATTGTATAGGAAGGTCGCGGCCGGCCCATTGCCGTCGCCTTTAGCCCCATGGCAACCGACGCAGCGGCGCTCATAGACCTCTTTGCCATGCAGAATCCACTCCTCCGAGCGCGGCATGGTGATGCCTGCCGCCTGTATCTCCTGCGGCTCGAACAAATCCCGCCACTTGCCGCGGTTCATTCCGAGCTTCTGCACGTAGGCGATGAGACCCTCGACCTCCTTGGTTTCGATGACGAGTTTCACGCTGCTGCCGGCGTACTCGTTGTTGGGCGTCCAGACCACCGGGTATTTGCCCTGCGCGGCCATCGGCACAAACAGCAGACCATCGGCGTTGGGCGTTATCTTGACCTGCTCCTTACTGGCGAAGTCGAACAGCCTTTCGGTCATTGCATTTCGCTCGAGCGTGGTACCCGAAGCGCCGACTTTAACGATCTTCACCGGCTCGGACGGCGCATCGAACAGACCGGCATAAGGGTCCATGATTGAATCGGGCGTCAGCATCCGAGGATTCCAGAAGTGCGCCAGATGCCACTCGTCGCTGTATTTGAGCCCCTCTCGAGTCAGGTCCGGACCAATGCGCCGCGTGCCGAACAGATGCGGCACGTCGTATGCATATTCACCCGCTTCGCTGACCGGTCCCCAACGGCGCGTCTCGCCGGTCACCGGCCGCACGTACTGGGAATGGCAATACCAGCAGCCCTCGCGCAAATAGACCCGCCGGCCTATGTTCTCGAGCGGCGTGTAGTCGGTGGCGGAGGTCTCCATCCACTTGAGCTGACCGATGTCATTGCGGATCACGGCCGTGACGTGGTTGGTGGTTGCCGAGGGTTCGAAAAAGGGCAGCACCCCTTGGGTGATCAGGGCGAGGAAGAAGAAGCCGACTCCGGCCACCAGTGCAACGAAACGCGCGCTCATCTTGCAGCCTCTCCGGCCCGCAACGCAGCCAGGCCGTCAAGCGCAGGACTCTCCGGCCTGAAGCCAATCGCCGTAGCTGACCGGTTGAGCGCGGTCATCATCAGATTGATGATCAAGAGCGACATCCCGATATCCATCGAAATCCCCGCCAGGGTGCGCACCAGCCAATACGCGCGCATCTGAACCACCGTATCGACCCACTCGGTACCGTTCATCCACTGGAAACCCTGCTGCAGACCGGCGGCGCTCAGCACCAACCCCATGGTGGAGATGCCGCACGTGATCAGCCAAAACGACCAGTTGCCGAGCTTGAACGACCACAGTTCTCGTCCGCACATCCGCGGCCACAGATACAAGAGTCCGCCCATCGCCCATACGACAAAGGTGCCGAAAACCGTGAGATGCGAATGCGAGATCACGAAGTCCGTGAAATGGGTTGGCTGCTGAATCGAGCGCAACGCTTCGACCGAACCCTGAAAGCAGCCGACCAAATACATGAGCGAGCCCATGATCAGGAATTTCGCCGGAAGGTTCGGCCCGAACTCGCGCCAGCGGCCCTTCACGGTGCCGAAGAAATTGACCAGCACCGTCCACACCGGAATGATCAGCAGCATGGAGGTGATGATCGCCAGCGTCTCGGCCCAATCGGCGATCGGGCTATAGAGATAATGGTGAATACCGACGAAAGGATAAAACAACGCCAGCGACCAGAACCCGACCAGCGACAGCTTATGAGCGTAGAGCGGATTGCGCACGCTGAGCGGCAGGAAGTAGTAGATCAACACGTAGCCCGCGGGTGTGATCCACAGTCCGACGATGTAATGGATATAAAGTCCATGGAACGCCGCGCTGTTGATGCCCGCGATCTCGTAGGGCAGGATAAAGCTGCCCAACACCAGATTCATCGACGTCCACACGAAGGCACCGATCAGATACCAGAGCGACACATAGAGCGAGGGATCGAGGCGCCGGCCGATGGTCGTCAGGAACTGCAGCGTGGCGATGACCGTGCAGATGAAGATCGGAATTTCCGCGAGCAAAGGCAGCTCGCCCGCCTCGAGGCCGTGATTGTAGCCGAGCGGCAGCGACAAGAGTCCGGCGGCCAGGAATACGTTCCACACCCAGGCAACGAGCACGCCGTAACGATTGAACGCAACCCGCACGCCGCATAGGCGCGGCACCAGGTAGTAGCATTCTCCGATGAACAGGCCCGAGAACGCGCCCATGATGACGCCATTGACATGCACCGGGCGCAGGCGCCCGAATGTCAGCGCCAAATGCGTCCCAAGATAATCAGGGTAATTGAACATCCCGGAGATGTACGCTCCGACCGTGGGCGCGAACATCAGCCAGAACATGCCCCAGTAGAGCCATGTCCTTACCACCGGCCAGTCGACCAAGGCATCCAGGTCGAGTCCCGCGTACGGACCGCGCAATGCGTCGGATGTCGTCCCTGTCGTTGCTTCTGCCATAAGCGCTCACCCCGTGATTCGATCTGTCTGCTCTTTGGCGCGAACCGACCGGGCCTCTTTATCCGGAAAATTCGCGGCAGCTGAGCCTTGTTCGTGTTCGCCTTCCTGCTTCACAGTGGGCCCTGGCCGTTGGCTGTCAATGCACCATCGGCGAACGAGGGCTGCGGCGGCGAACCGGCGCCACGTTGTCTTTACTTGGGCGCGAGTTGGAAGTCGGCAGTCACGGTCTTGCCCGCAGCCACCGTGACCGTCATGGTTTTCTCGCCCGCGGCTTCCTGCCACGCCACAAGAGTGTAGGTACCGGGCGGCACATCCTTGATCGTGAATTTGCCGTCATCTCCAGTCGTCGCAAAGTAGGGATGATCGAATTCGAAGATCCATGCGTGCATCCATTCATGCGCATCGCATTTGACTTTGATGAGTTGCGGGGTCGCGGGCAGCGGCTTGGTTACCGAGAACCCTTTGTAAGGCAGTGCAATGTTGTAAATGGTGGCGTTGGTTTCGCTGTTTTGCGGATGCGTGTTGTGCAGCACCGGATCTTCGGAGGAAATCGTGATTTGCTGGCCGACGGTTGCAGCCTGCACCCGCGGCCTGAACATGCAATGGGTGTTCACCAGGGAAATCGAAACGGGATCGGTCGAAACTGCCTTGCCCTTGGTGATGTCCTTCAGGTACACCTCGACGTTCTGCAGTCCGCCGTCTTTGCCGACCACGTACACAGGATTCGGTATCGACTCGCCGCAATAGTCCTGGTTCTTGGTCACTTCGATGGGCGCGATGGTGGGCGCCGTGCCGGCGAGCTTTACCACCCCCTGGATGGTGCCGCCATTCGAGACCGCAACGACCGTATACGGGTCTGCGAGAGCCAGTTGCGCCAGCAGCAGCGTGCCGCCAATGACTGCCGCGCCGCGCGGCCGGAGGCGCGGCTTCGGGCAGTCCTTGATGAGATATCGTCCGGCCGAAAATTCAATCACTATCGCCCCTTAATGAGATTCCCATTTTTATGGGATCGCTAGTTATTTATTGGGTGAATCAACCGCGGACATGGCATGGTGCATAGCGTTCGAAGTTGCCGCAATGGGTAGATATACCCAGCCCGGAGACGGCGTTCGTTTCCTTGTCTCATCGCCGGCCTTCGTCGTGGGCGGCGGCGACCCGCCGGTCACGTTCTTCGGGTAGACCGGACTCAAGCTCTGGATGAAATGCACCAAATCCCAAGCCTCGTCCGGGCTGATCGAGTCGGCGAACGATGGCATCGGCGTGCCGTTCAGGCCGCCGATGAATACTCGATAAATGTCAGGTCCGCTGTCGCCGCATTTGATGTGCCCTTCGGTGAGGTCATAGGGCACGATCGGGTTGTCCCAATCATCCTTGAGATCATCGGCCGACGGACCGTCGCCCTCGGCGCCATCGCCATGGCATTGCGCGCAGTTGAATTTTTCGTATACGGCCGCGCCGCGCGCCACGGATTTGGCTGTGTACGGAGGCTCAGGGGGAATGGAAATCGGCGGCTGGGGCTTCTCGGTCGCAAAGCGAGGCGAAAAGGTCTTGATGTAGGTCACGACATCGAGCCTTTGTTGGTGGTTCAACGTCGTACGCAGGCTCGACATGGACGTGCCATACAGACCTGTGATCAGGACTTTTTCCAGGTCGGCGTCGGTCGGCAACGAGCCCGACGGCGTGGTGCGCCACTTGAATGTGCCCTGCCGGAAATCGCGCGGCACGGGTATTGTGTCCCCGCTATAGCGACCCTTGCCGTCGCCCTTTTCTCCATGGCAGAGAACGCAATATTGTTCGTAGACGACCTTGCCCCGAGTCGCGTCTCCCACGTCCTCGGCGCGGGCGTGGCCCGCTGCAAGCAATAACGTGACCAGAGCCGGGAGGACTGTCGCTATGCGAGTGGCCATTTCACGGCAGCCCTACTTGGTGGATATATATTCAACTAAAGCGGCGATCTCGTCATCGGTCAGTTTTTCGGTGACATGTTGCATGACCTTGTTTTCCCGCAGTCCACTGCGGTACTGCCACATTTGGATCGCAACATAGTCTCGATGCTGCCCGGCGAGGCGTGGCTGGGTATTGACTCCCTCGCCGTCGTGGCCGTGACAGACGGTGCAAGCTTCGATCTCAAGGTCCGGCCTTCCGCTCTCGTACAGCGCTTTGCCTTTGTCCGCCAGCGCGGGGTTGCTCGAGCCGCCGCCCTTCACAGGCGGCTGGCTCGAGAAGTACTGGGCGACACCTTTGATTTGCTCATCCGTAAGACCCCGGGCTATCCCCCACATAAAGGCCCGTGCGCGGGGATCGCTGCGAGCACGCAGCCTGAATAACTTGAGCTCAGCCTCGATATAGCCGGGCAACTGCCCGGCCAGAATCGGGAAAAGCGGCGACACGCTGACTCCATATTCACCATGGCACTTCGAGCACGCGTTATTGACGAGCGCTTGGGTGGCCATAGTGGATGGATCCGGCGGCACGATGAGAGTCGCTGAGCGCGCATCACGAACGGCCAATGCCGCGAGCGCGATCGTCCCCAGCGCGATCGCGGCCATGCCAAGCGAAGTTACCGCCAGCTTGCTCATTAGAAGTCCGTCCATAGGCCAAATACCCAGGTGTTGTTGTCCGAGGCTTTGACATTGGGAAAGCCGGGGGAATTGGGAAAGTTGGCGTGGCTCAGATTAAAAGGGTTTTGGTTGTTGGCCACCACCTGATAGGCGTTGTACTGCAGGATGAACCTGAAGTTGAGCCAGGGGACGTAATCCAGCTCATAAACCTCGAATTGATTGGCCGGTGACCCATTGCCGCCATTCGCGAGCGGATCGTTCGTGCCGGTCGTCCGCGTGAAGCTGACGAGTCCACCATAGTGACGATCACGGAAGTACTCAGCCGTAGCCAAAAACTGCGTCAGCGTGTCCGTTGGGTTGGTGTAGATCGGTGTCGATGCACCGGTGAAGGTCGCCGCCACCAGTTGAGAGCTGTTCTGTTGCCGCTCGTGGGTGACATGACCCATAAAGCCATAGATGTTGCGTGGACCGTTGTACTGGTACTGCCAATCGACGGAAAGATCGGTATACCGATTGATGACTCCCCCGTTGAAGGTCTGCGCAGGCGTGTAGGTATTACCCGCTGCATTGGCAGCCAACACTTGCTGCGCCGAGATGTAGCCGACCGATGGAATCCAGTTGACATACAGCGCGCTGGCGCCGATCTCCGCCGAGTGGTAGTCCCAGTCGCGCTCGTAGGCGATGCGCGCGTAAGGCGCGAACCGATCGACGGCACCGCCATTGGCGGCAAGACTGGCGCTGTCAACTGTGGGTGAATTGCCGCCGGCAACCGCAGAGTGATATACCGACAATTCGAAGTACAGCGAGTCATCGAAGAAGGCGTAGGCGCCGATACCGCCAACACTCCCCGGCCCCAAAGCGTTAATGATCGGACCGGTCGTCCCGGCGCCGGCGACGCCGCCGCTCCACAGGGTCACGGTATTGAAGTTCGGAAGGGCATAGCTTCCGAATCCGTTCCAGACGTCCTGGAAGGTTAAATAGTTGTTGGCCGTGACGCCCCACACCCACTTGTTGTCGACGGTGTGATCGCTGTATCGGATATCGATATTGTCGACACCCACGCTACCGGCCTGCCCATTGTAGGTTAATTGCAACCAAGCGCCCACGCGATCCGAGAGGGCTCCCGCGTATGCCAGGCTGAACTGATCTGGAAACTGATATGTATCGCTTTGCGCGTGAGCGGGATATGGCTGAGCGCTATCCGGCGGCGCCCGGTCATAATGATCGTAGCCAATTTGTGCGAGGACGGTGATCCCCGGCAGATCGCTGAGCCACAACGTGTTCTTCTTGTGGTCATCGATGTCATTGACCAGCGGCGGCCGCGTGGTCAGCGTGTATCCGCTGAGCTTGAAGCGTCGGCCGAATGGCGTGAGCTCGGGCGGCATCGTGTGGCAGGCCTCGCAGGCCAAACCCGTCTGGCGGGCGAAAGGTGGAATGGCGCTCGCCGGCTGCGCAACCAGCAGCAGGGCTGATCCGCCGAGGACAAACGTGGCCACGACGCCGAGTGTTGATAACCTCACGGCGGCCCACCCGGACCCGAGCTCTCGTCGGTCATGTTAGTGTCCCCTTCCCCCGCATTGGCCCTGGTTCTTGAAATACTGTATTTCTGGAGCGCATGGCACACTGCATCGCGATTCGTTTTGTAGCAATGGGGATTTGTACCCACGGTCGCTGTCGTGAATGGGGATTTATACGCACGCGTTTGCCGACTGGGGCTAAGAGGCCGGCGCAACCAGGAGAGGATCGAAAGTGAAAGTGTCTGCCCCGATGCGGTTTGCGCTTGGGTTGATTTTAGGCGCTACGCTCTCCTTTTTGGTCGGCTGCCTCTATGCGTATTGCATCTGGCATCCACCCTCCAATGATTGGGGCAACGAAAAGGTCATATGGACCATCCTCTGCGCTCCTTTAGCCTTGATCGTACTCGTGATACTGCTGGTAAAATTCCGCTACGTGCGTCGCGTTGCCGCGCGAGCGCAAGCACTCGGCCGCGTGGGTTTGGCAGCCGTGTTAATCGGGGGAGTTTTTCTTCCCATTCTGCAATTGTCCGAATCGATTGCTGAACGCAACGTATCGGCGCTGAAAATACCTCTTGAGCGGGCGAAATTAATCGCTGAACTCGGCGCTTTGGGGTCTCGGCTCAGAATCGCAGATTCCGTCATAGTCGAGACGGGACGCATTTTGGGTGAGCAAGAACTCAACCGGTTCCTGCTGCGACTCACTGCATTCACGTCGAAGCCGGTCTTCATAACGGTCGCCGCAACGGCTAAATCGCGAATCTCGCTTGACCGAAGCCAAGTGTCCGGCACGGCGAACTGCTCTACCACCGCTGTAGATGATGAGTGTTTGACTCGGACGAATTTACCCGACGTTCGCGACTGGCCTACGCAGGGTGATCAAATGAATATCGCCGAATATTCTCCGTCGCAGGGCATACTTTTAGAGTATGGGCGGTTCAAGAGAGCGTCTGACGAGCCGCCAAAAGATTATTACCCTTACTTCCCGTTCCTGCCGGGGTCACTGATCGATCTGCGGCAGTGGTGTCAGCCCGAGCAATTTGGTCCATTTCCTTTTGGCCGGGGAATCCACTGGCATGTCTGTACTGACAGTCAGACTTTGGAAGACATCGGCAATGGAATGTTTGGGGCCGGAAGGTAAGCCGGATTTAGGCTACTCGACCGTCAAGCTCTTGGCCAAATTGCGCGGCTGATCGACGTCTGTTCCCTTCAGCACCGCCACGTGATAGGCCAGCAATTGCAGCGGGATGGCGAACACAGCCGGCGCCTGCAGCGCGCTTGCCGTCACGGGCATTTGAATGACGGTGACGCCATCGGCGCTCGACATGCCGGCATTAGGATCGGCGAACACGTACAGCTGGCCGCCGCGGGCGCGGACTTCCGCCAGATTCGATTTGAGCTTCTCCAACAACTCGTTGTTGGGGGCGACCGCGACCACCGGCATATCCTCGTCGATCAGCGCCAACGGCCCGTGCTTGAGCTCCGCCGCGGCATACGCTTCGGCGTGAATGTAGGAGATTTCCTTGAGCTTGAGGGCGCCCTCCATCGCGATGGCATGCAGCGGTCCGCGGCCTAGGAACAAGGCGTGCCGCTTGTCGGCGAAGGCTTCCGCGAGAGATCGGATGGCATCGTCCAGCTTCAAGGTCTTTTCGACCAGTCCGGGCAATTGCAGGAGCTGCACCACCAGTTCGCGCTCCCGGGCACCGCCTTCTCCGCGGTGCTTCGCGAGCGCCACGGTCAGCATGCCGAGGGCGGTCAGCTGGGTGGTAAACGCCTTGGTCGAGGCGACTCCGATCTCAGGCCCCGCGCGGGTCAGCAGCACCAATTGCGATTCCCGCACCATGGAGCTCTCCGCCACATTGCAGATCGTCAGCGTGGCGAGATACCCCGCTTGCTTGGCATTGCGCAGCGCCGCCAGGGTATCGGCTGTCTCGCCGGATTGAGAAATGGTGACGAAAAGCGTATCCGGCGTGATCACCGGATCGCGATAGCGGTACTCGCTCGCGATCTCGACGCGCGCCGGGATACGGCAGATTTGTTCGATCCAATAGCTCGCGACGACGCCGGCGTGGTAGCTCGTGCCGCAGGCTGCGATGTGCACCGCCTGGACGCGCTCGAATACCGCCGCGGCGCTGGGGCCGAACGCCGCCTCCAAGAGCTTCGCTCCCGCAACGCGCTCCTCCAGTGTTTGCGCAATCGCACGGGGCTGCTCGTGAATTTCCTTGAGCATGAAGTGGCGATACTGGCCGCGTTCGACGGCGTCGGCGGGCAGATCGCTTTCGCGCACCGGCCGCGACGCCGGCGCGCCGGCGGAGTCCACGATGCTGATCGATGTGCGGCGGATCTCCGCGACGTCGCCTTCTTCCAAGAACATGAAGCGGCGCGTCACCGGCAAGAGTGCCGCCACATCGGACGCGACGAAATTTTCGTTGATGCCGAGTCCGATGACGACCGGGCAGCCCTCGCGCGCCAGCACAACGCACTCGGGATCCGCTTCGGACACCACGGCGAGCGCATAAGCGCCCTGCAATTCCTTGACGGTTTTGCGGACGGCTTCGTAAAGGCCGGCAGAGGCCGCGAGATGATGGTGAATGCGGTGCGCGATGACCTCCGTATCGGTCTCCGAACTGAAGCTGTAGCCCAAATCGATGAGCCCCGCCCGCAGCGCCTCATGGTTCTCGATGATGCCGTTGTGCACAATGGCAATCCCGGCATGCGAGACGTGCGGGTGGGCATTCTCGGTGGTCGGAATGCCGTGGGTTGCCCAGCGCGTATGCGCGATGCCCACATGCCCGGAAATGGGCGCCGCGTTGAGCGCGTCCTCGAGAATCTTGACCTTGCCCACCGTGCGCACCCGCGCGAGTCCGTGTTCGGGCGTCAGCACGGCGAGTCCCGCCGAATCGTAGCCGCGATACTCCAGACGCCTTAGACCCTCAATGAGGATGGGAACCACATTGCGTTCCGCAGCTGCTCCGACGATTCCGCACATCTCGGCCGGACTCCTTGGGACCTTAAGTGAAAAAGGGCTGCTAGTGTGCCCGAGCCCAACCGAAAATCTAGTGTCAAAGCGCTGCTAATAATTAGTCAATAATATGGGTTGACAGCTAGTATTAGTAAGTATATAGTATTAGCTAATGGAGGATAGCAGCGCAAAAAAGTTCCAAAAAGACCTCAACGGGGGCTTGGTTGGGCTGGTTTTGCTCGCGGTGCTCGACCGGTCGGCCGAGGACTTGTACGGCTACGAAATCGCCAAGCGTCTGGCGAGCGCCAATGACGGCACCTCCATATTCAAGGAAGGGAGCCTGTATCCCGTGCTGCGCGCCCTCTCGGCCCAGGAGCTGCTCACCAGCCGGATCGTCCCTTCCTATTCGGGACCGCCTCGCCGCTACTACCGGATCACCGATCAGGGGCGGGCGGTCCTCGCCGAGTGGAAAGCCATTTGGCGGAGCACGGTGAGTTTCGTCGATCGTTTCACAGCATGAGGATATCGCCGTGAATCCCCACTGGCTCAGATTGCCAACGCACTACTGGTGGATCGCGGCCGCGGGCGAAATGGACCCGCCGAGGGACTGGAACAGGGCGGCGGTATCGGCGAAGCGGTTGGCGCGCGCCTGCGCCAACGACACCACCGCTTGCTGGTAGGTTTGCTCCGCGCTGATCAGCGCCAGGTAGCTCACCGAGCCGAGTTCGAGATCATGCTTCACCACGCCGAGACTCAAGCCCGCGGCATCCTCGGCGCGGCTCGCGGCAACCAAGGCGTCCGCATCGCTGTCGAGCGCATGCAAGGCATCCGCCACGTTTTGGAATGCGGTAAGCACCGCGGCGCGGTACGCGGCGGCGGCCTGATCCAAGGCGGCTTCGGCGGCGCGTTTGCGGTGAAGCAGCGTTCCTCCCTCGAACACCGTCTGCGCGGCATTGGCGCCGAGCGACCAAAAAATCGTGCCCGGCTTGAACAGATCGCTCATCAGCGTCGCGGAGCTGCCGAGGTCCCCCGTGAGGGTCACCTGCGGCAGTAGATTGGCGGTGGCGACCCCGACCGCCGCTGTGGCCGAGTGCAGCTGTGCCTCCGCCGCGCGCACGTCGGGGCGGCGTTCGACCAATTGCGAGGGCACGCCCAGCGGCAAATCGAGCGGCAGCACCAGCTGCTCGAGCTCGAAACGAACCGGTTTGAATTCGGCGGGCAGATGCCCGGTCAGAGCGGCCAGTGAATCGCGGGCCTGATGCAATTGCTTAGCCAACGGCGGCAGCGTTCCTTCCAATTGAGCAAGCGCCGCATCCTGGGCAAAGACGTCGACCTCCGCGACCGCGCCGAGTTCAAGCTGGCTCTGCAGGACCCCGAGAGAATCGCGCTCGAGAGCGATCATGCGCTGCGTGGCTGCGATTTGCGCCCGCAAACCGGCTTCTTGGATCGCGGTCGTGACCACATTCGCGGTGAGGGTGAGATAGGTCGCATCGAGCTGAAAGCGCGCGACCTCGGCCTGCGCCTCCAGCGATTCCACCTGGCGCCGGTTGGCGCCGAACACGTCGGGCACGTAGCTCACCGAAACCTGCGGCGTGTACAAGTTGTAGAGCGCGCTCCCCGAGGCCAGCGTGGGGGCCAATACGCCGACCGCGTCGCGCTGGCGTTCAGCGTCGAAGCTCGCCTGCACCGCCGGAAAATAGCTGCCGCGCTGCGCTGCCGTGTTTTCCATGGCTTGGCGCAGCGCCGCCTGGGCAGAGCGCACTTCGGGATTGGCGCGCAGCGCCTCGCCGACCAATTCATCGAGCTCCGCGCAGCCGAATAGAGTCCACCAATTTCGCGGCACCTCCTGTTCATCCAAGAAACGTTGCGCGGCACCGCCGGGACCGGGCGCGGCGGCGGTCGCGGCCGCGAGCGGCTCTGCCGTGTAGCGCGGCGCCTCGGGCGCGGGCGGGCGATGAAAATTAGGTCCCACGCACGCGCACAACGCCGCCGCGCAGAGCGCCGCCGCGCACAACATCGCCGCAAACTTCAAGATCCCCCCGGTCGCGGCAACTCCGCCGGCATTTCGCGCGTCGTCGAGAATCTCAAGATCAGCACGGGCAGGACCAGCAGTATCAGGACGGGCGCGAGCAGCATGCCGCCGACCACGACCAGAGCCAGCGGCCGCTGAACCTGTGAGCCGATACCGGTCGAGATCGCCGCCGGGATCAGGCCCACGCAGGCCACGATGCAGGTCATCAGCACCGGTCTCGCCTGCGTTCGGCAGGTCTGCAGCATGGCGCTCGCCCGGTCGAGGCCCGACTCGAGACTCAAATGGTAGTAGGACACGACCAGGATGCCGTCCATGGCGGAAATTCCAAACAGCGCGACGAAACCGATCGCGGCGGATACGCTGAACGCCGTGCCCGTCGCCCAGAGTGCAAAGATGCCGCCCAACATCGCCATGGGAATGACGCTCGCCGCGAGCAGCGCATCGAGCAGGCTGTGGAAATTCAAATACAGCAGCAAAATGATCAAGGCGATCGACAGCGGCACGGCGATGCTCAAGCGCGAAATCGCATCCTGCAGATTGCCGAATTCGCCCACCCATTCGACGCGGTAACCGCCCGGCATGAGCACCTTCGCCTCCACGGCGCGCTGCGCCTCGAGAACCGCGCCGCCGAGATCGCGGCCGCGGACGCTGAACTTGATGGGCACATAACGCTGCTGCTGCTCACGGTAAATGAAGGCGGCGCCGGACACCAAGTGCACGTCGGCGACGTCCTCGAGCGGCACTTGGATGATGCCGTTGCCGGTGCCGTCGGCCGCGGCGATGGGAATGCGCCGGATCGCATTCAGGTTGTCGCGATACGGCAGGCTCAAGCGCACCATCATCGGAAAGTGCCGATCGCTGGCGCCCTCGTAGAGATCACCCGCGCTTTGTCCGCCGATCGCGGTTTGCACCACGGCATTGACGTCCCCGGGCGCGAGGCCGTAGCGCGCGGCCCGCACGCGATCGACGTCGATGCGAATGGTCGGCTGCCCGAGCGAACGCAGCACGGCGAGGTCCGTGATTCCGGGCACCTCGGCAAGCACAGCCGCAATGGCGTCGGCCGTCTTTTCGAGGGTCTCCAAATCATTGCCGTACACCTTGACGGAATTCTCCCCCTTCACTCCGGAAGCCGCCTCTTCGACATTGTCCTGGATGTACTGCGAAAAATTGAAATTGACGCCGGGAAACTGCTGCTGCAGCGCATCGGTCATGTCCTGCGTGAGTTTTTCCTTATCCACTCCCGCCGGCCAGGCATCCTGGGGCTTCAGCGGCACGAAAAATTCGGCATTGAAAAATCCCGTGGCGTCGGTGCCGTCGTCGGGGCGTCCATGCTGCGAGACCACCGTTTGCACCTCGGGATACTTCGACATGAGCACGCGCATGCGGTTGACATAGGTGTCGCTGTCTTCCAGCGAAACCGATTGCGGAAAGGTCGCGCGCACCCAGAGGTTGCCTTCTTCGAGCTTGGGCAGAAATTCGAGGCCGAGCGAGCGCACGGCGAAAATGGCCGCGAGCGTGATGAGCCCCACGCCGGCAAACGCCAGGATGCGGTTCGCCAGCACGAATTCCAGCGCCGGCCGGTAGACGCGGTGCAGGGCGCGGACCACCGCCGTTTCCCGATCCGAAATCTCGCGTGAGAACAGCAGCAGGCTCAAGGCCGGCGCGATCGTGAAGGTTGCGATCAAGCCGCCCGAGATGGCATAGGCATAGGTCTTCGCCATCGGCCCGAAGATATGCCCTTCGATGCCCGAGAGCGTAAAAAGCGGCACGAAGCCGGCGATGATGATGGCTGCGGCGAAAAAAATCGACTGGCTGACCTCGGCCGCCGCGAGCGACACGGTGGCCATCTTGCCGCGGAAGCCGCTCGGAACGCGCATTCGATGCAGCTGACTGGGTCCGGTGCCGAGATGCGCCGCCGCCTCGGCCAAGTGTCTGAAAATATTTTCGACCATGATCACGGTTGCGTCGACCACCAGGCCAAAATCGATGGCGCCCACGGACAGCAGATTGGCCGACTCGCCGCGCAACACCATGAGCCCGATCGCGAAGGAAAGCGCGAACGGTATGGTCATGGCGACGATGACGGCGCTGCGCACGTTGCCCAAGAACGCCCATTGCAGCAGGAATATGAGCGCGATGCCCGCCACCATGTTGTGCAGCACCGTCTGGGTCGTGATGTGGATCAAATCGCTGCGGTCGTAGATGCGCTCTATGCTGACGCCGGGCGGCAGGATGCCGCTCTGGTTGATCTTGTCCACCTCGGCCTCGACAAGCCGGATGGTCGGCACGCTGGCGGCACCGCGGCGCATCAAGACGATCCCCTGGACGATATCGTCCACCTCGTTGTAGCCGGCAATGCCGAGCCGCGGCAGGTTGCCGATGCTGACCTTGGCCACATCGCCGATGACCACGGGCGCGCCCTGCCGCGTGGTGATCAAGGTGTGACGGATTTCCTCCGCGGAATGAATCAGACCCACGCCGCGCACCACCGCGGCCTGTGCACCGAAATTGACCGTTTGGCCGCCGACATTGATGTTGGCGTTGCCGAGAGCCGTCAGCACTTGCGGCACGGACAGGCCGTTGCCCACCAGTTTGTTTTGATCGATCGCGATGTCGTAGGTCTTGGTCTTGCCGCCCCAGCCGGTGACGTCGATGACGCCCGGCACGGCCTTGAAGCGCCGCTCCAGCACCCAGTCCTCCAGGGTCTTAAGATCGGTCACCGAATAGTTGGGAGGTCCCGTCACGCGATAGCGGAAAATCTCGCCGATGGGACTCGTGGGCGAGATCTGCGGCGTCGCGCCGTTCGGCAGGGTGGCGAGCTGCGACAGCCGGTTGGTCACCCACTGCTCGGCTTGGGTGTAGGTGAAATCATAGGTGAACTGCACCTTGACGTCCGACAGGCCGAACAGCGAGATGGTGCGGATCGCCTGCACATTGGGGATGCCGGCCATCTGAATCTCGAGCGGGATCGTGATATAGCGCTCGATCTCTTCGGCCGATTGCCCCGTGCTCTGCGTGACCACATCCACCAAGGGCGGCACCGGGTCCGGATAGGCCTCGATATTCAGCGCCAGAAAGCTTGCGATACCGGCGCCCAGCATCATCACCAGCAGCACGACGATCAGCACCCGCTGCCGGAGTGCGAAGCTGACGATTGCGTTCATGGGGAGCCGGGGACTGCCACTTGATCGATGAAAAGACCGCCCTTCGTGACGATTCGCTCTCCCGGCTTCAGGCCCTCGAGCACCTCCACGAAGCCGTCGCTGCTGCGGCCCGTGCGGATGGCGCGGTACGCGAGCAGTCCCTCTCCTTGAACCACCCAGACATGCGCGGCATCGCCCTCGTAAACGACCGCCGCCTCCGGAATCGCGGGAGATTCCGCTGGATCGCTGGTTCGAATACGGAAACTCGCGAACATTTCCGGCTTCAAGGCCCCATCGCGATTGTCGATTTCGGCGCGCACCGGCAGCCGGTGCGTGACAGGGTCGACCACGGCGGCGACATAGGTCACGCGCGCGTCAAATGCGCGCTGCGGATACGCGGGCACGCGGACTTCCATCGCCTGTCCCACATGCACCACGCCGGAATCCGCCTCCCGCACGTTGGCCATCAGCCACACGCTCGACGGATCGGCAATCGTGAATACCGCGGTGCCGCTGCCGGACTGCAAATATTGGCCCGGACCCACTTGCCGGTCCACGACCACGCCGGCGATCGGCGCGCTGAGTGTGGCCACCGGATTAATCGTGTGGGCCGACTCGAGGGCGTCGATTTCCTCGTCGGACTTGCCCAGGATCTCGAGGCGGTTGCGCACCGCTAAATGCGCGGCTTCGGCCGCCGCGAGATCCGCCTGCGCCGCTTGCCAGTCTTGCAGGCTGCCGCCCTTGGCGTCGTACAGCGCGTGCTTGCGGGTCTCATTGATGCGCGAGAGCTTCACTTGCGCGGTCGCCGTGCGCAGGTCATTCTGCGCCTGAACGAATTCCGAGGCCTCCAATGTGGCGAGCGGCGCGCCTTTTTTGACGCGATCGCCCAAGCCCGCGATGACGCGGGTCACACGCCCGGAATAGGGGGAAAACAACGGCGTCGCGCGGTCGCCGTTGACCGCGATCTTGCCTTCGGTCAATTCCTCGCTGACGAAACCGTGCACCCCCACGGCTTCGATGCTCAGGGTCTTGAGCTGTTGGGGCGTCGCACGGAACGTACCCGGCGGCGACGGCGGTCCGGCCGGCGGGGCCTCGTGATTGCCGAAGAGCCGGCCGCCCAACCAAATGCCCGCAAGAACCAAGATGACCACGACGGTGCCAAGGGCCGCCACCCGAATTTGGCGCTCCCGCGGCCAGGCGCGCCGATCGATGGATGCCTGGCCGGAGGCCGGGGTTCCAGGATCACTTGGCACTTCGCTCATTCATAACCCCGTTTGCATACGTCATTTTGTATGAGAACGAGTGTTCGATCGAGTGAATAAAGAGCGCAACGCCGCTCCCGCGATGCTGCAGCCCTCAGACGTGGGGCAGATTGCACGCAACCCGTTGATGGTTGTACAACAGCGCAGGCGTGCCATCCATAATCGAAATACTCCTCTTGAGGGCCGGCGGATAGGCCCATGCCCCGTAGGCGGTGGGGTCGATGAGGTAGGCGGTTGCCCCGCCGCGGATGGTTCGCAGAGCCCGCATCTGGCCCATCGCCTTGATGTTTGCCATGATGATCCCCACCACGTCCATAAGCGCAGCGTGCGAATTTAACCGCTTGTAGTCGCCGCTCGTGCCGGCCATCTTGATGAAAAATGCACTCAAGTTGAAGATGCTGAAATTGACTGAGAGCGCCTCGCCTTTATCTTTGGTGGAGTCGCGTTCGCCCTCGGACATTGTTTCGGTTTCTTGCATGGCCATTGCCATGAGAAGGTACTGGAACTCTGATGCCAGACCTCCGGCGCGCATCGCCCTTAGAAGCTTCGCCTTGTTCTCGGCCAGCAGCAGTGCGTAGTTGCCGAAACTAGGAGGGGGCGGCAGCTTGTAGAGGGGATCCTTGTAGTCCGTATAACCTGACGGGGAATAAGGAATGGGCGTTTCGGGATAAGGTAGGACGTCCGGGAACAGTTTATCCGCCATGGCACCCATTGAAAATTGACCTTCTGCTTTGATTCCGATCATGCCGCATTCTCCTTCATTATTCCCGGTCCTTGGGAGACTTGATGGCACTCTCGACCGCGGCGGCATGCTCTTCCGCATCGAGTTTGCGCGGGCGTTCCCAGCTCGCCACCGTGATTTGCGGGGGCCGGGTCAGCGTAAGCTTGCCGTCCGGCGCATTCGCGGTGATCGTCGATCCCGCGCCGATGGTCGCATTCGCTCCGATGCGCACCGGCGCGACCAGCATCGCGCCGGAGCCGATGAATGCGCCGTCCTCGATGGCCGTCGGCCACTTGTTGGCGCCGTCGTAGTTGCACGTGATGGTGCCCGCTCCGATGTTGACGTCATCGCCCACCTGGGCGTCGCCCACGTAGCTCAAGTGGTTGGCCTTGCTGCCCGCGCCGATCTCACTGTTCTTCACTTCGACGAAATTGCCGATATGCGCCCCTCGATGCAGCACGGTGCGCGGCCGCAGCCGCGCGAACGGTCCGATCCGGCAATGCTCGCCGATGAGGGCATTGTCGATGTGGCTGTTCGCCTGCACTTCGGTATCCGCGCCGATGCGCGAATTGCGAATGAAGCAGTTGGGGCCAATGGCGACGCGCGCCGCCAGATGCACCTTGCCCACCAATACGGTGTTTACGTCGATGAATACGTCGCGCTCGACCTCGACCTCGCCCCGGATGTCGATGCGCGCGGGGTCCGCGAGCGTCGCGCCCGCCAGCATCAATTCCAGGGCTCGCTGGCGCCGGTAGCAGGCCTCGACTTGCGCAAGCTGGATTCGGTCGTTGACCCCCATGACCTCCGCGGCGTTCGCCGCCAATACGGCATCCACGCGGGCGCCGGCCTGCACCGCGCCGGCCACCACATCCGTCAAATAGTACTCGCGCTGCGAGTTGTCGCTGCCCAGGCCCAGCAGCCATTCCCGCAAGGGTCCCGCGGGCGCCGCCATGAGGCCGGAATTGGCTTCGCGAATTTTCAGCTGCTCTTCGCTTGCATCTGGATGCTCGACGATGGCGCTGACGCGACCGTCCGATTCGCGCACGATGCGTCCGTACCCCGCCGCCTCGTCGAGATTGACGGACAGCACGGCCAGCGCGCCTTCGCCGGCGATGGCTGCCAGCTTGTTCAAGGACGCCGCACCGATCAGCGGCACGTCGCCGTACAGCACCAGCACGGTGTGATCGTCGGGAATGACGGACATGGCCTGCATCACGGCATGACCGGTGCCCAATTGTTCCGCTTGCAGAATCCAATCGACGTCTTCGTGATTGAGCGCCGCCTGCACCAGCGCCCCGCCGTGACCATAGACCACGTAGATGGTTTCGGGAGCAAGCTTGCGCGCGGTGCGAATGACGTGTTGCAGCAGCGGCTGGCCCGCCAGCGGCTGCAGCACCTTGGGCAAGTCCGAATGCATCCGCTTGCCCTGCCCCGCGGCGAGTATGACGACGGATAGCGGCATGACGGCTCCTTAGAATGACGCTTCGGCGTCTCTTGCGCAGGCGCTAACGTCTTTTGCGCAGGCGCTCGATTGCTCGCAATTGTGCCACGGCTCGCGCCAATTCCGCCTGCGCCTCGGCGAGGTCGATCTTGTCGCCGCGGCCCTTGAGCGCCTCCTCGGCGCGCTGCTTCGCCGCCTCCGCCTGGGCCTCATCGAGATCGCGCGCGCGCGCCGCCGTGTCGGCGAGCACGGTGACGAGATGCGGCTGAACCTCGAGTGCGCCGCCGCCGACATAGAACGACTGTTGCTCGTGGCCCTCCGATTGCACGCGCACTTCGCCCGCCTTCAATGTGGTCAGGAGCGGTGCGTGGCGGGGGTAGATGCCGAGCTCACCTTGCGAGCCCGGCACGAACACCATGCTCGCCTCGCCCGAGAAGATCTGTCCTTCGGCGCTGACGATGTCGACATGAATGGTGCTGGCCATGATCGCTCTTAAGTCAACGTCTTGGCTTTTTCAACCGCTTCTTCGATGCCGCCGATCATATAGAACGCCTGCTCCGGCAGGTGATCATATTCGCCGGCGATGATGGCCTTGAAGCCGCGGATTGTGTCCTTCAAGGGCACGATTTTGCCGTCCTGCCCGGTGAACACCTTCGCCACGTTGAAGGGCTGCGACAAAAATCGCTGAATTTTGCGTGCGCGGTACACGGAGAGCTTGTCCTCTTCGGACAGCTCGTCCATGCCGAGAATCGCGATGATGTCCTGCAGCTCCTTGTAGCGCTGCAAAACGGCCTGCACACCGCGCGCCGTATCGTAGTGCTCGTCTCCCACCACCAAGGGATCCAATTGGCGGCTGGTCGAATCGAGCGGGTCCACCGCGGGATAAATGCCGAGCGAGGCGATCTGCCGCGACAGCACCACGGTTGCGTCCAGGTGCGCGAACGTGGTTGCCGGCGACGGGTCGGTCAAGTCGTCCGCCGGCACGTACACCGCCTGAATGGAGGTGATCGAACCCGTCTTGGTGGAGGTGATGCGTTCCTGCAGCACGCCCATTTCCTCGGCGAGCGTCGGCTGATAGCCCACCGCCGACGGCATGCGGCCCAATAGCGCGGACACTTCGGTGCCCGCCAGCGTGTAGCGGTAGATGTTGTCGACGAAGAACAGCACGTCGCGTCCCTTGCCGGAGGCCTGCTTCTCGTCGCGGAAATACTCCGCCATGGTCAACCCGGTGAGCGCGACGCGCAGACGATTGCCGGGGGGTTCGTTCATCTGACCGTACACCATGGCCACCTTGGAATTCGCCAGATTGTCCTTGTCGATGACGCCCGACTCGATCATCTCGTGGTAGAAGTCATTGCCTTCGCGGGTGCGCTCGCCGACGCCCGCAAACACCGACAGGCCGCTGTACTGCTTCGCGATGTTGTTGATGAGCTCGAGCATGTTCACGGTCTTGCCCACGCCCGCGCCGCCGAACAGGCCGACCTTGCCGCCCTTGGCGAAGGGCACCAAGAGATCGATGACCTTGATGCCGGTGACAAGAAGATCCTGGCCGCCCGCCTGTTCATCATAGGCCGGCGCCGGCCGGTGGATCGGCAGATACTCGGTCGCCTTCACCGGCCCCTTCTCGTCCTGCGGTTTGCCGAGAACGTCCATGATGCGGCCGAGCGTCGCCGCGCCCACCGGCACGGAAATTCCCTTGCCGGTGCCCGTGACGGCAAGGCCGCGGCGCAACCCTTCCGAAGGTCCCATCGCGATGGTGCGCACCACGCCGTCGCCGAGCTGCTGCTGCACCTCGAGGGTCAAATCCACGTCATCGAGCTTGAGGGCGTCGTAGACCTTGGGGATCTGATCGCGCGGAAATTCCACATCGATGACCGCGCCGATGATTTGCACGATTTTGCCGCTGGACATAACTGATAAACCTCTTGTACCTAAACCTGCACCTGCCCCGGTCTAAACCGCGGCGGCGCCACCCACAATTTCGGAAAGCTCTTTCGTGATCGCCGCCTGGCGGGCCTTGTTGTAAATGAGTTGCAGCTCGTCGATGAGGGAGCCTGCGTTGTCGGACGCGCTCTTCATGGCCACCATGCGCGCCGCCATTTCGCAGGCGACGTTCTCGACGGCGCCTTGAAACACCTGGGACTCGATGTAGCGCATCAGAATTCCGTCGAGAATCTCCGCCGCATCCGGCTCGTAGATGTAGTCCCAGCGCTCCTGCAGATCATCCTTGTCGATGGTCTGAAGCGGCAAGAGCTGCGACACCGTGCCCTTTTGAGTCATGGTGTTGACGAACACGTTGTGAACCAGGAGCAGCTGGTCGACCTTGGTGTCGCGATAGAAATCCAGCATGACCTTGGTGGGGCCGAGCAAGTCGTTGATGTGCGGCCTGTCGCCCAAATGCGTGGCCGAGGCGGCGAGTTCGATCCCCGCCAGACGCCGAAAGAATTGCACGGCCTTCACGCCGATCGCGCACACGTAGATCTTGGCGTTCCCTTTCTGCGCTTCGCGGATCGCGCCGAGAGCGGCCTTGAACAAATTCAGATTGAGCGAACCGGCGAGGCCGCGGTCGGTGCTGATCACGATGAGGCCGACCGAGGCTACCGGCCGCTCCAGCGTGAAGGGATGCTTGTAATCCAGGTTCACCTGCCGCAGGTGGCCGACGATCTTGCGGATCTTTTCCGCATACGGACGCGCCGCGCGCATCCGCTCCTGCGCCTTGCGCATTTTGCTCGCCGCCACCATTTCCATGGCCTTGGTGATCTTCTGAGTGTTTTTAATACTCGCGATCTTGCCGCGGATTTCTTTTGCGCCTGCCATTGCCTTCTCTTACAGCGTCGCGAAGAATTCTTCGCAGCACTTCTTCAATGCCGCTTCGACTTCCTTCGATAAATCCGGCTTCGCGTTGATGCTCTTGAGGAGATCCGCGTAGGTGCCGCGCGCGAAGGATTGCAATCCGGCCTCCGTCTCGACCACCTTGCGGCGGTCGACCTTGTCGAAATAGCCGTTATTGCCCGCATACAGCGAGAGCGCCATCTCCGCCACCGACATCGGCGCATATTGCTTCTGCTTCATGAGCTCGGTGACGCGCTGGCCGCGCTCGAGCTGCTTGCGCGTCGCTTCGTCCAAGTCCGAGGCGAACTGCGAGAAGGCGGCGAGCTCGCGGAACTGCGCGAGCGCCAGGCGCACGCCGCCGCCGAGCTTCTTGATGATGTTGGTCTGCGCCGCGCCGCCGACGCGCGACACGGAAATGCCCGCGTTGATGGCCGGGCGCATGCCGGCGTTGAACAAGTCGGTTTCCAGAAAGATCTGGCCGTCGGTGATGGAGATGACGTTGGTGGGCACGAAGGCCGTCACGTCGCCCGCCTGCGTTTCGATGATGGGGAGCCCCGTCAGCGAGCCGGTCTTTCCCTTGACCCGGCCGTTGGTGAATTTTTCCACGTATTCCTCATTGACGCGCGCCGAGCGTTCGAGCAGGCGCGAGTGCAGATAGAACACGTCGCCGGGATAGGCTTCGCGGCCCGGGGGACGGCGCAGCAGCAGCGAAATCTGCCGGTAGGCGACCGCCTGCTTGGACAAGTCGTCGTACACGATGAGCGCGTCTTCACCGTTGTCCATGAAGTACTCGCCCATGGCGCAGCCGCCGTAGGGCGCGAGATACTGCATCGCCGCCGGCGTCGAGGCCGAAGCCGCGACGATGATGGTGTGGCCCATGGCGCCATGCTCTTCGAGCTTGCGCACCACATTGGCGATCGAGCTCTGCTTCTGCCCGATGGCCACATAGACGCATTTAACGCCCGTGGCTTTTTGATTGATGATGGTGTCGATGGCCACCGCCGTCTTGCCGGTCTGGCGGTCGCCGATGATGAGTTCGCGCTGGCCGCGGCCGATCGGCACCATGGCATCGATGGCCTTGAGGCCGGTCTGCACCGGCTGCGACACGCTCTTGCGGAAGATCACGCCCGGCGCCACGCGTTCCAGCGGGGACTTCAATTTGGCATTGATCGGGCCCTTGCCATCGATCGGCAGCCCGAGCGCATCGACCACGCGGCCGAGAAGCTCAGGCCCCACCGGCACTTCGAGGATGCGGCCGGTGGTCTTGACCTCCGAACCCTCGGAAATGTGCTTGTAGTCGCCGAGCACCACCGCACCGACCGAGTCGCGCTCGAGGTTCAAGGCCAGGCCGAAGGTGTTGCCGACGAACTCCAGCATCTCGCCGTAGCGCGCGTCCGCGAGACCGTGGATGCGCACGATGCCGTCCGTGACGCTCACCACCGTGCCGACATTGCGCGACTCCGTGTTGGACTGGAATTTTTCGATGCGCGCCTTGATCAGGTCGCTGATTTCCGATGCCTTGATGGACATATAACCTCTAACTTGCCAATTCTGTTCCGAGACGTTCCAGCCGGCCCTTCAACGAGCCGTCGATCACGAGATCCCCGGCGCGAATCACCGCGCCGCCGAGCAGCGACGCATCGACTGAAGTTTGCATGCGCACCTGGCGCTTCAGCCGCGTGGTCAGCGCCTTCCCGAGCTTGTCGGATTGCGCGGCGTCGAGCGCCACCGCCGAGACCACCTCGACGTCGACGGTGCTCTCCGCCTCCGCGCGCAGCGCGGCGAACTGCGCCGCGATTTCGGGCAGCAGCAGCAAGCGGCGATTTTCGGCGAGCACGCGCACGAAGTTCTGCATGCCGGCATCGAGCTTGGGCTCGGCGATGCCGATGATGAAGCCGGCGATGTCGGCCGGCGTCCTTTCCGGATCTTTGACCAAGGCGGCGACGCGCGCATCGGCGACGATCTCGGCGCTGAGCCCAAGTCCAGCCGACCACTCGGCCAAGGTGCGCGCCGCGCGCGCGAAGTCGAACGCGGCCTTCGCATACGGCCGGGCGATGGTGGCTCGTTCAGCCACGCGCCACCTCGGCGGACAGCTTATCCAGCAATTCGGCGTGAGTCTTCGGATCGATCTCCCGTTCCAAGAGGCGCGAGGCGCCCGCGACCGCGAGCTTGCTCACTTCCTGGCGCAGGCCTTCGCGCGCCCGCGAGCTTTCGCGCGCCGCCTCCTCATGCGCCGACGCCAGCAGGCGCTGCGCTTCGGCCGACGCCGTGCCCTTGGCTTCATCCACGATTTCGTTCGAGCGCTTGCCGGCCTGATCCAAAATCTGCGCCGCCTTGTCGCGCGCCTCGCGGATGATTTCTTTCGAGCGCGCCTCGGCCTCGGACAAATCCTTTTCGCTCTTGGCGGCGGCCGCTAAACCTGCCGCAATTTTTTTCTGCCGCTCGTCGATGGCTCCCATCAGCCAGGGCCAGAAGAACTTCATGACCGCCCAGGCGACCAGGAAGAACACGACCCCTTGGATGACCAGCGTAAGTGCTAAGTTCATTGCCTACTCCTTGCCCGGCGCCCCGCGGCGCCCAAGCGCCGGCTTACTTGAGGCCCAGGGCGCCCAAGAAGGGATTGGCGTACAGCAGCAAGAATCCCACGGCCACGCCGATGATGGGCACGGCGTCCAACAGGCCCGCGACGATGAACATCTTGGTTTGCAGCATGTTGGTGAGTTCCGGCTGGCGGGCGGAGCTCTCGAGGAATTTGCCGCCGAGGAGGCCGAAGCCGATGGCGGCGCCCGCGCCGCCGAGGCCGATCACCAAGCCTGCTGCGATCACGGTGCTGCTCATGAGCTGAGCGATTTGGGTCACATTGTCCATATTGTCTCCGGTCTTTAATGTCTTGAATGAATCGAATCTAGTGCTTCTCGGCCGAGATGCCGACATACACGATGGTCAGCACCATGAAAATGAATGCCTGCAGCGTAATGATGAGGTAGTGAAACCCCGTCCATATGACCCCGGCGACGAATTGGCCGACGCCGAGAAAATAGGTCGAAACCTGGTTGAGCGCGGCGCCCAACGTAAAGCAGGCGATCAGCAAAAAGATGAGTTCGCCCGCATACATGTTGCCGAACAACCGCATCGACAGCGACAGCGGGCGGACCACTTCTTCGATCACTCGGAATATGAAATTGATGGGCGCGAGCAGTATCTTGAGCGCCACGTTGTCAGCGTGAAACGGCGCGGTGAACCACTCGCCGGCGAAGGTAGCGAAACCCTTGTGAGTGATGCCGACCCATTGGATAAGCAGAAACACGCCGAGCGCCATGCCCACCGTGGTGTTGAGATCGGCCGTCGCCACCGTGCGCAGGTGCTCGACGCCGAACAGCTTCGCCGCGGCGGGCAGCGCATCCACCGGCAGGATGTCCATGAAATTTTCCAGAAACACGATGCAGAAAATCGTGATGGCGAGCGGCGCGATGAATTTGTTGGTGCCGTGATAGGTGTCTTTCACCATGCCGTCGACGAATTCCATCAGCATCTCGATGGTCGCCTGCAGTTTTCCGGGTACGCCGCTGGTGACGCGGCGCGCGGCGATCGCGAGCACCAGTATGAAAATGAACGAGATGATGAGGGTGAATATGATGCTGTCGATGTGCACCGACCAAAATGCGCCGCGCCCCGCATCCAAAGTGAGGTGCGTCAGGTGGTGCTTGATGTAGCCCGTCACCCCTTCCGGCACGTCTTCTGCAGTGATCAATCCAAAACGCATAAATCCCCAAGCGTCATTTGAGCCGATAGAGCCCGGCCCAATGCCCTAATTGCGCGACCACCATGCCAATCAATAGCGGTGCCGCGTCGAGTTTCAAGCGCGCCAGCGCCAAATACAGCGCCAGCACGAACCACAACCATTTCCATGCCACGCCGGCGTACATCGCCCTGCCGAGCACGGCGCCGCCCGCGACTCCGGGCTTGAACATGCGCCAGCCCATCACCGCGCTTCCGGCGGCCACGATCAATCCACCCACCAGTGCCGCAAGGCCCGCGGATGCGCCTTTGAACACGAGAAACACAGACGCTGCGGCGAGCGCGCAGCCTGTTTGCAGGAGCACGACCCGGACAACCAGCCGCTTGCCGCGAACCGGGACGTCACCCATCGCGAAGGGAACCGAACCGGCGGCGAGCTACCCTCGATTTGCACATTCTATGAGCCGTCGCCAGTCAAAATTGCCGGCGCATTATAGAGAGGGAGCCTTGGGTCATCAAGGCGTATTAACCCGTATTTTGTCGCATCACTGGATGTGGGCCAGGATGCCCTCGAGTTCGTCGAGACTGTGGTAGGAGACGACCAACTTGCCCTTGCCCGAGGCCGTGTGCTGAAAGGCGACTTTGGCGCCCAATTTGTCGGCCAATTCGAGTTCCAGGCGGTGGATATCCGGATCCTTAGGCGTTGGCGAGCCCGCGGCCGCCGGCGGGGCCAGCAGGCGGCGCACCAGCGCCTCGGTTTCGCGCACCGACAGGGCCTTCTTGGCGACCAGAGACGCCACTTCGATTTGTTGCCGGCGCACGGTCAATGAGAGCAGGGCGCGCGCGTGGCCCATTTCGATGCTGCGCTGTTCCAACAGCGTTTTCACCTCGTCGGCAAGCTCCGTGAGGCGCAGCAGATTGCTGACCGCGGCGCGCGAGCGGCCCACCGCCTCCGCCGCGGCCTGATGGGTGAGGCCGAACTCCTCGATCAGGCGGCCTAGGGCCCGGGCCTCCTCCAGCGGGTTCAAATCCTCCCGCTGAATGTTCTCGATGAGCGACATGGCAACCGCTGCCTCGTCGGGCACATCGCGAATCACCGCGGGGATTTCGGCAAGTCCGGCCATCTGTGCCGCGCGCCAGCGGCGCTCGCCGGCGATGATCTCATAGCGTTGCGATTCACCGGGAATTCTGCCCGGCAGCGGACGCACCAGGATGGGCTGCACCAACCCCTTGGACTTGATCGATTCGGCGAGCTCGCCCAAGGATTCCGGCCGCATATCCACACGCGGCTGGTACTTTCCCCGCTGCAAAAGGTCTAAGGGCAGACTCGCCAGCCGATCGCCGGCCAGCGGCGGCGGTTCCGGATCCGGCACGCCCGCACGGCGCGCCAGCAACGGACTAAGCTCCTTAAGGCCACGGCCTAGAGACGGCTTTTTGCCGGTCATTCTTTTGCTTCCAAGGAGGGGAATTCGGCCGATTGTAGCGGCGCCGGCGGCACTTCGTCGCGGCGAATCATTTCGCCGGCGAGCGCGAGGTAGGCAAGCGCGCCGCGCGATTCCTTGTCGTGAAACAGCGCGGGCTTGCCGAAACTCGGCGCCTCGGCCAGGCGGATATTGCGCGGAATCATGGTACGGAACACCTTGTTGCCGAAGTGCTGGACCAGTTGCGCGGATACTTCGTTGGCGAGATTGTTGCGCGGATCGAACATGGTGCGCAGCAGCCCCTCGATTTCCAGGTTCGGGTTGATGCTGCTATGGACTTGTTCGATGGTCTGCACTAGGGAGCTCAAGCCCTCCAGCGCATAGTATTCGCATTGCATCGGCACCATCACCGAGTCCGCGGCGACCAGCGCATTCAGCGTCAACATGTTGAGCGACGGCGGGCAATCGATCAGGATCACATCGAAATCTTCGCGAATGGGTTTGAGCGCGTTGCGCAGCTTGAACTCTCGGCCGGCCATCATGGTGAGGAGCCGCACTTCCGCGGCCGTGAGGTCTTGATTCGCCGGCATGAGCATGAATCCGCCGTATTCCACGGGCACCAGCGCCTCGATCGCCGAGCAATCGCCGAGCAGCACATCGCAGCTGGTGCGCTGGAGCGAATCCTTTTCGACTCCGCAGCCCATGGTGGCATTGCCCTGGGGATCAAGGTCGATCAAGAGCACACGCCTTTTGGTGGCCGTCAAGGACGCGGCAAGATTCACGGCGGTGGTCGTCTTGCCGACGCCGCCCTTCTGGTTTGCGATCGCGATGACCCGCTTCATCTAGGAGCCTGTCTTAACTAGTCCGCGTGAGCCCGGCCTGGCCGGTGAGAGTTCCACAATATGCCTTTCGTCGTCCAGTCCGGGCATTTTCACCCGGTGGACCGCCAGTACGCGAAAAGATTTCGGCAGCGCCGAAATCTCCTCGTCCGGGTGCTTGCCCTTCATCGCGAGCAGGCGGCCCTCCGGCGTGCACAAATGGCCGGCGTAGGCCACGAAGTCGGCCAACGAGGACAGCGCGCGCGCCACGACCGTATCGAAGAGTTCGAACGGCCGGTAGCTCTCGGCGCGGGTGTGGATCACGGCGACGTTGGCGCAAGCCAATTCCTGCGCCGTCTGTTCGACGAATCGCGCCTTCTTGCCGGTGGCTTCGATCAGGGAAAAGCGCCGTTCCGGATTCAAGATGGCGAGCGGCAAGCCGGGAAATCCGGCGCCCGTGCCCACATCCGCGATGCGCGTGCCGCGCAAGAACGGCTGCAGAGTGAGACTGTCGAGCACATGCTTGCGCAGCATGCCGGGGCGGTCGCGGATGGCGGTGAGATTGAATTGCGCGTTGGCCATTTCCAATTCATCGACCAAGCGCAACAGGGCGTCGGCCTGCGCGGGACTAAGTGCCAGCTGCAATTCGCCTGCACCCGCCGCGAGCAGCTCACGTTCGGCGTCCCGGGTCATGGGGTTTCTTCTGCGTCCGCGCTGAATAAACTGATCGACAGCGTGCTCATGGGCAGCGCCGTCGCCGGTGCCGCCGCCGGCCCGGGCTCCAAGCTCGCGCGAAAGCCGGTGGCGCCCGCACGCCCGTCGCAACGGTCGGCGCCCTGCGCATCCGGCGCGCCGGGCGCGCCGGGTGCGCTCTCGCCCCGCCACTCCGCACACGCTTGGGCGAACACCCGGCTGGCGTCGTCCGCCGGCAACTGCACAGTCGCTTCAATTCGGCTCAAGCGGTCGTGCTCGAAACACAAGCGATAATCCTCCGGCCGGCGTCCCGCGAATTGCGGCGGCGGCGCGTCGATTCCATAGCAGTCCCCGTCCTCGTCGCCGGAACCCGAGCGCGCGGCATCGTGGAACAGCAGCACTTCGTGCAGCGCGAGCGGGCTGTCCTTCAACAAGGTGCCGAAGGGTACCAGCAGCAACCCGTGCCACTCATACGAAGTGTGCGCAACGGCCGGCGGCGGCGGGGGACGTGCCGCGCAGGCGCAGAGCGCCGCGGCACTGCATGCGGCAAACCCGGTGCGCAGCCAGAGGCCGATGCGGCGGCTCATTCAGACCGGCGCCAAGCGGTGCTCGAGTTCTTCCAGCTCCGCCGCCGCATCGGGATCTTGCGGCTTCTCGGCCTCGAACGCCCGGCGCAACGCCGCCACCGCGGTGTCCTTCGCTTTCGCGCAGGCGGGCCCGTAGTGCAGCCGCCAGTCCGCGATCAGCTCGGGCTCGAGCACCGTGTATTCTCGATCATTGAGGATCGAGTCGAGTACCATCGCGCAAAGCGCAAGCTGCTGTATTCGTGGCCACGACAACGTGGGAGCGGAACATGCCTCGGCAAAGCAGCGGCGCAGATACGCGGGCGGATCGGCGCTCGCGATGTCGTCGAGCATGTCGCTCACGTCGTAGGACTTAAGTAGATGCTCGAAGCCTGCCACCCTATCCATTATCCTCGCGGATTGAGAACATAGGAATAATGAGCCGAATTTTATTCTTGCAGGGTGCGGCCGCCGCGCTGCTCTTGGCAGTTGCGGGAGCGGCTGCCGCCGCGGTGGTGCGCGGTAATCTGGTGTTCGACAACATCCCCGAACTGCGAAACGACTCGGCGGATACGCTCGACGACTACTTGAGCGCGCGTGAGGCCAAGCCCTTGGGCTGGTCGCCGAAGGGCCAGCTGCTGATCGTCACGCGCTTCGGCGACGCCGATCAGCTGCACGTGGTGGAGCACGCCGGCGGCGAACGCCGCCAGCTCACGTTCCTGCGCGAACCGGTCATGCAGGGCGCGTTCTCGCCGGATCCGAATCGCGGCGCATATCTCTTTTTGAAAGACGCGGGAGGCAATGACAACACGCAGCTCTATTATCAGCGCCTGGGCGAGCCGGAAGCGCGGCTGCTGACCGACGGCAAATCCTCGAATGGGGGCGCTCTGTGGTCCAACACCGGCCGTGAAATCGCATTTTTCAGCACTGCGCGCGACGGCGTGTCCCGCGATATCGATATCGTGGAACCGGAAAGCGGTGCCCTGCCGCGCCTCGCGGTCACCGGCGACAGTGCTCTTTGGTATCCGCTCGATTGGTCGCCGGATGATCGCAAGCTCCTGGTGTTGAAGCAGGTGTCGAGCGCCGAAAGTTATTTGTACGTGGTTGAGTTGAGCACGGGACAAAAGCGCGAGGTGGACCCCGCCGGCGGCAAGGCGTGCATCGCGGAAGCGAAATTCTCGCGCGACGGACAAGGGGTGTATCTGATTTCGGATCGCGACGGCGAGTTCGCGAAACTGCGTTACGTCAATCTGTTCACCGCCGAGAAAACCGAGATCTCGGCGCGCATCCCCTGGGACATCGAACAACTGGCCATCTCCAGGGACGGCCATTACTTAGCCTATGTCAGCAACGAGGGCGGCGCCGGCAAGCTCAACGTGCTCGACTTGCGCTCCCACCAAGATTTGATCCCGCCCAGACTGCCCTTGGCGGGAGTCATCGACTCATTGAGCTTCGATGCCGAGAGCAAGCGGCTTGCGTTCGGCTTTGCCGCCGCCAATCAGCCGCAGGATGCCTACGTTCTCGATATGGAGAGCAACCGCCTGGAAGCTTGGACCGCGAGCGAGCCCGGCCCCTTGGACACGGCGAAATTCATCATGCCGCGTTTGACGCAATTCCCGACGTTCGACCGCACCGAGAGCGGATCCCGCCAGGTCCCGTTGTACATCTATGAGCCGCCGACTCCGGGGCCGCATCCGGTTCTCGTCGTGCTGCACGGCGGACCCGAGGCGCAATTCCGTCCGCGCTTCGATCCTTGGATCCAGTACGTGGTAAAGGAACTCGGGGTTGCGGTGGTGGCTCCGAATGTGCGCGGTTCCTCCGGCTATGGAAAGACCTATCGATCGCTGGATAACGGCCTGCTGCGCGAAGACGCCGTCAAGGATGTCGGCGCACTGCTCGTGTGGCTGAGTCTGCAGAGTGCCTTTGATGCGAAGCACATCGTGGTATCCGGCGCCTCCTCCTACGGCGGCTATCTTGCGCTCGCCGCGCTGGTGAATTACAGCGAGCGGCTGCGCGGCGGCGTGGATTTCGCCGGCATCACGGATTTCATCGGGTACTTGAGCAGTGCCGCGCCGTACCGCCAAAGTCAGCTGCGCGCGGAGTACGGCGACGTGCGCGATCCGGACATGCGCGCGTTCCTCAGGAGGATTTCGCCGCTGACCAACGCCGAGCGCATCACCCGCCCGCTGCTCATCGTGCACGGGAAAAATGATCCGCAGGTAGCGATCGGCGAGGCAGAGCAAATGGCGAACAGTCTGCGCGGCCGCAGCGCGGGCGGCGCCTGGTATTTGCAGGCCACGGACGAGGGCCGAGACTATCGGAAGAAACAGAATCGCGACGCGTACTACCGCGCGTTCGCGGAGTTTCTGATCACTCTGCGCTGAGGCGGTTTAATCGGGCGCTTTGGCCGTCGCCAATGGTGCGGGCTGCCGCGCAAAATAGTCCGCGACAATCTTCACGTCCTCATCGGTGGCCAAGAGCTTCGCCATGCCCGCCATGATCACATTCTTGCGCCGCCCGTTGCGATAGGAGATGAGCGCCTGTTCGAGGTAATCGGCGTGTTGCCCGGCGAGGATCGGAGGCTTGGGAATGATCGGTGCCGCCACGCCGAGACCGTTCTCGCCATGGCACGCGGCGCAAGCAGCCACTTGCTTCGGCACCGTTCCTGCGACCGCGGCGGAGGGCTTCACCGCTTCGACGTCCTGCAGATAGGCGGCGATGTCCTGCATGTCCTGATCGCTCAACGACGCGGCCTGGGCATGCATGGTGGCAAACGGCCGGTCGCCGGATTTGTACTCCTGGAGCGCGGCGATGATGTACGGGGCGAATTGATGGCGCAGTTTCGGAACGCTGTAGTCGGGATAGGCGTTTCTGTAGTTCTCGCTGCCATGGCAGCCGAAGCAGGTATAGAACTTCTTTTCGCCGATCACCGGGTCGCCGGCTGCCGGGTCGCCCGCCGCCCGCACCGGGTGCGACAGGCTCAAACTCATCGCCGTCGCGCCTGCAAGCCACACCAGGCCATTCACTCGAGCAAGCATTCAATTCTCCGCGCCGCAGGTTCCATGAAGAGCGCTGATGTTAAAGAGTGGCCGCGCAAATTGCCACTCGCGCGTCGAAATCGCCTCAAGCGGCGCGCTCGCACTTCTTCAGATACACGAGCAGCAGTGAGACCGCGGCGGGCGTGAGGCCCGGGATTCGCGCAGCCTGCCCGAGCGTTTGCGGCCGCACCGAGCAGAGACTTTGCAGCGCCTCATTCGACAGTCCGCTGACCTTCGCGTAGTCGATATCCGCGGGGAGCTTGTGCTCCTCGTGGCGCTGCTGGCGGTCGATTTCCCGGCTCTGGCGCTTAAGATACCCGGAGTACTTCGCCTGCACGTCGACTTGTTGTTCCACTTGTTCCGCCAGGCGCGGATCGCCGCGCCACGAGAGCGAGGAGTCCTCCGCCGGCGCGGCGCTGCGTAAATCGCCGTAGCTCAACTCCGGGCGGCGCAGCAGGTCGAATGCAAACGACTCCCGCGACAGCGGCTGCCCGAGCTTCGCGAGCAGCGCGTCATCGACTTCAAGCGGATGCACGAGAGCCGCGGACAGCCGCGCGACTTCGGCGCCGACGGCGTCGCGCTTGCGCTCGAAAAAATCCCAGCGCGCGTCGTCGACCAATCCGAGCTCGCGGCCCGCTTGGGTCAGGCGCAGATCCGCGTTGTCCTCGCGCAGCGACAGACGATATTCGGCGCGGCTGGTGAACATGCGATACGGTTCCGGCGCGCCGCGCGTGATCAGATCATCGACCAGCACGCCCAAGTAGGCTTGGCTGCGCTTGGGGCACCAGGGATCGCTTCCGTCCGCCGCGAGCGCGGCATTGGCGCCCGCCAACAGGCCCTGCGCCGCGGCCTCTTCGTAGCCCGTGGTGCCGTTGATTTGACCCGCTAAAAACAAGCCATCGATGAATTTGCTCTCCAAGCTCGACTTCAAGTCGCGCGGATCGAAGAAGTCATACTCGATGGCGTAGCCCGGACGGGTGATGTGGGCGCGCTCGAAACCCTTGATGGTGCGCACGAAGTCCTGCTGCACATCGAACGGCAGGCTGGTCGAAATCCCGTTCGGATAGATCTCGTGCGTATCGAGCCCTTCGGGCTCGATGAAAATCTGATGCGAAAGCTTGTCGGCAAAGCGCACCACCTTGTCCTCGACCGATGGGCAGTAGCGCGGTCCCACTCCTTCGATCAGTCCCGTGAACATGGGCGAGCGCGCGGCGGCGCCGCGAATGATGGCGTGCGTGCGCTCGTTGGTGGCGGTGATGTGGCAGGGAAGCTGGCGCGGATGCGAGGAGCGAAGCCCGAGAAATGAGAACACCGGGCGCGGGTCATCGCTCAACTGTTCGCGCAATCCGGCGTAATCGATGCTGCGCCCGTCGATGCGCGGCGGCGTGCCGGTCTTCAAGCGGCCGACGCGCAAGGGAAGCTCGCGCAATCGCGCGGCGAGATGGTTCGCGGGCGGATCTCCGGCCCGGCCGCCGGAGTGACTCTCCAAGCCGACGTGGATTCTCCCGCCCAAAAACGTTCCGACGGTGAGCACGACGCTGCGCGCGCGGAATTCGATGCCGCTCTGGGTGCGGCAGCCGGCCGCGCGCTGTCCTTCAAGCAAGAGGTCGGCGGCTTCCTGCTGGAAGAGCTGCAGGTTCGACTGCGACTCGAGAAGGCGGCGGATGGCGCGCTTATAGAGCTGACGATCGGCCTGCGCGCGCGTGGCGCGCACCGCCGGTCCCTTGCTGGCATTCAAGGTACGGAACTGAATGCCCGCCTGATCCGCGGCCAGCGCCATGGCGCCGCCCAAGGCGTCGATCTCCTTGACCAGATGTCCCTTGCCGATGCCGCCGATCGCCGGATTGCAGCTCATCTGCCCCAAGGTCTCGATGTTGTGCGTGAGCAATAGGGTGCGGCGACCCATGCGCGCGGCGGCGAGCGCCGCCTCGGTGCCGGCATGGCCACCCCCGATCACGATCACATCGAATTCTTTCTCGAAACGCATCACACTGAATCCACACGCTTTTCTGGGAGGCGCGTACTGTAAACCGATACGTCTAAAACCGCCAGGCAGGGGAGCCCAAGCGTCTAGAGTCCGGCTCTCGCAATGTCCATGGTGCCATTCACCTCAGGGCCATCCCCTGTAACCTTGAGGGGTAAAAAAATCGCCGCAGCAGGGAACCTGGCGCCGCCAAGGAGCAACTAAGCACTCATGCAGAACCATCCTTCGCTTGCATCCCTCGAGGGTCGCGCCCGGCGCGCCGCAATGTGGGCCGTGCTCCTTGCCCAGGTACTCACGGTAGGAGCGGCGGTACACGCCGCCGCCGATAGCGTGCAGATCGGTCAACCCGCGCCCGACTTCACCGCCACCGACAGTCAGGGCAAGACCCGGCATTTGAGCGATTTTCGCGGCAAGACCGTGGTTCTGGAATGGACCAATGCGGACTGCCCCTACACCCGCAAGCATTACACCAGCGGCAATATGCAGAGCGTGCAGGAACTTGCGCAACAGCATGACGTCATCTGGCTCACCGTGATTTCCTCGGCGCCCGGCAAACAGGGCTATGTCGACGGGCCCGGGGCCGACGCGCTGACGCGCTCCCGTCATGCGGTGCCCACGGCCGTGCTGCTGGATCCTTCCGGCACCGTGGGCCGGCTTTATCAGGCGAAAACCACGCCCCACATGTTCGTCATCGACAAGAACGGTGCCTTGCAGTACATGGGCGGCATCGACAGCATCGCCACGGCGGATGTGAGCGACATCGCGCAGGCCGAGCCCTATCTCAAAGAGGCGATGCTGGCGGTGGTTGACGACAAACCGGTCGCTCACTCCGTGACCCGACCCTACGGGTGCAGCGTCAAGTATTGAGCCCGCGGGCGACCATGAAACACCGGCGTCTCTTGCGGTCAAAGACCATCCCTGCTTTTCTCGTCGCGGCAGTTTTTTCTTGGACGAACGGCGCGGCGCAGCCTCCCTCAGGCGAGGTCGTTGCGGCAATTCAGACGGCGCGAGCGGCAATTATCTTACGGCCGTCAACGGCGGCGGTGTCGGCGGGCCCAACGATGGTTCGGCGCCGATCCACACCGATGCGACGGCCATAGCCGAATGGGAAAGGCTGCGGCTCAACTTCTTGCCGGGCGCCCGGGTCACGATCAGGGTGCCGAACGGTCGGTTTCTGACCGCCGTCAATGGCGGCGGTATCAGAGGTTCGAGCGCCTCCTCGATCGTTACCACAGACGCGGTGCGCCCTGCCGCGTGGGAGACTTTCACCCTTGTCAGATTGGATAACGTGTCTGGCGGCGCGTTGAAACCGGCACCCTCGCCACCGCCCAAGTGGGGCACCAAGCTGACGAGCGCCGAGCTCGCGGTGATCACCCAGCATTTCGGTAAACACCCGTCCTACCACGTTGGCGTGTCCCGCAGCGGCGGATTCCCGGAAGTGCTGCGAGTGGAGCGGTATGTCGATGACGCGGGCTATATGCCGCTCGGGATAATCGTGGACGGCACGTGGGTTGAATCCGGCGTTTACGGCGTCCTTTGGAGCCCAGCGGAGGCGACGCGACGCGTTCTTACGGCGCGCGCGGCTGGACGGGTCTCGATGACGGCCGGCGCACGGCATTGGCGCTGCGTTGGGTCGAGGATTCACTGCCCCCCGGTTGGAGCAGCCAGACCGCCGCGGAGGAGGGTGGGCACGCACCCGAATTATCGGTCGAGAACGGCGACGTCATCGTTCGGATTTGGTTGATCCGGCGCAGTACAACCGTTGCCGGTCCCAGAGTCAGCCGGGACAGCGTCGCGACCGTTTTTCGATTCAAGCCGGACGGTTCGATGACTGAAGCGGACCCGACCCACCGGACCCCGCTCCCGGTACGGTGAATGTTGCGTTACTGTCTGTCACCAGCTATTCTACCGCGGGCGCCTATTCGACGGTCACTGGAATACCCGCAAACTTTCCGCGCCACTCGGCGGGCCCCGTCTCGTGCACCGACTCGCCGTCGGAACTGACCGCCACCGTGACCGGCATGTCATGTACTTCGAATTCGTACACCGCTTCCATGCCGAGTTCCGCAAAGGCGACCACGCGGCTCGCGCGGATCGCCTGCGACACGAGAAACGCCGCGCCGCCCACCGCGATCAGGTAGGCCGAACGGTGCTTGCGGATGGAGGCAATGGTCTCCGGCCCGCGCTCCGCCTTTCCAACCATGGCCAAGAGACCCAACTTGCCGAGCATCGTGTCGGTGAAGCGGTCCATGCGATTGGCCGTCGTGGGACCGGCCGGGCCGACGATCTCCGCGCCGACGGGATCCACGGGTCCGACGTAGTAAATCACCCGATTGGTAAAATCGAGTCCTTCCGGCAACGGCTCGCCGGCATCCAGCAAGGCGCAAATGCGCTTGTGCGCGGCATCGCGGCCGGTCAGGAGCCGGCCCGACAGCAGCAAGCGCTCGCCCGGTTTCCAGTTCGCGATTTGCGCGCGGGTCAAGCCATCGAGCGAGACGCGGCGCGCAGCGGGGTCCGCCGACCAGCGTACCTTGGGCCATAGATCGAGATTCGGCGGTTCGAGAACCGCAGGTCCCGAGCCGTCGAGCGTGAAGTGGATGTGGCGCGTGGCGGCGCAATTCGGGATGACCGCGACGGGCAGCGACGCCGCATGCGTCGGATAGTCGAGGAGCTTCACGTCAAGCACCGTCGTCAAGCCGCCGAGACCCTGCGCTCCCAGCCCCAAGTCGTTGACGCGTTGATAGATTTCCAGGCGCAGCTGCTCGAGCGCGGTACGCGCACCGCGCTTCTCAAGGTCGGCGATGTCGATGGGTTCCATCAACGCCTTCTTCGCCAGCAGCATGGCCTTCTCGGCGCTGCCGCCGATGCCGATGCCGAGCATTCCCGGCGGGCACCAGCCGGCGCCCATGTCCGGGACGACTCCGACCACCCAATCGGCGACCGAATCGGACGGGTTCAGCATCGCAAACATGGCTTTATTTTCGGATCCGCCGCCCTTGGCGGCGACCGTGATCTCGACCCGGTCTCCCGGCGCAAACTCCACGTGGATCACCGCCGGGGTGTTATCGCGCGTATTCAAGCGCCTGAAGGCAGGATCGGACACGATCGAGGCACGCAGCTTGTTGTCGGGATCGAGATAAGCGCGCCGCACACCCTCGTTGATCATCGCGTCGAGATCGCGCGAGGACTCGAAGCGCACGTCCATGCCTACGCGGACGAACACCACCACGATCCCGGTGTCCTGGCAGATCGGCCTGTGCCCTTCGGCGCAGAGGCGCGAATTGGTGAGGATTTGGGCAATGGCGTCGCGCGCCGCCGGACTCTGCTCCACCGCATAGGCCCGGCCCATCGCGCGAATGAAATCCGGCGTGTGATAGTAGGAAATGTATTGCAAGGCATCGGCCACGCTGCCGATCACATCATCTTCGCGAATCAGGGACATGATTACCTTTCGCCGTTAAAGACGAACGTTACACTACGCCGAAGAACCGGAGAATCCCATGCGCTTGGTGCGGGCGGCTTGCGCGATGTTTGTTCTATGCTTGGGAGCCGCGTCGACCGCCGCCGAGGCTCTGGACGCGCCGGCGCCGGCTGCGCTGCCCCTGCACGAGTGCCGTCTCGAACATCCGCTCAAGTTGAGTTCGGTCGCGGCGCGCTGCGGCACCCTCAAGGTGGCTTTAGACCCGGCCCACTCCGCGGGCACGGCCATCGAATTAAGCGTGGCCGTCGTACCCGCGCTCAATCGCCGGGCGAGGGCGGCGCCGTTGTTCTTGCTGGCTGGCGGCCCCGGCCAGGCGGCGACCGACCTGTACGTGAGCTTTGCGGGAGCCTTCGCACGCGTCAATCGCAATCATGACATCGTGCTCTTGGATCAGCGCGGCACCGGCAGATCCGCACCGCTCTTTTGCAGCTACCCCGAAGACTGGCAAGAAATCGGGGACGCAATGGCCGCCCTGCGTCAGGCGACGCTCGCCTGTCTCGCCAAGTTCGGCGATCGCGTGCGCTACTACACCAGCAGCGTGGCGGTTCGCGATCTCGAGCAAGTGCGCCGGGCGTTCGGCTATGGAAAGATTGATCTATATGCCGCCTCGTACGGCACGCGCGTGGCGGAGCTCTATATGCGGCGCTATCCTAAGTCCGTCCACGCCGTCATCTTGGACGGCGTGACGTATCCAGAACAGGCGATTGGAGCGGACACGCCCTTGGACGGCGAAGAAGCTCTGAATCTCATCGTGGCGCGCTGCCGGCAGGCACCCGATTGCGCCGCGGCCTACCCGGATTTAAGTGGGGAGCTTGGGGCTCTGCGCCGCCGATTCGGCCCTGAGAAGTCCGCGTTGACCTTAAGCGATCCTTCGAGCGGCCTGCCGCTCGAGATGGAATTCAGCCGCAACATGCTCGGCGCATCGTTACGCCTGCTGTCGTACAGCGCGGCTGAGGCCGCGCTTTTGCCCACGCTGATCCATCAGGCGGCTCTCGGCCGGCTGGCGCCGCTCGCGGCCCAGACCGTGATGATGACTCGGCAAATCAGCGATCAACTCGCGAGCGGCATGCAGAACAGCGTGATCTGCAGCGAGGACGAGCCCTATTTCTCGGCCGCCTCGATCGATAGGCAGAAGCTCGCGCAAACCTACCAGGGAACCGACCAGCTCGACGGCTTCGCGGAGATCTGCAAGCTATGGCCGCGAGGTCCGGTCGATGCGGACTTGCACGCGAAATTGCTGAGCGACGTGCCGACCCTGCTGTTGTCGGGCGCTGCCGACCCGGTGACGCCGCCCGGCGATGCCGAGCGGCTCGCCGCGGGACTCTCGAGGCACCGGCATCTTGTCTTGAGCGGTGAGGGACACGGCCAGTTCGCGACCGGCTGCGTACCGAAACTGATGGCAGAATTTTTGGATGCCGCCGACCCGCAGGCACTCGATGCGGCCTGTCTCGAGCAGCATCAACCCGCACCGTTCTTCGTCGGCTTGACCGGGCCCGCGCCATGATCGAGGCTTCAGTTCTTTGCAAACGATTCGGCGACATCGACGCCGTGCGCGCGGTGTCATTCGCCGCCCGCGATGGCGAGATCACCGGGCTCTTGGGGCCGAACGGCGCCGGCAAGTCGACTACCTTGCGCATGCTGTACGGCGTGTTGACGCCCGATAGCGGCAGCGCCCGTATCGACGGCATCGACATCCGCGGCGAGACCTCGCGGGCGCGCGCGCATCTCGGCGTGCTGCCTCACGCCGCGGGGCTCTACGGCAATCTGACCGCCCGCGAGAACATCGAATATTTCGGTTCGCTGCAGGGCATCGGCCGCGAGCGGCTGCGTGTGCGCACGGCGGAGCTTGCGCGCACTCTCGGCATGGAGGGCTATCTCGAACGGCGCGCCAAAGGCTTCTCTCAGGGGCAGCGCATCAAAGTGGCGCTGGCGCGCGCGCTGGTCCATGACCCCGCCAATCTCGTGCTCGATGAGCCGACCAACGGGCTCGATGTGATGGCGATCCGCAACCTGCGCGACCTGCTGCAGAAACTCAAGTCTCAGGGCCGCTGTATCCTGTTCTCCTCGCATGTCATGCAGGAAGTCGCGGCGCTCTGCGACCAAGTCGTGATCATCGGGCGGGGCCAAGTGCTGGCGCAGGGAACCTTGCAATCGATTCGCGAACGCTGCGGCACGCAGTCGCTGGAAGAGGCATTTCTGCAAGTGCTCGGGGACGCCGAGGGTCTCAATTGATGCGCGCCCTGTTCACGGTGTTCGGCAAGGAATTCTTGGAGAACCTGCGCGATCGCCGCACGCTGGTATCGGCGCTCTTGTTCGGTCCGCTGTTCGGCCCGCTGCTGTTCGGCGCGATGGTCTCGAGGATGCTCAATCAGAGTGTGGTCGAGTCGGACGAGCCGCTCGAGATCACGATTTCCGGCGGCGAGCACGCGCCGAACCTCGCGCGCTATCTCAAGTCCCAAGGCGTCAAAGTCATTGCGTCCCCGCTCTCCGAAGGCGACGCGCGCGCGGCGGTGCGCCGCGGCCTGTCGCAGGTGGTACTCATCGTGCCCGCGGCATACGCAGAGCGGTTCAGCGCCGGCCTGCCCGCGCCGCTGTTGCTGGTCGCCGATAGCTCGGATGCGCAAACCCGCAAGATTGCGGACCGCGCGCGCATGCTGCTCGCGAACTACGGCAGCGGCATCGCACAGCTTCGCTTGCAGGTGCGCGGGGTGAGTCCGCTGCTCGCGGCACCGGTCGCGGTCAATGAGATCGACGTGACCACTCCCGCCGGCCGTGCCGTGGTGGTGCTCGGATTCATGACGTATTTCGTGCTGTTCGCGGTGCTGATGGGAGGCCTGTACTTGGCCATTGATTCGACCGCCGGGGAACGCGAGCGGGGATCTCTCGAGGCGTTGCTCAGCCTGCCGGTGCCGCGCTCATCGCTGGTGCTCGGCAAGATTCTAGCCACCTGCGCCTACATGTCGCTGTCCTTAGCGATCAGCCTCGGCGCCTTCGTCTGCGTGTTTCGTCTCGTGCCGCTCGAGCGGCTGGGCATGAGCGCGAATCTCGGCCTCGGCACCGCGCTCGCCTTCTTCGCCATTTGTTTGCCGTTCGTGCCCTTGGGCGCCGCTCTCATGACGCTGGTCGCCTCGTTCACCAAGAGCTACCGCGAGGCGCAGACCTATCTCACCAGCGTGCTCCTCGTGCCCACGCTGCCGATCGCCTTCGCCAGCATTTATTCCTTGAAGACCAAAAGCTCGCTGATGCTCATACCCTCGTTGAGCCAGCACCTGTTGATGACCAGCGTGCTCAAGGACGAGCCGATTGCGCCGCTCGACGTCGCGGTGTCGGCGGGATCCGCGCTGGCCTTCGCGGCGCTGCTCATCGTCTTGACCGCCAGGCACTGGCGCCGGGAGACCATGCTGGGATAGCCAGCAGGGAATCCGCTACCAGGAAAACTCTGCACAATTTTTAATCACTTTACATATAGGCGTTTTCCTACTGAACATGTATAAAGCTACGGGGAAAACGGATTGGGGGCTGGCATGACGCATGTGTCGTACTCAAGAGCCAATATTGTGGTTTTTTGGGCTATTTTGGCGCTATCGGCGCTCACTATGGTGTGGCTATTCTGGCACCACCCGCTCAAGACATTGATCGCCACCATCGCGGTACTGGCCGCGCTCGGCGTATCGGCGCGGCTGGCGCGATCCATCGAGGTCGAGACAGGCACCGAACTGGACCGCGGCGAACAGAGTATTTGAGATCGATCGAAGACCCTCTAATGCCTTTTTTAGATCGGCCTATTACTTAGCTCGATAGCCCGTCGAGTCACTTTCCAATACAGAAGCTGCCGAAGATTTCGCCGAGCAGGTCCTCGCTGGTGAACTCGCCGGTGATCTCGCCTAAAGTCCGCTGCGCGAGCCGCAAGTCTTCGGCGAACAACTCAAACGCCTGACGGCGGGAAAGCGCCTCCGCCGCGGCGCGCACCAGCGCCAACGCACGCCCGAGAGCGTCCAAGTGCCGGCGGCGTGCCGCGAGGGCGCCGGTATCCGCAGCGCCGGCGTAACCCGCACTCGCTTTCAAGTGGGCGCGCAATAGATCGATTCCCGCGCCGGTACGAGCGCTCAAAAAGATTCGCGCAGGCGAGTCCTCTGCGCGCGCGGCAGCGCCGGTGAGATCGATTTTGTTGAAAATCAAAGTCACCGGCACGCCGTGGGCCAGCTCGGCGATTTCCGCGGCGGGCAAAGCGCCTTTGGATTCATCGGCCAGCTGAATGTCTTGAACGTACAGCACCCGGTCGGCCTTCTGCATCTCGTTGCGCGCACGCCGAATCCCTTCTTCTTCAGCCGGATCTATGGCGTTGCGCAGACCCGCGGTATCGATGAGGTTCAGCGGCAAGCCGTCGAGGTTCAGCTGTTGTCGCAGCACGTCGCGGGTAGTCCCCGGCGCGGCGGTGACGATGGCGACTTCATCGCCCACCAGCCGATTGAGCAGGCTCGACTTCCCGGCATTCGGCTTGCCGGCGATCACCACCGTCAAGCCGTCGCGCAGCAGCGCGCCTTGGCGGGCCGCGGCCCCGATCGAATCGAAGTCTTCGAATATGCGCTTAAGTCTCGAGTCGATCGCGGAGCCGGGCAGGAAGTCGATTTCCTCATCGGGAAAATCGATGGCGGCCTCGACATGGGCGCGCAGTTCCGTGAGCCGCGAGTTAAGTTGCGCGATGCGCGCCGAGAATTCGCCCTGCATCGAACGCACCGCGGCCTTGGCTGCCGCTTGGGTTCCCGCATCGATCAAGTCGGCGACAGCTTCAGCCTGCGCGACATCGATTTTGCCGTTCAAGAATGCGCGCTCGCTGAACTCGCCCGGCCTCGCCATGCGGCAGCCGAGCTCGAGCGCACGAGCGGCCAAAAGATCCATCACCAGCGTACCGCCGTGCCCCTGCAATTCCAGCACGTGCTCGCCCGTGAAGGATGCCGGGGCAGGGAAGTAGAGGGCGATGCCCTGATCGATGCTGCCGCCCTCTGCGTCGCAAAAGTTCGCGAGCAGCGCGCGCCGCGCCGCCGGCAATGCGCCCAGCATCTCGCGGGCGATGCGCGGCACCTCCGCGCCGGAAATCCGCAGAATCCCGACGGCCCCGCGCCCTAAGGGGCTCGCGATGGCGACAATGGTGTCGGACGAGATCACCGCCGTAGTTTACACAGCGCCCGGCCGGCTTAACTTCGCTGTTTATTGGCCTCGGCGGTAACCACCTGGTTCACGCGCCACTGCTGCACGATCGAGAGCACGGTATTGGTCAGCCAGTAGAGCACCAGGCCGGACGGAAACCACGCCATCATACCGGTCATCACCAAGGGCATGAATTGCATGATCTTGGCTTGCATGGGATCCGGCGGCGCCGGATTCAGCTTGAACTGCGCGAACATCGCGCCGCCCATCAGCAGCGGCAGCACGAAGTACGGATCGCGCGAAGAGAGATCATTGATCCACAAGAGGAATGGCGCCTGGCGCATCTCGACGCTCTCGAGCAGCACCCAGTAAAACGAAATGAAGAACGGGATTTGCACCACCATCGGCAGACAGCCGGCGAGCGGATTGATTTTTTCGCGCTTGTACAGTTCCATCATCGCGCGGCCGAGTTTTTCGCGGTCGTCCTTGAAGGACTCTTGGATCTGCTTCATGCGCGGCGCGACCGCGCGCATCTTGGCCATCGAGCGACCGCTTGCCTGGCTCAATGGATAGAACAAGAGCTTGATCAGCGCGGTGACGATGATGATCGACCAGCCCCAATTGCCGATGATGCCGTGAACCCAGTTGAGCGTCGCGAACAGCGGCTGCGCGATCACGGTGAGGAGAACGCCGTAGTCGATGGTCAGTTCGAGGCGCGGACCCGTCGCCGCCAATTGCGAATGCAATTTAGGTCCGATGAATAATTTCTCGTGGAATTGCGCTGTGGCGCCGGCCGCAACCGCCGTCGCCGGTCCGGTCGCGCTCAGCAGGTACTGCCGGTCATGTACCTCCAGCCGGTATCGGTAAGGTAGATTCGCGGCGGGCACGATCGCCGACACGAAATGGTGCTGCAATGACGCGAGCCAGCCATTGGTGATGGTCTCCGAAAAATTGCTGTCCGCTTCGTTCTCGACTTTCAGATCGCGGGATTTGGTGCCGTTGAAGACATCGGGCCCTTTGAAAGAGTAGGTCTCGACATCGAAATACGAGCGCGACGCATGTTCCCAGCGGCGCAGGATTTGCGAGTAAGAAGACAGGCTGCGCGCCGCGGCGCCGTCATTCTTGACGTCATAGGTGAGGTCGATGGCATACCAGCCGCGCGTGAATATGAATGTCTTGGTTACCGTCAAACCTTGACCGTCGGTCCAGGTCATCGGTACGCGCAATTCCTTGGCGCCGGCGGCCAGCACATAGGAATCGTTGGCGGCCGTCCACATCGCCAAATGGTTGGGGGCGGCTTCGCCCGCGCCGCCGATGAGACCGCTGCGAAGCACATACAGCGTTTCCGGTTCGTTGTTCTCGAGCCGCACGGGAATTCCCGGCGCGTCCTTGTGCAGCGGATATTGCGTGAGGTCGGCGCGGTCGATCTCGCCGCCTTTCAAGCTGATGTCGACATCGAGCACATCGGTTGTCACATGCAGCGTCGGCGCTCCGGCGGCCGGCGCGCCCAAGTTCGGCGCTGCGCCGGGCAGCGCCGCGGGTGCGGAAGCGGATGTGGATGCGCCCGGAGCGGCCGGGGTTTCGGGTTGCGGCGCGGCCGTCTCGGCCTTCGGCAGCGAATCGGCGAACGAATTCGAAGCGCCGGCCGCGCCGGCGGGCTGCGCGGACGTGACCTCTGCCGGCTCGCGGTAATCGTGCATCCACGCTTCGTAGTTCAAGTACAAGATCGCGGCGAATGCGACCATCAGCATGACGCGGGTGTTAGGCATTGATCTGTCTCTTATCCGGCACGGGGTCGTAACCGCCGTCGGCAAATGGATGGCAGCGCAGAAGGCGCTTGAGGCCGAGCCCGGTGCCGCGCCACACGCCGTAGCGTTCGATCGCCGCGTGAGCGTAGCAAGAACAGCTGGGATAGAAACGGCAACGCGGCCCCAACAGGGGACTTATGCTGAGCTGATAGACGCGGATGATCCCCATCAAGACTTGGCGCATAGATCTACCATTGTCGCGTAATACTCTGCCAATGCAGCTCCAAGCTCGCGCGCAAATCCCGGATACTCGCAAGCCGCGCGGCGTCGCGCGCCGCTACGGTGACATCGACCGAAGGCAGCGCGTGTTGAATCAAGCGGAAGGACTCTCGCGTCAGACGCTTGATGCGGTTGCGGATGACGGCGTTGCCGCAGGTGCGCGTCGCGATCGCGAGCCCGAGCCGCGGATACGTTTCATGGTTTGTCAAAACAGACAAGCTAAAATAGGCGTCGGCAAATCGTCTGCCGCGCTGCCGTGCAGCGCGAAATTCGGCCGGCTGGTGCAAACGCTTGCGCGGCTCGAACGTCAGTTTACGGATTGGGACAGCCTTAAGGGCCTAAAACTTCAGGGGCAGAGGCGCTTGCGGCCCTTCGCACGGCGCCGCGCAAGCAGCCGCCGGCCGCTTTTGGTGGCCATTCGTGCGCGAAACCCGTGGGTACGGGCACGATGCAGATTACTCGGGTTGAAAGTACGTTTCATAGCGCTAACTTAGGAAAAAAACGCGGGGCAAAGCAGCGATCTCTCGAGATTTGCGAAAGGCGGCAAGGGTACTGACCGAGCATGGATGTGTCAATAGACAGGCTTGTCCAATGGGGTATGAGTCTCGAGGTAGGGCCTTGATTCCAACGGGGTATGAGTCTGGGGGAAGGACTGGTGTCGATCATTATGCAAGGCATGGTGATCTACATGAACGAGCAGCAACTACAGACCCTGGAGCGGCTCCAGGCTTTTATGGATGGGACGGTAGCGATCGATTTGCAGCTCGCCGCGACCGAGCGCTATGCGTGCATTAGCCGCACCTTGCGCAAGACATCTAAACGAGGCAAGACCCAAGCTATTTAAAGCATTTTCACGTCGATCGATATCAGCCGCCTGAGCCCCGCAAAACTGCTCCGCTCAGACTCATACCTAGATTAGAAAATACTTAGACGCCCCGGCAAGTTGGAGCTAGACTCCCTGCCCTTTCGTTTATTTTGCCCCATTGCCCAATGTAGGAGAGCGCTCTTGTCGGAGTCGCTATGGAACCGCTGTCTGCGCGTGCTCGAGAGCGAACTCCCGATGCAGCAGTTCAATACATGGGTGCGGCCCCTGCAAGCGATCGAACGCGACGGCGAGCTCAAGCTGCTGGCGCCGAATCGTTATGTCATCGAATGGCTGGGCGACAACTCGCTGCCGCGGATCAAGGAATTGCTGCGGGAGTTTGCCGACGGATCGGTGCTCGATGTGGTGCTCGACGTAGGCACTCGCAACGGCGCAGCCCCGGCCGCGGCCGCGCCGGTCAACGGTGCGAACGACGCCTTCGGGCATGCGGCCGCGAAGGCGCGCCGCCTGGCGCCGAACGTGCTCGGCAGCCGGATCAACGCGGATTTTACTTTCGATAGTTTTGTCGAGGGAAAGAGCAACCAACTCGCGAAGGCGGCCGCCATTCAAGTGGCCGGCAACCCCGGCAAGGCGTACAACCCGCTGTTCATTTACGGCGGCGTCGGTTTGGGGAAGACGCATCTGATGCACGCGGTGGCGAACGAGCTCAAAGAACGAAATTCCGACGCGCGGCTCGCGTACGTGCACAGCGAACGCTTCGTCAGCGACATGGTGAAAGCTCTGCAGCACAACACCATTAATGATTTTAAGACCGCCTATCGATCACTGGATGCGCTGATGATCGACGATATCCAGTTTTTTGCCGGTAAGGAGCGCTCCCAAGAGGAGTTCTTCCACACTTTCAATTCGCTTTTGGAAAGCCAGCAGCAAGTGATCCTGACCTGTGATCGATATCCGAAGGAAGTCGACGGGCTCGAAGAGCGTCTGAAATCGCGCTTCGGCTGGGGCTTGACCGTGGCGATCGAACCGCCCGAACTCGAGACCTGCGTGGCCATCCTCATGAGCAAGGCCGCGATGGCGAATGTGGACCTCCCGGAAGAAGTTGCATTTTTCGTCGCCAAGCGCATCCGCTCCAATGTGCGCGAACTGGAAGGGGCGCTGCGGCGGGTGGTGGCGACTTCGCATTTCACCGGCCGTCCCATCACGCTCGAGTTTGCCAAGGAGGCTCTGCGCGATCTTCTGGCGCTTCAAGAAAAGCTGGTGACGGTGGAGAATATCCAAAAGACCGTGGCCGAATATTACAAGATCAGAATTGCCGATTTGCTGTCGAAGCGGCGCAGCCGTTCCATCGCCCGACCGCGTCAAGTGGCAATGGCGCTCGCGAAGGAATTGACCAACCATAGCCTGCCGGAGATCGGCGACGCCTTCGGCGGCCGCGATCATACGACGGTGCTGCATGCATGCAGGCGCGTGAAGGAATTGCGCGAGTCTGAAAGGCGGATCGGAGAGGACTATTTGAACCTGTTGAGAACCCTGGCTGGGTAGTGGGGGAAAAGCTGTGGAGAAAACTGTGGATAACGATATCCACAGACCGAACACAGGTAAGGAACGCTTCCCGGACAGGCGTTCAGGAGGTTTTTGTTTTACGTAAGATTATGATTATAAAGATGATTTTGCTGTTATCCCCTGAGTTGGGGCAGCCTCATAATCATACTCATAATCTCTTTTAAGAATCTTAATCAAGATTAGGCGGATGGGTAAGTGCATGAAATTGACGGCTGAACGGGAGAAATTATTGGCGCCATTGCAGGCGGTTATCGGCGTTGTCGAACGCCGCCAAACCATGCCGGTCTTGGCGAATGTGCTGCTCGGGGCGGCCGGCGGCCAATTGTCGATCACTGCCACCGACCTCGAGGTTGAACTCGTGGCAGCGACCGAGGTGGTGGTGCAGGAGACCGGCGATATCACTGTGCCGGGCCGGAAACTATTGGATATCTTGCGAGCCTTACCCGAAAAGGCTGCCGTATCGATCACGTTGGAAGGCGAGAAAGCCGTGATCAAGGCAGCGCGTAGTCGCTTCAGTCTGTCGACGCTCCCCGCCGCAGAATTTCCCGTCATTGACGATATTAACTCCCAGCAAACGGTGCAGATTCCGCGCAAGGACCTGTTGCGGCTGCTGGAGAAAACACATTTTTCAATGGCGCAGCAGGACGTTCGTTATTACTTGAACGGCATGCTGCTGGAGATTGATGGCCAGGTGTTGCGTGCCGTGGCCACGGATGGTCACCGCTTGGCGCTGTGCGAAGCGGGACTTGCGGCCAAGGCGAAATCCTCGCAGCAGGTCATCGTACCGCGCAAGGGAGTCTTGGAACTGCAGCGCGTGCTGACCGCGGAGGGGACCGCTTCCGTGGCGATCGGCACCAATCATGTTCGCGCCCAGATTGGCGATGTTCGCTTCACATCAAAGCTAATTGACGGCCGCTTTCCGGAGTATTCCCGCGTCATTCCGGCTACGCCGGCGGCCGCGATTAAAGCCGATCGCGATGTGCTTCGCCAGGCGCTGCAGCGCACCGCCATCTTGTCCAACGAGAAATATCGCGGCATCCGCATGACCGTGAAAAAGAACGTGATCACCGTTCAGGCGCATAACCCCGAGCAGGAGGAAGCCGAAGAGGAGATCGAGGTTGCCTATGACGGCGCGGATCTTGAGGTGGGCTTTAACGTCAATTATTTGCTCGATGCCTTAGCGGCCATCGACGGACAGGAAGTGGAGCTCGGCCTGACCGACAGCAACAGCAGTTGTTTGATTCGCTCGCCGGGTACTGCCGGTGCGCGATATGTGGTCATGCCCATGAGGCTCTAGAGCCATGGCCCTGCGGCGGATGCAAGTGACGGATTTCCGCTGCTTGCATCACGCCGACATCACTCTCGATCCCCATTTCACGCTGATCAGTGGCCCGAACGCTTCGGGCAAAACCAGCCTCCTCGAGGCCATTTACGTGCTGGGGCGTGGGCGATCATTCCGCACCCGGCGGCTGCACCACCTGATTCGATCCGGATGCGAGCGGTTCATCGTGTTTGGGGAAGTCGAACTGCCGGAGCGCAAGGTCGCGATGGGGATTGAGGGTTCCGCGACGGGAATCCGCGCCAAGCTCGGCGGTGAAAAAGCGGCGTCGCTCGCGGAGCTCGCGACAGTCTTTCCAGTGCAAATCATCGATCCCGAGGTCCACCGACTCATTGAGGAGGGACCGAACCGGCGGCGCCGATTTCTCGATTGGGGCGTGTTCCACGTGGAACCAGCATTCGTGAGTCATTGGCAGCAATACCATCATGTGCTGAGGCAAAGAAACGCAGCGCTCCGGGGGCGCCAGTCGCGTGCGGTGATTTCTGCCTGGGACGGCGAGCTCATCAGATTTGGAGATCTCTTGACGCAAGCTCGCTCTCGCTATGTTGCGCAACTGGCGACGCAGGCGGAAGAGCTGGCGCAGACGCTGCTCGCCATGCAACTCACTCTTGCGTACCGCACAGGCTGGAGTCGCGACACTGGCCTCGGGGAGGCACTGGATTTCTCCTTTGCGCAAGACCAGGAGTCCGGCGTGACCTCGGTCGGACCGCACCGCGCCGACCTCGCGATTCGCTTGGACGGGTTTGCCGTGAAGGATCGAATTTCCCGAGGTCAACAAAAGCTCTTGGCCGCCGCCTTGCTGATCGCACAGCTCAAGCTCTTCCCGGAGGATTCACCGGTCCGGCCGACCTTGCTTCTGGACGATCCCGCCGCCGAGCTCGACGGTGAGCGCCTAGCCGGCTTGATTGAAGAAGTTCGTGCACAATCGCTGCAGTTGGTCGTGTCAACGCTGCACGCCGAATTCTCCGCCTTCGGAACACCGGGCCGCAGACTTCGGTTGGATGGGGGAGTGGTCACGGTAGGGTAGGGCCGCGACGTTTCACGTGGAACATCGTGCCCGCGCGGTGTTTTTGTCTTCTCGCAGGACGATGACGTTTCAGCGGAAACGTTTCCGCGGGAACGTCGTCGTGCCGCCGAAAGGCATCCAGCGAGTATCCGCGTCCAAAATCGAGTGCTACGCTTGCGTTGCCCCGCCTGATAGCTTTCACCGAAACGCGGGCAGGAACGCCGAATGATTTCACGGGTGAACTGGTTGGGGCTAATGCTGTTGCCGGCGCTGTCTGGTTGCTATACCAGCAGCATCAATACGGATGTCACCGCGCGAGCGAATGCCCACTTCGAGGAGTCCGAACAAGAAACAGAGGGGCATTTAGGCGTCTATCACGATCGGCTGGTTCGACTCTGGGCCGACAAGCCTGAGTATGTAGCTCTTCTCGGGAAGAAGCACCGCCGGGAACCGCGGTTGCTGTCGGCCGCTGTACCGAAATACCCACTGGTGCTTGCGATTGCGAGAGTCGAAGCCACAGTCGTGGTTTCTTTCGTCATAGGGCCGGACGGAAGCGTTGAGGCCGCGCGCGTCATCGAGTCGTCCGATTCCCGGTTTGACGCTTCGGCGCTAGAGGCGATGTTCAAGACTAGTTTCCTGCCTGCCGAAGGCCCTGACGGCCCAGAGCGGGACGTCGAGCTCCAACCAATTCACTTTCGCCCCCGCGGCAAGCCTCAGAACGGCCCCGCGACTTGATCGGCGTGAATCCTATTTCTGCGCTCAACGAGGAGGTGTCTTTCGCGATGCAAGCAGACCACCGAAGTTAACGGCGGCGGGATGGCTTGAGACAGGTCCGCGACTCCGTTACAACCCATTGATTATATTACTTTATTTTGATCATTTCGATTCGTTATTGGAGGCAATAGCTGTTAGAATAGGCGGTCAACTTTTACGGACCCGCCATGACCGATAACGACGTCTACGATTCCAGCAAAATCAAAGTCTTGAGAGGGCTCGACGCCGTCCGCAAACGGCCCGGAATGTACATCGGCGATACCGACGACGGCAGCGGCTTACACCACATGGTTTTCGAGGTGGTGGATAACGCCATCGACGAGGCCTTGGCAGGCCATTGCGACAAGGTCGTGGTCATCATCCACGCCGACGAGTCGGTCACCGTGACCGACAACGGCCGCGGCATACCTGTGGACATCCACAGCGAGGAGGGCGTTTCCGCCGCCGAGGTCATCATGACCGTGCTGCACTCGGGCGGAAAGTTCGACGATACCTCCTACAAGGTCTCGGGCGGTCTGCACGGCGTCGGCGTCTCCGTCGTGAATGCCTTGTCGGATCATTTGGAATTGCTCATCCGTCGCGACGGCAAATTGCATCGTCAGGAATATCGGCTGGGCGAACCCCAAGCCCCGCTCGTGGCGATCGGCGACACCGAGGAGCGCGGCACGACGTTGCGCTTCAAGCCGAGCTCGAAGATTTTCACCAACATTTCGTTCAACTACGAAACGCTGGCGAAGCGGCTGCGCGAACTTTCCTTTCTCAATTCCGGCGTGCGCATCGAGCTCGTCGATGAGCGCGACGAAAAATCCGAAGTGTTCCAGCACGAAGGCGGCCTCTCCGCTTTCGTCACGTATCTGAATCGCAGCAAGACTCCGGTGCATCCCACTGTCCTCTGGTTCCAAACGCGCGACGGCAACACCCAGGTGGAAGTCGCGATGCAGTGGAATGATTCGTACCAGGAGAGCATGTATTGCTACACGAATAACATCCCGCAAAAGGACGGCGGCACGCATCTCGCCGGATATCGCGCAGCGCTGACGCGCACGCTCAACAACTACATCGAGAAAGAGCTCGCGGCGAAAAAAGAAAAGATCGCCACCACGGGCGATGACTCGCGCGAAGGATTGACGGCGATTTTGTCAGTCAAGCTTCCGGATCCGAAGTTCTCCTCGCAGACGAAAGACAAGCTGGTGTCATCCGAAGTGAAGGGCGTGGTCGAGTCGGCCGTCGCCGCGCGCCTGGAGGAATTCCTGTTGGAGCATCCTCAGGAAGCGCGCGCCATCGTCAATAAAATACTCGAGGCCGCTTATGCGCGCGAGGCTGCGCGCAAAGCCCGTGAAATGACCCGCCGCAAGGGCGCGCTCGATATCGCGGGTTTGCCGGGCAAGCTCGCCGACTGTCAGGAAAAAGATCCCGCGCTCTCCGAAATGTTTTTAGTCGAGGGCGATTCCGCCGGCGGCTCGGCGAAGCAGGGACGCGACCGGCGCACTCAGGCGATCCTGCCGCTCAAGGGGAAAATCCTGAACGTCGAGAAAGCGCGCTTCGACAAAATGTTGGCATCCGCCGAAGTCGGCACGTTGATCACCGCGTTGGGCTGCGGCATCGGGCGCGATGATTTCAACGTCGACAAATTGCGTTATCACCGCATCATTATTATGACAGATGCGGATGTCGACGGGAGCCACATCCGTACGCTGTTGTTGACCTTCTTCTATCGTCAGATGCCGATCCTGATCGAACGCGGACACATCTACATCGCGCAGCCGCCGCTCTACAAGGTCAAGAAGGGCAAGCAGGAACATTACGTCAAGGACGATCTTGAATTGAGCGCCCTGCTCTTGAGCACCGCCATCGACGGCGCGGCCTTGCACGTCAACGCCGATGCACCGCCGTTGTCGGGATTGGGACTCGAGTCGCTGTCGAGAAAATACGTCGAGGTCCAAAGCATCGTGCGCCGCTGGGCGCGCCGCTACGACGAGCGATTTTTGGAACAGCTGCTGTACGTGCCCACGCTGACACACGATGCGTTCGATCGCATCGACGCGCTCAGGGACTGGTGCCGCAACCTGGAACTTAAGTTGAATACGCTCGATGATGTGTCGCGGCGCTATCGCGTGACGGTGCAGACCCTAAATTCCGGCGGGCATCGCATCGATTTGCAGCGCTTCGAACACGGCTTGAGTTCCGAAAGGCATATACCGCGCGAATTTTTCGATTCGGCGGAATATCTGCGCATCGCCGAACTTGCGCAAACTCTGAACGACTTGATGGGGCCGGGCGCCTACATTCATCGCGGCGAGGAGCGCCAGGAAGTAGCGAGCTTCAAGGTCGCGATGAACTGGCTTTTCGAGCAGGCGAAAAAAGGCCAGACCATCCAACGCTACAAGGGCCTGGGCGAGATGAACGCCAGCCAGCTATGGGACACGACCATCAATCCAGAGACGCGGCGCTTGATGCAAGTGCGCATCGAGGACGCGGTCGCGGCCGATGATATCTTTACCACTCTGATGGGCGATGCGGTCGAGCCGCGGCGCGAGTTCATCGAAAAGAACGCGCTGCATGTTTCGAACTTGGACGTTTAAACTTCTGTCGACTGACACAATTAGTGAGACTTCCGCCAAATTAGTGAGATTTTTCTGCCACTAATAGTGAGAGTTTCGTGCACTGGGCACCCTCGAACCGCAGGAATGCCCTGAAACATTCTGGCGATGGTCCTGCCGGCGATTTATCGAAGCTGATGGTGTCCTCAACATGTACATGGTTCTTTGCAATTGCCACGACGAACTGGTCGGTGAACAACTTTTTGGAACGAAGGACTTCGTGATCGCTCTGGAGCTTGTCGACAAGCCGGGCGAATATGGTGATTGCGAAGTCGATCTGGCCATTGAGAATGCGGATGATGGCGCAATTAGATAGCGAGAAGCGCGCCGCACATTGAGCGGTGCTCATCGCGCATGAGTCGGTGGAGTTAGCCTCGCACCGGATTGGCAGCCTGCGTGGCTGTGCTAGAACCCTTGAGCTCCACGCTCAAGCGCTAGCAGCAGAGCCGCCATTCAAGAGGAGCCGATTCGCAGCGTGGACAGCTTGAAAGGCGACGTCTCCCGTTCCGCGCGGAACTGCAGCCAGTCGATGCCGTACCAGCGCCGCTGCGCGAGAGCGCGCAGCACGCAGGCGATCGCGACGAGTACGACCGGCGCGATCCACAGCAGCTGCTTGCTCTGTGGCGATTCAACGAATAGGTCAACGATCAGGGCGCCGACAGCGACCAGATAAAGGGCCAGGAACGGGAGGTTCAGGCGCCGACGGAAATTCAACAAGCCGAGATATAGGGCGCAGGGAGTCAACGTCACGCAAATCGCCAGCGTGAATAGCATGTCACTGCCTTCGTGCGGCAGGATGCGTATTTCGACGAGCGCCAGGCCGAATAGCGGTATTCCCAGCAGCGCCAGAGACTGCCAAGCGAGCCGCGCGGCGATTGCATACAGCACGCTTCGCGCCTCACCGCTGCACAGCCACAGGCGCCGCGACCCGCGCGCAACGACGCCGGCGATAGTGTTGACACCGACGACCGGCCCATACAGCAGGATGATGATCGCCATGGAGTAGTTCATCTGGAATTGATGGCGGACTATCAATAGTTTCATCCCCACCAGCATGGCGAGGATGAAAATGTGATAGCTCATCCAGGTGATGATCTGTTGCCGGCAGACGCGCAGCAGCGATGGTTGGCCCAACAAAAAGACTTGGAACGCCTTCTGTCGCGACACTTGGAGCGGGGCGGGTGTGGGATCCTTGCCGCGGCTCCACGCTGAAAGCGGTGCTGCAGGACGCCATGCGCCGACATACCAGGCGGTGAACAGGAACCAGGCGACGATCCCGGCGAGCGCCAGCACATGCGCTTTCGGTACGCCGAGAATTTCCGGCTTCATGAACAGGTCGATCCGGAGGCCGAGTGGCGCCACCAGGGCCAACGACGCGACGGACAAGATCCGTGACGGGCCGGTCACGACCTGCAGCAGGACCACGATCGACAGCGCACATCCGAACAGTATCTCGAACGTGCCGCGCGCACTCCCCCAGGCGAGTGGGGATAGCGGCTCTGCACGCCCGAGGAGCATCGCAAGACCGGTACCGACCGCGGCCGGGATGAGCTGCGCAAGAAACATGGCGCTTGCGAGCTTGAGCCTCGAGTGCGGGATCAGAAACACCGAGCGCAGCGCTGAGATCCGCCGGAAATCCCAGGCGCTCGCGACCGTGATCATGGCCGCGGCGCCCGCGGACAGACCTCCGAGCAGGAATGGCCAAGGATTGAAGGAGCGGGGACACGGGCAAGCCTGGCGCGTCGCCAGGAGCTCCGCGGCGAAAAGCAGTATCGCGCTGGCCAGCAGCCAGCGCTGCAGTCGCGTACGCGTATAGAACTGGAACGCGGTCCGCAGGACGCCGTTCATGAATGCAGCTCGAGGAAGATCTCCTCGAGACCCAGTCGCTCAACCGTGACGTCGGCGCCGAACCGGTCAGCCAGTTCGCGTTGCCGTTCATCCTGCCAGCCGGTCAGCACCAGCTGTGCTCGGCGGCCATCGCTGCGTTGCGATACGGCGCCGAAGATGCCGAGGTTTGCGGATCGCCCGCCCAGACCAGCCGGCCGTCGCGGATGATCCACACCTCGCTGGCGACCCGCTCCAGATCGGACACGATGTGAGTAGAGAACAGCACAGTCCGGGTCGGCGATTCGGCGATCTCCAAAAGTTCGCGCAGGAACTGGCGCCGCGCGACCGGATCGAGGCTCGACGCCGGTTCGTCCAGCACCAAGAGGTCAGGCTCGTGGCCGAGGGCCAGCAGCGTTGCCAGCTTCTGCCGTTCTCCTCCGGAGAGAACCTGGATCCGGCGGTCGAGCGGTACCTGCCACTCGCCTATCAGCCGCGCGATCAGCGCCTCGTCCCAGACAGGATGCAGCGCCGCGTTCAGTGCCAGCTGCTGTGCGCCGGTCAGCGAATCGAGGAGTTCGTCCTGTTGCGGCACGAAGCCGATACGACGAGGCGAAAATCAAATTGTGCTCCGTCAATGCGAGACTTCGGGCGGATGTGGCGGTAGAGCCTGAGGCATCACACTCCCTCGGCATCCCATAGGCGGGGCAATTCACTCGGGTACTGCGGCTCGCGAGTCGAGCCGCCGGTCTTTTGCTGGTCGGGTTCGGTTTGCTCGCGCTCTACGGGGCTGTTCAGAACCTGCGAAAATTGCGCACCCTCGTTGTCGCTCGTGGTCAGCTGGTCCTGACCCGGTACCCATTGCGCGTGTGCAACGCCCACGTTCGCCAAGAGCGCAATCGTGGCGATCGTCAAGGCTGTCGATACTCTTGCAGTTCTGTTCATTGAAATCTCCTTGTGTACGGTGAATGACCGAAGCGCCAACGCAAACTGAGCGCCTCCTGTCCGGTAGAGCGGAATTCCGTACCAAGGTGGCTCAAGTCGCAGGCACCGCTCTCACAAGTGCAAGCGATCCAGCAAGGGCTTCTCGTAGACGTCGTCTTCTCCAGGGTAGCGAAGCTGCGTCAGTCCTCGCTCCTTGGCCAGCGACCAGAGAATGCTTTCTCCGGCCGGAAGGACTCGAGGCCGGGCGCCGTAAACCGGGTCCTGGAAGGCGATGTCGGTCATGTCCGGCCCGTCGTCGAAGGTGAACGCGATCTGTTGACCGTAGGCCCACGACGCAAACAAGACAGCCGTAAGGATGATGTTTGGAATGAAGCGTTTCACGGGGGTCCCCGCATACAGTCATGCACGGGTCGTTCTACTGTATAGCCTATACAGACGCTTGGCGCGAAACCCGCGTCGATCTCGATTGTGGTTAAATTCTGCGGATGTTGGCAAGCGTCTCCCACTATGCAGCAGCGTACCGGCACCGCTAACCTGCCTCTGCATGGAGGGCACGTGCCGGCATGGCTGTCGACCCGTATGGCGGCATTGGGCCGCATTATTGCCGAAGCCATCGTGCACGAATATGGCCGCGATGAATTTTTGCGCAGAATCGCGCACCCGTTTTGGTTTCAATCCTTCGGCGCTGTCATGGGCATGGACTGGCATTCCTCCGGCATCACCACGAGCGTTCTCGGCGCTTTGAAGCGCGGACTGACTCCGATCCAGCACGAACTCGGCATCTATGTCTGCGGCGGCAAGGGCGCGCACTCGCGCCGCACCCCTCAGGAACTTATGAATATCGGCGATCGGACCGGCATCGACGCCGCCCCGCTGGTACGCTCCAGCCGGCTCGTTGCCAAGATCGACAGCGCGGCGGTACAGGACGGATTCGATCTGTATCTGCACGCCTTCTTCGCCACCGCCGAAGGTCATTGGTGTGTCGTTCAGCAGGGGATGAACGAGCGTATTGGTGAAGCGCGCCGCTATCACTGGCAATCCGAAGGCCTCGCCGGCTTTTTCGAATCGCCGCATGCTGCTATTGAAGGCTGCAATGTCGGCGCCATCGTCAATTTGGCCGACGCCCGCGCGGAGCGCAATCGCGCAGCGGGACTTGATCTCGTTCGCCGCGGGCCGGACCAGGCGATTTCCGTTTTGAGGCGCTTACGACACAGCGGCAATCTGGCATTGTCGCTTTTCCCCGAGACCGAAATTCTCCCGGAACCGCTGCCGCACCTGCAGCTGCCGCACCACCACGAAGTCCGTGCGTCGGATGTGATGCTGAAACGGCTGCACGGCACCTTGGCCGCCGCCGCCGACTCGGGACCTAAAGACTTTGCGGATTTGCTGCTGACGCCCGGGATCGGCGCTCGAACGATCGAGGCGCTGGCCTTCGTGGCGGAAGTCGTGCACGGCGCTCCTTCGAGATTCTCCGATCCCGCGCGCTTCTCGCTCGCCCACGGCGGTAAGGATGGACACCCGTTTCCGGTTCCCATCAAGGTATTGGATCAAACCATTCGCTTGCTAAAAGCAGCCGTGGGTCGCGCCAAGTTGGGCAGCACCGAATCTCTGGCGGCGATTAAACGGCTCGACATCCAAGCGCGCGCTCTCGAATCAAGTGCCAGTGGCCCCTGTTTCAAGGCGTTCATCGCAACTCTGCGCGCGAAGTCGCCCAGCATGGGCGGTCGAACCGTGTAATGCGCTGCCCGGGACAAGCCCGCGAATTTCGCTCACGCCTCACTCCGGCCGTGTCGTACGCAAGTAGGCGTCGGCGGCGGGCACCAGCGCGTTCTTCTCGGCCAGGTTGAATCTTGCGGTTTCCATGCCGCGCTCGATATTGGCCGACATCCCCGCGGGGGCGTGAGCACGCACCCACGCCTCCAGCTGATCCAGCGGCACGCAATCCCAGAAAAACGCCGGGACGAACTGCGTCATGATGAGCGGCGCGTATTTTGGGTTCGGCGCAAGCAGCATCTCTGCGTTGTTGCTGAAGGTCGACCAAGCGAGCTCGTGTTGCTGCCGCGCGAGACTTGCCACCAGTGCCAGGCGCCACTGCGCCCCCTGCGGCGGAATTTCGTCGGACAGTGCGACGGCGGCCGCTTGCGCCCCGAGTTTGGGATCGCCGACTTGCATGAGCGCCGCGAAATATCGCCGCTGCTCGGTTTCATCCTTGGTCTCCCGTGCGATCCTAAGCAGCTGATCGAAGGCGGCCGCGTCGGCATGGCGCGCGACGATCGAGAGGATCACGGACTGGTCGTCCGGCGCAATCGCGGCGTGATCCTTGCTGAATGCGGCGAATCGCCTGCGCGCTTCTTCAATGACGCTCGGGTCATCCCAGGCACCCAATTTACCGAGCAGCGTCCGCCGCAACTCCTGAACGTCCGGAGTCTCGCCGGGCCGTGCATCCCACCCGAGGCCATTCGCAATGGGTTGAATGATCGAGCGGGCGTAGGCGGCGAATGCGGCGTGTCCCGCCGTCCCGCGTTCGTCATATTCGAGCGTCGAAAGCGCCGCCGCGATCTCGTCCCAGACGCGAGTGTCGAGCTGGGCGCCGGCCGCGGCCGCGAGCGCGAGGTAATTGCCGAGCTGCTCAGTCCCGGACTCCACAAGAGCCCATTCGTCATCCAGCAGGGCGATCTTGTCGCCGTCGTGCAGCCGGCTGAAGCTCTTGGCATTCGCGGCAAAGCTCGGCGCATCGAGGCGCGTGCGGTAATAGCCGATCGCGTCGGGATTCAAGCTCAAGGCTTCGCCGCACCGGCCTGCCGGCGCCGCTTGGCCGTCGCGCACCAGCAGTACGGCTTGCGGTTCGCCATCCACTCCGGCGCGAATTCGTACCGGAATTTTCCACCGCAAAGCACCGGGATCGGTCCCGCGAAGCAGGAAGCGCTTTTGCGACAAAGTGATGGTGCGGTTACCGGCCGCGTCGCACTCGGCTGCAGCACTCACCACGGGAAAACCGGGCTGCTCAATCCAGCCGGCAGCGACGTCGCCGATATCCTTGCCGCCGGCGGCGCCGAGCGCATTCCAGAGATCCATACCGGTCGCGTTCGAGAAGGCGCGCGCCTTGATGTACCTCCGCACCCCCTCCTTGAAGGTGTCCTCGCCGAGATAGGCCTCCAGCATGCGCAGCACTGCCTGCCCCTTATCGTAAGTAATCTCCGGGTCGAAGGCGTTGCTCGCCTGCAGCTCATCCGTGACATGCTGTTCGATGGCATGAGAGACCGCGAACGCATCGGCGTGCATGGCGCGCTCTTTGGGAGCATCCTGGCCCTCCCACCACTTCCAGGTGGGATTGCGCAGATCGGTCTCCTTCGCCGCGCGCCACGAGGCGAAACTTTCATTGAGCCAAAGATCATCCCACCAACCCATGGTCACGAGATCGCCGTTCCACTGATGGGCCATCTCGTGTGCCTGAGCCGAGTACACCGTCTGGCGATTTTCAATCGTGCTGCGCGGCGTCACCAGCAGCAGCTGGTCGTTGTAGGTGATGGCGCCCCAATTCTCCATGGCGCCGCCAAAGCCGCCCGGTACGGCGATCGAATCGAGCTTCGGCAGCGGATAGCGGAAACCGAAGTAGTCGTTATAGTCCGCGAGAATCTGCCGCGCATTGGCGAGCGCGGTCACGCCATCCTGTTCCCGGCCGCGATCGGCCCAGACGCTCAATTGGGTCGCCCCGCTGCGGGCGGTGAGCGCAGCCAGATCGCCCGCGGTGAATTCGATGAGATACGAGGGCATCGCCGGCGAACGCTGGAAAGTGGTCGTCGCGACCGCACCGTGCAGGGAGCGCCTCGCAACCGGCATATTCGCGATCGTCGCCCAGCCGGCCGGCACCGTGGCTATCAGCTGAAAGGTGGATCGAAAGGCGGGCTCGTCCCAGCACGGAAACATGCGCCGCGCGTCGGTGCTCTCCATTTTAGTGGACAGCATCGTTGCAACGCCGCCGCCCAACCTTGCGTAGGCTTGGCGAAACAGGCCGCGCGACTGGGTCTCCATCTTGCCGGCATAGGTGAAGGTCAATGTGTGCTTGCCGGGCGGTGCGGGGGCCGCCAGCGACACCGTGGTCAACTGCTGCTCGTCGTTCGACGCCACGCTCTTTACCGGCCGGCCGTCGAGACGAACGTCGCGCAGGGTTTCGTTGAGAGAATTGAATATGATGGTCCCCGAGGCGCTGCGGAACTTGAGCGTCACGGACTCCGTACCCGCGATGGTGAGGGCGTCCGCGTCCGGCACGATGCTGACCGTATAGTCGAGCGGCACCACATCTTTCGGCAATCGGCCGGGCGTGGCGTCAAAGGAAAACGGCGCGGCGGCGGCGGCCGACGCGGTCAGCGCGAGCGTCGCGCAGAACGCAGAGGCTCCGCGAATGATGGACTCCTTCGGCCTAACCCGCATTGCATCCCCCGGGACACCTATAAGATAGGTATTCTGCCTCATAGCGGGCGGCAATCGGAGAGTCGGCCTTGCGGACGAAAAAGGAGGATTGATCGATGCGGATATGCCGGATGACCGCTTCTCTTGGGCTGCTGTCCGTCCTGCTCGCGTGCGCGCGGCATGGCGGCGGCACGGCGCCGGCCTCCGGCGCCCCGGCGACGCCGAATGCCGACGGCGAAAAGGTGGTGAATATCTATTCGTGGGCGGACTACATTGCGCCCGAGACGGCCGGCAATTTCGAAAAGGAAACCGGCATCAAGGTGCACTACGACACCTATGACAACAACGAGGTGCTCGAGACCAAGCTGTTGACCGGTCACACGAATTACGACGTGGTCGATCCCACGGAAACGTTTTTCGATCGCCAGCGGAACGCCGGCGTCTACTTGAAGCTCGACAAGGCCGAGCTGCCGAATCTCGTCAATACCGACCCCGAGATCATGCGCAGGATGGCCGTCCATGATCCGGGCAATCTCTATGCCGTTCCTTATATGTGGAGTACCACAGGCTTGGGCTACAACGTCGATCTGGTGCGCGCCCGGCTGGGTGCCAAGGTGCCGGATAGCTGGGCGCTGCTGTTCGACCCCGCCAATGCGGCGAAGCTGCAAGATTGCGGAATCACCATCATCGATTCGCCCATGGATGTATTTTCGTCCGCCATGATTTACCTGGGGCGCGATCCGAACCGGCTCGATCCTGAGGACGTCGCCGCCGCTTCCGAAGTACTGCGGAAAATCAGGCCCTTCATTCGCTACATCGATCCGGCGCAGTACATCCCCGACTTGGTGAGCGGCGGCGCCTGCCTCTCGCTCGGCTGGTCCGGCGATGTCGAGCAGGCGCGCAGCCGGGCAAAGGAATCGAATACCCGAGTCAATCTCGCTTACTTGGTCCCGCGCGAGGGGGCGCTGATTACCGTGGACATGATGGGCATTCCGGCCGATGCGCCGCATCCGCACAACGCAGAGCTATGGCTCAACTATCTGCTGCGGCCCGACGTGATTGCCGGAATCACCAACTATATAAAATACCCCAACGGCAATGCGGCGTCGCTGCCGCTGGTGCGTGCCGACATCCGCCAGGATGAGAGCGTCTATCCCAACGCGGCGACGCGCGCGCGCCTGATCACCGCGAAGGCCGCGCCCGCGGAATATTCACGTCTGATCACTCGAGAGTGGACCCGATTCCGCACCGGTTATTGAAGAAACCCCGATGGAGTACTTGACGCTCGGCCGGACGGGCCTGCGTGTATCCGTCGCCGGCTTAGGCTGCGGCGGCAACAGCCGCCTAGGCTTGGGAGCGGGCAAAAGCGAAGACGACGCGGTTGCCCTGGTGCGCGCCGCACTCGAACTCGGAGTGAATTTTTTCGACACCGCGGAGGCCTATGGAAACGAGCAGGTGCTGGGCCGGGCGTTGGAAGGCATCGCGCGCGACAGCGTGGTCGTCTCCTCCAAGAGCCGCATCGTCGGCGCGGATGGAAATCTGCTCATGGGCGCGGCGCTGGTAGAGAGCCTCGAGGAGTCGCTGCGCCGCCTCCGCATGGACCACCTCGATGTCTTTCATTTGGAGCCGGCATCTCGGGGTCACGGAATCGCCGCCGCGCGACCCGGATCAAGCGATGTTGCAGCGGGCGCTCGACGATTCGGCTGCCGCCGGCGGATCTTGAGAAACTCCGCGTCCTGTTCGCTCACCTGCGCGGCGTCGGGCTGGTGTTTCCCGACAAGCGCGCCACACGCAGCTGACAGGAGCTGTCTAAAGCCCCGGAGCCGGCCCAGGCTGCTGCGCTTTCTCGATCCTCGCCAAGCCGGCCTCGATGGCGTCGCGGATTTCCTCGTTGAGATCCCGGGGGCTCTTCCCCGCTGCGCGAATCGGCTCGCCGATGATGACGCGGATGGTGCCGGGCTTTTTCAAGAATCCCCGCCTCGGCCAAAATGTGCCGGCGTTGTGCGATAGCGGCACCACCATTTTTTCCGAGGCGATGGCGAGCAGCGCGCCGCTCACGCCGAACTTGCGGGTTTCTCCGGCGACGACGCGCGTACCTTCGGGAAAGATGATCACCCACAGGCCGTCCGCCAGCCGTTCCTTGCCCTGTTCGATGACCTGGTTGACGGCGCGGTGTCCCTCGCCCCGATTGATGGCGATCGGCCGCAGCAGCTTGAGGCCCCAGCCCACGAAGGGAATCCACAAGAGTTCGCGCTTCAGCACCCAGACCTGCGGCGGAAAAATCACGAATTGCGCCACGGTTTCCCATGCCGAGGTGTGGTTGCTCATGACGATGTGATTGCCCTCCGGAATGCGTTCGCGGCCCTCGACGACGAACGACAGACCGCAAAGGCGTTCGAGCAGCCAAAGGAAGCAGCGCGCCCAGAAGCGGGCGATCGCGAACTGCGCTCTATACGGCAGCCAAAAACACAGACCCATGAATCCGCCGAACAGGCACGCGGACACCATCATGTACGTGGTGAACAGCAGTGACCGAAACAGCTGCATGCAGCCCGTCAGCCCGGCAAGCGCGACAAGTCCGCAACGCCGCCGAGCAGCCGCTGCACGTCGCGCAACAGCGCGAGCCGGTTCGCGCGCCGCTCGAGATCTTCGTCCATCACCATCACGTGCTCGAAAAAATCATCCACGGCGCCCGCGAGCCCGGACACTCGGCACAGGCTTTCCGCATAGCGGCGCGCGGCGATCAACTGGCCGACGGAACCGGTGAGATCAGCGACAACCCGCTGCAGCGCGTGCTCGGCATCCAGAACGAACACCTCCGTCCGCACGGCGCCGAGGTTGTCCGGATTCGCCTTCCTCAGGATATTGGCGATGCGCTTGTTGATGGCCGTCAATACGCCGGCGTCGGGCAGCAGCAGGAATTCCTTGAGCGCCTGCAAGCGCTCGTCCGCGTCGAGGGGCGACTGCGGCCGGGTGGCGAGCACCGCGTCGATCATTTCTGACGAGGTGCCATCGGCACGCTCGAGCATGAGGCCGCGCAGGCGCTCCGCGATGAAATCGTAAACTTCCCGTGCGGCGGCGGGTCTCAAAACGGGCTGCGCGGCCGCCGACATCGCGAGCAGTTCGTCGAGATCCAAATCCAACCGGCACTCGAGCAGGATGCGCAGTACGCCGAGTGCGGCGCGGCGCAAACCGAACGGGTCCTTGGTACCTGTCGGCCGCTGCTCGATGGCGAAAATGCCGACCAGGGTATCGATCTTGTCGGCGAGCGCGAGTGCCCGGCCCGTCGGAGTCGTGGGCAGCGCATCGCCCGCATATCGCGGCCGATAGTGCTCTTCCAAGGCGAGCGCCAATTCCGTGGGGTAGCCTTCCGCTTCGGCGTAATAGCGGCCCATGATTCCCTGCAATTCCGGAAATTCGCCGACCATGGCGGTCATGAGGTCGGCTTTCGCAAGCTCGCTGGCGCGCCCGACCTCGGGGCCGGCGGCGATGCGCTCACCGATGGCGAGCGCCAGCTGCTTCACGCGCCGGGTCTTGTCGGCGTACGTGCCGAGCTTCGCCTGGAATGTCACGCCGCCGAGTTTGGCCGCGTGCGCCTCGAGCGGAATCCGCCGGTCCTGCTCCCAGAAAAATGCCGCGTCGGAGAGGCGCGGCCGCACCACGCGTTCGTTGCCCTCGCGCACCTTCGCAGGATCGCGGCTCTCGATATTGCTCACCGTGACGAAGCCGCCGGTGAGCCTGCCGTCCGCGCCCTCGATGGCGAAGTAGCGCTGATGGTCCTGGATCGTGGCGATCACGACTTCGCGCGGCAGCGACAGAAACCGCTGCTCGAACCGGCCCACGATCGGCACCGGCCATTCGACCAGGGCGGTCACTTCGTCGAGCAGGTCGCTCTCGATCAGTGCCGTGCCGCCGGCCTCTATCGCGGCGGCCGTCACGCCCGCGCGGATCGCCTCGCGGCGGACGCCAAAATCAGCCGTCACCTTGGCGCTCTTGAGCCGGCTTTCATAGGACTTGGGCGACTTCAAGGATATCGGCCGGGGGGCATGAAAGCGGTGGCCGAAGGTCACTCGGCCCGAGTTGAGCCCGAGTACCACGGCGGGCACGACTTCCTCGCCATGCAGCAGCACCACGGTATGCACGGGCCTCACGAACTCCACCGTGCGCGCTCCCCAGCGCATGCGCTTCGCGATCGGCAGCGCGGCAATGGCTTGATTGATGATGTCGCCGAGCAGGGTCGCGGTCGCCGCGCCGGGCAGGGTGCCGCGGTATGCCAACCAAGCGCCTTTATCCGTTACCAGGCGCGCGAGGGCGCTCACCTCGACGCCGCAGCTTTTGGCAAAGGCCGCCGCGGCTTGGGTGGGCGCGCCCGCCGCGTCGAAGGAATTGCTCACCGGCGGCCCGCGCCGTTCGACCTCGCGAGCCGCGGCTTCGCGCGCGCAGGAACGCACCAGCACGGCCAGCCGGCGCGGCGTCGCGAAGCTTCGCACCTTGCCATGCGCAATGCCGGCGCCGTCCAAGCCTTTGACCACACCCTCAGTGAGCGCGTTCGACAGGCTTTGCAGAGTACGCGGCGGCAGCTCCTCCGTACCGAGTTCGAACAGGAGATCCGGCTCGCTCATGAGGCCTTGCGTTGAGCGGCGGGGTCTTTGAGCAGAGGAAAGCCGAGCGCCTCACGGCTCTCGCGATAGCCCTCCGCCACCGCGCGAGCCAGCGTGCGGACCCGCAGGATGAAGCGCTGACGTTCGGTGACGGAGACCGCGTGGCGCGCGTCCAAGAGATTGAACGCATGCGATGCTTTGACCATCTGTTCGTAGGCAGGCAAAACCAATTTGTCGTTGAGCAGCTCCCGGCAGGCGATTTCGCAGCTTTCGAATTGCTTGAGCAACACCTCCGTGTCGGCCTTTTCGAAGTTGTACGTGGATTGCTCCACTTCGTTCTGATGAAACACGTCGCCATACGTGATCGGGCCTAAGGGTCCCTCGGTCCAGACGATGTCGTAGATGCTTTCCTTGCCCTGGATATACATTCCCAGACGCTCGAGCCCGTAGGTGATCTCGCCCATGACCGGCCGGCAGTCCAAACCGCCGACTTGTTGAAAGTAGGTGAATTGCGAGACTTCCATCCCGTTCAGCCACACCTCCCATCCCAGTCCCCAGGCGCCCAGCGTGGGCGATTCCCAGTTGTCTTCCACGAAACGGATGTCGTGGGTCAAAAGATCGAAGCCTAGGGATCGCAGCGAGCCCAAGTACAACTCTTGAAAATCATCGGGCGAAGGCTTGATGCAAACCTGAAACTGATAATAGTGCTGCAGCCGGAACGGATTGTTGCCGTAGCGGCCGTCGGTGGGCCGGCGCGAGGGCTGCACGTACGCGGCCCGCCACGGCTCTGGGCCGACGGCGCGCAAAAAGGTCGCGGTATGAAACGTGCCCGCGCCCATCTCCATGTCGTAGGGCTGCAGAATGATGCAACCCTGATCGGACCAATATTTTTGCAGCGCGAAAATCAGCTCTTGAAAGGTGCGGGGTGGCGCGGCGGGGGTTTTTGGCATCGCCGCGAGTATAGCGACGCGCCAATCCACTTGTCTTAACGTTACCGTTGCCGGGCGGCGGCACCGAAGGGGTCTCCGTCTCCCAGTGGCGCAGTGGCGCCGTGGCCAGTAGCGCAGTGTGGTCATGCACCGATTTTGCACGCGCGGCCTCTTGGGCGCCGCTCCGACGAACGCGGACGACCTCCGAGCCCGAATTTTGCACCAATATAAGACGCAAAAATGGGTGCTATGCTTTATTCTGGTGCATGGCGCACCTTTAGAGGTCGCAAGTACTTGATCTGGCGTGATACCGGTCTGGCACACAATCTGCAATGTTCGGGAACTCGAGCAGTCTTTAAGTCCAACAAGTCCAACAAACACCACTTCGCGAGGACGCACATGATTCCCGCTGATGTTCTTAAATTGATCAAGGAAAAAGAGGCTAAATTCGCCGATCTTCGCTTTACTGACACGATCGGTAAGGAACAGCACGTCACCGTCCCCACGCGGCTGGTGGACGAGGGCTTTTTCACCGACGGCAAGATGTTCGACGGGTCGTCGATTGCCGGATGGAAGGGCATCAATGAATCGGACATGATTTTGATGCCGGATCCAGCCACCGCGGTCATCGACCCCTTCTACGAAGAAACCACGGTCAACTTGCGTTGCGACGTGATCGAACCGATGACCATGCAGGGCTATGAGCGTGACCCGCGCTCGCTGGCAAAGCGCGCCGAGGCGTACCTGAAATCCTCAGGCATCGCCGATTCCGCCCTGTTCGGGCCGGAGAACGAATTCTTTATTTTCGACAGCGTGAGAGTCAGCTCGAGCATGAACGGCTGCTCCTACGAAGTGGACTCGTACGAAGGAGCCTGGAACTCCGGCAAGACCTACGACGATGGCAACAAGGGCCATCGGCCGGGAGTCAAGGGCGGCTACTTCCCCGTGCCCCCGGTCGATTCGCAGCAAGATATCCGCACCGCCATGTCGCTCGCCTGCGAGGAAATGGGCCTGAAGTTCGAGGTCCACCACCACGAGGTCGCGACGGCCGGTCAGGGCGAGATCAACGTCGCCGCCAATACGCTCACCAAGAAAGCCGATGAAGTGCAGATTCTCAAGTACGCCCTGCAAAACGTCGCTCACGGCTACGGCAAAACGCTCACCTTCATGCCAAAACCGATCGTCGGCGACAATGGCAACGGCATGCATGTGCACCAGTCCTTGCAAAAGGAAGGCAAGGCGCTGTTCGCGGGCGACAAGTACGGCGGCTTATCGGAGATCGCGCTGTTCTACATCGGCGGCATCATCAAGCATGCCCGCGCCATCAACGCCTTCGCCAATGCCAGCACCAACAGCTACAAGCGCTTGGTGCCGGGCTTCGAAGCGCCGGTAAAGCTCGCCTACTCCGCGCGCAACCGTTCGGCCTCCATTCGTATTCCCTGGATTGCAAACCCCAAGGGGCGGCGCATCGAGGTGCGCTTTCCGGACGCGACCGCCAATCCGTACTTTTGCTTTGCCGCCATGCTGCTGGCGGGGCTCGACGGCATCCAAAACAAGATCCATCCCGGAGACCCGGCCGACAAGGATCTGTACGACCTGGAGCCCGAAGAGGACAAGAAAATCCCGACCGTGTGCCACTCGCTCGATATGGCGCTCGACTATCTGGACCGCGATCGCGCCTTCCTCAAGGCGGGCGGAGTGTTTACCGACGATTTGATCGACGCCTACATCGAATTGAAAATGAAGGAGGTCACCCGCCTGCGCATGACCACGCATCCGATCGAATTGGAGATGTACTACAGTTTGTGAGGTTAACTTAAGGGTGCTGCGGCCTTTTAAGGTGACGGCGGTCACGCCGCAGTCACCTGGTTTTGTGGCCGAGAGGCGATAGGTCTATGCTTTCGAGTTATGCACCTTTGGCGATCATGGATGGCGGTGGGTTTGCTCACGCTGCTGACGGGCGGCACCTCCGTGCAAGCGGCGGTGGTCTACAAGTGGACCGATGCCGATGGGGTGATCCACTTTTCGGATCAGCCCGTGCCCGGTGCGGAGAAGATCGTGACGGCGTCGGGCGCCTCGCACAATGGCTGGGTGGCGTCCACTGCCAACGGCGCCAGTACGGCCACGAAGCCCAAGTCCGCCTCGGCACTGGATTTCAAGCAGCTCGCCATCGTCTCGCCGGGACACGAGGAGACCATTACGGGCCTGCAGCCGGTGAATGTGCGCCTCGCGATCGATCCCGGTCTCAAGCCGACGCAAGCCATCACCTGGGTCTTGAACGGCAGCCCGTTGTCGGCAGAGCCTCCGGATGCCGTGCAGTTCACGCTCAGCGACTTGGCGCGCGGCACCTATACCATCAGCGCAACGGTCGTGGATCAGCCCACGGGCGAGTCGACCAGCGTCGATCCGGTCACTTTCTATGTGGTCCGGCCGTCGCTGCTCTCGCCGCAGCACAAGAGCCCGCCTTAAGCTTCGATTGTGTGCCGCAGCCGGATGGGCCGTTTGGCCGCTGAGCTGCACATGCAGGGCTTGCGCATCGTAGGCACCGAGCTGCTCGACGCCCTGGTCACCAGCGTCTTCCTGCTCGATCACGACTTGCAGGTGGGCTACCTCAACGCCGCCGCCCAAACCCTGCTCGGCTTGGGATCGAATCAAGCGCTCGGCCGGCGCATCACCGACCTCACGCGCGGCGCGGAGACGCTCCTGCCCCTGTTCGAACGCGCGCGCCTGGGCGGCGAGGCCGTGGTCCACCGGGAATTGGCGTGGCCGGCGCCCGGAAGCGTCGATCGAATCCTCGATTGCGCGGTCACCGAAGTCACCATGGGTCCGGGCCCGAGCTGCCTCCTGTTGGAAATCGAGGACATCACTCAGCACCGGCGGCTGACCCGGGAAAATGCGCTGCTGGCGCAGCTCGGGGGGAGCCGCCTCATGGTCCGCCAGCTCGCCCACGAGATCAAAAACCCGTTGGGCGGCGTGCGCGGCGCCGCGCAGCTGCTCGAGCGCGAACTCTTGGATCCGGCGCTGCGCGAGTACACGCGCGTCATCATCAGCGAAGCGGACCGGCTCACCAACCTGCTCGATTCCATGTTGGGTCCGGGCCGCCCGCCGGCGAAGCAATTGATCAATCTGCACGAGCTCTTGGAGCGTGTGTATCACCTGCTGCGCAGCGAAGCACCCGACGGAGTGGTGGTCGATCGCGACTATGACCCGAGCTTGCCGGCGCTCACGGTCGATCCCAATCACATCATTCAGGCCATGCTCAACTTGGGCCGCAACGCCATTCAAGCGCTGTCGGCCGGCGGCGGGGAGGCGCGCGGCGGCCAGCCGCCGCGGCTGATTCTGCGCACCCGCGCCGCCTCCAATGTCAGCGTGGGCGCGCAGCGCCACCGCCTGGTTGCCTCGATCCAATTCGAGGACAACGGCCCCGGCGTGCTGCCGGAAATTCGCGACACGATTTTTTACCCGCTGGTTTCGGGGCGCGCCGACGGCACCGGCCTCGGGTTGGGAATCGCGCAGGATCTCGTCAGCCGGCATGGCGGCCTGATCGAGTTCGACAGTGCGCCCGGTAGAACCATCTTCGTGATTTCCCTGCCCATGGATCCCCTATGAATGCGAAGCCGTTGCAAGTCTGGCTGGTCGACGACGACGCCTCCATTCGCTGGGTGCTCGAGAAGGCGTTGAAAGGCGGCGGGATGGCCGCGCGCTGCTTCGATCAGGCCGATAACGTGTTGACGGCGCTGCGGGCCGACTCGCCGGATGTCTTGATGACCGACATCCGCATGCCCGGCCGCAGCGGCCTCGATCTGCTCAAGGAGATACAAGCGTCGCGGCCCGGGCTGCCGGTGATCGTCATGACCGCGCATTCGGATTTGGACGCCGCGGTGGCGGCCTATCAAGGCGGCGCGTTCGAGTACCTGCCGAAGCCCTTCGATATCGACAAGGCGGTCGACCTCGTGCGCCGCGCCGCGCAGCAAGCGACGGTATCCACCGACGCGGAGACGGCACGGCGCAGCATCCCCGAACTCTTGGGTCAAGCGGCGGCGATGCAGCAGGTGTTTCGCGCCGTGGGCAGGCTGTCCCGCTCCAGCATGACGGTGCTGATCACCGGCGAATCGGGCACCGGCAAGGAACTCGTGGCGCGCGCTTTGCATCGCCACTGTCCGCGCTCCAACAAGGCGTTCGTCGCCTTGAACACCGCCGCGTTCACCGCGGATCTGTTGGAATCGGAACTGTTCGGCCATGAGAAAGGCGCCTTCACCGGCGCGGATACTCTGCGGCGCGGCCGCTTCGAACAGGCGGACGGCGGCACGCTGTTTCTCGACGAGATCGGCGACATGTCGCCGGCTCTGCAGACGCGGCTCCTGCGGGTGCTGGCGGAAGGCGAGTTTTACCGCGTCGGCGGCCAGACGCCGGTCAAAGTCGATGTGCGCGTCATTGCCGCCACTCACCAGGACCTCGAGGCACGGGTGAAATCCGGCTACTTCCGTGAGGATCTTCTGCACCGGCTCAACGTGATCCGCATCGAAATACCGCCGCTGCGCGAGCGGCGCGAAGATATACCCGAACTGCTGCGCCACTACTTGAGCGTCGCCGGCCAGGAACTCGGGGTCGAGCCGAAATTGCTGACATCCTCCGCGGAAACCGCCCTGGTAACCTACGACTGGCCGGGCAATGTACGTCAGCTCGTGAATGCCTGCCGGCGGCTCACGGTGACGGCGCCGGGACGCGAGATTCGCGCCGAGGACATCCCGCCGGATCTCGGCGGCATACCGTCCGGGCGCACCGCGAATCATGACTGGATGGCCAAGCTTTCGCATTGGGCCGAACAGGAACTGGATGCGGGTACACAGCGGCTGCTGGATCAGGCGGTGCCGGAAGTCGAACGCATCTTGATCCGCGTGGCGCTGCGAAAAGCCGACGGCTTGAAGCAGGACGCGGCAAAGCTCTTGGGCTGGGGCCGCAACACGCTCTCGCGCAAGATGAAAGAACTCGGCATGCAGGACGTCGGCTAGCCCGCAAGGTCCGCCGCCGGGGTGAGCGCGCGGCGGGTTCGCGCCGCGGCTTATAATCATCGGCCTATGACTGCATTCCTAAAAGAAACATTGGGACTCTCCGAACGCATCCTCTACGGCAACTCATTCGCCGATTGGGCCGCGGCCGGCATCGTGGTGGCCGCCGTGTGGTCCGGTCTTTGGATCTTGCGGCGCCTGATTGCATCGCGCTACCGGCAGTACGCGACGGCGCATCACGCCACGCTGGTGCGCCTCATTTTCTATCTGCTCGGCAACACCAAGCAGATCCTGTTCCTGGCCATCGCACTGTATGTGGGGCTGGAAATCCTGGCATTCCCGCCGCGGGCAGAGCACATCCTGTCGAATGTGGTGCTGATCTTGTGCCTGCTGCAGGTCGGATTGTGGGCCGGAGGCTCGCTGCGCTTTTATCTGGAACTGAAGGAACTGGAACGCGGGCCCGACCGGGTCTTCGCGGGCTCCTTGAACATCATCCATTTCGTCGCGGGCATGCTGATCTGGTCCTTGGTGATCCTGGTCGCGCTCGAAAATCTCGGCGTGAACATCACGGCGCTGCTCGCCGGCTTGGGTGTGGGCGGCGTCGCCGTGGCGCTCGCTCTGCAAAACGTGCTGGGCGATCTGTTTGCGTCGCTGTCGATTGCGCTCGACAAGCCCTTCGCGGTGGGCGACACCCTGACCATCGACACATTCACCGGCGCCGTCGAACGCATCGGCATCAAGACCACGCGGCTGCGCAGCGAGACCGGCGAGCAGATCATCCTGTCGAACGCGGATATCCTCAAGAGCCGCGTGCGCAACTACGGCCGCGCATCCGAGCAGCGCGCGCTGGCGACGATCCGCGTGACCTATGCCACGCCCGCGGAGAAGCTCCACGGCATTCCCAAACTGCTCGAGAGCATCGTGCGCGAACAGGCGAATGCGCGCTTCGAGCGCTGCCATCTGAAAACGCTCGGCGATTCCTGCCTGCATTTCGAGCTGTCGTATTTCGTCGAGCAGCCGAAGATCAATCCCTTGAACGACCTGCAGCAGGCCGTCAATTTTCGCATCCTCGACGAGTTTCACCGCGCCGGGATCGAATTCGCCTTGCCGACGCAGCGGCTCATCGTCGAGAACCAGGAGCCGGTTTCCCGGGAGCCGGCATCCCGGCAGCCTGTGTCCTGACGTCGCGGCATGTTCCACATCGTTCTGTACGAGCCCGAGATTCCGCCGAATACGGGCAACGCGATCCGGCTTTGCGCGAATACCGGCGCCACGCTGCACCTGATCAAGCCGCTCGGCTTTCGGCTGGACGACAAGAGCCTGCAGCGCTCGGGCCTTGACTATCACGACCTCGCCTGCGTGCGGGTTCACGCGGATCTTGACGCCGCCTTCCGCGCGCTGCCCGCCGCCCGCGTGCTGTCGGTGGAGACAGGGGGCCGCTGCTGCTATGCCGATTTCAGCTATCGCGCGGGCGATGCGCTGCTGTTCGGCCCGGAGACGCGCGGATTGCCTGCGCCGGTGCAAGAGCGCATCGGCCGCGAGCACTCGCTGTTCATTCCCATGCAGCCGCGCAGCCGAAGTCTCAATCTGTCGAACGCCGTCGCCCTGGTGGCCTACGAGGCCTGGCGCCAGCTCAAATTCGCATCGTCCGGCGGCGGCGCGTAAGCCTCACTCCGTTTCCGAGCGCGACTCCCTGCTCATCAATGCCTGTACCGCGGCGCGCACCGGCTTGCCCTCGTGCATGACCCGGTACACCTCCTCGCAGATCGGCATCTCGACCCTTAAGCGTGCTGCGACGTTGCGCACGGCGCTCGCCGCCCACACTCCTTCGACGACTTGATGAATGTCGCGCTGCGCATCGTCAAGCGAACTGCCGCGGCCCAGCGCCAATCCTAAGCGCCGGTTGCGGGATTGATCGTCGGTGCAGGTGAGTACCAGATCGCCGAGGCCCGCAAGGCCCATGAAGGTCTCGCGCAGAGCACCCAATTTCACCCCGAGACGCATCATCTCGGCAAGCCCGCGCGTAATCAGGGCCACCCGGGTATTCGCGCCGAATCCCATGCCGTCGGCGATGCCCGAACCGATCGCAATGACATTCTTCACGGCACCGCCCACTTCGACGCCCATGATGTCCGATTGGGTGTAGGCGCGAAAATGCGGGCCCGACAGCCTCGACACGAGATCCCTGGCAAAGTGCTCGTCGCGCGATGCGACCGTCATGGCCGTCGGCAATCCCGCACCGACCTCCCGGGCAAATGTCGGACCCGATAGCACGGCCCCCGGACGTTCGCCGAGCACTTCGTTCGCGACTTGATGAGGCAGCAGGCCGGTCGCTATCTCGAAGCCCTTGCTCGCCCAAGCGATGCGGGCGCCCAAGGCGAGATGCGGCTCGAGCTCGGCCAGAGTCGCGCGGAACGCATGCGAGGGCACAGCCACCAGCGCATCGCGCACACCGGCAAGCGCCGCTCCCAAATCGGGAACCGCCTGCAGCGCATCGGGGAACGAAGCCTCGGGCAGGTAACGCGCGTTGCGCCGCGTTCGCTGCATCGCCTCGACTAGAGCGCGATCGCGTCCCCACAGACGGGTGGCATGTCCTGCCCGCGCAAGCTGTATGGCGAGAGCCGTCCCCCAGGAACCCGCGCCGATGACCGTCGTCGGTTCCAGCCGCTGGCTCTGCATCTTTCGCGACGCCTTGCCTAATTGACCAATCCGGGCTGCGGCGCCGCTTCCGCGGCCTGCGCGAACAAGGCCTCGAAATTGACCAAGGGCAGGAGAAAGTTCGGGAAGCCGCCCTTGACGACCAGATCCGAAACGGCCTCGCGTGCATAGGGAAATAAAACGCTGGGACAAAAGCTGCCGATCAGGCGCTTCAAGTCTTCGAGCGATGCACCGACAATCGAAAATATGCCTGCCTGCTTGACCTCCACCAGATACAAGGTGGCTTCGCCGTGTTTGGCCTCGAGCGTGATGGTCAACAACACCTCGCGCAGATCGGCCGCGATCTCCTCGGCCTGGGTGTTCATGTTAAGTTGAAATTTGGGCTCCCAGGTTTGATTGTTCGGCAATCGCGGACCATTCGGCGACTCATACGAACAATCCTTGAGGTAAACGCTCTGCAAGCTCACCTGCACGCCGCCGACATTGGCAAGATCCCCTTCAGTTCTAACCTCGTTCATCAGGCCCCCTGGATTAGTCGATCTAACTCGCCGCTGTCATTGAGTGCATAAAGGTCGTCGCAGCCGCCGATGTGCTTATCGCCGATAAAAATTTGCGGCACCGTGCGCCGGCCGCCGCTGCGCGCGATCATTTGCTCGCGCGATAGCGCATCGTCATCGACGTTGACTTCAGCGAAGGCGAGGCCCTTGTTGCGCAGCAGCCCGGAGGCTCGCTGGCAGAAGGGACACCAGCCGGTCACATACATGACGATCTCTGGCGGGTTCATTTGGAGCTTGCCTTGCCGCCCGCCGCGGTCTTCGCGAGCGGCAAGTTATCCTTGATCCAGGCATTCAAGCCGCCTTCCAAATTGAAAACCTTGGTGAAGCCGAGCTTCGTCAGCGTGCGCGCGGCGCCGGCGCCGCTCACGCCGCTGTCGCAATAGGTGATGACGGCCTTGTCGCGCCATTTCTTCAGGCTCTCCGCTTGCGACTCGAGCGCCGCCGCCGGCACGTTGCGCGCATCTCCGATATGGCCGGCGTCGAAGGATTCTTTGGCGCGCAGGTCGAGGACCAGCGCGCCCTGATTCATGAGGCGCACGGCCTGCATTGCGGAGAGCGCGGCGAAACTTTGTACGCGCGCCCGGACTTCATAGAAGATCAAGGCGATGCCGGCCGCCACGGCGCCGGCTGCCAGGTACGGATGATGGCCGAGGTACTCAAGCAATCGCTGCATACGAAACACTAATGGGTTTTTTCGGGCCGACGAGTATAGCAGGAGGCGCCTCTCCCCCGCCCGGCTTGTATGCTTGCGATCCGAAAGGGCGAAGCCACATGAACCGCGCTGCCAAACACTTGAGAATTCTTGCCGCGCTCACGCTGGTGATGTGCCTGTGCGCGGGCGCGGCGGGCTGGGCCGCCGATTCCCAGGATTCTGTGCAGGCCAAAGCAAAGCTCGCGGCTGTGCGCGCACGCATCGCCTCGCTCACCAATCGGCTGGGAATCGAACTCAAGCAGCGCGACGCCTTGAATGCGCGCCTGCGCGAGGCGGATCTCGAGGTGACCGCGAAACGCCGGCGGCTCGATGCCCTGCATGCGGACGAGCTCGCCGCCGAGCGGCGCCGCAGCGAACTTATCAGTGAACAGACTCGCAATCAGAATGCGCTGGCGGCGGAGCGCGCCGCGCTCGCCGGGCAAGTGCGGGCCGCCTATATGACGGGCCGTCATGAGCAGCTGACGCTCATGCTGAATCAGACCAACCCCGCCGAAATGGGCCGGCTGCTCGTCTATTACGGATATTTCGCGCGCGAGCGCGGCGCGAAAATCGGCGAAATTGCGGATCACGTGTCGCGCCTGCAGGAATTGGTCGCGGAAATCGACCAGACAACCGCGCACCTTAAGTCTCTCGAGGCCGACGTCGGCCGCGAAATGGCCGGCTTGGAGCGCGCCCGGACCGAACGCGCCGCGGCTCTTGGCGCGCTCTTGAAGCAAGTGAGCAGCGGCAATCTGGAACTCGCAGAGCTCAAACGCGAAGAGCAGGCCGTCGAATCCTTGGTCGCCGATCTTGCAGAGGTGCTGCAGGATTTTCCGGTCGACGCGCAGCAAAGCTTCGATCAACTGCGCGGCAAGCTGCCGTGGCCGGTGTCGGGAAAACTCACCGCCCGCTATCAGGAGCTGCGCGCCAATACCGCAGAGTCGGGCATGCGCTGGAACGGCGTGATGATCGAGACGGCGCGCGGCGCGAAGGTGCGCGCTCCCTACTTCGGCCGTGTGATCTACGCCGACTGGCTGCAAGGCTTGGGACTGCTCCTCATCATCGGGCACAACGGCAATTACATGACGCTGTATGGCCATGCCGAGGTCTTGTATAAATCGGTCGGCGATTGGGTTGCGCCGGGCGATGTCATCGCGGCGCTGAGCGATGCCGGCGGCGTCTCCCCGCAGCTCTATTTTGAAATTCGCGACGGCCGCAAACCGGTGGATCCGAAAATCTGGCTCAGGGGGAATCCTTGAGGAGCCTCCCAACTCAAGCTCTAGCGTTATGTCTCATAAAAGCGCCGTGAACTGCCGAACGCGTCCTGGTTTGGCGGCCGCATCTGTTGGATCCTTAGGGTTATGCCCGCTTCGGTCGACACTTGGAAGTCGTACGCGCAGTTGATTCTGCGGCTCTGTCCAAGTATCAGCCACGTTGTGTTCGCCGGCGCCGATGCGGCACCCTTGTGGTCGAGCGATCCCGCTTCGGCCGCACTCCTGCAACCCACGCTTTGCTCGCTTTCTTGCCGCGGCGCCGGCGCACAGCGCGACATCGACGGCGTGATGGAAACGCTCGAGGCCAACGCTTGCTATGGATTTCGCATCCGCGGCTCGCTCAATGAGATTTTGGGATTCGTCGCGGTCGCCACGCCCTCCAATGCCTTGCCGCAGCAGCGCTTGGATGCATTCCATGCGCTGCTCAAGCCGGCACTCGACTGTTTGCAAAGTGAACTCTGCGCGCGCGCCGCCGCGGACGCCGCCATCGGCGAACTGCACGAAAATCTCGCCGATAGCAGCCGGGACCTTAACTTGCTGCACCGCCTTTCCGATGCGACTCCCGCCGATGGCGTGCAGGCCCTTGCGCAGATTCCCGAGATCGCGATCGAGCGCTTATCGGGCACGGTTGCGGCCATCCTCCTGCCCGCCCGCAACTTGACCCTGTGCCGTACGCGCGACGGTGAGTCCCTCGCTGCGGAAAGCGTGCTGCTGGCGCAGCTGCACAGGCATCTGATGACGCGCGCGCAGCTGCACGGCTGCACGCTGGTCGCCAATAGGCTGTCTCTCGACGGCTCGGATGCCGCAGTGCCATATAAGGCGATTTCGACGCCGATTCGCGGCGAGACCGGCCAGGTGGTCGGCGTTCTTGCGGTATTCCGCCTCGATACGGAATCAGACTTCCAATTGCGGGACGCCGAGGTGCTGGAGCTTCTGGCGCGCACCGCGGCGCAGATCATCCGCGCGAGTTTCGACGCGGTCACCGGCATGCTGACCTCCGCTGCTTTCATCGCGCAAGCCACGGCCCGGTTGACCGGGCAGAGCGGCAGAGCGAGCGCGCATGGCTTGATTTACATCGACATCGACCAGCTCAACGTCGTGAACGAAAATCACGGCATGCACGTCGGCGACGAAGTGATCCAGAGCGTCGCCGCCCTGGTGAGCCGGCGCGGCCGTGAAGGCGCCTTGGTCTCCCGCATCGGCGGCGACCGCTTCGCCATGTTCGTGCCGGGGTGCGGCATCGAGCCTGCGGCGCGTATCGCGGAGGAACTGCGCGGCGCCGCCATCCGCCTGAGCGGAGCGCGCGGCGATAAGCCCCTGCAAGTGTCCTTGAGCATCGGCGTGGCGCGCATCGGCGAGCGCGACCGGCGCCTGGATCACGCGCTGGCCGCCGCGGAACTTGCCTGCCGGGTAGCGAAGGAGCGCGGCCGCAACCGAGTCGAAATATTTTATGGCAACGCGCAAAACCTGGGGCAGCGCCCGGTGTCCTCGAGCTTTGCCGCCGAAGTCACCGCGGCGCTCGCCGCGGATTCGTTCGAGCTCTTGGCGCAGCCCATCCTGCCGTTGAGCGCGGCGCCGGCCGAGCCGCGATTCGAGATTCTGCTGCGCGTGCGCGCCGGCGATGGATCGCGTCTCGGTTTGGAGAAGCTCAAGAGCAGCCCGGGCTGCGAGGAACTGGCTCGAAGCATCGATCAATGGGTCATTGAGCAGGCGACGCAGCGTCTCGCCGGCTGCCGCGATCTCTTGCGCCGGCATCCGGCGCGATTTTCGATCAATCTGTCCGCGGCCTCGCTCGGGGACGGAGAATTCTGGCGGATGCTGGAAGAGCGGGTTCGCAAATCGCGCATCGACCCCGGGGTCTTGAGCTTCGAGTTCCCGGAGGAAGCCGCCGCCGGCCACAATGAGATGATCGCGCCGTTCATGTGCCGGTTGCGCGAGCAGGGGGTGTCCTTTGCGCTGGACAATTTTGGCCGGGCGATCGGCTCTCTCTCGAACTTGAATACCCTGCCCGTGTCGTGCATCAAGATCGACGGCAGCTTCAGCCGCGATCTTTGCGACAATCCGAAGTCTCAGTCGATGATGGTGGCCATCTGCCAACTCGCCAAGACCTTGGGGCTCGAAACCGTCGCGGGACATGTCGAGACCGACGCGATCCGCGCGCTCGCCGCAAAACTCGGGGTGGACTACGGCCAGGGCTTCTTTATCGGCAAGCCGCTGGCGCTCGACGATGCCATTCGCGACCTGCCTCTGTATTCGTGCTTCACCACTCCCATCGGGCTGTTTGACGCGGCAACGGTCCGGGCGGCTACCTCGAGCACCTAGCGGCGAAACGCGGCCGCACGTATGCTGCGCCGTCTAATGACGAAGAATACGCGCCACATACTGCTGCTGGCGGTGGGCATCTTGATCGGCCTGTCGCTTGGGTTGGCGCGCGGCGTCCTGGCGGATAAACCAGAGCCGCTCGGCAAGGATCTGCCGTGGCAGGACGCGCGCCTGCTGGCCGAGGTGCTGGAGCGCGTCGAACGCGAATACGTCAATCCCGTCGACGATCACCAGCTGTTGCAGGCGGCGATCCGCGGGATGGTTTCCTCGCTCGATCCCTACTCAGCCTATCTCGACGTGGATGAATACGACGAGGTCAAGATCTCGAGTTCGGGCCAATACTCGGGCGTCGGCATCGAGGTGTCGATGGAAGACGGCCAGGTCGTGGTGGTTGCGCCGTTCGAAGGTTCGCCCGCGGCCGAGGCGGGGATCCGTTCCGGCGACATCATCGCGACCATCGACGACGTCGCGGTCAATTCCACGGCGCTCGCGGATACGATCGGACGCATGCGCGGCAAGGAAGGCACTTCCGTCAAGATCGGGATCCTGCGCGAGGGCAGCACGGAAGCGCTGCAATTCACGCTGAAACGCTCCCGCGTGCAATTGCACAGCGTGAAAGCCGAGCTGCCGGAGGCGGGATTCGGCTATGTGCGCATTGCGCAGTTCAGCGAAACCACCGGCGACGAACTGATTGCCGCCCTGCGGGCATTGCGCAAGAGCAACGGCGCGCCGCTCAAGGGCCTGGTGCTCGACATGCGCAACAATCCGGGCGGCGTGCTCGAGGCGGCCGTGGCCGTATCCGACGCATTTCTCGACGGCGGCGTGATCGTGAGCGCGAAGGGCCGCACACCGGAATCGAAATTTGAAATGAGCGCCACGCCGGGCGACGAGCTCGATGGCGCGCCGATCGTGGTCTTGATGAACGGCGGCACGGCATCCGCCGCGGAAATCGTCGCCGGCGCGCTCAAGGATCATCACCGCGCCACGCTCATGGGGCGCACCACCTTCGGCAAGGGTTCGGTGCAAACGGTGATGCCGCTCGGCGGCGACCGGGCCATCAAGCTCACGACTTCTCTTTATTACACACCGTCCGGCGTGTCGATCAATCACCGCGGCATTTCACCCGACATCGAACTCGAGCGCGCGGAGGAGCCGGCGGTGCCCCCCGCGGCACCACCGGCGGCCAATGTACCCCTGCTGCAGCGGGATCCCGAGGTCAAGCGCGCCATACAGGAGCTCAAGGTACCGACCGTGAGCGGCCGCGGCGGGGTGACGGCGGCGGTTCGGCAGCCATAAGCCGTGCGTAGTACCCGCTCCATTGAAATCCTCTGCCTGGCATTGGCCGCGCTGGTGCTCATTCTGTCGCGCGACCTGGCGAAGCAATTGTGGCCGATACTGGGGTTGCTCGTGGCATTTGCCGCGGCGATTGCCCTATTCCGGGCGCGCCGCTTCTTCCCCGGCCACACGCGGACCCGGTTGCTGATCGAGTCCTGGTCCATGGTCATGTTCATCACGGCGGTGCTGTGGTTCAGCGGCAAGAGTTCGAGTCCGCTGCTCAATCTGTATCTGTTGCCCATCATCTTGAGTGCGCTCACCCTCGGGCGCCTCGTCACCCTGCTGCAGATCGCCGTGATCGCTGTGTGCCATGTCCTCTTGGCCATGGCGACGCCGGACTTCGATGTGATTTCGCTGGCCTACTTGAGCCTCGCCGTCGGACAGTTGGCGCCGTTTCTGTTGGTTGCCTATCTCACGACCACGTTATCCGCCGATATCACAGAGGCACGCGAGCGGATCGAGAATCTGGCTCAAACCGACGCATTGACCGGGCTGTTCAATTTGCGCATGTTCAACGAGGTGTGGCAGCGGGAGCACGTCAGCTGCGAGCGCGACCACGGTGTGTACGCGCTCTTGATGATCGACATGGACAAGCTCAAGGACATCAACGACAGTTTCGGCCACGAGGCCGGCAACAGCGCCATTACCTTGGTCGCCCAGTGTCTGCAAAGAAGCATTCGCGGCACGGACACAGCCGCCCGCTTCGGCGGCGACGAGTTTGCGGTCTTGTTGCCGGGCGCGTCGCCGGAGACCGCCGATGCGGTGGTCAAGCGCGTGCGCCACAACGTTTATAAGACGACCCTTGACCTGCGTTCGCGAATGATCCGCTGCAGCGTCAGCATCGGCGTGGTGAATTACCCGGGCGACGGCCGCGATATGCGGGAATTGCTGAGCACGGCGGACCGCAAGATGTACCGCGACAAGGAGCTGCGGCGCGCTCCCGGCGCCGAGACCAGCGCTTGATGGATGATCGTTAATTTGGACTTTGGACGAAATGATGGCAAAGTTAGGTTTGGATCACGCCAGGGCGTGATTAACATATGCTTAGCTTGCCCGACTTGAAGTAGAACCTTAGGAAAGTATGGCATCAACCAATTCTGGGCGGCGAGCGCCGGCGGCGGCGCTAGTTGCCGCGCTCCTGGCCTTTTCAGCCTTGTCCGCAACCGCGAAGCCTGCGCTCACTCCAAAGCTCAAGTCGAGCTCGGTGCTCATCGTCGACCCGAGCGATTCGTCCATCTTGTTTTCGCGTCATTCCGATGTGGCGGCGCCGATCGCTTCGATCACGAAATTGATGACTGCCCTGGTCGTGCTTGATGCCAAGCAGCCGCTGGACGAACCCCTCGAGATCACCCAAGCCGAACGCGATCTGCCGAAGAGCAACTTTTCGCGCCTCACCGCCGGCACCGTCCTGACGCGCGGCGATCTCATGCATCTGGCGCTGATGTCCTCCGAAAATGTCGCGGCCCACACGCTCGGCAGCAACTACCCGGGCGGCCTGCCGGCCATGGTCGATGCCATGAACGCCAAGGCTGCCGCACTCGGCATGACGAATGCGCATTTCGTCGATCCGACGGGCCTATCCAGTGAAAACGTGGCGAGTCCTGAGGATTTGTCCAAGCTGGTGATCGCCGCGTCGCGAAATTCAACCATCCGGGAATATTCCACCGACAAGCGCTATACCGTGCGCGTCCACAGGCACTTGGTCGAATTCCACAACACGGACAATCTGGTGGCCAATCCCACCTGGAACATCATCGTCCAAAAGACCGGCTACATCAGCGAAGCGGGCAAGTGTTTGGTGATGGAGGCCGTGATCAAGGGCCGCAATGTGGTCATCGTGCTGCTCGATTCATTGGGCAAGTACACGCGCGTCGCCGATGCCAAGCGCGTCAAGACTTGGATGGAGGCGAGCATCGCCGGACCCGTCGCGATGTCGATGCGCTAGGAGCCTTGGCGCGTCCGCCGGAGCCTCGCGCAACGGTTCAAGGCCGATTCTCCGCGACCGGAGCCTTCTCTTCGACCTTCTCCTTGGAGGCCTGTTCCGGCGCACGGTCGGACCGCTTGAGGCTCATCCAGACCGCGATATCCCAGGCGTTGTGGATGCCGATGAACAGCAGCAGCATGGATATCGCGGCAACCGCATAGAGGGTGAAGTCCGGAAGGAGCCAGATGGAGAGCGCCATGGTGAGCAATCCCCCGTAAGCGATGCCCGGTAGAATCACATTCCAGATCCAGTCCTCTCTCACCGGAAGGTAGCTGCCGAGGTTGAAGCGGATATTCGAAGTGACGGTGCAGACATAGATCAATCCCGCGCTGCCCGCGGCACCGAGACCGAGACATATCGAGAGCAGCGTCTGGTGCGGGACGCACATAAAAGCGGCCAAGGCGAGGACCGTACCGAAGTGCACGATGATCGGCGTCACGAAGGCATGCAGTCCGATAGGATCCACACGCCTGGCGTCCGCCGCCAAGGCGATGACCACAAAAGTGAGTCCTGTGAGGCCGCCGGCCGACGAACCGGCGATCACATAAAAATTTTCCCAATCTGCGAGCGGTGCGGCAGTCAATCGCGGTTCAATGCCCGAAAAGGTTCAAGACAGCCCCGACCAAACCACCGCCAATCAATGCGACGGTGGGCAGAAACGAAAGCCCAAAGCCCGGGCCCCGCTTGGCGGGGTCCTTGACATAACCTGCAAAATAGACCTGACGGCCAATAAGGTATATGACCCCGAGTCCCGCCGCCCACAGCGGATTGAAGTAGTGGCTGAATAAATACAACCCGGGAATAAAGACAATCAGCTGCTCCAGCGTATTCTGTTGAACGCGGAAGTAGCGTTCGAAAATCTCATTGCCGGTGATGGCCGGCGCTTTGACCTGGTACTTGGTGCGCGCACCGCCGACCTGGAATCCGAAGTAGATGAACTGCAGAAGTGCGAGCCCAGTCACGATATCGATATATGCCATGGATGTTCCTCTCCTGTTATCGGATTCTAGCACTCCGTCGCGGCTCGCTTTGCGCCAAGCTGTCGACCTCCTAAATGGCGCACGAGGATCCAAATCCGCAATGAGTTCATCTCGCACCCGTTCCGGCACTCGCGGCTACGCCCATCTTGTCGAAGTTGGTGTTCCCGTGGCAAGGGTATGGCGCGCGTTGACCGATCCGCGCCTGGTTCGCATTTGGTCGGGCCAAGAGGCTGAGATCGATGCCCGCGAAGGCGGTCTGTACCGCATCGGCACGCGGCAGGCAGGCGGCCGCGAGGCGCATATCGACATTTTCGAGGTGAATCGCCGGCTGCGGCTGATTTACATGAACGGCCCGGATTCGCCCACCAGCAATAGCGCCGTCGTGGATGATTTCCTGCTGGACGTGCGCAAGGGCGAAGGCACGACCTCGCTGCGCTTGCTGGGATCCGGCGTGCCCGAGGCGGCCGCTTGGGATCAGACCTACGTGAAAATGAGGATGGGGTGGGAGCGATTCATGGCGCGCATCAAAGTGACTCTCGAAAGTCCGCCGCAGAAGAAGAAATCACGGCTCGAGCCCAAGGATCCGGGGCTGCCGGGGTTGGATTACTGATTGCATGGGGATCGAAGCCTCCCTATATACTTGAATTTTTCGCGCGCGGTGGCATAACGGCGTGATGGAGGCTGCATGCTCGGCTTTTTCCTACGCATCGCCATAGTCGCGCTCGGCTTATGGCTCGCCACTGTTTGGGTGCCGGGCGTCTACATCGACACTCCCGCCACGCTGATTCTCGCCGGCTTGCTGCTCGGCATCGTCAATTCCATCGTGCGGCCGATCGCCATTGTGCTGACGCTGCCGGCGACCATCGTCACCTTTGGTTTCTTTTTGCTGGTGATCAACGCGGGCATGGTGGCGCTGGTCGCATGGATGCTGCCCGGCATGCATGTGTCGGGCTTTTGGGCCGCGTTCTGGGCGGCGGTCGTCGTGAGCCTGGTGAGCATGGTGGGTGCCTGGTGCATCGGCCCCAAGGGCAAGATCGAAGTGATCGTCAAGCGCCAGTAATCCGCCGCGCCGACCCGCGCCCCTCGCTTCACTGCGTCTTCGGTTCGCCGAGGGTGCGCGGGTCGGTGAGACTGCCGCCGGGCAGCGTCAAAATCCCCACTGCGGCGATGATGATCACCATGCCGATGAGCTGTAGGTTCGAGAGATGCTCATCGAGAAACTGCCAGCCGAGAAAGGCCGCGATGGCCGGATTCACGTAGCCGTAGGTGCCGATCAGCGCCGGCGTCGCATTGAGACTCAGCCATCCATAGGCGGTGTACGCCAGGCATGAGCTGAAGAACGTGAGATAAAAAAGCGCCGCCAGGCCGGGCGCGTTCGGCGTCCAACGGGCGGGATCGCCATGTGCGATGGCGACGACGAGCAGCATGAGGCCGCCCATGAACATCTGCATGGCCATGAACATGAGCGAACTCAAGCGGGTGTCGATGCTGCGGTAGTACAGCGTGCCGAGCGCCCACGCGCAGCAGGCGGTGAGCGCGCCGCATTGCGCCAGCACGCTCGATGCGTGCATGTCGCCTTTCGGAATGAGTATGAGTGCAGTGCCCGCGAATCCCGTCAGCATGCCGAGCACGGCCCAACGGGTGAGCGGATGGCCTCGTCGGCCGAAAACGCCCAATCCAGCGATCCAGAATGCCGCAGTCCCGTTGAGGAGCGCCGATTGGTTGGTCGGGATGTAGTGAATCGCCCAGGTATTGAGTCCGTTGCTCGCAAACACCATGAAAAAGCCGGTGATCAGCACATGCCGCCACTCGATCAAGCGGCTCGGGAAAGAAAGGCCGCCCCAAAAATGCGCCAACAGCGCGAGCAGCGTGCCGGCGCTCAAGAATCGAATCGCGGAAAACATGGCGATCGGCAAGTTGTTGACGGCGATTTTCGAGAACAAAAAGCTCGATCCCCAGACGAGGTAAATCGTGCCTAAGCACAACATGAGCTTTGCCGAATAGCGGGGATCGCGCAGGGCCATGTGAACCGGCGTTCTTGAGGCAGATTACGCGGAGCGGCGGGGAGTTCCGGCGCGGAATACCCCGTAGCAGATACCCACCAGGACGGCGGCAGCCCACCACTTGCCGCCGGGCAATTCGGCGCCCGCGGACAGCACGTCCGGGTTCTTGCTGACCCAAATGCACATCGCGATGAAGATCCCCACCAGCGCTTCGCCGGTGATCAATCCGGCGGCGAACAACATGCCATTTTGCTTGAGATTCTCATGATCCCCGCCCGGGCTGTGCCTGCGGTGCCAGTGGTCGACCAGCTCGGCCACGATGCCGCCCGCCAGAATCGGCGTCGACACATCCAGCGGCAGATAGATCCCCACCGCGACCGCCAGCACCGGTGCGCTCCAGCGCGAACCGCGGCGCTTGAGATAGAGATCGAGGATGATGATCAACGCGCCTACGACCGCGCCGATCGCAATCATGCCCACCGGCAACGTGCCGCCGAACATGCCCTCCGCGACCGACTTCACCAGATTCGCCTGCGGCGCCGGCAAGGGCTTGGCGCCGGGATGCGCCGGCTCGCCGATCCCATAGGCGAACTGCAGCACGTTCATGACCGGCGCCATCACGGCGGCGCTCGCCAGCACGCCGACGCCGAGCATCACCTGCTGACGCCAGGGCGTGGCGCCGATGAGCTGCCCGCACTTGAGATCCTGCAGGTTGTCGCCCGCCACGGCGGCCGCGCAGCACACCACGGCGCCGATGAACACCACCGCAACGGCGCCGACCGCGGAGTTGCCGCCCACCATCCACATCAGCACCAGCGAGGCGAACAAAATCGTGCAAATCGTAATGCCCGACACCGGATTGTTCGATGATCCCACGAGGCCTGCCATATAGCCGCTGACCGAGGAGAACAAAAAGCCGGCGACCACCATGATCACGGCCATTGCGATGCTCACGCCGATGCTGCCGACCACCGCGTGGTAGAGGAGAAACAAAGGCACCACGAACAGCGCGATGCACAGGAGTACCGCGCCCATCGGCAGATCGCGCTCGGTGTCGGGCACTTCCGATCCGCGCGCGCTCACCTTGAGGCCGCTGCGAATCGCCGACCACAGGGAGGTGCGCAACGACCACAGCGCCCACAATGCGCCGGTCAGCATGCAGCCGACTCCGATGTAGCGGACTTGAGCGCGCCAGATCGCAAATGCGGCATCTTCGGGATCGAGGCCGATCAGCTTATGCATCAACACCGGGTCGTGCTGCCAGTAGTACACGTTGTACAGCGGGATCGCGAGCCACCAGGAAAACAGGCCGCCGGCCGCGATCAGGACCGCCACGTTGAGTCCGACGATGTAGCCGACGCCGAGCAGCGCCGGCGAGAAGCCGTAACCGAAGAAGGCGATACCGCGTGCGCCGACGAAGCTTTTGACCGTGAACGTTTCCGGCAAAATCTTGAGGCCCGACGTGATGAATTTGAATGCGCCGCCGAGCAGCGCCGCCATGGCAAGAAATTTGGCTCCCACGGCCGGATTGGCGCCCACCCGCAGCACCGCCGCGGCCGCGACGCCTTCGGGAAACAGCAATTTTTGGTCGATGATCAGCGTGCGCCGCAACGGCACCGAGAACAGCACGCCGAGCAGTCCGCCCAAGCCGACGATGGCGAGCGTCCACCCATAATCGAAGCGGGTCCAATGATGCAGCAGAATGAGCGCCGGGAGCGTGAAGATCGCGCCCGCCGCGATCGAACTGCCGGCGGACGCGCCCGTCGCCACGATATTGTTTTCGAGAATGTTGGAGCGGCCGAATAGCGGCAGCACGGCCATCGAAATCACCGCGGCCGGAATCGCGGTCGCCACGGTGAGACCCGCGAACAATCCGACATAGGCGTTCGCGGACGCAAGAATCACCGTCAAAATGATCGACAGCAGGATCGCCTTCAGCGTGAGCTGCGGCGCGGTCGTCAAGCTCCGGCCTCGCGCTCGGCTTCTTCCGCTTCTTCTTTGGCGCGCGCCGCGATTTTATCCTTGAGCAGCAATCCCGCCATGATGATGCCTATTTCATAGAGGAAATACATTGGAATGGCCATCGCGCTCTGCGACACGGCGTCGGGCGGCGTCACGAAAGCGGCGAAAATGAAAATCCCGAGCAGCACGAATCCGCGATTCTTCCTTAATGTGGCGAGTTTGACGAATCCGGTCCACACCAATAATACCGTAGCCACCGGGACTTCGAACGCCAACCCGAAGGCGAGCAGCAGGATCATGATGAAATCCAGATAGCTTCCCATGTCGGTCATCATCTGCACGCCGTTCGGCGTGGTGGCGACGAAAAAACTCAACATCACGGGAAACACCACGTAGTAGGCGAAGGCGACACCCACGTAGAACAGCAGGATGCTGGAAATCAGCAGCGGCACGGCCAGCTTCTTTTCGTGCCGGTACAGACCCGGGGCCACGAAGGCCCAGGCTTGGTACAGCACGCACGGCATGGCGACGCCGATGGCAAGGACGATCGCGAGCTTGAAGGGCACCGTGAAAGGCGCGACCACGCTGGTCGCGATCAGCGTGGCGCCCGGCGGTAATTTGTGCCGCAGCGGCTCGGCGACGAACGTGAACAGCTGGTTCATGTAGTACGCGCAGGGTATGAAGCAAATGCCGACCGCCAACATGGCTTTGAGCAGCCGATCGCGCAGCTCCAAGAGGTGCGAGATCAACGTCCCTTCGGCGAGCCCGGAAGGTTCGCCCTCTGGCTCGCTCATTGGGTAGATTGCTTCGGATCGACGGCCGCAGAGGGTTCCGGTGAATGCGCCGCGGGCGGCGGCGGCGGATTCGAGGCGTGCCGCTCGGCCGCGCTCTCGGACTTGGTTTGCTGTTTCAGCAATTCTTCGGCGTTCACTTCGCGTTCCAATTGCTCGGAGAGTTGCCGCGCCATCAAACGCGCGCGGCCCACCCAGTTGCCGACTTGCCGCGCAACCTTGGGCAGGCGCTCAGGGCCGAGCACCACGAGTGCAATGGCCGAAGTAAGCAGGATCTCCGAGAACCCGAAATCAAGCATGTGACGTCAAACGTTGGTTTTGGGCGGTGCCTTGACCTCGGCCTCGCGCGGGGTCACGCCGACATCGAAATCGGCATCCTTTTCCTGCTTCAGCTGCTTGACCTTTTCTTCCGACTCGCCGTCGTTCATGGCCTGCTTGAAGCCCTTCACCGCGGCACCCAAATCCGATCCGATCGAACGCAGGCGCTTGGTGCCGAAAATCACCAAGGCAATCAAAAGTATAACGATTAACATTTTTGAATCGAACATGTCGCTACTCCGGGTCCACCGCTTAAGGGCTGGGCGCCAATAATACGCCAAAGAGATTATGACATTTGACAGCGCAGGGCCGATGCGTGTTCGGTCGCATTTGGGGCCCAGCCGAAAATTAGCTCTGCAGCGGAAATTAACTCTCCAGCCAAAGAGTTACGGGTCCGTCGTTGGTGAGCGACACCTGCATGTGGGCACCGAACACGCCGCTCGCAACCGGCGAGTGCTGCACGCGGGCCGCCGCAACCAATAGATGGAACAGGCGGGCGCCCTGTTCCGGGGGCGCGGCGGTCGAGAAGCCCGGCCGGAGCCCGTGGCGCGTGTCGGCCGCCAGGGTGAACTGCGGCACCAGCAATAGATCTCCGGCGATCTGCTGCAAACTAAGGTTCATCTTGCCGGCTTCGTCGGCGAATACGCGATATTTGAGCAACTTACTCAGCAGCCGGAGCGCCGCCGCCTCGTCGTCCGCCGGCTTGACGCCGACCAGGATCAAGAGGCCCTTGCCGATCGACGCCGTGAGTTCATCGGCGATATGCACCTCGGCCTTCAGAACCCGCTGCAGCAGCGCAATCATCTCAAGCGCCCGGCACCCGCGCGCCGGCGGCGCCGCAGAGCGCATGGAAGCCCGCGGCCACGAACGGCGCCAAGCGCTGGTGCACGCTGTCCAAATCGGAGGACTTGCACAAGCCGCCGGACAACCGGTCGAGGCGGCCGGTTTCAGCAAAGGTGAGCGTCAGCGCACCGGTGAGGAATTGATAGCCCCAATAGATCTCGCGCGCCTCACAGCCGGGCAGCGCTTCACGCAGCACCGCGATGAATTTTTCGACCAGAGGATCGAAATGCTTCGTCATCAGCACCGGCCCCCATTCCGGCGAGTTGTTCACCTGCGCCAACAGCGCAAAATAGCTTTTCCATCCCGGCCCGCCGCGGGCCGAGCGCTCCAATAGCGGATAGGTGAAGGCATAGACGATCTGTTCGAGCGTTGGGGTGCCGGGCAAGGCGCTGCGGCGCACGTTTTCCAGCATCGCGAGGCGTTCGGGATTGAGCTCTTCGGCGCGGCGTTGGAATACGGCCGCGAACAGCTCGCGCTTGCCGCCGAAGTGGTAGCTCACCAGCGCAACGTCGACATCGGCGGCCTTGGTGATGTCGCGCACCGACACTCCGTAGAAGCCATGACGCGCGAACAATCGTTCCGCGGCGTCGAGGATCCTGTCTTTTCCGGGCCTGGCACCGGCCTTCTTGCGGGCTTTTTTGCGGCGGACGACCATGCTGCGCATTCTCCCGGGTTGGCCGCGGCTGCGCAACGCCGTCCGCCGCCGCTTGACTCGCCTTCAACATTCGTCGAATACTCGCTCAACGAATGTTGAGGGTGGCTTATGGAGACCGGCGTGGCAGTCAAGATACCCGGTCGCGCGTCAGGCCATCCGCAGACGCTGTCCTACCGGGCGTATGTGCTGGCGGTTCTGGTTCTCGTCTACACCTTCAATTTCATCGATCGCCAGATCGTCGGCATCCTTGCGGTTCCGATCAAGGCTGAGCTCAGGCTCTCCGATACGCAGTTGGGGTTGATGGGCGGTCTGGCATTCGCACTCTTCTATACATTTTTGGGTATTCCGATTGCCCGATTGGCAGACCGCGTGAGCCGGGTCGGGATCATGACGGCCGCCTTAGGCCTCTGGAGCGTGATGACCGCCGTTTGTGGAATGACCCATAGCTTTGTACAACTGTTCGCGGCGCGATTGGGGGTCGGCGTGGGTGAAGCCGGCGGCGTCGCACCCGCCTATTCCCTGATATGCGACTACTTCCCCAGCCGGCAGCGGGCCCGCGCACTTGCCGTGTATTCGTTCGGCATTCCGCTCGGCAGCGCGGCGGGGATCGTGCTCGGCGCCTTCATTACCCGCTGGATGAGCTGGCGCATGGCATTCGTTTTTGTCGGCCTCGCTGGACTTTGCATGGCGCCGCTGCTGAAAGCGACCGTGCGTGAGCCCGTCCGCGGCTTCGAGGAGCCGCAGGCGCAAGGGCCGTATCCCGTGGCGCAGCCCGCCACGCAGGCGCAGCCCGCCACGCAGGCGCAGCCCGCCACGCAGGCGCAGCCCGCCACGCAACCCTCGTTCCTAGAGGTGCTGCGGACGCTCGCGGGCAAGCCCAGTTTCTGGGCGCTCGCCTTGGGAGGCGCCGCGAGTTCCATGATGGGTTACGGCCTGTTCTTTTGGATGCCGTCCTTCCTTTTCCGCAGCTTCGGCCTGACTCTGGTGCAGGCATCGCTGGCCTACGGCGGATTGGTTCTGGTGGGCGGCCTCGCGGGAATTTGGCTCGGCGGCTTCCTGGCCGATACGCTGGGGGCCCGGCGCAAGGCCGCCTACGCCCTCATCCCGGCCCTCGCATTCCTCGCGACCATTCCCTTCTATGCGGTCGGCGTTCTGTCGACCCAGCTCGGGGTCTGCATGGCCGTGTTACTGGTGCCCACGGCGCTCGGGCTCGCCTGGTTGGGACCGGTGTTGGGGGCCGTTCAGCACTTAGTGCCCGCCACGATGCGCGCAACCGCGTCCGCCATTTTTCTATTCATCAACAATTTACTCGGCATCGGCCTGGGCACGACCCTGATCGGCGCCCTGTCGGACGCCTTGCACGTCCGCGCGGGGGCTGATTCCTTGCGCTACGCCATCGTCGCCGGCACCGGCTTTTATCTGCTGGCGGCAGTGTTTCTGGCGCTGGCGTCTCGCCGGCTCGAAAAAGACTGGGAATAGTCCCTCAAATGTGGATTTTAGTCCCATTCATGGGCCAAATCCAGCCAAAATGTTGTACTTTATACCACATTTGGCTATGGACTGAGATTGTGGGTCAAAAATACAGATAATGCCATATAACCAGATAAAAGTGGGGTAATAACCGATCAAATCTCCTCAAACAACCTCGAGATTGGCATAAGAAAGCATCAACCACTTCGTTCCCTGCTGCTCGAAATTGACTTGAATACGGGCCTGCGGGCCGTTGCCCTCGAAGTTCAGCACCACGCCGTCGCCGAATTTCGAATGCCGCACCCGGCTGCCCATGCGCATCCCGGTGGCCGGCGATTCCTCGAGCTTGCTGCGCTTGGTAAAAAGCGGCCGGGAGACCTGTAAGCGGGGCCGAATCTCCTCCAGGAGCTCCGGCGGGAGCTCGTTGATGAACCGCGAGGGAGTGCCGTACTGGTCCACGCCGTAGAGCCGGCGCTGCTCGGCATAGGTGATGTAGAGCTGCTGCATGGCGCGGGTCGCGCCGACGTAGCATAAGCGGCGCTCTTCCTCGAGGCCCGCGAGATCAGCCACCGAGCGCTGATGTGGGAACAGGCCGTCTTCCATGCCGGCGAGAAACACCACCGGGAATTCCAACCCCTTGGCCGAATGCAGAGTCATCATCTGCACGCAATCGGCGTAAGGATCAGCCTGTCCTTCTCCCGATTCGAGCACGGCGTGGGCGAGGAAGGACTCGAGGGGCTGCATATCGGTTTCGCCTTCCGGCGAGAAACCCCGTGCCGCGCTCACGAGCTCCAGCAAATTCTCGATGCGCCCCTCGCCGCGCTCGCCCTTCTCCTTCTTGAAGTGTTCGATGAGCCCGCTCGCTTGCACCACGTGATCGACTTGCTCGTGCAGCTCCATTCCGCGGATTTGATCGGCGAGCTGATCGATACTGTGCAAAAAACTCTGCAGCGCCTGCGAAGCGCGCTGCGCCAGCCCGCTTTGCACGCTCTGCTGCGCCGCCATCCACAACGAGGTGCCGCCCGCGCGCGCCGCGTCGCGCAGCTGCTCCAGGGTCTTGGCGCCGATGCCGCGGGTCGGCAAATTCACCACGCGTTCGAACGAAGTGTCGTCCGCCCGGCTCGCCACCAGGCGCAGATACGCGAGCGCATCCTTGATCTCGGCGCGTTCGAAGAATCTTAAGCCCCCATACACTCGATACGGCATGCGCGCGTTCAAGAACGCCTCCTCGAAGACCCGCGATTGGGCGTTGGAGCGGTACAGCACCGCGACCTCGCGCCGCGCACCGCCGCGCTCGACCCACTCGCGGATTCTGTTCACGACGAAGTCGGCCTCATCGCGCTCGTTGAAGGCCGCGTACAGCTTGATGCGCTCGCCATCCGCGCCGCTGGTCCACAGCGTTTTTCCGAGACGCCCGGCGTTGTGGGCGATGAGGGCATTGGCGGCTTTCAAGATGTTGCCGGTCGAGCGGTAGTTTTGCTCCAGCTTGTAGAGCACCGCCTGCGGATAATCGCGGCGAAACTGCTGCAGGTTCTCGACACGGGCGCCGCGCCAGCGGTAGATCGACTGATCATCGTCGCCCACCGCGAACGGCAGCCCCGCGGGGCCGGCGAGGAGCGTGAGCCATTTATATTGGATCGCGTTCGTGTCCTGGAACTCGTCGACGAGCACATGGCGAAAGCGCGTCCGGTAATGCTGCAGCAGCGCTGCGTTGTCGCGCCACAATTCATAGGCGCGCAGCAACAGCTCGGCGAAATCCACCACGCCGGCGCGCTGACATGCCTCTTCGTAGGCGTGATAGATCTTGATCAACTGGCGCCGTGTGGGGTCGCCGTCGTCCTTGATGTTCTTCGCCCGCGAGCCCTCATCCTTTTGGGCATTGATGAACCAGAGAATCTCGCGCGGCACCCAGCGCGTTTCGTCAAGATCGAGCGCCTTCAGCACTTTGCGCAGCACCCGCGCTTGATCCTCGGAATCCAGGATTTGGAAGCTCTGCGGCAGACCGGCGTCGCGCCAATGCAAGCGCAGCAGGCGGTGGGCGAGACCATGGAAGGTACCGATCCACAGCGCGCCTCCGGGGAATCCCAGCAAGGTTTCGATGCGGCGGCGCATTTCCGCGGCCGCCTTGTTGGTGAACGTGACCGCCAGAATGCTGTGGGGCGATGCGCCTTCGACTTGGATCAGCCACGCGACTCGATGCACCAGCACGCGGGTTTTGCCGCTGCCGGCCCCCGCCAATACGAGCGCCGCGGCGAGCGGCGAAGCAACCGCCTGCCGCTGAGCGTCGTTCAAACCGTCGAGAAGGTGAGAAACATCCATAAGGGCGCGGATTGTACTGAAGCCCCCCGCGAGGACAAGGTCCGCGTAGCGTGGGGCGGCGGGCGGCGCAAGCCCGGCGTCAGGCGCTGTGCCGGCTTTCTTCGGCGAACTCGATCAGCGCGAGCACCAGCGAGAGCACGACGGGGCCGGCAATGACGCCGATGGCGCCGAAGGCGGGAATGCCTCCCAGGACTCCGACGAAAACCGCCAGCGCCGAGATGCGCGCTCGTCCCGAAATCAACAGCGGCCGCAACACGTTGTCGAGACCGGCGAGCATCAGCCCCCAAATGATCATAAAAATCGCAAATCCCCAGCGGCCGTCATAGAAGAGCCAGCCCACCGCGGGCACCCACACGAATGCCCCGCCGCCCACCGGCAGCATCGACAAGAGCGCCGCCAGCACGCCGAACACCACGGGGGAGGGCAGACCGGCGATGGCAAAGCCAATCCCCAGCAACAGTCCCTGCAGCAACGCCGTCAAGGTGGTGCCGAACACGATGGCCCGCGTCACGTCGCTCAAGCGGTCAAACAGACGGTCCTTGCGCGCCTCGTCCAGCGGGATCAGCAGGCGCGCGCGGGCGCACATCGCATCGCCGTCACGCAGAAAAAAGAACAGCAGGCACAGCATGATCGCAAATCCGACCAGCGATCCTAAGGCGCCGATGAAGAATTCGCCGCTGAGACTCGCGGCGCTCTGCAATACGTCCTGCGTACCTGAAATCACCCAGGATTGGATTTGGCCCGCGGAAATTCCGGCATGTGTCTCCAACCAGAGGTTGGCGCGGGCAATCAAGGGAAATTGCTGCAGGTCCGAAAAGGTTTTGATGTCGAGCTGCCGTCCCGCCTGCTGCAGCTTCTGCAGCAACAGAGCGATCTGCGATACGAATTCGATCGATACCGCGGAAAGCGGCAGCAAGATGACGATCGGCGCCACGACGGCCAGCACGGCGGCGGCCCGCGTCGCGCCATGCAAGCGGCGCCGCACCTTGAGATTCAAGGGATAGAGGAGGAAAGCCAGAAACGCGGCCCAGCTCATGGCGGCGACAAACGGCCTGAAGATCAGGATAAGCGCATAGCCCAGGAGGGCGAATACCACCAGCGCGAATACGCGCGGATAAAAAGCCGATGAGGCGGGCATGCGGTCATACTAACATCGGCGCGGAACGTCTTGGGCGGCCGGCGGCTCCCCAAACCTCGCCCACTCGCGTAGCATCAACGGAAAAGGGGCGCGGCGAGACCTTAGGATGACAACGATAACCGTCAACGGTCAGATCAAAGAAGTCGACGCAGCGCCCGATACTCCGCTGTTATGGGTATTGCGCGATCATCTTGCCATGACTGGGACCAAGTTCGGCTGCGGCATGGCGCTTTGCGGTGCGTGCACCGTCCACATCGATGGCATCGCGATGCGCTCTTGTATATTGCCGTTGCGCGCGCTCGAAGGAAAAACCGTCACGACGATCGAGGGCCTTTCGCAAGGCCGCAGTCACCCGCTGCAGCGCGCCTGGATCGAACTCGACGTGCCGCAATGCGGCTATTGTCAGTCCGGACAGATCATGTCCGCGGCGGCATTGCTCAAGAACAATCCCGCGCCCAGCGATGCGGACATCGACGCCGCGATGGCCGGCAACATCTGCCGCTGTGGCACCTATTCGCGCATCCGCAAGGCGATCCATCGCGCCGCTGCGTTACTCACGCCGGAACCGGCCGCGTGAGATCCCCATCGTGAGCGCACGCTCGGCCGACCCGGGCCGCCGTGAATTTTGCAAGCGCACGGCGGCGGTCGGCGGCGGTCTGGTATTGGCTCTGACACTGCCCGCCTATGGCGGCCGGCCGGGCAGCCGGGCATCCGCGGCCGGCGGCCAGTTGAACGCGTGGCTCAAGATCGCCGCGGATAATTCCATCACCGTCATCGTCGACCGCTCGGAAATGGGCCAGGGGGTTTACACCGCGTTGCCCATGCTGCTGGCCGAGGAACTCGAAATCGATCTCGCGAAGATCAAGATCGTCGCGGCGCCGGTCGGCGATGCCTATGTGAACGCGGCCAACGGCGGCCAGGTGACCGGCACCAGCAACAGCGTCCAGGATGCGTGGGACAAGCTGCGTACCGCGGGCGCACAGGCGCGCATGATGTTGATCGCGGCCGCGGCGCAGGTCTGGCGCGTCGACCCCGGCGAATGCCGCGCGAACGATGGCCGGGTCGCGAACGCTCGCGGCAAAACCTTGAGTTACGGAGAATTGGCCGAGGCCGCAGCGAAGCTCCCGGTGCCCAAGCAGCCCAAGCTGAAGCCGAGCGCGGATTTCCGCTTGATCGGCAAGCCGCAAGCCCGGCTTGATACACCGAGCAAGGTGGACGGCAGCGCCGAATTCGGCTTGGACGTGAGGCTCCCCGGAATGCTGTATGCCGCGATCGCGCTCTCTCCCGTGTTGGGCGGCAAAGCTTTGTCGGTCGACTCCGCGGCCGCCGCAGCGCTTCCCGGAGTGCGCCGCGTTCTCAGTACCACGAGCGGGGTCGTCATTGCGGCAGATCATTTTTGGCAGGCGCTCAAGGCGCGCAACGCATTGAAAATCACCTGGGATCCCGGCGCCAATGTGCGGCTCGACAACGCGGCGATTTGGTCGCTGCTCAAGAAAACGGCGGCGGCGGGCCCGGGACTCTCCTCGAAACAGACCGGCGACGTGGCGAAGGCGCTCAAATCCGCGAGCAAAACCTTTTCCGCCGTGTACGAGTTGCCGCTGTTGGCGCATGCCGCGATGGAGCCCATGAATTGCACCGCCGATGTGCGGGCCGACGGCTGCGATCTCTACGTAGGCACCCAGGTGCAGCAGTCCGCGCAAATGGCCGCTGCCGACGCGGCGGGACTCAAGCCGGATCAAGTCAACGTCCATACCACCCTGCTCGGCGGCGGATTTGGCCGCCGCTTGGAAGTAGATTTCATTCCGGCGGCGGTCGAAGCATCGAGAGCCTTAGGTGCGCCGGTGAAGCTGATCTGGACGCGCGAGGATGACACGACTCACGACATCGTCCGGCCGCCGGCGCTGCAAGCAATCAGCGCCGGACTCGACGCCGGCGGCAAACTGATCGCATGGAATTTGCACATCACCAGTCCGTCGATCACTGCGCGCTTCGATCCGACGAACAAGGATCCGTTCGATTCCGTGATCGAGTACGTGCAGAACTTTCCGTATGCGGTGCCGAATTTCGGCCTGAGCTTTTCGCGGCAAGAAATCGGCATCGATGTGGGCTACATGCGCTCCGTCAGCCATGCGCCCAACTGCTTCGCGATCGAAAGCTCCCTCGATGAACTCGCGGCGGCAGCATCCAGGGATCCGCTCGACTTCCGCCTCGAGCTGCTCACGGGGAAGCCGCGCCATACGAATGTGCTCAAGTTGGCTGCCGAGCGCGCGGGCTGGGGACACGCGGCCCAGGGGCGCCATCTCGGCATCGCCTTCATGGAAGGCTATACCGCGCACATTGCGCAAGTGGCCGAGATTTCAATCGCTGACGGCAAGCTCAAGGTGCACAAGATCACGTGCGTGGTCGACTGCGGTCAATTGGTCAATCCGCGCATCGTCGAATCGCAAATCGAAAGCGGCATCGTATTCGGGCTGACGGCGGCGCTGTGGGGCGAAATCACGATCAGCAAAGGCATGGTGCAGCAGACGAATTTCAACTCCTACCGGCTGCTGCGCGGCAACGAACTGCCGGAGCTCGATGTCCTTGTGGTCCCGAGCGACGCCGCTCCGGGAGGGATCGGCGAACTTGCGGTGCCGCCCGTGGCGCCGGCGATCTGCAACGCGATTTTTACGGCAACGGGTAAGCGCCTGCGAAGTCTGCCGATCGCCGCGCACGCGCTCCTATGATCATCGGGCGCCGGCCCCTACTACACATCGAATAGCAGGTAGTGATCGACGATGAGCGCCGCGAACAGCAACATCAGGTAGGTGATGGAGAACCTGAATGTGAGCATCGGCAGATTGGGCCTCGATCCCTGGTCACGATTCAGCGCCAGCACGAAGTACAGAAACCGCGCATTGAGAGCGAGTGCCGCGGCCAGATAGATGAGTCCACTCATTCGGGTGAGCACGGGCAAGAGCGTCGCCACGCCGAGCAGGATGGTATAGAGAACGATTTGCAGGCGGGTGAACGGTATGCCATGGGTCACCGGCAGCATGGGAATGCCGACTTTCGCGTAGTCGTCGCGCCGCGCAATCGCCAGCGCCCAAAAATGCGGCGGCGTCCAGGTAAAGATGATGAGAAACAGCAGCAAGGCGTTCGCGTCGATGGTGTGGGTCACGGCAGCCCAGCCGAGCACCGGCGGCGCCGCGCCCGCCGCTCCGCCGATCACGATGTTGAGAGGCGTGGCGCGCTTCAGCCACAGCGTGTACACGACGGCGTAGCCGATCAAGGAACAAAAGGTCAGCGCCGCGGTGAGCGCCCCGACCGTGAACCACAACAGCAGCATCGATCCCAAACCCAAAACGCTCGCAAACACCACCGCTTGACGCTTCAGCAAATGACCCGTCGGCAGGGGCCTGCGGCGGGTACGCGCCATCTGTTCGTCAATGCGGCGGTCGAGCACGTGATTGAACGCAGCCGCGGATCCGGAGGCCATGGCGATACCCAGCGTGCCGAAAATCAAGGCCGGCAGCGGCACCATTCCCGGCGAGGCGAGCACCATGCCGACGATGGCCGTAAAAACGATCAGCAAGCTCACCTTGGGTTTGGTGAGCTCTAGAAAATCCCGCCATCGGCCGGTGCGCAGCACCGCGAGCGGGGGATTATCGGGCAGGGTGGACACGTTCCAAGGGTACCACGGCGGGCTCCGGCGCCTGCGGCCACAGCGCCCGCAGCAACGTCGTGACGCTGACCACGAGCAGCGCGGCGCCCGCGTTATGCAGCGTCGCCAAGGGCAGTGGCAGGCCCCAATGGACCATGGCAATGCCGATCGAAATCTGCACCAGCACCGCCGCGATGATCAGGCCGCCGGCGAATTCCAAGCGCCGCCCCGTGGACCGCCGCAAGACCGCGAGTCCGAGACCGATCAATGTTGAGGCGGCAACCACGGCGCCAAGCCGATGCGTAAAGTGGATGGCGATGCGCGCCGGATTGGCGAGCACGCCTCCCTCGTAATCGATACCGAGTCCCCGCCACAGCACGAACGCGTCTCGAAAGTCCATCTGCGGCCACCACGAGTGCTGGCAGGTCGGCAGATCGGGACAGGCCACGGCCGCGTAGTTGCTGCTGGTCCAGCCGCCGAGAGCGATTTGCAGCGCCAGAATCACGAGACCGAACAAGGCAAATGGCTTCAGACCGAGTTCCGCCGGTGTCAAGGGGCGCCGCTCCGGACGCAGCGACAGCCACCACAAAAGAGCCAAGGTCGAGAGACCGCCCAATAAGTGCGCCGTCACGATCAGCGGCTGCAGTAAGAGCGTCACGGTGGTTGCGCCGAGGGCGCCTTGGATGCACACGATCACGAATGCCAGAGCGGCCGGCAGCACCGGTTGACCGCGATCCCGCCGGCGCAGCAGGGCCCAGACAAGCAAGACGGCGATGATAGCGCCCACCGAGGTGGCGAAATAGCGGTGCACCATCTCGTGCAGCGCTTTGGCGAAGTGATGCGTGGTTTGCGGATACAGGTGCCCGTAGCATCCCGGCCAATCCGGGCAGCCGAGCCCGGCATCGGTGAGCCGCACCCATGCGCCCAACACCACGACGCACGCGGCGACGAGCGCGCCCAATCGCGCCAGACGTCGAAACCAGAGCAGCCGCTGTTCTTCGTGCATGTGCTAGCCGACGTGGGACAGGCCCAACAATCTCTTCATGTCCTCGAGCATCCCTTTGGGCTTGGCGTCCGGAGCATACGACATCATCAGATTGCCCAAGGGGTCTATGAGATAGACACGCTCCGCGGTCGCCGCACTCGAGCCGTCGACGCCGGGCAGTAGCGCGAGCAGCGGCGCGGCGGCGGAGGTTGCCCGCACGGTGATCAGATCCGGATGCTCCACGCGAAGATATTCCATATCGCAGCACTCGCCTTCTGCGATGAATACCCGCTGCACCCGATCCCTGTCCCGATCGAGCGCAATGCGCACCTGACGGGTGTTGTAGAGGTTGGTCCGGCAGCGCGCCGGACAGGAGCCCGGACCCCAATACAGCAGGGTCCACCTGTGCCTCAGAAAATCCGGATCGGTACTGGCGGAAGCGGCCGCGCCGAGGCCGGCCGCCAACGGCAGCGCGAGTGCGGGGAGCGGCCGCGCCGGATCGATCAAATCGCCGTGGTTCGCGCGGCCGCCCGGTCGCCAGCTCACGTGCCCGTAATAAAGATAGAACGCGAGGCCGAGCGGCGCAAAAAAGAGCAGCACCAACGCGATCAGAAGGCGCCGCTGATGCCGACGCGTCTCGTTCACGAAACGGCCTCCTTGCCGGACCCAAGCTTGAGATTGGTCACGACATAAATGACCGCCAAGGTGAGCGCGAGAGCGAACCACTGCACGGCGTATGCAACGTGGCGCATCGGCGGAAACCCGGGCGCCGTCCACTCCCGAAGATACCCGTCGGGTTCGCCGGCATCGAGCAGCACCACATCAGCCGCGGCGCTCCAGGAGCTCTCACCCAACAGCTGCGCGATCTCGGCGTGAGTCGGAAAATTCGCGGCGATGGGATAGGGCGGCGCAAGCGCCGTCCGCTCGCCCAGCTGAATGCCGGGGCGCGGTAAATTGTCGGTGCGCCCATGCAGTTGCCGCGTCTCGGAAGGCACCGCGATCGGCGGACGCGAGCCGCGGTCTCTGCCCACGGGCACCCAGCCGCGATTGACCAGAATCCAACCGCCGCCCGTCAACTTGAAGGGCGTAATCACGAAATATCCCGCGCGCCCCTTAGCGTTGCTCATGTTGTCGATCAAGATCTGCCGCGTCGAATCGTAGCGGCCGGCGGCTTCGACGTGCTGATATCTCGGCAAATGCCGGGACTCCAAATCGACCGTCTGCGTGGCATCCGTACCTTGGGCGAACGCCTCGAACAGCGCGCGCTTTTCGCCGGCGCGGTTGAGCTGCCAGCGCCCCAGCGACAGCAGCACCGCGATCAAGACGATCGTCAGCAGCGTCATGACCGGCCGCGGCGCGAAGATGCGGGAGCCGAATCTCATTGACACGATATACTGCCCTTCCCCTCTTTAGATCAGGCGGCTTGTGGAATTCAAATACCTGGTTCTGCTGATCCTGCTGCTCATCATCGGCAGCTTGGGCAAGGCCCTGTATCACTTGTCGAGCAACAAGCCCTCCGACAGCGGCAAGATGGTCAAGGCCCTGGCGTGGAGAATCGGACTCTCGGTCGGCTTGTTCGTGCTGCTGATCGCCGGCTATTTCTTGGGCTGGATCGATCCTCGGCACCTTCGCTGAAGTTGCGCGAGGACTCGCGGCCCCGCGGCTACATCCAGTAGACGAAAATGAACAATCCGAGCCATACCACGTCGACGAAGTGCCAATACCACGCCACCGCTTCGAACGCGAAATGCCGCCGCGGCGTGAAATGCCCGTTCAGCACCCGGAACCAAATGACCGTCAACATGATCGCGCCGATGGTGACGTGCATGCCGTGGAACCCGGTCAACATGAAGAAAGTGGAACCGTAAACGCCGGTCCCGAGCTGCAGCCCGAGCTCCGTGTAGGCTTCGTGGTATTCAATCGCCTGTAGCGTGACGAAGGAGAAGCCCAGCAAAAAGGTCATCGCGAGAAATATCTTGAGCTGGGTGCGGTGTCCGGCGAGCAGTCCGTGATGCGCGATCGTCACGGTGACGCTGCTGGTGAGCAGGATGGCGGTGTTGATGGCGGGCAGGCCGAGTGCGGGGATGGTGGTGAACGTGCCGTCGGCGCGCGGACCCAAGGCCGAGGGTCCGTTGCTCGGCCAGGCGCCGGTGTAATTCTTCCACAGCAGAATATTGTTGAGAACCTTCGTTCCATGCCCGGCGAGCCACGGCACCGACAGTTCGCGCGCGTAGAACAAGGCGCCGAAGAACGCGGCGAAGAACATCACCTCGGAAAAAATGAACCACATCATGCCCATGCGGAACGAGCGGTCGACCGCCAGGTTGTAGATTCCATGCTGATTCTCGCCGATGACGGTGCCGAACCAACAAAAGAACATGATCGCCAGCAACGCGAATCCCGGCACCAGCGCCCACGCCGGCAGCCAGTCGTTCAGGGTTGCAATCGCGCCCGCCATGAGCGTGAACAGCGAGACTGCGGCGAATATCGGCCACGGGCTGCCGTGGGGAATGTAGTATTTGTCCGCGTCCGGAGCGTGCGCTTGCGCCATATTTTAAGTCTCTAAGCGGTGAGAAAAGGTTAGTTTAGCCGTTTGGTTAGCGGCCCGCTGCGGCTTCCGTCGTATCGTAAAACGTATAGGCCAAAGTGATCTTGTCGACGTTGCCCGGCAATTGCGGATCGACGATGAAGCGCACCGGCATGTCGCGCCCTTCGCCGACCCCGAAATGCTGGGGGGTGAAGCAGAAGCATTGAGTCTTGTGAAAATACTTGGCGGCCAGGCTCGGCGAAATACTCGGCGCGGCCTGCGCCACCGAAGGCCCTTGAGTCAAATTCTTGGCATAGAACATCGTGTCGTAGAGCTTGCCCGGATGCACGCGCATCGAGGCGGCTTCGGGCCTGAATTCGAAGCTGCCCACCGATGCGGGATCGGCGATGAATTCGACCGTCACTTCGCGATTCGGATCGATCGCTTCCCGGGCGTCCGAGCGGGGGGATTTCGCTTCCGCATTGCCGATGCCGACGACTTTGCAAAAAACGCCGTACAGCGGAATCAGCGTCCATCCGAACGCAAAGCTCCCGGCCGTCATGACCAAGAGACCGCGGATCAAGCGGCGGTTCGCGCGCCTGCGCTCGGCTGGATCGAGACCCGGCGGGTTCGGATCGACGGGATCCATCAGCGGTAGCTGCGGTAGATCGAAAGGGCGATGAAGCCGAAATAGAACGCGAGCGCGAGAGACGTCAGCAAGAACGCGCGCTTGCGAATCCGGCGCCTGGCCTGCATCTCGATCGAGTTCATTTAATCTCCGGCGCGACCGTGAAACTGTGAAACGGCGGCGGCGAAGGCAGGGTCCACTCCAATCCCGTCGGAGTTGCACCGCTCCAGACTTCCGCGGTCGCCTTTTGGCCGCCGCGCACGCAGCGGACGATCAAGATGACGAACAGGATCTGCGACAGGCCGAAGGCGAACCCGCCGATGGACGACACCATGTTCCAGTCGGTGAACTGCACGGCGTAGTCAGGTATGCGCCGCGGCATGCCCGCCAATCCCAGAAAGTGCTGCGGAAAGAACAGCACGTTGACGAAAATCGCCGACAGCCAGAAATGCGCCTTCGCCAATCCCATGCTGTACATATGGCCGGTCCACTTGGGCAGCCAGTAATAGACGGCGGCCATGATCGCGAATATGGCGCCCGGCACCAGCACGTAATGGAAATGTGCCACCACGAAATAGGTGTTGTTGTATTGGAAATCGACGGGAACCAAGGCGAGCATCAGGCCTGAGAATCCGCCGATCGAGAACAGGAACAAAAAGGCGATGGCGAACAGCATCGGCGGCTCGAAAGAGAGCGAACCGCGCCACATGGTCGCCGTCCAGTTGAATACCTTCACGCCCGTCGGAACGGCAATCAGCATGGTCGACATCATGAAGAATAACTGCGCGGCCATCGGCATGCCGTCCACGAACATGTGGTGGCCCCAGACGATGAACGACAGGAACGCGATCGACGCAATGGCGTAAATCATCGAGGTCGCGCCGAACAGGGGCTTGCGCGAAAACGTCGGCAGGATCTCCGAGATGATGCCGAAGCCCGGCAAAATCATGATGTAGACTTCCGGGTGGCCGAAGAACCAAAAGACGTGTTCGAACATCAGCGGGTCGCCGCCGCCCGCCGCATTGAAGAAGCTGGTCTTGAAGAAGTGATCGGTGAGCAGCATGGTCACCGCGCCCGCAAGCACCGGCATGACGGCGATCAAGAGATAGGCGGTGATCAGCCAGGACCAGGCGAACAAAGGCATTTTCAGCAAGGTCATGCCGGGTGCGCGCATGTTCATGATGGTGACGATGATATTGATGGCGCCCATGATCGAAGAAATGCCCATCAGATGCACCGAAAATACCAGCATGGGCATGAAGTCGCCGCCCTGCAATACCAGCGGCGGATACATGGTCCAGCCCGCGGCGGGGGCGCCGCCCGGCATGAAAAAAGTGGACAGCAGGATCGTGAATGCGAACGGCAGAATCCAGAAGCTCAGGTTGTTCATGCGCGGCAGTGCCATGTCCGGCGCGCCGACTTGCAACGGTATCATCCAATTCGCGAGGCCTACGAATGCCGGCATGACGGCGCCGAAGATCATGACCAGCGCGTGCATGGTGGTCAGCTGATTGAAGAACTCCGGATCGAACAGCTGCAACCCCGGCTTGAACAGCTCCGCGCGGATGAGCATGGCCATCGACCCGCCGATGAAGAACATGATGAGACTGAACACCAGATACATGGTGCCGATGTCTTTGTGATTGGTGGAAAACAGCCAGCGCTTGATGCCCGTCGGCGCGCCGTCGTGATGGTCGTCGTGATGCTCGCTGTCGTTCGCGTGAGCGTATGCCATGGTGCGATGTCTCTCTCTTCGTACTTAATTCAATACTTGGGCTGAGGGGGGCGGATCCGCGACAGGGGCCGCCGCTTGCTTGAGGGCGGCCTTCTGTTCCAGGACCCACTTCTTGAAATCGTCGGGAGTGCGCACGTCGACGACGATGGGCATGAAGCCATGGTCGCGGCCGCACAGCGCGGCGCATTGGCCGCGATAGATGCCCTCCTTGCCCGGATCGACCCTGAACCACAATTCGTTGATGAAGCCCGGTACCGCCGAGCGCTTGATGCCAAAATCGGGCACGTACCAGGCGTGAATGACATCTTGCGAGGTGAGCAGCACCCGCACCTTGGCGCCGCTCGGAACCACCAAGGGGTTGTCGACGTCCAAGAGATAATTGTCCACTTTATTCGGGTCGATGCCGGATCTCAATTGCCGTGCAAAGTTCGACTCTTGCTTCAGGGTCGAGAAGAAACTCACGCCCTCGGCGGCACCCATGTACTGGTACTGCCACTTCCATTGATATCCGGTCACGCGGATCGACAGTTCGGAGTTGCGCATGTCCTCCATCTTCAGGATCAATTCCGCGGCCGGGACCGCCATGATCACCAGAATGATCACCGGCACGATGGTCCATATGATTTCCACCTTGGTGCTGTGCACCAGCGTGGTGTCGGCAACGGCGCCCTGGGAGTGGCGAAACTTCACCAGTGAATAAATCATGGCGCCGAACACGACCACCGCGATGGCGACGCAGATCCAGAACGCCTCCATGTGCAGCCCATAGATGTCGCGGCTCAAGTCGGTGACGCCCGGCGGCAAATTGTAGCCGTTCGAGGTGTTGGCGCCGGCCGGGGCGGAGTAGCCAAAAACAGCGGCGCAAGCGGCCGCCCTTAAGGCCGGGGCCCAAGCTATGCCCCATGGCCCATGAGTGCGGTGGTCGATATCGCTCGCGCTGGTAACTCTCATCTAATCGGATCCCCTATTTTCTATCGATTCAAAGCGGCGGCGACTCGTTCATGCCGCCCACCAAACAGCGCAAACGCTCGGCGAGGAGGCGTCGATCCTCCTCGGTGAGAAAGCTGCCGACCTCGAAGGCCCGCCCCCGGCTTTCGATCATCAACTGGCTCGGATACAGCCGTTTGCGCGGACTGCGAAGTCTAACCTTCGCCCAATGCCGCGCAAACTCCTGTTTTGCTTCGCCCCGCCGCGAGCGGGTCACGAGACTGATCTGCGACTCGGTGATCAAGACGGTCTGCGTGTAGCGGCGGCGCCGCATGCTGGCACGCAAAGCGAGTCCGAGCGCCAGCATCTCGAGCGCCCAGAACGCCAGCACCGGCCAAAAACCCTGCAGGGTGAAAAATAACGCAAAAACGAGTGAAAACAAACAGGTACAGACGAAGAAGAGCTTGGCCGCGAGCGGCGTGAGCGAACAATTGGGCGCGAGTTCAATGCGCTGTTCCATGAACACAAGGATAACTCAAGCGCTTCCCGGACGACGCCGCGTTTGCAGTTGGCGTTGCATGTCCTCGAGCGAAACGCGGTCCTCTCCTTGCGGCTTGGGCGCCGCGGCAAGGGGGGCCCAGGCCTGCCCGAACACCACTTCGTAGGTGGCGGGCAGCCGGCCGTCGCGGCGGTAGGTCTCGTAAGCCGCCGCCATGGCGGCGAACTTGCGCGGGCCGGTGAGTCCCTTGAGTCTGCCGGCCGCCGCATTGCGCGCGCCGACCGCCTTCAAGTCGGCGGCCAGCCCGCGCACGTCGGTGTAACTCAAGGTGTAGCGCTCCACATCGAGCACGGGAGCGGCGAAGCCGGCGCGCACCAGTGCGTCCCCGACGTCATGCATGTCGGTGAATTGATTGACGCGGACGTGGGGATCCACCCGCGCCCAGGCGGCCTTGAGCTCCCCCAAGGTGTCGGGTCCCAAGCTGGTAAAGGTCAGAAACCCGCGCGGCGCCAGCACGCGGCGAAATTCCGCGAACACGGCGTCCGGATCGCTCCAGGGCAGCAGAAAATTGCTGAAGATGAGATCGACGCTGCCCTCCTTGAGCGGCAGCCGCAGGGCGTCCGCGCAAATTCTGATGAAAGGCCGGAACCAGGATTGCCGGCGCGCCGCGGCGCGCACCATACCGACCGCGGAGTCGAGCGCGAGTACACGGGCTCTCGGGTAGCGGCGCTGCAACGCCCGGCTGGCATGGCCGGTCCCGGCGCCGGCGTCCAGCACGACGCGCGGCGTCAGCGCGGTGAGCTTGAGCCGCTCGAGCAACAGGTCCCGCACCTCCCGCTGCAGCACGGCGGCGGCATCGTACGTGGCGCTCGCGCGATTAAAGGAGCGGCGCACCCAGGCGGTATCGAGTACGTAGGCGGCGGACCCGGCGAGGCCATTCACGCGCCGGCGGCGCTCAGCATGGCCGGCGGCTGCGGCGCGGCCGCCGACTCCGGCGCTCTCGCCGGTTGCGGCGCGCCGAGATCGCCTTCGGCGGTTATCTTCAGGCGCAGAAACAGCCGCCGATCATGCGCCGTATCGGGATTGCCGGTCGTCAGCAGCTTCTCGCCGTAAAAGATGGAATTGGCGCCGGCCAAGAAGCACAGAGCCTGCAATGCGTCACTCATCTCGCTGCGGCCCGCCGACAAGCGCACGTGGGTGCGCGTGCTGATCTGCACCGTATTGGGTACCTGAAAATGCCGGTGCACCTGCTGCGCCTTGAACATGAGGTCCATGAACGGCAGCGCGAAAAGCTCCAGGACTTCGGCGAGCGTCCAATCATTGCGTACGTTCAAAGATCACCTCAACGAGAAAACTGGTAGCTGAGAAGAATGCCGATGAACACCAACATGCCGAAATAGTGGCTATTGAGAAATGCCTGAAAACAAGCGGCGCGGTCGCGCGTGCGAATCAGCCACAGCTGATGAATGAAGCACAAGGATCCCGCGATCAAGCCTGCGTGAAACCATTCCCCCAGGTGCAGCATTTGCCCGGCGAGATACAGGGACAGCACCGTCATCGCCTGCAGCGCCGCAATGATGTGCCGGTCCGAATCGCCGAACAGAATCGCGGTCGAGCGAATCCCGACATTGAGATCATCGTCGCGGTCGACCATGGCGTAAATCGTGTCATACACGGTGACCCACAGCATGTTGGCGATCACCAAGAGATACGCGACTTTGGGAACGTGCTCGAGCTCTGCCGCAAAGGCCATCGGTATACCCGCCCCGAAGGCGAGGCCGAGATAGAGCTGGGGCACGGACAGGAACCGCTTGACGAAGGGGTAGGTGACCGCGAGGAACGCGCCGCCGACCGCCCACAGCAGCGTGATCTTGTTAAGTTGCAGGGCCAGCACCAGGGAAAACAAGGACAGCACGGCAAACAGAATCAGCGCCTCGACCGGCGAAATGCGCCCGGCGGCGAGCGGCCGATCCTTGGTGCGTTCGACTTTGGGATCGAAGCTGCGGTCGGCGTAATCATTGATCGCGCAGCCGGCCGATCGCATGAGCACCGTTCCCACCACGAAGATGATGAATAAATGCGGGCTTGGCTTACCGCGGCCGGCGATCCACACCGCCCATAAAGTCGGCCACAACAACAGCCATATGCCGATGGGCCGATCCAAACGCGTGAGTTCCACATAGTCCTGCAAGGTGCCCAGAATCCGCGGCAACTCGTTGGTGGTCCATGGGTGAAAGCGGACGCGGTAGGCGAACCAGCGCCAACGCTGGGCGATCATTTCCCCCAATTCGACGCCCGAGCGCGGCAGCGGCACGCCTGAAGGCCCTTTACGCGCGGCCCGTTGCGGGCAAGAACACTTCCTGCACCAAAAGCGGTGCATCACGCAACTCGAGCCGCGAGCGGCGCCCCCACAACCCCGCGGGCTTGATCTCGGCCGCGGCGAGTGCGCGCGCCGCCAGCCGGTCATCGGCCGGCAGCCAGGCGTACTCGTAGGAACTGCGCTCCACGCCCGAGAGTTCGTTCAGCGTCTCGCCGAGCGAGGAATCGCCGAGTTCAGCGAGCCAGGGATGCACGCAGAGCGTCGAGTCCGGAACCACGGTCTGCACAAATACCCAAACCTGCTCGCCGCAGCACAATTCGACCTCCCGGAACAATCCGGCCTGATCGGCCGTGCGCAGACTCGACTTGTGCTCAGGGTTCAACAGGCCCGTCCACTGCTCCGCCAAGCGCAAGCTGAAGCGTTCGCCGCACGCATCGCGTAAGCGCTGCGTCAGCAGCCCCTTGCCGATGAGCCAGGGCCGCATGCGCGCGTCGATGCTGAATTGGCCCAGCCGTTCCGCCGGCAGCCAGCGGATGGAATCGGCTTGCCGGGCTTGGTGCGAAGTCATGCCGGGCATTCTAACCGACCCGGCCGTATTGCTCTGCATGACCCACCCAGCGGCGAATCAGAGGCGCCACGTGCAGCGGCCAGTCGCGCATCAGCGTCTCGGCGGCAATTTGCACTCGCGGCAGCAAATCGGCGTCGCGCAACAGGTTGGCGACGCGCATCTGCGCGAGGCCGGTCTGGCGCGTACCGAGCAATTCGCCCGGCCCGCGCAGCTCGAGGTCGCGGCGCGCCACTTCGAAGCCATCATTGGTGTGGCGCATGACGGCGAGCCGTTCCCGGGCCAGCGGCGATAAGGGGGCTCGATACAGCAATAGGCAAGAACTCGCGTGCGCGCCGCGGCCGACCCGTCCCCGCAGTTGATGCAATTGCGCAAGTCCCATGCGTTCCGCGTTTTCGATGACCATGAGAGTGGCGTTCTGCACATCGACGCCCACCTCGATGACGGTGGTCGCCACCAACAGATGGATCTCGCCGTCTTTGAAGCGGCGCATGGTGCGCTCTTTGGCCGCCGCAGGCATGCGTCCGTGCACCACGGCCACGGCGAGTTCCGGCAGGGCTACTCCCAAGGCTGCCGCGGTTTCCTCCGCCGCTTGAAAAGGCATTTCCTCCGATTCATCGATCAGGGGACATACCCAGTATGCCTGTCGGCCGGCAAGACAGGCCGTGCGGATGCGCATCACGACTTCGTCGCGCCGCGCGTCGGCCAGCACCACGGTTTTTACCGGCGTGCGGCCCGGCGGCAGTTCATCGATCACCGACACGTCGAGATCCGCGTAGGCGGTCATCGCGAGAGTGCGCGGTATCGGCGTCGCGGTCATGATCAATTGATGCGGTTGGCGGCCGTCCTGCGCGCCCTTTTCGCGCAAGCTCAAGCGTTGATGCACCCCAAACCGGTGCTGCTCATCGACGATCACCAGAGCGAGCGCGGCGAACGCGACGCCTTCCTGGAACAGCGCGTGTGTGCCGACCACGATCGTGGCGAGGCCGCCGCGAATCTTTTCGAGCACCGCGCTGCGTGCGCGCCCCGTTTGGCGCCCCGTCAAGAGCGCCACATCGATCCCCAGCGGTAGAAACCAGTGCCGCAAATTCTGCGCATGCTGATCGGCGAGGAGCTCAGTGGGCGCCATCAGCGCGACCTGCCGCCCGAGCTCTACGGCCTGCGTGGCGGCGAGCGCCGCAACCACCGTTTTTCCGCAACCCACATCGCCTTGCACCAAGCGCAGCATCGGCTTCGCGAGCTTGAGATCCCGCTCGATCTCGCGCAGCACGCGTTGCTGCGCCTGAGTCGGCCGGAACGGCAGCGCAGCCAGCAGCCGCGATTTGAGCGCGCCATCGGCGGCGAGCGGCCACCCCGGATCGCTCTGGATGCGCCGGCGCAGCAGTTTCAGCGACAGCTGGTGCGCCAGCAATTCCTCGAATGCGAGGCGCCGCTGCGCCGGATGGCGCCAATCGAGCAACAGCTCCACGGGCGCATCGGCGGGCGGCAGGTGCACGTAGCGCAACGCCTCGTGCAAAGCGGGCAGGCGCGTGTCGGCGAGCACGGAGGCGGGGAGCCAATCCTTAAGGTCGCTCGCGCTGGTCTGATCGAGCGCCATCCTGACCAGTTGGCGCATCCGACCCTGGGTGATGCCCTCGGTGCCGGGGTAGATCGGCGTGAGGTGCTCTTCGACGACTTTTCCGGTATCGCGGTCGACGCGCCGATATTCCGGATGCACGATCTCAAGACCGTTGGGGCCGCGGCGCGCTTCACCGAAGCAGCGGATCCGCGCGCCGCGCGCCAAGCCATGCTGCTGCTGCGCGGTGAAGTGAAAGAACCTCAGCGTCAAAAATCCGGATCCGTCGCCGATTCTGCAGAGCATTTGACGCCGGCCGCGAAACGCGACTTCCGTGAGCAATACCTCGCCCTCGACCGCCGCCCGCTGGCCGGGCTTGAGTTCCCCCAACGGCACCACGCGAGTGCGATCCTCGTAGCGCAGCGGCAGCAGAAACAAAAGATCCTGCGTGGTTTCCACGCCCAAGGCGCGCAGCCGTTCGGCAAGCGAGTCGCCGACCCCGCGCAGCACCGTCACGGGCTTCAAGTCGATCACAAGGCGACGATGCACTCCACTTCGATCTGTGCACCGCGCGGCAGGGCGGCAACCCCGATGGCAGCGCGCGCCGGGTAGGGCTCGTGAAAAAACTCGGCCATGACCCTGTTGACGAGAGCGAAGTGAGAAAGATCGATCAAATAGACCGTGGCCTTGACCACATCATCGAGGCCCGCTCCAGCCGCCACGACGATCGCTTTCAGGTTTTCGAACACCTGGCGCACCTGCACTTCCATGTCGCCCACGACCAGCTCCTTGGTCTTGGGATCCAAGGGTATCTGGCCGGATACCCAGATGGTATTGCCGACCCGCGTGGCCTGTGAATAAACGCCGATGGCGGCCGGCGCGCGGCTGGTGGAAATGATTTGCTTGCTCATGCTCTAAAGCTTTCCTCCGGATTCGTTCATTGTCATGCCAGCGTGCGGAATACCCGCTGCACATCCGGCATCCGGCGAATGGTGCGGATAACACTCGCGAGGTGCCTACGGTCGCGCACTTGCAGCTGGAACCTAAGCGAGGAGCTGTTCGCGTCGCGTTCTTCCAGCGAGACCTGATCGATATTGGTCTCGGTGCCCGCAATACTCGACGCCACCGCCGCCAGCACTCCCACCCGATTGTTGATCTCGAGTTGGATCTCGGAGCTGAATAATCGGTCTTGCGTCCCCTCCCACGCCACCGACAGCCATTTCTCCGGCTGCTTGCGGTACTCGGCGAGATTACCGCAATTCTGGCGATGGATCATTACGCCGCGGCCGGCGGACAGATACGCCATGATGGGATCATTGGGAATCGGAAAGCAGCAGCGCGCGTAAGTGACCAACAAGCCTTCCGTGCCGGCGATCATCAGCGGACCGGCGCCGCCGTGACTGTTTTCGCCGCCCTCGCGCGCCGGTTGCAAACGCCGCGCAACCAGAGGCGCCAAGCGCTCCCCCAAGCCGATTTTTTCGTACAGCTCGTCCGCATCCTTGAGGTTGAGCTCTTTGACCACGGCGCCGATCTCCGCGGCGGGAATCTTCTTCAGGCTCAGCGAAAACTCCTCGAGCGCGAGCCCGAGCAGGCGCTTGCCGAGTTCGAGCGCCTCGCCGCGCTTTAAGTTCTTCAAGTACTGGCGGATGGCCGCCCGCGCCTTCGCCGTCACCAAAAATGTGTGCCACGAGGGATTCGGGGTCGCGCCCTTGGCCGTGATGATCTCCACCGTCTGGCCGTTGCGCAGCGGCGTGCGCAGGGGAACTAAGCGCCGGTCGACTTTGGCGGCGACGCAGCGATTGCCGACGTCGGTATGAATCGCATAGGCGAAATCAACCGCCGTCGCGCCGGTCGGCAGGCGCAGGATCTTGCCCTTCGGCGTGAACACGTACACCTTGTCCGGAAATAGATCGACTTTGACGCTTTCGAGGAATTCCTCCGAGCTGCCCCCTTCCTGGATCTGCACCAAGCCCGCGAGCCATTCGCGCGCGCGATCGTGCTCGACGCCGCCGAAGGCGTCGCCGCCGGATTTGTACTTCCAGTGCGCGGCGATGCCGGACTCGGCGACACGGTGCATTTGTTCGGAGCGGATTTGCACTTCGATCGGCACGCCGTTGGGGCCGAACAGCGTCGTGTGCAGCGATTGGTAGCCGTTGACGCGAGGTATGGCGATGTAATCCTTGAAGCGTCCCGGCATCGGCTTATAGACGCTGTGCACCAGGCCCAAAGCGCGGTAGCAGGTGTCGGCGTTGTCGACGATGATGCGAAAGCCGTAGACGTCGACCATTTCGTTCAGCGAAATGTGCTTGTTCTGCATTTTCTTGTAAATGCTGTAGAGGTGCTTCTCGCGCCCCTCCACGCCGCCGGCGAAATCGGCTTTCTTCAAGGCGCCTTTGAAGGTCTCCGCGATTTTGCCGATGAACTCCTTTTGATTGCCGCGCGCGCGCTTCAGTTCGCGCTCCAGCACTTTGTAGCGGTATGGGTACAGCGCTCTGAATCCCAGATCTTCGAGCTCCAGCTTGACCGCGTACAGGCCGAGGCGCTCGGCGATCGGAGCGTAGATCTCCAGGGTCTCGCGCGCGCTGCGGCGGCGCTTGACCGGCGGCATGACGCCGAGCGTGCGCATGTTGTGCATCCGGTCCGCGAGCTTCACCATGATGACGCGGATGTCGCGCACCATCGCCAGCAGCATTTTGCGGAAGCTCTCCGCCTGCGCTTCCTGGCGGTTCTTGAACTGAATTTGATCCAGTTTGCTGACGCCGTCGACCAGTTCGGCGACGACCTGACCGAAGATCGAGGCGATCTCGGCCTTGGCGGTCGGCGTGTCCTCGATCACATCGTGCAGGATGGCGGCCACCAGCGTGTCCGCATCGAGCCTGAGATCCGCAAGGATATCGGCGACGGCGACCGGATGCGTGATGTACGGCTCGCCTGATACGCGCTTTTGGCCGTAATGCTTCTCCGCGCCGAACTCGTACGCTTCGCGAACGCGCTCGACTTGGGCGGGAGGGAGATAAGCTTCGAGCTTATCTAGTAGCTGACTGATCCCCGTGGTGCGTCTTCCACCGGGTAAGAAACCGAGTATGGAAGACGCATAGTCCATCGCTACTCTAGGGTGACGTCTGTCAGTCCCCTAGACCGAGCTGCGGGGCGCGAAAATCGGACGGCATATCGAGCTCGCTCACCGGCTGCTGAATCGGCTCTTCGGGCTCCTCGAGCATCTCGAGGGTGATATTTCCGGCGGCGATCTCGCGCAGTGCCACCACGGTCGGCTTGTCATTCTCCCATTCAACCGTCGCTTCGGCGCCGTTCGCGAGGCGTCGTGCCCGCTTGGCGGCGAGCAGCACCAGGTTAAATAGGTTGGGTTCATTCTGTAAGCAGTCTTCGACCGTGATACGCGCCATGGCTTTGGGGATTCCGTTAAAGGGGTTGAAATCATAGCAGAAAAAGCCCACTCGAGGCCAGTTACGGAATCCGAATTTATGTCACGAACCCAGCAATTCCTTCGATAACCGCGCTACCTGCGGCCGGGTCGCCGCCAACGCCTCGCCGCGATCCTCGACAATGGCCAGCAAATCCTCGAGTGCCGGTTCGAACTGGTCGTTGATCACGACGTAGTCGAATTCCGTCCAATGCGCGAGATCCCGTCCGGCATCTTGCAGGCGGCGCTCGATCACCGCTTCGGAATCGGTGCTGCGTCCCCTGAGCCTAAGCTCGAGCGCGTGGCGATTGGGAGGCAGGATAAAGATGCTGCGCGCCGCCGGCAGCCGGGCACGTACCTGGCGCGCTCCCTGCCAGTCGATCTCGAGCAGGAGCAGTTCGCCATGCTTCAGCGCATCTTCCACCCAGCGGAGGCTCGTTCCATAAGAGTTGTCGAAAACCTTCGCATGTTCGAGGAACTCGCCGCGCGCGACCATGTCGGCAAATCGCGCGTGCGAGACGAAATGGTAGTCCTGCCCGTCGACTTCGTTGGGGCGCGGCTTGCGCGTCGTATAGGAAACCGAGAAGCGCAGACGCGGTTGCCGCTCCATCAGCGCTTTGACCAGGCTGGTCTTTCCCGCGCCCGAGGGGGCCGCGATCACATAAAGCCGCCCGCGCTGTCGGGCTGGCCGATCGCGCTCGAGCTTTGCCGCGGCTTGCATGCGGCGCTACTCGGCGTTCTGCACTTGCTCGCGCAAAGTGCATGTTGGGCGATGGGTCTGCATATTCACAGTATTGACCGAAAGGCCGTCTACTTGGGCGCCAACGGCGGGATTTTCGCCTCCACTTCCGCCGCGATCTTCGCCGGATCGGCGCCGGCCGCGGGATAGGACTTTGACCAGACCAGGGAGCCGTCGGCGACCGCCGCGATCTTGACGGTGAGAACCTCCGCGCCGTCGACGGTCTCAACCGTCCCGCAAAGCACGTAGATCGAATGGTTCGCCCGTGCACGCTCCAGGGCCGCGCCCAATTCGCGGGAAGGCAGAGGATCCTTGCTCAGGTTCACTTGTCCGTGGTGCGCAATGGACGCCATTCCATAGGCCATGGCGAAGGCGGAGTTCGCAAGTTTCTCGGCCGCCGCATCGCCCGCCGGCGCTGTAAAAGGGATGGCGAGCAACGGGCTGCCCTCCGCGGCGATGTCGTCGTCGGAATCGTCGGCGAATTCCTTGGCGATTTGCGAGCCGAGCTTGGCGATGTCGTTCCTGTTCAAGGCGCCCTGGTAATTCTCCGAAATCCCTTTGAGCTTCGCGAGTTTTGCGGGCGAGATGTCGGCCGAGTGTTCCTTCGTCGTATGACACTGAGATAGGGCGGCGATGCCCGCCCACAGATACACGAGGACCCTCACCCAACGGGGCAGCCGCTTGAAAAGTACCCACGCCGAGCGGCAAGCCCACCCGGCCACCTCAAACCAAAACCGGACCTTCTGCCCCGGCTCTTCCCGAGGGAACGCCGGAGCCGGCAGCTGCGCGCGCGCAGCTGCCGTGGTACTCCCCTGCCTGGAAAACGCCGCTCGGGCGGGCGGGATTTCCTTGAAGTTGCCGGCGGCCACGCGGCGGCAAAGCGACTCTAAGGCCCGGGTCGGCTGCCCTCCCGGCACCTTGAGCCACTGCACCGTGAGAAATTTCTCCGGTACCCGCGCGACCGCCTCAGCGGTGTCGTCGATGACGATGGGCAGAAGAAAGGGATGATCATCGGCCATGTCGAGAGTCCTCTCGACCGCAAGCCGCCACTCCCGGCGAAAGTACCCTTCGGCCCGAGCCTCCGTCTGAGCCGATATGAGAGGCATGAAATAGTCGCATTCACGGATCTGACGCCGGATCTTCTGATCCCACGCCTCGCCGCCGCCCAATGCGCTTTCGTCGTGCCAGACCTCAAGGCCAAACCCTGGAAGCGCGTCCTTCAATAGCCGCGCAGCCTCGCGATCCTCGGACGCATAGCTCAAGAACACCGACGGTCGCGGAGGATTAGAATCGGCGGCGTCGAGCTCGGGCAATGTGAAAACCCCTGTAGGCGGCGACCGATATACTGGCACAAGCGGCGGCCCCCGAAACAGCAGAAATACTCAAGCGAACGCGGGCGCCGGGATCGGCCGCCATCGTAAAATGTTGAATCCCAACTCTGGAGAGAACTCGCGTGCGTTCAGTCTTTGCTCTCTCGGCCCTGCTCGTGCCGATATGGCCAGGGGCGGTTCCCGATCCGCACCCTGCCGCAGGATCGGAAGTGACGACAAGCGTGGAGGACCGGCCGGTCGCCGGCAGGCCCTGGGTTTACGTTGAAAGGGTGTCGCAGCCCACGATGACGGTCTATCCGCCCGAGGGAACGAATACGGCTGTTGGCATAGTCGTGTTTCCGGGCGGCGGCTACCGGGGCTTGCCATCGACCTTGAGGGCACGGCGCTAAGCTACTACTTTGCCCTGAAGAAAGCGGCGGTTCCCGTGGAGATGCATCTATATGCAGAGGGTGGGCACGGGATTGGTCTGCGGCGCAGTAAATTTCCGGTGACCGCATGGCCGGAGTTGGTGGAGACGTGGCTCGGGACGATCGGCATGATTTCACAGCGGCAGGAAAAGTGACTACGAACGGCAGATCCGAGGCCAGTCTTAACGGCGCCGAAGAGCTTCATCGCCTGCGAGAGATGTTTGCCCGATCGCCGAGTTTTTCGGCGCTCCTGCACGGGCCGGAGCACCTCTTCGCGCTGACTAATCCGGCTTATCAGCAGCTCATCGGTCACCGCAACGTCGTCGGACTGACGGTCCGCGAAGCCGTCCCCGAGGTAGAGGGGCAGGGATTTCTCGAACTCCTCGATAACGTCTTTGCCACCGGGGAACCATTTGTCGGCAAGGATGTAAAAATCGTTCTTCAACGTACACCGGGCGGCGCTGCGGAGACCCGCTACCTGGACATTGTCTACCAGCCCATAAGAGATGAATCGGGCAAAGTCACATCGATATTTGTCGAGGGATTGGATATCACTGAGCGGCGAGCCACTGAGCGGGCGCTGCGAGAATTGAACGCCGATTTGGAAAGGCGAGTGATTGAACGCGCGCAGGCACGCGGCCGGTGACGCTCGTGGGGCAGCCGGCAATCCGTTTCGTCAACCGGTATCGCTGCAAGGATGGGAGCCATCGCTATATTTCTTGGGTCGGAATTCAGGAAGACGGCTATGTGTATTGCACCGGCAGGGATATCACCGCCGAGCGCGAGGCGGAAATGGAGCTTTCGAAGGCACAGGATGCCCTGCGGCAGGCACAAAAAATGGAGGCCATCGGCCAGCTCACCGGCGGCATCGCTCACGACTTCAACAACCTATTGACCGGCATCATCGGCTCGCTCGATCTCGTGCGGCGACGCATGGCGACAAAAAGCACCGAAGATATCCCTCGGTTGATGGACGCAGCATCGACTGCCGCGCTGCGCGCCGCGGCGCTCACTCATCGGTTGTTGGCATTTGGCCGCCGTCAATCGCTGGACTCGAGGCCGAACGATGTCAATCGAATCATCACCAGCATGGAAGACCTGTTGCGGAGAACCATGGGGGAACGCGTCGAGTTGGTCTGTAAGCTTTCCGGCGATCTCTGGACTGCCTTGACTGATGCCAACCAGCTCGAAAGTGCTCTGTTGAACTTGGCCATCAACGCGCGGGACGCCATGCCGGACGGCGGTCATCTGACGATAGAAACGGCGAATGTTCAATTGGATCAGACCTACACCTCGCTGCATGAAGAAGTGCAGCCCGGCGATTACGTCACGATCAGCGTTTCGGACACCGGCATCGGCATGCCGCCGGAGGTGCTGGAGAAGGCGGTCGACCCTTTCTTTACGACAAAACCCGTCGGCGAGGGGACCGGCCTCGGCCTGTCGGTGATTTATGGATTCACCAAACAAAGTCGCGGCCATCTGCGGATTTACAGCGAGGTGGGCCAAGGCACGACCGTCAAGCTTTATCTTCCCAGGGCTCAGCAAACTGCGGTCGATCTCAAACCCGTGGCCGCTGCAACTCCGCGCGGACATGGTGAAACCATACTCGTGGTGGAGGACGACGCCACCGTCCGCTCCATTATCAGCGATGCGCTGAAAGACCTTGGCTATCGCGTTCTCACCGCCTCGGATGCGCGCTTTGCTATTCCTCTGCTGCAATCCAAGGATCCAATCGATCTTTTGATCTCCGACGTTATATTGCCGCACGTCAATGGCAGAAAACTCGCGGAGATGGCGCGAGCTTCTCGCCCCACCTTGAAGGTGCTCTTCGTCTCGGGCTATTCAGAAAACGCTCTCGTCCGAGGCGAATTTCTTGACGCTGGCATGGATATGCTGACTAAACCCTTCGCGTTGGACACTCTCGGCGCGAAGGTACACGCGATGATCGATGCGCATTGCCTGCCTGCAATCAGCTAAAATAATTGCGCAGAGGCGCCGTCGATGAATCAGGAGAAAGCCTTGCGCGTGCCCACGCTTCTATTGGTTGCTGCCTTGCATTCCGCCGCGGCGCTGGCCTTGCAACCCGTTCCTACTGCGGTAATCGCCGACCCGCCTCCGGACTCGAAATTTCCCGCGCGCATGGAAGTGATCCACGTCCCGAGCGGCGGCGTAGAGATCAACGGCGTGGTCTATGTAGCCTCCGGGCAAGATCCGCACCCGGCGTTTGTCTTCTTTCATGGTCTTCCCGGCAACGAAAAGAATCTGGATCTCGCTCAGGCGGTACGTCGCGCGGGTTGGACCGCCGTTACCGTGAATTATCGAGGTTCTTGGGGCAGCCCGGGCAACTTCCGGTTCGCGCAGAACCTGGAGGATGCAGAAGCGACGCTCGCATTTGTTCGGTCTCCCGACAACGCCAAACGTCTTTCGATCGATGTGAATCGGATCGTCATCGGCGGTCATAGCATGGGTGGTTGGGTCACGGCCGAGACGCTCGCGCATGAGCCCAACCTGCTTGGCGCCGTCATCATCTCTGCTGGTGATTTTGGTGCCATTGGTTTGCGGGCACAGCAAAATCGCGCCGCGGTAGCTGCGCTGATGAACGATAACCGGGAATCCCTTGCCGGCGTGACAGGCGAGTCCATGGCGGATGAACTCGTGGCGCATGCAAAGGATTGGTCATTCAAGACGCTGGCACCGGAGCTCATTCATCGCAATCTCCTGGTTCTTTACAGCAACGACTTCGTCAAGGCCGATTCCCTGGAACTCATCAAAGACGTCAAGGCCGCCGGAGGGACGGCGATCGCGGAGAACTATGTCGTGACTGACCACAGCTGGTCCGATCACCGAATCGCTCTCGAGTCGCTGGTCATCAACTGGCTCGGGAGTCTTCACTGAACCAGCATGAAACGCATATGGACGATCATCGGCGTCAGAGACGTTCCGGCCAGCTTCAAATGGTATCAGTCGCTATTTGGGCAGGCCGAAACCGCACCCGGGCATGAGTACTGGGGTCAGATCCGCGACTCGGATGGAACCGTGTTGCTGTGTCTGCACCAGTGCGGCTCGCACGAGCATCCGTCCTTGATGAGCCCGGACGAGGCGCCGCCTGGAAACGGGCTGCTGTTGTTTTTTCGTGTCGATGATTTCCCTCTCAGCAGCGTAAGCCGCCAGCGGCTGCCTTGCAGAAACGGAGTGCGTAATGCTCAGCTACGTTTATTTCGGAACCAACGACCTTGAACGCGCCGCTCGATTCTATGACGCGACGTTGGCGCCGCTCGGCATGCCGCGCTGCGTGACGAATGACGCGGAGTGGGACCGCGTCGCGGCCGGGTGGGGAATTTACGAGGACGGCGGCGCTCGCGAGCTTGGATTCTGGATCGGCAAGCCTTTCGATCAGCACCCGGCCACGGCTGGAAACGGCAGCATGGTTGCGTTCAGTGCGGGCTCATGGAAAGCAGTGGACGAGTTTTACGCAGCGGCTCTCGCCAATGGCGGTAGTTCTGACGGAGCCCCTGGTCTCCGATTGCACTACGCCGCGGACTTCTATGCGGCCTACGTGCGCGATCCGGATGGAAACAAGCTAGCTGCGGTCTGCCGCGGCCAATCCGCGGGCCGTCTCAAGAGCCGCATTGAGTGATGAACAGCTGGTGACGCCGGAGGGTCATATGAGAGATCAAGAGATACGTGCGGCACTGGATCGGCATTGGACCGCATCCGATGCCAACGACTTTGAAACTGAGCACGACATCTATCTCGAGGATGCGGTGCTGGAATATCCCCAGTCAGGCGAGCGAATCCGCGGCCGGCGCAACATACAGATCACGCGCAGCAATCAGCCGAGCAAAAAGCGCTTCGCCGTGCGGCGAGTCATTGGCAGCGGTGACCTTTGGATCAGCGAGTACATTCTGACGTACGACGGGAAGCCTTCCTACACCGTGAGCATCATGGAATTTAGCGGTGTCAAGGTCGCGAGGGAAACGCAGTACTTTGGGGATCCGTTCGAGGCCAGCGCGTGGCGCGCAGAGTGGGTCGAGCGGATGGAGTGACAGCGGCAAGCCGATTATTGTTTGACCGGCGCCGCTCGGCTCGGGGTGTTGTGATTGTTTTTCGGGGGGGCGCTGGGAGCCGGCGTCTTGGGCGTAGTCGCCGGCCTGTCGACGTTCATGGGCGTTGGCGCGGTTTCGCTGCTTCGCTCGACGGCAGTCCCCGGCGGCGATTTGGCGGCAGTTCGCGCCGGCAAGGGATGTTGTGACACCGAGTGGCCGGAGTCGCCGCTGCGCGGCCCACCAGCGTAACTCTGGACACCCCGCGAACCCTGGTTGGGTACGGATTCTGCGTATGTATGATGGGCGACAGCGGGATCCACGTGGTTTACAGCGCTGTTGTAGGCGAACGAATTGCCAACCCAATGACCCCCGGAATAGCCGTTTCCAAAATAGCCATATCCGTAATTGACCCCACCATAGAAGCCGACGGTCGAACCCCAGTGTCCGGGATGAAAGACGAAGACCGTTCCGCTGAAACCCCAATACGGCGGAGTCCATAGAACGCCCACCTGGGGAGGCCGCACCCAGGCGCCGGGGATCCAGAAGTACCCCTGATCCCTTGAGTACCAATACCCCGGTGTCCAAAGGGAGCCGTCCTGAGGGAGTGTGGGTTGATCCTCCTCAGGCAAAGGCGGCGGTGCCGCAGCGCTGCTCGCGGTACCGCCGGACGACGGCTCGAGATTCGCGCTGGGCTTTGCGTCGCGCTCGGCATTGCTGCCCGGCAGAGTATTGAGCGCAGTGCCCCAGGAGGCGTCGATCCCGCTGACGGGTTTTCCATTGACCGTGACGCCGATCAGCCGGTCGTTGGACACCTGTCCCGCATACACCACATCTCGGCTATATCCGTTCCAATCGGCGGGAGCGTCGTGCCGATGCAAGACGATGGCATTGGCGGAGAAGGTTTCGACGGTCCAACTCTCGTCGGCGCCGTCGGCACGACGATACACGCCATTGTCGAGAATCAGGGTGAAGCAGTTGGTCCAGCAGAAATGCAGCTGGCTGGGCGAGGAGCGCGGATCTTCGAGCTGCACCAGGCTGGAGTGCGACATCGAGGGGTCGAGATGATCCGAGTACACCACATTGCCGTCAGCGTCGATTGACTTGTAAATCTCATCCGCCTGCACCATTCCTGCAGCGGTTGTCAGACAGATGATGCCCACGAAAAGACGGCGCATAAGGGGCAAATGTAACCTCGATGGACACGGGTTTGGTCGACGCCGGTCACAATCCCCGCTTGGCTGGATTTCGTCAAATCGAGCGCTCGGGGCTTCGAAGCGGACGGCCCGAAGCGACACTGGGAGGGGCTATCCCTGTTTCTGTACAACCCGCAGGCGCACCAGGGGAGCCAGTCGTTCGTGAACAGCAAGGTCGGAACACTGTCGTGACGGCGGCACGACCTGGGTACGGTCGTTCATCGCCAACTTGACGAGATTGAAACAGTGAGCACCGCCCGGCTACTCCGGCCGGACCCCGCGACTCTGCGGCAACCCGTCCCCGGGCACGTCCCACGTCACGGCGTCCGCCATACCGGTGTGATCAATCGGTGCCGCGAGCGCTGGGTCGTCAAGACTCGAAATCGTAAACGAAACATCCAGAGGCCACCGGGCATGCCGGTACGTCAACGATGTTCCACAACGGCCGCAAAAACCACGCAGCACCTCGGGAGATGAACGATATTCGGTCGGTTTTCCGGCGGTGAACTCGGCAGTAGTGCGAGCTACCGTGTAAAAACCCACCGCATGCGCGCCTGTAGCACGGCGGCAGGATGCGCAGTGGCACAAGGTTGGCGGGGAATTTGGGCTTCCGGTCTTATATCGCACAGCGCCACAGAGGCAGCCTCCTGTAAGTTCACCGGTGCTCATACACGAAATCTCCGACGCAACGTTAGCCTCGCCGAACCTTGCGCCTGGAACCTTACGCCTGGACCGCATTCGGCTCAATGAACTCGCATTTCAACGCAGGGCTTTAGCCGTCCGCTCAGCCCGGAAACTTCAGCGCTCGGGAACCGGAACTCTCCCTTACGAGGGCAGTAAACCTCAATGCCTCCGAATCGTGCTCGGCTGGCAGATATCCATTTTCACAGTTGGCGTGCGCCACCCCGCCAAAGTGCATACCGAGATAATCGAAAGTCTCGCGGAACGCATCGATGAATGCCATGGAAGGTTCGTCGCTTATCGACGTGCAGACGACATACGCCTTCTTTCCCCTCAACCTGCGACCCTCGGATAGAAGGTCCGGTAGTTCAAGGAAATCAGAAATCCGATCGAGAAATACCTTCATTGCCGGACTGACTGCGTACCAATAGATTGGCGTAGCAAAGACGATTTGATCGTGCGCCAACACAAGCTTCATCAGAGGCTCGAAGTCATCGCCCCTGTTTCTGTGGCCATAGTCATACGATGACATTCGCAGGCTGCCGAGATCGACCACCTCGATATCCAGTTCCAACGCAATGCGGTCAATGAGGCGACCCGTATTACCGAGACGGCGGGAGCTGGAAAACAGCGCTATCGTGCTGGGCATGGTCGTTCACCGCAGTGCCTTGATTGCCTATGAGCCGCAGCGTACAACCTCAACTGGACTTGAGGTCAAGGGGATCCGCTCGTGGCGAGAATTGCATCGGAGAATTTGCATCGGCCGCTGACGGCCGGCCAGGTGGCCGCGCGGAGCGGTGTCGCGGTATCAACAGTCCACTTCTATGAAGCGAAGGGTCTAGTGAAGGGTTGGCGCAGTGCCGGCAATCAGCGCCGTTACAGCCGAGATGTGCTCCGGCGCGTTGCGATTATCAAAGTTGCGCAGCGCCTGGGCCTGCCTTTGTCGATGATTAAACAAGCGATTGATTCCTTGCCTGGAGGCCGCACGCCCACGGCCAAGGACTGGAAGCGGCTATCGGCAGAGTGGCGAAAGGAGCTGGACCGACGCATCGCATTGTTGCAGAGACTTCGCGGTCAGCTTGATAGCTGCATAGGCTGTGGATGCTTGTCGCTAAAGGTGTGCCAACTGCGGAATCCCGGCGATGCTGTGTCGGATCGAGGATCCGGGCCGCTACTGATGGAGGAAGCTCTCAACTGAGGGAATTCATGGAGGACGAATTGCCCGCCGTCGCCGGCATCGCTTGACCCGAACGCAGCGGACTTCGCGGTGCTTCTCCGGAAAACGTGTGGGCTGCCCGGCCGCCATCCCAACTGCGTGGTAACTGGCGAGGTTGTCCGTCACCTGCTACGTTATCCGTCAGCTGATCGACGGATAAACCTAGTCAGGCGGCCAGACCCGATGAGGAATAACACGTGACGAAGCTCGAGGGGCTGCGGACCCTCCCTGTCAGGTCCAAGCGAAAGCCGAGGGGTACACGATGAACATACTGTTGTGGGTCCTGCAGGTCCTCACCGCGATCCTGTACGGATCGTCGGGCGTCATGAAGGTCTTCATGTTCGACAAGATAAGCCGCGACGTACCGTCCTTCGGCGCGCTGCCGCGGGAAGCCTGGGCGACCCTGGGCGTCCTGGAACTCGTGTGCACGCTCGGGCTCATCGTCCCCGCCGCGTTCCATTGGCAGCCGCGGCTGACGATCCTGGCTGCCACGGTCCTGGCGATCGAGAGCCTCGTGTTCGTCGGGGTGCACGTCAAGTACCGCGAGATCACGCCCATGATTTTGAGCGGCGTGCTGGGCCTCCTCATGGCGTTCATCGCGTACGGCCGGATGGTTCTGAAGCCAATCTCCTGACAAGCGGGCTTTCAGTGCGACGGGCAGCAGCCTAACAATTCATCTCGCGCAGCTGAACGAGGGCGCGCACAACGCAGCCGCTCATTTCGACCAAGCGCGGCGTTTCGAGTCGCCTCGCCACCCTGCTGGATTCCCATGGAATCTAATGGCGGCCTATCGGCGGTGCCCCGATCTGCCGCCGGGAACCGGAATCCACGCCCGTTGCCCCGGGTTCAAGGACTCAGATCCGAGCGATTCGCGTGTTCGAAGCAGGGTCGTGTCGGGTTTGACCGCTCGATTGCGCTTCTCTTTATGGGACAGAAGTCAGGGACGATCAGAACCAGGTCCCGACAGCTTGGTGATTTTCAAGCGCCGGGGGTGCGAGCTGTTTGCGACGCTCGCTGTTAGCAGGGTTAGGCAATTTACATGGCAGCATTTTATTTCTTTCGAGTGTATATCGCCGAGCTTAACGATCAAGGCCACGATAGCGACAAGTGGCTAGACTTTGACACAACTTTCATCGTGGCCGGGTCCGACGTTACGAGTCAGGCTCACGATGTTACATCGGAGCAGGATGGCAGGAACGAGCTGGTAAAAATTACATCATTCAAACGATTCGTAGCCTTGGTCGACAACAGCGCCACAATCCACACGCTCCATACTCTGTTTCTTTTGGAGCAGAAAAAGAAGGCAGCGGGCACCGAGATTGAATTCTATCGATGGGATGACAAAGTCAAACCGGACAAACAGGGGAACGCCTCGCTAATCAGTTTGGCCACCGTCCTTACGAGATCAAAAATCACAGGCCACAGAGTTCCTGGTGATGAGGATTCTTACTGGTTTTATTTCGAGTTAGGTGCTGCAGAGTTTAATGATCAACCGGATAGGAAGGCAAAGTAACGGGATAAGTCGCGCTGCCATTGCGCAGAGTCGGTGTCGCCGGGTCCCGATGTCAGGTCGGTACGCCCTCAATCGATTGCGCGTGGCGACACATGAGCAAATCACGTTGGGGATCGTCGCCGAGCTTTCATTAAGCAGACTCGTGAAACTCATGGTCGATCTAGTCCAAGCGACGCCGCTCCCCGGCATTTTGGTACAATCCGACCGGGAAATTGGGGTTAGGCATGCGATACGCAATTCTCATATCCTTTCTGCTGGTGGGGTGCAGCACTTCGGATCCAATTCGTGTTGGTGACAATCGCTACATGATCTCCACCACCAGCTACACCGGCTGGTCTACTCGAGCCGGTCAAATCCAAAGGGCGATGGACGATGCCAATGACTTCTGTCACAAGAGAGGCGAGGTCGCGCAATTGCAAAGCGATAACAGTCAGGGACAACCGGCGATCACGCCCGTCTCAGAAAACGTCGTGTTCACGTGCGTGAGTGGGCCGTAGTCACCGCTGAAATCATACTTCTGGTTGTTCTATTCTCGCCGCGCCGCTCCGTAATCAATGGAACATTCGCCAAGCAAGCCAGATGAGTGCGGCAAACGTGGGGTATGCGCTTAGGCCCAGACCGAAAGCGCGGGCTACGGGCGCAATGAGGTAGCCAATCCAGAACAGCACGCGGCCAACGATGAAAGCGATGCCCAAGGCCGGGATCAGCGTCAACATCTCATGCGGCAGCGCTAGCGCTAATCCTGCCCAGGCAATCGCAGCGAGCACGGTCTGCTCGAGCGTATTCTGGTTGTAGCGCAGCGTGATCTCGAGCAGTCGGCTCTGCGAGACGCGCGCGCCGTCTATCGCGTCGGCCACAAAGAATCGCTGATTGGCCACTACCGCAATTCCGGCGAAGAGAGCTAAGGCCGGAAGAAGCCTCGTTGTATTTGGACTCGACCGGCTCGAATAATATTGCGATGGGCTATAAGGCTGCGTCCAGCGTCGAAACGGGGAGCAATCATTGAGATTGGGAACACAGGTACCAGTGAGGATGACAACGTGATCCGCATCGGCACGCAGGGCACGCAAACCAAGACCTATGTTGCGGGCATCTCCGATGCCCAGATCACCGGCGCCGCGGTCTACGTGACTTCTTCCGGACGACTCGGCGTCTTAGCGTCATCGGAGCGCTACAAGACGGCGATCACACCCATGGGTGCAAACACCGAGAAGCTGCCGCTGCTGCGGCCGGTGAGCTTTCACTTAAAGAGCGACCCTGCGGGTGCCGTGCAATACGGACTGATCGCCGAGGAAGTCGACAAGGTTTATCCGGAGCTCGTGATTCGCGACGACACCGGCAAGATCCAAGGCGCGCGCTACGACGAACTCGCGCCAATGCTGCTCAATCAGATGCAACATGAACGTAAAGAAACAACTGCGAAGTTCAATGCGCAGGGTATGGAAATCCGCGACCTAAAAAAGCTCGTTGTCGAGATGCGAGCGGGATTACTTAAGCTGCAGGCCAAGGATGAACTCGCCGCACAGCGCTGAGGCACGCGCACGCATCTTAATTGGCGCCTCTTTCCCGGGCCACGCGGGCTTTGACCCGCCGATGAGACACAGATTATTGAGTGCCCGCGAGGAACTACGAGCAAATCGGCGTCATACTAGCAGGGCTATTAACCCGCCAAAACCAAGAAATTAAGGACAATCGTCATGACATATCGTGATCTGTGGTCTTCGATTCTTGCCACGTCGCTTTTTCTCGTCTGCGAATCTTCGTCCGCTACACAACCGCCTGACGTCGTAAGTAGCGACGAAAACGGTAACACAGCGATGGGTAGTGATGTGCTCGTTTTCCTCGCAACAGGGGGAACCTCTAACACCGCGGCCGGGTCATATGCGCTCTACGACAATGCAACTGGTAGCTTCAACTCTGCCTTTGGGACAAACGCGCTTTATGCCAATACCACCGGGATTGAAAACACTGCGGTCGGAGCTCTTGCACTTGAGTACAATACGATCGGCAGTGGCAACACCGCCTATGGCCTCGAGACACTCTTTGGCAACGACAGCGGCAACTACAATACAGCCTCTGGCTCTTTGTCCCTCCGCAACAACAGAAGCGGCAGCTACAACACCGCAGTTGGCTATATAGCTCTGACAGCCAACTTGACCGGATCCTATACGACGGCAGTCGGTTCCTACGCACTTTCACTGAACACGGCAGGCGGCTATGACACCGCGTTCGGCGCGTATTCGCTTCCTGAAAACACGACTGGTACCGGCAATACGGCGTTCGGGTACGCAGCCCTGAGGTCGAATACCACGGGCAATTCCAACATTGGCTTTGGCTATCAATCACTGTATTTGGACACTATCGGCTCAAACAACATCGCCATGGGATACGAGGCCGCCTACAACGTCCGCACGGGGAGCAACATCATTGAGATTGGGAATACAGGTACGAGTGGCGATGAAAACGTGATTCGGATCGGCACGCAGGGCACACAGACCGCAACCTATGTCGCGGGCATTTCGGGCGCCACGGTCACCGGCGCCGCGGTCTATGTGACATCCTCCGGGCAACTCGGCGTCTTGGCCTCTTCTGAGCGCTACAAGACGGCAATTACACCTATAGGCACAAACACCAAAAAACTACAGCGGCTGCGACCCGTGAGCTTTCACCTCAAAACCGATCCCGCCGGCGCCGTGCAATACGGACTGATCGCCGAGGAAGTCGACAAAGTCTATCCGGAACTCGTGATCCGCGACGACACCGGCAAGATCCAAGGCGTGCGCTACGACGAACTCGCACCGATGCTGCTCAACGAAGTTCAGCAGCAACAGGCGACAATCCGATTGCAGGCTGCGGAAATCCGCGATCTCAAGCTACAACAGAAAGACCGACTCGCGGCGCAAGACCAGCAGTTACAAAACCTACAACGACAGATGGAAGCTCTACTGGCCAAACTGCAATCAAAGCACGAACTCGTCGCCCAGCGCTGAACGGATCCACGGCATGTGCGAGTGACACCGCGGCATACCCCCTCCCACGAAGACCCTCTTGGTGCTTAAGCACCGAGCCGCGAGAGCGGCGTCTGCCTTTGGTTTCCTCTACACGGAGGATCGCGGTCAAAACTAGCCCAAATCAGTGACTGAGGGCGGTCTGTTGCGTTACCGCTGATACCTGCAATTTCGACATCGCGGTCCATGGCAATGGAATCCGCAGACCCGCCGCTGTTGCCACAGGAGGCGATGAACAGGAGCGCTACTACAGCACCAGCGACTTGGAGGGCGAAGCTCCATTGACTTGAGTGCGCGCTCGATCGATAGAGAGGTGAGTTTTCCGGACGCCATGTGCAGACCCCCGGGGTGTGTGGCCAAAAGATTTCGCGCAAGCCGCGTTGCTGGAACACGAGCCGCGTTGCTAGAAAATCTAGCTACGCATTTAGCTACGCACCCAGCCACAACAGTAGTCCCGACGAGGCAAAACGTCCAGAGACAATAATTGACGAAAAACCCTAGTTTTGCAGAGGTTTCAACCACTCCGCGAGGACAACCCGCGACAGCCGACGACAGCCCAATACGCTATTCGATATTCTGCACCTGTTCCCGCATCTGCTCGATCAACACCTTCATATCGACTGCCGCCCGCGTCGTTTCGATGTCCTGCGATTTCGAAGACAGCGTGTTGGCTTCGCGATTCAGTTCCTGCATCAGAAAATCCAGGCGCCGGCCGGCGGGTTCCTGTCCCCCGAATGCTTTGCGGACCTCGCTCACATGGCCGCGCAGCCGGTCGATTTCTTCGTCGACGTCCAAGCGCTGCGCGAGAATGGCCAGTTCCTGTTCGAGCCGCTCATGATCGACCTCGCTAACCAGCTGCGCGATGCGGTCGAGCAGTTTCGCGCGCATGCGGGCGCGCACCTCCGGAAGCCGCTCCGTGACCCGCGCGGAAAAGTCCGTAAGACCCGCGCAGCGCTGTTCCAAGGCGTCGCGCAGGCGATCGCCCTCGCTGTCGCGAAAACGCGAGAGCTCGACCAGCGCCTCCGCGAGCAAGGTGTGCGCCGCCGCGATCAGGGGCGCGGCATCGCGGCTGTGTTCTCGCACCACTCCCGGCCAACGCAACAGGTCCATGACATCGATGCGTGCGGCGCCGCCGGCCTGGGAGGCCACCTGCTGCGCCCGCAGCGTCAAAGAGGCGAGCAATTCCCCATCGACTTCGAGGGAGCTTGCGGCCACGGTGGGGCGAAAATGCAGTGCAGACTCGACCTTGCCGCGCCGCACGGCACCCGCGATCGTCTGGCGAAAATCCGCCTCGGCGATGCGGAATTCTTCGGGCAGGCGGCAACCAATTTCCAGGAATCGGTGATTGACCGTCTTCAGCTCCCAAGCCAGCAGCCCCCAAGGGAACTGCCGCTCGCGCCGCGCAAAGCCGGTCATGCTACGAATCATAGGGTCTCAAGCCGAAATCGGCCATAATCGGTGGCTTAAGTCTATCGGAAAGCCTTGGGAGCTGTCATTGCAGATCGAGACCGCGGACGTGAGCCTCATCGGCCATCGCGAGGAAAATCAGGACCGGGTAGCGGTAGCCGCGGCGGAACAGGCCGTGCTTCTCGTGGTCATCGACGGGATGGGCGGCCATGCCGAGGGAGCGCGTGCCGCCGAGACGGCGCTCGCGACTCTGCTCGAAGCATTCTGGCAAACGCCGCATCCTATATTTGATCCGCTCGGCTTTCTGCATTTGTCGCTCGGGCGAGCGCATGAAGAAGTGGTCAAGCTGGGCGTCGGCCTGAGCGTTGAAGCGCGCCCGCGTGCGACTTGCGCGGTGTGCTTGGTCCAGGATGCGGCGGCCTATTGGGCTCACGTCGGCGACAGCCGTGTCTATCAGCTGCGGCATACTCAGGTGCTCGAACGCACCCGCGATCACAGCCATGTGGAAGTCTTGCTGCGCGAGGGCTTGATCACCGAAGCCGAAGTGCACGGCCATCCGATGCGCAACTATGTCGAGTGCTGCCTCGGAGGCGATGCGGCGCTGCCCGAGATGAGCATCTCGACGCGGCGGCGTCTCAAAACCGGAGATGTGCTGCTGCTTTGCACGGATGGTTTGTGGGCCAATCTCAAGGACCAGGATTTCGTGCGCTTCGCGCAAGCAGCCGGCAAACCGTTGCGCGATTCGCTCACGGAACTCGGCACCCAGGCGGTTGCGGCCTCCGCTCCCTACAGCGATAACACCAGCGCCGCGGCGCTGCGCTGGCGCGCGGCATGAGCCTGCGCCCGAGCGGCCGCGAGCCCGGTGAATTACGGGCCGTGAGCTTCGAGCGCGGCTATACGTCGCATGCCGAAGGCTCGGTGTTGGTGGGATTCGGCGCGACCCGCGTGCTGTGCACCGCCAGCATCGAGGAAGGCGTGCCCTCGTTCCTGCGCGGCGCCGGGCAGGGCTGGGTTACCGCCGAATACGGCATGCTGCCGCGGGCCACGCACACTCGGTCGGCACGCGAGGCTGCGCGCGGCAAGCAAACGGGCCGCACCCAGGAGATCCAGCGTCTGATCGGACGCGCGCTGCGCGCGGTGGTCGACCTCAAAGGCTTGGGCGAGCGCACCGTCACCATCGACTGCGACGTGCTGCAGGCCGACGGCGGCACGCGCACGGCGGCGATCACCGGCGGTTTCGTGGCGCTCGCCGATGCGATCGATACCCTGATCAAGCAGCGCGTGCTCAACTCCAATCCGCTGCACGGCCAGGTCGCGGCCGTCTCGGTGGGTATTTACCGGGGCGTTGCCGTCCTCGATTTGGACTATGCCGAGGACTCGAATGCGGAAACCGACATGAACGTGGTGATGAACAGCGGCGGCGCGTTCGTCGAGGTGCAGGGCACGGCCGAGGGACACGCCTTTCGGCGCCACGAGCTCGATCAATTGTTGGATCTTGCGACGCAAGGCATTGCGAGATTGCATGAAGCACAGCAGAGCGCCCGCGGCGGTTAAGCGCCTGGTGATCGCCAGCGCGAATGAAGGCAAGCTGCGGGAATTTCGCGCATTGCTCGCGGGCCTGCCGTTCGACCCCGTGAGCCAATCCGCGCTCGGGGTGGCCGCGCCGGAGGAAACCGGATCGAGTTTCCTGGAGAACGCCCGGCTCAAGGCTCATCACGCGGCCGCGGCGACCGGTGCCGCGGCAATCGCCGATGATTCGGGCCTTGAAGTGGACGCGCTGGGCGGTGCACCCGGCATCTATTCGGCCCGCTATGCCGGCACGGGCGCCGATGATGCCGCGAACAATGCGAAGCTCATCGCGGCGCTCGCCGGCGTCCCGCTGCGCGAGCGCCGTGCACGGTACCGATGTGCACTGGTGTTCATGGACGGCCCGGCAGACCCGGCGCCGTTGACGGCAGCAGGAGTTTGGGAAGGCTACATTCTGGAGGCGCCGCGCGGCGCCGGCGGATTTGGCTACGACCCCTATTTCTGGCTGCCGGAACTCGAAGCGACCGCGGCGGAATTGGGCTCCGAGGAGAAAAATCGGCGCAGCCATCGCGGCGCCGCGCTGCGCTCGCTGCGCGCGCAACTCGCGGCACGCGCATGAACCGCGCGGCCGCGCCGGCGGAGGCCGAGCCGCTTGCTTCCGCCCCGGCGCAAGGATCCGCCGTGCCGCTGGCTCTCTACGTGCACATGCCCTGGTGCGTGCGCAAATGTCCGTATTGCGATTTCAATTCGCACCAGCTGAAATCCGCCGCACCGCCCGGCAGCTACATCGACGCGTTGATTCACGACCTCGATACCGAACTGCCGTGGTTGGCGGGCCGCAAGATCGAAACGGTGTTCTTCGGCGGCGGCACACCGAGCCTGTTCGCGCCGGAAGAATTCGCGCGTTTGCTCGAAGCGCTGCGGCAGCGGATGGATCTTGACGACGATGCCGAGATCACCATGGAGGCGAATCCCGGCACCATCGAACGCGGCCGCTTCGCCGGCTATCGCGATGCGGGCATCAATCGCGTGTCCTTGGGTGCGCAAAGCTTTGCGCCGCGCGCGCTGCAACGCTTGGGCCGCATTCACACGGCAGAGGATACGCACCGCGCGGTGGAGGAACTGCGCGCGGCCGGCATCCGCAATTTCAATCTGGATTTGATGTTTGCCCTGCCGGAGCAGGACTTGGATGAAGCCCTCGCCGACGTGCGCACGGCCACTGCCTTGGAACCCGCCCACATTTCCTACTACCAGCTGACGCTCGAGCCGGGCACCGTGTTTCACACCCGGCCGCCGCCTTTGCCGGACGAAGACGCGGCTTGGGCGATTCAAACCGAGTGCCAGCAGCACCTGGCCGCTCACGGTTTTGTCCAGTACGAGGTGTCCGCCTACGCGCAGGCAGGCGCGCGCTGCCGCCACAACCTCAATTATTGGCTGTTCGGCGACTATGTGGGCCTCGGTGCGGGCGCGCACGGCAAACTCACATTAGGGTTGCCGGATCGCATCCTTAGGACCGCGAAGCCCAAACAACCGCGAGACTATCAGGAGCGCCTGGCCGCCTCGCTCGACTCCAAGTGCGGCGAACGTGAATTCATTGCCGCCGCCGATCTGCCATTCGAATTCATGCTGAATGCGCTCAGACTCAATGACGGATTCGCGCTCAGCGATTTTGAGCACCGCACCGGCCTATCCGTGAGTTTGCTCGAACCGAAGCTTCGGCAAGCCGATGATCGGGGGCTGCTCGAGGTGACCGCTCGAGGCTGGCGCCCGACTGAGCTCGGCAGGCGATTCCTAAACGATCTGCAGGGGAGTTTTCTCGCATAAGCTTATACACACGGTCCCGTCTACCCCGCACAAAGGGGTACCTACAGCACATTGCGTTTGCATTAGGTCAGATGCAAGCCGTAAGATATTGAAAGTAATAGATAAACTGACTTGTCTATTTTTTGACCAAGTTAACAATTATGCGAAATTTGGCTGCGCGCGGCGCCGGCGCGACTTGCCATCCACAGATTTATCCACAGATATTGTGGACAAACCGGCTTGCGTTTACCGGGCCCGAGGGCCTACGCACCGCCGCTTGTTGAAGTAGCGGCTTTGATATATGGTACGCGGCCCTGTTTTTGGCAGGGCCACCGGCGTGGCGATGTGCTTCTTCTCTTCGAGAGCTCACCGATTCTGCCCACTTAAAGACATCCGAGGTTCCTATGAAAGCCGGCATTCATCCCGAATATAAAGAGATCACCGTCACTTGCAGCTGCGGCAACAAGTTCCAAACCCGCTCGACGATTGGTCAGGACCTGCAGGTGGAAGTTTGCTCGAACTGTCACCCGTTCTACACGGGCAAGCAGAAAATCGTGGATACCGGTGGGCGTGTCGATAAGTTCCGCAAGAAGTACGCGACCGCTGCCGCGAAAGCTGCTCCGAAACCGGAACCGAAACCAGAACCGAAAGCTGCGCCGAAGGCCGCTTCGAAGGCCTAAGTTTTCGGGTGGTCCTAAAGTGTGCGTCATGGCGCACACTTTAGGACGCGCAGATATTTTCTCGGCCCTTGCATCGGCCGACATTGCGCATGCGCGGCCTATGCGCTTGATTCCGCTGGGCTACCGTGCAAGGCTGCGCGGTCGTCAATCAATGAAACCCCATCCCGTCGGAAAAGCGCATGAGCACGAAATACGAACTCAAGAATACTGTCACCGGCAAATCCGCAGAGCTGACTGCAATGCCCGGAACCATCGGACCCGACGTACTCGATATCTCGCATCTCACCCGGGACTTGGGCCTATTCACCTACGATCCGGGTTTCATGGCCACGGCCAGCACCGAGAGCAAAATCACCTATATCGACGGCGATGAGGGGGTGTTGCTGTATCGCGGTTACCCGGTCGAGCAATTGGCCGAAAAGTCGAGCTTCCTGGAAGTCGCCAACCTGTTGATCTACGGCACCCTGCCGACCAAATCCCAGCTCGATGCGTTTGAAAATTCGATCATGCGGCACACCATGGTCAACGAGCATTTGCTGCGCTTCTTCCAGGGGTTTCATCACAACGCGCATCCCATGGCGATGGTCTCGGCGGTGGTCGCCTCCATGGCCGCTTTTTATCACGACACGATGGACATCAATAGCCCGCGGCACCGGGAAATCTTCGCTCACCGCATCATCGCCAAACTGCCGACCATCGCCGCCGCGGCGTACAAACATACGCTGGGCCAGCCGTTCATCTATCCGCGCAACGATCTGCGTTACTGCGCCAACATGCTCAACATGATCTTTGCGGTTCCGTGCGAGCCGTACCTGATCGATCCGGTGGCTGCGGAAGCACTCGATCTCCTGTTCATCCTGCACGCCGATCATGAGCAAAACGCCAGCACGTCGACGGTGCGCTTGGCGGGAAGCACCGGCGCCAACCCCTATGCGGCGATCTCCGCGGGAGTCTCTGCGCTCTGGGGTCCCGCGCACGGCGGGGCGAACGAGGCGGTGCTCGATATGCTGGACGGCATCGGATCGGCGGCCAACATCGACAAGTTCCTGGCGCGCGTCAAGGATAAATCGAACAGCGTCCGCTTGATGGGCTTCGGCCATCGCGTCTACAAAAACTTCGATCCGCGCGCCAAGATCATCCGCAGCATGTGCTACCGCGTGCTCGAAAAAGTCGGCAGCACCGACAACCCTCTATTCGAGCTTGCACTGAAACTCGAGGAAATCGCGCTCCACGATGAGTACTTCGTATCCCGCAAGCTGTATCCGAATGTCGATTTCTATTCGGGAATCATCTATAGCGCTCTCGGTATTCCGCGCTCCATGTTCACGGTCATGTTCGCGATCGCGCGCACCGCCGGTTGGGTTGCGAATTGGCAGGAAATGGTGTCCGACCCGCATATGCGGATCGGCCGGCCGCGCCAGCTGTATACGGGACCCGTCCAGAGAGATTACCTGCCGATAGACAAGCGCTGAGAATGCAGCCGCAGGTTCATGCCCGATCGCGCGCCGTGGCGGCTCTCCATGCCGCCATCGCGGCTGCAGCCGTTGCAGCCGGCGGTACTAGCGCCGCAGCCGCCGAGGCCGCCGCAAGCGAATTGCCGCCTGAAAAAAATCTCTGTGCCGCGCCGGCGAGCCCGGTCGCTCTCGGCAGTGCGCAGTGGAACGGTTGGGGCCAGGATCTTGACAACACACGCTACCAGCCGGAGCCTGCGATACGCGCGGCCGATGTGCCCAAACTTTCACTGAAGTGGGCATTTGGTTACCAGGGGAGCACGGTATCCGGTCAACCGACCATCGTGGATGGCCGGGTATTCGTGGCGAGTGCCATCGGCCGGGTGTATTCGCTCGATTCGCAAACCGGCTGCACCTACTGGAGCTATGACGCGCAGGCGGGAGTGCGCAGCGCCATCTCCATCGGCGAGCTCGGCGTGTCGAAGAAAGCGCCCGGACCGAAGCATTCCAGCCATAAGCGCACGCTCACGCATCTCGATGTGCAAAAAGCGCCGAGCGCGGTGTTGTTCGGCGATGATCGAGGCGCGGTCTACGCGCTCGACGCCAAAAAAGGCACGCTGCTGTGGAAATCGCAGGTCGATTCACATCCGACGGCCCGCATCGAGGCGGCGCCGGCGGTTTACCAAAACCGCGTGTACGTGGCCGTCGCCTCGAGCGAACCGGGATTGTCCGCCGACGCGGCCTACCCCTGCTGCACCTTTCGCGGCAGCCTCGCGGCCCTCGACATCGTCAGCGGCCATGTGCTGTGGAAAACCTATACCGTCAGCGGCGAGCCGCGGCCGGACGGCACCGGCAAGGCGGGTGTTCAAGAATTCGCGCCCTCGGGCGTGCCGATCCAGGCCGCGCCGAGCATCGATACCACGCGCGGCCTGGTCTACGTGACGACCGGAAATTCCTATACCGGGATCGACCTGCCGCTGGCCGATGCCGTGGTGGCATTCGACCTCGCCGACGGCCAGCTGCGCTGGGCTAAGCAGCCGTCGCGCCTGCCGGCGGGAGCGTCCGAGATCGATTCATCCCCCATCCTGCGCACCTTGGCGAGCGGCAAGCAAGTCATCCTGGCGGGACAAAGGTCCGGGCTCATCTATAGTCTCGACCCCGATCACGGCGGGGATATCCTCTGGCAAAGCAACGCAGCCGGCGGCAATGCTGGCGGGGTCGAATGGGGCGCGGCTGCGGATCATCACAGCCTCTATGTCGCGCTCTCCGGACTCGCGGCCGTACCTGAAAACCCGTCGGGCAGTCTGACCGCGCTCGACATCAAAACCGGCGCCAAGCGCTGGGAAACAGCGGCGCCCACGCCCAAGTGCACTTGGGGCGAACAGAGTTGTTCGCATGCGGAGGCTCAAGCGGTTACCGTCATCCCGGGAGCGGCCTTCTCCGGGTCGATGGACGGTCACTTGCGAGCCTATTCGACCATCGACGGCAAAATCCTCTGGGACACTGAGACCGCGAAGGATTTTGCGACCGTCAACGGCGTCAAAGCGAGCGGCGGATCGTTGGATCAGGGCGGCGCGACGATCGTGAACGGGGTGGTTTACGTCAATTCCGGGTACGGCCAACGCACGGCTCACCCGGGCAATGTTCTGCTCGCCTTTTCGGTCGACGGCAAATAGGATCATCACGAACTTCCCCCATGACATCATCAAAACGGCTTTCCCTCCTTTGCTGCTGCTTGGCTCTCAGTCTCAACGGCTCGGCCTCATTGGCCGCCGCTCGGCAAACCAGCGCCTCGGTCCAACCGATCGAGAATTCCGTGGTCAAGGTCTTTGCGACCATGCGCTATCCCGATCCCTTCAAACCATGGACCAAGCAGGCGCCCACCGACATCACGGCTTCCGGTGTGGTGATCGATGGCAAGCGCATTTTGACCAATGCTCACGTGGTTCTGTACGCAAGCCAGGTGCAGATCCAAGCCAACGCGGCCGGCGACAAGCTGTCGGCGACCGTCGTCGCGGTCGCACCCGGCATCGACTTGGCGGTTCTTAAGCTCGATGACCCGGCTTTTTTCGACACGCATCCGCCGGTGGCGCGCGCGAGTGAGCTGCCGCGGATCAAGGACACGGTCTTGGCCTACGGTTTCCCCACGGGGGGCTCGTCTCTGTCCATCACCAAGGGCATCGTCTCGCGGATCGAGTTCGTTTCGTACAACTTTCCGGTGTCGGGACTGCGCATCCAGGTCGACGCCGCGATCAATCCGGGAAACAGCGGAGGCCCGGCCATCGCCGGCGACAAGATGATCGGCCTCGCATTCAGCAAGTTGGGCGGCGATTCGCAGAGTATCGGCTACATCATCCCGAACGAGGAGGTCGATCTCTTCTTGAAGGAGATTGCCGGGGGCGAGTATCACGGCAAGCCCGCGATGTACGACGATCTGCAGACGCTCGAGAACCCCGCCTTGCGCGATTTCTTGAAGCTCGACAAGACGGTTGAAGGCATGGTGGTCCACCGGCCCTACAAGACCGACGCGTCGTATCCTTTGAAGGAATGGGATGTCATCACGCGCATCGGCGATACGCCGCTCGACAATCAGGGAATGATCACGCTCGACAAGGATCTACGCGTCAGCTTCGCGTACCTGATTCAGCGGCTGGCCAAAGACGGCGCGGTGCCCCTGACCGTGGTGCGCGCGACCAAGCAATTGCAGATCCGGTTGCCGGTATCGGCGGAGCATCCGACGCTGGTGACCGATTTGCACGGCAGCTATCCGTCGTACTTTATTTATGGGCCGCTGGTGTTTTCCACCGCCACCTGGCAGTTTCTCTCCAGCGTCGAAAACAATACCAGCATGCTGCGGATGCTCGGATTCGTGAAGAGCCCGTTGGTGAGCCGCGCATTCGATCCGCCGGATGCCGATCTCGACGAGCTCGTCGTCATCTCCTCGCCGTTCTTTCCGCATAAGATCGTGAACGGATACTCGAGCCCCATCGGGTCGGTGGTTTACTCGATCAATGGCACGCGCGTTCGCAGCTTGCGCCAGCTGGTCGCGCTGCTGCGCGACCTCAAGGACCCGTTCGTGACCGTCGAATTCGATCAGAAGGGCGGCGAAGCGCTGGTATTCGCGCGGCAAGCCATCACGACCGCAACGGATGAAATCCTGACCGACAACGGCGTCCGGGCCCAGGGGTCGCCGGACACCCTGGCGGTGTGGCAGGCGAAGCCGGCGAACTAACTAGATCTCAGTACCGGTACGTCATCGTCACCCCGTAGGTGAGCGGGGCAACGCCGTGCCCGAAGTAGTTGGTGACGAAATTGTTGCCCGGATAGCCGTTGAGCGCGGTGGTCGCGAGATCACGCGAGACGAACAGCGGCGTGTGGTAGTTGAGCGCGTTCTGCGCGAACGCCGACAGATCCATGCCGCTGAAGCGCACGCCGGCGCGCACCGACAAGATGCGAATTTCCGGCAAGCCGGGCAGCGTCGGGTCGCTGTTCGGGTGGTTATTCGGATCGAGCACCGGTATCTCGCTGTTCTGCGCCGTCGCGTACTGGTAATCGAGCCGCAGGTACGGCTTCTTGTCAGCCGCATTGAACACGTACTCCAGGCTCGCCGACAGGTTCCAAGGCGATGCGGGCAGGTGGTCGCCTGCGGTGACCAGGTTGACGGGAGGCGCGCCCACGGGGCCAACCAAAGCCTCGGTACCGTTGTAATAGGTCGACGTGTAGGCGCCGTTCAAGCCGAAGGTCAGGTCATCCGTGGCCCGCCAGGCGATCTCGATATCTCCGCCCTTGCCGGTGACATTGCCGAGATTGGGCACGAAGCCGAGCCCGCAGGTCAGGTAGACGAACTGCTGGATGTTCTTCCACTGGATGTAGTAGATCGAGCCATCGATCTGCAGACGGTGATCGAGCATCGTTTGCTTGGAGCCGAGTTCGTACTGCCAGAGCGAATCGGAAGAGAACGTGGTCGGAATCGGAGCCGGCAGCGCGGCGGTGCAGATCGACGGCAGCTGCGCGTTGGCTCCGCCCGGCCGGAAGCCTTTCGCGGCGCTGGCATAGTAGAGGCTGTCCGTCGAGGGCTGGTAATTCAATACGAAGCGCGGCGTGACCGGCTTGGAGCTGCCCGAAGTCGTGCTGTTGACCTGAAGTCCAATCAGCGGGCCGCTCTCATTGGCGACATTCGTGTAGTCGATCTTGGAGTAACGCAGACCGGCGGTGAAATTCCAGGTGTCCGTGAACTTGAAGTTCGCCTCGCCGAACACCGCGATCTGTTTGTCGAGCATGTTGAACACCGGTTGTGAGTAGATGATGTTGCCCGGCACCGGCGGAGCGCCCAGCTGCGTCGCATAGCTGGGATCGTTGATGTATTCGGTAGTGTTCTCGAGCACGTGCGAATAGAACAATCCCCCGCTCCAGGTAATGCGGGCCTGGGGGTCGACTGAGCTGGCGCGGAACTCCTGCGCGAAATTGTTCTGGCTGTCGGTGAAATAGGCGGATGCGTTATAGCTCGTGTTACCGCCGGCGCCGGCAAACTGATTGCCGAAGAACACGGTATTGATCCACTGCGTGTAATCCGAGACGGAATGCTGGTTGCGCGAAAAGTACGAGGTATTCGAAATCAGGTGAACGAAAGGCGTGTTCCAGTCCACCTTGATGGCGCCGAGATACCACGGATCAGTCGAGGGATCGCGCTGCGCGTCGCCATTCAAATACGTGTTGTCGGACGGGTTCGACAGGGAATTCCAATACGCGGCCGTGTCGTTGATATGCAGGGTCTGCGCATACACCGACGGCGAGACGGTCAAGTTGTCCGTCGGTGCCCACTTCAAAGCGAGGCGAGCGGTCTGTGTGTCATGCCAGTTGGCATTCTTCTCGGTGGTGCCGGCATAGGTCGGAGGACCACTGTAGATGTCGCCGTAACCGGTTGTATTCGTAAAAGGCGGCGCCGTGTAGTTGACCCTGTCGACCCAACCGCCGTCCTCGCGGTAGGACACGCTGAAGCGGAAGGCGAGCACGTTCTCGATGATCGGGCCGCCAACGGCGAGGCCCGCTTCGTAATTTTGGCCGCCTTCGACGACCTGGCCGTATTCGGCCCGCGCATAGACCTGGTAGGTGGTGAGGCTCGGATCGGGCGTGATGAAACGTATGGTGCCGCCCTCCGAGCCCGCCCCGAACAGCGTGCCCTGAGGCCCTTTCAGCACCTCGACGCGCTCGAGATCAAACAGCGCGGGATAGGGATTGACTGTGCCGAATTGCAGGTGGCGGGTCTGAATCGGCGTGTCGTCCATGTAGATACCGGTGGTCGAGGCGCCGGCAGTCGAATCGATGCCGCGGATCGAGATGTCGGAATCCTCATCGTTGTAGTTGCCGCTATCGCTCATGCCGTTGCGCATGAAGGTGATGCCCGGAGTCAGGCGCGACAGGTCATCGATGTTCCGCAGACCCTCCTGGTCCAGTTTTTCCTGGCTAAAGGTGGTGATGCTCATCGGCACGTCCTGCAGACGTTCTTCGCGCCGCTGGGCCGTCACCACGATTTGCTCGAGAGCGCCGCTGTCGGCCGAGGCCGTGTCGGCTACGGCGGGTTCGGCCACGCCGGTTTCGGCCGCGAACATGCCCGCGACGGCCAGCGCCACGGACGACCACCCGAGTTTTTCACTATTCCAACGCATCCCGCACCCCTTCACTGTTGCCTTTCCCCCACAATTTGGACCCACCTGTATATGGCTCTTCTGGCCATTTCGTTGCGCGTATGTGCTGGTCTCGGCCGGAGCTTAATACGGCTCTTAACGGCTGTTCAAGAAATTTGCTGACAAATAACTATATTCGTGCCAATGAGGGCCGGTAGCCGGCTTCCCATGCAGGGTTTCCCCGGCTTAAGTTTCGGCGAGGCTAATCCGCGATCAGCTCCGATACCTCTCTGGCATCGGCGCGCTTCATCGGCCGCCCGTCCACCGGCGAGTAGGGCGATTGGCGGATGCCGTCGATGGGAAAGACGGTGGCATCGACGGTGCGGCCCTTGGCCTCGAAGCGCAGCGCGGGGTAGCTGACGCTGCGTTCGGCATCCATTTTGACGCGCCGTTCATAGAACTGATGTGGGACGCCGATGTCCAGCAGCCGAATGGCCACCGACTCCGAGCGGTCGGCGAACAGGTGCAGGTTGATATCGCTGTAATTGGTCGCAGTCCCCGTGAGCACCGAGCCCACCAGCCGCGGCTGGAACTCATCCAAGAGGCGCATGGTGTCGAGCGCGATGCGCCGCTGCTCCTTCAGGGTGTGATCGTGGGAATCGCGGCCGAACAGGCGCTGGTGCGCGCGCAGCGCGGCTTCGATCTCGACGTTTTTCGGCAGCACAGCGACGTCATTCACGCCCAGCCGATCGGCGGCTTTGCGCTTCGCCTGCAAAAAATCCTCGATGCCGTGTTCCGCCATGATGCGTGCGGCTTCCTGGGCCAAAGCGCGGCGCAGGTCTTCGGCGCGCTGCGAATATTTTTTGGGCATGTGTCTAAAAAAGCGGCTTGTCGCCGTCGGTCATCGGGTTTGTATTATTGGGGCCTTCGTAGGTTTCCGACTTCGGTAAATTGCCTTCGATGAATTTCTCCATGATGCCATTCGGATTGTCGGAACTCGCGAGCAGCCCCGTGTCGGGCGAGATTCGCACGGTCACGATCCCGTCGGGCACGGGGGCCATCCGCCGCGGCGCGCCGGCAAGCGCCTCATGCATGAAGAATACCCACGTCGGCAGCGCCGCGCGGGCCCCTTGCTCGAGTTCGCCGAGCGAGCGGTCCTGATCGAATCCGGTCCACACCGTCGCCACGAGATCGCCGTTGAAGCCGGAGAACCAGGCGTCGTGCTGATCGTTGGTGGTGCCGGTCTTGCCGGCGATATCGTCGCGGTTGAGCACGCGGGCCCGCATGCCCGTGCCGCGCTTGATGACATCCGCCATCATGTCGGAGAGCAGGTACGCAACCTGCGGCCGGATGATCTGCGGCGCCCGATTTTTCGCGGGTATCAGCGATTTGCCGTCGCGCACCCCCTCGTCGAGCAGGGTTGCGCGGGTTCCCGCGGCCGCCGCGCCGCGTTTGGCCTGCGCCGGATCGCTGCTCCGGCCGCATTCGAAGCACGCCAAAGCGGGCTCCGCCTGCATGAGGGCCTTGCCGGTGTAGTCCTCGATGCGATCGACGTAGTACGAGGAGACCTTGAAGCCGCCGTTGGCAAAAGTCGCATAGCCGACGGCCGCCTGCAGCGGGCTGAGCTCGGCCGTGCCCAAGGCCAAGGTCAGATCATTGGGCAGCTGCGACTTGTCGAAGCCGAAGCGCTGAACGTAGTTCCAGGTGTAATCGCCGCCGATCTCGCGCATCAGACGCACCGACACCAAATTAATGGAATGCACCATCGCCTCGCGCAAGCGAACCGGACCTTCGAACCGGTTCGTGTCTTCCTTGGGCCGCCACGGCTGCTCCATGCCGGCGGCGTCGATGACGATCGGCGCATCGAGCACCACGCTCGCCGGCGTATAGCCCTTGTCGAATGCGGCCGAGTAGATGAAGGGTTTGAACGAAGATCCTGGTTGCCGCCGCGCCTGGATGACCCGATTGAACTTGCTTTGGAAGAAATCAAAGCCGCCCACCAGCGCGACCACCGCGCCGTCCTTGGGGTCGAGCGCCACGAGCGCGCTCTGCGCCTCGGGAATCTGCACGAATTGCAGGTTTTGGGCGCTGTCGCCGACGGTGTAGATCACGTCGCCGGGGCTGAAGATCTCCGACGCCTGCAGGGGCGCGCGGTCGACCTTCTCGTCGGGCAGCTCGCGCCGCGCCCACGACATCTTCTCCCACGGCAGAATGACCGAGCCTAAGTCCTTGACGTAGATTTTGGCGCTCTTCGCCTCGACTTTTTCGACGATGGCAGGCCGCAAGCCGCCGACGACCGGGAATTCCTCGAGCTGGGCCGCCAAATTGGCGCTCGCGGCGGCTTTTGACAGATCGACCTTGGCGGTCGCGCCGCGCCAGCCGTGGCGGCGATCGTATTCCAACAGGCCGGTGCGCAGCGCCACGGTGCCGGCGGTCTCGAGGCGCGAATCGATGGTGGTATAGACCCGGTAGCCCGCCGTGTAGATGCTGTCGCCATACTTGGCCTGCATGTCGTTGCGCACCATTTCGGCGACATAGGGCGCATCCACTTCTATCGACGGGCCGTGCAGCCGCGACTCCATCGGACTTAACTTGGCCGTTTCGAACTCGGCCGGCGTGATGTAATGAAGGTCCAGCATCCGGCCCAAGACGTGAGCGCGCCGTACCTTGGCCGCTTCGGGGTTGGCGACCGGATTGACTGTCGAAGGCGAGGTGGGCATTCCGGCCAGCGTCGCTATTTCAGCGATGCTGAGCTGATCCAGGCTCTTGCCGAAGTACACCTCCGCGGCCGCCCCCACACCGTAGGCGCGCTGTCCCAAAAAGATCTTGTTCACGTACAGGGCGAAGATCTCTTCCTTGCTGAATTCGGTCTCCATCAGCAGCGAAATGTAGATTTCGCTCATCTTGCGCTTCATGTCGCGGTGCGGCGTAAGAAACATGTCGCGCGCCACTTGCATGGTGATCGTGCTCGCCCCTTGGCGTATTCCCCCGGCGCGCGCGTTGGCGAGCGCTGCGCGTAAAAAACCTTGCCAATCAACACCATGGTGCCGAAAGAAGCGGTCGTCTTCGGTGGCCAGAAACGCCTGGATCAGCTTCGGCGGGAGATCTGCGTAACGTACCGGGATGCGGCGCTGCTCGCCGATGGCCGCGATCAGCCGGCCATCGCGGGTGAAAATCCGTAGCGGCACCTGCAGCTGCACGTCGCGCAAACTGTCGACATCCGGCAGCGCCGGCTTCAAGTAGACATAAGCACAGACATTGGAGAATGCAACCATCACGATTACAGCAACCAGGGCTACACAAATGCGCGATATGAGAACTAGGTAACGTTTGGCCACAGAAAACCGCTCTAACTTATTGCACCGGTGGAGTTGCGCATGCATATTACCGCTGCTTACACGGGCATACTCATCGAAAGATGAGGACGCAAAGCCACCGGTCTACGGGTTTGAAGCCTAGGACAGCGGGGTTGCCAGACCAAGCTTAACCAATCGTCTATAGAGAGCATAGGCGACCAGAGGTCTGAATGGATGAGTCGGCGCCTTCCTCAAGTTCGCTACGAACCTTTCGTAGTTCGCACTTTGCTATGCCCCAACCCGCTCGGCTGTGATTACCGTGAGTAGCTTCACGTTCTATTTAACAGTTTCTTGCTAAGTTTGCTTGGCATAGTTAATCTCATGCACCGAATTCGACCCCCAAGGTATTGAGCGAAAAGGAAAATTCAAGTGTGGTCGCTTGGCAAAAGATATCGTCCATTGTTGGGGCTAGACATTACCACCTCATCGGTGAAGCTCATTGAGCTCACCATGTCGGGTGGCCAGTACCGTGTTGAGTCGTATGCCGCGGAGCCTACGCCGCACAACGCCATCAACGAAAAGGCGATCGTCGACGCGGAAGCCGTCGGCGAGGCCATCCGGCGCGCCGTAAAGCGCTCCGGAGCCAAAAGCCGCTTGGCCGCCATCGCGATCTCAGGCGACGCAGCGATCACCAAAGTCATCCAAATGCCGAAGACCCTCGGTGAAAACGAGCTCGAGGGTCAGGTCGAGATGCAGGCGGACCAATACATTCCCTTCCCGATGGAAGAGGTCAGCTACGACTATCAAGTCGTCGGCCCTTCAGACAAGGATCCGGACATGCTGGACGTGCTGCTGGTGGCGACCCGCACCGAGAACGTCGAGCAGCGTCAAGCGGCGGTGCAAGCCTCCGGGTTGACCGCGCACATCGTCGATGTAGAGGCCTTCGCGCTGGAAAATGCCTGCGCCTTGATGCGCCATCAGATGCCGGATGGCGGCATGGACCGTACGGTTGCCGTGGTCGACTTCGGCGCGAGCAGCACGACGTTCAGCGTCCTGCGCGACATGAAAGTGATTTACACCCGCGATTTCGCCTTCGGCGGACAGCAGCTCACCGAAGAGATCATGCGCACCTATGGTCTATCCATGGAAGAAGCCGGCCGCGCCAAGAAGGAAGGCGGTCTGCCCAGCAACTACCAACCGGAGGTGCTGGACCCCTTCATCGACGACATGACCCAGCAGGTCAGCCGTTCATTGCAGTTTTATCTCGCCTCCGGCAGCGGCCGGTCGCAGCCTGATCAGATTTTGATCTGCGGCGGCTGCGCCAACATACCCGGCGTGGCGGACGTCATTTCCAGCCGCGTCGGCGTGCCCGCCGACAAAGGCGACCCCCTCGGCAACATGAAAGTGTCGTCGAAGGCCAAAGCACAGGCCGTGAGCCGAGACGCCACGGCATTACTCACCGCCTGCGGCCTCGCGCTGCGAAGCTTTGACTGAAGAGTAGCCAATGCCGCGTATTAACCTACTTCCCTGGCGCGAACAAGAACGCAAAGTCCGTCGACGCGAATTCATGATCGCAGCGGGCGCAGCGGTGTTTGCCGCCTTCGTATTTGCCCTGGGCGGTAAGCTCGTCTACGGGAGCTGGACCGACTCGCAAACCCAGAAAAATAATCTGCTGAGAAACGAGATCAAAAAGCTCGACGCGCAGATTGCCGACATTCAGGATCTGGAGAACCGCAAGCAGCGCTTGGTCGCGCGCATGGAAATCATCGAAAAGCTGCAGCGCAAGCGGCCTGAAATCGTGCATCTGTTCGACGAGATGGTGCACATCGTTCCGGATGGGGTCTACCTCACGGCCATCAAGCAGACCGGCAACAAGGTCGAGCTCCATGGCATCGCGCAGTCGAGTACGCGCGTGTCGACTTTCATGCGCAACATCGATTCCTCGGTGTGGATGGATAACCCGGTGCTGCAGGTGGTCGAGTCGGCCAAAGACTCCCCCACGGGCGGCTCCAGCTTCACGCTGTTTACCGACACGGTGGGTGTGAATCTCGAGGACGGCGGCGAATCAACCGTGAAGAAGGTCGCGGCAAAATGAATATCGTAGATCAACTCAAGGTTCTCGATCCCCGCGATCCCGGCCGCTGGCCGCTGGCGATTCGCGGCTTCTTCGTCGCGCTGATATTCGCCGTATTCGCAGGCCTCGCTTGGTATCTCCTGGTGTGGAACGACGATCGGCCGGTGTTGCAGAAGGCCGAAGCGGATGAATTGGATCTGCGCAGCCAGTTCGAAAACAAGCAGCAGCGAGCGGCGAATCTCGACGCCTATAAGGCGCAGCTCGCCGAAATGGAGCGCAGCTTCGGCGCCATGCTGCGGCAGCTGCCCGGCAAGACCGAGGTACCGAATTTGCTGGTCGATATTTCCCAAACCGGGCTCTCCGCCGGGCTTCAGGAAAAACTGTTTCAGCCCGGCCCCGAAAAAAGCAACGGTTTCTACGCGGAGCTGCCGATCAGGATCAAACTGGTGGGCACCTATCATCAATTCGGCGCCTTCGTCAGCGGCATTGCGGCACTACCGCGCATCGTCACGCTGCACGACATTCAGATCGCGCCGGTGAACGACAAGACCAGCGGCTTTGACACCTTGACCATGGATGTGACCGCGAAAACCTATCGCTACATCGAAGACGAAGGCGGCCACGCCGCCCCGAAGAAAAAGACAGGAGGCGCTACGTGAAAAGCATAGCGGGGGTTCGCGTGATGTGCGCGGCCGTGCTCGCGAGTTGTGTGGCGGCGGGCTGCTCGGGCGGTCAATCCGATCTGCAGAAGTGGATTGCGGAGACCAAGAAAAAGCCCGGCGGCCGGATTCAAGCGCTGCCGGAAGTCAAGCCTTATGAAAGTTTCGTTTACAGCGCCGGCAACCTGCGCTCGCCGTTCCAACCCGTAGGCCCGAACCTCGGCGGCGGCCAAGCCGGGCTGCGCCCGAGCACTCGGCGAAACCGGGAATTCCTCGAAGGATTCTCGCTCGATACGCTGAAGATGGTGGGCACTTTCAAAGTGGGCGGCAGCTTCTACGGACTCGTGCAATCCAAAGACGGTTTGGTGCACAAGGTTCAGCCCGGCAACTATCTCGGGCAGAACGACGGCAAGGTTACGGAAATTACAGGCGGCAAAATTAGTCTCGTCGAGATCATACCGGATGGTCTCGGCGGCTACATCGAGCGACCGGCCTCGTTGGCATTGACTGACTGAAGGCCTTAGGGAGAGATAAGCATGATTAGATTTCAAGTTCGAACGGCGATGATCGGGGCCATGGCGCTCGTCGCATTATCGGCGCTTACATTCAAAGCCCGGGCCGACGACCCGAACAAGCTCGAGGCCATCGACGTTCAAACGTTATCCGGCCAACAGGTGCAGCTCAAGCTGCGCTTGAGCGGTCCGGCGTCCGAGCCGTTGCCGTTCACCATCGACAAACCGGCGCGCATCGCGTTCGACTTGCCGAACACGACGCTGGCGCTGCCGTCGCGGCGCATCGACGTACGCTCGGGCGGCGTCGATAGCGTGCTCGCCGCTGAAGCCAACGGGCGCACCCGCTTGGTCGTCAACGTCGACGCGCTGCTGCCCTATACCACCAAGGTCGACGGCAACACCATCACCGTAACCTTGGGCCGCGTGCCCGGCGATGCGCTGGCCAAGGCCGCGCCTGCGCACGGCGCTTCAAGCCAAGCGGCGGGCCCGGTTGAAAGGGCCATTCGCACCATCGATTTTCGGCGCGGTTCCGACGGCACCGGCCGCGTCATCGTGCAGCTCACCGATCCGCGCACGCCCGTCAACGTGCGTCAGGAAGGCAATCAAGTCGTGGTCGATTTCGCCGGTACGCTCATGCCCAAAAACCTCATGCGCCGTTATGACGTCATGGACTTTGCGACTCCGGTGCAATCTGTCGACGCGATACGGGTGGAGGGAAGCTCGCGCTTGGTGATCACCGCGCAAGGCGACTTCGAACAGCTCGCCTATCAGTCGGACAATCAGTATACGGTCGAAATCAAGCCCTCGCTCAAGCGCGCCGCCGCGGATGAGAAGAAGGAATACACCGGCGAACGGCTGACGTTGAACTTCCAGGATATCGACGTGCGTTCGGTGCTGCAATTGCTCGCCGATACCAGCGGTCAGAATATCGTCGTCAGCGACTCGGTCACCGGCAATCTGACCCTGCGCCTGCAAAACGTTCCGTGGGATCAGGCGCTCGATATCGTGTTGCGCACCAAGGGTCTCGACAAGCGGCGCCAGGACAACGTGATCATCATCGGCCCGACCGAAGAACTCGCCTCGCGCGAAAAGGCTGAACTCGCGGCTCGCAAAGAAGTGCAGGATCTCTCGCCGGTGCGCGCGGAATTCATGCAGGTCAACTATGCCAAGGTGACGGATCTTGCGAAGTTGATCAAGACGACGAGCGGCAAGGACTCGATGCTGTCCACGCGCGGCAGCCTGTCGGTGGATGAACGCACCAACACTCTGTTGGTGCAGGATACGACCGAAAAATTGGCGGAGATCCGCCGCATGGTGCAGACCCTGGACGTGCCGGTGCGGCAGGTGCTGATCGAGGCGCGGATCGTGATCGTGAGCGACACGTTCGAGCGCGATTTGGGCGCCCAATTCGGCATAACCACCGCTCAAACCAACGGCAGCAACGGCTTGCTGGCCGTGACCGGCAGCGGCGTGGGCGCGGATACCATGATCCAGTCGGCGCTCAGCAACTTGGCCGGCGGCGCGGCCGCCACACCGGTCACCACGCCGGCTCTCGCCAATCGCTACATGGTCAATCTGCCCGCGGCGAATACCAACGGCAGCATCGGCATCTCCTTGTTGGGCGGCAGCTACTTGGTCGACCTGGCGCTGTCGGCGGCGGAGAACGAAGGCAAGAGCGAAACGATCTCATCGCCGCGCGTCATCACGGCGAACCAGAAACAGGCGACGATCATGCAGGGCGTCGAGATTCCCTACCAGGAATCGGCCTCGAGCGGCGCCACGACCACGCAATTCAAGAACGCGGTGCTGTCGATGAAAGTGACTCCGCTGATTACGCCGGATAACCGGGTCATTCTCGATCTCGACGTCACCGACGACGCGGTCGGCCAGCAGGTGACGAGCGCCACCGGCGGCAGCGTGCCTTCCATCGACACGCGCGAAATCATCACGCAGGTGCTGGTCAGCGACGGACAGACCGTGGTGCTCGGCGGAATCTTGGATACCACCAAATCCTATTCGGCGAATAAGATTCCTTGGCTCGGTGATATCCCGATCTTGGGGTACTTGTTCAAGAGTACGACCAACATCAACAACAAGACTGAACTCTTGATCTTCATCACGCCAAAAATCTTGCGGGAAGGATCAAATCTCTACTGACGCCGGCACCTGTCGAGCGAGGATGAAACGATATGCGTAGATTATCAATTATAGCGTGCGCGTCTCTGGCGCTGCTCGCGGCCTGCGGAAGCGGGCAGAACTTGTCGAGCGACGGCGGCACCGGCACCGGCGGCACCGGCACCGGCGGCACCGGCACCGGCGGCACCACGACGTTGTCGCTCGGCAGCGGCACCGGCTCGAGCTTTCAGTCGGGGGTCATCGCGATTTCGACGACCTCGCTCTCGGCGGGCGGCAGCACCAGCCTGCAGGTCTCGTTGGTGGATCAGACGGGCGCGCTCTATACGACGCCGACCGCGATCACCTTCAGCTCGCCCTGCGCCGCCAGCAACTTAGCGACCATCGTCGCCACTCCGGCCTCGGGCGGGACGCCCGCGAGCCCCACCGTGACCACGAGCACCGGTACGGCCAGCGCCACCTATGTTGCCACCGGCTGCAGCGGCAGCGATGTGATCACCGCGAGCGCAGATGCGAATAGCCAATCGCTCAGTGCCACTGGGACGATTACCGTGGCGCAGGCGGCGATCGGATCGATTCAGTTCATCTCCGCCACACCCCCGAACATCACGTTGAAGGGCGTGGGTAGTGCGGGCGGATCGGCGACTTCCACGGTCATCTTCCAAGTGCTCGACACCTCCGGCGGTCCACGGGCGGGCGCCACGGTGACCTTCACGCTCAACACCAGCGTGGGCGGCATCACGATCGCGCCGGTATCGGCCGTTACCGACGCCAGCGGAAAGGTGCAAACCATCGTCAGCGCCGGCACGGTCGCGACGACCGTGCGCGTCACGGCCACGACGACGGCGTCAGGCGGCGCAACGATCTCGACGGAATCGAACGCGCTGACCGTGTCCACGGGCATTCCCACCAGCCACAATATCTCGCTGGCGGTGCAATGCTGGAATGTGGAGGCCTACGGAATCGACGGCGTCACGGTGCCGGTCACGGTCAGCATGACCGATCGGTTCAGCAACCCCGTGCCGAACGGTACGACAGCTAATTTCCAAACCACGCTGAGCGGCATCCAGGCGACCTGTCAAACGGGCGCAGTCACCTCCGGATCCGGCTTGTGCTCGGTGAATTTTGTCAGCAAGGCGCCGTACCAGGCCAACGGCAACCCGCAGTCGACCGCCGGCAACGCCAATACGAATCCTGCGTACTGCAGCGGCATCGGGCAAACGATGGGCCTTTGCAACGGCACGACCAATGGCCGCAGTCCCATCATGGTGAGCGCCATCGGCGAAGAGAGCTTCATCGACAAGGTCGGCAGCGGCGTATTCGAGACGGATTCCGATACGGTCGCCTTTGACGCCGCCGATACGGACAATAATTTCCTGCCCGGCCAGCCGAACCCCAACAATCAGGTGGCCAAGCCCTGGCAGGATACTTCCGACCCGTTCCTGAACGAGTGGGAGCTTTACGACAGCAACAAAACGCCGATCTATGTCGCCGGCGAACCCTTCATCGACTTCTTCAACAAGGGCGTCTGGGAAGGACCTGACGGCTACGTCCAAAGCGCGTTGTGCGAAGGCTCGCTCTGCAGTCCGAACGGAGCCTCGGTTGCGATCAGCACGAACAACGTCATTGTATTGTCGGGCACCGACGCGCACTACCAGGTGTTCACGCCGATCGGGAGCGGACCGGCTTACCATTTCGGCAGCGGGCTCACATTTGTTATAGACATCTTCGATGGCCGGTTGCAGCAGATGCCGGCCGGAACGACCGTCGTGGCGTCGATATCGAGCGGCAGCACGGCCACCATCACGAGTCCGGCCCCGGCGGCGTGGCCGTGCACGGAGGCGCCGCCCTACGTGGCTCCGGCGGGCACTGTGGCTGATGGACAAAACATCGGCGGACAAACCGTCGCGGGTATGATTTTTCCGTTCACCATCGGTCCGTCCACCGCCACGCCGCAGGTTGGGGGAACCTTGTTCATTACGGTGACGACACCGGCGCCCAACGCGATCGTAAGCACTTTTGAATTCCCACTTGAACCGTAATAGTTGATGAGTCTCCTCCGAAGAGGGTGCACAGGCACCCTCTTCGGAACTCCCCGACGGCCCTCCCCGCGCCGTTCAACCGCGGCTCGTCTATGATCGGCGATCATGCTTGCCAAGCGAAACATCTTCCTCATCGGACCCATGGGCTCCGGCAAGTCCGCCGTGGGCCGCCAGCTGGCACGCCTGTTTAGATTCACGTTTCACGACAGCGACGCCGATATCGAAGCGAAAACCGGCGTCGATATCGCCTTTATCTTCGAGAAAGAGGGCGAGGCGGGATTTCGGCTCCGAGAAAAGGAGTCCATCGAGCGCTTGACCCGTCTGGACGGCGTCGTCCTCGCCACCGGCGGCGGCGCCGTGATCGATCCGGACAACCGGCGCGTGCTCGCCGAGCGCGGCGCCGTGGTGTACCTGGAGACCTCCATCGACCAGCAGATCGTGCGAACCCGCCACGGGCGCCATCGGCCGCTGCTGAATGACACGGATCCGGAAGCAAAACTCAAAGAGCTGATGTTGCGGCGGGCCGTTCTGTACGCGCAGATTGCCGATTTTACCGTATCGACCGACGGCCGCCGCGTGCAGCTGGTGGCCGAAGAGATTTACCAGGCGCTGCGCCGCGCACACGAGCCGTGAGCGTATTATTCCAAACCGTGCAAACGCTCCAAGTAGATGTCGGGCATTCGCGTTATCCCATCATCATCGGCGCAGGACTGATGCGCGATCGGGATCTCGTCGCGGCCCAGCTTCCCGCGCGCGATCTCATGATCGTCACCAACACCACCGTGGCGCGCCTGTACCTTGAGACCCTGCGTTCGACTCTGGGTGAGCGCGGCATCGCCGAATGCATCTTGCCGGATGGCGAACAGCACAAGACCTTGCAAACCGCGGGATGGGTATTCGACGCGCTGGTGGGCAGCAAACTCAATCGCGATGCCACGGTGCTGGCGCTGGGCGGCGGTGTGGTGGGCGACATCGCGGGCTTTGTCGCCGCCTGCTATCAGCGCGGCATCGGCTATGTACAAATGCCGACGACACTGCTCGCGCAGGTGGATTCCTCGGTCGGCGGCAAGACCGGCGTCAATCACAGCGGCGGTAAGAATCTCATCGGCGCCTTCTATCAACCGTTGGCGGTGCTGGCCGACACCGACACGCTGGCAACCCTGCCCGACCGCGAACTCGCCGCCGGACTCGCTGAAGTGATCAAGTACGGCTGTGTCTGGGATCCGCTGCTGTTCGATTGGCTGGACCTGCATATCGGCGAGCTCAAGGCGCGGGATAGCGAGGCGCTGACTTACGTGATCGCGCGTTCCTGCGCCATCAAGGCGACTGTCGTGGCGCGCGATGAACGCGAACAGAACCTTCGCGCGATCTTGAATTTCGGCCATACCTTCGGTCACGTCATCGAAGCGGCCACCGGCTATGAAAGGTATTTGCACGGCGAAGCGGTCGGGCTCGGCATGCTGATGGCCGCGGACCTCTCATGCAAAATGGGCTTGATCGACCGCGCCGTCGAAGAGCGCGTGCGCACGCTGGTGGAGCGCGCGGGACTGCCGACGGAGGCGCCGAAAATCGGCGCCGCGCGCGCTCTCGAACTCATGCGCATGGACAAGAAGGTGTTGGCGGGCAAACTACGTTTGGTGCTGCTGGAGAAGCTCGGGCGCGCCGTCGTCACCGATCAGTATCCGCAGGACCTGCTCGAAGCCACCTTGAACGAGTATCTCGCATGACCGGCCTGGCGCCGTACGCCTCCCACGAAGGCCAGTCGCGCGGCCGGCGTTTTGCCGAAGCGGCGCCGTCGTACCGTTCGGAATACCAGCGCGACCGAGACCGGATCGTTCATTCCACGGCGTTTCGCCGGCTGGTGTACAAAACTCAGGTCTTCGTCAATCACGAGGGCGACCTCTACCGGACGCGGTTGACTCACTCGCTCGAGGTGGCGCAGATCGCCCGCACCATCGCGCGCGCGCTCGCCCTCAACGAGGTCCTGTCTGAAGCGATTTGTCTTGCCCATGACGTGGGCCACACGCCGTTCGGGCATGCCGGACAGGATGCGTTGAATGCATGCATGGCCGATTTCGGCGGATTCGAACACAATATGCAGTCGCTGCGCATCGTCGATGAACTCGAGGAGCACTATGCGGATTTCGACGGCCTGAACCTGACCTTTGAATGCCGCGAGGGAATCCTCAAGCATTGTTCCTACAACAACGCCCTGCGACTGGGTGAATTGGGCGAGCGCTTCATCAACCGGCAGCAGCCGGGATTGGAGGCTCAGCTCGCGAATTTCGCCGATGAAATCGCCTATAACAATCATGACGTGGACGACGGCATCCGTGCGGGTCTGATCAGCGTGGAGCAGCTCTTGGAAGTGCCGCTTTTCGCCGAATACCACGCAGAGGTCCGCGAACGGTACCCAGGGCTCGCCGGCCGCCGGCTGGTGTATGAGATTCTGCGCCGCATGATCAATCGCCTGGTCACGGATCTCATCGACTCCTCGGCCGCCCGCCTCGTGGCCTCAGGGGTCGCTTCGGCCGCGGATGTGAGGTCGCAGCCCGCGCCATTGATCGGCTTCAGCGATACCACACGGAAATTGAATCTCGCGCTGAAGACCTTTCTGCGCGAACACGTTTATAAGCACTACAAGGTGAGGCGCATGACCTCCAAGGCGGGGCGCGTCATCACGGCGTTGTTCGAGGCATTTTTCAACGATCCCGGTCTCATGCCCGAAGAGCACGAGTCGAACGCCTCGAGACTGGAACTCGCGCACGGGCCGGCGGGGCGCGCCCGCGCGGTTGCCGATTACATCGCCGGCATGACGGATCGCTACGCCATCCTGGAACACCGCCGGCTGTTTGATCCGGGTGAAAGAACTTGAAGAATGAGATGAAGAACGACTTGCTGCTGCGCGCCTTGATGCGTCAGCCGACGCCGCGGCGGCCGATCTGGCTGATGCGCCAGGCGGGACGCTACCTGCCGGAATACCGGGCGACTCGCGCGCGCGCGGGAAATTTCTTGGCGATGTGCACCAATCCTGAGATTGCATGCGAAGTGACTTTGCAACCGATCGACCGGTATCCCCTCGATGCCGCCATCTTGTTCTCGGATATCCTCACCATCCCGCACGCCATGAATCTGGGTCTCGAGTTCGAGAGCGGCGAAGGGCCGAAATTCGCCCGCCCGGTGCGCTCGGCCGCCGACATCGACAAGCTCGGCGTGCCCGATCCGGGGCGGGAACTCAAGTACGTGATCGACGCGGTGGCGCTGGTGCGCCGGGAACTCGGCGGCCGCGTTCCCTTGATCGGATTCGCAGGCAGTCCATGGACGGTCGGCACCTATATGGTGGAGGGCGGCGGCAGCAAGGGTTTTGGGCTCATCAAACGCATGCTGTACGCACAGCCACGCGAGTTGCACCGCTTGCTCGCCGTGCTCACCCGGGCCACTATTTTGTACCTGAACGCGCAAATCGCCGCGGGCGCGCAGGCCGTCATGCTGTTCGACACCTGGGGCGGAGTGCTGACGCCCGCGCAATACGCCGAGTTCTCGCTGCGCTACATGGCCGAGATCATCGGCTCCTTGACGCGCGAGGCTGAAGGCCGGCCGGTACCCAACATTGTTTTCACCAAGGGCGGCGGGGCATGGCTTCCGAAGATTGCCGCGATCGGCTGCGACGCCGTCGGCGTGGATTGGACCACGGACTTGAGCGAGGCGCGCCGCGCGGTCGAAGGGCGCGCCGCGCTGCAAGGGAATCTCGATCCCGCGGCTTTGCTCGGGCCGCCGGCGGCGCTGCGCGCCGAAACGCTGCGCGTGCTCGACAGTTTCGGCGCGGGCAGCGGGCATGTCTTCAATCTGGGGCACGGCATCACACCCGATGTCGATCCACAGCGCGTGGCGGAGCTGATCGAGACGGTGCAGAGCTACCAAGTCTCTTGAGGCCTCAAGCCGCGGAGGCGGGTGTTGCGGCGGCGGCGGGCGTCGCGGCCTGCAACTCATCGCGCAATGCGCGGCGCAGGATCTTGCCTACGTTGGACTTCGGCAATTCACTGCGAAAATATACATGCTTGGGCAGTTTGTAGCCCGTTAGATTCGCGCGGCAATGCATGATCAAGGCTTCCGCGGTGAGGTTCGGATCCTTCTTCACCACGAAGAGGGCGACCGACTCTCCCGAGTTTTCGTCCGCCTGCGCCACCGCGGCCACCTCCAGCACCCCCGGATGCTCGGCCACGACGCTTTCGACCTCGTTTGGATACACATTGAAACCGGAGACCAGGATCATGTCCTTCTTGCGGTCCTCGATGTAGACAAAACCCGCAGGGTCCATGCGGCCGATGTCGCCGGTTCGCAGCCAATCGCCGAACATCACCTTTTCAGTCTCCTCCGGCTGATTCCAGTAACCGCGCATCAATTGCGGTCCGAACACGCAAATTTCCCCGACCTCGTTCGTGGCCACTTGCTTGCCGTTGTCGTCGCGGATCGAAATATCGGTCGAGGAAATGGGCAAACCGATCGAGCCGTTGAAATCCAAGCCCATGGGATTGATACAGGCCGCCGGGGATGTTTCTGTCAGGCCCCATGCCTGCGTGAGGACATTTCCCGTGACCTTCTTCCAGCGCGCCGCAACCACCGCCTGCACGGCCATGCCGCCGCCTAAGGACACTCGCAGCGCGCCAAAGTCCAGCGACTCGAAACCCGGCGTGTGCAGCAGGGCGTTGAACAGCGTATTGACGCCGCTGATGAAGAAGAATTTGTACTTTTTGAGCTCTTTGACGAAAGCCGGAAAATCCCGCGGGTTGGTGATCAAGATGTTGCGTGCGCCCAAGCGCAGGAACAAGAGGCAGTTCGCGGTGAGCGAAAAGATGTGGTAAAGCGGCAGCGCCGTGATCACGATCCGCTGCACATTCGTGGCGGTCAGTGCCGGCTTGAGCCAGGCGTTGGCCTGCAGAACGTTCGCCACCATGTTACGGTGCGTCAGCACCGCCGCCTTGGCCACGCCGGTCGTGCCGCCGGTGTATTGCAGAAACGCGATATCTTGCGGGCCGAGGAGCGCGCGCTCGAGCTTGAGCCCCAATCCGGCCGAGAGCGCGCTCTTGAAAGTGATGCTGCCGGGCATGCTCCAAGCCGGTATCTGCTTGCGCACGTGGCGCAGCACGAAATTCACGATCATGCCTCGCGGCAACCCCAAGAGATCGCCGATGCGGGTCACCAACACCTTCTTGAGATCCGTGCGCGGCAATACCTGCTGCAGCACATGCGCGAAATTCTCGACGATGACGATCGCCTTCGCACCGGAATCCTTGAGCTGGTGTTCGAGCTCGCGGGGGGTATAGAGCGGATTGGTGTTGACCACCACCATGCCCGCCCGCAGCACGCCGTACAGCGCCACCGGGTACTGCAGGACGTTTGGCATCATGAGTGCGACGCGATCGCCCGCCGCCAATTCCGATTTCCGCTGCAGCCACGCGGCGAAGGCGCGGCTCAGCGCATCGAGCTGCGCATAGGTCAGCGTCGCGCCCATGTTGGTGTAGGCGGGCAGGTGGCCATAAGCCGCACACGCCTGTTCGAACATCTCCGGGATCGAGGCATACTGGTCGGGGTCGATATCGGTGGGCACACCGGCCGGATACTGCTTTAACCAAATTCGATCCACGCAGGGGACTCCTCGTTTTTGTCTCGCGTGTATAGCACCGGTTCAACACGCGAGCAACGCTGTTTGCCGTCGAGTATGCTTGGAGCGTGAGCCGCATCGCATGGATCGGAGCCGTCGGCATGAGAATTTGGCGAATGTTGATTCTGGGCGCCTGCTTCGCGTTTGCGGGCTGCGTCCACGGCTATGGCGGCTGTCTGTTTCTACAGCCGGTCAAGCATACGCTGACCGGCCGCGTCCACTTTCGCACCTATCCGGCGCCGGATGGAATCGACGATGTGCCCGTGCTGGTTCTCGATCATACGGCGTACCTATACTCCCCGGCGCAGAGCCTCTCGTGCCTGCCGGCGAGCGAATTGCAGCTCGTGGGGGTGTCGGAGTTTCCGCAGAACATCGTCGAGAATTCCCATGTCAGCGTCCAGGGCAGGCTTTTCGGCGCGGCTTCGACCCACGACCACACGCGATTCCTGATGAATGTGATCACCCTGCTGCCGGACAACACCACTCACAGCCCAACCCCGGAGTGAACCTCACCGACCCCAAATGCCCGCAGAGTGGAGGTGTGCGGCGCGCGCGCTCAACGCTGCAGCAGCGGTTTCAATGCCGGCCAGACCGCGTCGAGCAACTTGGGCTGGCCGGCTTGATTGGGATGGATGCCATCGGCCTGCATGAGATCGGGCTTCTGCGCAATGCCATTGAGCAGGAAGGACACCACGGGCAGCTTCTGATCGCGTGCGAGATCGGCATACACCCGGCTGAACTCCGCCGTGTACTCCGGACCGTAATTGGGCGGTATCCGCATGCCCAAGAGCAGTACCTTCGCTCCGGCCGTTGCGGCGAGCTCGGCCATCCGCGCGAGGTTCTCCCGCATTTGCGCGACCGGCAAGGCGCGCAGACCGTCATTGCCGCCGAGCTCCAGGAGCACGACCGCGGGGTGGTGCAGATTGAGCGCACGCGGCAAACGCGCGAGTCCGCCTGCGGTCGTTTCGCCGCTGACGCTGGCATTGACGACCTCGTAACCGTAACCTTCCTGCTTGAGCTTCGCTTGCAGCAGCGCGGCCCAGCCTTGTTCGACGCGAGGCAGCCCGTAGCCGGCGCTGATGCTGTCGCCGAAGACCAGGATCACCGGCGTTGCGGCATTTGCCGAAACGGCCGCCAGCCACAACACCACTAGGACGAATAGCCGTTTCACGGGCGCTCCTGATGCCAGATCAAATCGTTCTCGAAGCGAGAAATGTGTCGAAAACCGTCGCAAGCCCGGAGGGCCCGCTGACCATTCTCGCCGATGTGAGCCTGTCTGTGCGAACCGCCGAAACGCTCGCCATCGTCGGCGCTTCCGGCGCCGGAAAATCCACTCTGCTGGCGCTGCTCGCAGGGCTCGATTCACCGAGCACCGGCCGCGTGCTGATCGCCGGAGTCGATATCACCCTCCTCGATGAGGATGGGCGCGCCGCCATCCGCGGCGAGCACGTCGGTTTCGTGTTCCAGTCGTTCCATTTGATCCCCTCGCTCACCGCCCTGGAAAACGTCATGTTGCCGCTCGAACTGCGCGGCCGGCGGGATGCCCGTCAAGCGGCGGCGCAGGCGCTGGAGCAGGTGGGGCTCACGCCGCGCGCCGCGCACTATCCGAAGCAATTGTCGGGAGGCGAACAACAGCGTGTGGCGATCGCCCGCGCGTTCGTTACGCACCCCGCCGTGCTGTTCGCGGACGAACCGACGGGAAATCTGGACACGCACACGGGACAGCGCGTCACGGACCTGCTGTTCGATCTCAATCGCAGCATCGGCAGCACCTTGGTGCTGGTGACGCATGACCGCGCCCTGGCCGGCCGCTGCGCGCGGACGCTGGAACTCGACGCGGGCCGTGCGGTGAGCTAGGCGATGCAAGTCCTACGCTTTGCTCTGCGCAATCTCTGGCGCGATCTCAAGTCCGGCGAGCTGTCGGTGTTGCTGCTGGCGCTGTGCGTCGCGGTGCTGTCATTGACCGCCGTTGGCTTTTTCACCAGCCGCATATCGCAAGGGGTGCGCGCGCAGGCGGCCGAGGTTTTGGCCGCCGATCTGCGCTTGGAGTCGCCTCACCCGCTGCCGCAACGCTATTTCACGGAGAGCCAGGCGCGGGGCCTCAAAAGCGCGTCAATCCTGTCGTTTCCGACCGCAATCTTCAACGGCGACGTGAGTCAGTTGGCGGCCTTGAATGCGGTGACGTCGGCTTACCCGCTGCGCGGGCATGTACGGATCGCCGACACACCCTTCGGAATCGCGCGCACCACCGCGGGAATCCCGGCCAAGGGCGAGGTGTGGGTCGATGCGCGCATCATCGCGCAGTTGAAAATCCCATTGGGCGCGTCATTGCGCATCGGCGACGCCTCGTTCCGGGTGACCGAAGTGCTCGACTACCGTCCGGACCAGGGCACGGGATTCGTCAATCTGGCGCCCGCCGTGTTGATGAATTACGAGGACGTCGGCGCGACTCAACTGCTTCAGCCCGGCAGCCGCGCCAACTATGCGGCGCTGTTCTCAGGGCCGGCGCCGGCCGTGGCTGAGTTTCGCGAGTACCTGACCGCGGCCAAGGCGCCCGGCGAACGCCTGCGCGAAGTGGATGAATCGAGCCGTCAATTGAATTCCGCCATCGACCGCGCGAGCCGCTTCTTGAACCTGGCAAGCCTCGCCTCCGTATTGCTGGCCGCGGTGGCCGTCGCCATGGGCGCCCGCCGCTATGCTTCGCGCCACATCGACACGATCGCGTTGATGAAATGCATGGGCGCGTCGCAGCGCTTTGTGCTGGCGATTTCCCTGATCGAATTGACGCTGCTCGCACTCTCGGCCGTCGCCGCCGGCGCCGCGCTCGGGTATCTGGCGCAGTGGGGACTCGCGTGGCTGCTGCGCGATCTGATCCGCACGGAACTGCCGGCGGCCTCGCTCGCGCCGCTGGCCGTCGCGCTCGTCACCGTGATGGCCATGCTCATCGGCTTTGCATTGCCGTCGCTGCTGCAATTGAAGAACACGCCTCCCGCCCGCGTACTGCGCAAAACCGTGACGGCGCCGCCGCTGCGTTTCGGCCTCTCCTATGTGTTCGCTCTCGCGGCGCTGTTCGCAATACTGTGGAGCCTGGTGCGCGACACCGAGCTCGTGGTGAGTGTGCTCGCCGGGGTGCTGGGCGTGGGGCTGGTACTGACGCTCGGGGGTTATGCGCTGGTGCGGCTGACCGGAAGATTGCGCGGCGGAGTGGGGATCGCCTGGCGCTACGGCCTCGCCAACGTCTCGCGCCGCGGCGGCGGCAGCGTGGTGCAGATCGTCGCGTTTGGCCTGGGGCTCATGGTGCTCTTGCTGCTCGCCGTGGTGCGCAGCGACCTGCTCGCCGATTGGCGCCGCAGCCTGCCGGTCGACGTGCCGAATAATTTCCTGATCAACATCCGGCCCGAGGAACGCGGCCCCCTCGAGCAGTTCTTGAAATCCCACGGCTTCGGGGTCCCCCAGATGTATCCGATGGTGCGCGCGCGCATGACGGCCATCAACTCGATACCGAGCGAGTCGCTGGGGCTCAAGGGCGACAGCGCGCGCGGCTACATCGAACGCGAACAGAATCTGACGTGGTCCGAGCGGCTGATGGACGACAATCAGCTGATCGCGGGACAGTGGTGGACGGCGGCGGATGTTGGCAAGCCCTTGGTGTCCGTTTCGTCGGAGTACCAGGAGGCGCTGCATTTGAAGCTCGGCGACGAGCTGCGCTTCGACGTCGCGGGGGAGCCGCTGACGGTACGGGTCGCGAGCATCCGCAAGGTTCGCTGGGACAGCTTCCGGCCGAATTTCTTTCTGGTATTCCCGCCGGGATTGCTGGACGGCGCCGCGGGCACTTATATGACCAGCATCTATCTCACGCCGGGCGAGCGTCCGGCACTGGTCGATCTGGTGCGGCAATTCCCCACCATCTCGGTGTTCGACGTGGATGCCATCCTCAAGCAGATTCGCGACATCATGGATCGCGCCTCACTGGCGGTTCAGTACGTGTTTCTGTTCACACTGGCGGCGGGCGTCGTGGTGCTGCTTGCCGCGGTGCAATCGACGCGCGATGAGCGCCGCTACGAAAGCGCCATGCTGCGCACGCTGGGAGCCAGCCGCAGCACCGTACTGCAGGGCGTAGCCGCCGAATTCTCCGCGTTGGGGTTTCTCTCCGGCACGTTGGCGGCCTTCGGCGCCACCGGCGTCGGCTGGATTTTGGCGCGCCGCTTGTTCTCGCTCGAGTTCACGCTCGACCCGTGGGTCTGGGTCTTGGGCTTGGTGTGCGGCACGATTCTGGTCGGCGTGAGCGGCACGCTGGCCACCCGGCGGGTCGTGAACACGCCGCCCATCGTCACGCTGCGCGACGAATGACGCTCTGCTTCAGCGCACGTCCAGGAGCAGCCAGCCCGCCGGAATCGGGCCGCCGTGAACCGGCACGCCCTCGATGCGCACGGTGTAGACACCGGCTGCGAGCCCGGTGGTGTTGATCGTCATGCGCAGTTCGTTGTTCGAATCCTTGAGCAGGTTATTGAGGATCAAGGCGCGCCCCTGGTCCTGTTTGTCGACGATCATGCGGAACTGCATCAGTTTGACGTAGCTCAAATCGATATGTAGATCCATGAGCTGGGGAGCGGCGCGGCTTACGACGATGCGCGCATGGTCGATGCCCGGCGCGCGATCCGGCGAGATCCTCTGATCGCTCTCGACCGCCGGCTGCACCAGCGAGCCTTGATTGATGTGAGTGCGGGTATCTTCGAGCTCGCCCCGCAACAACGTGTACTTGCCCATCAAGGTCCAGAACGCCGCGAGGCAGAGCAGCGTCACCACGCCCAAGCCGATGAGTACATAAAGGCTCTTCCACCAAGGCAGAGGCGCCTCGCGCAGATCTTGCGGCTTGCCGCTCGCTTCCAGCAGTTTGAGGCTCGCCTGCGCGCGCTCCGAGAGCTTCAGATCGTTCAGATATTCAGGATGCGCCCGGCACCAATTCTCGAGATCGCGCGCGCCCTTGAACGGCAGTTTGTTCTCCAGGTATTTTTCGATGAGCTTGTGCTCTTCGATAAATTTGGCGTCGAAACGCGGCGACACCGGGGTCTTCAAGTTTGCGGCTGCAATGGTTCGGGCGTTCATGGAGGGCAATCCTTTAGAACCCCATGTTGCAATACCTTAAGCAAGGCAATATGTGAAATATTCGGCAAAAGCGACAGCGTGAAGCCGGAGATTCATCGCAATTACGCGATAAAACTGCGGGTTTTAGGCGCCGGAGACCCTCCTTGGGCGGCCCGGCGGGCCCTTCCGCGGAGGGCCGCCGGAAGTGAGGGGAGCGCCGTCCAATTCGGCCAGCACCACCTTGCGCTGCGCGGAGCTCAAGCCCCGCCAATCGATCTTGCCGCCGCCGATCAGCTTGAGCCGTGCGTCGTCGATGCGGCTCAAGCGGCCGCGTGCGGGTGCGAACCGGCGCAACAATTCGCGCGTGCTGCCGCGCCGCAAGAGATCGGCGACGGCGCGTATGACCCGAGAATTGGCGGCAAGATTGCCGTGCGACTCGTCGATGAAATAGGTCTTGAGCTTGGGCAGCAGCGCCAGGGCCACCGGTACGCTGCCGTCGCCGTTCAGGCTCGAGCCATATTCAAATCCGGCGGCGGTGCGCCGCACGGCGACCACGGTCTCCCGGTTGATTCCAACGATGTGGCACATGCGCGAATCCGGCGCCGCCAACTGCCTGCGGACCGCCGCCACTCGGCGCAACAAAGCCGGGTCGGGGACGGTCCCGGTTCGCGGCCAAGAGCGCGGGTCGAGCAAGTCAACGGCGCCGCGCCGCCGCGAGGACGGCAACATGTGATAGATGCCGGGAAAAGTTGAGAACACGGCTTGAGCGAGATACTCCGGCGAGTGCCGATGATCGAGCCGCGCCATCTTTCGCACGAACGGATATGTGCCGCGCAGGGCAAGCACCGGAGAGAATGAGCCCCTGTTGGGCGTGCCCAACATGATGAGCTTGCGCACCAGGCGCTTGGGCAGGCGCTTGGCCGCGATGCGCGCAATCAGTCCGCCCATGCTATGCGCGATCAAGCTGACCGGTTCATCCTGATCTCTGATTCTTGAGGCGAGCGCCGTTCCGAGTTCGTCGATGCCGAGGCGCCAATCGTAGGGAAAGAACTCGACATCGAAGCCGTCGATCTCGAGCATCAGCTTCATCCTGGCATAGTAGAAGAGCAGTACGCCCATCGGCCGTATCGATTCGGCCGACGGCAAAATCAGCTCCTTCAGGCGGCCCATGCCGATGCGTTCGGGATCGATCCACAGCACCTCCTGCGACGCGCCGGCGGGAGCGGCGGCGCGCGCTCCGCGGCGGTGCTTCACGGCGGAGAGCCTCGACCCCATGATGCCCGGCAGAATCAGCACTCGCGGGCCGCCGGCGATCTTCACCCGCTGCGCGCGCGCCGCGAGCGCCGCCAGCTCCTGGTAGGCCGCTGCTCCGAACTGCTCACGCAGGCTGGCGCGGTGCTGTCCGTTGGCGAGCGCGTCGAGTATCGCGCCGTCGCTTGCGTGGAAGGCCCAATTCAATTGCGTCTTGGAACGGCGCAATGCGTCGCCCCTCAGTGCTTGGCGGCCATGACCTGATCGACGACGTCGCAGACCGCCGCGATAGCCAAGGCGCGGGTGCTCGATTTGCGCCACACCGCACCCACCGTGCGCGTCGGCGCCGGTTTGGCGAATTCACGTATGGTGAGCCCGCGCTGCGAGCCGAACGGCGATTCGACGGCGAGCTCGGGCAAGAGCGTGATGCCAAGGCCGGCGACCACCATCTGGCGCAAGGTTTCCAGGCTGGTCGCGCGAAAATCCTCCGCCTCGCGAACCTCCACGCGGCTGCAGATCTCGAGCGCCTGATCGCGCAGGCAGTGTCCATCCTCGAGCAGCAGCAGGGTCTGGCCTTTGAGATCCTGCACCCTGATGGCCGACTTCTGCGCCAGCGGATGGCTCATCGGCAGCGCCACCGTGAACGCCTCCTCGTAGAGTTCCCGCGATTCCAATCCCTCCTGCACAGCCGGCAGGGCGATGATGCCCAAATCGATTTCCCCATCGTGCAATCGTTTCAGCAGGGGTTCGGTCTGGTGCTCGTACAGCATAAGACCGAGGTCGGGCAGCGCTTTGCGGATCTTTTGCATGACTCGCGGCAATAGGTAAGGTCCGACGGTGGGGATGAGGGCGACCTTGAGCTTACCCGCAAGCGGGTCCGTGTTATTGCGAGCCAGCGCAATGATTTCATTTTCTTCATCCAGCATGCGCCGCGCGCGCACCACGATTTGCTTGCCCACTTCGGTGAGCTGCACGTTTTTCGGCTGCCGCTCGACCAATTTGACTCCCAGATACTCCTCCAATTTCTTCAGTTGCGCCGAAAGCGTGGGCTGACTCACGAAAGTCCGTTCGGCGGCCCGGCCGAAATGGCCGGTCTCCGCCAAGGCGACCAAGTACTTCAAGTCCTTGAGATTCATTGCCGGGCACCTAGCGATAGACGTAGTCTATCGAATACATGAAATTAATCAATTTCACTAATTGGAGCTATTAGAGCATTGTGGCGGTTGGTTTTCAATATCTCCTGAGGAAGCATTCCATGTCTCTGATCAATACAGAAATCAAGCCGTTCAAGGCAACCGCCTACCACAACGGCAAGTTCGTTCCGGTGTCGCACGAAGACTTCAAGGGCAAGTGGTCGGTGATCGTGTTCTATCCCGCCGACTTCACCTTTGTCTGCCCCACCGAGCTCGGCGACCTCGCCGACAACTACGCCGCCTTCAAGAAGCTGGGCGTGGAAATCTACGGCGTGTCGACCGATACGCACTTCACGCACAAGGCTTGGCACGACACGTCCGAGACCATCAGGAAGGTTCAATATCCGCTGATCGGCGACCCGACGCTGGCGCTGTCGCGCAATTTCGAAGTGCTCATCGAAGAAGAGGGACTCGCCTATCGCGGCACATTCGTCATCGATCCCGCGGGCCATATCAAGATCATCGAAGTGCATGACAACGGCATCGGCCGCGACGCGAAGGAATTGCTGCGCAAGGTGCAGGCCGCGCAATACGTCGCCTCGCATCCGGGCGAGGTGTGCCCGGCGAAATGGACGCCCGGCGAGAAAACCCTGTCGCCCTCCTTGGATCTGGTGGGAAAGATTTGATTCACCGCAACGGCAAGCCAAGGTATTAGCACCATGCTCGACGACAGCTTGAAGACGCAATTGAGAGGTTACCTGGAGCGGCTGGCGAATCCGGTCGAAATCGTCGCCTCGGTGGACGATGGCGAGAAATCGCGCGAGCTGCTCGAGCTGCTGCAGGACATCGTCTCATTGTCGCCGCTCGTCACACTGGAACCGCAGCGCGATGCATCGGGGGTCATCCCCTGCTTCGCGCTGCGCCGCCCGGGAAAGGTCGCGCAGGTGCGTTTCGCCGGACTGCCGATGGGGCATGAGTTCACCTCCTTGGTGCTCGCGCTGCTGCAGGCGGGCGGCTATCCGCCGAAAGCGGACGCCGCCCTGCTCGAGCAGGCTCGCGGCCTCTCCGGCGAACTCAACTTCGAGACCTTCGTTTCCTTGAGCTGTCAAAGCTGTCCGGAGGTAGTCCAGTCTTTGAATTTGATGGCGGCACTGAACCCGAACGTGCGCCACACCATGTTCGATGGCGCGCTGTTCCCGGACGAAGTCGAGCGGCGCCAGGTATTGGCGGTGCCCGCCGTATACTTGAACGGCAAGCCGTTCGCTCAAGGCCGCATGGAGCTAGCAGAGATCCTCGCCAAGCTCGATGCCGATGCGCCGCAGCGCGAGGCGGAGCGTTTGAATGCGAACCCCCCGTACGATGTGCTGGTGGTCGGCGGCGGCCCGGCCGGGGCGGCTGCGGCGATTTACGCGGCGCGCAAAGGGATCCGCACCGGCATCGCGGCCGAACGGCTCGGCGGCCAGCTGCTTGATACCGTGGGCATCGAAAATTTTATTTCCGTGAAGGAGACCCAAGGGCACAAGCTCGCCACGGGGCTCGAGCAGCATGTCACCACGTACGACGTCGACGTGATGAACTTGCAGCGGGCCGCCGCGCTGATACCCGGCGAGTTGATCGAAGTGCGCCTCGCGAGCGGCGCGGTGCTCAAGGCCAAGTCGGTGATCATCGCCACCGGCGCGCGCTGGCGCGAAATCAACGTGCCCGGCGAGCGCGAATACCGCAATCGAGGCGTCGCCTACTGCCCGCATTGCGACGGCCCGCTGTTCAAGGGCAAGCGGGTCGCCGTCATCGGCGGCGGCAATTCCGGGGTCGAGGCCGCGATCGACCTGGCCGGCTTGGTTCAGCATGTCACCTTGATCGAATACGATACGGTGCTGCGTGCCGACGCCGTATTGACGCGCAAGCTCGCGAGCCTCGCCAACGTGACCGTGCTCACGGGCACGGAAACCACAGAGGTCCTGGGCGATGGACAACGGGTCACGGGCTTGGCGTATCGGGACCGGCAAAGCGGTGCGGCGCACAGCGTCGAACTTAAGGGTGTGTTCGTGCAAATCGGCCTGGTCCCCAACACCGACTGGCTGAAGGGCACGGTTAAGCTCTCGCCCCGCGGCGAGGTCGAAGTCGACGCGCGCGGCCAGTCCTCGCTGCCGGGAGTATTTGCGGCGGGCGATTGCACCGTCGTGCCTTATAAGCAAATCGTGATCGCCATGGGTGAGGGCGCCAAGGCATCGCTCAGCGCATTCGATTATCTGATCCGCTCGCCGTTGTCCGCCGCCGCTTGAGCCGCAGCGCTTAGGCGGCAGCGCTCGAGCGGTGCCGCGGCCGCGGGCGCCGCCATGGTCCGGCGGCGCGTAAAATGGGACAATAGGCCTTCCTATGGCTTCAGTTGCACCGCCCACAAGATTGTCCTCCGGCGTCGTGATCGTCAGCGTTCTCGAGCACAAGTTGAGGTTCCTCTTGCTGCGCGCCTACCGGAACTGGGATTTCCCCAAGGGTTTGGTCGAAGCGGGAGAGGATCCGATCGCGGCCGCTCTGCGTGAGGTCCGCGAAGAGACCACCTTGGATGACATTTCCTTCGACTGGGGCATGGTCTACATGGACACCGGTCCCTACAACAAGGGCAAGATTTCCCGCTACTACATCGCACGCAGCAAACAGACGCAGGTGAGTTTGCCCGTGAATCCGGAGCTCGGCTTTCCAGAACACCATGAGGCGCGATGGGTGGATTACAGCAAGGCTCTGGCGATGGTGTCGCCCCGTCTGTTGCCGGTGGTTAGGTGGGCTTACGGCATCATCAATCACGGTGCCGTAGCGTGACGGCGCCGCTGCCGATTTCAATCACATCGCCGCCGACGCGGATCTGCCGGTCGGTATCAATGTCGAGATACAAGGACGAAGGCCGGCGCACCGATTCTCCCTGAGAGATCTCCACCCGCAGCGGCAGCGCCCACTCCATCGCCAGACACCATCCGCCGAAGTTGGCCGTGGCGGATCCGGTCGCGGGATCTTCGAGCATGGCGCCGTTTTGCGGGAAGAAGAAGCGCGCCAGCGTCTGCTTCGTGCCGGGCACGGCTGTGCCGGGCGCCGCCGCGCCTTGGGCCGCCGTTCCGGCCCCAGGAGCCTGTGTCAGACAGGCTCCTGCCATTACGGCCGTACCACCACCACCGGCGCCGGTGCAACCACGGCAACGCGGGGCCCGTACCAGCCGCGATGATAGTAACCATAAGGCGCGACCACGCATCCCGACAACGCCATAAAGCTCAATGGAATCAATAATATAAGTAACCGTTTCATAACCTTCTCCTTAACGAAATTCTGTGCCTCAGGAAGAACAACGCGGGGGCCTCGCGACGGATGACATCGCCGCATGAACAATCCTTAAGGGAGCGATCCCGCGCTTAGGAGACCTCAAGCCAGGGTGTGAAACACTTTTTGAACGTCGTCGTCCTGTTCGAGTTTGTCGATCAGCGCCAAGACTTCCGTCGCCTGATCTTCCGGCAGCTCGGTGGGTACGGAGCAGATGTATTCATGCTCGGCCGATAGCGGCGTAATGCGGCGGCCTTCGAGCGCCTCCTGCATCTTGCCGAAATCGTTGAAAGCGCAGCGGATCACCAACTGCGGTTCGCCCTTGTCCCCCGAGCCCTCGCCCATTTCTTCGAGGCCGTAATCGATGAGATCGAGCTCGAGCTCATCGTGGTCTTTGACGCTGGCGGGATCCAGACGAAAGACGCCCATTTTCTTGAATAAAAAACTGACGCTGCCGGTGGTGCCCAAGTTGCCGCCGCCCTTCGAGATGATATTGCGCAGGCTCGCCACCGTGCGCGTGAGGTTGTCGGTGGCGGTCTCGACCAGCAGCGCGACGCCGTGCGGGGCGTAGCCCTCGTAGAGGATCTCCTGATAATTGGTCGCTTCCTTGCCCGAGGCGCGCCGGATCGCGGCATCTGTCTTGTCCTTCGGCATGTTGACGGCACGCGCGTTCTGCAGCACGCGCCGCAGCGTCGGATTCGCAGCCGGGTCGGGGCCTCCCGCGTGGACCGCGATGGCGATGTCTTTGGCCACCCGCGTGAATTGCTTGGCCATGCGGTTCCAACGCGCAAACATCGCGTGCTTTCTGACTTCGAATATGCGTCCCATGATTTGATCCTAAGCTTGACCCCCGCCAAGCGCATGGTAGCAATACCCGGTCAAACCGCTAGACTTGCGGCTAATTCTTCAAGGCGTCTCCTATGAATGCAGTTCCCGAAGCCGAGCCCGCGAGTACCCCGAGCTTCCGTGATCTCGCTCTGTCCGAGCCCGTGCTGCGCGCGCTCGCGGACGTGGGCTACGAGTCGCCGTCGCCCATTCAGGCCGCGACGATTCCGGTATTGCTATCCGGCGCCGATATGCTCGGCCAAGCCCAGACCGGCACCGGCAAGACCGCTGCGTTTGCCCTGCCGGCGTTGTCGCGCATCAATCTGTCCGGCCACGAGCCTCAGGTGCTGGTGTTGGTGCCGACCCGCGAGCTCGCCTTGCAAGTCTCCGAGGCGTTTCAGCGCTACGCAGCGCACATCAAGGGTTTTCATGTGCTGCCGATTTATGGCGGCCAAAGTTATCAGCCGCAACTCAATGCGCTGCGGCGCGGCGTGCACGTGGTGGTCGGCACACCCGGGCGGGTCATCGATCACATGAACCGCGGTACCCTGAAGCTCACCGGGCTCACATTGTTGGTGCTCGATGAGGCCGACGAGATGCTGCGCATGGGGTTCGTCGATGCGGTCGAGAGCATTCTCGAGCAGACGCCGCCGCAACGCCAGGTGGCGCTGTTCTCCGCCACCCTGCCGGCGCCGATTCGCCGCATCGCCCAGAAGCATTTGCGTTCGCCCGTCGAAGTGACCATCAAGAGCAAGACCACCACCGCGACCAACATCCGCCACCGCTTTTGGCTGGTCAGCGGCATGCATAAGCTTGATGCGCTGACGCGCATTCTCGAGGCCGAAACCTTCGATGGAATGCTGGTGTTCACGCGCACCAAGCACTCGACCGTGGAGCTCGCTGAAAAGCTCGAAGCGCGCGGCTTTGCGGCCGCGCCGCTCAACGGCGACATTCCGCAACAGCAGCGTGAACGCACGGTTGCCCGATTGAAAGCCGGACAAATCGACATCCTCGTCGCGACCGACGTCGCCGCGCGGGGACTCGACGTCGAGCGCATAGGCCACGTCGTGAACTACGACGTGCCCTATGACACCGAATCCTACGTGCACCGCGTCGGCAGGACCGGACGGGCGGGACGCAAGGGCGAGGCCATTTTGTTCATCGCCCCGCGCGAGCGCAACATGCTGCGCGCCATCGAGCGCGCCACGCGCCAGACCATTGAACCCATGAACCTGCCGACGGTGGACGCGGTCAACTCGTTGCGCATCGCCAAGTTCAAGTTGCGGGTCTCAGAGACTATCGCCAAGGGCGAAGCGACGGCTTTTCGCCCGATACTGGAGCAGCTGGAAGCGGAAACCGGTTTGCCGCTCATCGACATTGCGGCCGCGCTTGCGAGCTTGGGGCAGGGCGCGATGCCGCTGTTGCTGAAAGGGGGGCGAGGGGCCGAAGAGGCTGCGCGCGTCGAACGGCCGGCGCCGCGAGCCGAAGCCGCGCCGCCGCGCGCGCCGGAGAAGGAGCGCCCGTCTCGCCCGAAATCCGCCGCAGGCCACATGGAAACATTTCGCATCGAAGTGGGCTCGAACGACGGGATCAAGCCTGGCAATATTGTGGGCGCGATCGCCAATGAGGCGGGAATCGAGGGCGTGCACATCGGGCGCGTGGATATTCGCGAGGACCATAGTTTCGTCGATTTGCCGGAAGGCATGCCGAAGCAGGTGTTCAAGGCGCTGCAAAAGGTTCGAGTGGCCGGCCGCGAACTTAAGATCAGCAAGGTCGACGAGAAACCTCCCAAGCCGGCCCGCAATCCGGCTGGGCGGCACAGCGCGGGGCGCATCACGGATCGGAAGTTGCTGAGCCGGCGAAAGGTAAAGGAATAAAGGTTTTTGTCAACACGTAAGGAGTGATCATGGGCAAGGGCATGGACCGGAAGAAAGAAGGCAAGAAGAAGCCGACCAAGACGTTGGAAGAAAAGCGAGCCGCTAAAAAAGCGAAGAAAGAAGCCAGGGGCTGATCGGCGCCTCAAGCGCGCATCGCTCTTGAATCGGCGCTCGGCTCGTGATCGAGCGCCGATTCATTTCATGCACTCCGCGCCGCCGCCGCAAGATGACGGGAATACGCCTGGTATGGCGCTACAATGCGCCGCACACATGAAAATTTCCGCCGTCATCTGCCTGATCGCCGCCAACGTCCTGGTGTTCGGGCTGCAATTCGCATCGCCGGGGGTCATGCAGGGACTGTTTGCCCTGTGGCCCTTGCAGCCTGATCCCGGCTACGGTCAATCCAATTTCCATTTCTGGCAGATCGTTACCTACGCCTTTCTGCACGACACCCGGCAGCCGGCTCACCTGCTGCTCAACATGTGGGGACTGTGGATGTTCGGCTCGGAAATCGAGCGCTACGTCGGGCCGCGCCGGCTGCTGACATGCTATTTCGCATCGGTGCTCACCGCGGCCGTAACTCAGCTGTTCGTGCCCGAGTTATTCGGCGCACCGCCCGTGCCCGTCATCGGCGCCTCCGGCGGCGTATTCGGGCTGCTGCTGACCTACGCCCTGATGTTTCCGCATCGGAAGATCATGCTGTTGATACCGCCCATACCGATGCCGGCTTGGGTGTTTGCGACGCTGTATGCGGCGGCGGAGCTCATTTTCGGAGTGACCGGCACCCTCTCCGGAGTGGCGCACTTCGCGCATCTCGGCGGCATGATCGGCGGCGCCCTGGTATTCATGCAATGGCGCCACGCGCGCAACGTGCGCTAGGCTTAAGTTTCTTAAAAATCCATGAAACCGCTCATAAAAGCCTGCCTCTGTTTGTCCGTGCTCCTCTCCTGTGCCGCGCCCGCGCGCGCGGAATGGGTGCGGCGGGTCACCGACGGAATCATGGGCACGCGCATCACGGTGGAATTGTGGGCGGACAGCCAAGCCGCGGGCGATCAGGCCATCGATGCCGTGCTCGATGAAATGCGCCGCCTCGACGAATCGATGAGCACCTACAAACCTACCAGCGAAGTATCGCTGGTCAACGCCAAGGCCGCCGACGGGCCGATGCACATCAGCAAGGAGCTGTTCGACCTCTTGACCACCGCCAAGGACTATTCCGTCATCACCGATGGGGCCTTCGACATCACGTACGCGAGCGTCGGCTACATGTATGATTTTAGAAAGCACGTGCGCCCGGATGACGCGCAGATCGCAGCGGCTCTGCCCGCCGTGAATTATCGCCATGTGATCTTGGTTGCCGCGAATCAGACGGTGCAGTTCTCGCAAAAAGGGGTGCGCATCGATCTCGGCGGCATTGCCAAGGGCTACTCCGTGGATTGCGGCATCAATGTGCTCAAGGCGCGCGGCTTCACGCGCGCCTTCGTCGGCGCCGGCGGCGACAGCCGGATCATCGGTGATCGATTCGGCAAGCCGTGGATCGTGGGTGTCCGGGACCCGCGCAAGGGAGAGGGCAACGTCATTGCGCGAATTCCCTTGGTCGATGCGGCCATATCCACTTCCGGGGACTACGAGCGTTTCTTCGAAGAAAACGGCATTCGCTATCATCACATCATCGACCCTCATACCGGGCATTCGGCCAGCAAGGTGCGCAGCGCCACCGTCATCGGGCCGTATGCCACCCGCACCGATGGGCTATCCAAGACCGCATTCGTATTGGGTCCGGAGAAGGCGATGGAAATCTACAACCGGCTGGACGACATCGATGCCATCATCGTCAAACTCGACGGCTCCGTGGTCTATTCCAAGGGAATGCAGCGGGCTCAGTCGCTCGATACCCGATGACAGTGATGGTTGAGGCAACCTCGTCCCGATCGAATGCCGAGCGCCTGAAGCCGATCCTGATATTCGGCCTCATGGCCGCCGTGCTGGCGCTGCGTATCCTGCAGCTCTTCAGTGCGGTCTCGAGCCCCTTGAGCTACCAGCCGGGACCCGACGAGGACTACTACCTGCGGTTCGGCGAAGCCGTTGCCGCGGGACTCGGCGGCGTAAGCCCGGAATTCAATTTCATGGACCCGGGCTACGGCTATCTGCTCGGCGCCCTCTTCAAGTTGTTCGGCGTCAATCTTTTTGCGGTCTATTTACTGCAAGCACTGCTCGACACCGCGACTGCCTATGGAGTGCTGGTGATCGGCCGATTATTGGGCCGTCCGCGGGCGGGCCTGTATGGCGCGATTCTGTATGGGGTCACCTCGACCGCCATCATGTTTTGCACCACGCTGCTCAAGGAGATCTGCGTTGCGAGCTACGTGACGTGGTGGGTAGCGGGCGCACTCGCGCTGATTCGCTCCGAGCGCAAGCTCGCATGGCTGGCCTTCGGGGTGCTGTGCGGCTTAGGTGTCGCCTTGCGATCGACGCTGCTGGCCTTGGGTCTGCTGGCGTTGCTGCTCCCCGGATTGAGTCAGTCGCCGAGCGTACCGAGCGCGCCGGGCCCTGACCCGGGCCCGGGCAGGGGCAGCGGCGCGTGGCGCTCCCGGACCATGGCGGCCGCTCTCATCGCATGCGGCATGCTCCTGTCCCTGCTGCCTTGGGCTCTGCGCAACTTCCACGCCTATGGCGGCCTATCCCCGCTGCCGCACAACGGCGGCATCGTGCTGCATCAGATCTACAACGAGCAAAACCCCGAGTCGGGGATTTGGATACCGCCGTTCGTGAATTACTCGCATCCCAGCGAGATTTGGCGCGGTTATGCGGCGGAAGCAAGCCGTCGTCAGGGGCGCGCATTGTCGCCGCCGGAGGTGGACCGCTACTGGCGCCAGCAGGCGCTCATCTATATGAAAGATCATCCCGCCGAAGTACTGCGCGGTGTCTTGCATAAGAGCCTGGCATTCCTCTCCGCTACGGAGGTCCCCAATAATCGGTTCTCGGCGGAAGAAAGACTATTCTCTCCCGTGCTCGCGCTCTTGCCGGCGCCGGCGACTTGGCTGCTTGCCTTGGGACTCGCGGGCCTCGTATGGCTCGCGCTCGAGGATCGGCGCTGGCTCATCATCGCCGCGCCGATCTTCATTGCCTGGCTCACCATGGCGGTCTTCTGGGCCGAGGACCGGTTTCGCTTCCACGCGACGCCGCTGCTGGCGCTCTGTTCCGGGCTCTGGATCGACAGCGCGGTGCGGCATCTCAAGGATCATCGACGCTGGCAAGTACCGGTCTTCGCTCTGCTGGCGGCCCTCATCGCCGGCGTTTCGCTGTACTTGGGATCCCAGAACCCCCCGCCTGCCATACGCTGGGATCACATCGTGTGGGGCTATATCAAGATGGGAGAAATTCCGCGGGCGCGGGAGCTTGCGCAACGCATCGCCCAGGAACAACCGGACAACGGTCCCATTCTCGAAGCCTTGGGTTATACCGCCGCTGCCAACCGGCAGTACGAGGAAGCCGCGCAAGACCTTGAGCGCGCCATCGCTCTGCGGCCCCGCTCGCATGTCGCCCACTCCAATCTGGCGCGAGCCTATCTTGCGTTGGGAAGGCGCACGGACGCGGAGCAGGAAGCCAAAATCGCGATCGACCTGTACCCCTCGCCCGATTATCAGGCCTTGTTGAGTCAGATCGAAGCGACGCCGTGAACGCCGGAAATCGTGAATGATCGCGTTCCCCAAACGTAGGCCTTTCGACACCGCCGTCGGTGATATTGCCGGCACGTCCTTCGGCGACTGGGTGGGGGTCCCCAATACCTATGCGGTCTTTGAGAATTCGGCTGAAACGCACGATGACCGCAAGGCCCTGACGCACGTTGCAACCGGCGCCACGGAGGAGCCGGCACGCACCTTGACCCATCGCGAGCTCTTGAACGGCGTGTCGCGCACCGCCAACGTGCTTCGCGCCTGCGGCGCGGCGGCGGGGACCACCGTAGGTTTGCTGCTGCCGAATCTGGTTGAGACGTATCTCGTGCTATGGGGTGCACAAGCCGCAGCGACCGCTTTTCCCTTGAATTATTTGCTGACGCCCACCCACTTGGCGGACCTGCTGCGGGCTGCGGGTACTCGCATCCTGGTTGCGCTCGGGCCTGTGGCGGGCAGCGACATCTGGAACAAGGCGATGACGCTGCGCGAAGAACTTGGGTCCGCGCTCGATTGCATCATCCAGCTCGGCGGCGAGCCCGTGCGCGCACCGGGAATTATCTACTTGAATGAGGCCTTGAAAGATGCGAGCAGCACGCTTTCATTCGCCTCGTCTGCCGGCCCGAATGACGTCGCGGCGCTATTTCATACCGGCGGCACGACCGGTGCACCGAAGATCGTCGAGCTCACACACCGCAATGAACTCGCCGCCGCGTTCGGTTTCTGTTGCGCCACTGAGCTGGGCCCGCATGATGTTGTTACCAATGGACTGCCTTTGTTCCACGTCGGCGGCGCGATCACCCTGTCACTGTCATCCTTCATGGCGGGAGCGGAGCTCCTCAATTTGTCGCCTGCGGGATTTCGCAATCCGGCCATGATTTCCGATTATTGGCGGCTGGTGCAGAAGCATCGCGTGACCGTCGCCTGTTCGGTTCCCACCGCTATCGGTGCGATCGCGATGACGCCCATCGGTGATGCCGATATCCGCTCACTGCGCTTTGCCAGCGCGGGGGGCGCCCTGATGCCGCGCGCGGCGGCCGAGCGCTTCGAGGCCCTGACGGGCCGCAGGGTGCATGAGGTCTACGGCATGACCGAGGCGGCGGGCTGCATCGCTGTCGACCCCTCGGCCGGAGAGCGTGTACTCGGGTCGGCCGGATATGCAGTCGCATTCACGCATTGCCAGGTGAGGCAGTTGCGGGCGGACGGCTCGCTCGGAGAAAATTGCGCCCCGGGCGTACCCGGCGTGCTGACGGTTCATGGACCCAACGTTTCGCCCGGCTATCGCGATCTTGAGCACAACCGCGGCGTATTCACCAGCGATGGCGGGTTAGTCACGGGCGACATCGGTGTCATGGACCGCGACGGGCGAATCACCATCACCGGCCGCAGCAAGGATCTGATTATTCGCGGCGGTCACAACATCGACCCCGCCATGATCGAAGCGGCGGCGCTTTCGTACCCCGGAGTGGCGGCCGCCGCTGCCGTGGGACAGCCCGACCGGTACGCCGGCGAGGTTCCGGTTTGTTATGTGGTGGCGCAACCGGGCGCCGCGCTGGATCCTGCCGAGTTGCGCCGCCATTTGGAAACCTGTGTCGCCGAACGGCCGGCGTGGCCGCGGCAGATTTACGTCATTGAATCGCTGCCCCTGACCGGCGTCGGCAAGATCTACAAGCCGGCCTTGCGCTGTAATGCCGCGGAGCGGCTGGTGGCGGAACTCGTCGCGGAGCTGCCGGCGGCCCTCGTGAGCGTACTGGAGGACAGCCGCCGCGGGATGGTGGTGAGCATCAAGCTCAAGTCCGCGGACCGGCTCCAACCGCAGCTTGCTGCGCGTCTCGACGGCTTTCTGTTCCACTGGGAGACGGTCGCCGATCCTTGAGGGTCACGCGACGACGGTCATCCGCGCTGCAGCGCTGCTGCGAATCGGGTCCCCGGCGCCGGCGGACGCTGCGGCGGCCCGGCAAAGCACTGTGCATCGGCCATCCAGCGGAGCGCTGTTTCACCGCGCAGGCGCAGGTTCGTGTCGCGCACGTTGCGGGTCTGCGTTACCACCCGGCAGAAGTCCACGGCGGTTCCTTCCACCAGAAGTTCTGTGTTGGGTTCATTCCATTCCCAGATCGCGCCGCTGGGAGAGCTCAATTGCACGAACGGCTTGATCGGCGGAACGTCGGCTCCGCGATTCGCGAACGTCCATGCGAAGGTATTGATCCCCATGATCGCGATGTTCTTGATCCTGTCCTTCTCTTCTCTCGTTTGTCCAAGCGCATCGAACAGCGCTTGTCCGTGTGCCCATGTTTCCATCTGTCTCGCGCTGATGCAGGATCGAACACTCATCTCCGGGCCGGCCCACGCCACTCGGCGCGCGGGATCCGCCGTGGAGTAAAGGCGCGCGACCTCCTCGCAGCACTCCCGCCAGCGGGACAGGAGTGCTGGTCCGCCGCTATCGCCATGCCATGCGCGCGTGTACTCGAGCATGGTTTGGCCGCGCGCGGCGCTGCCGCGAATGTCCCGCATGAAGCCGGCAAACGCCGCAGGTTCCTGCAAAGTGAGCGTCGCTGCATGGTCGAACAGGTATAGATGCCCGAGCACATCGTTGAAGGTCCAGCCCTTGAACTGCGTCGGCTGGTTCCAGCCCGCGTCATCTACGTTACGCAACAGTGCGTGCAGCGCATTGCATTCGTCGCGAAAGTCGAGCGCCTGCGTCAACCTAACTAATCCCGAAAATTATTGAACTGCAGCGGCACGTCGAAATTGCCCTTGCGCAAGAGCGCGATGGCGTCCTGCAAGTCGTCGCGCTTCTTGCCGACGACGCGCACTTTCTCGCCTTGAATCTGCGCCTGAACCTTGAGTTTCGAGTCCTTCAGGAGACGCGCCACCTTCTTGCCGGTCTCCTGATCGATGCCGTGCTTCAGCACCACCAGCTGCTTGGCGGTCGCGAGATTCACGACCGGATCCTTGACCTCGAGGCAGGCGACGTCGATGCCGCGTTTCGCGACCTTGAGCTTGAGTATCTCCAGCATCTGCTTCAATTGAAAGTCGGCGGGAGCACTCATGGTCACCGTGGTCTCTTCGAGTTCGAACGCGGCGTCGGTACCCTTGAAGTCGAAGCGCTGCGACAGTTCGCGAATCGCCTGATCCACCGCGTTGGTGAGCTCATGGCTGTCGATTTCCGAGACGACGTCGAAGGAGGGCATGGCTCAACGATACCCGCGCGCCTGCAATGTGAACAGCTTGGCGTAGCGGCCATCCGCCGCCATCAGCGATTCGTGGCTGCCGCGCTCGACGATGCGGCCCTCTTCCAGGACCAGGATTTGGTCCGTCATGCGCACGGTGGAAAATCGGTGCGAGATGACGATGGCGATGCGGTTGCGGGTCAGTTCGCGAAAATGCTCGAAAACCTCCGCTTCGGCTCCCGCATCGATCGCTGCGGTGGGCTCATCGAGCACCAAGATATCCGCTTCATTGCGCATGAAGGCCCGCGCCAAGGCGATTTTCTGCCATTGACCTCCGGATAATTCGCGCCCGTCCTTGAACCACTTGCCGAGCTGCGTGTGGTAGCCCGCCGGCAGTTGCTCCACGAACTCGGCCGCCAACCCGGCCGTCGCGGCGCTGCGCCAGCGTCCCTCATCGTCGAAGGCGCGCACGTCGCCGGCACCGATATTCTCGCCGACCAGCATCTGATACCGGGCGAAATCCTGAAAGATGACGCCGATGCGCTGCCGTAGGGTGGTTTCATCCCACTCTTGCAGATCGAGCCCATCCAAGAGTATTCGGCCCCGTGTCGGCTGGTACAGGCGAGTCAGCAATTTGATCAGCGTGGTCTTGCCGGAACCATTCTGCCCCACGAGCGCGAGGCTTTCGCCCGGCCGCACGTGCAAGTCGATCCCCGACAGCGCGGGCGTGGTGGCATCGGGATAGATGAATTCGACGCCTTCGAAACGAATCCCGTCGCCGGGCTTGGGGCCGAGCGTGCGGCTGCCGCCGCTCGCACCAACGGGCTGCTCCAGGTATTCGTAGAGATTCGACAGGTAGAGATTGTCCTCGTACAGACCGCTGATCGCCGTCAGCGCGGCGCTAACCGCGGACTGTCCCTGGCGCAGCAGCATGAGATACATGGTCATTTGCCCGACCGTCATGCGGCCGAGCACGGTGGCCGCAGCGATCCAGACGTAGCCGCCATACAGCGCCCCGGTGCCGAGCAATCCTAAGCCGAATCCCCAGGCATCGCGGCGCACGGTGAGATCGCGGTCCTCGCGGTAAAGACGCGTGAAAATATCGCGGTAACGATCCAGCAGACGCGGGCCGAGCTGGAACAGCTTCACTTCCTTGGCGGTGTCCTCGCGCGCGAGCACCGACTCGAGATAGATCTGCATGCGCGATTCGGGGGCGCGCCAGCGGAACAGCCGGAACGCTTCGCCGGAGAACTTCGCCTCGGCGAGGAAGGCCGGCAGGCCGGCCACCACCAAGAGCACCACCGCCCACGGTGAGAAGCGGACCAAGAGGCCGCCGAAGGAAATCAGCGAAATGGCGTTTTGCAAAAGGCCGAACGTGCGCATCACCAGGCTCAAAGGGCGGCTCGAGGCCTCGCGCCGCGCGCGCGTCAGCTTGTCATAGAATTCGGAGTCTTCGAACTGCGTCAAATCCAGCGTCAGCGCCTTCTCGAGGATCATCACGTTGACGCGCTGGCCGAGCTGCGCGCGCAGCAGCGATTGCGCGAGCGATATGCCGCGCTGAGCCAGGGCGGTGGCCGCCACCAGCACGGCTTCGATCGCGACATAGGTCACGACCTCGGCAAGCGGCGTCGCTCCGCTCCGGGCGTGCAAAGCGGCGGCGTGAATTACCGCATCGACGATGAGTGAGCCCATGAAGGCGATCCCCGCCGGCAAGATACCGGCGAGCAACGTGAGCCCGGCGAGCGTGATGGAGAGCGTCTTGTTGGTGGTCCAGACGAGCAGCAGCGCCCGCCGGCTGTATTCAAACAGTCCCAACAGTCCGCGCTGGAATGCGCCGCTGTCAGGCGCCCGGCTGGAGGCGGGCGGGATAGGGGGATGAGCCGCCAAAATGCCGCTACTTCACCAGGCGCAGGCAGAAGGGATAGCGGTACGGCTTGCCGCCGCTCACCGTGATGGCCGCGATGATCACCAGAATCAGATTCACCAGTCCCAAGATCCACAAGAGGACGAAGCCGATCAGGATCAGCGCCAGAACGCAGAAGATCACGGCCAGCAGGAACACCGTGATTTGAAAATTGAGCGATTCCTTGGCCTGCTCGGCGACGAAGGGCATGGTTTCGCCCTTGGTCCGCCAGATGATCAAGGGTCCCAATAGGGTGAATAGGACGAGGCTGCCGAAGGGAATGAAAATGAGGCCGGGGCCGCCCGCGAGCCACAGAAGACCGCAAAGATGCGCCGCCACCGCCCAATTTCGTTGTTCACTGCCGAGTTCGCCATTCATGATTTTCCCCGCATTGTTATCCGCGGCACACGTTCGCCAAGGCACAGGGACTATAATCCTCACCCTGTAACCGAAGGTATGGCGGAGTAGTCGTGAAATTCAAGCCCCTGCTCGATCGTTGGAAAAAAGACGCGGCCCCGGCGCGGACAGCGAAAGAATATGCGGTTCGCTTGCCGCTGGACGATGCGGCGCGATTGCACGCGCTCACGGAGCTCTTTCCCGGCCGCACGCTCGAGGAGATCATCACCGATCTCTTGAGTGCCGGCCTCGATGAGATCGCCGCCGCGATGCCCTATCAGGCGGGCCCCAAGGTCATTTCACGCGACGACCAGGGGGATCCGGTCTACGAAGACATCGGTTTGACGCCCCGCTTCGTCGAGCTGACGCGAAAATTCAAGAAAAGCCTGGAAGCCCAGGGCGAGCGTGCGGCCAATGGCTAGGCCGATCCCGGGCGCGCGGCTTGACGCTGCCCGCTCGGGGCGGCGATACTCCTGTCTTATGAACGCGAGCGATCAGTCCCGGCTACGCTGGTGGTGGCGCAACCCCTAAGGAGTGGGCGCTGGGCGCTTAGGTTTTAATTCAGTTCATCGATATCCAGAACCCATCTCCGCCCAAACCCTTGGGGGGATGGGTTTTTTTTTGGGAGCGTTGCCGAGACACCGTGAAGCCACCTTTCGACATTGCCGCGGATCTTGATACGCCGGTCTCGGCGTATTTGAAGCTCGCGCCTTTTCGCCCGCGATTTTTGCTTGAAAGCGTCGAGGGCGGGGAGCGGCTGGCGCGCTATTCGTTCATCGGTTTCGGCGACTGTCTCGAAGTGCGGCTGGATGCGTCCGGACTCTACGTCGGCGATGCGCATGCGCCGCGGCCGCGGACCAAAGCGGAGTTTCTGAATGCGCTGCGCGCCGCGCTGGCGACGGCGCCGCAACCCCTTCCCGAGATTCCCGGCGTGCCGCTGTCGGGGGGTCTCGTCGGCTACACCGCCTACGATGCCGTACGCTATTTCGAGCGCGTCCCGGGACGCAGTCTCGATGCGACGGTAGCACCGCACGCGCATTATGTGGCGCCGTGCTCCTTGCTGGTGTTCGATCATCTCACCCGCAGCGTGGCGCTCGTGCATGACGGCAGTGAAGATGAGCGGCAACGCCTGCGCCGCGAAGTCATTCAGGCGCTGCGGGGCGCGGTGCCCAGCATCTTAGCCCCCGGAAGCTTTTCGCCCGCCACGCCCTCGCTCTCCGCTGCCGCGCACGCCGAGGGCGTGCGCCGTGCTCAAGCGTACATCGCCTCCGGCGACGTGTATCAATTGGTTCTTTCCTCGCGATTCGAGGGGCGCCACGCCCTCTCGCCCTTCGAGGTGTATCGGGCATTGCGGCTGCTCAACCCTTCTCCCTACATGTTCTTTTGCGAACTCGGCGACATCACGGTGGTGGGATCCTCGCCGGAAGCCTTGGTGAAGTCGCATGGCGGCCACGCGCAGCTTCGCCCGATCGCGGGGTCGCGGCCGCGCGGCGCGGACAGCGCCCGCGACGCCGAACTCGAGGCCGAATTGCTGGCGGATCCCAAAGAGAATTCCGAACATGTGATGCTGGTCGATTTGGCGCGCAACGATCTCGGCAGGGTGGCCACCGCCGGATCCGTGCGCGTGGGCCCGTACCGCGTGATCGAGCGCTACAGCCATATCATGCATATGGTGAGCGGCGTCAGCGGGACCCTGGCACCGGGTCAAGATGCCTTCGACTTATTCGCGGCGGCGTTTCCGGCGGGCACGCTGGTGGGCGCGCCCAAGGTGCGCGCGATGGAAATCATCGACGAACTCGAACCGGTCGGACGGCAGCTCTATGGCGGCACGGTCGGCTACTTCGGCCGGCGCGGCGACATGGATCAGGCGATCACCATTCGCACCTTGGTGTTCCGCGGCGATGTTTACAGCTATCAGGCCGGCGGCGGCATCGTCGCCGACAGCGCTCCGGCGGCGGAATATGAGGAAGTCCTGGCCAAGAGCGCGGTGCTGCGCCGCGCGCTCAGCATCGCGGCGGAAGGACTGTAGGAGCCTCGCGTGCGCCCAAAGATACTGCTGATCGACAACTACGATTCCTTCACCTACAACCTGGTGCAAGCCTTTCTGGTTCTGGGAGCGGAAGTCGATGTGCATCGCAACGACGCCTTGACGGTCGATGCGGCGCTCAAGCTCGATCACACCCATTTGGTGATTTCGCCGGGACCCGGCACACCGCATGACGCGGGCGTGTCGATGCGCATGATCGAGGCTTTCGCCGGGCGGATACCGATCTTTGGCGTGTGCTTGGGGCACCAATCCTTGGTCGAGGTATTCGGCGGCAAGGTGGTGCGCGCGGCGCGCTTGATGCACGGTAAAGTGTCGCCGGTGCGGCATGACGGCCAAGGCGTGTTCCGGGGCATGGCGCAGGATTTTCAGGCGGGCCGCTACCATTCGCTGATTGCGGAACCGCAAAGCATCCCGGACGTGCTCGAAGTCACCGCCCGCACGGTGGAAGGCGAGATCATGGGCGTGCGCCATAAATCGCTGCCGATCGAAGGGGTGCAATTTCATCCGGAGAGCGTCCTCACGCCCGAAGGGCCCGCATTGATGGGCAATTTCCTGAAGCCATAATGCAAAACCCCCGTCAAATCCTCGAACAACTGCTGGAACGCCGCGATCTTTCGCAACTCGAGGCAGCGGCGCTTCTTGAACTCCTCACCGCCAACGATCTCGCGCCGGCCATGGCGGGCGCGCTCCTCGCGGCACTGCGCGCCAAAGGCGTGACCGCGGCGGAAGTGCGCGGCTTCGCCGGCGCGATGCGCGCACTGGCGCGCAAGCCCGCGTTTCCGGCCGCAGCGGATGCCATCGACATCGTGGGCACGGGCGGTGATTCTTCCGGAAGCTTGAATCTGTCCACCGGCGCCGCATTGCTCGCCGCGGCCTGCGGGCTGCCGGTGGTGAAGCACGGCAACCGTTCCGTGACCAGCCGCAGCGGCAGCGCGGATTTGATCGAGCAGCTGGGATTCACCCTGCCGCTCGATGAGCACCGGGCCGCAGAGTGCTTCGCCGCCACCGGCTTCACCTTTTTGTTCGCTCCTTATTTTCATCCGGCGATGAAGGCGCTCGCGCCGATTCGCGCCGCGCTTAAAGTGCGCACGGTGTTCAACCTGCTGGGGCCTCTCACCAACCCCGCGGCACCGCGCTTCTACCTGATCGGTGCCTACGACGAGGCCACCGCGGAGTTGATGGCGCATACCTTGAGCGGGACCGAGATCGAGCGCGCCTGGATCGTGCACGGCGCCGCGGGTTGGGACGAGGCGACGCCCATCGGCCCGTTCCTGGCTTTTGATGTGACCCGCGGCGGCATCAGCCGCCAGCGCATCGATCCCAAGGAATTTGGCTTGCCACGATGCGAATCAGCCGATCTTCAGGGCGGCGATGCCGCGGCGAACTTGGCTGCTCTGCATGCGGTGTTCGAATTGCGCGATCGCGGTCCGCACCGTGCGGCGCTCACGCTGCAATGCGGCCTGGCGCTCTACATCGCCGGCCGCAGCCCATCGATTGCCGCCGGCATCGGCCAGAGCGCCGCGGCGATCGACAGCGGGCAAGCGCGGCAATGGCTTCTGGGGCTCAAGCGATTCGCCGCAGGGCCGGGGCCCGCATGAGCGCCTTCTTGGATGAAATGGCGCGATCGAGCGCGGAGCGGGTGGCGCTCGCGGCGCGCTCCGAAAGCTTGGGCGCCCTCGAGCGGCGCGCCAGGCGGACCCCGCCCGGGCCGCGGCTGCGCCTGTCGCCGGACGGCTTCGATGTCATTGCGGAACTCAAGCTGCGCTCTCCCGCCGCCGGCGTATTGGGCGACCCTGCCCGCGACTTCCTGGGACGCATCGCCGCCTATGCGCGCGGCGGCGCCGCGGCGGTGTCCGTGCTGACGGAGCCATCGCGTTTCGACGGATCACTTGCACATTTGCAGCAGGCGGCGGCGGTGCTCGCACCGCTGGGCATTCCGGCGATGCGCAAGGACTTCATCGTGGATCCTTACCAAGTGCTGGAAGCTCGCTCGCTGGGGGCGGGGGGCGTGCTGGTGATCCTGCGGATGCTGCCGCGCGAGCGCCTAGCCGTGTTGTTGGACGCGGCGGCCGAGCATGGTTTGTTCGTCCTGTTGGAAGCATTCGACGCCGCGGATTTGCGGCTGGCCCGCGATTTGCTCGCCGCGCGGCGGCATGGGGAAACACTGCTCGTCGGAGTCAACAGCCGCGATTTGCAATCCCTGGAAGTGATGCAGGAACGGTTTGCCGAGGTGGCTCCGGAGTTGCCGGAAGGCCGGCCGGCGGTCGCCGAAAGCGGCGTTGCCACCGCCGGCGATGCGCGGAGAATATGCCGCTTGGGCTACCGGCTGGCATTGATCGGCAGCGCTTTGATGACCTCTCCGGATCCTGCCGCGCTATTGCAGGAAATCTTCGCCGCGACACGGACAGTGCAAAGGTAAATGGCTACACTCAGGCCCATGTGGATCAAGATTTGCGGTATGACCAGTGCCGATGCGATCAGCGCCGCGGCCGCGGCCAATGTGGACGCCATCGGTTTCGTATTTGCCCCGAGTCCGCGGCAGGTGACTCCCGGCCAGGCGGCGCAGCTCGCCGCACTCGCGCCGCCCGGAATTTTGCGCATCGCCGTCGCTCAGCATCCGCTGCAAATGAAGGTGGACGAAATCTGCCGGATTTTGAAGCCGGACTATTTTCAGACCGACGTGGAGGATTTGCGCGAATTGAAGATCCCGGCCCATATCAAGGTGCTTCCGGTGGTGCGCTTCGGCCGCAAGACTCCGAATCCCCTGCCGCCGCGCATTGTGTTCGAGGGTCCCTCGAGCGGCATCGGCGAATTGGCGGATTGGGGACGGGCGGCGGAGCTTGCCCGGCAGACCGAGGTGATTCTCGCAGGCGGCCTCTCCGCGCAGAATGTCGCGGAGGCGATTCAGGCCGTGCGGCCGTTCGGAGTCGATGTCAGCACCGGCGTGGAAGAAGTTCCGGGCGTCAAGGACCCGGACAAGATTTATGAGTTCGTGCGCGCGGCCCGCGCCGCCGCCGCGGAGTTGGAGCGTGATCCATGAGCAGAGAAGCCCGAAACGCCGTCGTGCAGGCGGCCGTGTTCCCCGACGCCAAGGGCCGCTACGGTGCTTTTGGCGGCCGCTATGTTCCGGAAACCCTGGTGCCGGCGCTCGATCGTTTGACCGAAGGCGTCAAACGCTATTTGCACAACGAGGAATTTCAAGCCGAGTTCACCCACGAATTGAAGACTTGGGTGGGCCGCCCGACCGCGCTGTCTTTTGCGCCGACCTTGAGCAAGCGCTGGGGTGCCGAAGTTTGGCTGAAGCGCGAGGATCTTGCGCATACCGGTGCGCACAAGATCAACAACGCGGTGGGACAGACGCTGCTCGCCAAACGCTTGGGAGCAAAGCGTGTGATCGCCGAGACCGGCGCCGGGCAACATGGCGTGGCGAGCGCCGCCGCCGCGGCGCGCTTGGGATTGCCCTGCGTGGTCTACATGGGGGCGGTGGACGTGGAGCGCCAAGCGCCCAACGTGGGCCGCATGCAGCTGATGGGCGCGACCGTGGTGCCGGTCACGACGGGCGAGAAAACTCTGCGGGCCGCGATCGATGAAGCGCTGCGGGACTGGGTTTCCGATCCCGACGGCACCTACTATGTGCTGGGGTCGGCGGTGGGTCCGCATCCCTATCCATACCTCGTGCGCGAACTGCAGGCCGTGATCGGCCGCGAAGCCCGGGCGCAGATGTTGGAGACCGCAGGTGGTTTGCCCGATGTTGCGGTTGCCTGCGTGGGCGGCGGCTCCAATGCCATCGGGCTGTTCCATCCGTTTCTCGGCGACGCGGTGCAGTTGCTCGGTATCGAGGCGGGCGGCCGCGGCCCCGGCCTCGGCGACAATGCGGCCTCCCTGACTTTCGGCACACCCGGCGTGCTGCAGGGGAGCTATACGCTCATTTTGCAGGACGCCTTCGGCCAGGTGCGGGAAACGCACTCCGTTTCCGCCGGCCTCGACTATTCGGGCGTCGGCCCCGAGCACGCCTATCTCATGAAGAGCGGCCGTGTCGCCTACGAATCGGCGACCGACGACGAGGCTCTCGATGCGCTCACCGAGTGCGCCAAGTGCGAAGGTATTCTGCCCGCCATCGAGACCGCGCACGCCCTCTTCGGCGCGCGCCGCTATGCCAGGGCGCATCGCGGCGCGCGGATTCTCATCGGCTGCTCCGGACGCGGCGACAAGGATATGAGCATCCTGCATCGGACCGTGCTCAAAGGCTGAGCGTGCGCCCCCGCGACAACATATCGGCAGCGATCAACGCCGCGGCGGCCCAAGGCCGGCCCGCGCTGGTCGGATTTCTCACCGCCGGATTTCCAACGCGCCGCCAATTCGCGGACAATCTCGCCGCCGTCGCGGCCGTTTGCGACGTGGTTGAAATCGGCGTCCCGTTCACCGATCCCATGGCCGATGGCTCCACGATCCAGCGTGCGAGCTTCATCGCGCTGGCTGACGGCGTCACCTTGCCGTGGATTCTGCAAGCAGTTGCCGCGTTGCCGGACACCGCGCGCGCGGCTCCCATCCTCTTGATGAGTTACCTGAACCCGTTGCTCAGCTTCGGGCTTGAAAACTTGCCGCACGCCGCGCGTCAAGCCGGCGTCGCAGGCTTCATCGTCCCCGATCTGCCGTACGAGGAAAGCGAGGACTTGAAGCGTGCGCTTGACCGGGAAGGCTTGGCGCTGGTGCAAATGGTGACTCCGGTGACGCCGGCGTCGCGGCTCGCGATGCTGTGCCGCGCGGCTCAAGGGTTTGTGTATGCCGTGACGATGACCGGCACCACCGGCAAGTCGGCCGAGGTGCCCGACCAAGTGCTCGATTACATGGATCGGGTGAAGCGCTGCTCGACGATTCCGGTGTGCGCCGGTTTCGGCATCCGCTCGCGCGCGCAGATCGCACGTTTTGCGCCGCACGTCGACGGCGTCGTGATCGGCTCGGCGCTGGTGGAAACACTGGAGCGCGGCGAAGATGTGCGCGCCTTTCTAAGCTCGCTGCGCTAGGAGCCTTAAGGATGGTTTCGTGAAGCGCGTGTACCGGGCCGCATCGCTGCTGCAAGTCGCACATGCGCGCAATGTGCTGATCACCGCGGGAATCCGCTGCGAGCTGCGCAACCAATATCTCGCCGGCGCCATGGGCGATCTGCCCATGATGGAAACCTGGCCGGAGCTCCATGTCGAGGATGCCGACGAGAAGTACGCGCTCTCGGCATTGGCGCGCGCCGCGTCCGCGGACCTTGGATCGCCGTGGATTTGCGATGAATGCCAGGCTGAGCTCGAACCGCAATTCACGTGTTGCTGGCGCTGCGGCTTCGAGCGCGGCAGCGGCAATTCGAACCCTTGAACCTCATGCAAGGGTGCATCGGCTGTGCCATCGCGCGCATCTCGCAAAGAGATTGCCGCCAGTCCCGCGATGCCGGTTCAATACCCGTTCCAGTTCAAGCGGTTAACACCTGTCAGACAAACACTGACAACACTTCGCGCAAAGTCTGAGCCGAGGTTCAGCGCGCACCCATGGCCACGGATCTCTGCACAGGTTACAAATTAAGCCGTGTTCAGTGTAACGATTACATGAACGCGTCTTAAGCCGCAGAGGATTTGCCGTCATGATCGTCGAGAGCAATAGATTTTACGAACAGATGCCGCTTGCGGCCGCCAGCCCCTTGCTTGGCGACTCGCCGGCGATGCAGCAGGTGTTCCGCCTGATCGAACGGGTGGGGCCGACGGAAGCCAGTGTTCTTCTCACCGGGGAGAGCGGTTCCGGCAAGGAACTGGCTGCGCAATCCATCCACGATAACAGTCTGCGCCGCGGCGGCCCCTTTGTCGCCATCAATTGCGGCGCGATTCCCGCAGGCCTCATCGAAGCGGAGTTGTTCGGCTACGAGAAGGGCAGCTTCACCGGCGCGGTGCGCGCGCATGCCGGGGTATTCGAGCGGGCGCAGGGCGGAACGCTGTTGCTCGACGAAGTGACGGAGATGCCGTTGGACATGCAGACCCGCCTGCTGCGGGTTCTGGAGAGCCGCAAGTTCTACCGCGTCGGCGCCAATCTCGAATTCTCGACCGACGTGCGGGTGATCGCGGCGACCAACCGCTGCCCGCTGCAGGCGGTGCAAAGCGGCCAGTTGCGCGAGGATCTGCTGTATCGTCTGGCGGTCTTTCCGGTCGCCCTGCCGCCGCTGCGCAGCCGCGGCAACGACGTGGACCTGCTGGCCGAACATTTCCTGGCGGAATTGAACCGCGAGTCGGGCACGCAAAAGAGGTTCTCGGCGCTTGCGCGCATGACCTTGAGGCAGCACACTTGGCCGGGCAATGTGCGGGAACTCAAGAATTGCATCGAGCGGGCCTTCATTCTCGCCGACCAGACGCTCGAGCTCGCGCCTCTAATTCAAAGCGCGAACTCGGCAAAAGGCGGCAATCCGGCGGGTGAGCGCCAGCGCTTGGATATCCGCGTCGGGTCGCGAATCTATGACATGGAGCGCTCGCTGATCGAAGCGACCCTCGACTATTTTCAGGGCAACAAGCGCCGCGCTGCGGATGCTTTGGGGTGCAGCTTGAAGACGTTGTATAACAAGTTGAACGGCTATTCGCAGAGCCATGAGTGCGCAAGCAGCTAGCCTTGGGCTAGGGGGGAATAAAAACGTGTCACGAGTATTGATTGCCGACGATCACGCCGTGGTTCGAGCGGGGTTCAGGCAGTTCTTGGAAGCGGATCCCACGATCAACGCGATCGGCGAGGCCTCGAGCGGCAACGAGACGCTGGACATATTGCGCCGGCAGGAATGGGACCTGGTGCTGCTCGACATCCACATGCCCGACCGCAGCGGGCTCGACATCCTGCGCCACATTCAAACCGGACATCCCACCGTGCGCGTGTTGGTCATGAGCGGGTTGCCGGAGCAGCAATATGCGGTCAACGTACTGCGCGCGGGCGCCAGCGGCTATCTGTCCAAGGACAGCGCTCCGGAAGAACTGATGAAGGCTGTGCGCACCGTGCTTGCGGGACGGCGCTATGTCAGCGCCGCGCTCGCGGAAATACTGGTCGCCGATCTCGACGGCGATCCGGACAAACCGCTTCACGCGCGGCTGTCGACCCGGGAGTTTCAGATCTTTTGCAAGCTCGCGGCGGGACGCGGTGTGTCGGACATCGCCAATGAGCTCAGCCTCAGCGTCAAGACCGTGAGCACCTACCGCAGCAGGATCTTGGAGAAGATGAGTTTCAGCGCGAACGCGGACATCACGTCTTACGCGTTGCGCAACGGCCTCATCCAATAGCTCAGGCGCCGTGAGAATCCTCCTACATAACGACCCGCGCGCCGGCCGTGAGACGCCCGTGGGGCGCCGCGCTACACTGCACCCACCGTGCATGCATCAACTGCGGAAACAATCGCGATGGCTCAGTGCCTGAGAGTCTTACTCGTGGAAGACTCGAAGGTCCTCCTGGAACGGTTGGCCGAGGCGATCAGGCAAATTCCTGATGTCGAACTCATCGGCACGGCGGACACCGAATCGGCGGCGGTCGCTGCGGTGAAGCGCGATGCGATCGATGTGGTGATTCTCGACCTGCATCTGAAACAGGGAACGGGATTCGGCGTCATGCGCGCCTTGGCGGCGACGCAATTGAAACCCCGCATCATCGTCTTGACGAACTATGATTTGCCCGAATACAAGAATGCGGCGCTGGCTCTCGGCGCGACGCATTTTCTCGATAAAGCGCGCGACTACGGCAGGCTTCCGGAAGTCCTGCACGAGCTGTGCGAAGAGCACCTCGCGAAGCATTGATGCGGGCGCGCTATGTGCGCTGGCGCACTGAGCTCTGAAGTAATGTCTACCGCTACTTCGGCAATTTCTACATGAGCACACGCTGAGCAGACTGCATTGCGCGCGCACCGCGCGCCGCTTCAGCGGAAACTCGCGGAATGTCCCGTTGGCACGCGCCTTGCTCTTATTTCTATAACAGTCGACGGCGGACTCAAGGGCCCCGCAATTGCCAAGGCTTATGTTCGTTACCCCACCATAGGAGTGCAGCGATGAATTGGGACCGTGTGCAGGGCAACTGGAAACAGCTCAAAGGCAAGGTGCAGGAAAAGTGGGGCAAGCTCACCGACGATCACGTGAATGCGATCGACGGACGCCGCGAAACATTGGCGGGCAAGCTGCAAGAGGCGTACGGCATCGGCAAAGAGGAAGCGGAACGACAGATCGATGGTTGGCAGAAATCGATTCAGGACCATGCCGACGACCGCGAGGCCGCACGCGTAGTGAACGCGAAGCGATAATTTTAGGCGGTGCCTGCCGGACTCCCGAGGGGGCTTAGTCCGCCGATTTGCCGCGACACCAGGAGGAAAACAGACGTGTTATTGAAAATTTCCAGATTGACCAAGGGCACCGCCGTTTGCGCGGCGGTGATATTCGGGGCCGCGGCATGCGCCAGTGCTCCGCCGGTCCCGCTCGAAAAGATCGCGGTCGCGAAAGCATCGCTGCAACGCGCGGAGCAAAGCGGCGCGCCGGAACTCGCGCCGGTCGAACTCGCAAACGCGCGCGACAAGCTGCAGCGCGCGGAAAAGGCCGCCGCCGACCACGACTCGCAACCTGCGACGATGTGGGCGGATCAGGCAAACGTCGACGCGCAACTCGCCGAGGCCACTGCCGAGCAGCATCGCGCGCACAAGGCCGCAATGGAATTTGACGCAAGCATGCAGGCATTGCGCCAAGAATCCCAGCGCAGCTCGCAACCCCCAACTCAATAAGGCATGACCATGAACGCGAAAATATTTACTGGACTGGGGCTGACGCTGGTTCTCTGCGCGTGCGCCTCCACCCCTCAGCCGAACGAGGCGCTGTTGAGCGCCCGCGCCGCGGTACAAACGGCGGCAGCGGATCCCAACGTAGCCCTGTATGCGGCGTTGGATCTCGAGGCCGCGAGGAAGGACCTCGACGTGGCGGAGCAGGCCGCAATTCATCACCAGGATGCCGAGATTGCGCAGCCGGCCTACATGGCCTCGCAAACGGCGCGCCTCGCACAGGCGCGTGGGGACGCAAAGGCCGACAACGCGAGAGTTGCACAAGGGCAGCAGGAGCGGGATCGGATTCAGTTGGCGGCGCGCACCCGCGAAGTCAATACGGTGGTCGCACAGCGCGATCAGGCGGCGGCGCAACGCGATCAGGCGGCAGCGGAGCGCGATCAGGCCACCGACCAAGCGGCGCGGCTGCAGGCCGAGATCGACAAACTCAAGGCAACGCCCACATCGCGCGGTCTCGTGTTGACTCTGGGCGACGTGTTATTCGATACGGGCAGGGCGCAGTTGAATCCGGGAGCGGCATTCAAGCTGGATCAACTCGCGCAGTTTCTCATTGAGCATCCGGAGCGCCGCGTGCAAATCGACGGGTTTACCGACAGCATAGGCTCGGACGCCTACAATCAGGATCTTTCGGAGCGCCGTGCCGAGGCCGTCAAGGCCGCGCTGGTGCTGCGCGGCGTCGACCCGAGCCATATCGGCACCGAAGGCTATGGCAAGGGATATCCCGTGGCCAGCAACTCGGAGTCGGGCGGACGGCAATTGAACCGGCGCGTGGAAGTCGTGATCGGCAATGACAACTCGGCCATCGCGCCGCGGAGCTGATGCGAGTTTGGGTTCGGATGGTTCTCGTCCCGCGCCGGTCTGGAAAAACCGGCGCGGGCTTTAAGTTCGGGCCACGGCGCTCAGCCGCCGATCGCGGATGCCATATCCGTCGGCAGCATTCTATCCAAGGGAATCAGCGCGGTGACGACGGTGCCCGCCGGGTCCACGCTGCGTATCTCCCAGGTGCCCCCCAATGCAGTGATTCGATGCCGCATGGCTGTCAAGCCGTGAGAGGTGGCGGTTTGCAGGCGGTTGGCGGCGATTCCCTTGCCGTCATCGGAAATCCGTAAGGTCAGTGCTTTCTCGTTGATCTCGATGGTGAGATCCGCGGACGATGCCTCGGCGTGCTTCAAGATATTCGTCATCGCCTCCTGGGCGACCCGAAACACTCCAATCGCTGCGTCCGGGTGGAATTTCATTTCCGCGTCCGGAATCTGCTCGCTGCAGGAGAGCCCCGAGCGCCGGCAGGTTTCTTTGAACTGCCAGCGCAGTGCGGCAAAAAGGCCCATGTTATCGAGCAGCGTGGGGCGCAATTCCTCCACCACGCGCCGCTTCAAGTCCACGCCGGCGCTCAAGTATTCGTGAATGCGTTTGAAGCGCTGTTCGATGGAAGGATCGCTCGTCGGCAGGCGTTGCTGCAGCCATGAGACGTCCATGCGCGCCGCGACCAGGAGCCCCCCCAGCTCGTCGTGCAGCTCGCGCGACAGGGCGGATTTCTCTTGCTCCGACACCCCCTGCAAGTGGGTCGAGAGGGCCGTCAACTCCGCGGTACGCAGAGTGGCCTGTTTTTCGAGCTCCTCTTTCTGATCCCGCAATTCCCCTGCCTGCCTGCCGCGGCGCCGCATGTCGTCATACGTCAGCCGCGTCGCCAACAGCACGAGTGCGATGTCGATGAGCGCCCCGACGGCGGTGATCCAGCGCGTCAGCTCAAGCTGAGATTGCCATTGCTCGGTCGCTGCGAGAACCTCGCGCGTCTCGTTCTGCAGCAATCCGCCGACGAAATTAACGATCCGCTCCATCCCCTTCTCACCCGCGTCAATGCGGTCCGGAGCGAGCGGCGCCGCAGCATTCTGTTTTCGCAGCGCAATCGTGTCCGCCAAGGCAGCGAGTTCTTGCTCCGTCAATTGCTTGAGCACGAGGATATCGCCGCCGGTGTCGTGTCCCGAATTGAAGCTCGCCCGAACGCGATCGAGCGCGGGAAAAACCTTGCCGGTACTGTCCGTATAAAGCTGTAGGTAGGAGCTCTCGCCGGTCAATAAAAAGCCGCGCTGGCGGGACTCAGCCTCGGCTATGTGCGCCAGGAATTCGCTCAAAGCCCGCTGCCGCAGTTGCAGGTTATGCACCCGCTCATCGATTGAATTGAGGCGCGATTGCGCGGCCGCGGCGAGAAAAATCGGACCCACGAGAAAGCAGAGCAGAATCAAAGGCGTTAAGACGATGTGCTTGCGCCCGATCTCGCCAAGTTCCTGGCCCGATAATTTCATGTAACAATGTCCGCCGCTCTTAAGGAGTCTAGCATGTGGGCTTATTCCTACATGAAACCCTGTTGAGGGCCGATGGGACCGATCCCAGGCAAGCGCTAACCTTATCTTCTTACAGGAGAAAAACCCATGGAAACGACCTTTGACCCGGCCGCTGACAAAGCCAGCAGCTCCGGGCGGCGCCTGATGAATGATGCGAGCGACAGCGTGAACAATATCAAGACAGTGGCCTCGGGCGAGATCAAGAGTTTGATCGCGGACGTCGAGGACTTGGTTGCGCGCATCGCGGATCTGAAAGATGCGGATGTCGTGAGAGTGCGCAATAAGGTGATGCGCGCCATGGACGCGGCGAAAGAAGGTTTGGCCGGGGGGGCCGATACGCTCAAGCGCCAGGCGCAGCGCGTGGCGAGCGGTGCGGATGACTACGTGCGTGAGAGTCCGTGGGCTGCGGTGGGCGTTGCCGCTGTGGTCGGAGCGGTCGTCGGTATCCTAGTCTCGCGCCGTTCATAAGGCGCCCCCGTGCGGCTGCTGTGGTCACTGCCCAAGGCGGCGCCCGCGTTGCTGCGCCATCTGGCCGCCTACGCCGAATTAGCCGCCTACGATCTTAAGCGCTCGCAGCGCGAGATCTCAGCGAATATCGCGGTATCCGTGGTGGCCTTGGTGAGCGTGTTTTTTGCGGTTCTCATGGGTTGCGCGACGGTCGTCGCGATCACCTGGGACACGCCGCAGCGGGTTCCCGCAATCGAATGGATGGGCGGCGGCTTTCTGCTGGTGGCCGTCATCGCGTTGTTCTACCGGGCGAGCCTTAAGCGCGGCCAGGCGCCGTTCTTGGATTCGGTGCGTCGCGCCTGGGAGGAGGATCGCGTGATTCTCGAGCGGATCCTGTCGGACAATGACTAGCTCCAACCCCAGCGAGCGCGAGCGGGCGGCACGCGACGCGATTCTGCTGCGGCTGGCGCAGTCGCGCGCCGAGATTCGCAGTGTGCTCGATCCTCCGCCCGATGAGCACGGCGGTTCCAGGTCGGCTTCCGGCGGCCTGCCGGGAGGCTTCCCGCGCAGCCGCACCATGCAAATGCTCATGAGCGGGCGCGGCCTCGGCGCGGCGGGCGCGGTCTTGGGCGGCCTCTTCATCGCGCGCCCCTCGCTTCTGTGGCGGCTCATCCGCTTGGTGCCTGCCGGCGCGGTGTCGCGCATCTTGATCACGCGGGCCCTTGCCGCCCTGCGGGCCAAGCCGCCTTAAGGCTCCTGGCATCGGCGGCAGGTAGCGCGCTTGCCAAAGGACGACCATGAATTGGCGCGAGATAGAAGCACGCTGGTTCGAGTATCTGCCGCTGGCGAAACGGCGCTGGCTCGCACTCGGCGATGAGCAATTGGACCTCATCAAGGGCAGCCGCCCGGTGCTGTCCGAACAGCTTCAAGCGAGCTACGGCGTCTCGGGTGAGGATGCGGAGCTGGAAATCGACCGATGGTGCAACACCTTCGGCGATGAAGAGCCGGAGCCCCACGGTTCGGAACCCCCGCCCGCCGACGCTTCTTCGGCCAACCGAGGGCCGGAGGATCGCCTGCCGTTGCGACGGCGCACCAATCCGTATCGCTAACGCTCACCCGAGCGTGATGCGCACGTAGTGATACGAGGCGTCGTCCGTGAGGCCAACATCGCAGGGCGTGCCTGGAATTTCCTTTTCATCGAGCGATGCGCGGGCTATTCCCCGGCTGACGCCATGCGGGTTCTCCACCGCGATGTGATAGCGCGACGAACCGAACTTGTAGGTGACCTCGAATCCCTGCCACGCACGCGGTATGCAGGGACTGATCCTGAGCACCGTTCCGCGCAAATTGATTCCGAGAATGCCCTCCATCGCGGTGCGGTACATCCAGCCTGCCGAACCCGTGTACCAGGTCCAACCGCCCCTCCCGATGTGCGGTGCAGCCGAATACAAATCCGCACACGCGACATAGGGCTCAACCTTGTAGCGGTAAATTCCCGCGCGCGTACTCGCATGATTGATGGGGTTCAGCAAAGAAAATAGCTCGCCCGCGCGATCGCCATCCCCGAGCAGCGCAAAAGCCAGCGTGGACCACATCGAGGCGTGGGTGTATTGCCCGCCGTTCTCGCGCAGGCCGGGCGGGTAGGCCTTGATGTAGCCCGGGTCGTGCCGGGTGTGATCGAAGGGCGGGGTGAACAACAGCACCAGACCGTCGCTGCGGCTGACGAGCTGAGTGCTCACCGCCGACATCGCGCGAATCGCGCGCGCGGGCTCCGCGGCGCCGGATATGACGGCCCAGGACTGGGCAATCGAGTCGATGCGGCACTCCTCGCTCGAGACCGATCCTAAGGGGGTGCCGTCGTCGAAATAACCGCGCCGATACCAGTCGCCGTCCCAGGCTTCGCGTTCGATGGCCTGCTGCAGGGCGAAGGCGTGTTTGCGCCAGAACGCCGCTTTGTCGGAGTCGCCCCGCCGTTCGGCGAGCGGCGCAAATCGGGAGAGCGCCGAATGCAGAAACCAGCCGAGCCAAACGCTCTCGCCGTGGCCGCCCACTCCCACTCGGTTCATGCCGTCGTTCCAATCGCCTGTGCCGAACAGGGGGAGTCCGTGCGAACCAATGAGAAGACTCGAATCGAGCGCTCGAACGCAGTGTTCGTACAAGGGTGCGGTCTCCGTGGTCGCGGCCGGAGCCGAGAAGACTTCCTGGGTGCCGGCCGGGAGCGGGCCGCCTTCGAGGAACGCCAGGGGCGTATCGAGCAAGGCATGATCCTGCGTCACGTCGAGATAATGGGCCACCACGTAAGGCAGCCAGATGCGATTATCGGAAATCCGGGTCTTTACCCCCTGGCCGGAGGTGGGAAGCCACCAGTGCTGCACGTCGCCGGCCGCAAACTGGCGCAAGGCCGCGCGTAGAATGTGCTCGCGTGCGAGCGCCGGCCGCGCCACGCACAGCGCCATGACATCCTGCAATTGATCGCGAAACCCATAGGCGCCGCTCGTTTGATAGAACGCCGAGCGCGCCCACAAGCGGCAAACCAACGTTTGATAGAGCAGCCATCCGTTGAGCAGCACATCCATGGATCGGTCGGGCGTTTTCACTTGAAGGACGCCGAGGGTCTGATCCCAGTAATCGGTGACGGTTTTCAGAACCGCATCGAGATCGGCAGTCCGATAGCGCTTGAGCAGGGAGAGGGCGTCGCCTTTCGACGCCTCTTGACCCAAAATCAGCACGAATTCGCTGTGCTCGCCCGGCCGCAAGCTGAACTGCGTTTGCATCGCACCGCAGGGATCCAATCCGCCGCCGATCCGATTGGACAATCGGCTGGGCCCCAAGAGCGCAGCGGGTTCCGCCAGGGATCCGTGACGGCCGATGAATTCCGCCCGGTCGCCGCTCAAGGTCTGTTGCCGGCCGCCCATGTCCATGAAGGCGACGCGCGCATGGAATTCCAAGCTCCAGGGATTGCGCGCGGTCAGCGCGGAGGTTTCCGAGTCGATCTCCGTGATGATGAACGGCGCCGTGCGGCTGCGCTGGTTTCCGAGTATCCACTCCACGTAATGAGTGATCGATAGCTGCCGCGTATCGCCGGAGCGATTGACGATTTTGAGCCGCGATATCTTGAGCGGATCCTCGAGGGGCACGAATTGCAGGAGCTCGAGGGAGATTCCATGGGAGGCATGCTCGAACCGGCTATAGCCGAAGCCATGACGGACCACATACGGATCGGTTTGCTCCCGAATCGGCAGCGGGGTTGCGCTCCAGAGTTCGCCGTTGGCCTCGTCGCGGATGTAGATCACCTCGGCCGGACTGTTGCTGACGGGATCGTTCGACCACGGGCTCAGCTGATTTTCCCGCGCATTCATCGACCACGTGCTGCCGGCCCCGTCCGCCGACACCAGAAATCCGAACTGCGGATTCGCGATCACGTTGACCCAGGGGGCCGGCGTCCATTGATCGCCCTCGAGCACCGTGACGTACTCGCGCCCGGCCGCGGCAAAACCGCCGAAGCCGTTGAAGAACTCGAGCGCCGGAACGCTGCGCGGCGTGTCGGTGCGCGTATGCGCATCCCGATTCTTGAGCTGCCGGCGCGGCACCGGCTCCGGCTCGCGCAGCCGCGCCAGCTGGTCGCTCAGGCGGCCCAGCCGCGCCACGAAGATCGCGCGCGCCGCGGTGTGCAGCAAGTCGCGGCTGGACTGCGGCATCGTGTCGCTGCGCAGCGAAAACACATTACCGCGGCCCGGCCCATCCTCGTCGCGCGTGCGCGTTTGCGAAATCCGGATCGCGGCATCCAGCGCCTGCTGCAATTCGGCCGCGTAGGAAGGTGGGTGATCATTGAGGATGACGAGATCGACCGCCAATCGCTTCAGGCGCCAGTACTCATGCGCACGCAGCAGTTGCTTGACGATTTCAAGATCGGCTTCGTCATCGATGCGCACCAGCACGATGGGAAGATCGCCGGAAATACCGAACGACCATAATACAGACGGGCCCAGCTGGTTCTTGCTCAAGGTCTCGCGCGAAGCGCGCAGCGATGCATCGGAATACAGGACCCGGTTGGCGATGCGCTGGAATTGCTGCGCCTCGTCGAAGTCGACTCCCAAGTAGCGCAGCTGCACCTGAGCTTGGGTCCACGACAGCGTTTTGGTCCGCTCGAACGCTGCCATGTCGCGATGCTTGTCTGCCAATGCCAGCGCATGCGCGCGGCTGTCGGCCACGCCGCTCCAAAAGGCGACGCGCGCAGTCGCGCCGGGTGCCAGCCGCACGCGGCGCCGCAACGCCAGCACGGGATCGAGCACGGTTCCTGTGGTATTCGACAGGGGTCTCGCGTCCACGATGGAGACCGCGTTGCGAAGATCGTGACCCCTTCCGAGGAAGCGCGCCCGATCGGTCTCGAATTGCAGGCCGCCGACGGCCTCTCCTTCGAGAGCGCTGACGTGAAACAGCCACAGCTCTCGCTCGTCGGGTTCCCGCGTCCGGCGTGTGGCGAGCAGCGTGCCGCCGTCGGCGATGAATTCGGTTTGCACGAACATTTTGGAGAATGCCGGGTGAGCGGAGTCCGCCGCCGGGGTCGCCAACACCACCTCCGAATAGGTCGTCAACTCGATTTCGCGCACCCGATTGCCGTTGTTGGTAATGGAGACGCGCCGCACCTCGGCGTCGTCTTCGGGCGAAACCAGTATCTCGGTGGCGGTGATAATCGGACCGTCCTCGCGGATGATTTCCGCGCGATCCTCGAAAAACGCGACCTCGTAGCTGTCGGGCTCTCGGCCGACGGGCTGGTAACCGGCCGACCACACTTGCCCGTTCGCGACGTCTCGCAGGAATACGAAGAAGCCCCACGGATCCGCCGTGGGGTCCTCGCGCCAGCGGGTGACGGCGAGGTCCCGCCAGCGGCTGTAGCCCGAGCCGGCCGCGGTGATCATGACGGAGTAGTTGCCGTTGGCGAGCAGATGCGTGCGCGGCGCCACGTGATGCGGGGAATTGAAGCGCCGCGGAACGGCGGCCGCCAACTCGCGCACCTCGGGCGTCGCGTGCACGTCGTCGAATCCGGGCGGCGACAGATCCGATTCGGGGGGAGTTCTCTCCTGCAGCAAGAGTTCCGTCGCCTGAATCATCGAATCCGCATGAAACCGTTCGCGCACCACGCCCCCCTGCAGCACATTGGCGATCGACACCAGGATCATTCCCTGATGATGCGCCATATAGGCCCGCACCGGCACGACGGTCTTGCCCTCGGGCAATCGCGCCGGGGTAAAATCGAGCGCATCGTACCAGCCGAAGCGGCCCCGCGCGCCGAGCGTTTCCAGGCGCTCGAAATTGAGGACGGCCGCCTTGGGATCGATCATCGCCGCGAGTGCGGTGGCATAGGGCGCGACCACCGCTTCATCGCCCAATCCCCGCTGCAACCCTAAGCCCGGCACGCCGAAGTTCGAATATTGATAGGTCAATTCGCGATCGCGCGCGTTGAACGCCGATTCGGATATTCCCCAGGGGAGACTGCGCTCCGCGCCGTATTGGATTTGCCGCCGCACGATCAGATGCGAGGTCCGGCCGAGCACGCTGCCGGCGGGCTCGATCATGACGAGGACGGGCATCAGATACTCGAACATGGAACCCGACCACGACAGCAGCGCGGAGCCCCGGTCGATGGGAGTCAGCAGGCGCCCGAGGCGGAACCAGTGGCGCACCGGCAGATCGCCTTTGGCGATGGCAAAAAAACTTGCCAGGCGCGCCTCGGAGGCCAGCAGGTCGTAGCAGCTCGGGTCCGGGACGCGCTCCGCCGCTCGATATCCGATCGACAGCAATTGGCGCTCCGGCTCGATCAAAAAGCCGAATTCCATGGTGAGCGCGAAGCTCTTGGCACGCCTCGCGAGCGCTTCGATGCGCGCGTCGAGTTCGCCGGCCGCGGCGCCCTCGATACGCTCGTCCCGCGCCTGGCTTGCCACATTGGCGCGCAGCATTTCAGACCATTTGAGCAGCGGCGCATTGCTGCCTTCGCCGCGCTCATCCGTCAGAGCCTGCGCGAGGTCGCCGATAATCTCCGCCTGTTCGTGCAGCGCCGCAAGATTCGCCGCGGCGTTCGGCGCCGAGCCGCCGATGTTGCGGAACGACGCGCGCAGCGCCGCCAAGGCGGCATCGAGCTGCAACGGCGAGACGCCGTAGTTGCGCCGGTCATCGTTCAAGGCCAGCGCAAAATTCTGCATCTGCTCGACTGTATCCTCGATGCCGCGCATGCAGGCCGGCCCAACTGCCGGTTGGCCGCGCCAATCCGCGCAGGCGCCCGCGAGCGCGAACAGATGGCCGGCAAAATTTCCGCTGTCGACGGTGGAGATATAGCGGGGATCAAGCGGCCGCAGATCGTGGGTGTCATACCAGTTGTAGAGATGTCCGCGATACTTTTCCAGTTTATCCAGCGTCGCAAACGTGGCCTCGAGCCGCTCCACGGCGTCGAGCGTGCCTATCCAGCCGAAGTCGCGGGCCGCCGCGACGGAGAGCAGATATAGGCCGATATTGGTCGGGGAGGTGCGGTTCGCGATCACCGCATTCGGCACTTCCTGGAAATTATCGGGCGGCAGCATGTTCTGCTTCGGCGTCACGAAGGTATCGAAGTAGCTCCAGGTCTGGCGGGCAATCGTGCGCAGCCGGTGCCGGTCGGCGTCGGTCAGCGGCTCCAGGCGGGCCTCGCGCGCGGGCAAGCTCACGTAGCGGGCGACGAGCGGTGCGCCGATCCAGGTCAGCAACAGTGCCGCGGCAATCCACGGCAATCCGTGGCTCGGGACGAACACCAGGAGAAACGCCGCCAAACACAGCAACAGGCCGCCGGACATGCGGCGGTAGAAGCCGAACCCGGTGGAGGATGCGCCGATCTTTGATTGCGCCGCCGTGGTCCATTCCAGCAAATTGCGCCGGGTGATGCTGATTCGAGACAGCGTGCGCACGATGGCGTCCAGCATGAGCCACGCTTGATCGGCAAAGAAAATCACACGCAGCGCGATCAAGGACAGGGATTGCCGCAAATCCGCGAGCAGGCCCGAGTAATAGCTGGGGCTTACCATGTCGGTCAGCCGCGGCATCAGGCGAACGGCGAGCGGAATGAGCACCGGCAGCGCCAGCGTCGCGAGCAGGAACAGGCTCCAGACAAGCGGCTTCCCGCCCGTCCAGCACAGCGCGAGCGCCAAAAAGCCCGCGGGCGCCAGCAAGGAGCGGCGCAGGTTGTCGAGCATTTTCCAGCGGCCGAGAGCGGGAACCGCGGCATGCAAGCCCACGATCCAGGGCAGCAATTGCCAGTCGCCGCGCGTCCAGCGATGCTGCCGCGCGGCGGCTACGTCGTAGCGCGATGGATATTCCTCGACGACCTCGACGTCCGAAGCGAGTCCGCAGCGCGCGTAAATGCCCTCGAACAAGTCGTGACTCAAGAGGCGGTTTTCGCCGACGCGTCCGTCGAGCGTCGTTTCAAACGTGGTGACATCGTAAATGCCCTTGCCCGTATAGGAGCCCTCGCCGAACATGTCCTGGTAGACGTCCGACACCGCGAATGCATAGGGATCGATGCCGCTCGGTCCGGAAAACACGCTTTGAAACATCGAGGCCTCATGGCTGACCGGCAGCGACGGCGTCACGCGCGGCTGCAGAATCCCGTAGCCCGCGATGACGCGCCGCCCCGCGGCATCGAGCACCGGTTTATTCAGCGGGTGCGCCATTTTGCCGATGAGGGCGAGCGCCGCGCCGCGCGGCAAGCGTGTATCGGCATCCAGGCTGATGACATAGCGCACGCCGCGGGGGACGTGGAGTGCCCCGCCGTCCGGCGCAATGAAGCTCGTGTCGCGCGCGCCGCGCAGCAGCTGATTGAACTCATGCAGTTTGCCGCGCTTGCGCTCCCATCCCATCCAGCAGCCTTGGCTCTCGTTCCACATGCGCCGCCGATGCAGCAGCAGGAAGCGGTCTTCGCCATGAGTCTTCGCGTGAGCCTTGTTCAAGCGGGCAATTCCGGCGGCGGCGGCGCCAAGCAGGGCCTCGTCCCCCGCAACGGACTCAGAGTCGGCGTCCGGAAAATCCGAGAGCAGCGCATAGCGAATGTCGCCGCTCTGTGTCGCGAGATAGTGGACTTCGAGGCTTCTCAGCTGGGTCTCGATGTCCGCGACGTGGGTTATGAGCACGGGTATGGCGACGACGGTGCGCAGCTCCGCGGGCACGCCGTCGAGCAGTTCCAATCCCGGCAGCACACTGGGGGTGCAGAAATGAGTCACCCAGAGATTGACCACGGCGGTGCCGATATCGGAGGCGGCGAGCAGTGCGAGCAGCACGATCGCCGCACTGACGTAAGGATTGTGGTGCGGCGGGCCGCCCAGCCAGATATAAAAGGCGGCGGTGGCCGCAGCGCAGGTGAGCGCAATCGCGGCGACGTAACCCGATACGCCGGCGGCTCGGGTAGAGCGCGCCAGCCGCTGACTCCAGGGGATGCGATACTCAAGTTCGCGCTCGAACTCGCGGCGGCCGGCCGACACCAGGTAATAGCCGGGCTCGGATTCCGGCGCGTGCTGCATGGCCGCGGAATCGCCCGCCTTCATGCGCAGGGCTGCGCGCTCCGCGGCGTTCAAGGCGCCGCGTGCGACCTCGAGTTCAGTATGGGGTGAGCGGCGCGCCAGATCCTCGATGGCGTGCCGATACAGATCGCGGCTGGCGAAATCGAAGGAGGCGAATCGGCTCCGCTCGCGCAGCAGTTCGTCGACGAGGCTGACTCTCTCGAAGAATTTCGCCCAGTCAACCGAGGAAATGAGCCGCAAACTGGTGATGACGTTGCGGACGCTGACGTTGGCGGCGCCTTGGCGCTGATGCTCTGCATGCACGATCTCGTCCGCCGTCGTCTTCTGCGCCGCGAGCCTCGAGTGCAGCCACTGCAAAGCGGGTGTGGTTGCGGGGTCGTGATCGCGCAGGCGCTGGAATAGCTGCGCCGCGAACACGTTCGGCAACGAATCCGGCTCGAACGTGCGCAGCGCCGCGTTCTGCGGCGCCGGGCCGGCCTCGCTCGGCAGCAGCGTGTCGGCCAAGGCATCCGCCTGGCCGCGCAGATTGAGGCGATAGACGATGCCGGCGGCCAATCTGCTCAGATTGTCGATCAGCACCACCCGCAAGGTAATGGCGATCGCCCACAACTCGCCGATGGTGAGAGGCTGCACGCGCTGATACGCGCGGCAAAATCGATACAACGTATCCAGTTCAAAACGGTTGTCGCTGTGTGCAATGATGTTCCAGGCGATCCCGTACACTCGCGGATAGCCGCGCAAGGGGCCGTTCGCGAGCTTCGGCAGCTGCTTGTAATACTTCGCGGGAAGGTCGCGGCGGATCGCGCGGATGTGTTCATCCACGATGTAGTAATTGTCCACCAGCCATTCTGCCGCCGGCGTCACCGCTTGAGATTCGCGCATCCCGGCGATCAACTTGTGATAAGCCGCGTTGAGGCTGCCGGCATTGGCGCGCAGACGCCCGTGCAGAGACACGCCGGTGGCTGCCGACGGCAGAATCTCCTGGGTCTTCGCTAAAGTCTCTGCGTAGTGTTCGAGTCTTTCGACGCTGAAGAGCTCAGCGGAAATCGGCTCGTCAAGCTCGGATGGTTTTCCCAACTGCGCACGCCCTAGCCGGCGGGAGCGGTAATGCTTCAAAGGCACCTCATCGATCGATATGCGGGTTGAGGATACCGTACAAACTGCCGGGGAAGCAGCCTTTGTAACTCTTACAGATCCTCACGGGTTGAGACGCCAGATGGAGAGATTCAGCGTCACGCCGAAGCTCACCCAAATCAAGTAAGGCGCCAACAGCCACGCGGCGCCCGCGCGCACCGCAAGAAATTCGCGAAACGTCCAAACGATCGCCAGCCACAAGGCCACCGCGATGAATAGGCCGGCGCCGATGTTCTTCGCGCCGAAAAATAGCGGTGCCCACAGCGCGTTGAGCAGCAGCTGGACTGCATAGGCTAAGAGCGCGGCGGCGTGCTTGCGGTGATAGCGCTCGGGCCAGATCAGCCACACCGCGGTCCCCATCAGCACATACAGCAGCGCCCAAACCGGGCCGAACCAACCGTCGGGAGGCGCCCAAGCCGGCTTCGACAGCATGGCGTACCACGCGGCGGCCTTCGCCGATCCGCCGGGCGAGAAAATCGCGCCGATCGCGCCCGCGCCGAGCGCGAGTCCGATCAGCCCCAAGAGGGCCAGCCAATTCGGCCGCGAATTGCGGCCGCGATAGCTTCTCGAGCTCTCGATGGGAATTCTCATTCGATCTGCCGCTTCGATGCCCGGTACCAAACGAACAAAACGATGGCCGCGGCCATTTGCAGCCACCCGAACCAGCGGAACGGCGCCACGAACGCCACCCACCCCAATCCGGAAAGCCAGAGGAAGCCCGCGGTGATTGCAATATCCCGCCGATAGCTGGAATGCCGCAATTCGCGGCGCAATTCCGCCATGGCGGGGTAGTCCACCTGCCGCCGCAAGCGGCCTTCCGAGGCTTCGCGCACCGCGGTCTGGAACAGTTGCGGCAACTGCTGCAAAGCCTCGACCGTGTCCGGCAGCTGCGCGCGCATGCGTTTCAGCACGGCGCGCGGACTCATCCGCTCGCGCATCCATTGCTTGAGGATCGGCTGCGCGGTTTTCCAAAGATCGAGCTCGGGATACAGCTCGCGGCCCAGCCCTTCGATGTTGAACAGCGTCTTCTGCAACAGGATCAGCTGCGGCTGCACCTGCATGTCGAAGCGCCGCGCGGTTTCGAAGAGCCGCAGCAGCACTTGGGCGAATGAAATTTCCTTGAGCGGTTTATTGAATATCGGTTCGCACACCGTACGCACGGCGGATTCGAGCTCATCGACCCGGGTCCCCTTGGGCACCCAGCCGGACTCGACATGCAGAGCCGCGACCCTGGCATAGTCGCGTTCGAAGAACGCCATGAAGTTTTCCGCGAGGTAATGTTGGTCGCGGGGCTTGAGGGTGCCGACGATGCCGAAATCGACCGCGGCGTAGCGCGGATTCTCGGGGTCGTCTATCTGCACGAAGATGTTCCCGGGATGCATGTCGGCGTGGAAGAAATTGTGTCTGAAGACCTGGGTGAAAAAAATCTCCACGCCGTTTTCCGCCAATTTGGCGATGTTGGCGCCGCGCGCCCGCAACTCATCGATGCGGCTCACGATGATGCCGTGGATGCGTTCCATGACCATGACGTTGACGCGGCAGTAATCCCAATGGACGGCGGGAACGTACAGGAGGTTCGAGCCCGCGAAATTGCGTTTCAACTGCGCTGCGTTGCCCGCCTCCCGCAGAAGATCCAGTTCATCGAGGATGGTCTTGCGATACTCGAACACGAGTTCAATCGGACGCAGCCGCCGCGCTTCCGGCCAATACTCGTCCGCGAGTACCGCGAGCGCCTGCAGCACTTCGAGATCGCGTTCGATGACTTCATGCATCCCCGGTCGCAGTATCTTGACGACCACCTCTTCACCGCTCTTGAGCGCCGCCACGTGCACCTGCGCGATCGATGCGGCGGCCAGCGGGGTCTCCTCGAAGCTTCTGAAGATATCGTGCAACGGCCGGCCGAACGCCTGCTCGATGGTCGCCACCGCGACGGAGCTCGCGAATGGCGGCACGCGGTCCTGAAGCTTTGCCAGCTCATCGGCGATATCGAGCGGCAAGAGGTCGCGGCGCGTCGAGACCGCTTGGCCGAACTTCACGAAGATCGGCCCGAGCTCCTCGAGGGCGAGGCGCAGGCGTTCGCCGCGCGTGACGCCGCCGCTCAACTGAAACCAGGTCCAGGGCGAGAGATAGAAAAAGAACCGGAACGGCCGATACAGATGGGTCGCCCGTACGAAATCATCCAAGCCGTGGCGGACCAGCGCGCGCTGGATCTCGAGCAGCCGCACGGCAACGCGCAGCCGCATCATGTGTCCTTCAACCGCTGCTCGAGCCGCGCGAGCCTGGCCGCAACGCGATCGGCCGCTTCGCGCGCCTGATCGACACCCTGCAGGTACTCTTCCAGCTCCGGCTTGTTGACGAGATCTCGGCTTTCCTCTTGCAGATATTCGGCGAGGTTCTCCCCGGCGGTGCGGCCGGTTTTGCGCGCCCATGCGAGCGCAGCGAGCGCAAATTGCGACATCCGCCGTGCCGGCATGTCGCCGACCAGCCGGGACAATTCCTCTTCGAAATCCGGACGCGCTGCGGCGATGAGCTCCCGGTAGCGGGCGGCAATCTCCGCATCGCCGCGGATTTGCAGGGCCGCGCGGCCCTGCGAATTCATGCCGTTCTTCAAGAGTTCAAAGAGGGCGAGCGGCGCTCCCGAAATGCAGGCGTCCGCCGCGCTCTCGCCGCCCGTCACGAGCGCAAGTCTGCCGGCGCACACCTCGGCCCGGATGCTCTTGAGGCCGTCGATATCGATCTGCAGCGACGTGCCGTTCAAACGGCGTGCGGCGGCTGCGGCCTCTGCCGATTGCTCAATGTTCCGATTCAGTAGCGCTTCCACGGACGCAAGCCATGCGGGGGTCGCCGGCATGTCAGATTTTGTAGCCGCGGTGCAGGGCGACGATGCCGCCGGTCAAATTATGGTAGCGCGCCTGCGCAAATCCGGCGCTTCGCAGCATCTCGAGCAAGGTCTCTTGATCGGGGTGCATGCGGATGGATTCCGCCAAATATCGATAGCTGGCGGCATCTTCCGCGACCATCCGGCCGAGCAGCGGCAATATATTGAAAGAATAGGCGTCGTACAGCGGCTTTAAGCCCTTGGCCAGCGGCGTCGAAAATTCCAAAACCAGCAATTGGCCGCCTGGTCTCAACACCCGGTACATTGACTTGAGCGCGGCGGCCTTGTCGGTCACGTTGCGCAGGCCAAAGCCGATGGTGACGCAATCGAAGGAATCATCGGCGAAGGGCAGGCGCTCCGCATCGGCGACCAGACACTCGACATTCCCCACATGGCCGGCATCGAGCAGCCGATCGCGGCCGACTTCCAGCATGCGCGGATTGATGTCCGACAAGACGACCCGGCCGTGCTTGCCGACCTGCCGCAAAAGTCCCAGCGCGAGATCCCCGGTGCCGCCCGCGACGTCGAGCGCGTGCTGACCGGGCTTCAATCCGGTGAGAGACAAGGTGAAGCGCTTCCAAAGCCGATGTACGCCGAACGACATCAAGTCGTTCATGACGTCATATTTGCGCGCCACCGACTCGAACACCCCACGGACCCGCTCGGCTTTCTCGGCAACGGGCACTTTTTCAAATCCAAAATCGACTGTGCGGTCCGAGATCTTCATGGCGCTCCTTGAGTGTGGGCGCATTGTAGCCGACTGCGGCGTCCCCCTTAGGGTCCGGGAGCGCCCTTGCGCGCGATTCCCGCCGCCGCGCAGCGTTCGAGATAGCGCGCCCAGTTTGCCGCCAGACCTAACCCGAGTTCGTGCAGCAGCGTCCAGGAATAAAGTCCGGTGTTGTGGCCGTCATCGAAGAGGAGGCGCAGCGCATAATTGCCCACGGGCTCGACCCCGCTGATGCCCACGTTCTCCTTGCCGGTCTGCAGTACGCCCTCGCCGCCGCCGTGGCCGCGAACCTCGGCGGAGGGCGAGAATACGCGCAGGTACTCGAACGGCAGCTCGAAGCGCGTGCCGTCATCGAAGCGCACGTCGAGTAGGCGCGACTCGGTGCGTAGCTTGATCTCCGTGGGCTGCGGCATGCTTGGGCTCGCGCTACAAGATATACCGCGATAGATCTTGGTCGCGCGCGAGGTCGCCCAGGCTGGCCTCGACATATTCCCGGTTGATGACGACGCGAGTGCCGCTGCGATCGGCGGCATCGAAGGACACGGTTTCCAACAGCCGTTCCATGACGGTATGCAGGCGGCGCGCGCCGATGTTCTCGGTTTTCTCATTCACTTCGAACGCCACTTCGGCGAGCCGCTGCACACCGGAATCCTCGAACAAGAGCTCGACGCCCTCGGTGGCCAGCAGCGCCGTATATTGGCGGCAGAGCGAGGCATCGGGTTCGGTCAATATACGCACGAAATCCTTGACCACCAGAGGCTCGAGTTCGACGCGAATCGGCAGCCGGCCCTGCAATTCGGGGATGAGATCGGACGGCTTCGACATGTGGAAAGCGCCCGATGCGATGAACAAGACATGATCGGTCTTGACCGTGCCGTACTTGGTGTTGACGGTGCAGCCTTCGACCAGCGGCAGAAGATCGCGCTGCACGCCTTCGCGCGACACATCGGCTCCCATGGTTTCCTGCCGGCGGGCGATCTTGTCGATTTCGTCGATGAACACGATGCCGTTTTGCTCGGCATTCTCGACCGCGCGAACCTTGAGCTCTTCCTCATTGATGATTTTCGATGCTTCCTCGTCGACCAAGAGCTTCAAGGCATCCTTGATCTTGAGCTTGCGCGTGCGCGTGCGGCCTCCCCCCAAGTTCTGGAACATGCCCTGCAATTGCTGGGTCATCTCCTCCATCCCAGGGGGCGCCATGATTTCCACGCCCACCGGCATGGCACGCACCTCGATCTCGATTTCCCGGTCGTCCAATTCGCGCTCGCGCAGCATCTTGCGAAAACGCTGCCGCGTATCGTTGTCGCGGGGCGCGCCGTCCGGGACGAACCCGGGTGCCCGCGGCAAGAGCACGTCGAGGACGCGCTCTAGGGCGGAGTCCGCGGCCCGATGACGCACTTTGGCGATTTCCTCTTCCCGGGTCATTTTGACGGAGATCTCGACAAGATCGCGGACGATCGAATCAACTTCCCTGCCAACATAGCCCACTTCAGTGAATTTGGTGGCCTCCACTTTGATAAAGGGCGCTTTGGCGAGACGCGCCAATCGCCGCGCGATTTCCGTCTTGCCGACGCCGGTCGGGCCGATCATGAGAATGTTCTTGGGCGTGATCTCGGGGCGCAGATTTTCAGCCACTTGCTGGCGCCGCCAGCGGTTCCGCAAGGCGATCGCCACCGCCCGCTTCGCCGACTTTTGACCGACGATGTGCTTGTCCAACTCCTCGACAATCTCCCGCGGAGTCATTTGCGACATGGGCGCTACAACTCCTCGATGGTGAGGTTGCGGTTGGTGTAAATGCAGATATCGGCCGCTATTTGCAGCGAGCGCTCGACGATATCGCGGGCGGACAGCTCGGTGGCCTGCATGAACGCCTGCGCCGCGGCTTGTGCGTAGCTGCCGCCCGAGCCGATGGCGATCAAATCATGTTCCGGTTCGATGACATCGCCATTTCCCGATATGACATAAAAGCTGTCGGCGTCCGCGACGCAGAGCAGCGCCTCGAGCCTGCGCAGGCTCCGGTCGCTGCGCCAGTCCTTGGCAAGTTCGATGGCGGCGCGGGTGAGATTGCCGAATTTCTCGAGCTTGGCCTCGAAGCGTTCGAACAACGTGAACGCATCCGCCGTGCCGCCGGCAAAACCCGCCAGCACTTTACCGCCGTACAACCGGCGCACTTTTCGCGCATTGCCCTTCATGACGCTTTGTCCCAGCGTCACCTGGCCGTCGCCGCCGACCGCGACGCGGCCGTTGCGCCGCACGGCCAGAATGGTGGTGCCGTAAATCCGATCGGGATCATGCTGCATAGGAATCACACCGTGTGGGGGCGAGGGGGCGCCTTTCAAGCGGTGCGTTGACGGCGGCGGGCACGCGGATGACTGGCGTCGTAGACCTTGGCCAGGTGTTGAAAGTCGAGATGCGTGTAGATTTGGGTGGTGCCGATGTCGGCGTGGCCCAAGAGCTCCTGAACGCCCCGCAAATTGCTGCTCGACTCGAGCAGATGGGTCGCGAACGAGTGGCGGAACATGTGGGGATGCACGTGCACGCAGAGCCCCTGGCGGCGCGCCCACAGGCTCACGCGCAGCTGTATCGCCCGCGCGGAAAGCCGCCGGCCCGACCGGCCGATGAAGACCGCGGCGCCGCCGCGCTCGTCCCGTGAGCTCTGCCCCGACGCCTGCGGGCTTCGCCTCGACGCCCGCGAGCTCTGCCCCGACGTCGCTGAGCTCGGCCCCAGGAGGGCGGCGCGTTCCATCAGCCACGCCTTGAGCGCCTGGATGGCAAATCGGCCGATGGGGAGGATCCGGGTTTTGTTGCCCTTGCCGAGCACGCGCACCGTGCAATCGGCGAGGTCGATGGCGGGGAGGTCCAAGCTCGTAAGCTCGCTCAAGCGCAGGCCGGACGAGTAGAACAACTCCATGATGGCCTTGTCGCGTGACGACAGGGAGTCGTCGACGCGAAATTCCAGCAGGTGCCCCATCTGGTCGGCATCAAGGGTGGCCGGCAGGCGCTTTTTGGTCTTCGGCGCGCGCACGTCCTCCGCCGGGTTCAGTTTGCAGCAGCCTTCGCGCAGCAAAAAATCATAAAACGTGCGTATCGCCGACAGCCGCCGCTGGATGCTGCGCGGTCCTAAACCGCCGGCGTGCTCGGCCGCGGCGTAGGTGCGCACCTCCGCATACCCTAGCGCGTTCCAGCGCGGGATTCTGCGCGCCTCGCAGAAGGCCAGCAGTTTGGAAAGATCGTGACGGTACGCGGCGACCGTGTGTCCGCTCATGCGCCGTTCGTGCGTCAGATGCGACGCGAAGCGCTCAATCCAATCGCGCTGCTGCGAATTCACCCAGGCTCCTACGCAGGCCCCGCGTTTTCAGCGCATCAGTGCGTAGGTCACGAGTTCGCCGATACGCGAGAGAAATTCAGTGCTCATGGCCGGATGGAATCGCTCCGCGTCGCTTGCGCCGATCGCCAAGAGCCCTAACGAGCCTTTCGGTCCCAAGGGCGTCAGCGCGACCGAGCCGATCTCGACCGAGTCCTTGCCGAACAGGAAGTCCCGCTGCACGTCGCGGATCTGCCCGCATCGCGGCTTGCCCCCCGACAACAGCGACTCGAAGCTCTTGATCTCGGGATCCGCCGCATGTCCGCTGCGCAAAAAGCGGCCCGGCGCCGCCGCCGCCAGCGCACGTGCCTCTTCGATGAACAGCACCAGCACGGAATTTCTGGCGTCAAAATCCTCGCGCAAGCTGGTCTCGACCGCCTCGATGGTTTCCGGCAGCGCGTGCGCGCGTATCAGGCGCTGACTCAGGCGATGAATGCGATCCGCGAGCGCGTCGTTGGCGCGCGCCACGTCCACCAATTCCTTCAATTTGCGCTCGAGCGACTGATTGCGTTCGCGCAGCACCTCCACCTGCCGTTCGACCAGGCTCACCGTGGCTCCCGCATCGCGAAGATGCGGGAGCCTAAGCTTGGTGAGCAAAGGGCCGTTGCGCTCGAAGAAGTCCGGATAGGTCTGCAAATATTCCGCGACGCTTTTGTCGCTCAAGGTGTCCTGTTTGATCCCGCGTGCCTGACTCGTTGTCATTTGCTGAAGCTCCCGATGAAGTCTCGTTAAATATCGATCATTCCGGTAAAAACCGTGGTCGCGGGTCCTGTCAGCCACAAGTGCTGAGTGGAATCCGGCCAAGAAACGTGGGCGGTGCCGCCGGGTAAATCGACCCGCACGTCCGCGTCCAGAAGTCCCTGCCGGCGGCCGATCGCCGCGGCGGCGCATGCCCCCGTGCCGCAGGCCAACGTTTCGCCGGCACCGCGTTCGAACACTCTTAATTTGATATGGCCGCGATCGACGATTTGCATAAACCCCACATTGGTGCGCCTGGGAAACAGCGCGTGCCGCTCGATAGTAGGCCCTAACCGCGCGACCGGTGCGTCTTTCACGTCGGCGACGCGGATCACGGCATGCGGATTGCCGATCGACACCGCGCCGAATTCGATCGTTTCAGCGCCGATCTTCACGGAGTATGTCGCAGCTTCGGCGGCCGCATCCATCGGCAGCGAGCGCGGATCGAAGTTCGGCGCGCCCATGTCGACGGAGACCGAGCCGTCCTCGCGCACGCGCGCGCGCACGATGCCGCCCGTACTCTCCATGGTGAGCTCCCGGCCGAAGTGCGGGGTTCTGGAATACATCAAGGCCGCGATGCAGCGCGCGCCGTTGCCGCATTGCTCCACCTCGCTGCCGTCGGCATTGAACACCCGATAGAACACGCGGCTGGCGGAGTCACGCGGAGTTTGCAGCATCAGAGCCTGGTCAAAGCCGACTCCGGTGCGCCGATCCGCGAGAGCGCGCAGCTTGTCCGGATCGAGATGATCGCCGGCGGGGGCGTCGAACACAAAAAAATCATTGCCTAAGCCTTGCATCTTCAAAAACTCGATGCGCATGGACGTGAGCATAGCTGATGCCACTCGTTGCCGCGAGCCGAGGTGCATCCTACGCCGTGCCGTGCCGCGAGTCGCGCCGGGGTCGCGCGATGCGTTAGTCTTAGCCTCTCGGTGAACAACAACAACGGAGATTGCGCGGACTATGCGTCATGTAATGGTGTTGAATGCGAAGGGCGGCTGCGGCAAAAGTACCCTCGCCACGAATATCGCGGTGTTTTTTGCCCGGGAGGGGCTCGAGGTTTGCATCGCGGACTATGACCCGCAGCGCTCGAGCCTCGATTGGCTGGCGCAACGGCCGGCGGATCTGCCGGCGATCAAGGGAGTAGAGGCCTACGACGAGGGACTGCGCGCCGTGCCGCGCTCAACCGAAATCCTGGTGATCGATGCGCCCGCGCGCGTGCACGGCACTGAACTCAATGAACTGGTGCGGCGCGCCGAAACCATCATCGTCCCGGTGCTGCCGTCCAGCATCGACATGAAAGCCTGCAGCCATTTCATGGCGGAGTTACTGGAAATCGGCAAAGTGTCGCGCAAGCAGGCGCGCCTCGCCGTGGTCGCCAACCGGGTGCGCGAATACACGCTGATCTACGAGGAACTCGACCAGTATCTCGGCAAGCTCAAAGTGCCCTATCTCGGCTCTCTGCGCGAAGCGCAGAACTACGTGCGCGCGTACGCGCGCGGTATGGGCGTGCTGGAACTTCCCGACTATCTCGCATGGCCCGACCGGCAACAGTGGGAGCCGATCAACGCATGGCTCGACAGCAAGAAAAGCCAGCCGTGATCGGCCGGTGCGCGTGCGCGTCAGCCTAGCCAAGTCCGATCGGAGTTTCAGCGTAGCCGCGGACCAGCCGGTTCTCGACGCGGCGCTCGCCGCCGGCCTCAATCTGCCGCATAGCTGCAAAGGCGGCAATTGCGGCTCCTGCCGCGCCCGCCTCCTGCAAGGAGAAATCGCGTACCCCAACGGCCGGCCGCTGGGACTCTCCGATTCCGAGGCAGCCCTTGGCCTCATCTTGCTGTGCCAAGCGCGCGCCTCCACCGATATCACCATTGAAACTTTCGAGGTCAGCACGCCCGAGCAAGCGCTGATCAAGCGCTTGCCATGCCGCATCCAACGGGTCGAGCGCTGGTCGCACGACGTGATGGCCGTGTTTTTGCGGCTTCCCGCGGCGGAGCGTTTCGATTTCAAGCCAGGCCAGTATCTCGATGTCATGTTGCCCGGAGGCCGGCGGCGCAGTTTTTCCATCGCTTCGCCGCCGCACGATTCGAGCTTGCTCGAACTGCACGTGCGCCGCGTGGCCGGCGGCGAGTTCACGGAGCCTTTGTTCACGGACAAGGCGCAAAGTGTCTTGCTGACGATCGAGGGACCCCTCGGACATTTCATCTATCGCGCGGCCGCACCGCTTCCCGCGCCGGACAGTGCGCCGATGCTGCTCGTCGGCGGCGGCACGGGGCTCGCGCCTTTGAAGAGCATCATGCGGCATGTGATCGAGAATGGCTTGCGCCGCGACATGACGCTGTACTGGGGGGTGCGCAGCGAGCAAGATCTCTACGCGCACGCAGCGCTCGAAGAGCTGGCGGCACGCGGCCCTGGCCTCGCCTACGTGCCGGTTCTCTCGGAGCCGACGCCCCTGTGGCAGGGCCGGCGCGGGTGGGTGCACGAGGCGGTACTGGCGGATGGCTTGCCGCTCGAACGGTACGATGTCTATGCCAGCGGGCCGCCGGCGATGATCGACGCCGTGCGGCGAGAGTTCGGTGCGCGCGGAGTTCTGCCCGCGCGCCTCTGCTTCGATTCTTTCGACTATGCGCCGGATTCGCTGGCGCGCCAGCGGACGATGGCCTCCACCAAGTCTTGATCCAAAGCCGAGCCGGCTTGCAGTACGGGGGCCGGCAGCCCGCGTTCGCGCAAGCTCCTGGCAATGCGCTCGCCCGGCACCACCCAGTGCACGCGTTCGAATTCCGCTCGCAGCGCCGGCGTCGCGAACTTTAGGAGATTGTCCGCAATCTCGACACTGGTCGCCGTGATGACCTGAATCGCACGCGCGGCGAAGTGCGCCTCCAACGCCGCCAGGGCGGCCGGGGTCGGCTTGGCGCGCTCGCGCTGATACACGTCAGCAATCGTCACTTGCGCTCCGCGGCGCGCGAGTTCGTCCGGCAGGAGTTCCCGTCCATGACTTCCCTTGATCAAGAGCACGCGTTTGCCCGTCAAGGAATGCAGCGCCGGATGCTCGAGAAGACCCTCGGAATCGAAACCGTCGGCGGCTTGGACGGCGACTCGGTAACCCGCCTGGTTGAGCGCGCGCGCCGTCGCGGGACCGATGGCCGCCAGGGTGAGATCGCGTTTTTGTTCGAGCAGAACCGCGCCGAATCGGACCGCATTCGCGCTCGAGAAAATGATCAGTTCAAAATTCGCGAGCGATCCTAAGCGCGCGGCCAAAGTGCGCCGGCCGGAGAGCGGATGGATTTCAATGGCGGGCAAACGAAACGTGCTGGCGCCCTGTAGTTCGAGCAGCCGGCACAGCGGCATGGCTTGCTGTTGGGGCCGAGTGACCAGGACGCCGACACCGTGCAGCGCGAGCATGCGGTCAAGCGCTGCGCAACCGCTGCAGCAATTCGCCGGCGCCCATGGCCAGCACCCGCTCTGCGAGCTCAACGCCCAGGATCTCGGCGTCCGCGGTGCTTCCCGAAATGCTGTCGCGCAATACCCGCGAGCCATCGGGCTCTGCCACCAGGCCCTCCAGCGTCAAGCGATCCTGAGCAACTTGCGCGTAAGCCGCGATCGGCGATTGGCAACTGCCGCCGAGCCGCCGCGCAAATGCGCGCTCCGCATCGATGGCGCTGCGGGTCGGCGCGTGATTCAGAGTTTCGAGCACGCCGCGCGACCGGAGATCGTCCCCGCGGCATTCGATGCCGATCACTCCCTGGCTGACAGCCGGCAGCGAGATCTTCGGATCGAGGCGCGCGCTGATGCGCGATTCCAGACTTAAGCGAATGAGACCGGCACAGGCCAAGACGATCGCATCCAGCTCGCCGGCTTCGAGCCGCTTGAGACGGGTATCCACATTGCCGCGCAGCGCTTCGATTGCAAGGTCCGGACGCGCGGCCAGGAGCTGCGCCTGGCGCCGCAGACTCGAGGTGCCGAGCCGCGCGCCCAGCGGCAAATCCTCGAGCGCGCGCGCGCTCAAACTGACCAGAGCATCGCGCGCATCGACACGCGGCAGCACCGCGGCGATCACGAGACCCGCGGGAAGGTCGCCCGGCACATCCTTCATCGAATGCACGGCCATATCGGCGCGCCGGTCCTCGAGGGCGGCTTCGAGCTCCTTGATGAACAGGCCCTTGCCGCCGATCGCGGCCAAGCTGCGATCTAAAATGCGGTCGCCCTTGGTCGACATCGGTAAAAGTGCCACTTCAATGTGGGGATGCGCCCGGCGCAGCAGCGCGGCCACATGCTCCGCCTGCCACAGCGCCAGCAGACTCTGCCGCGTGGCGATCCGAAGCGGCGGCTGCGCCCTCGCCGCACTCACGTGGACGCTGATTTTGTTTCGGGAAAAAGCGCCGACTTCAGGCGGTAGACGGCCGAAATATCCTCGTCGCCGAAACCCTGCGTGACCAATCTTGCATACAGCTGCAAGGTCGATTCGACCAGAGGCAGTTGCGCGCCGCGCTGGGCCGCCATGTCGCGGCAGATGCGCAGATCCTTGGCGTGCAAGCGCACGCGAAAGCCGGCGGGAAAAGCATTGTTTGCCATGAAAGGCGCGCGATTGACGAAATACCAGCTCGAGCCCGCGCCCTTGCCCAGCGTATCGATCAGCCGGTCGAGCGGCAGACCCTCGGCGTGCGCAAACGCCATTGCCTCGCCGACCGCCTGGATGATGCCGGCGCACATGATTTGATTGGTCGCCTTCGCAGCCTGCCCCGCGCCGCTCGGACCGAAGTAGGTGATGGTCTTGCCGAGCTTTTCCAAGATCGGCAGCGCGCGCGTAAACACCGGTTCATCGCCGCCGACCATGATGGCCAAGCTCGCCGCGCGCGCGCCCTCCACGCCGCCGCTCACCGGGCAGTCGAGAAATCCCACGCCGAGAGCGGCGAGTTGGGCGTACGCCTCGCGTGCCGTTCCCGCTCCCACCGTCGAGCAGTCCATGACGATCATGTGCGGGCTTAGGCCCTGGTCGAGGCCCGCAATCACCGCCTTGACATCCTCATCCGCCGAAACGCAAATCACCACGGCCTCGCAATTGCCCGCGAGTTCCGCGAGATTCTGGAAGGCGTGGCATTTGAGTTCCTTGGCGAGCGCGGCGGCCTTATCGGCGCTGCGATTCCATACACCGGTAAGAAACCCGGCGCGGTTGAGGCTGCGCGCCATGTGCGTACCCATCGCACCCAGTCCGACAAACCCGGTTTGCATACAACATCCCAGCGTTGAGTAAACGCCTAGCCTAAGGCTTTGCGCCTTGGGCAGCAAAACAAGGAGACAGGATTCTACGGAACCGCGGGCTAGGTGGTGCTATTGCAGACCGTGTCGATCTCGCGCTTCGCGTTGATGCGCTCGGAGTCGATCTCGTCGGACGTGAGGTACTGACGCTCGCCGTCCGCACCCGTCTTGTAGATCTTGCGGCCCTCGATGAGCTTTTTATAGCGATCCTGCGCATCGGCGCATTCTTTGTCCTTGGCCTGCGCGACGTCTTCATCGACTGCTTTCTTCACGGCTTGGGTCGCCGGGTCGCCCGCCGCGGGCGCCTTCGGCGCAGCGGCTGCCGCATCGGGCGGCCTTCCGGCGCGGCCCGTATGGGTGCCCAAGAGCTCGACCACTTCCGCATGCACGCCATCGGGCGGACGGTCGCCATATTGAATCTTGCCTGACGCGTCGACCCACTTGTAGACGACCGCCGATGCCATCGCCGACCAGGCCATCAATACGGCGCACAACAGAACGCGCTTCATTTCTAGATCCTCTCTCGAGAGCTACAGGGCACGCGAACCGGCCTCGCCGGTGCGGATGCGCACCGCTTGGCCAAGATCCGAAACGAATATCTTCCCATCCCCAATCTTACCCGTGCGGGCGGTTTCGATGATGGCCTCTACCACGCGGTCGACTTGCTCGTCATCCACTGCCAATTCGAGCTTAACCTTGGGTAAAAAGTCCACTACGTATTCCGCCCCACGATAAAGCTCAGTGTGACCCTTTTGGCGGCCAAAGCCTTTGACCTCTGTCACGGTAATGCCCTGTACCCCAACCTCCGCCAGGGCAGAGCGCACATCGTCCAGCTTGAAGGGTTTGATGATGGCAACGACCATTTTCATACGGGCTCGCTCCTATAACGAGTAAGGATGCAGTCTAGCAGCGGGAAATGCACTATTTGCTGCATCACAGCATGGAGTATTAGGTTTTTCTGATGTATAAATCCACGGTGTCTTGCGCCGGCGCGCGTATACAAAAAAACGGCGCGGGTTCTTTAAAGGAACCCACGCCGCCGGGGATATCGCACCGACGGGGGAGTTGGCTGGTTTGCCGGCGCGAGATGCTCCTAAAACGTCAAAAGATTTGACCTCGCTCGATCGCGGGCGAGGTCCTCATAGCTCGTCAATCACGCGAGCGGGCTTTTGCTCCCAAATCCAGGTTGAGGCGCGCCCTAAATAGCATCCGGTCCGGTCTCACCGGTGCGGACCCTAAGCGCCTGTTCGAGTTCGAAGACCCAGACTTTGCCATCGCCCGTCTTACCTGTCCTAGCTACGTTACAAACTGCCTCCATCACCTGTTCCGCAATCGAGTCATCCACCGCAAGTTCAATCTTGGCTTTCGGCAGGAAATCGACGCTGTATTCAGCGCCCCGATAATGCTCGATATGCCCAGGCTGATGCCCGTATCCGTGGACTTCGGTGACAGTCACCCCCTGAATGCCGATGTCCGCCACCGCCTGTCGCACTTCGTCCACTTTGAAAGGCTTGATGACAGCGGTGATCAGCTTCATGCATTTCTCCCCGCATCCGCCGTTTAATCGAACCGCCTCCGATACCATTTCCGCGTACTATTGCCTTGAGCAATGCAGCTTCCATGCCAGCTCCTAGGTCGCCATGGATCAAGGACTTGCGTTATGGCGGCATTCTAAAGTGCACCGCTTTGGCGCGCCTTCAGCATGCTGGCGCGTTATCGGGGTGCGAAGCCCAAGTTTTGGAGCAGACCATGACTTTCATGAATTCCAGCGCCTTGGACGATCTGGCGCGACGCTTGGCCGAGGCGCTGCCGCCGTCGCTGCGCAGCTTCGGGCGGGACTTGGAGAGCAATTTCAAGGCGGTTCTGCAGGCGCAATTGGCCAAGCTCGACTTGGTGAACCGCACTGAATTCGATGTCCAGGCGGCGCTTTTGGCGCGCACGCAGGCGGCTCTTGCCGCGATGGAACAGCGCCTCAAGGACCTCGAGGCGAAGCTCACACCCTGATCGCGTTGCGTCCGGCTTAGGCGCGCTTGGCAAGGCGGAGCAGTTGGCGCGGTCCGTGAGCATGGTCCAGAGCCGCGCGCCTGCGGGTTTGGAGGCGCCGCTGGTGCGCGTCGAAGTGCATCTGGGGCCCGGCTTGCCGGCCTTCTTCATGGTCGGATTGCCTGAAGCAGTAGTTCGAGAGAGCAAGGAGCGAGTGCGCTCCGCCCTGATGAACTCCGGTTTTGAGTTCCCCGCGGGCCGCATCACCGTCAACTTATCCCCGGCCGATCTGCCCAAGGAAGGCGGCCGCTTCGATCTGCCCATCGCCATGGGCATCCTCGCGGCCAGCGGGCAATTGCGCCCCGAGACTCTGCGGCAGCGCGAATTCTACGGCGAGCTCGCGCTGAGCGGGGAGCTGCGCGAGACGCCGAAGTTGCTGCCGGCCTTGGTGGCGGGAGCTCGCACCTGCTGCGAATTGATATTGCCCGCGGCGAATGCCTTGGAAGCGAGTTGGGTCGCGGGCCCCAAGGTCAAGTTGGCGCAGCACCTCTCGCAAGTTTGCGATGCGTTGCAGGGCCGGACGGCGCTTCCGGCGGCCGGGAGCTTTGCGCACGTCGAGAAGAATCCGCTTCCCGATCTTGCCGAGGTACGGGGTCAATTCAGCGCGAAGCGCGCGCTTGAAATCGCCGCAGCCGGCGGACATGGATTGCTCATGATCGGACCTCCCGGTGCGGGCAAAACCTTGCTGGCGCAAAGATTGCCGGGGTTGCTGCCTCCGCTCGACCAGCACGAAGCGCTGGAGGTCGCTCGCCTCGAGTCCGCCGCGGGACGGAGACCCTGCCTCGGCAGCCGCCGGCCTTTTCGCAGCCCACAGCACACCGCGTCGGTCGCCGCGCTCATCGGCGGCGGATCCTTGAGGCCGGGAGAGCTCTCGCTCGCGCACTTAGGGGTGTTGTTCCTCGACGAACTGCCGGAGTTCGCGCACAACGCCTTGGAGGCTCTGCGCGAGCCGTTGGAAAGCGGCGTGGTGCACCTATCGCGAGCGAAGCGCAGCTGCGAATTTCCCGCGAAGTTCCAGTTGGTGGCGGCGATGAATCCCTGTCCTTGCGGCTTCGCGGGCGATCCCCGCGGCCGTTGCCGCTGCACCGAGGAGCAGGTGACTCGCTATCGCAACCGGATATCGGGGCCCTTGATCGACCGGATCGACATGCACGTCGAACTGACCGCGGTGCCGGTGGAACATCTGCTCTCGGACGCGGCGCAGCCGGCCGAAAATTCCGCCGCAATCGCCGCCCGCGCCGCGCGCGCGCGGCACGCTCAAATATCGCGGCAGGGGAAACTCAACTCGCGGCTCAACCCCACGGAAGTTACCGATATCTGCCGGCTGGATCGCGATTCGCGCGCGCTGGTCCACACCGCAATTGCCCGCTTAGGGCTCTCCGCCCGCGCCTACCACCGGGTGCTCAAGCTCGCGCGCACCTGCGCGGATCTCGCTGCTGAATCGCAGATTCGCCGCGACGATGTGTCCGAAGCCGTGAAATTGCGTGCGCTGGATCGAGTTACTTGTTGAGCGAGACCATGTAATCGACCGCCATGCGAATGGTGGCGTCGGGCCAGTTCGTGCCGCCGCGCGCCGGCATGTTGCCCTTGCCGGCGATGGCATGACTGTAAAGCGCATCCTTGCCCTGAGCGATGCGCGGCCCCCACGCCGCGTGGTCGCCGATCTTCGGCGCACCATTGATGCCAAGTCCATGACACGCCGAGCAGACCTTGGTGAAGGCCTGCTCACCGGTGGTCGGCACATCCTCCGCCGCGGTATTCTTGGGAGCCGACAACGCAGCCAAGGCACTATTGTCCTGGCCGGCAATGGCCTCGTGCGCGAAGGGCGCGATGTTCTGCTCCACCGCCGAAACAATCAGCGGATCCTGCAGCACCTCCTGGCCTTGCTTGTCTCTGCCGATCACGCGGGCAACCGCGAACAGGACGATCGCAAAGGCGATGAGGATGCCGAGTACCACGCTGAAGGAGTTGATGAAATGCGTATCGGAAGATTCGGGTTGGGACACGATAACTCGCTGAAAACCGATGAAAAAAAGATGCGCTACCGCGCCAGTATAGCCGTACCCCGCGAATCACGGAATAGCAGCGCGCGGCCGCCGTCATGATCGCCAAAATACTTGCAGCGGGCGCGATCGCCGGGCTGGTTGCGAATGTCACCGGATATCTGATCACCGGAATCTTGTTCCACCGCTATCAGGCTCGGACACCCGGCACGTGGCGCGCGTCCGAGTCTTGGCCGCACTATATGGTCTCGATGGCCTAAAGACGGCATCGCCGTGATTTCACCCGACATGGCCTTTGACATGGACGAACTGGAGCGCGCCGCCGCGCTCGTGCACCGCGTGCTGCCGCCGACGCCGCAATACGCATGGCCGAAGCTCAAGCAGCGCGCCGGATGTACCGTGTGGGTCAAGCACGAAAACCACACGCCGACCGGCGCATTCAAGGTACGCGGCGGCCTCGTGTACTTGGATCGACTGCGCCGCACGGATCCGCAAGTCCGCGGCGTCATTTCGGCGACGCGCGGCAATCACGGCCAATCCATTGCGTTTGCCGCCGCACGCAGCGCCGTCGCCGCGACCATCTATGTGCCGCATGGCAACTCGCCGGACCAGAATTCCTCGATCGCCGCGTTCGGCGCCCGCGTAGTTGAGTTCGGCCGTGATTTTGACGAGGCCAGGCACGAGGCCTTGCGGGTCGCAGCCGCCGAGTCGCTGCACATGGTGCCCTCCTTCCATCGAAATCTCGTGCTCGGTGTTGCGAGCTACGCGCTCGAATTGCTGCGTTCCGTGGGCGCTCTGGATGCTGTCTACGTCGGCGTCGGAATGGGATCGGGGATCGCCGGGTTGATTGCCGTGCGCGATCTTTTGGGGCTCCAGACGGAAATCGTCGGTGTCGGCGCGGCCAAGGCGCCGGCGACCAGCCTCTCGTTCGCCGCCGGACGGCCGGTCGCGGCGCCGTCCGCGGCTACCTTTGCCGACGGTCTTGCGACGCGTGAACCGCACGCGGATGCGATCGCCGCCATATGCCGCGGCGCGGCGCGCATGGTGTCGGTCAGCGAAGATGCCATCGCCGAGGCCATCCGGATTTATTATGACGATACGCATCAGATCGCCGAAGGAGCGGGCGCGGCGCCGCTGGCTGCGTTGTTGCAGGAGCGCGAGCGCATGGCAAACAAGTGCGTCGCGGTGATTTTGAGCGGCGGCAATATAGAACGCGCGCGATTCCGGCAAGTTCTCGGCGGCGTTACACCGTCCGCAGCCTAGCGCCGCCGCAACATCTCGTTGGATCCACGCATCGCATGTTAGCCGTCACGCGACATTTGCATTACACCCGGCATTTCACGCTACTGGTTTGCGTCGCGGCTCTGCTCATCGTCACCAGCCGCTGGCGCGCTTCCCCGGGGGCCGCCTATGCGTTTGCCATCTACGGCGCCCTGCACGCATCTCTCCTCGCGGCGAGCCTGCGCGATCGGCAGCCGCTGGGGCTGCAGATTCTGTTCGTGGCGATCGCGGCGCTGGTTTGCATGTTGATCGCGCGCTTAGGTCTTTACGGCATCCGCGTTGCCGGAAGACTGTCCGGAATCGCGGGCCCTCTATTGTTGCTCGGAGTGCTGTCCGGTGTCGGCGCTTTGGGCTACGGAATCCTGATCCGCCAATTTTGGATTCGCGATCTTTCGCTGGATGCGTTTGGCATCACGGCGTTTTTTTGCGTCTTGGCCGTGTGCGCGGCATTGATCGTCGGCAACCACTACCAGGTTCTCGGCGGATTGTGGCTTGCGATACCATGGTGGTTCGCCTTTTCAGCGGGCCTTTGCTATTACGAAAATCGACGGAGTCGACGATGACCGGCACTACGGATTTCTACGAAGGCGGATGTACCTGCAGACGGGTGCGCTATCGTCTGATCGATAGACCGTTGTTCGTGCACTGCTGCCATTGCCGCTGGTGCCAGCGTGAGACGGGAGCGGCATTTGCTCTCAACGCCATGATCGAAGCGGACCGCGTCGAATCGCTGGCGGGGGAAGCCGAAGCGGTCATGACGCCGACCTTGAGCGGCAAGGGTCAAAAAATATTCAGATGCCCCTCATGCCGCATCGCACTGTGGAGCAACTACTCGGGCGCCGGGGACGCCGTGCGTTTCGTGCGGGTCGGGACACTGGATGAGCCCGATCGGCTGCCTCCCGACATTCACATCTTTACCTCATCGAAACAGCCCTGGGTCGTGCTCGCCCCCGGCGTGCCGGCCGTGGCGGAGTACTACAAGGCCGCGGACTACTGGCCCCAAACGAGCCTCGAACGCCGCGAACTTCTGCGGGCGAAGCCGCGTGCCTCATAGAGAGCCGCGTGCCTCATAGCATGAGTACCCCGGTATTTCGTAAGCCCGATCTTGGCGATCGGCCGCTCGGCCTCAAAGTCGGACGCGACTTCGCGCTGCCGGCGCATACCTTGTATCTGGCTTGGACCGAGCGATTCGATCACTGGTTTGCCGTTCCTGGATCGGTTCTCATGCGTCCGGCGGTCGACGCGCCATTTTTCTTCGAGACCGAATTCAAATTGAAGGATGCGGCCACCGCGAAAAGGCACCTGCACTACGGGCGCTTTCTTCGCCTCACGATCGACCGGCTGATCGAACTCACGTGGGTGACCGGCGAGGGCCGCTCGCGATCGGCACCGGAACGCCTGGCCGATGGTCCTCGAGCATCTCGAACGTCAAATCGGCGAGCCGTCCGCGAGCTTTTAAGATAATTACATGTCCGAGAACGGCACGACACGCAGTGCCGGCCGGGCAATCATGGGCGCCCACAAACCTTAAGGGGTGCGTCATGCCGTCGTTCCAATTGATCGGTCTTCCGTTCGAACTCTTCTCTGGATATTTCTCCCTCTCCGATAGCGAGTTGCGTGCTCTTTCCATGCGGCGCGTGGCGGCGACGGAACAGCCCGGGTATCCCTGCCGCGTCAGTCTCAGCGACGCCGCCGTGGGCGAGGAATTGCTGCTGCTGCCCTATGTGCATCAGCCTGAGGATTCGCCGTACCGGGCGTCCGGTCCGATCTTCGTGCGCAAGGGCGCGCTGCAGCGGGTGATGGAGCCCGGAGTGGTCCCAGACTACGTGGTAAAGAGACTGATGTCGGTCCGCGCATACGATGCAGCGCATTTCATGCTGGATGCGGCGGTTTGCGAGGGAATCGAGGTTGCGTCCGTTCTGCAGGACATGTTCCGTCGCGGCGATGTCGCCTACATCCATCTGCATAACGCCAAGCGCGGCTGCTTCTCCTGCCGGGCGATACCCTTAAGGGACGCTCATACAGTAAGATGAGCTCCCCAGCCGGAGGCGACGCATGAAAACCCTTTTCCTGATCACCGCATGGTGTCTGTTATTTGTGCTGTGTTGGCCGCTCGCGTTGGCGGCGCTGTTGTTATGGCCGTTGATTTGGCTGCTGTCGCTGCCGTTTCGTTTGCTGGCGATCAGCGTTGAAGCGGTGTTCGCATTGCTCAAAGCGATACTGCTGTTGCCGGCGCGCATTCTCGGATACCGCGGCAGTTCGATCAGCCGCGGTTCGTAAGCGCACGGCGCCGTTGCGCAGTTTCCCGTTGCGGCTCCCTCGATGATCTTGGCTCAAGAAGCCCTTGCTCTGTTGCGGAATGGAAACCGCCGTTACGTTGCCGACGTGCGGAGCCACGACACCTTGCCGAGCCGCGCCCGCCGCATCGAGTTGGCGGCGGGTCAGGAACCCTTCGCGGTCATTCTGGGCTGCTCCGATTCGAGAGTGCCCGTGGAGATCGTTTTCGATCAGGGTCTCGGGGACCTCTTTGTTATCCGCGTGGCCGGCAACATAGTCGCGCCGTCGCAGATCGGCAGCGTCGAATTTGCCGCGGAACAGTTCGGGACGAGGTTGGTCGTCGTCCTCGGGCATTCGCAGTGCGGCGCCATCGAAGCGACGCTCGAGCAATTGCAGCGCCCGAAGGAAAATCAATCCCGCAATCTGCATTCCATCGTCGACTTGGTGAGGCCGTCGGTCGAGGGCCTGCTCGCGACGGATCTGCGTCATGATTTGAAGGCGCTGATTCATCAAGCGGTCCGCGCGAACATCAAGGCCTCCGTGGATCATTTGCGGCACGGATCGGAAATCATCGAGCATTTGATTCAGGAAGACGGACTGCTGGTGGTCGGTGCCGAGTACTCGCTCGAGACCGGCATGGTCGATTTCTTTGAAGGTATCGCGGAGACGGACGAGCGATGAACCCTGTTACAGCGGAAATGTTCAATCAGCGTGGTTCGGGCCATCTGCCCGGGCATCTCGGCATCGTGATCACTCAAGTTGCCGCGGCAGAGGTCGCGGCGGAACTTCCCTTAAGAAGGGTGCTCATGGCGCCCAACGGCTATCTGCACGCGGGCAGCGTCGTCACATTGGCGGATACGTCGTGCGGTTACGGCTGCATGGCAAATCTGCCGGAAGGAGCGGCCGGATTCACGACGATTGAACTCAAGTCCAATCACTTGGGTACGGCACTCGAGGGCACGATCGCGTGCCGCGCCACGCCTTCGCATCTCGGCAAGACCACTCAGGTCTGGGACGCCGTCGTCACGCACAAGGAGACGGGCAGGACCCTTGCGCTGTTTCGCTGCACACAGATGATTCTCTATCGGAAGTAAATAATGCCCCGGCTGGACGCCGCTCGGTGGCGGCGGGTAGTATCGCGACCCCGTAGCACGCGCCCGTAGCTCAGCTGGATAGAGTGTCGGCCTCCGAAGCCGAAGGTCACTGGTTCGAATCCAGTCGGGCGCGCCAATTTTTTGCAAATAAAATTCGAGACTTACGCTCTCTCTACTGCCGGCGCGTCGGCCACAAGAGGAGAGTTGCCACGAATAGTGCCCCCGTGCATGCCGTGCTGATGGGCAGACCCAGATGCAGGCCATTGCTGAGACCGGGCTCCTCGCGGAACGCCAGCCAATCTCCCGCCGTCGTTCCTGCGGATCGCACTGCGATGATGGCGAGAAGCGCGCGGCCGACGCGAAGCCGCCGCTTACTGCCGCTTGAACTGCTACATCATGTTCGATTGGATGTCGTCCCTGGAAAGCGTGGGCCCCAACCCCGTGTTGTGAAAATTCAGAGCCTTCAAAAACGCCAAATCGCCGGCGGTTATCCCGGCGGGTTTTTCCCGCGCGCCGCAGCTCGGTGCCATCAAATCCAAGATGCTCGGCAGCGGATCGCAGTGATCCGGCGATTGCACGACCGACAAGGTCAACATGGCGATATAGTCGGCTATGGATCCGATGGGGTAGCCCGCGACCTTGGTCGTATCGACGACGATGATGACGCTCACGACCCCGCCATCGCAGCAGCCGCCCCGATTCAGCCCCGACTGGATGACGAGCGGCCATAGCGGCAGAAGTTCAAGGCGGCCGAGGAGCCGGGCGTCGGTATTCAAGATCCTGCCGCCGCCGCGCGCGGTGAGGTACCGGCCTTGAACTGCGTGGCTGCTACTGTGCAGCAGCAGGTACACGCTGTCTCCCGAGAGCTCCTGATCCGTCGGCGGCCTCGGGGCAAACACCGCGGCGTCGGGAAATTCCGGCGCTGCGCTCGCATTCACGCTGGAGTCGGGCTGCGCAGCAATGGCCGCGGGTAGGTAAGGGGTGGCGCCGGTGCCGCCCGCGCTGATGGTGCTGACGGCGGCGGATCCCGCGTTCACGAGCACGACGAATACGAGCCGTCGGAGCCAAGATTTGCTGGCGTGTGTCATACCGGGGAATCGAGTCTGCCGAAGCGCCGGCGCCAAGGCAATTATTCGCTAGTGGAGGTCGCCTTGCACCCATGCAGGCCTCCCGCGGTACACTCTCCCCATCCACAGGAGTTTCCGCTTTGCAATACAAAACACTGGGCGATACCGGCCTGCTTGTGTCAACCCTGTGCTTCGGCACCATGACCTTTCATGGGGGAGCGGGCCGCTTTCGCATTGTCGGTGAGGTCGATCAAGCGGGAGCGGATCAACTGGTCAAGACATCTCTCGATGCCGGCATCAATTTCTTTGATACCGCGGATGTGTATTCAGAGGGTGAGAGCGAGAAGACTCTGGGCAATGCGCTCAAGAATCTCGATATCGCGCGCAAGGATGTCGTCATTGCCACCAAGGCGTTCGGCAGGGTGGGTCCCGGGCGAAATGACATCGGAGCCTCGCGCGCGCACATCATGGACTCGATCGACGGAAGCCTGCAGAGATTGCGCACCGACTACATCGACCTCTACCAGATTCACGGCAACGATTCGATTACGCCGATCGATGAGACGCTGCGGGCGCTTGATGATCTCGTGAGGCAAGGAAAGGTTCGCTACATCGGGGTGTCGAACTGGGAAGCTTGGAAAATTGCGAAGGCTCTGGCGATCTCCCATTTCAAAGGCCTCGCGCGCTTCGATTCGCTGCAGGCCTACTATTCGATCGCGGGGCGGGACCTCGAGCGGGATATCGCGCCCATGCTTCAGGCGGAGAAGACGGGCTTGCTCGTTTGGAGTCCGCTGGCCGGAGGATTGCTTTCCGGTAAATTCAGCCGCGAGAACCAAAAGCCGGAAGGAGCGCGGCGCTCGGGATTTGATTTTCCGTTGGTGGACAAGGAAAGAACCTGGAAGATCCTCGATGCGATGAAGCCGATCGCCGCGGCGCATGGTTGTTCCGCGGCGCGCATCGCCATCGCCTGGCTGCTCGCAAAACCCGTTGTGACCTCGGTGATCATCGGAGCGAAGCGGCTCGAGCAGCTTGAAGACAACATCGCCGCAGTGGAGATCGAGCTCACCCCGCGGGAGCTCGCCACATTGGATGAGGTGAGTGAGCTGCCGCCGGAGTACCCGGGGTGGATGCTGAAATTTCAGGGCAGAGAACGTTTGGAGCCGCCCAAGCCGTAGACGCGCAGCGGCTCGCGGATTTGTAGGGGTAACACACGAGTTCGTAGGGAGTACAAACGATGCGCCTTTCCCCGGGTTACCTCATGGGAGCTCTCATCATGCTGACTCTTACCCAGGGCTCGTCTGCGGCCCCCTCTGACGCGGCCGCGCAAGATGCCGTCAAGACGGTCGTGCGGAACATCGTTGATGCATGGAATCGGCATGACATGGACGCTTTCGCAAATCTCTTCTCCGAGGATGCTGATTTCGTCAACGTTCGCGGGGTCCGCTGGATCGGACGGAGCGCAATTAAACAGGCGCATGCCGCGACCCACGCCACCATCTTCAGCAAGAGTCAGTTGAGCCTCGTCGGCGAGATCTCGGTGCGATTTCTAAAACCGGACGTTGCCGTATCCCGATCGGTGACCGAGGTCACGGGTCAAATAGACAATGCGGGCAACACCCTGCCGCCCCGAGACGCGCTGCTGACGCTGGTCATGGCGCAGCAGGGCGTCCACTGGATCATCGTCGTGGCTCAAAACACCAATATCGACCCGGCGGTGCTTCCGCCTAAGCCCTAGCTGCGGCGGATAAACTTAAGGGGTCTCCTAGTGCTCCCAGTGGCCATCGGTGTAATGCCACTGCGTTCCGACCTGTTCCCAGCGGCCGGCGACCCAGTGAGCGGCGCGGCGTTCCACGATCCAAGTTCCGGATACCCAGACATACGAATGGCGATTCCACTCCCAATGGCCTGCACCCCACACATAGCCGTCGCGCGTCGGCGGGGCGTGCTCGACGCGATCGGGCGGCGGCGGCACATCGGTGACGATCTCGGGCCCGGCACAAGCCGTTTGCGGAAGGACCACCGCACCCGCGGCCAAACCGGCCGCCAGAACCAAGCCATTGCAGAGCGCACGTATTTGCGATCGGGGAATTAACATAACGCCTTCTCCTTCTGCCTGAAAATGAACGAATCATACGATAATCGTTCAATTTGTCAACAAAGGATAAAAAGGGTTGCCGCGCCCGAATGTTGGCGCTCTCTCTGCACCAAGGACTCAGGGTTTTTTGGCTAAGCGGCGCACGCCTGCGAGATGGGTGGCGCCAAATGCGCAGAGTTCCGCTTCCATTTCGGCCGCGTTCTCGCTGCGGCGGCCGAGTTCTCCGCTGCCAAAATACAGCGCGCGGGCAATTTGCTTGGCGTTCGGCGCGAGCTCCGGGTCATCGGCCATGGCGGCTTGCAGCATGCCGAGAATGGCCGTGTCGAGCTCGGTAAAGATCTCGCCCGCCATGCTGTGGGTGTAGGTAAAGAGCTCCGCGGCGTGCGCCGATCCGCGCACCAGAGCAAAAATCGGCCGCTGCTTGGCGATGACGGCCTCCGTCAGGCGCGCATCGAGGGGGGCATCCGGCTTCATCAAGGCCTGCTCGACGGATGCGCGCAGAATCCCTGCCATGCGCGCACATACCGCCAAAAACAGTTCATCTTTGTTCTTGAAATGGCTGTAGAGCGTGGCTTTGGCCACGTCGGCCTCGCGCGCCACCAGTTCCATGGTGACGGCGCGAAATCCCACCTTTTTGAATAATTCCTCGGCCGCGCGAATCACCCGCTTGTACCGCGCGTTTTCATCGTTCACCGGGTTTTGCGCAGTGCTGGACACGGACGAATCATACGCCCGCGGCTATGATGCCCGCCATGACCGAGCCGGAACTCCGCGCCTTGCTCGACGCGCACGACGCATTGCTCCGCGCGTGCCTCGATGCGAGTCTTTCGTTTACCGAGTTCCTGGCGGCATACGGTGATTTTCCAATTACTTATCACCTGGATGGACGTGCCGCGGCCGCCGCAGAGCGCGCCGTGCTCACGCTGTTCCGCACGCGCATCGCATTTCATTTCAAGGTATGGGACGTGCTGTCGGGACTGCGCGCGGGTGATGATGCGAATGAATTGCACGGTGAGGCGGCCCGTTTCGTTCCTCTCGCGGCCTTGACGAGGCTGCGCCTGCTCATCGCCCGCCATCCTGACTTCAAGGCCGAGCCGGGCGAGCGCGCTGCGGCGCAGAGCTGACGTTCACCCTGCCGGCGATCGCAATTGGGTACCATGGCATCTTGGTACCACAGCAATGCGGGAGACGTCGATGGCTTCGTCCAAATCCAAGCGGCTGGAGGTGCAGCGCATCCAGACCGGCGTGCGCATGGAGCGCCGCGTCGTGAAGGTGCTGAAGGCCCTGGCCGAGTACAAGAACATGTCGCTCGGGGATCTCTTGGAAGGGATTGTGCTGCATGCCTTTGACGGCAAAGCCCCGTTCAGCGCAAAGACCTTGCGAAAGATCGCGGAATTGAAGGGTATTTACGAACTCGATCTCGACTCGCGCACGAGTCACCGGCTTACCGACAAAGCTTAAGGGGGCGAAGGCCCGTTGCGCTGAGTGAGGAGCGAGACCGGTCCCTTGCTCGAGGGCTGCGGAATCGCGGGACGCGTTGCAGTGTGGGATCCGCCTTCCAGTGCGGACACAGGGAACAAGCGGTCGAGCAGGCCGCGAGTCGCGCCGCCGTGGTTCATCAAGCGGCTGGTCCATTGCAGAGACGGATCGCCCCGTTTGCCGGTCTGCAGCGAAATCGTGCTGGCCCTCGATTCCCACAAAGTCAGAAGCTGTACTCGATCATGCGTCCGGAATTCCGACAATCGCTGCCAGATGGTGCTGTTGGGCATCAGCGCTTCGTCCGCGACATTGAGGCGCGAATCCGCGTCGAAAATGGAGTGTCCATGCGGCCGAAATTCCTTTGCGGGAAAGGATTGAGTCTCCGCGAGGCTCGGCAGCTGGTATTTGTCCGCCGGAGCGAACGCCGAAAAGGCCGTATACGGATGCCAATCACCCGCATCGAATTTGGAAGCGGGCGCGGGATCAGCGGCGAGCGCGTCACCGGCGCGGGCAAGGGTGAGCAGCAGCACCAATCCGAGTACAAACCGGTCGACAGTACCCCGACGGTTTGCGGCGCTTGAAGTCCGCCGTGCGTCTCGTTGTAGGCTCTGTTCCGACATAGTTGAATACTAACGTCGCCATTCGGACGACACGATCAGGATCCAACAGTTCCCGCGACAGGTCGCGTGACCCGCGTCACACTTCTGCGCTTATCTTCGCGCAGCGCCGTTTCTGCTCAACATAATGAGGAAATAACTCTTGATTATGTCCGCCGCACGTGCGATTGCGCGGTGTCATTTGCGGAGGTCATTTGCCGCTCAAAGCGGCGCGCGCCGCCTCCCACTCGCGGCCGTTGAAGGGAGTCACCGACATCGATTCGACCGTGACGCTGTCGATGCAGCGGGCATTGACGCTGACGCCGTCAGGATGTGAACGCGGAATGTAGAAGGATTTGACGCCGCAGGTGGCGCAAAAATGATGCTTGGCCACGCGCGTGTTGAACATATAGGTGGTCAATGCATCGCGGCCGCTGATCAAGGTGAATCGATCCGCGGGCACGATCAAATGCAGATACCCGAACTTGCTGCAGATCGAGCAATTGCAATCCGAGACTTCGAGCATCGCGGGCGCGAGCACTTCAAAGCGCACGCGGCCGCAGTGACAACCGCCGGCGTGTGTGACCATGGCGCGCTGATTCTAGTGCTTATGCTCTTGGGCCGCCAAATCGCCGACCAAGGTGATCAGGCGTTGCGGCGCGTCGGGGCCGGGGTTTGGTTGCCCCGCGGTGCGCACATCGGCTACGTACTTGCCGTTGATCACGAACGTCGGCACGCCGTCTACGCGGTAGCGCTGCACGAGTTGATCGGCCCTTTGCAGCGCGGTCTCAACGGCAAACGAATGGTATGCCTTCTTGAAGGCATCTTCGGAGATGCCGAATTTTTTCACGAATGCGGTTTGCAGGCGCTCGGTTTCCGCCGCGTTGTTCGGATCGGCTGCGATCAGGGGATTGCTGTTGACGTGGATTTCCTTGAATACTTCGCCGTGCAGCTGATCGAGCTTGCCCAAGCTATCCAGCGTGTAGTAAAGGCGCGCCATGGCGCGGTGGCCCTCGCTCCAGGTGACATGCACGCGCGAAAAGCTGATGTAGGCGGGCTTGGTTTTCTTCCAGGACTCGACCAAGGGATCGATCGCGTAGCAGTGCGGGCAGGCATACCAGAAAAACTCCAGGACTTCGACCTGGCCTGCGGGAACCGCGGTGGGCTGCGCCGGCACGATCCGCGTGTAGTTGACGCCTTCCTGCCAAAGCGTCGGCTCGGCGAGGTTGGTGGCCGCGGCTGCGGTCGGCGTCGCCGCGGTTACCGTGGACGCGACCGCCGCCAGCAGGGGATTATGGCTGCCGCTGTCGCCGGTCGTGTCTTCCACGGTTTCCGAGCCGTCCTCATTCGGGCGAGTGAGCGCCGAGGGCGGGGCTGGTGTTTGACCGGCCGCCTTCTGCTGAGCGGTTTTCGCCGCGCCCGCGGCGAGTGCGGCCGGGCGGCCCGCAGTGGCGGCCGGCGCGCCGGCGGCCACGCGCTCATTCGCCGTTTGTTTGCCGCACGCGGCCAGGGCGAGAGCCACACAGACACACAAGACCAATGGTGAGCAGCGCATGGTCAGCGGAGTCCTTGAACATACGAGGAGAGATTGCGGATGTCGTCGGCCGATAGCCGCTTGGCGATGGTCGGCATGATGCCGCCGGGCCCGGTCGCACGCGAGCCCGAGGCATAGTCATTCAGCTGCTTCACGATGTACACGGATTGCTGGCCGCGCAGCGCCGGAAACTTCGCCGACTCATTGCCTCGGCCTGTCGGACCATGACAGGCGATACACGCGGGAATGCCCCGTGCCTTGTCGCCGCCCCGATAGAGCTTCTCGCCGCTCTGCCAATAAGAAGGGTCCGCTTCCAAACCCGTGTTGACCAAGCCGTCGAAATAAGCACCCAAATTTGCCATGTCGTCCGGACTCAAGCTTGCCGCATTCGGCATCATGACGGGATTGTTACGTTTGCCGTCTTTGAAATTCTGCAACTGATCAGCAATGTAATCGGCGCCGAGACCCGCGAGACTCGGCCATTCGGGGTTGACACTATTGCCGTTCGCGCCGTGACAGGCCTGGCAAACCACGGCCTTGGTGGCGCCGGTTTCCGCGTTGCCCGCCGGCAGTGCTGAGTTGTTGAAGATTGCGCCGGAGATTGTTGCTGCGAAGATCCAAAACCGCTTCATATCGCTTGTAACCCCACCTAAAAAGAACGGCTGACCGCTGTAAATTGTACACTAGAGTCAATGAATTGCGTCCAAGCGGCGGCCATGTCGATCTACCCCAATGTGAAATTCCTGACGAGCGCGGCCGAGGCGCATCAGCTGGCGCCGGACGTGGGGAGGGAAATCGCCTTCGCCGGGCGCTCCAATTCCGGCAAATCCACCGCGATAAACGCCATTACCCAACGCTCCGGTCTGGCGCGGGTCAGCCGTACGCCGGGCCGCACTCAGCTGATCAATTTTTTCGAGCTCACTCCCACGCAGCGGTTCGTCGATCTGCCCGGGTACGGATTCGCCAAAGTGCCGGAAAAAGTGCGCGCCCGCTGGCTCGAGTTGATGGAGCATTACTTCAACGTGCGCGAATCATTGGTGGGATTGGTGCTGATCGTCGACAGCCGGCGCGGTTTGGCTGCGCAGGATGCGGCCATGCTCGAATGGGTGCTGGCGCGCGATCGCCAAGCGCATGTGCTGTTGACCAAGGCGGATAAACTGAACCGTCGGGACGCCTCGCGCGTGCTCAAGGAGACTCGCGCGGCGTGCAGCGACACGGCGGTCACCGCACAGCTTTTCTCGGCGCACGACAACCAGGGGTTCGAGGAGGCGCGCGCCGTCATGGATCGCTGGCTCGGCCCGGAGCCGATCTAGGCGCGAACTCAAGACTTAAAAAAAAGCCCCGGTGGACGCTTTGCAGCAGCCACCGAGGCAGATGAACCCGGCATGGGGATGACAAACCGGGTCGTGCCCGCTCAGGGAGAAGAGCGGGGAGCGTCTATAACGCTCATTAGGTTAGATGGGGGCCCCCTGTGAAAGTTCCAGCCCTTTTTCGGCAATTTCTTAAACTCGTGAAACTGCCGGGGGAATGGGCCGCAAAACCCCCTAAAGCGGTTGAATCGCTGCCATAACTTAGCGCAATCCGTGAAATCTTCACAGTTCGTGCGGGGTCTAGTGCGCCTCATCCCAGTGTCGGCCTATTCCTACATCGACCCGCAGCGGCACGGCGAGTTCCGCGGCCTCCGCCATGTGCCGGCGCAATTGCTGCACCACGTCCTCGACCGCCTCGTTGGCCACTTCCAATACGAGTTCGTCATGCACCTGCATGATGAGCCGCGCCGGCGCGCCTGAATTCTGCAGCCAGCCGTCGACCTCGATCATGGCGCGCTTGATGATGTCCGCGGCAGTGCCCTGCATGGGCGCGTTGATCGCGCTGCGCTCCGCATATTGGCGGAGAGCTTGGTTGCGAGATTGAATTTCAGGCAGATAGAGCCGCCGGCCAAATACGGTTTCCACGTAGCCGGCCTCGCGCGCCTGCCGGCGCGTCTCATCCATGTAGCGCTTCACGCCGGGGTAGCGCTCGAAATAAAGATCCACGTAGCGTTGCGCTTCACCGCGGCCGATCCCAAGCTGCCGGGCGAGACCGAATGCCGACATGCCGTAGATCAATCCGAAGTTGATCGCTTTGGCCGAGCGGCGCTGATCGGCGCTGACTGCGTCCTGCGGCAGGCCGAACACCTCGGCGGCGGTTGCCTGATGCACGTCGCGGTCTTCGGCGAAGGCCTTGAGCAGGGATGCATCCCCCGACAGATGCGCCATGATGCGCAATTCAATTTGCGAATAATCGGCGGCTACCAGCGAGTGACCCGGCGGGGCGATGAAAGCCTGGCGGATGCGCCGCCCTTCCGGCGTACGGATCGGAATATTCTGCAGATTGGGATCGGACGATGATAATCGGCCGGTGGCCGCGATCCCCTGCTGATAGCTGGTGTGAATCCGCCCTGTCTCCTCGTTGATTTGTTCGGGCAGCGTGTCGGTATAAGTCGATTTGAGTTTGGCGATGCCGCGGTATTCGAGGATCAATCTGGGCAACGGATATTCCGCGGCCAACTCTTCCAGCACGTCTTCGGCCGTGGACGGCTGTCCCGTCGGCGTTTTGCGCGTGACCGGCAAGCCCAATTTGCCGAACAAGATCTCTTGCAATTGCCGGGGCGAATCCACGTTGAATGCGCCCCCCGCCTCGGCGTGCGCCAGCGCCTTGAGCTCGAGCATGCGCGCCGCGAGCTCCGAACTCTGCGCCTTGAGCAGCGCGCGATCCACCAGCACCCCGGCGCGTTCCATGCGGTACAGCACCGACACGAGCGGCTGTTCGATGGTCTCGTAGAGATTCTTCAGGCGCGGCAATGCTTCGAGTTGCGGCCATATCGCGCCGTGCAAGCGCAGCGTCACGTCGGCATCTTCCGCCGCATACTCCGCGGCGCGATCCACATCGACTTGGTTGAACGTGATTTGCTTCGCACCTTTGCCGGCGACGTCTTCGTAGTGGATGGTCTTGATCTTGAGATATTTCTCGGCCGTTGAATCCATGTCGTGACGGGTGGCCACGCTGTTGAGAACGTACGATTCCAGCATCGAATCGTAGCGCTGCCCGCGCAGCGCGATGCCGTAGTTCGCGAGGATGTGGGTGTCGAACTTGAGGTGATGTCCGAGCTTGGGGTAGGCGGCGTCCTCGAGCAAGGGTTTGAGTGCGGCCAACACCATGCCGCGATCGAGTTGTTGCGGCGCGCCTGCATAATCGTGGCCGAGCGGCACATAAGCCGCCTCTCCCGGCGCAACCGCGAAGGACAGGCCGACAAGCCGAGCGCGCATGTAATCGAGGCTGTCGGTCTCGGTATCGAAAGACATCAAGGGCGCCGCGGCGAGCTTGGCGAGCCAGGCATCGAAGGCTTCGCGCGCCACGATTTTTTGATAGTTGCGGGGCTGCGCCAGAGCAAGCTCTCCGGCCATCGCCGAAGCGGCTGCGGCGGCCGGCGTGCCGGCGGGTGGTTCGGCGGCTTCTGCCGAAACGATCGCTCCGGCCCCGGCCCCGGCTTCGGACGCGCCGGCGACGGGCGTCAGCGCGGCGGCCGGCGGCGGCGCTGACGCTTCCAGCGATTTCTGCAGCATGCGCAGTTCCAGGCGCGAGTACAGTTCGCGCAACCGCGGCACATCGGGCACGCCGCCGACCAGCGCTTCGGGAGCGATTTGCAATTGCACCGCGATGTCGATGGTCGCGAGCTTGCGCGACAGCTCGAGCATCGGCAGTTCGTTGCGCAAATTATCGCCCACCTTGCCGGGGAGGTCTGCGGCGTGCGCGATCAGCGCATCCAGCGTCTGATATTGAGCGAGCCATTTCGCGGCGGTCTTGGGTCCCACGCCGCTGATGCCCGGAATGTTGTCGGAGCTGTCGCCGATCAGCGCGAGATAGCCGACCATCTGTTCCGGAAAGACATCGAACTTCGCTTTGACGCCGGCGCGATCGAGCCGCGTGTTGCTCATGGTATTGACCAATGAAATGCGCGGACCGACCAGCTGCGCCATATCCTTGTCGCCGGTCGAGATCAATACCTCGTAGCCGGCCTCGGCGCCGCGTACGGCGAGCGTCCCGATCACATCGTCCGCTTCGACGCCCGGAATGCGCAACAGCGGCAGCCCCATGGCCTCGACCGCTTGCAGCAGCGGCTGCACCTGCGATCGCAGATCATCGGGCATGGGCGCACGATGCGCCTTGTACTGATCGAACAGGTCATCTCGAAACGTGCGGCCGGACGCATCGAAAACCACGGCGATCCGCTCGGGCGATTCTTCCTTGATGAGTTTGTTCAGCATGTTGAGGACGCCGAGCACCGCCCCGGTCGGCTCGCCTTTTGAATTGCTGAGCGGGGGCAGGGCGTGAAAGGCGCGGTACAGGTACGAGGAGCCGTCGACCAGAAGCAGTTTTCGCGCACTCATGGAGTCGCGCGGCCGCTACGGTTGCGGCGCCGGAGCAGGCACGGGTGCCGCAGGGGCGGCCGGAGCGGTTGCAGCAGGCTGATCAGTTGCGGCGGGCTGAGCGGTCGCGGGAGGCTGAGCGGTCGCGGGAGGCGCAGTAGTCGGAGCAGGCGCGGGCGAGGATTTCGGCGCAGCCGGAAATTTTGCCTTCTTGCGGGGGTGCTGCGCATCGGGCATGACCAGCGGTCCTTTTTGTCCGCATCCCAAGACCAGTGCGGTCAGGGTGACGAGGAGCAACAGGCGCACGGCTTTCATGCGCGCAAGTATAGCGCGCGCTGCCGCACACGAGATCGCCCGGAACTTCTGGCGCGACGCTCCTGTCCCATCCTCAAGTAGCGGTAATGGAGAGATGACGATGAATCGCATTCAGAGGGCCCTATTGGCCGTGATTTCGCTGGGCGCCTTGGGCGCCTCGACGCAAGCACTCGCGGACAATCCGCTGGGAGCTTATGTGGGCGTGGGCGCCGGCGTATCGAACGTCGGCAACAACAATTACGCCTATGACTATGGCTATGACGGAAATTTTCGCGACAACCTCGCGTGGAAGGCGATGGTCGGCATCCGGCCCCTGCCCATCGTGGGTGCTGAGCTCGAATACATAGACTTCGGCAGCAATGACGGCCATGACGGCTATTTCGGCCCCAACTACTACTACGGCCCGAACGCCCATCCCAAAGCCGCGGTACTCTACGGGCTTGGCTATTTGCCGCTGCCGGTGCCCTTTCTCGACGTCTACGGCAAGTTGGGCGTCGCACGGCTGCAGACCGACATCACTTCTTTTTCCGGTTGCGCGGGCTACTACGCGCCGGGCTCATCGGGGGCCTGCACTCCTTTGGGCTTCCGCTTCGACCAATGGGACGATAAGTTTGCCTATGGCGCCGGCGTGCAGACGAAATTTCAGGATTTCGCGTTCCGCGCGGAATATGAGCGCATCAGCTCAATCTACGGCAACCCGGCGGCGTTCACGGTCAGCGCGACGTGGACCTTTTAAAATCGGAAGGCTAAGGGCGCTCGCGGCGCAGGCCGCGGGTTCCTCTTGAGCCCGAGCGCACGCGCCGGGAGTGCGTGCGTGCGCGGTATACTTGCGCGATGAAATTTTTCGCAGGCTCGCGGGCAACGCAGGCGGCCGTTTGCGCCGTGACTCTTCTCGGCTCGTGTTCGAATCAAACTCTCGTGCCCGGTGGGAGCGGCGGCGCCGATCCGACGACGCTCGCGCTCCGCGCGAGGGTCGCGACCATCGTGGTGATTTATGCCGAGAACCGCGCCTTCGATGATCTGTACGGTAATTTTCCCGGCGCGGAGGGACTCAGCGAAGTAGTCGATCCGGCCGGCTGGCCGTTGCCCGCCTATGCCGCGCAGCGGGATCGCGACGGTACGGTATTGCCCGTGCTGCCGCCGACCTGGGGCGGCGTGACCGCACCCGGCTACGTCCCCGTGGTCACTCAGGGACAGAGCGCCGGCTTGCCGAATGCACCGTTCTCCATCGAGAGCGCTTTCACGGCGCAATCGGGGGTGACTCTCTCGACCGCGGTGGTGACGCGCGATCTCGCTCACCGCTTCTTCGAACATCAGATGCAAATCGACGGCGGCAAGAATGACCGGTACGCCGCGTGGTCGGATGCGGGCGGTCTTGCCCTGGGCCACTTCGACACCAGCCGCTCCGCGCTCTACGCACTCGCGCGTGAGTACGTGCTGGCCGATCATTTTTTCCAAGGCGCGTTCGGCGGTTCGTTCCTGAATCATCAATATCTCATTTGTGCCTGCGCGCCGCAGTACCCGGATGCCGACACGAATCCGGCCAGACCCTCCATCGCGATACTCGATCGGGATGCCGCCGGCCATTATCTGCCGCGGCTCACGCCGGCCAAGAACTCGCCGGCATCGGCGCTCGACGGTCCGCCCCAATTCGCGAAGAGCGGCAACCTCACGCCGGCGAATTACTTCGGCGACGGCAAGTTCTACGCCGTGAATACCATGCAGCCGCCCTACCAGCCGAGCGGCAATGCGCCGGCCGCGGCGGACCCGGGCGGCCAATACGCGGACCCGGCCAACGCAACGACCTTGCCGCCGCAGACCGCGCCCACCATCGGCGACCGGCTGAGCGCCAAGGGCATTCCCTGGACTTGGTACGGAGGAGCGTGGACGGCGGCGCTCGCCGACGGCAAACAACCCGCAACCCACGAGCGCCAGGTGATCTACGCGCCGGAGACGCCGGCCGGGAGTCCGGATTTCCAGCCCCATCACCAGCCCTTCAATTACTACGCGAATTTCGACCCGGCGACGCAGGCCGCGGAGCGCGCGGCCCACTTGAAGGACTATCAGGACTTGGTCGCGGATATCGCCGCGGGCCGCCTGCCGCACGTGGTGTTCTACAAGCCACAGGGCAATCTCAATCAACATGCGGGCTACGCTTCGATCGCTGACGGCGACGCTCACATCGCGGATCTGGTCGCGAGGCTCAAGGCCGGCGCGCAATGGAACCACATGGTGATCGTGATCACCTACGACGAATTCGGCGGCGCCTGGGACCATGTGGCGCCGCCGCGGGGAGATCTTCTTGGCCCCGGTGCGCGCATACCGGCGCTGATCGTTTCACCGTTCGCCAAAAAAGGCAGCGTCGATCACACCCGGTACGACACCGAGTCGATTCTGCGTTTGATCATCCGCCGCTTCGATCTTTCAACCTTGCCCGGCATCGTGCGCCGCGATCAAGGGCTTGCCGAACACGGCGAAGCGCCGATGGGCGACCTCACCAACGCGCTCGATCTCAAGCGCTGACGCGCTGACGCGCCGGCCTTAAGCCGCTGCGCGGGCCTTACTGGGAGGTCGGCGGTGCCGGCGGGGGAGTCGGCGTCGCGGGTGCCGCGGGCCGACGAGCCGGCGGTGTCGCGGCTTGCGGCGCGCTGCCGCTCGCTTTGACGCTCATCAATTCCACGTCGAATATCAACAGCGAATTGGCGGGGATCCCCGGCCGCGGACTTGCACCGTAGGCGAGTTCAGGCGGAATGTACAACTGCCACTTCGCACCCGGCTTCATGAGAACCAAGGCCTCCTGCCAGCCCTTGATCACGCTGCCCACGGGTATCGTTAACGGCTGGCCGTGCGAGTACGAGCTGTCGAATTCCGTGCCGTCGAGCAATTTGCCGCGATAGTTGACGACCACTTCGTCGGTGGCCGCGATCGGTGCCGCCTTGGCGTCGCCCGGTATCAGCACCTTGTATTCCAGCCCGGTCGAGGTGGTCTTGACGTTTTTTTCATGGCCGTTGCGCGTCAGGAACTCCTGCGCGGCGCTCTTGTTGCGCGCGGCATAGGCGAGCATCGTCGAGCGCGCGTACTGCTGCAATTGCTGCTTCTCGGCCTGAGTCGATTTCTTGCCTTGCAAGGCGTCGTGCAAGCCGCGCGTGAGAGCATCGGAGCTCACTTCGTGGGTGATGCCGATTGCCTCCAATTGTGAGTTCACTTGCTCGCCGAACGTCAGACCGATCAGATAGCTCGCCTGGTCATTCGACAATTCAGGAGGCGCCGGCGGGGCCGGGGCTACGGGCGGCGCGGCGGCCACGGCCGGTGCCGGCGGAGTGGCCGTCGTCGCGGGAGTCTGCGCGCCCGCAAGCGGGGCCATGGCGAGCATCACTGCGAAACCGCAGGCGGTCCGCTGCAGCTTGAGGGTAGATTGTTTCATGGCGCGCACGATACCCATTCAGTGTTGCAATTGCTAGCGCGACTGCAGCACCGCCATCGTGAGCCGTGAAACGCACACCAATTCCTTCGCCTCGTTGGTGATGTCGATGCTCCAAACTTGGCTGCGCATACCGATGTGCAGCGGACGCGCAGTGCCCGTTACCCGGCCGCCGCGCGCCGGCCGCATGTGGTTGGCGTTGATCTCCTGGCCGAGGCAGCGGCAGCGTGAACGATCGACGCACATGTTCGCGCCCGTGCTGCCCAAGGTTTCGGCGAGCGCGACCGAAGCACCGCCGTGCAGCAGTCCGTAGGGCTGCCGGGTACGCTCATCGACCGGCATGGTGGCGCGGATGAAGTCCTCGCCGATTTCGGTGAACACGATGTCAAGATGCTGGACCATCGTGCCTAAGTTCGCGGCATTCAACGCCTCGAGGGTTTGCAGGCTCCGCCAGATGCTCACTTCGCATCCTTGAGGTTCGCGGCCACCCGCTGGTAGGCCTCGCGGAAGGGGATATTTTCTTCGGCCACGAGCGCATTGGCGGCGGCGGCCGCGTGAATGCCGGGATCCAAGCGAATGTTCTCCGGACGGAAGCGCACTCCCGCGAGCGCGCTCGGCAGGATGTCGAGCGTCTGGCGGCACGAGTCGATGCCGCGGAACAAGGGCGGCTTGATGAGCTGCAGATCGCGGTGATAGCCCGAGGTCAATTTCTGAGTGACGCCGAGCACTTCGTTCAACGCCGCGAGTGCGACGCTGCTGCGGCCGCGCATCAACTCGAACACATCCGGATTGCGCTTCTGCGGCATGATGGAAGAACCGGTGGTGAAACTTTCGGGCAGGCTCACGAAACCGAACTCGTGCGTGTAGAACAGCAACAGATCCGCGGCGAGACGTCCCAAGTCCTGAGTGAGCAAGGTGATTTCGAACAGCACCTCTGCCTCGGCCTTGCCGCGCGACAGCTGCACGGCGGTGACCGGCTCCTGCGTTGCGGCGAAGCCCAGGCGTTGCCGCGTCGACTCGCGGCTGACGTTGAGATTCGGCGTGCCGTAGCCCGCGGCGGAGCCCAAAGGATTCTTGCTGGCGCGGCGTCGAGTGAGGCGCAAGCCCTCCGCGTCGTCGCGGATCTCGGCGGCAAAGCCCTGCGCCCACAGCGCCACGCTACTCGGCATCGCCTGCTGCATGTGCGTGTAGCCCGGCAGGACGATGGCGCCGTCGCGCGCCGCCAGCGCGTCGAGCGCCGCTGCCACCTCCAGCGCTCCGGCGTGCAGGTACTGCGTTGCCTCGCACAAATACAGCCGCAGCGCGGCGAGTACCTGATCGTTGCGCGAACGTCCGGCGTGCAGGCGTCCGCCCAAGGCGCCGATGCGCGCCGTCAGCAGATTTTCGATCGCCGTTTGGCAATCTTCCTGCTCGAGCAGGATGCGCCATTTCCCGGCGCTGTGTTCCTCGCCGATTGCCGCGAGCGCCTCGCAAATGGCCTTTTGCTCCGGCGCCGACAAGAGGCCCTGCTCGCCGAGCATTTCGGCATGCGCGATCGATGCCAGGATGTCGAATGCCACCAAGCGGTTGTCGAGCTCAAAATCGTCGCCCGCCGTGTAGGCGAGCACGCGGTCGTCGAGGCGCGTTCCCTTATCCCATAAGCGAGTCATGAAGCTTGCGCCGCCGTCTGTTGTTCGGCCGGACTCAACGCCTTGAGGTCGGCCACCACCAGCGTGCCGGTGCCTTCGTTGGTGAAGATTTCGGCGAGCAGGCTGTCCGCCGATTTATAGGAAATGACATGCACGCGGCGCACGCCGCCGCGGATCGCGTTTTCGATGGCCGTGGCCTTCGGCAGCATGCCGTGGGTCAAGCTGCCCGCTTCCCTGAGGCGCCGGAGCCCCTGGATGTCCGTGTAGGAAACCACCGAGGTCGGATCCTGCGGCCGCTCGAGAATACCCGGCGCCCCGGTACACAGCACGAGCTTCTCCGCCGACAAGGCGCCGCCGATCGCGGCCGCCACGGTGTCGGCGTTGATGTTGAGCAGCGTGCCGCCGGAATCGGCCGAGAGCGGACTGACCACCGGCATCAAGCCGTTCCCGAGCAGCTTCTCGAGCACCGCGGCGTTGACCGAATCGATGTCGCCGACCAAGCCGTAATCCACGGTATCGCTCGAGCCGGCCCCGACCGGAACCGGCCCGCGCTTGTGCGCGCGGATCAATCCGGCGTCGACTCCGGAGAGGCCGATGGCTTCGATGTCGAGTTGCCGGCATATCGCGAGGATGCGCGTGTTGATCAGGCCGTTCAGCACCATCGCCGTCACGTCGATGGACCTCTGATCGGTGACGCGCCGCCCGTTCACCATCTGGGTTTCGATGCCGAGCGTCGCCTGCAGGTTGTCGAGCTGCGGTCCGCCGCCGTGCACCAGTACGGTCTTGATGCCCACCTGGTGCAGGATGGCGACTTGTTCGATCAAGGCGCGCGTGGAAATCTCGTCGCTGAACACAGCGCCGCCCGCCTTGATGACGAAAACCTTGTTCTTGTACATGCGGATGTAGGGCGCCGCGCTCTTCAGCGCGCGTACCGCCACCGAGGGATCGACTCGACTCATGATCATCGATAGGACTCCGGAACCGTTTAGTGTTTCACGCCAGCATGCGGTGCAGAACGGCCATCTGCACGGCCAGGCGATTGAAAGCCTCGCGCTTGACCACGGCGCGAGGTCCGTCCAAGACTTCATCGGCGACCGCGACATTGCGGCGCACCGGCAGGCAGTGCATGAGCTTGGCATCGGGCAAACTTGCCGAGAACCAAGGCTCGCGCACGCACCAGTCCGAAAGGTCCGCGCGCAGCCGCGCATCGGCATCGGCGTCGCCGTAATAGAGAGTGCTGCCCCATTCCTTGGCATACAGCACGGCGGCGCCGTTGAGCGCCGCCTCGCGATCCGTGGTCTCGGTCACCGAGCCGCCCGCGGCGGCCGCGGCCGCGTGCGCCTTGTCCATGATCTTGGGCGGCAGCGCAAACCCTTGAGGGCGCGCCACCACCACTTCCATGCCGCGCATCGCGGCCATGTGCACGATGGCGGAGGGTACGGCCAGAGGCAGCGCCTTCGGGTGATAGACCCAGCTCAGCACGAATTTTGCGCGGTTCGGTATCTTGAGTTCATCCAGGGTCCGCCAGTCCGCCAGTGCCTGGCAGGGATGATTCATGGCGGATTCCAGATTGATCATCGGACTCTCGCAAAGATCCTCGATCAATCCGAACAGCGCTTCGTGCAAGTCCTGCTCGAGGTCTTTGCCGTCCGCAAAGGCGCGCACGCCAAGCGCGTCGCAGTAGGAGGCGAGCACCGGAATCCCTTCGCGAATGTGCTCGGCCGCGGCGCCGTTCATGATGGCATGCGGACGAGTCTCGAGCTGCCACGTTCCCTGTCCCGGGGTGATGACGAAGGAAGAACCGCCGAGCCGCGCCATTCCGGCTTGGAAGGAGGCCAAGGTGCGCAGCGACGGATTGAAAAAGACCAGTCCTAGAATTTTGCCCACGAGCGCCCGCGGCTGCGGCTTATCCTGCAGCGACTGCGCCAGCGCCAAAAGGTCGAGAATCTCCTCGCGCTCGAAATCGGCGAGGTCTAAAAAGCGCCTCATGCCGGAATCGTCGCCAGCGCGTCATGCAGCTGATCGACATGCCCTTCGTTCAGAATGTACGCCGGCAACAGGCGCAGTACGTTCGCATCGCCGCTGGTGCCGGTGAGAATGTCTTTCTGCAGCAAGGCGGCCTGCACCTCTTTGGCGGGGCGGGAGGTTTTGAGGCCCAACAAAAAACCGGCACCCTGCACTCCGGTGACGGGCCCGATGACGCAATTGGCGCGAATATAGGTTGATACCTGACGGACATTCGCCAGCAGCGATTCCGACTCGAGAGTGTCGATCACGGCTTCGGCCACGGCGCAGGCGATGGGGCCGCCGCCGAACGTCGTGCCCATGTCGTCATACTTGATCTCGGCGGCCACGCGCGGCGACAGCAGCAGGGCGGACACCGGAAAGCCGTTGCCCAAGGCTTTGGCGGCCGTGATGATATCGGGCGTCACGCCGTAATAGTTGGCGCCGAAGGGCGCACCGGTGCGGCCCATTCCGCACTGTACCTCGTCGAAAATCAACACCGCGCCCACCTCATCGCAGCGCCGGCGCAGCGCCTGCAGCATCGGCCTGCCGATGTCGAAGGCGCCCCCCACACCCTGGATCGGCTCGACGATGACGGCGGCCGTGTCGCGGTCGATGCAGCGCTCCGCGGCGGCGGGATCGGCGCGCGGCGTGAAGCACACGTCGAAGGGCGTACGCGGAAAGCCGTACCACTTCTCGAGCGCGCCCCAGGTCACCGCGCCGGCCGCGGCGGTTCTGCCGTGCCAGCCCTGTTCCAGAGCCACGGCCTTGTGCCGTCCGGTGATTTTGAAGGCCAGCTTGAGCGCATTCTCGTTGGCTTCGGCGCCGCTGTTGACCCAGAACACGGTGTCGAGATCGAGACCGGCGAATTTCACCAAGCGCGCCGCGGCGCGCTCGCGAATCACCATCGGCAATGCATTCGTTTGAAACGACATCTGCCGCGCCTGTCGTTCGATCGCCGCCAGCCAGCGCGGGTGCCCGTAACCGAGTCCCGCAACCGCATGCCCGCCGTAGAAATCCAAAATCTTGCGGCCGTCGCGCGCATACAGCCAGACGCCCTCGCCATGCGCCACCTCGATCGGGTATTGCGCGAACACTTTCGCCAGGTGGCTCTTCAGCGCGCGGGGCGCCCGGTCGGTGTTCACGTCCATCCGGGTGCCGCCGCGGTGAGGCCGGTGCTTTCGTCGAATCCCAGCAAGCGATTCATCCATTGCATGCCGCCCCCGGCGGCGCCCTTGTTCAAGTTGTCGAGCACCGCCATCACCGCGATCGACGTGCCGTTGGTGACGGCGCTCAAGTTCGCGTAATTGCTGGTGGCCACATCCTTCACCCGCGGCGCAGCTTCGGTCACGCGTACGAAGGGACAGTCCTGGTAATACGCGGTCAGCATCTCGAGCGCCTGCGAGCTCGCGATCGGCTTCTTCAAACTCGCCTGCACGGTGACATGGATGCCGCGCGCGAAGGGTCCGGAATGAGGCACGAAATTGAATTCCGCATCGATGCCGGTCGCGAGCCTGGCACAGGCGGCGATCTCCGGCACGTGCCTGTGGCTCAACGCGCCGTAGCTGTACAAATCGCTGTGGCGCAGCGGATGGTGAGTGGCATCGCTCGGGCGCCGGCCGGATCCGGTGCTGCCGGTGATGCCGGTGATGAACAGCCGCGCATCGGTCAATCCCAGCGCAAGCAGCGGCACGCTCGCGAGCAGCGCGGCGGTGGCAAAGCAGCCGGGATGGGATACGTGCGGCGTCGGCGCTAGGGCCAAGTGTTCCGGGACCGCGCAGGTGAATTGGTGGATGCGCTTTGGAGCGCCGTGCGCATGCTTGTAGACGGATTCATACGCGCCCGCGCTCGCGTAGCGAAAGTCCGCCGAAATGTCGACGCAATGCGTCGCCACCCCGCCCGTCTCGGCGGCGGTGAGCAGCCGGTCGATGATGCCGGCGGCGACCCCATGCGGCGCCGCGCAGAAGAGCGCGGAGTTCGGCGTGCGGCCGACCAACGCTTCGATCTCGTCCAAGCTCGCGAACTTGAGCGCGGGGTAGGCGCTCGAGAGATGCGGGAAGACGGCGGCAACCGCTGCGCCCGGCTGGCTGTCGGACAAGATGCCCGCAAGCTCGAGCCGCGGATGCACGGCGATCAGCCGCAGAAGTTCGCCGGCCACATAGCCGGAGCCGCCGAGCACGATCGCCGGCGTGCGCCCACTCATCCGCCGACCACCTTGGATTCACCGGCATTGGTGAGATTCAAGCGCGCGATGAGGTAGTCGCCGAGCTCGCTCGGACTCGAGATGGCGTTGAACGCCTCGACTCCCATTTGCTCGCGGATGATTTCAACGCCGACCTGATTGTCGGTCGCGGGGCCGGTGACGGCGGCGGGCTCGATGCCGAAGCGTTCGCGCAATAGCTTGACGCCGCCCCACGCGGCCACCGGATCGTTCGCGGACAGCACCACGGCGGTGAGCGCGGCCTTGATATCGGGTTGCCGCAAAATCGATTCCACGCCGTAGGTGCCCAGGAGGCCGTCGCCGAGCTCGAACACGATGACGTCAGGCAGCCCGCTCGCCATCTCCGTCAGCATGGTGCGCGTCAGCGCCGGTCCGCATTTCGCCGTCGTGGTGACGATGCCTAGGTCGGTGAAAATCATGGTGTGCCGCGCGCCCGAGTCTTCGAACGCCAAGATATCGCGGCGCAGTGAAACGCCGGTCGCCTTGAAGGCGTCCACGATCAGGCCGCGGTGCCGCATGCGCGCGATGATGGCTGAGGCCGCGGCCGTCTTGCCGGCCTCCATGCAGGTGCCGGCGAGCGCCACCACCGGCACCCCGCGCGCATTGAGCGGCGCGTCGTAGTCCAGCCGCTTGTATCCGGTTCTGGCCGTCACGCCGATGCGTTCGCCTAAATAGGGAAACGTGAGCACGGCGCCTAAGACCTTGCAGTCGAAGGGTTTGCCCTTGTCGGGAGTGGCGGAGTCGCAGATGCCCAAAACTCCGCCGATGTTCAGCATCTGAATCACGTCCCCCGGCTTCAGCGTCTCGGGAATATGGCCCGAATAGCCGAACAAGGCCTTGCGATGTCCGAGAGCGCCGACCACGACGTCGCCGCGGGCCACTTTGGCCATGCGGCCGCTGGTGAGTTCGAGCGTGTTGTAGGTCGACTTGTTGTTCAAGATCTCGACCACCACCACCACGCCTTCCTCGCAGGGAATCTCCGCGGCAATGCGAATCTCATGCGTAAGACTCAAGGCCTGGGTCACCGACGCGATCTTGTCGACCACCACCGTGCGCATCCCGCTCATGACTCGTTCACTCCTGTGGGCGTACTTGCGGCCTGCTCGCCCCCGCCGGCGCGTTGGTAGAAAATTCCCGAGAGCGCCAGCATCTTCGAGTAGCCGAGCGCATCGGTGGGCGTCCACTCTCCGGCGGCTTCGCCGTAAACGCCCTTGGATGCCGCCATCAGGGAATGCGGCGAGGTCACTCCTTCGATGAATGCCGACCCGGGCCGCAGCAGGACGGCGACCTCGCCGGTCACGCGGGCCTGCGATGACAGAAGCAACGCTTCGATGTCGCGGCACACGGGATCCAAGTGCTGACCTTCGTGCACCAGATCCCCATACGCCTGCGCCACGGATTCCTTGATGCGCGCCTGCTTCCCCGTCAACACCAATTTTTCGAGTTCGCGATGCGCGGTGAGCAGAACGTCGGCGGCGGGCGCCTCGAACGCAACGCGTCCCTTGGTGCCGATTACCGTGTCGCCCAAGTGAATGCCGCGTCCGATGCCGTAGGGGCCCGCCAGGGTTTCGAGCCGTTCGATGATCGCGACCGCCGGCAGGTTGACGCCGTCCAGGCGTGCCGGAACTCCCGCATCGAAGCCGATCGTGTGCCTCTCGGGGGAGCGCGGATTCGAGAAGGCATCTTTCGACAGCACCCAGGCGCACTCCGGAATGCTGCCTGCCGACGTCAGCGTTTCCCGGCCGCCGATGGTGACTCCCCACAAGCCGCGGTTCACCGAGTACGCGGCGCCGAAGGGCGGCACCGGCAATCCGTGTTGCTCGAGATACTCGAGCTGTTCGGATCGCTTGAAGGCGCGGTCGCGCACCGGCGCGATGATCTCGAGACCCGGCGCCAAGGTGCGCAGCGCCACTTCGAAGCGCACTTGGTCGTTGCCCGCCGCGGTGCAGCCGTGCGCCACCATCGTCGACTTCTGCGCCAACGCCATCTGCGCAATGGTCTGCGCCTGCAGCACGCGTTCGGCGCCCACGCACAAAGGATACAAGCCGCCGCGGCGGACATTGCCCATGATCAAGAACTTCAGCACCTGCTCAAAGTAGGCGGCACGCGCATCGATCAAGAAATGTTCGATCGCGCCGAGTTGCGCGGAGCGGCCGGCGAGCGCGGCGGCGGCGGCGGCATCCAAGCCTCCGGTGTCGACGGTCACGGTGATGACCTGCCGGCGGTAGGTGTCCTTGAGCCAGGGCACGCAGAACGAGGTGTCCAAGCCGCCGGAAAATGCGAGAAGGATGGGCGCGTCGCCCGCGGCGTAGGTCGGGGTCATGGGATTAAAGTCCGAAAATATGGTGGAGGCGCTCGCCGAGCTTCTGCTGCTCGCGCGGGCCGGAAGTCGCGATGAATATCGTGTCGTCGCCGGAAATCGTCCCGATCACCTCGGGCCAGCGGGCGGTGTCGATCGCCACCGCCACGCTTTGCGCCGAGCCCACGGTGGTCTTGAGCACCGTGAGGTTGGTGCCGGCGGTCAAGACCGCGCTGACGAACTGTTTGAGCGTGGAAAAATCGTTCTTCACGGCGGCACCCGGCTCCGGCAGCACATAGCGGCGCCCGAGCTTGGCCACTCCGAGCTCGCGCAGGTCCCGGCTCACGCTCGACTGGGTGGCCGCGTGGCCGAGCTTTTGCAGCATCGCGACCAGCTCGGCTTGGCGCCCGACCGCCTGCTCGCGAATGATTTTCGCGAGCGTCGTGCGGCGCGCCGGGGCATCGGAATTGTCGCTGTCAGCTCGGAGCATTCGGGTTCTCGAGGCTCTGGGTATGCATAAAATCGCGCGAATTGTGCATAAAAATGCACGCTCCGTCAATGCGTTCCTGCGAAATTCTTGTAGGCTATGCCGATGACGCTGGAAACCATCGAAGTCGAGACCGCCCCAAAGCCGGATGCCGCCGTGATCTGGCTGCATGGCCTCGGCGCGGACGGCCATGATTTTGAGCCTGTCGTGCCGCAAATCGTGCGCCGCGGGGAGCGCGCCTGGCGCTTCATTTTTCCCCATGCTCCGCATCGTCCGGTGACGCTCAACGGCGGCATGAGCATGCGCGCCTGGTATGACATTCTCGGCTTGGACCGGACCGCCGCCGAGGATACGGCGGGCTTTCGTGCAACCGATGCAGAGATCCGGCGGCTGATCGAGCGGGAGGCCGGACGCGGAATCCCCGCCGCCCGAGTGGTGCTCGCAGGCTTCTCCCAGGGTGGCGCGGTGTCGCTGTATACGGGCCTGCGCTATCCGGAGCGCTTGGCGGCCCTCATGGCCCTGTCCTGTTATCTGCCGCTCGCCGGCCGCTTGAGCGCCGAGCGCGCGCCGGCAAACGAGGGCGCGGCCATTTTCATGGCCCACGGACTTGCCGATGCCATGCTGCCGATTGCCCTGGGTTTGAGTGCCCGCGATACCCTGAAGAGCCTTGGGTATGCGGTTGAATGGCATCAATACCCCATGGCGCATTCGGTCGTCGAGGCGGAGATCCTTCACATCCGCGAGTTCCTGCTGCGCGTGTTGCCCTAGGAACTAAAGAGGCCCGGCGGGGAGCCTTCATTTTTGGCGCGCTCATCGTGACAGGATCGGCGCCCGGGACTAAGCTCGACGGCCCAAAGGTGTTACGCGGAGTGAATATCGTGGCAACCACTCTCTCGGCGGTTCAAGCAAAGAAAAACGCGGCGCTGCAACGCTTGAGCGCCGATGCCGATAAGGCAGCGCAGCGGGCGGATGAAGCCAAGCAGAAAGTGCGCCTGGCGAAGGCCGAGCTGAAAAAGGCCCGCAAAGCGTCGAAGATTTCCAAGAAAGCGGCGAAACAAGCCCGCAAAAGGCTCGAAGCCGCACGCGCGGCTCCCCGCGCACCCAAGGCACCCGCTGACGCGAAGCCTGCGGCAGCGCCGAAAGCGCCGAAGGCTGCCAAGACGAATGGCGCCAAGGCTGCGAATGGCGCTTCGAAAGCGCACGCCGCCAAGGCACCCGCCGCCAAGGCACCCGCCGCCAAGGCACCCGCCGCCAAGGCACCCGCCGCCAAGGCACCCGCAGCCAAGGCACCCGCAGCCAAGGCGCGCGCGCCGAAACGCGTGAGCGCGAAGCCGAAGGCGCGCACCTCCGACAAGCCCACTGCCGCGGCCGTCGCCCGCTCGGTCATCAAGCGTTTGGAGACGGTTGAGTCGCCGCCCACGCCGAGCAATTCTCCGCCGCTCGAAGCGGCCTCGCAGGCACCGGCCCCGTAGGTCCTTGGGAGGGGGTTCAGCTCGTCACGTGCCCGGAGACAACGTGGCGACCAGAACCGCCAGAAACAGGGCAGCCAGCAAGACGATCAACTGCCCCAGCACCCAGACGCCGAAGGCTTTGCGGGTTGCGAGCGCCTGCATCTCGCTGAAGCCCATGACCTGGAGCACCACGCTCCAAATCAGGAGCAGCACATAGGCGATGAACTGGGCGCGCAACAACAGCGCGACGAAACTCTCGACATCGGGGCGCTGCTCTTGCATGAAGGTGGCTTCGCCGGCGAGCAGCGCCGCCAGGACCCAAATGCCGAGCGACATCGCCATCGGCAAGCCGCCGTAGGCAAGCACGTGGATCACTTGGCTGCGCGTCGCCGCGCCGCCGACCCGCTTGCCCAAGCGCGTATAAACCTCCGCCATCATGTACATGCTCACGATGCCGAAGAGGGAGCCTATGCAGAGGCCCTTGCCCAAGATTTCCGCGACGCCGGCGGTTGCCCCGGCGTTCTGCGTTCGGCTCAACGCAAGCCAGCTGACCATGCCTTGAGCCGCTCCCAACAGGAAGTCGATGCGCCCGATCGGTTGCGCAGCCAATTCGCGAAACACGCGCCTGGGACGCAGCCAGACATCTTGCAACGGTCGGATCCGTTGTTCGCGTGCGGTTTCAGGTTCAATCCCCAAGATCGACTCCAGCATCATGCACAGATGACAGCAGACTTTTTCGGGGCTACTCTCATAGCGAGGAGAGCCGTACGACCCCGAGGAGAAGACTGATCATGGCAAAGAAGAAGGGTAAAGGGAAAAAGCGTCCTGTGGCGAAAGCAAAGCGCACAGCCGCCAAGAGCAGCGCCGCGAAGAAGAAGGCGCGCCGGCCAAAGAAGCCGAGCAAACCCGCGAAGGTTGCAAATAAGGCTAAGAAGGCGAAGAAGGCTGCACCGAAGAAGGCAGCGGCCAAGGCTGCACCGCCTGCCAAGAAGGCAGTGACCCCGGTCGCGAAGCCGCAGGTGGCGAAACCCAAGAGCGTCGTTGCACCGGTGGCACCGCCCGCGCCCGCACCGGTCATCACACCCAGCTCGGATTTCGGACACGAGCCGCTGTCGCCGCCGCCGTCCTCGAGCAGCGCGGGCACGGATCCCTCGGCGTCATAAACGGCCGTTCGAGGGGGCTTTACGCGCGCATCAGCCCGCGCAGGGTGCGCGCGTTGCCGCTGTCCGGAAACACACGGGTGGCGAGGGTGTTGGCGTCGACGCGCAAATGCTCGTCAAGCACACCCTTGAACACGCTGCGCAGGTCGAGGGTGGGCTTGAGGTCGCGATTCTCGAGCAGGGCGCTTCGTGCGAGGCCGGGCCAGTCGGCAATGACGCGCCCGCCGTGAACGGCGCCGCCTGCGAGAAAGGCGCAGCCGCCGGTGCCATGATCGGTGCCGCGCGTGCCGTTCATGGCGGCGGTGCGGCCGAACTCGGTGACCACCAGCACGGCGGTCTCACGCCATAGGGGCCCAAGATCGTCGGCGAGTGTCCGCAATGCCTTGTCGAGCCCGGAGAGGCGCTGCGCGAGCGCGCCTTTGGCTCCGCCCTGATTGGCGTGAGTGTCCCAGCCGCTGGCCTCGATGACCGCAATTTCCGGTCCGCCCTCGCTGCGCATCAATGTGGCGGCCATGCGCGCCACGCCGCCGATGCGATCGGTCGGCGCACTCGCCATGCCCGCGCCCTCGTCGGCGAGCTTGTCGGTTTGTACGGCATCGCTCAAGCGCGCCGAAAACCAATCATCCTTGGAATAGAGGTCGGCGAGCCGCGCCAGCAGATCCTCATCGACGTCCGGCGTCGCCTGCGGCGATTTGGACAGCACCGCCGCGGGGCCCCGCAGAATCAAAGGAATATTCTGGCTGATCGCGACGGCTCGATCCAAAGGCCCCGGCGTACTGCGCGCCGGCAGCGAGGCCAACGCTCGGTTGAGCCAGCCGTCCGCGCTGCCGATGGGGTGCGCGAGGCCGTTCTCCAAGACGTTCTGACCATCGAAGTGCGAGCGGTCGCGGTAGGGCGATGCGGTCGCCTGGAAGACGATCAATTCACCGCCGAGGTAGCGTTCGTGTAAAAACCCGAGCGACGGATGCAGACCGAACGTGCCGTCGAGTTTGAGCGCTCCATCGGCGCCACCCGGCGCGGCAATCGCCAATTCGCGGTGCAAATCCGCGTAGTTAGGATCGCCATACGGCGGCACCGCGGCGAGGCCGTCCAACGCGCCGCGCAGAATCACCACCACCAGACGCCCCGGGCCGCCGGTTTTCGCGAACAGCACGCTCGGTAGTGCGGCGCTCGCCGCCAGCGCGCCGGTACTCAAGATAAAACGGCGCCGAGTCACGGGGGCATGAAACCAGTGCATTGTCATCTCCGCTGAAATTCCGGACTCATCAACAGGAGCGCCAGCGCTTGGCTGCCGGAGGTCGCACGGCGCAGCGCCGCGAGAGTTTCCGGCCGCACGGAAGCCCCGAGGCTCGATGCGGCGACCTCCAAGGGGTCGACGCCCGCATCGCTCCTGCCGGCGACCCGCGATGCCCAGAGCACGCGATGCATCAGCGCATCCGAGCCGTCCCAACTCTTGGCCGTGTCCGGCCAGCCGGCCGGGGATCCCGGCGTGTATTGCCGCTGTCCCAAGAGGTCGAAGGTATGAATCACTTCTTCCGGCTTCTGCGGAACCAAGTTAAGTGCCCGCAAGCTCGAGAACACGAAATCCTCGGGGGTCTTGAATTTGCGCGGTTGCGGCTCCCACGCCTGCGGCGATTCGATCAGCGCGGCATAGACCTGCGGCAAATCGCCGCCGGATTTCAAGTAGGCGTGCGTCAGCCGCTCCACCGCCTCGGCCGGCGGGTCATCCGCGATGAAGTGGCGGGCGAGCTTGGTCGCGATGAAGCGCGCGGTGTTGGGGTGGCGCGCCAGATCGGCGAGCACCGCTTCGCCTTGGGGCAAGCCCTCTTGGGCGTAGCGTTTGCCGAGAAATGTCTTCGCACCCGGCTGGTGTAGATTGTCGCGAAAATAAAAACGTCCCGGTTCACCACCCGCGAGCCGGCCCTTGCCGCCGCCGATCGACCATCCGGTGATGATCTCAGCAAAGCTGGTGACGTCGGTTTGCCTGTAGCCGCCGTCGACACCGAGGGTGTGCAGCTCGAGGATTTCGCGCGCCAGATTTTCGTTGATGCCGAACTGGCGTTTCGGCGGCGATCCGCCGGCTGCGAATCGCGCGGAGCTGAAGCGCGCGGCGGCGAAGCGCGCGGCGGGCGAGTCGGCGCCCACGGAAAATTGATTGTCGAGAAAGGCGATCATCGCCGGATGCTGTTCGACCGCGGTCAACAAGTCGACGAACCGGCCGTTGACGTGCGGCCGGATGGCCTCGTTCTCCAGCGTGCCGGCCAAGCCGAAGATCGCGCCCTTATCCGCCGACACTGCGAAATGATTGCTCCAGAAATGCACCAAGCGTTCACCGAAGGGCCGAGTCGTCAGCACGGCGCTTTGCGCCCGTGCCAGAACCTGAGCGTGGTAATGCGGTTGGTACGCTACGCGCAGAATATTGTTGGCGGCCAGGGCCGCGCCGCTGCCGCCGGCGCCGGTATCTACGGCCTCGCGCTTCTGTTCCTGCCGCTCTTGCCGGGCGGCCAATACCGCGGCGAAGATCTGATCGGACGGCGTTAACGGCGTGGCAACGGCGAGCGGCAACGCGCCCCGTATCTGCTGACGCAGCCAGCCGCGCGGGTCCGGGGTCGCGGCATTGAGGTCGCCCGGGCGCGCGCCCAAGCCGAAGCGCAAGACGGCTATCTCGGTTTGCAGCATGTTGACAAGGTAACGGCGAGGCGCCGCCCCGGTTGACCTCGATCCGGCGAACCTCGAGGGGCGGCGCGCCAAAGTGTGCGCAGCGTCGCGCGCGCGACGTCAGCCGACTCCCACAGCGGTAAGAGGGCAAGCCCGGATGGCAGCGCCGCTGTCAATCCGCGAGTATCCGCTGCGGGTACGATCGATATGTCAAGGGGGCCCTACGGCGATGTCCTACGAAGGCAGCAAGCTTTATGACAACTGCGCAGTGGTTGTCGCCGGCGATGTCGCTTTGTCGCAGGTGACGCAGCGCAGCAGAGCCGCGCTCGCCGCGCATGCGGGGGTGGCCATGCATGCCGCCCAGGGCATGCACGCCGCGAAGGCCGTGCAACTGGAAAGTGAGCTCGACACGCTGCGCTCCATCAATGCGCATTTGGTGCGCCAAGTTGCGTGCCTCCGGCAACGCGAAGCTCAGGCGCTGCGGCTCGCCGATCGTGATGGACTGACCGGGCTATACAACCGCAGATGCATGTGCGAACTGCTCGACACGGCGGTGGCGGAAGCTTCGCGCCAACAGCATCTGGTCGGTCTGCTGTTCATCGATCTCGACGGGTTCAAGCGCATCAACGACGAGTACGGCCACGCCATGGGCGACAACTTGCTGATCACCGTAGCCGGCCGGATTGCCACGCGAGCGCGTACCGGCGATATCGTCTGCCGGTACGGCGGCGATGAATTCATCGTGCTGCTGCCGCGCGTTCCCGGCCGGGCGGCCGCCACGGAGGTGGCGGAGACCATCGCCGAACGCGTGGCGCTGCCCTATGAAATCGACGGCGAGCGGCTCAAGGTAACCGCGGCCATCGGCGTTGCGGTGTACCCGCACGATGGTCGCGACGCCGCGCATCTGCTGCGCCGGGCCGATGATTTGATGTATCGCGCCAAAGCGCAGACGGCCGACATCAAGGGGTTCTCTGAAGCGCCGGCGCGGCGCCGCGACGACAGCTCGAAACGGCACCCGAGCGGGTGATCTTTCTGCGGCGCGGCGCTATTCTAAAGCACCCGCCTCGGCTGCGACGCGCCGGTCAACGGTCGTGGAAACGATGCGTTGGTACCTCCATACACGTGACGTCGGAAGGTTCATGCATCAGTACAAGCGGCTAAGCGCTCTCATGGCAACCGCCTTGTGGATCGGGGTTTCAGCGGCCGGCTGTGTGATCGCGCCCGATCAGCGCCATTATGCCGATGGCGTGGTCCTGGTGGCGCCGCCGGCTCCCCAGACGGAAGTCGTCGGGTTGCCGCCGCAGCCCGGATATGTGTGGATCGGCGGATACTGGAATTGGCTCGGCGACCGGCATACCTGGGTGGCCGGCCATTGGGAGGCACCCCATCCCGGCCACCATTGGGTCGCCTACGAGTGGGTGCGGCAGGGCGATGGTTGGCGGTTGAAGCCGGGACGCTGGGAGCGCGGTTAGCGCGAGGCAGGCCAGAGCGTGGCTGCCTTAAGGTCGCGCAGCGGACGCTCCGCGCCTGAGTCGAACCAAGTTTCGATCAAGCGGTAAGAGATCGACTGCCGCGGAGGCAGGATGGGCGTGCCGGCGATGATCTCTGCGCGGGTAAACCAGCGCGCATCTTCCAGTTCCTGATCCTTGAGGTGCACCTCGTGGGTCAGCGCTTGCGCCATGAACCCCAGCATGAGCGAACTCGGAAAGGGCCACGGCTGCGAGGAGTGGTATTCGATCCCATCCACCCGCACGCCGGTTTCCTCGAGCACCTCGCGCGCCACCGCATCCTCCAGCGATTCTCCGGGCTCGACGAAGCCCGCGATCGTCGAGTAGCGTCCGACGGGCCAGGCCGCCTGACGGCCGAGCAGCGCACGCTCGGCGTCGCTCACCAGCACGATGATCGCCGGATCGATGCGCGGGAACTGCTCATGACGGCAGACCGGATTGGCGCACACCAGTACGTGGCCGCCCTTGGCGGGCAGGGTTTTGGCGCCGCAACTGCCGCAGTAGCAGTGCCGCCGCCGCCAGGTCACCATCGCCCGGGCGTAGGCTAAGACTCCGGCCTCGTCGGCCGGCAGCATCGATGCGACCATGCGCAGATCCTCATAGCGCGTGCCGTTCGGCGAAGCGGGCGGATCGATGCCTTCGACTTCATACGCGAATACGCTCGAGTCGTTGAGGTGGCCCAATAAAATCAAATCATTGCTGTTGCGCCGCTGCGGCTCGATGTCTTTGAGTTCGAGCCAAGCCGCCCGCAGCGTGGCGGCGGCCGGTGGATCACCCTCGGCGATGAGATTGCGCGAATTCCAAACCGGCACCACCCGGCTGCGCTCATCGGCGAGCGCGCCGTCGAACCAGGCCGGATCCGAGCGCATATGGCCGGCCCGCTCCAAGTACGGACCTGCGTAAACGTTCCTGCTCTGCATGGCAGTGAATTCTAGCAGGGCGCGACGTACTCGTTGACGCCGAGGGACACGGGCGCTTAAGGCGGCGGTTCGCAATTCGCACACAAGCCGGTGCGGTGTTTCGCCAACAAGTCCTTGAGCCGTACTCCGCCGCAAACCGCGCAGCGCGCAATTCCGAGTTCATCGCGGCGCGCCAGCGCCAGGAGCAGGAACCACGCGTGTTCGAAGGAGATGCTCGCCGGCGCGTGCAGCTCGAGATAGGCCTCATAAGCCTGGCAGAGCAGGCTCCCCGACTCGAGCGAACCGACGCGATAGCGCGATTCGAGTCCGAGAACCGTTCCGCACAAGAGTCCATACACGACGAAAAGACTCGCAAGTTGCGCCGCTTGAAAATTGAGTTCCGTATTCCGGAAGAAGAACGCGGCTTGGCGCGGGGACTTGCCGCGATGCCTAAGTACAGATCTTTCATCGTGATCCAACACATAGCTGCGGTAGAGCTTGCGAATTCGATCGTCGCTCAACCCCGTCCATTGCCGAATCGTATAGGTACGCGCTTCGTGGCAGATCAGGCGCAAGGCCAGATCCAGGCGTTGGCGGTCGCGGGTGTAACGGTCATCGGACACTCTCATGGGCGGCTCCTTGTGGCGTTGCAATTTCTGCGCTTTTGGTCTCAAAAACAATTTGACAGAAATTAATCACAAAGTTAGCGTGCTTGCCAAGGGCTTGCGGCATTTGATTGCCGATGCATTTGCGGCGAAATGCACAGCGGTGCCGGTCATAAGGGAAAGAAATCAATTGCGGAGGCGGTTATGCGGGATGCAATCATCGGCAATTGGCAGCGGCAGCCCCATTTTTCGATCGGGATGCAGGACTCGTTGCACGACTTGAATCACCGCTTCTTGGATTTGATCGGAGCGCGCGACGGCGATTGGCGCGCCCCGGGAAGACTCAAGCTGCCCGGCAACGTGCCCCATCAGGTGGCGCCGCTCTCGGCCGCGCAGCGGGCGGCCGCGGCGATGTGCCCGTATGCGCTGTTCGACCTGCGCTTCGATGACGACGAGCACTGGTGCGCGATCCTGGGCAACGCCGGAGGCGGGCGCGTCGCCGATGAGGCGATGGTCGAAGACGACACGGCCGAGTTCGTGCGGCTTGCGCTGTTCTACGCCTGGCATGTCGCCTCGACCACCAAACTCGCGGCGCGGCTGATCTTGGGGATGAACGAGCACACCGTCATGGCGTTTCGCGGCGTGACGCTCAACCGCTTACCTTATTTGGTTGCCAGCGAAGCGGAAAACTTGAGCGCACGCTGGTGCAGCAGCGATGCCTATTGGAGCGCCCTGATGTGCGCCGCGTCGCGCAGCGATGCGCAAAGGTTGCGCAAGGTACAGCTCTTCGGCCTGCAGCTCGCGGCGGCGGCACGCCTGCCCTAGCGCCCAACCGTACAAAGGCGCCGCGGCTCTGGGGCCGCGGCGCTCGAGCGCATTTCAGCGCGCTTAGGTTGCGGGCGAAGCCTCGCGCGGTTTAGTCTACGCGGCTCCTATGCAAGCCCTCGTTCTTAAGCAGCTCACCAAGATTTACAAGAACGGCATCATAGCGCTCAAAGGCATCGACCTCGATGTCGCGGAGGGCGATTTTTTCGCGCTTCTGGGTCCGAACGGCGCAGGCAAGACCACGATCATCGGCATCGTCACATCGCTGGTCAACAAGACCAGCGGCAGCGTCGAGGTCTTCGGCCATGATATCGATCGGGAGCTCGAAGCGGCGAAGTCCTGCATCGGCGTCGTGCCGCAGGAAATCAATTTCAACATGTTCGAGACCTTGTTCACGATCGTCGTGAATCAAGCGGGCTTCTACGGCATTCCGCGCCCGCTGGCGAAGCAGCGGGCCGAGAAATATTTGAAGCAATTGCAGCTCTGGGAGCGCCGTCATTCGATCGCACGCTCGCTGTCCGGCGGCATGAAGCGGCGTCTGATGATCGCGCGGGCGCTGATGCACGAGCCGAAGCTCTTGATCCTGGACGAACCGACCGCCGGGGTCGACATCGAAATTCGCCGCTCGATGTGGGATTTTCTGCGCGACATCAACGAGCAGGGAACGACCATCATCCTCACCACGCATTATCTCGAAGAGGCCGAGAACCTCTGCCGCAACGTCGCCATCATCGAAGGCGGGCGCATCATCGAGCGCGACAGCATGGCCAATGTCTTGCGCAAGCTGCAAACGGAAACTCTCGTGTTCCAGCTGAGCGAGCCCCGTACCGCGGCGCCGGCGATGACGGGATTCAAGACTGATCTGTCCGACGATCACACGCTCGAGGTCGAAGTCTCGAAGGGGCAGAGCCTGAATGACATTTTTGCACAGCTATCCCTGCAGGGCATCCGGGTGGACAGCATGCGCAACAAGGTCAATCGGCTGGAGGAGCTGTTCGTCCGCCTGGTCGACGACAGCGTCCGCTCGGCCGTGAAAGGTCCTTGACGATGGCCGCCTCGCGCGCACGCACCGAGTGGGTGGGCTTCACCACCATGTTGATCCGCGAGTTCAACCGCATCGTGCGGATCTGGGGCCAGACCATCGTCCCGCCGGCGGTGACGGCCACGCTGTATTTCGTGATCTTCGGCAGCCTCATCGGCAAACGGGTGGGCTTGGTCGGCGGCTACGATTACATGCAGTTCATTGCTCCGGGCCTCATCATGATGACGGTGATCACGAATTCCTACGCCAACGTGGTGTCCTCGTTCTTCGGCGCCAAGTTCGGCAAACACCTCGAGGAACTGCTGGTGTCGCCGCTGCCCAACTGGCTGATCTTGGCGGGCTACGTGGCCGGAGGCGTGATGCGGGGGCTCTTGGTCGGATCGGTGGTGACCATCGTTGCGCTTTTCTTCACCCGGCTCGCCGTGCAGCATGTGTTCGCGATCATTTCCGCGGTGCTGCTGACCAGCGTGGTGTTCTCGCTCGGCGGGTTCATCAACGCGCTGTTCGCCAAGAACTTCGATCATATCTCCTGGTTCCCGACCTTCGTGCTCCAGCCGCTCACGTACCTGGGCGGCGTGTTTTATTCCGTCAAGATGCTTCCCAATTGGGCGCTGGTCGCATCGCACGCGAATCCCATCTTGTACATGGTGAGCACCTTCCGCTACGGCTTTCTCGGTACCACGGACGTCGATCTCACGCTGGCCTACGGCATCATGGTTTCCGCGGCCGTGTTCATGTTCGTGTTGGCGGTCACTCTGTTGAATAAAGGTACGGGCATCCGCGACTGAAGGACAGGTTCCTCAGGGCCGCTGTTGTCGTGTATCGTGGGGCATCCCGTTGAGGCAATTTGAAGGAGATTACTGATGACTGAAGAAAAGCAGCAGAAATTCACCGCCAAGGTGCGGCGCGGTTTGGTATGGGTGCACACGGTCGCCAATGCCGAACTTGCGAAGAAAAAGGCCGAGGCGCCCGGCGTGAGGATCGAAGGGTTTACGGCGAGCGAGCTTGCGGATGTCGAATCCGCATTGACTTGGATCGCCCAAAACAAAGAATCGCAGAGTTCGACTCCCGCCTGACAGCGGGCGGTGCATCATCCTGTGTTCCCATTCCGCGACACCGAGCGTGCCATCGGTATCGCGGCGGCGGTGCCGTAGTGCGTGCGTTACACTAATGCCATGGTCCGAAAACGTGCATTAGTCGTCGACGATTCCAAGTCGGCTCGCGTCATCCTGAGCCGCATGCTCGAAAAATACGACATTGAAGTCGACATGGCCGAGTCCGCTGAACTCGCCATCGAATATCTGAAGCACGATCGGCCCGATGCGATTTTCATGGATCACCTCATGCCCGGCATGGACGGTCTGCAAGCGGTGCAGGCGATCAAGGGCAATCCGCAAACCGCCATGATTCCCATCATGATGTACACCTCGCAGGAAGGAGAACTGTACGTCGGCCAGGCGCGCGCGCTCGGCGCGATGGGCGTGCTGCCGAAGCAGGTGAGGCCGGTCGATGTGTCGAAAGTTTTGTACGAACTGCACCTCTTGCCCGATCGCCGCGATATGAACGAACCGGCGCTTGCGCCGGTGGAGCTCACCGGCGATGGCGCGGCCGTGACCGCGCCAATGACTGCGGCCCGTGCGCCGGGCGAAAGGAATGCGCCGCCCGCGGAGTGGGGACGGCGCGTCGAGGCGGCCGTCAAGCAGCAGTCCGTCGACTTGCGCCGCTTCGTCGTGGCGAGCCTCGATAGCTTCGCCGCGCGGGTGGTGGCGGACCTGCGCCACATGATGACGGCGCCCGCGCCTGCGGCGGAAATCAAGCCCTCGGCGCGGAAGCGATCGCCCCTCTGGCCCTTGGCCGCGGCTCTCGCCGCGGTGTGCGTGATCGCGGGCGTGTGCGCGGTGTTTCTGGCGGCGTCGCGCGAGGACTTGGCCCGCACGCGGGCGGAACTTGCGGCGTTGCGCTCCGCCAACGCAGATTTGCAGCGCAGCCGTACCGAGCTTGCCGCGACGGTCAAGGATCTGACCGCCGCTTTCGCCGCGACCGCGGCGACGACGGCGGGCCCGGCCACCGCCGGCACCGGTGCTGCAGGCATCGCGGGATTGCCGCGTTCCGAACCCGTGCCCTACGGCGAAATGCCCTTCGACCACAGCAGGCTCGATGTGCTGCGCGAACTGTTGTCGAAACTGGAGGCGCAGGGCTTTCGCGGCGTGGTGAAGATCACGAGTTTCGCGGGGTTATTTTGCCTTTCGGGCAATGCGATCGACGGCTACGCGGCCGCCGCCGCGAATCTGCCCGTGAGCAAATGCGATCTGATCGGCAACCCGTTCGAGGAGTCGTTGTCGGGGCAGCAGCGTCAATCGCTCGCATTCGCGAACTTGGTGGCCGGTGTCCGCCAGCGAACCGTGGGCGCGATCACGGTGGCCTTTGACGATGCGGGATCCACGCATCCGGCCGCTCCCTATCCGCCGCGCAATGAATCGCTAACGGCCGGCGAGTGGAATCGGGCGGCCGCCGCGAATAACCGCGTGGAGTTTGCGGCTGACGCCGCGCCGGCGCAGTGAGCGGAGGCGGCCTTAAACGCGGTTCTTTTCTTAGAACGAAACTCTGATGAAGAATTCCGGGCCGCCGGAATTGAAATCGAAATAGCCGCCGCTGGTGGCCTGCGTCGAGGAAAGGCTGGCTTTGACCTTGTCGTATCCCACTGCAAACGACACGTTGGGCCGGAAGCGGTACAGAACATCGACGTCGAGGAAGCCCAAGGAGCCTTCCAGGTTATGCACGTGCACGTTCAGATACTGGGCGCGCGCGTCGAAGTAGAAACGCTTGCTCAATACCCAGGTGGCGGCGAGCCCCGGTGTGGGGAAGGGACCTGCCTGATCCTCATTCTGATTGACATGGTAGGCCTCGGTCTGCACCTTCGCGTTCGCCGCAATATCGACCGAAGTAATTTCCAGGGTTGCCGCGACCTCGAGTTTCTCGCCGTGCCAGAAGGAATATCCGTATGTGATGCCGAGCATGCGCAGATTCAGCTGCGACTGCAGGGGATTGCCGACCTGCAATACCGAGTCGCGAAATACGATCGGTTCCGTGACCATGGTGCTGCCGGTCCGGTCGAGCGTGAAGTAATCGAACCACAGCCGATTGCGCTCGTTGACCCGCACCATGGCCTGAAACTTGGGCTCGAAGTCCGACTTGTCCAAACCGAACTGATTCTCCGCGTTGATGGGCGTTCCGGGTGTTCCGTTGCTGCTGTCCACTTGCAGATCGGTCGACGATGACACGTGTATGACGCCGAGCGACAGGCGCACGCGGTCGTCGGTCGGGCTTATATAGTCGCCGTCGGCGTGCGCAAGGGTCGCGAGGAACGCGAGGTTCAACGCCACGATGCGATACTTGAACATTAAGCTCTCCTCAATACCAGCTGGTCGGTGGCCGCACGCCGGGGTCGTGCGGTCAGCGAGGGGCTGATGCGCTCCATCACGTGCGCAGCCGCCGCGCGCCAACCGGTGAGTTTGCCGCCGTAGATACCGAGGACGCGCGGATGCGGATCACGATCGGTGGTAAAAATGCTCTCTCGGGACCGGTCGAAGGCGGTTTGGGAGGCGGCGGGCAGCACACGCAGGCCCGCGAAGCGCTGCACGATGTCCGCGCGGCTAAGTCCGCTCACGGCCGGGAAGTAGTGCCGCGCCACGGCGAGCAGGTATTCCTCTTCCTCGGGCAGCGGCCGGACCTGATCCGGATCTCCCCGATAGGGCGTCTCCGTGGTGCCGATCAAGGTCGCGCCCTGCCACGGCATGACGAACACCGCGCGCCCGTCGCTCGGACTCTCGACATAGTAAATGCCGCTGGTCACCCGCATGGGCACAACGATATGCGTGCCCTGCACCAGATCGACGTCCGGTATGAAGATCCCGGGCTTGATGGCCTGCGCCACCTGCGGTGCCCAGGGTCCCGCCGCATTCACCAGAACCTGCGCGAAAACTTCGCTGGTCGCACCGCCGCTTTCAAAGCTCACGTTCACGCCCCGGTCCTCAAGCTGCGCCGCCAGGAAACTTGCCGGCATGGCGAGCTCGCCGCCGAGCGTGCGCGCGGAATCGACGATCGCGCGCGTGAGTTCCGCATCGTCGGTCTGCGCATCGTGATAACGAATCACGGCATCGAGGTTTTCGGTCTTGAGGCCGTCGAGCTCTGCCCACTTGCTTTTCGGCACACTGCCGAAACGGGTGCCGGCGCCGAAACCGCCGAGCACGGCGTACACCGCGAGCCCCAATTTCAATTGCCAGGGCCGGCGGCGCGTGTCGGCATACACGGGAATGAAAAAGGGCTTGAGTTCCACCAAGTCCGCGGCGATTCGCAAATGTACGGCGCGTTCGTGCAGGCTCTCGCGCACCAGTCCGAACTGCCCGGACTCGAGGTAGCGCAGGCCGCCGTGAATCAGCTTGCTGGAGCGGCTCGATGTGCCGCTCGCGAGTGCGCGCTTCTCGATAAGCAGGGCGCTATGACCGGCCGCCGCGGCGGCCTGCAGGACTCCGGCTCCATGAATGCCGCCGCCGACGACGATCACATCGTATTCTTTCATTCGACCCTGAGATTCTAAAGTGGCACTAGGATGAGGGAATACGCGGCAACACACAAAATTTCCCGCCCGTGTCGCCATTCGCGAACACCGCGCCTTGGTTCATGTGAGGTCGCGCTTTTCCTCGAATCGCAGCATCGGCGCGTCCGACGTGACCTCGATTTCGCCGTCGACGATCGCGCCTTTGGCGATTGCGATGGAGCGTGCGCTGACCCGGCCGCGGATCACGGCGGTGTAGCCGATTTCCAATCTGCCCTGCACCGTCAGCGCGCCGGTGATCTTGCCGGCGATGATCGCCTGCTGCGCCTGGATGTTGCCGTACCAGCTGCCGGTCACCGATAGATTCAGGCCGCCTTCCAAATCACCGTCGCCGTGAACTTCGCCGGAGACCACGAATTCGCCGACGCCGCGGATATTGCCGACGAGCACGGATTCCGCACCGATCACGGTCGGAGTCACCGGGCTGCCTTCGAAAAACCGCCTCTTGGGTGCACTCATGAGCGGTTTAATAACCTATCTGGGCGGGGGTCTGGTGTGACGAGCTTGGCGGCGCCGACAGACGCCCGCAAATCGAAGTAGAATGGCGCCCTGCGGCGAAATAGCTCTTTTTGAGTGGGAAAATGGCCATCAATAAAATCACCCCGGTCCTCTGCGTACTGTTGCTGCTCGGACTTTCCGGCTGCAGCCGGCAGCAAAGCGACTGGCAAAAGACCCGGGAAACAAATACCGCGGAAAGTTACGAACAATTCTTGAAGAAATATCCGAGCGGTGAATTCACGGCCCAGGCCGAGGCGCGCGTCAAGGAGCTGTACGAAGAGCGCGATTGGCAGAAGGCGCGCGATGCGGATACGCCGGATGCCTACCAAGCGTTCTTGAAGGACCATCCGGAAGGCAAATGGACCGAAGAGGCGCGGATTCGCGTGGAGAACTTTACCCTGGCGCAGACGCCGGGGCCGGGTGCCGCACCGGGCAGTCCGGACAGCGGCGCGGCACCCGCCGCGAGCGCGGCCGCGCCCGGCAGCGCTAAGCCTGCCAGTACCAAGCCGGGCAGTACCAAGCCTGCCGGTGGCGCGCCGGGCGGCACCGCGCCCGCACCCAAGCCGGCGGTTACCCCGCCCGTCGCGGCGGCGCCCGCACCGGCACCCAAAGCGAGCTCGGGGTCCTATGGCGTGCAGCTCGGGGCGTTCAAATCAGGTTCCGCTGCTGCCGACCGGCGCTGGGCTCGCTTGCAGAAGCAATATCCGAAGCTCCTGGCGGGACTCGCGTCGAATGTCGTACCGAAAAAGACAGCGACCGGGACTCTCTATCGCCTGCAGGCCGTCGGCGTGACCGAGCGGCAGGCGCGTGCGATCTGCAAGACCTTGAAGGCTAAATCGCAGCCCTGCCTGATCGTGAAGCCGCCCCACGCCTAAGACCGCAATTGCGCGAAGCATCTTGCAGTTCGCGCGCCGCGTGCGCCGCGTACCCGCGCGGGTGCCCAATTGCGGCAGGCGAGTGACAATTCTTGTCAGTCTTTGGCAGGCGCTGGAACTGTAACCCGCTGAATTATTTGCACTTTAACACCTGGCATAGGGATTGCTTCAGATCTCGTATGCAATCCGCAATCGTGGCGATGTTGATGCCGGAAGGAAGCCCAGGGGCCGCGCTCCTGGTGCGCCGCGCCGATGGCCAGTTTGCCTTTGCCAGCATCGATGCGCGCGTGGCGTCGGCCGCACGCGTTGCCGCGGGCTTATGCCGCAAGAATTCCACCGACGAGGATCCCCGCGCCTGCGCGCTCGTGAGCCTCGATGCGGTTTGAGTGTCGTTTCTTGAGTTGATGCAAGCAAGCTTCCCCGCTCGCGGCGCTTTTTTTTTAAAGCGCCGGGCACCGCCGCGCGGCAGGCCCGCCCTACTCAGGTGTGCCGAGCAGCGCCAGCATGAAGGCGTATTCCATGGCGGTTTCCCGGTTGCGCTGGAACCGCCCCGATTTGCCGCCATGGCCGGCCTCCATCTCGACGTGCAGCAGCAGGGGATGCGAGTCGGTCTTGTGCGTGCGCAGCTTCGCGACCCACTTGGCCGGTTCGTAGTACTGCACCTGACTGTCCCATAAACCGGTGGTTACGAGCATCGCGGGATACGGCTGCGCGCGCACGTTGTCATACGGCGAATAGGACAAAAGATAGCCGTAGCTTCGCGCATCGGCCGGGTTGCCCCATTCGTCGTATTCATTCGTGGTGAGGGGTATGCCCTCGTCGAGCATGGTGGTGACGACGTCGACAAACGGCACCTGGGCGATGATTCCGCGGTAATGCTCCGGGCTTAAGTTCGCGACGGCCGCGACCAAGAGGCCGCCGGCGCTGCCGCCCATGGCGAAGACGCGGTCCTTGGCCGCATAGCGTTTGGCGACGAGTTCTTGAGTCACGTCGATGAAGTCGGTAAAGGAATTCCTTTTCTTGAGCAATCGGCCGTCGTCATACCAAGCACGGCCCATTTCTTGACCGCCGCGCACATGCGCAATCGCGTACACGAAACCGCGATCGAGCAAGGAGAGCCGCGCCGATGAGAAGGCGGGATCCATGGACAGTCCATACGAGCCGTAGGCGTATTGCAGCAAGGGTGCGGTGCCGTTGCGCTCGAAGCCCTTGCGGTACACGATGGATACCGGAATGCGCCCGCCGTCGCGCGCCGGCGCAAAGAGAAATTCGGTTTGATAGTTCGCGGAATCGTAATCCCCCAGTACGGGGTCGCGCTTGAGCAGCGTCCGTTGGCCGCTGGTGACGTCGTAGTCATAGATCGTCGTCGGTGTCGTGAGCGAGGAATAGCTATAGCGCACGAGGTTCGTGTCGAGCTCGGGGTTGTCCGAAATGCTCATGCTGTATGCCGGTTCGTCGCTCGCGATGAAAAATTGCGGCGTGCGCAGCGACGTGGGTAGCGGCGTGCGCCGCGCCGTACCCGCCGCGCCGTCCCAGCTCATGGGCTTAATGCTGATTTTCTTCAGGCCGCCCGAGCGCACCGTCAACGCGATGAAGCGCTCGAACACGTCGAAGTCTTCAATGAACGTGTCGTCCCGATGAGCCACCACGTCCCGCCAGCGATCCCGGTCCTGCGACTCGCCGATCGGCACTTGCATGAGGCGAAAGTTGCTCGCCCGCCAATTGGTCCTGATGATGAAGCGATCGTCCAAGTGCTCGATCTGGTATTCGTGATCGCGTTCGTGCGGCAGAAAGACGCGAAACGCCAGTGACGGATCATCGGCATCGGCATACCGCCATTCCGAAGACACGGTGCTTTCCATGTGCAGGAAGATGAAGCGCTCCGACTTGGATTTCGTTATCCCCGTGTAGAAGCTCTTGTCCGCTTGCGCAAACACCAGCGCATCGTGCTTGGGGTCCTCCCCGAGACGGTGTTTTTTCACGTAGAGCCCAAGCAGGGTTTCCGGGTCTTTTTCGACGTACAGCACGGTCGCATTGTCGTTGGCCCAGGCAATGTCGGACTCGACGCCGCTGATCAGGTCCTTAAGGATCTCGCCGCTGCCGAGATTCTTGAAGCATAGCCGGTACTCACGCCTGCCCACCGTGTCCTCCGAGAACGCCAGCCGCTCTGAATTGGGCGAGACCTCGACCGAGCCGATCTGATAGTAATCAGTGCCAAGGGCGCGCTCGTTTGCGTCGAGCAGCACCTCTTCCGGCGCGTGCGGCGAGCCTTCGCGGCGCGCAAAAATCGGGTGTTCCTTGCCGGGTTCAAAGCGCGCGTAGTACCAGAAGCCGTGCTTGCGGTAAGGAACGGTGGCATCGTCCTGTTTCAGGCGCGCGATGATTTCGCCGTAGAGCTTGTTCTCCAAGGGCTTGATGGCCGCCAGCTGCTGCTCTTTGTAGGCGTTTTCCGCGTTGAGATACGCCAGCACCTCGGGGTCCTGCCGCGTGTCGTCGCGCAGCCAGTAATAAGGATCGGTGCGCGCGCCATGGGGCGATGCGACCGTGTGCGGCCGGATCGAGGCAACGGGAGCCTCAATTGGCTGGGTTCTGTGGTCCGGAGGGATCATGCCGGCGATTACTTGTCCTTGCGCAAGGCGGGAGTATAGTCAACCGCGAAAACCCGGCTCGCATGTCGCTTCGAAGGGATGGGGGGTCATATGCAGACAGTGAATCAATTGCTGCAAGCCAAAGGTACTCAAATATTCTCGGTCGCGCCCACGGATTCGGTGCTGCGGGCGATCGAAATCATGGCCACGCGGCACGTCGGCGCACTGCTCGTCATGACTCAGGGATCCCTGATCGGCATCATTTCGGAGCGTGACTACGCCCGCAAGATCATTTTGAAAAACCGCTCCTCGCATGACACGCCGGTGAGCGAGATCATGACCTCGCCGGCGGTGACGGTCACAACGGCGGACACGGTGCACCATTGCATGCAACTCATGACCCAAGGCCGGTTCCGGCATTTGCCCGTCATGGACTCCGGCCGGGTGGTGGGTATGCTGTCGATCGGCGACCTGGTAAAGGCGGTCATCGAGGAGCAGAGCGCGACCATCGAGCAACTCGAGCGCTACATCGCCGGTTGACGAGACTCGCCACCTCGGTATCATTGCGGCATACATTGGCGCGCCCGAGCCCGTTTACCCCGTCTGGCTTGGAGTGCCTAACCGAGTTAAGTGATTGTTTTCGCAAGATCTCTGCGGATCGGCCGCAGGGGTGCGCATTATGCTGGGCGAGCGATGGGGAAGAGCCACATTTCTAACTTTGAGAATTCCTTGGGCGGGACCGATCCGCGTGCCGCGGATTGGGGTCTGTATCGCCGTGCCTACGAGAAGGACTCCTGCGGCTTCGGCTTGATCGCGAGCCTCGACGATCAGCCGAGCCACTGGGTGCTCGAGACCGCCGTCAGTTCCTTGAACCGCCTGACGCATCGCGGCGCGATTGCCGCCGACGGCAAAACCGGCGACGGCTGCGGGCTCCTGATCAAAATGCCGACGCGATTCTTAAGGGCCGTGGCCGCGGAGGCAGGGCTCTCGCTCACCGCACAGTTCGCCGCGGGGCTGGTGTTTTTGAATCGCGACCGACAGAAGGCCCAACAGGCGCGCCGCGTGCTCACGGAGCAGATCGAACAAGAGAAAATGAGCGTCGCGGGATTTCGGGCCTTACCCATCGACCCCGAAGCCTGCGGTGTCGAGGCGCTCAAGACGCTGCCCCATATCGAACAAATGTTCGTCAACTCGAACACCGATATCGATGAGGCCACCTTCAATCGCCGGCTGTACATGGCGCGCCGGCGCGCCGAAAAGATCTTGGAATCGAGCGATCCGGAGTTCTACATCCCGTCCCTGTCGGCGAGCACCATCGTCTACAAAGGCATGGTGATGCCGCAATTTCTGGTGCAATTCTATCCCGACCTCAAGGATCCGCGGATGGAGGCCTCGGTGGTCGTGTTCCATCAGCGCTTTTCCACCAACACGCTGCCGCAGTGGCGGCTTGCACATCCTTACCGGTATCTCGCGCACAACGGCGAAATCAATACGGTGCAGGGCAATCGCTCCTGGGCCGTGGCGCGCGGCCCGCTGTTCCGCTCGCCGTTGCTGCCCGATTTGGGCGACGTGCTGCCGGTGGTCTCACTGACGGGTTCCGATTCGCAGTCTCTCGACAATATGCTGGAACTCTTGCTCGTGGGCGGCCTCGACCCCATGCATGCCATGCGCATGCTGATACCGCCGGCCTGGCAGTCGGTCGACATGATCGATCCCGACCTCAAAGCCTTCTACGAGTACTACGCGACGCACATGGAGCCCTGGGACGGGCCGGCCGGCATCGTGCTCACCGACGGCCGCTATGCCTGCTGCACGCTGGATCGCAACGGCCTGCGGCCGGCGCGTTGGGTCATCACCAAGAATCGGCACATCACCATCGCTTCCGAGGCGGGCGTGTGGGATTACTCCCCGGAGGATGTGGTGAGGAAGGGCAAGTTGGGTCCGGGCGAGATTCTGGCGCTCGATCTTCAGACCTCCGAACTCATGGACACCAAGCAGGTCGACGATCTCTTGAAGAGCCGGCATCCCTACAAGGTGTGGCTCAAAAAAGGCGTGCGCTACCTGCAAACCGATTTGATCGACCCGCGCCTCGCCGCGGAGCCCTTCGATCGCGACACGCTGGCGCTGTTTCAAAAGATGTACAACGTATCGGCCGAGGAGCGCGACGATATCATCCGCGTCCTCGCCGAGGACGAGAGCGAAGCGGTCGGCTCGATGGGCGATGACACGCCGATGCCCGTCCTGTCGAAGAAGGTGCGCTCCCTCTACGATTATTTCCGCCAGCAGTTCGCGCAAGTCACCAATCCGCCCATCGATTCGCTGCGCGAGAGCATCGTCATGTCGCTGCAAACGCAGATCGGCCCCGAATGCAACATCTTCGTGCCGGCGCAGCAGCATGCCGAGCAGATCGTCTTGAGTTCGCCCGTGCTGTCGCAGCGCAAGCTGCGGCAGATCATGGGTTTGGAGGACTCGGGCGTGCCGCATGAGTTCCTCGATCTGCAATACGCCGCCGAGCTCGACCTCAAGACGGCGATTCTTCAAGTGTGCGATCAGGCGGAAGCCGCGGTGCGCGCCGGCAAGCTGGTGCTGCTCCTGTCCGACCGCTACTTGGTGAGGGACAAGGTACCCATCCATGCGCTGCTCGCCACCGGGGCGGTGCATCACCGCCTGGTCAAAACCGGCCTGCGCTGCAAGTGCAATATTCTGGTCGAGACCGGCACGGCGCGCGACGCGCATCATTTTGCGTGTCTGATCGGCTACGGCGCGACCGCCGTGTATCCCTATCTCGCCTACCAGACGCTGTTCGATTTGATGCGCAAGGGCGCGCTGAAAATGGATGCCGACACGCGCCAGGAGCTCGGCCGCAGCTACCGGCGCGGCATCCGCAAGGGCTTGTTCAAGATCATGTCCAAGATGGGTATCTCCACCATCGCGAGCTACCGCAGCGCGCAATTGTTCGAGATCGTGGGCCTCGGCAGCGAGGTGGTCGCGCTCTGTTTCGAAGGTTCGGAGAGCCGCATTCAGGGCGCTGACTTCACGGATCTCAAAGCCGATGCCGACTACCTGGCGCGGCGCGCCTGGGATCGGAACGAGAGCGTGAGCCAAGGGGGCCTCCTCAAGTACATGCACGACGGCGAGTACCACATGTACAACCCGGACGTGATCGCCACGCTGCAATCGGCGGTGATGCGCGGCGATTACGAGCAATACAAGGAGTTTGCGGCGCTGGTGAACGAACGGCCGGTCTCCTGCATTCGCGATTTGCTGAAATTGAAACGGGCTCCGGAGGCCGTTCCGCTCGGCGAGGTCGAGCCGGTGTCGGCCATCCTCGCGCGCTTCGACAGCGCCGGGATGTCCTTGGGAGCCCTGTCGCCCGAAGCGCACGAGGCCCTCGCGATCGCCATGAATCGCCTGGGCGCACGCTCCAATTCCGGCGAAGGCGGCGAGGATCCGGCGCGCTACGGCACCGAAAAAAATTCCAAGATCAAGCAGGTGGCCTCCGGACGCTTCGGCGTGACGCCCGAATACCTGATCAACGCTGAAGTGCTGCAGATCAAGATTGCGCAGGGCGCGAAGCCCGGCGAAGGCGGCCAGCTGCCGGGCCACAAGGTGAACGACATGATCGCGCGCCTGCGTTTCGCGCGTCCCGGAGTCGGTCTGATATCGCCGCCGCCGCATCACGATATCTATTCCATCGAGGATCTGGCGCAATTGATCTTCGACTTGAAGCAGGTGAATCCGCGCGCCTTGGTATCGGTCAAGCTGGTGGCCGAGCCCGGAGTCGGCACCGTCGCGGCCGGCGTCGCCAAGGCCTATGCCGATCTGATCACCATTTCAGGCTATGACGGCGGCACCGGCGCGAGCCCCCTGTCGTCGATCAAGTATGCCGGCACGCCCTGGGAGCTCGGCCTCGCCGAAACCCACCAGACGCTGCGCGCCAATGAACTGCGCCATCGAGTGCGATTGCAAACCGACGGCGGATTGAAGAGCGGCCTCGATGTGATCAAGGCGGCCATCATCGGCGCGGAAAGCTTCGGCTTCGGCACCGCGCCGATGGTCGCGCTCGGATGCAAGTACCTGCGCATCTGCCACCTCAATAATTGCGCCACCGGCGTGGCCACGCAGCACAACGTGCTGCGCACCAAGTACTTCATCGGACTGCCGGAGATGGTGATCAACTATTTCAAGTTCGTGGCGCAGGAATGCCGCGAGATCATGGCCGAGATGGGCGTGCACAGCCTCGCAGAACTGATCGGACACACGGAACTGCTCGAGATTCTGCCGGGCGAGACCTCAAAACAGCGCAAGCTCGATCTTGCGCCGGTGCTGGCGAATTCCGCCTTGGTGTCGGACAAACCCCAGTATTGCGTCGATCCGCGCAATGATCCCTTCGACCAGGGCGCCCTCGGCGAGAAAATGCTGCGCGATATGCAGGAGGCGATCCGCACCAAGTCGGGCGGCGAATTCTTCTATCCGGTCAGCAATTTTCACCGCTCGATCGGCGCGCGCGTCTCCGGCGAGATCGCCAAGCGCTGGGGCAACACCGGCATGAGCGCGGCGCCGCTGATCGTCACCCTTAAAGGGACGGCGGGGCAAAGCTTCGGCGTCTGGAACGCCGGAGGTCTGCACTTGCATCTCGAGGGAGACGCGAACGACTACGTCGGCAAGGGCATGGCGGCGGGCAAGATCGTGTTGAGGCCGGACGTGCGCTCGACCTTCATCGCGCGCGACACGGTGATCATGGGCAATACCTGCCTGTACGGCGCGACGGGCGGCGAGCTGTATGCCGCGGGCACCGCGGGCGAACGCTTCGCCGTGCGCAATTCCGGCGCGCTCGCCGTGATCGAGGGCACGGGCGATCACTGCTGCGAATACATGACCGGCGGCGTGGTGTGCGTGCTCGGGCGCACGGGAGTGAACTTCGGCGCCGGATTCACCGGCGGATTCGCCTACGTGCTCGACATGGAGCGCGATTTCGTCGACCGCTACAATCATGAATTGATCGATATTCACCGCGTCTCGCCCGAAGGCATGGGCACTCACGTCCAGCATTTGCGCGGACTCATCGAACAGCACGTCGATGCCACCGGCAGCGTCTGGGGCGCGCAGCTGGTGAACGATTTCCGCACCTATATCGGCCGCTTCTGGGTGGTGAAGCCGAAAGCGGCGGCCATCGATTCGCTGCTCGTCAATCTGCGGCGCGCAGCCTGACGGCCGCGCCCGCTTCTTAAGCTCACATGGCCGACAACTACCTGCAGTTTCTCGATATTCCGCGCCACGATCCGGACAAGCTCCCCGTCGAGGTGCGCATCCAGGAATTCCGCGAGATCTATTCGCAATACAGCGCCGAGGCCGCGGCGCAACAGGCGGGGCGCTGCGTGTCGTGCGGCAATCCTTTTTGCGAATGGAAGTGCCCGGTGCACAACTACATCCCGAATTGGCTGGCGCTGGTCAATGCCGGCAAGCTGTTCGAGGCGGCGGAGCTGTCCCATCAGACCAATTCACTGCCGGAAATGTGCGGACGCATTTGTCCCCAGGACCGGCTGTGCGAAGGCGCCTGCACGTTGAACGACGGCTTGGGCGCCGTGAGCATCGGTGCCATCGAGAAATACATCACCGATGAAGCCTTCAAGCAGGGTTGGAAACCCGATATCACTCATGTAGTGCGCACCGGCAAGCGCGTGGCCATCGTCGGCGCCGGACCCGCAGGCTTGGGCTGCGCGGATATCCTGGCGCGCAACGGCGTCACTCCGGTGGTGTTCGATCGCTATTCGAAGATCGGCGGACTGCTGACCTTCGGCATCCCGCCCTTCAAGCTCGAGAAGGACGTGGTGGAAAAGCGCCGCGAAATCATGGAGTACATGGGAGTCGAATTCCGCCTGAATGTGCAAGTCGGACGCGACGTGACATTCGCCGCTCTGACGCGTGATTTCGATGCCGTATTTCTCGGCATGGGCACGTACACGTACGTCAAAGGCGGTTTCGCCGGCGAGGATCTTCCCGGCGTCTACGAAGCGCTGCCGTACCTCATTTCGAACATCAATCGCGAGCTCGGCATCCCCAACGATCCGGCCGGCTTCATCGACATGCAGGGCAAGCATGTCGTGGTGCTCGGCGGCGGCGATACCGGCATGGATTGCAATCGCACCGCCATTCGCCAGGGCGCGGCCAGCGTTTCCTGTACTTACCGGCGCGACGAGGAGAACATGCCGGGTTCGCGGCGCGACTACAAGAACAGCAAGGAAGAAGGCGTGAATTTCTTGTTCAACCGCCAGCCCGTTGAAATCGTCGGCGCCGATCGGGTGCAGGGCGTGAAGCTGGTGGAAACGCGCTTAGGTCCGCCCGATCGGCGCGGACGGCGCATCCCGGAAGTGGTGCCCGGCACCGAAGAGACCATCGCCGCAGATGCCGTGATCGTCGCCTTCGGTTTTCTACCCAATCCGCCGGATTGGTTCGCGGAGGGGCAAATCGCGCTGCATGGCAACGGCCGGGTGCGCGTCTCCGGAACCCCGCATTGCAAATTCCAAACCACCAATCCCAAGGTATTCGCCGGAGGCGACATGGTGCGCGGTTCCGATCTCGTGGTGACCGCGGTGTTCGAGGGACGCGAGGCGGCGCAAGGGATTTTGCGGTATTTGGGGGTGCGGGCGGCAGCTCAGCCCTAGCGGTGCCGCGGAGTTTCGGCCTGCGAATAATGATGTCCGAAAACGGCGAGTATTCGCGCCCTGCTTTGGTTATTCTGGCGCCATGCTACTCGACTCCGATGCCTGTTTTCATGCGGTGCGCGCCCGCGACCGGCGCTTCGACGGAAGATTTTTCGTGGCGGTTGCGTCCACCGGAATCTATTGTCGTCCCATATGCCCCGTACGGCCGCCGAAGCGCGAAAATATGCGCTTCTATTCGAGCGCGGCGGCGGCCGAGGGCGGGGGCTATCGACCCTGCTTGCGCTGCCGCCCCGAACGCGCGCCCGGCCTCGCAACTGTCGATGCCACGAGCCGGCTCATCCGCGCCGCGATTGCCGGCATCGAAGAGCATGCAGTCTCGAACGCGCGGGTCGGCGAACTCGCCGCGTCCTTGGGCGTCAGCGATCGGCACCTGCGCCGCGTCACGGAGGCTGAGCTCGGCGTATCGCCGATTGAATTGGCGCAGACGCAAAGGCTCTTGCTCGCCAAGCGGCTGCTCGGCGAAACTTCGCTCAAATTGACGGAGATCGCCTTCGCCAGCGGCTTCGGCAGTCTGCGGCGCTTCAATGCCTTGTTCAAATCCCGCTATGGACTCTCGCCGCGCGCGCTGCGCGGACATCCCGGCGCCGCGAGCGGTTTGCGCTGTCAGCTGGAATTTCGACCGCCATTGGCATGGGACAGCTTGCTCTCGTACCTGCGCCTACGCGCCATTCCGGGCGTGGAACACGTGGACGGCACGCATTATCGGCGGACCGTCGCGATCGGCGACAAGCACGGCTGGATCGCGGTGACGCGGGCCAAGAGCGGTGTCGCTGTCGAGCTTGAAATGTCGCAGTCGCTCGCGCCGGTCATCGGCGCGGTCATCGTGCGCGTCAAGCACCTGTTCGATCTGGGGGCGGCGCCCGATTCGGTGGCGGCGCTGTTGTCGCAGGACCCGACGCTCGCCCCCGTCGTGCGCCGCCTGCCGGGACTGCGCGTCCCGGGGGCCTTCGACGGCTGCGAACTCGCGGTGCGCGCGGTTCTCGGCCAGCAGGTATCGGTGCGCGCCGCGACCACCCTGGCGGGGCGCTGGGCGGCGAGCTTCGGCGCGCCCTTGGCAACTCCATTTCCCGAACTCAACCGGCTCACTCCGGATGCCGAGCGCATGGCCGCGGTCGCGGCTGACGATATCGCGGCACTCGGCATCGTCGGCAGCCGCGCGCGAGCCTTGGCCGCACTCGCGCAAGCGGTGACCGAACGCCGCGTGGTGCTGTCCTACGCCGCGAATATCGAGGAGCAGATCGAGGCATTGCAGCGTTTACCGGGCATCGGTCCCTGGACGGCGCAGTACATCGCCATGCGCGCCCTGCATTGGCCCGACGCCTTTCCGGGCGGCGATCTCATGCTGCTCAAAGCCGCCCAGGTCAACCAAAGAGAATTGCACGCGCGCGCCGAGGCGTGGCGGCCGTGGCGCGCTTATGCGGCTCATTACTTATGGCAATCGTTGGGGGTTTATCCGTGAACAGTTATACCTATGTCGACAGTCCGATCGGCCGGCTGCTACTCAGCTGCGACGGCGAATGCTTGACCGGTGTCTATATGGACGTCCCCAGCAAATCGCCGCGCGAAATGCAGGGCTGGGTGCAGGATGCGAACGCCGCTCCGCTGCCCGCCACCGTGCGCCAGCTGAGTGAATATTTTGCCGGCACGCGCCGCGAATTCGATCTGCCGCTGCGCCTCGACGGCACGCCGTTTCAGCAGCGCGTGTGGCAGAGCTTGACGGAGATTCCCTACGGCGAAACGTGGAGCTATGGCGAGCTCGCCAAGCGCATCGGCAATCCGAACGCCTCGCGCGCGGTGGGGCTGGCGAACGGCAGCAATCCGATTGCGATTCTGGTGCCCTGTCACCGGGTGATCGGCGCCGATGGATCGCTCACCGGCTACGGCGGCGGCCTCGACCGCAAGCGCTGGCTGCTGGCGCACGAGGGGCTGCACTGAGCGCCCCGCTCGGCGGTTGGCGATTTACCGAGCAGCGCCTTGCGCCCGAAGTCGGTTGATGGAGCAGCCACTGGACAGCCGTCATTCCGATCGGCTTTGCACGGCTGCCGAAAAATAAGCGCGAATAATCCTCCAGGGAAACTACCACTGCAGCGCGGTGTCATGCGACGTTGGCGCGAATTAAATCAGCGGCAGCGTGACCGTGAAAATTGCGCCTCTGCCGTCGGGGCGATTCGCGGCGACCGCCTTGCCGCCGTGAAACTCGGCGATCAGCCGCACGATGTACAACCCCAAACCGAAGTGCGGTCGATCATCCTGACCCTGGCGATGCTCGAATAGCGATTCGAACAGCCGCTCGAGCATGGCGCTCGGGATCGGCGGCCCGTCGTTGATCACCGCGAGTTCGTAATTGCTTCCCGCTCGCGCGAGGCGCACGGTGATGTTGCCGTCGGCCGGGCAGAAATCGACGGCGTTTTCGATGAGCTTGTCGAGCAGCTGTACGATCAAATCCGGTGCGCCTCGCATGAAGCAGGCGTCGGGCGGCGCGTCGAGCGTGATCCCTTGGCGCGAGAAGGCGTCGCGATAGCCGGCCACGGCGGAACGCAGCAATTCGTTCAAATCGAAACTCACCCGCTCGGCCTGCTTGATGCTCTCCTCGACCCGTGCCGCCGCACCCAGCGCGCTCAAGATGGATTGCAGCCGCGACACGCCCTCGCGGGCGCGGGTGAGGTAGCCGCGCTGATCCGCGCGCACGCCCTCGGATTCCAGATTATCCAGCGAGGAGCGCACGATGGTGAGCGGAGTGCGCAGCTCGTGCGAGAGCTTGCCGCCGAGCGTGCGTAAATACTGCGTGTGCTCGTTGAGCCGCGCCAGGAGCCGCTCGAAACCGCGCGCCAGGTCGCCGATTTCATCGGCGCGCGCCGCTTCCGGCATGTCGAGCCGAATCGTCCCGTCCGTGCTCACCGCGGCGTCGGCGGCCTTGCGCAGCCGCCCGATCCGCAGGCTGATCACGGCGGCGACGCCGAAGGCGAATACCACGGCGAGCGCGGTCGCGAGCAAGGTGAGATTGAAAAGATGCGTCAGCGCCTGATCGCGCAGCTCCAGCAATTGATCGCCGGCCTGCTCGAGCACCACGGCGCCGCGCGCTTGATCGCCGATCATGATCGGGGCCGCCGCCGACAGCAGCAACTCTTGACTGTTCGCGGTACGCAACCACTCGGCCGCGGGATGTCCCGCGAGCGCGGCCGTCACGCTCTTCCCTTGGGCGCGGTCCGGGGACGACACTTGCAGCGGCCACTGCGAGGTGTCGACGGTGGCAAAGCGGCGGTACCAGGCGTCCCCCGCATCCGCTTCTTCATCGGCGGAGCCCGCTTTGAGCGTGCCGGCGACGCCGAGCTTCAGGGCATTCGCATCGATCACGGTGGCGCGAGTGCCGGGACGTATGAAGGTCGCCAAAAGCTCGTTGAGCCCGGGCGTCGCCATGAACAGCCGTCCGCCGCGGCGCGCTGCGGCGCCGTCGAAGCCGGCCATGCCATTGCCGGCATCCCGCGCCTCGATCCACAGCCGCGGACCCACGAGGCTCAGCGGCACGCGCGCTTCCAAGTGGTAGCCGTGCGAGGTCTGCAGCCAAAAGGCCTGGATGCGCGGTTCGCTGACTGCGTGCAAGGCGCCGTCATCGCTCGCCATGGTTTGCGCCGCGATGAGCCCCGGCGCGCTGGTGGCGAAGAAGTAGCTGCCGAGCGTCCCGTCAGGCCTTAGCAGTATCAGGTCGACGCGATCGAACCGGTCGCGATCCGGATGCACGTCGGCGGGTTCGGCGACGAAAATCGGATCGTCGACCTCGAGGTATAGGAACAGATATCGTGCGGTGAATCCCGCCTGTGCTCGCGCAGCGTAGCCGGTTGCGGTCGGCAAGGGTTTGGGATCGACCGGCAGGTCCCAATCCTCGCGGTAGCCATCGAGCAGCGGCTGGGTGTGGAGGGGAAAGACATAGAGATCCCCTTGGGGCTCGGCGAAGGGTTCCGCATCGCCCGGGTCGGAGAGTACGTGCTCGGATTGCGCCGATAAGGCGTGCGCGATGGTATCCGCGCTCGCCTCCAGGGCATTTTCCTGCGACACGCGCAGCGCCGTCTCGAGCTCGCGCGCGTACTGGCAGCCGGCCCACGGCAGGATCAGCGTGGTGAGCGCGACAATTAGCAATTGCAGCCGGATGCTCACTCGACCCAGCGATAGCCCATTCCGTACACGGTTTGAATGGCATCGAAGTTCGCGTCGATCTCGAGGAACTTGCGGCGCACGCGTTTGATGTGCGAAGTGATGGTGTTGTCGTCCAGGACCACATTGGCCGCGTCCATCAATTGCTGCCGGTTCTTGACGTGGCCCGGATTGCGGGCGAGCGCATGCACGATCCAGAATTCCGTCAACGACAGGGTGACGGGCGCGCCGTTCCAGGTGGTCTGCATCTTGTCGGCGTCGATCGCGAGCGCGCCCCGGCGCACCACCTCGATGCCGCTGTCCGGCCGGCGCAAGGCGTCGATGCGCCGGAACAGGGCCGCCACCCGCGCCGCCAAATGCGGCAGGCTCACGTCCTTGGTGAGGAAGTCATCCGCTCCTAAGCGGAGGCCGGAAACCGCGTCCAACTCGCTGTCCCGCGCGGTTAAGAAAATGATCGGCAATTCGGCCGACAGCGCCCGCAGCTCGCGGCACAAATCAAAGCCTCCTTCGGCCTCATCCTCGAGCGAGATATCGATGATGGCGAGATCCGGCAAATGCGTGCCGAAGGCCTGCATCGCAAGTTTTCGGTTGCCGTAGGTCTTGACCCCGTAGCCGTGGCGCGCGAGCGCCGCCGCATAGTTCTCCCGTAAGGCCGGCTCATCCTCGACGATGGCGATGTGCTTTTTCATTGCCCGATGATAGCCGATGGCGGTCCGCGGCGAGCGGACTCGCGGCCCGAAAACGGCCCTGAAAAGCGCCCAATATTCGGCCGCCACAATTGGTCAGAATTGGCCCGGAGAGCGCCATGATTTAGGCCCGGCGTCGCAAGATTCGCGCGCGAGACTGACCCTCGTACCAACCACGAGGATTCCTCCATGCAACAGTCGAACAGGAAGACCGGATGCGGGACGCCGCGCGGATTCTGGCCGCCACAGCGCGACGCCTCGCTCAATTGGCTGGCGCTCGGGTTGCTGCTCGCCGCCTGGAATGGGGCGGACAACAGCGCCGGTGGCGGCGCCGGTAACAGCGCCGCCGAGACGCGACCGCGGCCGGACTCGCTGCGCGGCTATTCGTCCGTTTCCGTGCGCGCGGCCATGCGCAGCGACACGTTGCACCGGTAGCGGCGCGCGCACCCTTAAGTTCCGTCCCGAGCATTTTTCTTTCGAAGGGTCACAAAAGCGTCAACGTATTGTAAAGCTTGGTATCTCTAATGGCGCGGCGTCATGCTTGCCCACGAAACCAACAAACAGATACTGATCGTCGATCGGGATGTTGCTGCAGTCGAGGCCCTCCGTCAGAAACTGTCGGACTCGGGGTTCGCCGTGCGCGCGATTTCCGACGGTAACCAAGCCGCCCACGTCATCGCGGAGCGGCCTCCTCATTTGGTGATCATCGATTGGAATATGCCGGGATTCGCTGCGCTCGAGTTGATACAGGGGGTGCGCCGTGCGCGCGTTCCGCAAGCGGTGCGGCTGATTATTTTATCCGCCTTGGCGGATGAGCAGGACGTGGTGACGGGACTTAATCTCGGTGCTGATGATTACATCGCGAAGCCCTTTAGCCTGCGCGAAGTCGTCGCGCGGGTGTGCGCAGTCCTCCGCCTGCACACCCACGAAGCGCAGCAGCCGGCGTTGAGCTGCGACGAATTGGTGCTGGACGCGTCGACCAATCGCGTGACGGCGCATGGCAAAGTGGTGAACCTACGCGGGGTCGAATACCGCCTGCTCGAGTTCCTTATGTCTCACGCCGGCCGGACGTTCAACCGCACCCAGCTGCTCGCACAGGTCTGGGGCGACGATCGCGACGTGGACGAGCGCACCGTCGATGTGAACGTGCAGCGCCTCCGCAAGATCTTAAGCGAACCCGGGTACGAGGCCTACATTCAGACGGTGCGCGGCTTCGGCTATCGTTTTTCGACTCCTTCCGCTGTGTGAGCGCTGCTTCACATAATTAGTGTTCCACGCGACGTTCCACGCGTAAGTGCCTTTTTTGTAAACAAATCTTCTTCCTCGAGTCACGCAGTCGTCACAACAAATCGCGACCCTGACAGTCGCGTAATGACTCTTTCGGAGGAGGACACATGGTGGAGCGTCACGGACCGCCGCCGCTGCGGCTGCGAACGGTCTTCATCTCAGACATCCATCTGGGTTTCAAAGGCTGCAGTGCTGAGTTACTGCTCGATTTCCTGCATCACGTCGAGATGGATGTTCTGTTTCTGGTCGGCGACATCATCGATGTATGGAGCATGCAGAAGAGCATGTATTGGCCGCAGTCGCACAATAACGTGGTGCGCACCATCTTGGGCAAGGCCAAGCGCGGCACCAAGGTGATTTTCGTACCCGGAAATCACGACGAAGTGTTTCGCGAGTTTGATGGTGCGGTGTTCGGCAACTTGGAGATACACCGCGAGTACGTCTACCGGGGCGCCGACGGCCGGCGCATGCTGGTCCTGCACGGCGATGAGTTCGACAGCGTGGTCAAGTGCAGCCCGTGGCTGGCGCGATTGGGCAGCAACATCTACGACGTGTTGCTGGCGGCAAACCCCTACATCAATTGGGTGCGCCGAATATTCGATCTGCCGCACTGGTCCCTGTCGGCTTACCTCAAGAACAAGGCGAAGACCGCCGTACAGTACATCGGCAGCTTCGAAGAAGCGGTGGCGCAGGCGGCACGCAAACGCGGCGTCGACACCGTGGTCTGCGGACATATCCACCGCGCCGAGATGCGCGACATCAACGGCATCTTGTACTGCAACGACGGCGATTGGGTGGAGAGCTGCACGTCGCTGGTCGAGGACATGAACGGCCAGCTGCGCTTGATCAATTGGCCGGATTCGCGCGAGCGAGTCGCGGCGGCGGAAGTCGGGCTTCCGGTGGGACAGGCAGCATGATGGCCGTACGCGAACCGTGGAGCCTCCCCTGGCACGCTTTGCAGAGCAGATTGGCCGTAAGCTTCGTTGCCGTTACGGGCGGCGTGTCAGCTGGGCCAAGGTCCTCGAGCGCCGGAATCGCGCCTTCGGCCTCCGGCAGCTGGTTGGTGCGCGCCCGGAGCGCGATCACTGATTCTCGAGCGTTGCAAGCCACGCTCGCAGGAACGGGTCCTCAAACCGCCAGGTCGCCGTAGTCCCGGCGAGATCCTGCCGCAGGAAATGCTGGTGCTCGAGAGCCTCGAGCGCGCGCTGCATCGTGGTGCGCGGCAGCCCATGCCGCAGTGCCGTCGCGGCAAGCTCGAATCCTATCGGCTCCTCGCTGACGATCCGCAGGGTCCGCTTCTGCGCTCGCGCCAAGAGCAGCCAGCGCTGCAGGTAGCTGACGTGCTGCATTGAAACGACGCGGCCGAGCGCCTCGTCAACGAGAGCGGCTGTAAGGTGCCTGCGCCGGTTGTCCGTGATGAGCACCCAGCATTCGCTCGCGAGCTGCTGCACGTTGTAGGGCACGTCCTCGCCGACGTCGAGGATGTGCTCGAGCGCGCCTGTTGCGATGGTAGCCCCGGCAGACTCGAAACCCTTGCGCAGGAAATCGATGAAGGCCGGGCGGGGAATGGGCCCCAAGTGCATCTGATCGCCGAGCTGCCAAAATGCGCGGTTCGAAGTCGCGACCATTTCCGTCATCATCCTTGAGCTCGAGCCCGCGAACACGTAGCCGACTGCCCGGTGCCTCTGCACCGCGGCGCGGATCTGGCGCTCCGCCTTCTCGCCGGCCTCGGCGACCACCTGCTGAAACTCATCGATAACGACGAGCGCGGAACGGCCGTCTTCGGCCGCGAGCCGCTCGATGCCATTCAAGACATCCGTGAACAGCGGGACTGCACCGAGGCGAGCTGCCGGCTCAACGCCGATGGCGACGGTAATCTTCCCGTCTGACGGATCGAGAGTCAGGCTCGGCTTCAGCGCCACGAAGAACTTTTTGGCGATGGCCTGTGCCCGGTCAAGGGCGGAGGAGTACTTGCGAACGGCGCCGGCGAGGAGCGCCGCCGCGAGACTGCCGATGTCGTCGAAGGCCTCGGCATCATAACGGAGCACAACTTTGCCGGCGTCCGTGAGCTTGGCCTCAGCGGCCCGCAGGATGGAGGTCTTCCCGAAGCGACGCGGGCCGATCAGGAACAGCGTGCCGCACTCCTGGCCGACGCGAATGACGCGGGAGAGTTCATCGATCCGGTCCACCAGGACGTCGGCCTCGCGCCCGTAGCGAAAAGGATTGGCCGGGAGCTTGCGTTCGCTCAAATTGCCCCTCGGTGCCGCACATTAGCGTGCCGCATTTATGCGGCAAATGATTCTACGCGGTTAGGCTACGAATACAAGATCAAAACCACGATAATTCCGACGCAGTTCCGCGTGCCGCTAAAGTGCGGCGCAATAATACGCCGTCGCAGGGATTGGGGACTGCCGCTTCTGGGCGCCGTACCCGCAATGGAGCCCTCCTCGCGGGGCGAATGCCCGCGTGCTCGAGGCGGCGCGCGAGCGGCTCGAGCGAGCGGAAGCGGTGAAAGCGCGCATCCTCGGGAAGATCGAGAGGCTCGAGAACCAAATGCTGAGCTGGGACTAGGGCTTTTTACCCCCTGCGGCCTGCCGTGGCGGAGGAAAATCGGTGAAGGCGTCGCGCACTCGCCGAGCGAAGAGGATATAGGTGAGAAAATACAGGTCGGCGATTCCTGCGCCCATTGCAATGACCGCCTGATCGCCCAATTCTGTGGGCCCAGTAAACTGGAGCAAAGTCAGGGCGGCATCTATCCCCGCGGAAACGGCAAGCAAAATCCGGCCATGGGCCCAGCACCAACGCGTCATCCGGCCTGCCGCCGGCGCCCGGCGGAATAATGCATATAGAACCGGCAGCGCCACCAGCGCCGGCACGAGACCAGCGGGGCTCCAAAGTGAGCGAAGTAAAACGAAGGCTTTATCGTCCACGTTGGCGATGTGCCCGATCCCGATGGCAATCGGCAGCAGGGCCGCTCGGGCCAGATAGATCGCCGCCAGCCATAGCAGCAGCGGTGGCCTAAGGCACATGTCATCGTCGAAGTGCGACGGATGATACCGGTCTGGATTGTAACTCGAGTTCATGTTGGACCGCTTTACCGTGAAAGTATCACAGACTGATTTTCTGCTCTGTGACGCATGACTGTCGAAGAATTGTCATCTTCGCAGTAGACAATGATTTCTTCGAAGCGTGGATGGCCGCCTTGAAGCTTGGAGATCATTATGCTGCGCCCGGGCGTTGATAACGATGCGGCTCAAGCGCTCATCGAGCGCCGCTGGTTTGCAGCCATTACGGCCGTGCGCACTCTGCAGGCCGAATGCGACGTCTTGCGGGAAGCCATGGAGCGGGCCGAGGGCGCGTGGCGTCATGCGCACAGCCGTCTCGTCCGCCTCGAGGCGTTGCGCGATGCCTTGGGCGAGGAACTGGCGGAGCGCGACGGGCGTCAGCAAGGTGGCGCCCCCGACCGTATCCGACCGGTGTCCTCGGCAGCGTAGCGGCAGAAACGTCCGGGTCGTAACAAAAATGACATTGTTGTCCCGGAGTATTGGCCGGTCGTAATCCGCTCGGGCCCCCGACGGACGTCATGGGATGAAGCTATAGCGGTGGGCATCGTCTGCTGCGGTGCGGGCATCGATTTGATCTCGCATATAGAAAACGAATTGGTGTATCGCAAGTGACGACGATTACAGGTTGCCGGTGATGGCGTCGAAGAGGTTCTGGGGGATCATGGCAATCTCGCTGCTGCAATCGCTGCTCGTCGCCCGGTCCCAAGAATCGTCCGCGCCGGCTGTGCCGCAACCGGTGAAGACGTTTGCCGTTCTCGAGTACCGCATCGAGGGAAACACCTTGATGCACGCAATCGACATCGAGCGGGCGGTCACCCCCTACTTAGGTGAGGTCAAAACCATCAAGGATGTCGAGGCGGCCCGCCAGAGTCTCGAGAAGCTCTACCACCAGCATGGCTATCAAACGGTTCTGGTGAATATCCCGCAGCAAGAAGTCAGCAGCGGCGTCGTGCGTTTGGCGGTCGTGGAAGCTCCGGTGGGCCAGGTTGAGATCAAAGGCTCCCGCTATCACTCCTTGCAGGTCATCAACGCGACCGTTCCGCAACTGCAGGGCGGCGTGGTCCCCGACTTCAATGAGGTACAAAAGGAACTCGCGCAGGTCAATCGCACCGAAGACCTGCATGTCACCCCGGTACTGCGCGCCTCGGCGACTCCCGGACAGGTGGATGTGGACCTCAACGTCACGGATTCCTTGCCGCTGCATGCGACGCTCGAGGCCAATAATCGCTACAGCGCCAACACCTCGCAGATACGGCTCATCGGCGAGGTCAGCTACGACAATTTATTCCAAAGCAATCAATCCTTGAGCATCCAATATCAGACGGCCCCGGAAGACACGGCGGACGCCAAGATTTGGTCGGTGTCGTACGTGATCCCGTTGCACAACGGCCTCGTGTGGGCTCTGTACGCCGTGCGTTCCGACAGCAACATCGCCGCGGTGGGCGACTTGGACGTGATCGGCAACGGCAGCATCTATGGCGTGCGGCTCATCGACCCCTTAGCCTCCGCGAGCCCGAATTTTTATCACAATTTCACCGCGGGCTTCGACTACAAGGATTTCAAACAAGACGTGACTCTGCAGGGTGCCGATGATCTCCCGTCGCCCGCCAGATACCCGCTGTACTCGCTGCAGTACACCGCCACGTGGCTCGGGCCTCTCGACGCCACCCATCACGGTTCGGCCGCGACCACCGGCGGGCGCAGCAATACCACGTTGGACATGGGCGTGAGTTTCACGGTGACCGGTCTGGGGTTCGACAACCCCGGTCAATTCGACCACAAGCGCTACGATGCCAGCCCCGATTTTTTCGTCTTTCACCCGGAATTACAGCGGCAACAAGTTCTGCCGTGGAATTGGAGCCTGGTCGCAACGGTCAACGGACAACTCGCCAGCGGCCCGCTGATCAGCAATGAGCAATATGCCGCGGGCGGCGTCGACAGCGTCCGCGGTTATACCGAGGCCGAGCGGCTGGGCGATGACGGCGTGCGAGGATCGATCGAATTGCGCACGCCGCAGTTGCTGGCGGGCGACCCGCGGTTCATCAATTCCTATCTTTATCTGTTTGTTGACGGCGCGCGCGTGAAAATTCTCGATCCGCTGCCCGCGCAGCGCACGGGCTATGACCTTGCCAGCGAGGGTATCGGGTTCCGATTCAAGTACGACGGTGTGCTCGCCGACGTGGACGGCGCGCGTGCGAATTCCGCCGGATATGTCACTCGAGCGGGCAGCTACAGCGGTCAATTCAGAGTCAGTTACACCTGGTAGGGCCATGAAAATTGCGAAATCCCTGACGCTCGTGTTGCTGCTCCTGCCCACTCTGGCGTTCGCTTGGTGGAGCAAGGATTGGGTGCAGCGCACCACGGTCACGCTCAATACCTCCACCGCGGGCGTGGCCCTCGACGCGACGCTGACCGGCGTGGCGATTCCAGTGCGATTGCATTCGGGCAATTTCGATTTCGTCGGCGCGCGGCCCGACGGCTCCGATCTGCGGGTGATGGCCGGGGATGACAAAACACCGCTGAAATTTTGGATCGAGCGCTTCGACAGCGTCAACGAACTCGCCGTCCTCTGGGTGCAGGTCCCGAGCGTTCTGCCGGGCACCGACAAAAATACGATCTACGTGTATGCCGGCAACGACAAGGCCGTACCGGACGCCAATGGCCCGGGCACGCCGGCCGCCGTCGCCGACGCGGGCACCATCGCCGCGTTTCATTTCTCCGAAAAGGACGGTATTGCCGCTGACCAGACGGGTCTCATCAAGGCGGCGACCGCGACCGCCGTGGAAGTCAATGGACTCATTGGCCAGAGCGCGCGGCTTGCAGGCACGCCGATCATCCTGCCGTCGAACGACAAGCTCAAGTTCGCCGCCGCGGCACCCCTCTCCGTGTCGCTATGGGTAAGGCCGGATGCGAGTACTGGAACGCTGTACGCACAAGGGCCGCTGCAATTGGCCCTGGTCGCCGGCAAGCTCACCGCGAAATTAGGCACCGTCTCCGCGACCAGCGGCGACGTCACTCCCGCGACCTGGTCGCAGGTGGTGCTCACGATTGAACCCGGCAAGCTCGCCTTGTACGTGAATGGCGTGCCGGCAAGCCAGGTTCTGCTTTCGCCCGCGCCGGCCATCGACGGCGAGATCCGTGTCGGGGAGGGCTACCAGGGTCTGATCGACGAACTCGACATTTCTAACGTGACGCGAACCCCCGCGTGGATCACGTTCATGTACGCGGCGCAGAGTGCGGACGCGAAACTGATCGCCACCAAGACGGAGAATTCCGGCAGCGAAAGCAGCGGCGGCGGCAGTTATTTCGGAATTCTGTTCAAGAGTTTGACGCCGGACGCCTGGGTCATCATCGGCATTTTGGGCGTCATGTTCATGATCGCGGTCGTCGTGATGATCAGCAAATCGCTGTATGTCAGACGCACCGACAACGCGAATCGGCTCTTCCTGCAGCAGTTCCGCGACACCCTGGACGTGCTGAACATCGGCGGGGAGAAGGGAGCCGAGCAATTCGGTGATTCCTCGATCTACCGGCTCTACCGCTCGGGCTTGCAGCAGCTCACCAAACGCAAAGTAGGGCAGGCCGATCGGCCGGCGCTGTCGGGGCCGTCGATGGACGCAGTCAAAGCCTCCATCGACGCCGATTCGGTGCGCGAAGGCTACGCACTCAATTCACAAATGGTGCTCCTGACGATCGCTATCGCGGGCGGCCCGTTTCTGGGGCTGCTCGGCACGGTCGTCGGGGTCATGATCACGTTTGCCTCGATCGCGGCGGCGGGCGACGTCAACGTCAACGCGATCGCGCCCGGTATCGCGGCCGCGCTGCTCGCCACGGTGGCGGGTTTGAGCGTCGCGATCCCTTCGCTATTCGGCTACAACTATCTTGCTTCCCGCATCAAGACGATTTCCTCCGATATGCAGATTTTCGTCGATGAGTTCGTGACCCGCGTGGCTGAGACCTACGGGGCGCCCTGATGTCAGAAGGACCGAAAGAACAAAACCAGCTCTACGACGATATCAACATCACGCCGATGTTGGACCTCGCCTATGTACTGCTCGTGACCTTTATCATCCTGACGACGGCCGCCGTGCAGGGCGTGCGGGTGCAGTCGCCGCTCACGGTGGCCGCCAACAATCTTGGCAAGCCGCAGACCCGGGCGATCACGGTCACCGCCGACGGCTCGATTTTCCTCGATGCCTACCCGGTAACGATGGAGCAATTGCGCTCGAGTCTCGCGCAGTACAAGGCCGCCAATCCTAATCTGCCGGTGGTGCTGAAGGGCGACGCGGCGGCCCAGTACCAAACCATCATGGACGTGCTGGAAGTGGCGAAGAGTCTGGATATCACGGACATCGGTCTCGTGACCAAGCGAGCACCCTCCTGATGCAAGTTCACAACGACGCCAAGCCCTACGACACGATCAACGTCACACCCATGCTCGATCTCGCGTACGTGCTGTTGGTGGTGTTCATCCTGATGACCACGGCGTCGATCCAGGGATTGAATATTTCGATGCCGAAGCCGTCGAATAAACCGGTCACCGAGCAGCACGTCTTGAAGGTCGTGCAGGTGACTGCAAGCGGCGCGGTGCTGATCAACGGGGTCGGGGTGAGTCTGGCGCAGCTCGAAGCGCAGCTCAAGCTGACGCAGTCGCAGGATCCGAAGATGTCGGTGGCTATCAAGGGCGATGCGCACACTCAATACGGCAAAGTCATCGCCATCATCGATTTGTGCAATAGCTTGGGAGTGAACATGGGTTTGGTAACCGCGAGGATCGGCACGTGATGATGAGTGACCGCATTGATTATCGAGCGGAGCGAACGAACCGTACCTGGTCGCGTCGCATCGTCATCGCCTTCGCGATGCTGAGCTTCGTCGGCGCCGTGGTCTGGGGCGGCATGAATTTGGGGCATGGCCCCGCCGGGCCGAAGCGTCAGCTGGCGCACATCATGGTGCTGCCGGACACGCCGCCGCCGCCTCCGCCGCCAGAAGAAAAGCGGCCGCCGCCCAAAGAGGAGCAGCCCAGGCAGCAAATTATTACACCAAAACAAGAAACACCGCCCGAGCCCCAGCAATTGAAAATGGAGGGGCAGGCCGGGGAGGGTCCCAGCGCCTTCGCCGCGGGTGAGGTCAAGCAGGATTACATCGGTGGCGACATCGGCAACGGTTTACGCTATGCCGCGTACGTCGGCCGCGTGGAACAGCGCATTCAACTCGAACTCACGCGCCACAAGGTGCGCGCGAACAGCATCAAGGTGTTCTTGTGGCTGATGCCCGACGGCTCCGTCCAGCGCTATACGGTCGAGGGCGGCGATACCGACACCGAGCGATCTGTGCGCTTGGCGCTCGTGGATTTAAATCGGCTCGATGAGGCGCCGCTCGCGGATATGCCGATGCCCATCGGCCTGCGCATCAACTAGATCCAATTCGTGACAGGACCCTCCAGCATGAGCATACGTTGGCGCTTCGCACTTTTGACCCTACTGTTGTCGGCAGCCGCGAGCCCCAGCCTTGCCGACGAGATGGACGAATTGCGCCAGCTGCGTGACTCGACGATCAGCCTGGTCAATGCCCTGGTCGAGCAGGGTGTGCTGACGCGCGAAAAGGCCGACGCCATCATCGCGCAGGCGCAAAAGGCAGGGGCGCAGCCATCCGCCGCCGCAGCGCCCGCAGTGCCGCCGTTGGCGCCCGGTACGGTGCGTGTGCCTTACATTCCCGAGTCGGTCAAGCAAGAGATCACCAACGAGGTCAGGCAAGACGTGGCCGCGCAGGCCAAGGCCGAGCGCTGGGGAGAACCAGGCGCCTTTCCCGAATGGCTGCGCAGATTCGACTGGTATGGCGATGTGCGCATTCGCTACGAAGCCGATCTATTCACGCCAGGAAATGCGCCGGTCGCAACGCTGCAGGCGTACGGCGTGAATATCGCGAATTCGACCGAACGCGACGATCGCTTGCGTTTCCGCGCTCGCTTTGGCTTCAACACCACGTTCAGCGACAGCGTGACTGTGGGTGTAAGGCTCGCATCGGGCGGAGTCGGGGCCGGCAGCAATCCCGGCTCCGAGAACCAAACGATCGGCAGCTACGAGACGCGCTCCACCGTCGGCTTCGATCGCGCATTCATCGCCTATCATCCGCTATCGTGGCTCGAGGCATCCGCGGGAATCGTCGGCAATCCGTTTTTCGAGCCGACCTCACTCGTCTGGGCGGACGATGTGAGTCTCGGCGGCGTGGTGGTACGTTTCTTCCCGCAGATTACCGAAAGCCTAAAGGTATTTACGACCGCGGGCGCGTTCCCAATCCTGCAAGTTGACCCAACCCCGATCAACAGCGCGTCGAGCAAATGGCTGTACGCCTATCAGAGCGGAATCGAGTGGCGGTTCGATGATGCGGTGGCGCTGCAGCTCGCCGGCGCGCTGTACGATTATCGCAATATCGAAGGCATCCCCAATCCGAGTATCTACACAACGGAGTACAGCGATACGGCGGCGTCGTTCCGGCAGACCGGCAACACCGTGTTCGACGTCAACGGACTGCTCAATACTTTGAGCGGCAGTCAAAATTATCTTTGGGGCCTGGCCTCGAAGTTCCATGTGGCGAATGCATCGGCGGCGCTCGATGTGCGCTTCGTCGGGCCGACTCACATCATCGTCACCGGCGATTGGATCAAGAATCTGGGCTTCGATGAGAGCGAGATCGAGCGGCGAATAGGCTACCAGGTCAATCGGCAAGTGGAAGGCTGGCAGACCCGCGTGACGGTGGGTTTCCCCACCATGAAGCAGAAGTATGCCTGGCAGGGCTATGTCGGCTATCGATATGTGCAGCGCGACGCCACAGTGGATGCATTCACCGACCAGGACTTCCACCTCGGCGGCACAGACGCACAGGGCTATTTCCTCGGCGCTCGTTATTCGTTCGAGAAGAACACGTTCGTCAACCTGCGCTGGTTCAGCGCCCGGCAAATCGACGGCGTCGAGCTGGCGGGCGCCACCTTGAGCGGGTTGCCGCTCGCCATCAACGTCATGCAGCTCGACGTCATGTCGTCATTCTGAGGCAACGGCGAATGCGCACTCGATCAACGTACCCGATGATGATTGGAATGGCCGCGTTGCTGATCGTGGCGGCTGCCATGCCGCATGCGGCTTGCGCTGCGGATGAAGACGCCACGACGCGCGTGCGCGAAATGCTGCATCGAACTCAAGAAGCGCTGCGTCAGGCGCAGTCGGACAACGCGGATCTGACGCGCGCCAAAACCGAAGCCGAACAAAAGCTGAAAGCCGCGGCGCAGCAACTCGATGCCGCGCAAAGCGGTTCCAAAGCCGCGCAGGCTTCTTTCAACGCGAAGCTGACATCAGTGCAAGGCACTCAGGCGCAACTCGAGCAGAGGCTCAACGACGCCGATGAGCGCCTCGCGGCGACGAATACGAAACTGAGTGCAACGGCACAGCAGCTGGCGGCGCGGGAATCCGAGCTCGCGCAAGTCAAGCAGGGACTTCAGCAAAGCCAGACCGCCGATGCGAGTTGCGAAGTCAAAAATCTCAAGCTCTACGGTTATGCGCAGGATGTATTGCAGGCCTATCGGAAAAAAGGAGTTTGGGCTGCGCTATCGCAGAAGGATCCGGTGCTCGGCTTCAGAGAAGTGGATATCGAAAATGTCGTGCAGGAATATCAAGTGAAGTTCGCGAGCCAAAAGATCAAGCCGTAGGCGATGCTTGGATCCCGAATGGCCAGCCGCGAGGAAATTTTCAACACCGTCAGGAACGCTCTCGCCGACGGTCGACCTGACACGGCCGAGAAACAGCTGCGAACCTTTCTATCCGTGCATTCCCGCGATGTGGATGCCCGCTATCAGTATGCGCGGTGCCTCGCGGCTCTGGGTCAACTCGAGAAGGCGGTCGCCGAATTCCGCCGCCTGCTGGCGATTCAACCGCAGCATATCGGGGCGCTCGTGGATATGGGCATCGCCTTGAGCTGCTTGGGCCAGCATCAAAGTGCTTTGGTCGCGCTCGATCGGGCCAAACGTATCGATCCGCAGCCGGCGTTGCTGTATTTTGCACTCGGCCAGTGCCAGTTGGGGTTGGAGGACCCGTCGGCGGCGGAGGCGAGTTTTCGCCTCGCGATCGCGCGCAATTTGCGGATTCCGGAAGTATACGAACAGTTGGGCACCGCGCTTCTTCGATCGCGGCGCTATGCGGAAGCAATCGAGTGCTTTCGGCAAGCGATCGCGCTCAATCCGCGGTTTGCATCGGCGAAGATCAATCTCGGCGATGCAGAGATGCGCGCTGGAAATGTAGCGGCGGCGGTCGATGCATATGAGAGCGCCGCGGCGCTGCAGCCCGATGACGCCTACGTACATGGCGCGCTGGGCACAGCGCTCCTGGCGGCGGAAGATCCGACCCGCGCCACGCAATCGCTCGAACGGGCGCTTTCCCTCGACAGCAACCACGCCGATGTGGCGGTCAATCTGGCCACGGCTCATGAACGACTCAATCGGTACGATAAGGCGGCGGCGGCCTATGGACAGGCATTGTCGATCAAACCCTCTCACGCCGAGGCGCTTTTGGGATACGGATTGCTCGAAGCCGAGCACGGCGACCCGGATCGGGCGGCGAAACTCCTGCTCGCCGCGTGGGAACAGCGGGCGGGTGACGCCGAGATCGCCCTTAAGATCGCCGACAAACTCGACCGGCTGGGATGGCGCGGGCAAGCATTGGAAATCTACGAGCAGGCCGGTACATCGTGTCCCACGAACCCCGACCTGCACGACGCGCACGGCCGCCTTATGCACCGGCTGGGGCGCTATGAAGAGGCGTTGGCCTGCTACGGGCGCGCATTGAACGCCGACCCCAGTCGCCGCGTTACTCGGTTGAATCGAGCTCATGCGCTCGAATCGCAGGGTTCCATTAGCGAGGCGATGGGCGAGTTTCGGTACCTCCTCGCCGGGCATCCAACCGATCAGAGCGCCGTCGCGGGGCTTGCCAGCTGCGCATTTCGGATCTGCGACTGGGAGACTTCGGAAGCGATGGTCATGCGGTTGCTCGAATCCACGGCGGGGATCGATGAAATGCACCCGTTCCTGCGGTTCGCGGCGGATCTTGAACCTGTCGTGCTTGCCGAGGCGTCCCGGCGCACGGCGGGCGCGATCGCGGTGCATACGACGGAAACGCCGTTAGCGCCGTACACTCACGATCGGTTGCGGATCGCTTACCTGTCGCCCGATTTTCGACAGCACCCGGTCGCTCACGCGCTCGCCGGCGTGATTGAGAGGCACGACCGTCAACGCGTCGAGTCCATCGGCGTCTCATTGGTTGCGCCGGATGGCAGCGATATCGCCACACGGCTGAAGGCGGCTTTCGATGAATTCATCGATTGTGGTTCGATGGTCAACGGCGACATTGTCAAGCTGCTCCGGGAACGCGAGATCGACATTGCCATTGATCTCGCCGGATATACCTCAGGGTCAAGGGCCGCCCTGTTTGCATCGCGCATCGCTCCCGTGCAAGTGAACTACCTGGGATTCCCCGGTTCAACCGGGGCGCGATACCTGGATTTCATGATCGCAGACGAAATCGTCGTGCCCGCGCACGATGAGCATTTCTACGACGAAAAAATCGTGAGACTTCCGCATTCTTACCTGCCGTTCGACCGCGATCGGGAGCTCCCTGACAGCGTCAGCCGCACCGATGCAGGTCTACCCGCCACCGGGATCGTGTTCTGCGGATTTTCGAACGGCTACAAGATCGCGCGAAAAATGTTCGATGTCTGGCTGAAGCTGCTGGAGGACGTACCTGGCAGCGTGCTGTGGCTGCGCGGCGGTCACCGCGCCATGGAGGACAATTTGATGCGTGCCGCGAGCGAGCGCCGTGTGTCGGTTGAGCGCCTGGTGTTCGCCCCGATGATGCCGCGCCTGGACGAACACATGGCGCGGCTGCAACTCGCGGATGTCTTCCTTGATACGGCGCCCTACAATGCGCACACCACCGCAGCCGAAGCGTTGTGGGCGGGGATACCGATGATCACTTGCCGCGGCAGAACATTCGCCGCGCGTGTGGGCGCAAGCGTCTTGGCCGCCGCCGGTCTGCCAGAGTTGATCAGCGAGGATCTCGAGTCGTATTTCGATAGCGCGTTGCGCCTCGCCCGCTCGCCTCGGGCGCTCGACGAACTTCGCGAGCGAATTCAAAGGTCAAGAAATACGGCGCCGTTGTTCGATTCCGCGCAATACGTGCGCGATTTCGAGTCTGCCCTCAGCGGTTTGCGGGGACATTCGTAGCCGAGAGCGGCGAACTCTTGGATTTACCCCGCGATGGATCAGTTGAATCATTTCCTCATCACTCGATTCAGCTACCGCGGCAGGGAAGCGTTCACATCGATCGGCGGTCCAACCTTTCTTCGCAATGAAGATCCGCTGGATCCCGCGCGGCTGGAGCTTCGCTTCAAGCTGTTCGAGATCTCGTGTCTTCCCAGCGTACTCGGCCAAACCGATCAGCGCTTTGCCTGGATTATCCTCGTGGACCGCGACTTGCCGAAGCATTTTTACCAGCGTCTGATGGCGCTGGTGCAAGCGAGGCCACGGACATTCGTTCATGTATTCGATCCTCTCGCGAGCCTCGCGGAGCTCAAATGGCTGAGTAGCTATGCTCGCTCCAACGGCTACCTGATCACCACCAACCTCGATGATGACGATTGCATTCCCACACGCTTCGTCGCTCAAGTACAGCATTACATGACGGAGCTCGATCGCGACTCAGTACTGCCGCCAATCGGCATCATCGGCGCGAAAAGCGCGCTCGAGTGGGACCTCATCCCCTGTGCCGCAGCTCCTCTTGGATGGCAGGCCCCCTGGCATCGAAGCCGCTGGGTCATGAGTGTAGGGCTGTCGCTTTATTGCCGAGTTCCGCAATTCGATCTGTGCGTATTGGGCTTGCGGCATACGATGGCCGATAGTTACCTGGATTTCAGCAAGGCGCCGGTCAACCTCAATGCGCTTTGGTTCCAGCGCGCGGTGGCGAGTTCGGCAAGAGCGAATAATTTTGAATTGCGCAACTGGCAGCCGGCAAAGTTGTTCTACGATATCAGCCCAGAGGCGGGAGCGGTGCTGCTGATCAATCACGGCGGAAATGACCAAGCAACCCGCTTGACGGAGAAAAAAGCTGGGCGTGTTCCGGTCACCGGCGCCGGCGACTTTCCCGGGTTAGCCATCGATTGGCAAAAGGCGCGCGCATTTGCCGAGGCGTTGCGTGGTGAATCAAGGCTATCGACGCCATGAGCGCTTCGCGAAACATCGTATGGATCGCCTCGTATCCAAAAAGCGGGAATACGTGGCTGCGGTTCATGGCATGCAACCTCATCTTCGGCAGGCAGGAATCCTCGGAAGCGCTAAATGCCTTGGCGCCGGATCTCCATGAGTTTGGCGCCCAGAGACTGGGCTCGTATTCCGGACTGGTCAAAACGCACTTTCCCTATTCATCTGCGCTGCCGCTTGCGGATCGTACGGCCGGGGCGATCTACGTGGTGCGCCGGCCCGCAGACGTTTTGGTGTCGAATTTTCATTATGGCAGGCGCAGCGCGGGCACCGCGGAAGAATCACGGGACGCCTTTGACCGCTACGTTGAATCGTTTTTGAAAAATCGCGGAGACCCGCGTTGGATTGAGTTCGGCATGGGCAGTTGGGAGGACAATGTGCGCGGCTGGCTCGCCGCCCGACAGATCCTTCCCGTCGCTCTCATCAGATACGAGGAACTATCGGCGAATCCCAAGCAATCATGCGCCATGCTGTCGCAATTCCTCAAGCTCGATCGTTCCGACCAGCATATCGATCAAGCGGTTGCAAATTCATCCTTCGATCGCTTGCGCGAAATCGAGGCCGCCGACATTCGTGAACAGCGCCTCGGCATCTTCTACAAACCGTATTTGCAGCCGGCGATCAATTCGGGGCTGCGCTTCATGCGCAGCGGCGCGGTCGGCGATGGCGACCGATTGCTGACATCGGACCAACGAATTCGGGTCGCAAAGGCGTTCGAAGAATTGACTGCCCAACTGGGCTATTTGGCCGCGTGAAAGGAGCCGTTCGGCGCTGCGAAACGTGCACCCGCCTCGAGCAAACGCGCGTTGAAATACATTCGTCATACGCATCGAATTCGTATTTGAAAAACCGGATGTTATCGCTTCGTCACATTAACGACATTTGCCCGACGTGTTCGTCTGCCAGCATCTGCCGCACATCAGGTTTCGGGGCATTCGAGAGTTTCGGGGATGGCCCGCATGGAAAGCGCCTGATTGACTCTTGAATGCTGAGTTTTTTCATACCATTGGGAGCAATTTTATGGTTTCAAATGTCAAGATTGTCGCCGGAGCGGTCGCCCTGGCAATCGCCGGCAGCGCGTCGGCCGCATCGTTCACCCCGACCGACCTGTATGCCAACGTCGTCGACTACAGCGTCAATAGCAGCGGCATCGAGAGCAGCACGTCTTATCTCGTGGATCTCGGAGTTACCGAGGCGTCGTTCAACGGCAGTCAGTCGTACTCGTTCAACCTGAACAATGACACGGCGAATTTCACGTCGCCCTTTACCGGCACCGGCAGCAGCATCGTTTATTCGGTGGTTGGCGGCAACGGCAACGGCAGTGGTCCAACCAAATATTCGATCGACACGACGACCAACATCGACCCGGGCTCTTTTGCCGCCGTGGCTTCCAAGTCAGGTGAACAGACGGCGCTGAGCGCTTTGCAGGCGATTATTCCGGCGACCGGCACCGGTTTTTCCAGCGGAACTTACTCCTCGATTTCCACCGTCCTTGCCTCCGGCAGCGGTTGGGGCGGCTCGCCTGAGGCAACTTGGTCAAATAATGCACTGAACAGCGGGATCGTGCCGTACGGCGACAATGCGGCGATTGGATCAACGCTTAACTTCTTCAACGAATCAGGCAATGGCGCGAGCGCCGTCACCCAATTCGCCGGCACCTGGGATCTGGTCGGCGGCATTTTGACCTACACGCCGACGACGACGGCGGTTCCGCTGCCGACGCCGCTGTTGCTGCTGCTCTCGGGTCTCGGCCTCATGGGTGTCGTGGCGCGCCGCGGGAAGTCCGCAGTGGGCGGCGGGCTGGCGTCTTAATTGACGCAATCAGGCTGCCGCATTGGGGCACCCGTCAACACGAATTCTAAAAGTTAAATTGGAGAGACGTATGAATTTCGGAACGAAAAGCTATTTAGCTTGCTCGATTGCCGCCGTGCTGGGAACCGGCTCGGCAAATGCGCTGACCCCGGCTTCGGGAGCGCCGCAGTTCACGATTTATATCGGCGGTGGCTCGGCTGAGCCGCAACCGGTACAAGTGGCCGTGTGCAAGCTGCTCACCAACGTCGACAGCTATACCGACGCCGCCGGCGGCGCCGAAAGCGGCGATTACAAGGTTCTTTACGGGTCAGCCACGGCCCAAATCGGTACCACCGGTACGACGATCCCGTCAGGCGCCACCGTGATGGTGATGTACAAGTTCAACGGCGGCAGCTATGTCAATGGTGCCATCCCGCAGAGCAACAGCGGCAGCAATCTCACGTATCCGACCAATGCAACCAGCGGCACGAGCGGCCCATTGGGAACGGCCGCGGCATCCACCGGTTTGGCGGCAGGCTCAGCGTGCAGCACGACCAACAACGGAGCCCCGACGTTCTCCTACACCGCGGGGACGACCACCTCCAATTTGCCTGATTTTGGCATCACGGATTTGGAACCCGCCGCCTTTACCGGCTTTAACATTCCGACGACGGTCACTGCGGTTCCGTCAACCTCGATAACCACCGCACACATCTATGATCTCGTCGAGGGCGTGGCGGTGACTCAAGCGCTCTACGCGGTAAAGACCCGGTGGACGAGTCAAGAAGTGGCGCAAATCCTTTCCGGCCAAATTACGGATTGGAGCTTGCTCTCAGGCGACAATGGAGCTCCGCTGGCGAACATCACCGGGCACACTGGAAACCCGGTTATCCTCATCGATCGCAATGTCGGATCGGGTACCAAAGCGGCCGGCACTTCATTTTTCCTGAACTATCCCGGTTTGTCCGGCGCAGGTCTTGCGGTAGAACCCGAGAGCGTCTCGGGACTGTCGGGCGGCGCCACCGGGTGTACGGCGACTTACACCTGCTATTCTCCGAGCGCTTCCGCGACGTTCAGCACTACATTTAACGGTTATCAGGACATTCAGGATAGCAGCTCCGCAGCCGTGGTCGCCGACCTTGGGAAGGCGAATGCGGCCGGCCAATACGCCATTGCGATCTTGAGTGCTGACAACGCGCCTTACGCCAACCAGGTGAGCGGCGTAAATACGTATGATTTCGTGAAGATCAACGGCGAAGCCATGGACCTCTCTTCGGGTTTGGACAACATCAATGGCTCAGGGACAGGCGCCTTTTCGGCCTACGATAACGTGATCACGGGTGCGTATGGTTTCTTCTACCAAGTCGCGTTCAATACCCGACCGGGCTATCTGTCGGGAACTACTGCGAACGTCAATTTCACCGCTGCAATGAAGACTCAGCTCTCGGCGGATGCTTTGGCGGGCGCCTTCTCGGGATCCCATTTCCCGACGGCCGCTCCGGGACTTGTCATCGACGCTACTAATGATACTTCCTCGGCCACAACCGGGGTGACAATCGCAACGCGGAACGGGGTCTCTTCGGGACCGCTCAAGCTCATCAAGTACGGCGTTACGATTACTCAGGCGGACGACCCACTCTAAGTCGAGGCAAGGTATTCCTAAGAAAAGGTCAAGCGTTTCGCGGATCAGACATTGATGGAAACTCCGGACCCTGTGCAGCCACAGGGTCCGGTTTTTTTTGCGCCGCGTTTTGTCACGCCTCGGTAACGAGGGGCGTGCAGTGTGAGCGGTGCGCATTCCAAGGCGCGTTAGAGTCAGACCATGGCATCGAGGCGGAAGCATAGTCAGTGCGGGTGGATGCCGATCGGTGTCGTCGCGTTGGTCGCGGCCACGTCCGTGGCCGCACCGCCAAAGCTGCCGACCCAGTGCACTGCCACCAATTGCGGTGCGGCGGCCCAGGGGCTTGTGCAATACGGCAGCGCGGTGGCTGCCCTCAATGGCAGCTCGCTCAACGTCACCCAGGCGACGAGCAAGGCCGTCTTGAACTGGGCGAACTTCAATATCGCCAACGGCTTTACCGTCAATTTCATTCAGCCCGGCGCGACCGCGGCGGTCCTCAATAACATTTGGAGCGCCAATCCCAGCGTGATTGCCGGCCATCTCAATGCCAACGGGCAGGTCTATCTTTACAATCAAAACGGCATCGTCTTCGACAAAGGCGCACAGGTCGACGTCGCGGGGTTGACCGCCTCGACGCTGACGTTTGCGCCGGTGGCGAATTCCCAAGATCCTGATGCGCTATTCGAGAACGGAATTCTTTCCGGCAATGTCGCGGGCCAAACGCCGCCGCCCGTTTTAGTGTCGCCCTCGGCCGCAACGCCGGGCAGCGTCGAGGTAAACAGCGGTGCAACGCTGACGGCGGCTGACGGCGGACGCATCATGCTCCTGGGATCGGCCGTGACCAATCGGGGCTCGATATCCACGCCCGACGGGCAGACGATCCTCGGGGCCGCGACCAAGGCCGTATATTTAGTGGCGAGTTCAGACGCCTCGATGCGCGGCCTGCTGATCGAGGTCGACGGCGGCGGCACCACCGGAACCGTGACCAATGAGGGCGAGATTACCGCGGCGCGCGGCAATATCACGCTGGCGGGCCTCATCGTCAATCAAAGCGGCACGCTCACGGCGACCACTTCGGTCGGCGCCAATGGCTCCATCTATCTCGTCGCCGGCGACACGTCGGCCGGGAATAATTTCTACATCGCGAATCCGCAAGATCCGGAGAACAATCCGACGGCCTTCGGCGGGCTGCTGCCGAATAACGGCGGCACGCTGCTCCTTGCGCCGGGCAGCATGACCGAGGTGCTGCCCGATGCCACCGATAAGACCACGTTGACCGTTCCGCAACTAGCGACTTTCGTTCCTTCCCAGGTTGATCTCGCCGGCCGCGTAGTCGCAATGGAAGGCAACGCTACGATTCGCGCCCCTGGCGGAGACGTCAATGCGTATGCAGCCCAAAATCCCTTCCAGCTGGAGAGCGAGCCGTCCAAGCCGGTCGCGGATGGCGGCAGTATTTATATCGCCAGCACCAGCAGCATCGACGTTTCGGGACTGACGAATGTGAAGGTCTCTGCGACGGCGAATCTCGTCCAAGTGACCCTCGAAACCGACGACTTGCAAAATGATCCCTTATTGAGAGCCGGCTTTTTGCACGGGACGACGGTAACGGTGGACATCAACGAAGCGCCGACGCTGTTTGATGTGACGCCCTACGCGGACAATATCGGCTCAAACATCGATCAAGTGCTGAGCAAGGGCGGATCGATTTTTTTGAACGCCACGGGCGATGTGATCACGCGCGCCGGTTCCACCTTGAACGTCTCCGGGGGCGACATCGCGTACCAAGGAGGGTACGGCCCCAGCACGACCAACCTGCTCGCGGCGAACGGAGTTGTTTATAACATCAGCGATGCGCCGTCCAACATCCAATACGTTGGCATCGCCAATAGCTACTCCTCGACGGACCCCACGTGGGGCACGACCACCAAAGGCGGCGGTCAGACTTACTACTCTTCTTATACGCAGGGTGAGAGCGCAGGGAGCCTCGACGTCCAATCTCAGCAGGTCTACCTGCGCGGCTCCATGTTGGGAAATACAATTGCCGGTCCCTATCAACGCACCCCTGCATCGACGGCGCAGGGCGGAACATTCATACTGGGCTGCAGCTACTGCTTGAATCAGAGCAATGCTCCGAGCTACGGCGTCGAGGGCGGCGTTACCTTTGCTGATAATCTCTCGGACACGCTTGCCGGCAACGTCATCTTCGATGGCTTCGTCATATCTTCGGTGAACCTGCCTAATGGCAGCATGCTGTCGCCGACCCAGCTCGCGCAAGGTGGATTTAACTCCCTTGACGTATACAGCAATGGCATCGTGACGTTGCCGCGGGGCGTCGCCTTGGCACTCGCCCCCAACGGCAGCGTGACGCTCAAGTCGACGCAGGAAATCGACATCGATGGCGCCATCGACGCGCCGGGTGCAAACGTCACCCTGCAAACCGCCAAAACCGGAGATCTGCTGCTGCACGATATCGATTTAGGCGCCGGCGCTGTGATTGATGTCAGCGGCACATGGACCAACGACTCACCCGTGATCGCTTCGCAGCAGGGCACCGCGCCCATTGTCATCGGCGGCGGCGACGTCAGCATGAGCGCGGCGGGCAACGTAGTGCTGGGCAAGGACAGCCTCATCGACGTTTCCGGGGGAGGCTGGATCAACTCGAGCGGCGCACTCTCAGCCGGAAGTGCCGGCACTATTTCGTTGTCTGCCACCTTTAGTCTCAATTCCAGCGAGCCGGCAACCGACCCGTTTACGGGCCTTGTGGATCTTGGCCCGGGCGCGACATTGCTGGGCGCCAGCCTGAAATCGGGCGGTGGGGGTACGCTGTCGCTTCAATCCGGGTCGGTGACGGTCGGATCAATCTCAGAGAACACTCCCGGAGAGCTGCTGCTCTCTCCCGCCCTATTCACGCAGGGGGGATTCGCCGACTACAAGATCACCGGAGAAAACGACGTCATCATCGGCAACCCTGGTGACTCCGCGGATACCGGGCGGGTGTTGGTCAAGCCCGTGGAACAGACGATGGTCTTTACGCAGGAAGCCCTGCTGCAACCCACCGGATCGTCTCTCGCTGCTTTCACAGAGCTCGCGACGCTGCCGCTGCCGCAGCGGTCTCCGGCGAGCGTGAGCTTTACGGCCACTGCGAGCGATCCTTCGGGGGCCGAGATCGGCGACGTCACGCTCGCGCGCGATGCCTCCATCGTCACAGATCCGCAAGCATCGGTCACGCTCGCTGCCAATGGATATAACGGCAACGTCATCGTGTTTGGAAGCATCGATGCGCCGGCGGGTCAAATTACATTGCAGCTTCTGAATCCCCAGAGTCCGCTGCAGAGCGGACCGGATCCCGGGTTTCTCGCGGGGCAACGCATTGAACTCGGCGCGGATGCCATTCTCGCCGCGCCGGCCTTTGCCGATATCAATACATTGGACCCGCTCGGTTACCCACAGGGTTCCGTTCTTCCCGGGGGCACCATCTCGCTGCTGGCCAACAAGGGTTTTGTGGAAACCGATCCCGGTTCGCTCATCAACGTAAGCGGCGCTGCCGGCGTGCTCGATGTGATTGAATCGATGGGTCCTATACCGACCACGGTGGCGGGCAGCGCCGGCACGATAACCATTGATGCGCGAGAAGGGATTGTGCTGCAAGGCAATCTGCTCGCGACGGCCGCCTCATGGAACGGCATGCCGGTTGCCGGCGCTGCGGGTGGAACATTGAACGTCGGCCTGGGCACCAGGTATTCCAATTCCGGCACGGCGGGAACCGGCTCGCTCGATGGGGAAGGTGCTCCCGTTTATCCGACAGAGACGCGTACGCTCACCGTGGCGGGGCTCACCGCGAATGGTCAGCCCGAGGTTCCCCCATCAAATCAGTTGCTGAGCGGAACTGCCGTGATCAATGCCAGTACGATCACCGCGGGGGGGTTCGATGCCGTGGCGCTCACCAGCGCGGACACGATCGCCTTCACCGGCGCGGTGACACTGCAAAGCAAGGCGAGCCTTATATTGGACGCGCCGCTCTTCATGGCCAACGGCAGCTCACAAGTAAGTCTCGCGGGCGCCTACGTTGCCGTCGGCAATTATCTCAACAATGGGGATTACTTCGATACGGGCTATGCGAGCCCCAACGCCTCGGCGGTACTCGATCCGAGGTCGGGAACGGGTACTCTCGCCATCAATGCGCAGCTGATCGACATTCGCGGCATCAGCGGTTGGAGCGGCTTCGCCACCGAGAATTTCACGAGTTCCGGGGATATCCGCCTGGTCGCGGGCGAGAACCCCATTATCTCGCCGCCACAGATCAACGTACCCGGTAGTCCGAGCTTCGAAGCCGCGCTCAATACCTCGGCCACCCTCGATCTACAGGCAGCAGAGATCTACCCCACGACGTTTACCGCCTTTGCGATCAACGACGTGCCCACCGGCGGGACCTCGCTTGCGCAGCCGAGCCCAACGTTGGTCGCGATCTCCGCTCCCCCGCACGCGCGCACGCCACCCGCGATACCGTTGTCCGCGGGTGGGATGTTGATCATCAGTGCAACCGACATCGACCAGGGCGGCGTCCTTCGCGCTCCGGTCGGGCAGATAACGCTCAATGGTGTGCCGGTACTCGATTCCGCAGGCACTGTGGCGAGTGAAGGCCGCGTCACCCTCGAAGAGGGCAGCATCACATCAGTCTCGGCCGGCGACATGATCATTCCCTATGGGGCAACCGCCAACGGCTCGCAATGGACCTACTCTCCGGCTCCCGGCTATACCGACATCCTGACGCAGCCGCCGGCGAAACAGATTTCTGTCGATGCCACCGTCGTTAACGCGGACAACGGGGCGAAAGTTGATCTGTCGGGCGGCGGCGATCTCTATGCGTACGAGTTCATCGCGGGCCAAGGCGGATCGGTTGACGTCCTCGATCAGGCGAGCCTGACCTCGTCCGCGCGCGCGGCGGGCACCCCGGTTTATTCCTACGCGATATTGCCGAGTCTCGGTTCGGCGTTCGCCCCCATCGACCCGCAGTATTCACAGAGTTCGACGGCGGCGGCGAATCAGACCATTTACCTTTCGGGAATCCCCGGACTGCCGGCGGGAATCTACGCGCTGCTGCCGGCTCATTATGCGCTGTTGCCGGGCGCGTACGCGGTGCAGGTGATCACGCAAAACAGCGGCATGCTGCCGGGCTCCGCGGTCGAGCAATCGGACGGCGCGTATCTCGCCGCAGGACGCTTTGGCGTGGCCGGTACCGATATTCTTTCCAGCCTCACGTCCACTGTGCTGGTGGCCCCATCCTCGACCGTCCGCACCCAGTCCCAATATACCGACAGCTACGCCAACGAGTTCTTCAGCGCCGCTGCGGCGTCCAGCAACACCGCGCCGCCGGCCTTGCCTGCCGACGCCGGCCAGTTGCTGCTCTCGGCGGGGGCTACGCTGAACCTCAACGGCTCGATCAACTTTGCGACCGGAAGTTTTATTTCCGGAACGAATGCAAGTGGTGCGCCCATTACCCAGCAGGGTCTCGGCGGCGATGTCGCCATCACGGCGCAAAATATTGTCGTCGTCGAGGGTGTCAGCGCGCAAACGCCATCTCCCACCGGGATCGTTCAACTCTCCGTTCAACAGCTTGATAATCTCAACGCGCAGACCCTCATTCTCGGCGCCAGCAAAACCGATACCGCGAGCGGCGAGCAGATCAATGTGGGCGCCACGCAAACAGTGGAATTGAAAAATACCACCGCCCTGACAGCGCCCGAGATCATCCTCGCTGCGCTGGACTCGGTTACGGTGGACCCCAACGCGCAAATTATCGCGGCCGGCGGCAACGGTGGCGCGGCAGAGAGCGGAGCATCGGCAACGAATGCGCTGTTGCTGCCGGGAGGAGGCGCACTGTTGCGCGTATCGACCGGCGCTGCGCTTGCGCTCATCGTCGATCCCGCGACGCTGCCGCAGAATCCGACGGGCACGGTGACGGTCGGCGCCGGAGCGAATGTCCAAGGCTCCGGCAGCCTCCTGCTCTACGGCACGGACAATACGGTGCTCGCCGACGGGGCGCACATCGCGGCGCCCGCGGTCGCGTTCTACTCGAGCGTCGTCAGCTTGGGGAATACCCCGACCGGTACCTCGGGACTCATTCTAACGGCCGATTTGCTCGGCAGGCTGCAGGGGCTCCGCGATCTGACCATCGGCAGCAGTTCGACCATCGACTTTTATGGAGCGTTGCAGCTCGGCACACCCTCTTCGAACACGCCAAATCTCGATAGCATCACTCTCGATGCCAGCGGGCTCGGCGGGTATGGTGCGGGCGATAAAGTTCTCGAGGCCGGCAACATCACGCTTCAGAACTCGAGCGGAGCGACGGCGAATTTCGCCGCGGCACCGAATGGCAGCGGGACACTTAAGCTGATCGCCGCCGCGAATGCGAACTCGGCTTCGGGTCAACTGATTCTCGGCGCCGGCACCAAGACGATCGGCGGCTTCAGCGCCGTCGATCTGCAGGCCGGCGGCGATATCGTCGGGCAGGGAACCGGAGCGCTCTACGTCGCTTCCAATACCGCTGTTCCTTTGACTTTGAGCGGCGCCGCTTTGGTCGGCAGTGCCGCTTCAGAGCAGGCCCTGACCACGACCGGCGCGGTCACGATCGCCGGCGTTGCGCCCAATGCCAAGCTGGTTCCGCCTGCTCCGGGCTTGGGTGCGCAATTCGATATTCAAGGCAGCTCGATCGCGCAAAACGGCACCATTGATTTACCCGCTGGAATTCTGGAGTTGGATGCCGCGAACGGCGGCGTTTCTTTAGGAAAGGGATCGCTAACCAGTGCGGCGGGTGCGTATCAAAGCTACACGGTGACGGACGCCGTGGCCCCGGCGGGACAGATCAGTTTGTCCGCGGAATCCGGGAATGTCGTCGTCGCAGACGGTGCAGTCGTCGATGTCTCCGGCGCCTCGCCGCCAACGGGCACAATTCGCGGTGCGGCCGGGTCTCTATCGGTGTCCGCGCCGCGCGGAACATTTGTTTATGCGGGAAGCACGATTAAAGGCGCTGCCGCCGCCGGACAGGCCCAAGGAAATTTCACGCTGGATGTCGGCTCCGGCCTCGGGGGAAGCGGATTGTCGGCCCTCGACACCATGCTCTCGCGTAGCGGGTTCACCGGTGCCCTCGATTTGCGTACCCGGAACGATTCCGCCGTCGTCATCGCCGGCGACATGCAGGCCGCCAGTTTCGAGTTATCCGTCGACAAAGGGTCCATCGAGATTGCGGGGTCCGGTGTGATCAATACCAGCGGGGGCGGGTCGGATGAGGACGGCGGCGCCATTGCGCTCTGGGCCGGTGCGGGCTTGACCGTGGATGCAGGCGCAAAGCTACTCGCGAATGCGGGTTCAGCCGGACCGACCGGCGCCAATGGAGCAGCGCTGGCCGCGACCGGAGGCAACATCACGCTCGGGACCGACGGCGGCAATATCACGCTCCTTGGGGGCACGGTACAGCACCCGACCACGATCAGCCTGGTGGGCAGCGGCGGCGCCGATACGGACGGTACTTTGACCTTGCGGGCGCCGCGCTCGGCCAATGACACCGATGTAGAGATCCAAACCCAGAGCGCCTCGTCCATCGATGTCGCGACGCGCAATCCGGTGATCGTGGAGGGCCTCAAGACATACGCAGCCAACGATCTCGGGAGCGTCGATTCGGGCTGCGGTTCGGGCGGGAGCTGCGACATCGGCGATTTGAACGGGATGCTATTCACCGATGCGGCGACTTTTGCCGCCAATTCCCCGGCCATTGCGGCGCGGCTTGGATTATCGAACGTCGAGGTCCGAGCGGGCATCGAGGTGGATAGCACAGGCGATCTCACTCTCGACAACAGCACTACCGCATGGGATCTCGCCGGTTGGAACGCGGCCCTGGGCGCACCCGTCAACTTGACGCTGCGCGCAGCGGGAAACCTCGTTTTTGAAGCCTCCTTGAACGATGGCTTTACGAACAATGGAAAGGCCGTTGCCAGCTGGGTATTTGGTGAACCCGGAACTGCGCTCGATTCGGCCTCCTTCAGGATCACTGCGGGCGCGGATCTCTCGGCTGCTAATCCGCTCGCCGTCATCCCCCAAACCGCGCCCGCAAGCAGTCTGGGTCCGCCGCCCAACTCGGGTAACGTGATCCTTACCGCCGGCAATCTGATCCGGACCGGCACCGGCAACATCGAGATTGCGGCGGGTGGAGACGTTCTGCTGGGCTACAGTGCGGGTGACGCGAACGGCAACTTATACGACAACGGGATTCTGCAAGTCGCCGAAGTCGACCCGCTGAGCTCGGTAATTTATACGGCCGGCATGCCTTCAGTACTTACGCCCGCCCAGGCTGCTCTGTTTACGCCGTCGGGGTTGAGACGTATCGGATCTGCTGCCTATCCCACGGACGGCGGCAACATCAGCATTTCAGCGAGCGACGATATTCGCAGTGCGGTGAGTGCGGAACTCGTATCGGATTGGCTCTGGCGGCGCGCGCCGACAGGCGGCCCATTCGGGCCAAGTTTGAATACCAGCTGGTGGGTGATGTTCAACGATTTTGCACAGGGAATCGGGGTCTTGGGCGGCGGTAATCTATCACTCGCCGCCGGTAGGGATATCGTGAATACCTCCGCGGTCGTGCCGACCACCGGCCGGCTGCTGGTCGCGCAGGGCGGCATACCGGTCGCGTCGGATTTGCTGCTCACGGGCGGCGGCAATCTCAAGGTACAGGCCGGCGGCGACATTATCAGCGGAGTCTTCGAGGACGATTGGGGCAACGCGTCGATTTCCGCCGGCGGAGCGCTGACCTCCAGCACCGACTCGACGTTCGGGCAGGAAACGGCGAGTTTCAATGCTTCACAAGCGCCCGGCGGACTTCCCGCAGCCGGCACGGAAGTCTATCCAATACTGATCGTCGGCAACGGCGTATTCGATGTGAATGCGCGCGCGGAAATTTCGTTGCAGGCGGTAACCAACAGCACAACATTGCCGCTGTCGTCCGGGAACAATAACCTCGTCGCCCCGTTTGGCGAAGCCGCCGCGTTCTTTACTTACGCGCCGACCAATAATCCAAGCACGCTGAACCTCGTCAGCAGCGGCGGTGATGTCTTTTTGAATAAAGAGAGCTCGTCCAATGTGGCGATCGTGGCCTACTCCGCCGAGGGCGGGGTGTACGCGGTCGAACCCAATCCAAATGCCTACCTGTCTGTGTATCCATCCACGTTGAACGTCGCATCCCTTGCGGGAAATATCAATTTTGGCGACGCCACTCTCGCGCAGGTTTCGCCGAACGGCGTGAACGTCACGGTGTTTCCGTCCGCAGCGGGGAATCTGACTCTGCTCGCAGCCGGCTCGATCAACAATGACGGCGAAGCGTACACGGTCGCGGTGTCGGAATCGAATCCGGCGCTGGTACCGAGCGCGCTGACGCCTGCGCCGACGGTCTCCTTTCAGGGTGTCGACCAGGTGCCGCTGCCTCAAACGCCCCTGTATCAAAACAGTTCGCTGCCCATTTCTATCGTGGCGGATACCGGCAACATCGCTTCAGGCTTGATGAGCTTTCCAAAGGCCGCGAATGTGATCGCCGGCGGGAACATTTCCGATGTGAATTTTGCGGGCAAGAATCTCAATGCATCCGACGTGACGCAGATTTCCGCCGGCGGGGATATTCAATACTCCACCCCGACACAACCCGTTACCAATGCCTTGCAAGTCAATGATGAAGGAATTTCATTGGCGGGGCCCGGTTACCTGGAGGTGCTCGCGGGCGGCTCCGTCAATTTGGGCGATGCCACCGGCATTGTTACCACCGGCAGTTTGACCGATCCACGTCTGCCAACGAACGGGGCCGCATTGGTCGTGGGCGCGGGTTTCGGTACTACTGCCGGAGGCAGCCTGAGGCAACCCGCCTATCAGCCGTTCATCAACGCATATCTCGCACCCGGAGCCGCCGGCGCGCCGAGCGCGTATGCGTCGACGCTGATCGACTACATGCAGCAGCTCAACCCGATCGCGAATGCAAACCTTGGCTACTCCGCAGCGCTGACTGCGTTTGACGCGTTGACGCATTCGCAGCAATTACCGCTGCTCGCACAAGTGCTCAGCGATGTACTGAGTGCCACCGGCCTCGCTCATACGACCAAGGGCGCAAACTATGACGCCGGCTACACGGCCATCAACACCTTGTTCCCGTCCGAGGATGCGAGCGGTAATCCGCTGACATATAGCGGCGACATCAACATGTTCTATAGTCAGCTGAAGACAGAGCAGGGTGGGGATATCGATGTGCTGGCACCCGGCGGATCGGTTGTCGTCGGCGTCGCCAATCCACCGTCCACCTTGACTGAGGTCAAGCAGTTTCTTACGGCGACGGGCCTCGTGGTCCCCGCCGACGTCAATCTGGGTCTCTTGGTTCTTGGTCAAGGGGCGATTCAAGGGTTCGCGGATCAAAGCTTCGAGGTCAACCAATGGCGAATCCTGACGCTCGAAGGCGGCGACATCATTCTTTGGGCTTCGAATGGCAATATCGACGCAGGCAAGGGCGCTAAGAGCGCTTCGGGTGCGCCGCCGCCGGTCATTGCAACCGACGCTAGCGGTAATCTATTCGTCGATCCGAGCAATGCCGTGTCCGGAAGCGGAATTGGTCAACTGTTGACCACTCCGGGGATCAAGGCGGGCTTGGTCAATCTGATCGCCCCGAAGGGCGACGTCAATGCCGGGGATGCCGGCATCCGCGTGGCCGGAAACTTGAACATTGCCGCCGTGCAAGTGATTGGCGCGGGGAACATCACGGTGGTCGGCACCGCGACGGGTGTGCCGGTGTCCGAGGCGGGGGCGTTCGCGAGCGCGCTGTCGGGCGCCAACTCGCTCGGCGACGCAAGCAAGAGTGCCGTAGAGCAATTGAGCCAGGATATCGGCAACTCGGCCAGCTATCAGCAGATGACCGACAGCCTGCAGCCGACGTTCATCGTCGTCAAGATGTTTTGCCTGGGCGTGGAGTGTGAGGTGAACTGATCAAGTTTCGATTCGTCTGTGCGACGCGAGTCAGAAAGGAGGAGTTCCACCAGAAAACCGCACTTGGCCGGTCGCTGGAACTCTATCGCGCGCCATTCATTGAACTGATGCTGTTCGACAATAATCGTACGGGCTTACCGGTGCTCTACAACGAGGCGGTGCGCCAATCCTCCTCCGACGCGGCCATCCTGATATTCATTCATGATGACGTTCATCTCTGCGACTTCTTTTGGCCCATGCACATCGTGAACGGTTTGCAGGCTTTTGACATCGTCGGACTCGTGGGCAATACGCGCAGATTGCCCGGTCAGCCCGCATGGTGCTTCAAGAATTCCTCTTTTGTCTGGGACGATTCCGGCAATCTCAGCGGCAGCGTTGCGCATGGGACCGGCTTTCCGCCGACAGTCTTGAATCGGTTTGGCCCGCCCGGCAAAGCGGTGAAGCTGCTCGATGGCTTTTTTCTGGCCGTGCGTAGCGAGACCTTGTTGTCGAGGGGGATTCGGTTCGATGAATCATTCGATTTTCATTTCTACGACATGGACTTCTGCCGCCAAGCGGAGCAGCACGGACTGCGCATGGGCACCTGGACCCTCTCGGCGATCCACGAGAGCGGGGGCGCCTTCGGGACATCCGCCTGGCAGCAGGGCTACCAAAAATACTTGGACAAATGGAAAAGCTGAAGACGACTCGACGAAACCCCAGTACCAGCGCCAGCACCGGTACGGATGCCGAGCTGCGGCGCGCAGAATTGCTCTATCAGCAAAACCAAAGCGCCGAGGCTGCTGCGGTTTGCGCGGGAGTTCTAGAACGAGAGCCCGGGAATTTTGATGCCCTACGATTGTTGGGCAACGCGCAACTGCAGCTCGATCAACCGGCGGAAGCGGTTTTGACGTTCGATCGAGCCCTGCTTCAACAGCCCGATTTTGCCGAGTTATTGTACAACCGCGGCAATGCCTTGCAGCGCTTGAGGCGATTTGAGGATGCGATAGCGAGTTACGATCATGTCCTGCGGCTGAAACCGGAGTTCCCGGAATGCCTGAATAACCGGGGTAGCGCATTGCAAGAGCTGAAGAGGCCGGAGGAAGCGCTGGCAAGCTACGATGCGGCGCTGAAGCAGAGGCCCAACTATCCGGGCGCTCTCAACAATCAAGGCCTGACGTTCCTCCGTAGCAAGCGTCCGCAGGAGGCGGCGGCGGCGTTCTCGCGTGCGCTTGAGCTGCGTCCTGAGTATCCCCTGGCGTGGACCAATCTCAGTATGGCGCTTTGTAATCTGCGACGCTTGCGCGAAGCCCTTGCGAGCGCCGATCACGCGTTGCAGCTGAAGAGCAATTTACCGGAAGCCCTGATCACGAGGGGAATGGTTCGGATGGAGCTCTCGCAGTACCAGGAGGCCTCGAACGACTTCCGGCGCGCGCTCAAACTCGATCCTGAGTCCCCCATGACGTTGTCGCACCTCGCCGCGGCGCTGTTGAGAATGGGGCAGGCGGAGCAGGCGGTTCCGCTCTTCGCTCGACTCTATGTGCTGCAGCCGGACTTTAATTACGTGCAGGGTGACCTGCTGAGTGCTCGCCGAGAATGCTGTGATTGGGAGCAGGGCCCTCCGCAGGAGGCGCAAATCCGCGAATTGATTGTGGCTGGCCAACGTGCAATTCGCCCGTTTCAGCTTCTGAGTATTACCGACAGCACCGCGGCGCAATTGAGTTGTGCGCGGATATTCGCGGCCGACACCTTTGCCTCTGCTCGGGCGCCCTTGTGGAGGGGCCAGCGCTACGGACACAAGAGAATTCGGGTTGCGTATATCTCTCCGGATTTTCGCGAGCATCCGGTATCGAACTTGATGGCGGGAGTTTTCGAGCGCCACGATTTGCGGCGATTTGAAATCACGGCCATATCAGTGGGTCTCGAGGAACATAGCGCGATGGCGCAACGCATCAAGCAGGCAGTCGCCGATTTCGTCGAGGCCGGAGATAAGAGCGACTCGGAAATCGCGTCATTGGTGCGCGACAGGGAGATCGACATCGCAATCGATCTGAAGGGCTTTACGGATGCGCCGCGAGATTACCTGGCGTTCCGTCCCGCGCCGGTCCAAGTGAATTACCTGGGCTTCCCCGGGAGCTTGGGTTCGCCCGTTCATGACTACATCATCGCGGATGATTTTGTCATTCCACGCGCAGAGCGCTCCCGATATGCTGAGAAAGTTGTGTACCTGCCCGAGTGCTTCCAGGCCAATGACGCCCGCAAACGAGCCGAAGAAGGGATCGCGCAACGCAGCGATCACGGCCTGCCGGAATCGGGCATGGTGCTTGCGTCTTTCAACAATTGTCACAAGATCACGCCCGAGATGTTTGATATTTGGATGCGCCTCCTGTCTGCGGCGCCGGAAAGCGTATTGTGGATCTTCGCGGGCTCGATCGGTGCCCGCGATCACCTCGCGCGGGCCGCGGCTCGGCGCGGAGTCGATGCGAAACGGCTGATTTTCGCTTCACGGCAGCCCTACGCGCTGCACCTCGCGCGCCTGGCGTTGGCCGACCTGTTTCTGGATACGCTGCCGTTCAACGGCGGGGCGACAGTGAGCGATGCCCTCTGGGCCGGGGTTCCCGTCATCACCTGCGCCGGAGAGGGGTTTGCTTCGCGCATGGCGGGTAGCCAATTGCGCGCGATCGGCTTACCTGAGCTCTTGACCTACAGCCTCGAGGAGTACGAGGCGCTTGCGCTGACACTGGTATCGGACCCACAACGGCTCGGCGAGCGGCGCGATCGACTGGCGCACCACCGAGAGATCACGCCGCTATTCGACACGCCGCGATTCTGTCGTCATTTAGAGGCTGCTTATACTGCGATGTGGCAACGCGCTGAGCGCGGCGAGAGGGCGGAGCACATCGAGATTCCCTCATTGTTCAGCGGTGGCGTGCGCGATGTCGAGATCTGAAAACGGGGGACTGCGTAGCGTCACGTGATCGCCGGGCCCGATGACGAGACCCCCCGCCGTCAGACCCTTGCGGCCCAGAGGTTCGAGACTGACTTGCATTCTCGATTGCCTGCCGCTGGAGGCGCTCACGACGCCCACATCGATATTGAGAGATCTCGAGGAATTGTTGATCGCAAAGGCATTGTACTCACCCGCTTGCGTGACGCCCCGCTTGGCTCGCAGCAGTATCGACACGGGCACGACGTCCCCCGCTGCGGCAGGTTGAATCCCCGCCAGAGGCAACGGCTGCCGCTGCAGTCCGGCGGTTGGCGCGAAGCGCACGGATTCGGCCTCAGGCGGAGGAGCACGCGAGGAGGCCGTTGTCAGCGAATCCCAGCCCCCTTGCCGCCACACCAGGAAGGCCGCCGTCGCGCTGAAACTGACCAGCATCACGGCAGGAATTGACAGCATGCGAAAGTTTGCTCTCATGAATACGCATGATTCTAGGTAGGGAGGTATTGCAAAGATGTGACGGTGAAGAGGCGTCATGTGCGCTTAACACTATGCGGATATACCAGGCAGTTATATTCATGCAACGAATTCCACAGAACACACCTGAAGCGGCGCGAGCGATGGATCCGGCGCTGGCGCAATTGCCCCTGAAGATGGTGCGCGCGATCGAGTGCCACCAAAATGGCCGGTTGCAGCAGGCGCAAAAGCTTTACGAAGAAATTTTAGTCTTGCAACCGCGGAATTTCGATGCGTTGAATTTCATGGGCATGATTGCCGTTCAAACGAGAAACCCAAAAAGGGCCGTTGCTCTACTTGATAAAGCCATTGAAATCGAGCCCAATGACGCAGCGACGCACTGCAATCGCGGGCTGGCGCTTCAACAGCTCAAGTTATGGGATGCCGCGTTGGCTAGCTACCATCGCGCCATTGAAATCAAAGCGGATTTTGCCAGCGCCCACTGTTATCTCGGCAATCTGCTGCAGGAGCTCGGGCAATTGGATCGGGCGCTGTCGAGCTACAACCAAGCCGTTGCGATCAAAGCCGACTTTGCCGAGGCCTGTGCCAATCGCGGTCTAGCACTCGAACGTCTGAATCGGCTGGATGAGGCGCTGCGGAGTTTCAATCAAGCCATTGCGGTGAAAACCGATTTCACCGAGGCGTATTCCAACCGCGGCCTGGTGCTCGCAAAGCTCCACCGAATCGACGAGGCGCTGGCGAGTTTCAATCAAGCGATCGCCATTGATCCGGGGTACGCCAAGGCGTATTCCAACCGCGGCCTGGTGCTTGCGAGTCTCAACCGGCTGGATGAGGCGCTGGCGAATCACGATCACGCCCTCGCGATCAAGGCCGACTTTGCCGAAGCTCATTGCAATCGCGGCCTGGTGCTTGCGAGTCTCAACCGGCTGGAGGAGGCACTGGCGAGTCATGACCGAGCCATTGCGATCAAGGGAAGCTTTGCGGAAGGCCACTCGAACCGCGGCCTGGTCCTTGCCGAACTCAACCGTCTGGATGAGGCGCTTGCAAGTCACGATCGAGCCATTGCGATCAAGGGCGACTTTGCGGAAGGCTACTCGAACCGCGGCTTGGTGCTTGCCCGTCTCAATCGATTGGATGAGGCAATTGCGAGCTACAACCGCGCGATTGACATCAAGCCCGATTTTGCCCCGGCGCATTACAACCGGTCGGTGACGCGGTTGCTGGCTGGCGATTTCGAGAATGGATGGGTCGACTTCGAATGGCGCTGGAGGTTGGAAAGCAAGTCGATCGCGTCGTCGAGAAGGAAGTTCTCTCAACCGCTGTGGCTGGGTGAGGAATCTCTCGCCGGAAAGTCCATCCTGCTGCATGGCGAGCAGGGACTTGGCGACACGCTTCAGTTCTGCCGCTACGCGAACCGGGTGGCAGATAGGGGCGCAAAAGTGATCTTGGAGGTGGAAGAGACGTTAAAGAGCCTGCTCACCGGGCTCGAGGGCGTCGCACAAGTGATGGACAAAGGCGAGGCGCTGCCGGCATTTGATTATCACTGCCCGTTGATGAGCTTGCCTTTGGCATTCAAGACCGGGTTGTCCGATGTTCCAGCAGAGATCCCGTATCTCAAGAGCGGTCCGGAAAAGCGGCTCTATTGGCAGGAAAAACTCGGTAAGAAAGGGCAGCTGAGGGTGGGGTTGGTGTGGTCGGGAGGATACCGGGCCAACCAACCGGAAGTTTGGTCGGTCAACAGCCGCAGAAACATCCCGCTGGCGAAGTTCGCCCTGCTGAAGCATCCGGAAATTGAATTTTATAGCTTGCAAAAGGGCCAGCCGGCCGAGTCGGAGCTGAGCGATCTCATTTCAGCTCACTGGGACGGCCCCCATCTCATAGACCACACGAGTCTATTGCTTGACTTCTCCGACACTGCCGCTCTCATCGAGCAGCTGGATCTGGTCATTTCCGTCGACACTTCGACGGCGCATTTGGCGGGCGCATGCGGCAAACCGGTGTGGATTCTGAACCGCTTCGACAATTGTTGGCGCTGGCTGCTCGATCGGAGCGACAGCCCCTGGTACCCGACGGCGAGGCTCTATCGACAGCCGAGAAGCGGGGATTGGGACAGTGTAATCGACAGGGTGCGGGCTGATCTAAAGCTGCTTTAGCGGCTCGTTGCTTGCGATCCGGCCCGTCTGCTCAAACCCGCAGCTAGCTCTCATATTTTGCGTAGCCCAGACACTCCAAGGTATCGGAAAAGATTTCGTCCAATTGTCTGATGGTCGACGGCTTGAGCTTTGCCTTGTAGTCACCGGGCGTGACATGCCTGACGTGATTCATGAGATCGTGAGTACGCTTGGGAAACATCGCCGGTGCCTGCGCCGCTAATGTCTCGACCACCTTTTCCCTATTGTCGAGCGGGAAGGGCTTGATGAAGTTGGCCAGCCATCCTCGGTAATCCGTGACCATATCTTCGTACTTGACCAGCGTGACATTGGGCATGCCCAAGAGATGTTTCGTGTAATCCCGATACCGCGTGGGAACGTTGCCGATCAACTCTTCCACGTGGCCGCCGGTCCCATAGTCGCCGCGATAATTCATGCTGGCTTCCGATGATTTTCCCAGAACGAAAGCGTCGATGCCCTCAGCGGCAACCGCCTGCCGGTAGCCTGTGTTCGGAGCTATTTCGCCCGGATGAATGTAGCAATAGGAATAAAACATCGATACGAGCACATCCCGTGGATCCCGCAAATGAAGAATGATGTCGTAGTCCTCGACATGCGGAATGTCCACGAAAAAGCGGACCGGAGCGAAGCATCCGTGACGGCTGCGCCACACTTCTCTATCGGTCAGCAAGCGCCGGGCATCCAAACCACTTGCCGGAACGTTGGGCGAGTTGTAGGTCAAGCCGGCGAGCGGGCATAGAAATTCGCATTGTCGGTGAATGAACATCGACCCACATTTATGCAGGGTGAAAACGACGATATCGCGACCGAACTTCATCACCGGCAGGTCTTCAGGCCATTCACGGCCGCAAGTTTAGGGCGAGCGAGTATACGCGCCGCGGATTTGCGTGTGTCGCAACGTCCGGCATCTGGATTCGCATGATGCTCGTATTCTCTTTGTGTCACGAATGTGACGGCGATGGCTTCTCGCCGCCGATCCTGGAGGCAACGCACGAGCCTCGGCTACCTGGCGGTCGAAGCTCTCAAGTCGCTGATATTTAAAACTTAAACGTAAGTCACTCATGCTGAGTTATGTTAACCAAACAACGACATAACATGTGCTATTCGTCACAGAAGTGCCATTCCCACGACACACTCTTAGCCTACGATTAGCCGTGTCTGGTCCTACAACTGACATTTAGGGAGACGCGGTGGTCGATCAACGAAAGCAAGCGGTATCGATTCGCCTGGGTGAAAGCGACATCCGAAACATCAAGCGAATTGCCAAGCGCCTGGGTGTACGCGACTCGGACATCATTCGGTTCGCGATCAAAACGGCTTTGAAGCGGGTCGCTCCGCTGTGCGATCCCGGCATACGCGGACGCAATTTAGTACCGGTATTGGTGGAATCCGGCGACGAACTGATCCGTTACTTCGATCTGGATGCATTTCGGCTCGAAAGCATCATCAACGAAAACGTGGACGCGGGACGTCAGGTGGACGGCGACGACATCGCGCTGCTTGCCATGAGCGGACTCCGGGATGAGTACCTGGTGATGCGCCTCAAGGATGGCAACGGCTCCGTCCTCGATAGCGCAGCTCGCGATCGATCGCTCCGCAGCTATCTGTACGACAAATATGTTTACCGCAACGGCGATTCCCCGCAACCGCACGTCTCCGCCCACGGAAAAGGGTCGCGAGATCGCGAAGTGCCCGAGTCCGTCTTTGCCATCGAATCCAGTGCATCGGTTCCGTAGTTTTCAGACTCGAGCAATCAAAGGTTATCGCCATGAAATTACGGCAATTTTTATCCGTTCCGCTCTGGGTGCTTTCATCGTGGGCGGCCTCTTCCGGGATTGCCGGTGCGGACACGGTGATTTACGACAGCGCCAGCGTGGTCGATGGTCAGCAAGGCTTTGTCGAGCCGTTCAGCATCACGACGCCGGGTACCCTCACCGTGACCATATCGAATATACCGTGGTTGGATGTGGTCACGGATGTCACGTCATATTTGAGCACCACCAACGGAGTGATCGGAACCACGATGCATGCCGCCGGCACCGAAACGATGAACATCGGGCCAGGCACTTTCTACGCGCACTGGTTCGGCAATGCGCAGGGCACTTATAACGAAGGAGTGCTGGGCGTCGACATCCAGTTTCAACCGAGTTTCTCCACGGTCCCGCTTCCAGGCTCGCTGCTATTGCTGTTATCCGGATTGGGTTTTCTTTATCTGTGGCCTGTACGCCGGCAGGATTTCTGAGTCAGACACGCAACGCCGGCTGAGCGATACGTCGGATGCCGGCAACTCCTGACACCTTATTGAAACAAAAAGCGGGTATCAGCCTAACCCAGCACTGTCGCAGCCGCAGTCATACTTTTCACGCCGCGTGATCTAGCCCCCGGGAGAAGTTCGAGCTACGTGTCAACCGTATCTCGACCGTATGCAGTACATAACCCCGTTCGTCGTCGCCATGGTTATCGCAGTGGCCTGCTTGCCCCTGCTGACGCAAATCGCGGCTAAATGGCGCTTCGTCGATGAACCCGGTGGGCGCAAGGTTCACACGGTGGCTATCCCGCGCATCGGCGGCCTGGCCATGGCCCTGGGCGTACTGGTCGCTGCCCTCGCCGCAATCGACCTGCATGCAGAAGACCGATGGTTCTTGGTGGCTGCGGGCATCCTGGTCATGTTCGGCGCATTGGATGACCGGTTCGATTTGGACTACCGCGTCAAGTTCATCGGGCAGCTCCTAGCCGTCGGAATCGTAGTCTTTGCCGGGGACACAGAGATCCGGGCGATTACTCTGGACGATCGAGTTCTCTTGCCGGCATGGATTTCTCTGCCGGTCACGATCTTTTTTTTGGTCGGTATCACCAATGCCGTGAATCTAGCCGATGGCCTCGATGGATTGGCGGGTGGAACCACGTTCCTGTGCCTGTGCGCGGTCGCGTTGCTGTCGAGCGTAGAAGAGCATACGGCGAACACCGCGTTGTGCCTGGCGTTTGCCGGAGCAATTCTCGGATTTCTGCGCTTCAATACTTATCCGGCGACGGTGTTCATGGGCGATGCCGGCAGCCAGCTGCTCGGATTTGCGATCGGTGTTCTCTGCCTGCGCGCGACGCAAAATCTGGCGACCCAGGTGAGCGCGTCGATTCCCATTCTTTTGCTCGCCATTCCCATTCTCGACACTTTGAGCGTCATGATTCAGCGCATCGGCGAGGGTAGATCGCCCTTCAGCCCGGACAAGAATCACATTCACCATAAGCTGTTGGCGCTGGGGTTCGGACACCATGAAGCCGTGATGGTGATCTATACCCTTCAAGCGGCGCTGCTGATTGCCGCCTATTTTTTGAGATACGAATCGGATCTCACGATTCTGGCCTTCGTCACCGCATTTTTCGCTATGACGATCACTGCAATGCAGACCGCTGCTCGCTCCGGTTGGCAGGTTAGAGGTGCGCAGCGGACAACCGATTCCCAGTTGTCGCGGCTCGTTGAGGTCATTCAGCGGCCGAACTTATTGCCTCGCTTTTCCTATCTCGCAATCGTGCTCGGCATCTCAGTATATGCCGCCCTGATCGTGCTGCGAACGGCTGCTCTGAGCAGCGACATACGCGCCCTGATTGTTTCGCTTTTAGTCCTCGCGATCCTTCTGTTAGTCATCCTGCGAGCCCTTTCTCTGAACCTGGTCGACAAAGCCGCGCTGTATGTGACCGCAACGGTCCTCGTGTATCTCGATACGCTGGTATTGCCCGTCGATCATCTGATGACGCTGCTGACCTGGATCGCGGTGTCGATCGCGGCCGCTGCCACGGCTCTGCGGTTGCGATTGCACAAAGACCGGCGATTCCAGATAACGCCGCTCGATCTCATCGTTTTGTTCATGGCTCTGGTGGTATCGGGCCTGCCGGGAGCCTTCAATTTACCGCGCGGCGGCGCCCTCGGCATCGCAAAACTGCTTATTTTGTTCTACTCGATCGAAGTATTGGTGAGTCGCTCGGAAGATCGAGCGATGTGGGTGCGGGTAGCCGTGGTTTCCGCCCTCGCCGGACTCACCGTGCGCCCCTTCATGCCTTTTTAGACCGTGTCACGTCAACGTCATTTACGGTTCTTAAACTCGCGTTCCCTTCGATATTACGGCGGTAATTGGTTATGTCTGCATTGGCCACTAAAAGCCGATTGTTGCTGTGCGTCAGCTGCTTTGCGGCGCTGGTTCTCGCCGGCTGCGGCGGGGCTGAGGCGCGTAAGGCCAGACATTTGGCCAAGGGGCAGGAGTTTTATGCGGCGAATAACTACGAGAAGGCGCGCATCGAATTTCGCAACGCGTTGCAAATCGCGCCGAATGACAGCGACGCGCGCTATGAAAATGGGCTCGCGGACGAAAAATTGGGCAACTTGCGCGAAGCCGCTCAATTTTATCAGGGCGCCATCGATTCCAATGCCGATAACGTAAAGGCGCGCGCGGCGCTCGCGCAGTTTTATTTGTTTGGCGGCGCGCCGGAGCGCGCACTCGAGACCATCAAGCCATCGCTGGTCAAGCATCCGGATGATGCGGCTCTATTGACGGTGCGCGCAGCAGCGCGTGTCCAAACGAAGGATCCCGACGGCGGCCTCGCCGATGCCGAGCGTGCCGTGCAACTGGCGCCGAATAGTGAGGATGCGGTCGCGGTGCTCGCCGGAATTTACAAGTCGAAGAATGAAAACGACAAGGCTCGCGCTCTATTGGAGAACGCGGTCAAGCAAATTCCGGGCACGGTCGATTTGCGAATCGCATTGGCGCAACTTTACGCGAGTCTCAATCAAGTGCCCCAGGTCGAGGCGTTGCTGATCGATCTCGTGCGCCTGCACCCTTTGGATAAGGCGCACCGGGTGAGATTGGCGCAGTTTTACGCGCGCCTCGACCATCTGGACGATTCCGAGCGGGTGCTGCGCGAGGGCATCAAGGCGTTGCCGGAGGAACGGGAGCTCAAATCCGCGCTCATCGATTTTCTCGCGACGCGCCGCGGTCGCGACGCAGCCGAGCACGAACTGGCGCTCATGATTGCGGCAAATCCACAGGACTACGAGTTGCGGCTTGCTCAAGTGCAATTCTATGAACAGGCAAAGGATTATGCCCGCGCCGAAGCCACGCTCAACGGCATCATTGCCGCCGCAGACCGGGGCCCTGCGGGACTCGTGGCGCGAGATCGTCTCGCCGCGTTGAAAATTCAAACCAACGATACGCCGGCCGCGGAAAAGCTGCTGGCGCAAGTGCTTGACGAAAGTCCGCGCGACACGGATGCTCTGATTCTGCGCGGCAACCTGTCGCTTGCGCAAAAAGATCCCAAATCGGCGATCGCGGATTTGCGCTCGGTATTGCGCGATCAGCCGAACTCCGTCGGCGTTATGCGTACATTGGCGCGAGCCCATCTCGCGAATGGCGAGCCGGCGTTGGCGGAGGAGACGATGCGCCGGGCGGTCGCTGCCAACCCGAAGGATGCCGGTGCACGCTTGGACCTCGCCCAACTGCTCACCGAGCTGGGTAAAGCTGAACAGGCCAAGCCGGTCATCGACGAGTTGGTCAAGCAGCAGCCCGACAACATGACTGCGCTGGAAACACAGTTCAAAGTTGCGGCCACGACCGGCGACAGGCCGGTCGCCCAGGCGGCGGCGGATGCAATGGTCGCCACGCATCCCAAGGCGGCACTCGGCTATTTCGATGAGGCGGCGGTTGCCGAATCCAACCAACGGCTGGATGAGGCCCTCAAGCTCTATTCGACCGCGCTCGACTTGCAGCCGGAGACGGCGGAGCCGCTCGAGGGCGTAGTGCGGGTACTGGTGAAGCTCAAGCGGATGCCGGAGGCGCTCAAGCGTCTCGATGCCACCGCCGCCCAGTTTCCCATGATACCGATCGCGTTCAACGTCAAGGGTGAGATGTTGCTGGCGGCGCAGCGTATGGCCGATGCCGAAGCGGCGTTCAAGGCGGCGATCGATCGTGAACCGAAGTGGTGGCTGCCATATCGCGGCCTTGCCACGGCGCAAATGGCGGATAAAAAATCCGACGCTGCGATTGCCACGCTGCGCGACGCCATTGCCAAGGTCGACCAACCGCAGATGCTGCAATTGCAGCTGGCCAACATGTTCGAGGGCGCCGGCCGGGCGGACGATGCGATTCGGGTTTACGAAGACCAGTTGCGCAAGAACCCCCAAGCGGACGTGGCCGCCAACAATCTGGCCATGCTCTTGATCACTTACAAGAAAGATCGCCAGAGCCTGGATCAGGCGAGGTCGCTGGCTGCTCGATTTGCAAGCTCCCCCAATCCGGAATTTCTCGATACCTATGGTTGGGTGCTCTACAAACGCGGGGAATCCGCAGCCGCCGTCGCGGCTCTGCGGACGGCGCTATCCAAGACCCCGGACTCTCCCACGTCGCTCTATCACCTCGGTATGGCGCAGGCTTCGGCGGGACAGGCGGATGCAGCTCGCGACAGCTTGATGCGCTCGTTGAAGTCCGGCAAGAACTTCTCCGGCATGGATGAAGCCAAAGCCACACTCGACAAACTCGCCATCGTCGGTGCGTCGAACGCCGGGCCTCCCAAGACGTAGAACCGATGATGTGGGTCCCAAGGGGAAGATCGATGCGACGTTTCGCCACGCAGGTGCTGCTGTTCTTTTCCGTAATCGGCGCATTGGCGGGCGAGAAGGCAACTGCGGATGTGCTCCTCGATCAGACCGAGCTGGTCGGCTTGCCGACGGTGGCCGCTGCGTCGCAGTATTCGTTCACCGCCTCGACGGCGCAAGCCCTCACCGTCACGCTGACCGACTTCAAGATACCGGCCGCATTTACTTCGCTGCAGGTGGCCGTGACGCTCGGCGACACCCTGGTCGGGTCGGCCGCGGTCAATTCGTCCGGCGGCGCCACCTTGGCCCTCCCGGCCGCCGCGGGGAATTACACGCTCTACGTCATCGGCACGCCGAACGCGGCCCAGGGTTTCGGCGGTTTCGGAGTCTGCGTGGCTCCCGCGACGAGCGCAAAGAGCTGTATCGCGGCGTATTCGTTTTCCGGCAATATCGAGACCCCTGCCGCGGTGTCGAATTCCGGCACCTCGACCCTGAACACGAACTTCACGACGTCGGCGGTTCCCGGGACCTACACCGTCATCATCACGGATGATGCGTTTCCGATGGCGCTCGCGTCCATCGCCGGCGGTATCTCGCTGGGCGCAACGCCGGTGACGATGTTGGGCGCGGGCACGACGCAGGTGACCATGGCTGCAAACACCAGTTATCAATTGATTCTGGCGGCGAACGCCAACGCGGCAGTACCGGCCGGCCTGTACGGAGTGCACATTACCGATCCCAACGGCGCCGTGGTCTTCGATCGAACTCTCCCCGTCGGCACCATGCCGGCCTCCACCATCGTCGACAACACGTCGTCGCAAGCCCTGAGTTTGAGTTTGACGGATTACGCGTATCCCGCGGCGCTTGCCAACGTGGGGGTTGCGGTCACCGAGGGGGGAACCGCGGCTCTCGCGACCCTCACCGTTCCGGGATCCGTCAATAATTTCATGGCTCCGGCCGGCAGCGTGCAGATATGGCAGTTTGCGGTCGCGGGTGCGCAGCCCGGCGTTTATGGTGTCGCTTTGTTACCTTACCCCTCGAGCGGCAGCAGCGTCGATTTGTTCTCGACCACCAAGGTCGTCAATCCCACGGCCTCCAATACGACGAGCTACGCGTTCATCGCCGATTTGCCGTCGTCCGGTACCTATAACCTCGTCGTCAACGATTTTGGATTTCCTTATCTATTTCAATCGTTGGGGACGCCCACGGTGGCCCAAAACGGCGTTGTCCTGCCCACGAGCGCGAACGGCGATTTCACGGCAGCCGCAGGTCCGGTGGTGATCCTGGTCAACGTCACGCCCCCGCAAAGCGGCGACGGCATTTTTGGAGTCACGGTCGAGACCAGCGGTGCCTCGCCGCAGGTTCTGCTGGATCAAACCCAAGCGGTCGGAGCAGTGTTCAGCACGAATGTGATCAACCTGGGCACGTCCGGCAGCTACAGTGTGACGCTAACGGATCTCGGGTTTCCGGCGAGCTTCCAGTATCTGGCGGTCGTCGTATCCCGAGGCAGCCAGGTGTTGGGCAAGATCTATACCGGCGGCACGTTTGCGTTCAACGCCACGCCGGGTCAATACGTGTTGACCTTCATAACGACGCCAACCACAACCAACGTCATGCCCAGCTTGAACGACTATGGCCTGTATACGGTACAGGTGGCGCCCGCCGTGCCCACCGTCACGTTCACGGCTGGATCATCGTCGGTGACCTCCGGTCAGACGGACCAGTTGACCTGGAGCAGCGAGAACGCGACCGCGTGCACTGCGAGCGGCGCGAGTGGATGGATCGGCAACGAGGCAACCAGCGGTACGACCGCCGTGGTGATCAGTTCGACGGTGTCATTGACGCTCGCTTGTACCGGACCCGGGGGTTCGGCTTCCCAGTCTCTGAGCGTGACCGCGACCGCCGCTCCCGCGGCGTCCAGCGGCGGCGGCGGGAGCCTGGATTTCGGGGTGCTGGCGATGCTCTGCGCGCTGCTTCTGGCGGGAGGGGTCAAAGCGGCAGGAAAATCGGATTTGTCATAAGTTTTCTGTACTGACCTTCCGGTGCGGCATGGGGACCGCGCCCAAGCCCACTTCGATGGACCGTAGCGGCGCCGTCCCGCGCGACGATCGCTGTCCAGCCGGGAAGGTGCTGACAAATGAGTGATGAAAGTATGCGAAACGTAGTAAGTGCAACGAAACTCTCATAAACGGCCAATAAACTACGCGCTGTGATGACCTGCGCAAAAAAATTGACGCTGCTTTTAGCCATAGCCTGGTGCGGACAAGGGTTCGCCGCGGACATTACGATCGGCGACGGCTACCTTTTGCGTCCGGGAGATATCCTGCTGGTTTCGGTCTGGAAAGAGACCGATTTACAGGGTGAAGTGCTGATACGTCCCGACGGAGGGATTTCCTTTGCGTTGGCCGGCGAGTTGCAGGCCGCCGGCCATACCGTCGCGGAGCTGACCGCCATGCTCGGCGACCGCGTCCACAAGTACATCCCCGATGCGGTCGTGACCGTATCGGTCAAAACTGCGGCGGGAAATCGGGTCTATGTCATCGGTAAGGTGAACCATCCGGGCGACTTTCCGCTGACTGGTCCCTTGGATGTCATGCAGGCCTTGAGTCTTGCGGGCGGGGCGACGGCGTTCGCAGATACGAACGGAATTCGGGTTTTGCGCCGCACCGGCACTCGCCAATCCTCGATCACGTTTCGCTACAACGACATTACGCATGGCCGAAGACTCGATCAAAACATACTCTTGCAAAGCGGTGATACGGTTGTCGTCCCATGATCCAGGCCGGGTCGCGGCTGCTCTGCTTGTGCGTGGCAGCGATGACCTTGTGTAGTTCCGCCAAGGCTGGCGTTTGGGGCGTGGACCCGCTCCTCGGAATCACGGCCGATTATGCGACGAATCCGGCGCTGCTCTTTGTGCAGCAATCTTCACAAACCAATGAGGCGCTGCTGCTTGATGCTCCGATGAGCTACAACGCGGACGACTTCAAGTTCCTCGCAAGCCCGAGTTTCCGGGTCGGCGACAGCAAGGGCTATTCTTCGGTCACTTCCGACTACGAGCACTTGAACCTCAAAGGGGAATTCGACACGGAACGCGATGTGTTGACGGCCACGGCCATCCTCGACCGGGATTCGAGTTTGTATCAGGACTATCTGACGAACGGTACCGCGGGAGTACAGCGCGATAGCGCCATCGGGGACGTCAATTGGGATCGATTCTTGACCGAACGCGTCGATTTCAATACTGACCTCAATTGGATGCAGGTCAAGTACGGTGAGGCAGTCGGCGTTGAGACATTGGTCGATTATAAATATACGAGCATTACTCCCGCATTGTCCTGGGTCACCAGCGAACGGAACAAAATCACGTTCATCGCAAGCGTGGGCCGCTATGACTCGCTCGATGGAACCACCGAAAGCCGCAATGGAAACCTGCAAGGCGGATTTGTGCGTCAACTGAGCGAAATCTATTCGTTGACGGCAGCCGCGGGATATACGCGGGCGCTCAATCGGCTCGATACCAGCGAGCAATTTCTGGTGTTTACTCCGAATGGTCCGGAGATCGTAGCGATCCCGATTAAAGAGGAATCGTCGCAAAACGGCACGATTTATTCGATCAATCTGGCACGGCACGGCGAACGACTGTCTCTCAACGCGACGGCATCGCGTCAGCTCGTACCCAGCGGATTTGCCTACTTATCGCGCCAAGAAGCTTTCGAAATGCAGGGTACGTATACCTATTCCGACCGGTGGTCGTTCGGTGCCGATGCCCGGTATTTGAAGGCGCAGGATGCCGAACTTGAGGGCCAGGTGGTCGATCGGGTGCTGAACTTTTTTACATTGAGCGCGAGCTGGCTGTGGACGGAGCATTGGACGGTGAAGCTCAGCGCCTCGCGGGTCACCGAGAAGTTTCAGTCGCCGGATGTAAGGCTGGTATCGAACGAAGTGGCGCTCACCTGGTCCCGGCAATTCAGTCACGTCAATTTTCAATAAGCGCATGGATTTACAACCGCAACATTTACCGGCTGATGCCCGCGAAAGGCTGCTGTCCTATTGGCGCCGGCGCCGAACGTTTTGGATCGTCGCGAGCGCGGTGGCGGTCAGCATCACACTCGTTGCGGTATTTTGGCCCCCTACATATCGGGCGATGGCGACGATTCTGATCGAACAGCAGGAAATCCCCCAGGAGTTGGTCCGCTCGGTCATCACTTCCTTCGCCGATCAACGGGTTCAGGTGATCAGTCAGCGCGTCATGACCACGCAGAATTTATTGGCCTTGGTCGAGCGCTACAAGCTCTACCCGGACATTCGCGAGAAAGAGCCGCGGGAGGTGCTGCTCGAGAAAATGCGCAACGACATCGGCATGCACATGATCAGCGCCAACGTCATCGATCCTCGCAGCGGGCAGCCGACGCACGCGACGATCGCCTTTTCCGTGTCCTATGACAGCCGGTCGCCTGATCTGGCGCTGAAAGTGGCCAACGATCTTTCCAGCCTATATCTAAATGAAAATCTGACTTCCAGAACGCAATCGTCGCAGCAAACCGCGACGTTCTTCAGCGAGGAGGCCAGCCGGCAGCAGGCCCACATCGACGAGCTCGACAAGAAGCTTGCCGTGTTCAAGGAGAAACATCGCGACGAGCTGCCGGAGTTGACGCAGCTCAACATCCAGACGGCCGAGCGGACCGATCTTGATTTGCGAGATCAGGATAATCGAATCGCCGGATACGATTCGCAGCGTGTCTTGCTTCAGGCGCAGCTCGCCCAAATCAGTCCGAATGCGATGGTGTACTCGGACAGCGGCCAACGCGTGTTCGGCGCGGAGGATCGGCTCAAATCGCTGAAATCTCAACTGGCGGGTCTTAAGGGTCGTTACGGGCCGGAACATCCCGATGTGATCAATACCCAACGGGAAATCGAGGGCCTGGAAAAGGAGGTGAGCTCCGAGGACGGGACGGCCGACCGGTTGAGGCAGCTATCCGAGGCAAAGGCCAAGCTCGCAACCGCTTTGGAGAAATATTCCGACGAGCATCCGGATGTGGTGCGTCTGCGCAGCGAAGTCGCGAGCCTCGAGAAGGCGGTCCAGACCGACTCCGAGGCGGGCGGCACACCGCAAACGGCACGCGCGCACGCGGATAATCCCGCCTATATCCAGGTCAAGGGGCAACTCGATGCGCTCACCGTGGATCGCGAGGCTGCGGTCAAGAAGCGCGATGCACTGAAAGCTAAACTCGACGACTACGAGAAACGCATGGCGCAATCCCCGGACGTCGAAAGGCAATACCGCGAAATGGCGCGAGATCTCGAAAGCGCACAGCTCAAGTATCAGGAAATTCTCTCGAAGCAAACCGAAGCGCAGGTATCTCAAAATCTTGAGACCGAGCGCAAAGGCGAGAAATTCACAATGATCGAACCGCCGCAGTTTCCGGAGAAACCGATCAGCCCGAATCGAATGTTGATCCTTATTTTCGGGCTGGTGATGGCCGCCGCCTCGGGGCTGGCCGCCGTCGTCGTTCGCGATTCCTTCGATGCTTCGGTACGCGGCCCAAGCGATATTCGGCAGTTGCTGCATGTGCCGGCGCTCGCCTCGATTCCGGTCATGATCACCGCGGCGGAGCGCTCGAGGCACAAACGCATCACCCGCTATTCCTGGGGCGGCGGGGTCGCCGCCGTGATTTTGGCCGCCGCAACGGTGCATCTCTACATCAAACCGCTGGATGTCGTATGGGTGATTCTGATGCGCCGTTTCGGGATCTAGGCCATGGACAGAATCCGCAAGGCACTGGATCTTGCTCGATTGGAGCGATCGCAGCCGCCGGAGGGGGCACTACCGGATCGAGCTCCGCAGCCGATCGCGGCCGGTACGGGCGCCGGTGTCGGCGCGGGCGTGCAAGCTCCGCTTGCCGCGATCGTTTATACCCGCACGCATGTGTTTGCAGCATCGGCTGAAGTTCTTGAGGCCAACCGCATCATGATCCCGGGGTCCTCCGATCCAGCCGCGGCGGCATTTCGAATGCTGCGCACCCAGGTACTGCAGCGCATAGATGCGCGCGGCTGGCGCTCGCTCGCGATCTTCAGTCCCACCGCGAACGACGGCAAGACGACGACGGCGATTAATTTGGCCATTAGCTTGGCGAGCGATCGGCATCATACGGTGCTCCTGGTCGATTTCGATTTCAAGCGTCCGACGGTCGCAGCCAAGTTGGGCCTGGTGCCCGAGTGGGGCGGGGATGATGTGCTCGGCGGCGGCGCCCGCATTGAAGATTCCCTTTATCACCCTGAAGGATTCGAACGGCTCATCGTCCTGCCCGCACGAAGCCCGCTCGCGCATTCATCCGAAATCCTTGCCGGACCCCGCAGCCGGGAGTGCGTTGCGGAGCTGCGCGCCCGCTATCCCGAACGCATCATCGTGTACGATTTACCGCCGGTCTTGACCGCCGACGATGCGCTGGCCTTCGCGCCGCTGGTCGAGTGCGGATTGGTCGTTGCCGCGGAAGGCCGCACGCGCCGGAGCGATCTCGTGCGCAGCATCGAGTTGCTGCATAACACGCCGCTGGTCGGAACGGTATTGAACCGCGCCGCCGATACGCCGAGCGGCTATTGAGGGGCTGCGATGTACGAACGCCACTTCGGCTTCACCGTAAAGCCATTTGCCATGACACCGGATCCGGCGTTCATGTACCCGTCGCGCCAGCATGCCATGGCGCTCACCATGCTCGAATATGGCTTGGAATCTCAAGCCGCGTTTTCGCTCTTGACCGGCGAGATCGGCTCGGGCAAGACGATGCTGGTTCGCAAGCTCCTGCGGCAGCTTGCCGATCAGGTCGTGGTCGGCCTCGTCAGCAACGCGCACGGCCGCTTCGAGTCAATTCACGGCTGGGCGCTCTCGGCGTTGGGGATCACCCCTGCGGGTGATTCCGATATCTCGAAGTACGAAGCCCTGGTCGACTCGTTCGTACGCGAGTACGCCAAAGGGCGGCGCACGCTGCTGATCTTCGACGAGGCGCAAAACCTGTCGATAGAGGTGCTGGAAGAGCTGCGCCTGCTGTCGAACGTCAATTCCGAGAAGGATCTCATCCTGCAGATTCTTCTGGTCGGTCAACCCGAATTGCGGGCCAAGCTCTCACGGCCGAAATTGAAGCAATTCGCACAGCGCGTATCCGTCGATTTTCACCTCAACCCGCTCGAGCGAAGCGATTCCCACGCCTACATTCGCCACCGGCTTACCGTTGCGGGCGGCGATCCGGAGCTATTCCTCCCCGAAGCGATCGAATCCGTGCATTCTCGGACGGGCGGCGTGCCGCGTTTACTGAACCAACTCTGCGACTACGCGCTGATCTACGCGTTCGCGGACGGACGCAAAACGATCGATGCCGACTTGATCGCGCAGGTGATGCGCGACCGCAAGAGCGGCCACGCTCTGCCGACGTTTCCCAAGAATGGCGCCGGGGCGCCGGTCGGGTTGGCGGACGGCGGCGCGGCATAAGAGCCCACAAGATGTTGCGCCAAGTCCTGGGTTTGGGCCTGGCGCTCTATGCCATGCGTGCGCCGGCGGAGGGTCTCGGCGCCGATGTGCTCGGTGTGATTTATAACCGTGACGACATATCCAGCGTGCACATCGCCGAGTACTACGCAGCCGAGCGCCATATTCCGGCGGGCAACGTCATTGGCCTCGCGGTGCCGAATCGCGCGCGGATCAGCAGCGATGAACTCAAAGGGCTGCGCACCGAGATGCTTCGGGAACTGCCGTCGAGCGTGCAATCCTTGTTGCTGATCTGGTCGAAACCCTACGCGGTCGAATGCATGTCGATAACCACGGCATTTGCGGCGGGGTATCAGCCGGGATTCTGTGAACCTGGCTGCCAGCCGACTACCTCGAGTCCATTGTTCGATTCGCAGGGTTGGCTGCCGGCGGATACGGTGGGATGGCTGCCCGCGATGCTGCTCCCAAGCGCCGACGAGGCCCTGGCTCGGGCGGTGATCGAGCGCGGCATCAAGGCCGACGATTCCCGGCCGCCCGGCACCGTATATCTCGTGAGAACTCAAGACGTTGGGCGCAACGTTCGAGCAGCAGGCTATTCGGACACCGAACAGCTGGTCGCGAGCCGGGTACTCATTCGCGAGATCTCGCCCCCCCTTCAGCAACCGTTGACCGGCATCATCGCCTATTTCACGGGCGCCTCGCGCGTTGAGGAATTGCCGAAACTTAGGTTTCGCGCCGGGGCGGCGGCAGATCATTTGACCTCCACTGGCGGGGTTCTCGAGGGAGGAGGACAGATGTCTGCGCTGGAATGGTTGCGTCAGGGCGCCACTGCCTCGTACGGCGCGGTTTCCGAGCCCTGCAATCATCTTGGAAAATTCCCGAGTCCTGCGGTTTTTCTCAACCACTATTTGCGCGGGGACACGCTCCTCGAGGCGTACTGGAAGAGCGTGGCGATGCCGGGGCAGGGACTGTTCATCGGCGAGCCGTTGTCGCGTCCCTATGGCGGAACCGATTCCGCGCGATGATCTTGGAAAACTCTCAACACTGCCTGTCGTCATGCCCAAAGTAGCGTTCGTCACCAACTTCATTCCGATTTACCGATTTCCGGTCTTTGAACCTTTGACGGGAATCAGTGGTTTGGATTTTGTCATTTTTTCATCGATGCCGCTGTCAGATTCGTGTCGCGAGGCCATCGCGAACCTGCCAATAAAGCACACGATGGGTCTCAATTTCCCCCGCATCACGAAACATCGAGGCGTGGGAGCAAGCCAAAAAGAATTTGCATCGCTCCCGCTCAATCTCGCTCTCGATTTGATGGGCTTCCGGCCGAACCTCATCGTGTCTGGGGACCTCGGAGTTCGTTCCTTCGTCTGTTGGTGCGTAGCCCGGATCATCGGCGCGCGATTGGTACTCTGGTCCGAAGAAATTATGACCAGCGGCGTCGGACGTTCACGGCCTCAGCAATGGCTACGGCGATTTCTTATTCGACGTGCGGATGCCTTTCTAGCCTGGGGTACCCCGGCGACAGCATATCTCAAGAGTTTCAACGCTCCGAATGCGCGAATATTTACCTGTGCGCAGGCGGTAGACAATGATTTTTGGATCGAACAAGCAAGGACTATCGATCGTGAGGAGACGAGAACCCGTCTCGGATTCCAAGGCGTGGTCTTTCTTCTGGTCGGTCGGGCCGTTCAACTCAAAGGTTTCCAAAATTTTCTTGCGGCTTGGGCCGGACAGTCCGCCGCAATTCATTCCAAGGCGTCGGCAATTATCGTAGGGGACGGGGATTATTTGGTCGATCTCAAAGGTATCGCCGAGGACTTGAACCTCAAGAACGTCGTTTTTGCGGGCGCGAGAACACCCCCGGAATTGGCGAGGTTCTATGCAGCGGCGGACATATTTGTCTTCCCAAGTTTGGTCGATGTGTGGGGACTGGTGGTCAACGAGGCAATGTGCTTCGGGTTGCCAATTCTCGCAAGCAAGTACGCCGGTGCATCTCAAGGGCTCATCGCAGGTTCAGCCGCGGGAATCGTATTCGATCCCAACGACGCCGAAGAGTTTGCGGAATGCTTGCGCGCCTGGAGCGAATCGCCCCCCCGGCGCGCGCCAAAAGAATGTCAAGAAATCCTCGCTGATATATCGTTTAAGAGGTCAAGCGAAGTAATTCAGCAATTGATTGAGGCGGTCGCCTGCTAATGACCAACGACACGCCCGCATACATTCGGCGTGCGGGCGGTACAGCCTTACTCAACTCGACGGTCAGTGCGCTGGCGGTTGTCGTTCTGTTGCCTCTCGTGATCCGGCGCGTTGGACTCTCGAACTATGGGCTTTGGTCAATGCTCAATCTGTTCGTCAGCTTGGCGAGCGTGCTCGACTTCGGGCTAACGAAGGCACTGATCTTCGGTATCCATCGGCGACATTTTCCAACCGATACATTGTTGGCAACTGCCCTGTTGATCACCAGCCTTGGATCACTACTAACAGCATCTCTATTGCTCTACGCAATTGATAGACAATGGCCAATTTTCGGGCCGGCGATCATGGGAGAGGGGGATCTGCGATGGTGGCTGGCCGTTTGCGGTGCAGTGGTGCTCTTTGCGCAATTGACGACGACTCTTCTTCGAGGAGTATTGGAGGCGCACTACAAATCCGACCTCGTCAACATCGGCTTCGCCGCATTCACAGTGGTGTTTTATGTAACGGCGTTCACTCTGGCGTACGTCTCGGCTGATCCGCGAGTATTGATGGCCGGATCGGCAGGCGTCTACATTGGCTTACTCATTGCTCACTGGGTGATCGTGCGCAGGGTCGCGCCCATTGGCCTGGGCGCACCGTCGTTCCAAGCCGCTCGCGCGATGTTGCGTTATGGATTCGGCGCACTGTTGATCGATCTGCCGAGTATCGTGATCGCGCCCATGTTTCAGTTCCAGCTGCAGCGGCTGGCACCGGACGCACGTCAATACGGCATTTTCGATCTCGGGCTGCGTATTTCAACTTTAGCCGCTACGACGCTTGCCAGCTTTTCGGTGCCGATTTTCGCGCTTGTTGCGGGCACTCCCGTGGACAAGTCTGTACAGATGCGGGCGACCGTGAGTAAACAGATCAAAATCTCCCTGGCGCTCGGCGTATTCGGATGGTGCGTGTACCTCATGATCGGGCCGACTGCACTCGCGCTGATCTTCGGGACGAAGAATGACGATCTATTCAGGGTCAGCTCCATCCTCTTGGCCGGTACGGCGGCACTCGCAGCGGTCGAACCGATCACCCGAATGCTGCTTGGCATAAACCGCTTACGAGCACTGATTGTAGTGCGCGTCCTCATGCTGGGGGCCGCTATCGTAGCCGCGCAATGGGTACGTGTACCCGCCGTCATAGATCGCTTCGCGATCAGCTTGGCCTTCGGCTACGCTGCTGCGGCGCTCGCTACTGCAGAGCTGAATCGACGCGAGTCGTGGGGGCGGACAGGAGGCTAAAATCTTTTCTTTCGCCCGATCCACTCTATTGTTCCTGAATACTTTCGCTACCGACCGTCGTACCGAACGAGTGGGGCCTTAGGGCCGCGCGGGAAGCGCGGCTTCAAAGAGGGACCGGAATAGATGCAATTCGGCGATGGTGACGTGATTGCTATCGGCGAAAAGCGAGCGCCCGTCGATGAGATACTCGCAGCGTCCATCGGCGCACTGCACTTGATCGGGGCGGGCGAAATGAATATCGTCTCGCGCCTCGAAGTGTCTGATCGCACCTCCATAACGCACCAGGAAATCCGCTGCCGTTAAGAATGTAGGACCGTCAGACATATGACCAAAAGCGACCTGGCGGCTGGTGACTGACGCGATATCGTAGCCGGGCTCCGCCAGCGGACCGATGAGGATCACTTGCTTCCCGGCGTTACGCAGCTGATCGACAAGATCATCCAGCGCGCGAATCAACGCGAGATTGTCGCGGTTATCCATCGGATTGCCGTTTGGGGCCACCAAGGCGTTTGGCTCGTAGGGCCAAGTCAGACCGAGAATGAAAGTGCGGGCGCGGGACAGTTTCAATGCCTCGGCCAGATTCGACCGGGCCGCTGCGATGCAGGCGCGGGATATATTGGAGACTACGGTCGGCAGGCAGCCGTTGAGCGTCACCAATAGACCGGTCTGACCGCGCTCCTGCAAAATGGATGTCCAAAGAGGTGAGTACATCACCGCGTGGGAGTTACCCAACAGGACCACATCCGCGTCCGATGGGTTGCGCGTCGGTAGATTCAACACACAGGCGCGCGCGGCGCCGAAGGGCAGTTGCGTTGCAATTGGGCACCGATAGAAGTCGCCAACCGCCTGATTGAGCCTTGCCGCTGCGGTGTTCAAACGTCCGGGCAACCCTTGCGATCGAATCAAAAGCGCGGCGGCGATCGCCAGCACCAGGATCCCCGCGCCGGTCACGATCAGGAGCGTCCGAATTCCCAACCCTTTGCTGCGAAAAGGGCGCTCGATGAACCACCAGGAACCGGCGGCGCAGCCAGTCATCAATGCGAGAGCCGCCAAACACTCGGAAAAATTAAGATTGCGTACCAAGTAGTACTGCGCGAATACGATGATCGGCCAGTGCCACAGATACAGCGAGTAGGAGATCAACCCGACGAGAACCAACGGTCGAAGGCAAAGCAAGCGATTCACCGCGGTGACGTGTTGTTGGCCGGCTAGGATCAACAGGGTCGTTCCAATGACCACCGGCAACGCTTCCGGCACATTCGGGATTGGAATCAGCGCCGGATGCATGATTCCGAGGATCAGTAATAGCGCGGCAAAAAACGCGGTGCCATTGGCCGTCGCGGGCGACACTACGGCACGTGAAGGCAGCAATGGCAATATTGCGCCAAACCCGAGTTCCCACGCGCGGGCGGGTAGAAGAAAGAATGCTGCGGTTGCCCCGTCGATGGAAAGTACGAATATATTTGCCGCAAGTGAACCGATGGTGAGGAGCGCGATCGCTGGGAGCGCACTCCGGCGGCGCCAGCGCGCGAGAGCCGCGAGGACGAGCGGGAAGAAAATATAGAACTGCTCCTCGACCCCAAGAGACCAAAGATGGAGAAGAGGTTTGGTTTCGGCGGCTCTTGAGAAATAGTCCGTGTCGCTCCAAAAGTAGATATTCGCCACGAACCCCAGGGTTGCCAACAGACTTTTGCCGTAGCCAATCAGATCCGTCGGCAGCAGGAGGAACGACGCAGCCATTGTTGCCAGAACCACCAAGAACAGGAGTGCCGGCATGATTCGCCGAATGCGGCGATCGTAGAAGCGAGCGACCGAAAAATGCCCGTCCTGGACTTCGCGCCAGATGATCGAGGTAATCAAGTAACCCGATAAAACAAAAAAAATGTCGACACCGAGGTAGCCGCCGGGCAGCGTCAAACGGGTCAAATGAAAGAAGACGACGGAGAGCACCGCTATGGCGCGAAGGCCGTCGATGTCCGGCCGGTAACGCACGGCGTGCGAGTCGGCGCTACCTCTGTTTTCAGGGGTATGCATCGTCGATCGTTGCGGTACGTTATGTCCGCGCAATTGGGGGCGCACGCTTGCCTTTGTCGTGTCTGACGCCCCGCGCCGAGGCGCTGCGAGTATAACGCGATGCCATCGGTTGCCCCGGCCGCCGCGCGCGAAAACTGCGCTTACAGACTGAGCGAAATTGTCATCAATCTGAAACAGTAGACTGTTGTTCTAGGCGTTCTGTCCGGGGCGGTTCCGCCTTTGGAGATGTCGGAATGTCGGTGGAATCTTTAGGCGCTCCTGATCGCGCGGCGTACGTCTGGCGCACACCGTGGTTCATATTGTTCATGACGGTAACGGTGGCCGCGCTCAGCCTTTGGCTGTTTTGGGATGGTCTTGCTTATATGTGGGCGGCGTGGTCCGAGTCGCCCGAATATAGCCACGCCATGCTGATTCCCCCTATCGCCGCATTCTTGATATGGCAACAGAAAGATCGACTCGAGCAAATTCCTTTCGGGGGTAGTTGGTGGGGCGTTTGCGTCGTGCTGCTCGGCGGCGTCTTGCTGTTGCTGGGCCAATTGGCCACGATCTACACCCTCGTCCAATACGCCTATCTCGTCACGCTGTGCGGACTGGTGCTCGCATTCACCGGCAGGCAGGCGTTTCGCTGGATCGGCATGCCGCTGCTGATCCTCATTTTCATGATTCCTTTGCCGCAGTTCATGCTCTCGAACCTGTCCGCACAGTTGCAGCTGCTGTCCTCGCAGCTTGGCGTGTGGTTCATGCGACTGCTCGGCATCAGCGTGTACGTAGAGGGCAATGTGATCGATTTGGGCGGTTACAAACTGCAGGTGGCAGAAGCGTGCAGCGGTCTGCGCTATTTGTTTCCTTTGGCGACGCTGGGCTTTCTGATGGCCTATTTCTACAAAGGCGCCTTATGGAAACGCGTCGTCCTGTTCCTGTCGAGCATTCCCATCACGCTGCTGATGAACAGCATTCGGGTAGGCACGATTGGATTCATGGTCGATCATTGGGGCATCGGCATGGCGGAGGGCTTTCTGCACGAGTTTCAGGGCTGGGCCGTGTTTATGGTTTGTTCCGCGCTGTTGCTCGGTGAGATTGCAATTTTGAATCGCTTCGGCCGTGAATCCGGGACCTGGCGTCAATTGTTCGGGATCGAGTTTCCAGCGCGTACACCGGCCAATGCCGTGCTACGGCCCCGTCGATTGCCGCCGACATTCATCGTGGCCACCGGGTTGCTGATGATATTCGTCATTACCGCTCTTCTACTGCCCCGCCCGGCCGAGATAATCCCTTCCAGAGAGAGTTTCGACGAATTCCCGATGAGCATAGGTCCTTGGAGCGGCCAACGTGCCTCGCTCGAGGGAGTCTATTTGGACACGCTGAAACTGGACGACTACTTGCTTGCCGACTATCGGAGCGCGAGCGCGGGTGTCGTCGATCTTTACATTTCGTACTACAACAGACAGCGCAAGGGCGACGCCGTACATTCGCCGCGCGCCTGCCTACCGGGAGGAGGCTGGCAGCTGCGCGATTTTGGCCAGCACGCGCTCGCGGGAATACAAATCAACGGCCACGCGTTGCGGGTCAATCGCACAATCATTGAATTGGGCAATCAGCGCCAGCTGGTCTATTACTGGTTTCAACAGCGTGGCCGCGTGATTACGAATGAATATGCGGTGAAGTGGTATATCTTTGGTGATGCGCTCACGCTGCATCGCACGGACGGGGCGATGGTTCGGCTCATCGCACCCATCCCCGCCGGCGTGAGCGTTGCCGAAGCGGATCGAAATTTGACCGAGTTCGCTTCGCGGATCGTGCCTGAGCTTCCTCGCTTTGTCCCAAACTGAACCGCCTCGAACTTGCCTCATCTAGCGCAGCAGATTAGGAAACAATGCTTCACTCTGGATGGGCGCTGCCTTGGCGTCCTGGCGGACCATGGCACTTAGCTCATGCGATTTAATCGCGGTGGCGATGAGCGCGAATACATAGATCCCGAGCTGGCTCACATAATCCAATGCATTGTCGGTCGAGCAGTACATTAAGTACGCGACCAATCCGCCGATGGCGGCGAGCGCCGCCCTGCGTAATGAAGCGTCGTTCGCTTTTGCGGTATAGCCCAAGAGCCGTACCAAGTAGGCGAGCATTGCGGCGGCGAAGAGGCAGATTCCGATGATCCCCACCTCGGACAGCAGGCGCACATATTCTGAATGCGCTGCGCCTTTGCCTATACTCGAGATTCCGTATAGATAATCCTGGGTCGAACCGATTCCGGAGCCGATGATGGGGTGAGGATCGAAGAATCGAGTCAGTACGATATCCCATAAACCAAAGCGGCCGGAACTGTTCAGTTGGCTTAGGGCCTTAGTGGGTTCCGCCAGCAGCTCAGCCGAACTCGAGATGTCATAAAACGTTCGGTTGCGAAAGGTTTCGCTGAATATCAACAGCGCCGGCAATCCGAGCAGTCCGGCCGCAGGCAGCAATAGGCGCCACACGCCGCGAGTTCCGAAGAAAAGAATGACCGAAAATCCGACGTATAAGGCGGCTGCGCTCGTTCGCTCGAGCGCTCCGACGAGCGAGGCAGCGGTCGCCAAGACCAATACCAAATTGACGAGTTTGGGTGCCCTAAGATAGGTGGCGAGCGCCAACATCGCCACCGGCAGCATATGGGCCGAAAAAACCGGCGGCCCCATACCGGGCGGCCCCAGGCCCGAAATTCCGGAATTCACAGAATTGGGATCCGAGTTGATTCCGAGGACCCTTGCAATCACCGCAAGTCCGATGAGCACCACACCGCTGCCGATGATCGCCTGCTGAATCTTGCGCACCTCGTCTTGGGATTTGACCACGGCGAGGATGACGATCAGGAATAGCAGCGGACCGCTCAATTTGGCGATCATGCGCAAGCCGAAGGCGGCGCTCGGTGCATAAGTCAGCGACAGAATGCAAAACAGGAGAAATATTGCGTGCCAGCGATAGGACCTGAATTCGGCTGCCGAGCGGTTGAGTTCGGTTACGACGACCAGCAAGCAGCACAGGCAAATTCCAAATACCTGAATCGCGACGATATTGAGTTCACCCAACGGGGTGTCAATTGCCCGCTGTACATCCCAGTTCCAGGTGTAAGGCATCGTTTGAAGCCAGAGGGATAGGTACACGAATCTGAGGGGTGCGGTTGCCGCCAATGCCAGCTGGATGAGGATGAATGTGAGCGTGATGAACAGCATTAGAATACTTAGCGCCTCTGGTGCTGTGCCTTATGCGGCGCCGCATTCTACGGTGACTACGCCACGCAGTGTGATGGCCTTGTGCGTCAGATTTGTTGCCACGACCGTAACGACTCCTGGTTTGCTGACGTGGGCGCTCAACAAAGTCCCGGCCGAATCTGCGTTTATGGCTGCCCTGGCCCAGTGCGTCCCGACCTCCACATTGGCCACTTCGATGTCTATTTGTGCGCGCGCGTCGGCCGGGACATCGAGCATCGATGCGCGCGACGCTCCGATGACCGCTTGTGGAAAGGCAAGGTGACGGCGCCAACCCTCAATTCCATCGAATTTCGGCGCTTTCGTTTTATCAGGGTTCGGAACGACTCCATGAAAAGTCACCGGCCCTGCCGGCAGACCGTAAATGAAGGCGGCGTAGGCTCCGCTCGGACCCCACAGCGTCCCGAACGAATTGAAGTTTCGTGTGGTCGCGCCAATGGCACATCCGACCGCGGATTTAGCCGTGTCTAATATGCCGCCAAAGGTATTTAGAAATGCGCCCGATTCATCCGGATCGGGGTTGCAGTTGACGGCGAAGCGGCCCGCGCGCTCCGCATAAGGAGCGACTAGATCCAGCTGACCGCCTCGCCAGTCGAGCAGCACCCCGAAGTTCTCCAGATCCGGCGTCAGAAAGCGGTGCGAGCCGCACCCATTCGCGGCCAATATCGCCACCGATGGTTGCCCCGTATCGTTGCGAACGACCAAGTTGTCCCAAATGATGTTGGTGCAGCTTCCGTGTCCTCCGGAGCCAGGAGCCCCGAGCAGCAATACCGCCGCCCGTCCCAAGCGCTGCTGGGCATCGTGGATGCGCAGGTTCCTGAACCTCACCGAATAGCTGTTATCGATCGAGATCAGGAAATTAGGGGCCGGCCCCTTCGGCCAGATCATGAGATTGTCGAAAGAGCACTGGAAGCTCGGCGCCGCCCCGCCAATCACGAGCGCCGGACACCCTGTCGGTTCGAGCCGGCAACCGAAGCCTAAGCCGGGCGCTGAACCGAACAGCATGGTGTTCGATGGAATCGTCAAAGCGCGCGTGGTTTTGTATGCGCCGGGCGGTACCACAATAGGCCGTACATTCGCCGATCCGCTGTCGATCGCCCGCTGCAACGCCTCCGTGTCGTCCGCCGCTCCATCGCCTACGGCGTCAAAATCTCTCTTGAGGTCATACCAACTATTAAGATGCCCGTTTTGCGAGATTGCGGTCCCCGCAGAATCTGCTCGGCCAACGGTTGTCATGCCTGCGATAGCCCCGCCGCCCGCCGCCAGTTGAGCGAGCAACGCGCGCCGACGCACGCCATTCGTTTCGCTGTTTTGTAAACGCTTCATGCGGTCACGCCCGAGTAGATGTTCATCAGCTGAGTGAAGTTCTGCTCCTCGGTCAGATGTGTGTCGAAGTAAGCGCGCGCGGCGGCGCGCATGCGGCGCAGACCAATTTGATCGGCCAAAAGTCTGCGCACGCAAGCAGCGAGTGCCGCGGCGTTTCCGGCCGGAAACTTGGCTCCGGTGACGCCCTCTTCTACAAGTTCATCCAGACTTCCGATCCGGGATGCCAAAATCGGCGTGCCGCAAGCGAAGGATTCGGCGACGACCAATGGGAATCCCTCGTAGCACTCCGAGGGAACCACGAGCAGCTCGGCCTTGCCCAGGACGTCGAGCACCGCATCCCGGTCCTGACGGCCCATGAATTCGACATTGAGATTCTCGCGGCGCGCCATGTCTTCCAGCGGAGAGCGCAGTGCGCCGTCGCCAAGTATCTTCAGGCGTATGGAGGGTAATTCGCGCCAGGCACGCAGCAGCGTCTCGGTACCTTTGCCTTCCAAGAGGCGTCCTATGTACAGCACGTAACCGCCGCCGCCGGCCGCGGACGGCGGTGGGTTCGGCAAGAAGTTCGGCTTGACCACCAATTTGTTCTCTGCAATGCCGCCCTTCAAAACCTTGCCGCGAGCAAACTGAGTCAAGGTGATGTACCGGTCAATATTGTTTGAGTACGTGCCAATCGTGCGATGCACGGCGAGCATGGTCGCCAAGACTGCGGTCGCGCCCAACGAGTCTCGATAACATCGATGGCGCACGGACTGCAGCAGGCTCCGATCCACGCAGTCTTCGCACGGCTTGCCGTCGCGCAAGAACAGCGCCGAAGGGCAGAAGAAGCGAAAGTTGTGCAGAGTTTGCACCACCGGAACCCCGGCGTTCTTGCAGGCGCCATAGACGCTGGGCGACAGCATCGAAAAGGTATTGTGGACATGCACGATGTCCGGGCGGACTTGTCGAAGCACGCCTCGAAGCTCCGATCGCGAACGCTGCGACCAGATTGTATTCGCAGCGATCTTCGCCTTGGCGCGCAGCGTCGATTCGTCGAGATCATCGTTGCATCGCTCGAACGTGGTTACCTCCACTCCGCGGCTCTGCAGCATTTGCACTTCGTTGCGAACGGCGCCGTCCTCGCCGCTGGGGGCGGAAGTGCGGTACCTATTATGTATGATCAGCACTTTCATCACGGGACCGTCATGTAGCGCCTGTATTCTGAAAAATTGCAGATGCAATGTAGCCGAAACTGCCAACGGTGAAAGGCGTGGTCGACGGTAGAATCTTAGGGGTACGCATCGGAGCCGGCACCTTGACAGAGTTGGTATCGGCTGCGCAAGCAGCCATTGCGGCTCGCAACGGCTCGTTCATATTCGCTTGTGCGAACCCACACTCGCTGGTGGTGGCGCAGCAGGATTCGCAGTTTCGAGAGGCGCTCGAGTCGGCGAGCGCGGTGGTTGCCGACGGGGTAGGGTGTAAGTGGGCGAGCGCGCTGGCGGGCGTCTCCGTGGGGCCGAGGATCACGGGTTCCGACTTCTTCGTGTCGATCATGGCCCAGTTGAACCGAACCAGCGGCCGCGCATTTCTCTTTGGATCGAGCGAACGAGTGCTGGCGCAGCTGACCGAACGAGTCCGAGCCGAATTTCCCCGGGTGCAAGTGCGGTCGTTGTCGCCGCCGTTCAAACCCTGGACCGAAGCGGAAAATCGGCAAATGATCGGGGAAATTCGTGCCTTCAATCCCGATGTTCTGTGGGTAGGCATGACCGCGCCCAAGCAAGAAAAATGGGTGGCGGCGAATCGAAAGCAACTCCATGTGCCGGTCATCGGTTCAATCGGCGCGGTGTTTGATTATTACGCGGGCGTGACACAGCGTGCGCCGCAGTGGATTTGCAATCTCGGATTGGAATGGCTGTACAGGCTTCCGCGCGAGCCTAAGCGGCTATGGCGCCGCACGTTCGTCTCTGCGCCCGTCTTTCTATGGAGTGTGCTGCTGGAAAGACTGCGGCGGCAACTTGCGCAGCGCTAGGCAGTAGTCGTTTGCGCGCGGCCGCACCGGCGCGCGGCCAGCGCGCCATGCACCTCAAGTTTGCATAACGTGGCCGCCAACCGCACGCTACCCCTACCATGCAGTGCTCCTACCACCCCGACTATCAGATTGCCCTGCCGCCCGGGCATCCGTTTCCTATATCCAAGTACCCCTTGCTTAAGGAAAGACTACTGTCCGAAGGCGTCCTCGCGGCGACCGATCTATTGGAACCTGCACCGATTGAAATGACTTCCATCGAGCTCGTGCATACCCCCGAATATCTGGAAAAGCTGCAATCATCGGGATTGTCGAGCGCCGAGCAGCGAAGGCTCGGCTTGCCCTGGTCGGAGGCGCTCTGGCGGCGCTCCCGCCTTGCCGCAGGCGGGACCCTGCTGGCGGCACGCACGGCGCTCAAGAACGGTCTTGCCGGCAATTTGGCCGGCGGTACCCATCATGCATTTGCGGATCATGGCGAGGGGTTTTGTGTACTCAACGACGTCGCGATCGCCATTGCCCAGCTGCGCCTCGAGGCCGCTATCGGGCGGGCGGCGGTCATCGATCTCGACGTGCATCAAGGCAACGGCACGGCCGCGATCTTCGAGCACGATGAAGAAGTGTTTACGTTCTCGATGCACGGGGAGCGCAATTATCCGCTCGCGAAAATGCACTCCAATTTGGATGTGCCTTTGCGCAACGGCGTCGGCGACGCCGAATATCTTGAGGCACTGGGGCAGCATATCCCGGCGGTTCTTGATCGTTCCGATGCGGATGTCGCCTTTTATTTGGCCGGTGTCGATGTGGCCGCAGGCGATCGCTACGGTAAGCTTGCCCTCACCGAGAATGGCATTCGCGAGCGCGACCGGCTGGTCATCGAAGCCGTGCGCGCTCGGGGTGTGCCCTTGGTTATGGTGTTGGCCGGCGGCTATGCCGCGACTCGTGCGCGCACCGCCGAACTGCACGCGCACGCATTTCGCGAGGCCGCGGCGTATGAACGGCACGGAGGCTCAGATCGTGCGCTTACGCTTGAGTCCCGCGAGGCAACCTAGGCCGCTCAGCATCAGCCACGCGGCCGCAGGCAGGGGTATGGGCGTCACATTGGTATTGAAGGTGAGAAACGCGTTGTAGTCCATGCCGCTCGCGTCGGGACCCACTTCGAGTCCCGCCGCACCTAAGGATACGCCGCAGACACCGCTGCTGGTGCCAATCTGGCACGAAAGGCCGGACACTAAGGGGGTATTTTGAATTGTGCTGAGGGTGGGATTGAAGTTCAGCACACTGGCTAAGCCGGTTGCGCTCGCAGCGGTCTGCGTGAGCGTCTCGATGCCATGGCTGGTGCTCGCCGTGACCGCCACATCGATCGCCGAGAAGGTCGAGCCCGCAAGCAGGGACTCCGATCCAAAAACTGCGTTCGTCGTGAGCGTCAGAGTGAAGTCCACCGAGTTCGTTGCGGAGTTGTAGGTGAACGAGCCGCTCACGCCGGTATCGCTCGTCAAACCATAGGTGGGATTCGTGCCCGGGCACAGGCTGCTGGTCGATGCGCACAGCGCCCCCTGGTCCAAACCCGGGCCGCCAGTCACGGAAACCGTGCTTGCAATTGATGCTCGCGGAGCGAAGATCAGCCCCAGCACAGCCAGGCAGTAAACGAGGATTATGCCGTGAGTCTTACTCTGATCGACCCCGAAGAGACTTTCATGCGGTTCCATCGCTACTCCTAGGTCGTGCGACGTCGCTTCATGAAAGGGATCCCCAGGACCCCGAGACCGGTGCCGAGCAGCCACACGGCGGGCGGCAGCGGCACAGGGGTGCCTTCAAACACGATGTCGCCCTTGAGCGCAATTGTCGTGCCGTCTTCGGTGATATCTCCCAGCGTGATGCCGGTGAGCTGCAGTGCGGCCGTGCCGGAAGTTGTGATCGTGCCGGTGATACCCGAGGTCGCACCCGATACCGTGGAGGGGGTGTTATTGGTGAACAATCCGCTCAATGTGTAGGTGCCCGAGGCGTCGACGGGCGACAGAGTGATGGAATACGGGTTGCTGCCGGTGGAGCTGCTCGTAAAACCGGTACCGGGCGTCAAATTGAGCGCGCTGAAAGTGACGTCGAGACCGCTCAAGGCTCCGCTGGTTACCTGAAGCTCCGTCGGCATCACTCCGTTGAACTGAAATCCTGTGACCTCTGCCGACGTTGAGTCGAAGGTCACTTGCGATCCGGCAGCGAGCAGGACCTCCGAGTTGGATGTATCGGGGTTGACTAGCGTGATGGTCTTGCCGTTGGACAAGTTGGTTGCGCTGATGGTCACATAGCTGGCAGTGCCGCCCGTGGACTCGTAGGTGGTGACGGTATCGGCGTCGGCCGCGACGGCCACCAAGCTTGAAACCGCAATTGCCAGAGCCAGCGTAGTCTTGGTCTTCATCCCTGCTTCCCTTTGGAATTGCTACTCGCGCGCCTTCCGCGCCGTCGACGGTTGCAGACTGCCTATGAGGAGCAGCATGCCGATGTCAGTTGCGTGAACATTGCATAACATGGGGGGAGCCGCCGGCGGCAGCCTAGGCTTTCGGGCCGTTGGAAATGGCGCAGGGCCCGCCTTTACAGGCGTCAAGGGCTCAGGCAACAACACCCGTAGAACACGCGGTGATGCTTGTCGCCCGGGGTTTGCCGAGGGTGCCCTGCGGGGCACCGCCGGCCCCGCATTACGCCGGCGCCATCATCCCTTTAAGCTTGCTGATGGCGTTGGTTTCGACCTGCCGGACGCGCTCGGCGGAAATGCCGTACTCGTCCGCGAGTTCATGCAAAGTGGCCTTGTTGTCCGTCATCCAGCGGCGTTTCAAGATGCTGCGGCTGCGTTCATCGAGCTTCTCGAGCGCAATGCTCAGCCGGTCGCTGGAATCTTCTTCCCACTCCTCGCGCTCCACTTCGATGGCGGGATCGGCATTGCTGGCCGGCAAGTACATTGCCGGCGAATAGCTTTCCTCTTCGTCGCTTTCGGGGGTCGGATCGAAGGACATGTCGCGCGCGGACAGCCGCTGTTCCATTTCGCGTACGTCGCTCACTTCGACGCCGAGGTCCCGTGCCACGGCCTGGGTTTCCTCTTCGGACAGCCACGCCAGATTCTTTTTCATGCGGCGCAGATTGAAGAATAATTTGCGTTGCGACTTGGTGGTGGCGACCTTGACCAGGCGCCAGTTGCGCAGCACGTACTCGTGGATCTCAGCGCGAATCCAATGCACGGCGAAGGACACCAGCCGCACGCCGACGCCCGGATCGAAGCGCTTGACCGCCTTCATCAGGCCGACGTTGCCCTCCTGCACGAGATCCCCCATCGGCAGGCCATAGCCCAAATAGCCGCGCGCAATGTGCACGACAAAGCGCAGGTGCGAGAGCACCAGCTGCCGAGCGGCATCCAAATCCGCCTCGCTACGAAAGCGGATTGCCAGCGCCACTTCGTCTTCCTTGGTGAGAACCGGGATCTGCGATACGCGGTCTATATACGCATCGAGGCTCCCAACGGGGCCGGCGAATATGAGGCTGGTTGGTTTGGCAACTAAAGCGGAAGTCATCTTAAGTAAACCTCCATCAAATCTGTGATCCATAATAGCACTCTTGAGGTTAGAGTGCTAAAGAAGGCCATAGTTCAACCGCCCTAAGAGCCATTGAAAACAAGGACTTAGGTTGGCTCGACCGCGCGTATATGCCGCGTTGCCGCAAACCAGGAGCCAAGCCAGCCGAGGCCGATTGCGACACCCAGAATACCTAGGCCTGAGTCGATCGCAAGGCCGCGCAGCCTGAACTCGCTGCCATACAATCCCGCCAAATGCTCGATCGGGGTCGCGAGGATCGCCACGGCGGCGGCGACCGCCAGCACGGCGCCTAGGCCACCCCCGAGGCCATACCAAACACCGCTGTAGAGAAACGGCCGGCGGGCGAAACCATCGGTGGCGCCCACCAATTTCATGACCTCGATTTCGGCCCGGCGGTTCAAAATATCCAGCCGGATGGTATTGCCGACGATGATCACGACGCTCAAGCCCAACAGGCCCCCGGTGAGCCAGACCACGCGGGTGAGGACGTCCAGCATGGCGTTCAGGCGCTGCACCCACTCGGTGTCGAGCTGCACCGTTTCGACGTCCGCCAGCGCCGCGATGCTGGTCTTCAAGACCGCCGTTCCAGCCGGGGTGCTTGCGTCGAGGGTGGGCGTGACCACCAAGGTATTCGGCAGCGGGTTGTCGGTCAGGGCATCGAGTGCCTTGCCGAATCCGGACGCGTCGCGAAAATCCGCGAATGCCTGCTCTGCCGTGATCACGCGCACTGCGGCCACGTCGTTGCGGGCGCGCAGTTGCTTCGCCAAATCTTGAGTCCGCTCGCTGCCGGCCTTCTTGTCGAGGTAGACCGACAGATCGAACGCTTGGTTCCAATTGGCGCTGGCGGTGCGCGTGTTTTGCAGCAGCACATTCAAAAACAGCGGCAGGGCGAGCGCGACTGCGATCACCGCCATGGTCATCAGCGTCGCGAAAGGATGCTGCGCGATACGGCCCAACGAACCCACCAGAGTCTGGGCATGCCGGGCCAGCCAGGTTTGCACCGCGCCTGACATGTTATGAGGCCGAACCCGGGCCCCCGCCCGACGCGGCGGCCGCGCCGGCGGGGAGCGCAGGGCCGGTTTCTCCCGTCACCCGCCCGTCGTCCAAAATGATGCGCCGGGCGGCGAAGCGATCGATCAGGTGCACATCGTGGGTCGCGATCACGACCGTCACGCCCACATCGTTGAAGCGCTTGAAGAGCTGCATGATTTCAATCGCGAGTTCCGGATCCAGATTGCCGGTCGGTTCGTCCGCGATCAAAAGCGTCGGCCGCGCGACCACGGCGCGAGCGATGCCGACGCGCTGCTGTTCGCCGGTGGAGAGTTCGAGCGGACGGCTCTTCTCCTTGGACAGCAAGCCGACTTGGTCGAGCGCCGCGCGCACGCGCTTGTCGATCTCGCGCTTCGCCACGCCGGCGATGATGAGCGGCAGCGCGACGTTGTCGGCGACCGGACGGTCATGCAGCAGTTTATGATCCTGAAAAACCACGCCGATTTGCCGGCGAAACTGCGGGATCCCGCGCGGCTTGATCGCTACGGTGTTCTGATTGTTGACGACGACCTGGCCGCGGGTGGGGCGCTCGATGAGCGCCATCAATTTCAAAATGCTGCTCTTGCCGGCCCCGGAGTGTCCGGTCAAAAACGCAAGTTCCCCCGCGGCGATCTTGAACGACACCCCGGCGAGGGCCTCGCGGCCGTTCGCATAGCGCTTGTGCACTTGATCGAAGCGAATCATGCGCCGCCACCGTCCGCGGGCGCCGATTTCAGCAGTGCCGCGACGAATTCGGCGGCGTTGAACACGCCGAAATCCTCGCTGTCCTCGCCGACCCCAACGAATCGAATGGGAATGTTCAACTTCTGAGCGATATTGAGCACCACGCCGCCCTTGGCGGTGCCGTCGAGTTTGGTGACCACCAAGCCGGTGACTCCCAATCCCTTGTTGAATTGCTCGGCCTGCGCCACCGCGTTCTGTCCGATGGTCCCGTCGAGGATCAATAGCACCTCGTGGGGTGCGGCGGGATCGAGCCTCGCGAGCACGCGCTTGATCTTCTTCAGTTCGTCCATGAGATGGGTTTGAGTGTGCAGCCGCCCGGCGGTATCCGCGATCAAGACATCGATGCGCCGCGCGCGCGCCGCCTGCAAGGCGTCGAAAATGACCGCCGCGGGTTCAGCGCCCGCTTGGCTCGCGACGATGGGCACGCCGTTGCGCTCGGCCCAAACTTCGAGCTGTTCGCGCGCCGCGGCGCGAAAGGTGTCGCCCGCGGCGAGCATGACGCTGCGTCCTTCGGCCAGCAGCCGATGCGCCAACTTGCCGATGGTGGTCGTTTTGCCGGCGCCGTTGATGCCGACGACCAGAATGACGTAGGGCTTGATCGCGGGATCGACAATGAGCGCCCGTTCCACCGGCTTCAAAATATCGATCATGGCCTCGCTCAAGGCCTTGAGCAGCGCATCGACGTCGTTGAGTTCCTTGCGGGCCACCCGGCGGCGCAAGCCGTCGAGAATCCGGGTGGTGGCCTCCACGCCCACATCGGCGGTGATCAGGCGCGTTTCCAGATCATCGAGAATCTCCGCATCGATCTTGCGGCCCGGCAGCAATTCCGTGATGTCGGTGGTGAGCCACGCGGGCCCCACGTTCAACTTGGCGCGCAGGCGCTTGAAGAAGCCGCGGGCGCCTGGTTTATCCGCTTCGTTCGTCATGGCGGAGAGCTTAGCAGAGCGATTGCGGGGCCGAGTTTCGAAGGAACGCGCGAACGCACCAGGTATGATGAGATCGGTGACCACCAAACTCGATAAGCCGGTGCCGGCGGGCCGCAATTTCGTGCGCATCATCGGCGGCGGCTGGCGCGGCCGCCGCGTGAGTTTTCCCGATATGCCGGACCTCAGGCCCACTCCCGATCGCGTTCGCGAAACCCTGTTTAATTGGCTGCAGCATTCCATTGTGGACAGCCGCTGCCTGGATTTGTTTGCCGGTTCCGGGGCGCTCGGCCTCGAAGCCCTGTCGCGAGGCGCCAAGGAGGTGGTCTTCGTCGAGCAGGCGCAGCTCGCCGCGCGCGCCTTGCAGGCGGAGTTGCAGCGCTTGGGCGGCACCCCGCGGGCGCGCGTCCTGGAACAGGGAGCGGCGCGCTTCTTGCGCGGCCCCGGTCAACCCTTCGATGTGATTTTCCTCGACCCGCCGTTCGGGCGCGGCGCTTTGGCGGAATATGTTCCATGCGTCGAGTCCGGCGGATGGGTGAAACCCGGGAGCCTGGTGTACTTGGAAAACGAGCGGGCCGCCGGTGTGCCCGCGCTGCCGCCGAATTGGGAAATGCTCAAATCGAAGTCGGCGGGCGAGGTGGGGTATCATCTGGCGCGCATCACCGCTGGGCCCCTAGGGATAAATGAATAAAAGAACCGCCGTCTATCCAGGAACATTCGATCCGATCACCAATGGTCACCAGGACCTGGTGCGGCGCGCCGCCAGCATCTTCGATCGGTTGGTGGTCGCCATCGCCGCCAATCCGAATAAAGCGCCCATGTTCACGCTCGACCAGCGGGTCGATATGGCAAGCCGTGTGCTCTCGGACGTCAAGAATGTCGAAGTGAAGGGGTATGCAGGCCTCACCGTCGACTTCGCTCGGCAGAACGGGCTATCGGTCATCGTGCGCGGCCTGCGTGCCGTCTCGGACTTCGAATTCGAATTTCAGTTGGCTAACATGAGCCGGCATCTGTCGCCCGAAATCGAATCGGTGTTCATGACCCCGCAGGAACAGTACACCTTCATCTCCTCGACGCTGGTGCGCGAGATCGCGGTCTTGGGCGGCAATGTCTCCGAGTTCGTTCACCCGATCGTCGAAGTCGAACTGAAACGGCATCGCAAACTTTGAGCGAGCAAGCCGTAGTGTCCTCCGCCGCGCCGCGCGCGGGCCGAGTGCTCGCCGCAGTCCTGCTGGCGGCAATGGGCGCCTGGCCGCCGCTCTCGCGGGGAGATGACGCCGCCGCTGCGCCGCCGATGCGGCCGCCGCCGCGCGCGTCCACCCCCGGAGGAATCCACGCGCCCGCGAGGGGGCCCGCCGCCGCGCACCTGGGGGCCATTGCGAGCGCCTATCCGCTCGCGAGTCAGGCGGGCCAGGCCGTGCTCGCGAAAGGCGGCAACGCATTTGATGCAGCGGTCGCGGTGTCGGCGGCGCTCGCTGTGGTTGAGCCCACGAGCTCCGGCTTGGGCGGCGGCGGGTTTTATCTGCTGCACCGGCAGGCTGACGGCTACGAGACCATGCTCGATGCGCGCGAAAAAGCCCCTGGCGCGGCGACGCGCGACATGTATCTCGATAAGGCCGGCAATCCGATTGCGCGAGCTTCCATTGACGGGCCGCTGGCGGCGGGCATTCCGGGCGAGCCCGCGGCCTTCGATTACCTGGCTCGCCGCTTCGGAAAGCTACCGCTGAAGGACTCTCTGCAACCGGCGATTCGGCTGGCGCGCGAGGGCTTTCCCTTGTACGCGCGCCTGCAGTCGGCCATCCGCTACAAGCGCGACCTGCTGCTGCGCTCGCCGGACGCGGCCAAGGTGTTTTTGACCGCCGAGGGCGCCGTGCCGGAGCTCGGCGCGCTGATTAAACAGCCCGATTTGGCAGCCACGCTCGAGGCGATGGCCGCCGCGGGCGCCAAGGGCTTCTATGGCGGGCGCGTGGCGCAGGACTTGGTGAACGGCGTGCGCGCGGGCGGCGGCATTTGGACACTTGCGGATCTTGCGGCGTACCAAGTCATCGAGCGCAAACCGCTCATCGGCGACTATCACGGCGCGCGCATCGTTTCCGCATCTCCGCCCTCATCGGGCGGCGTGGCCCTGCTGGATGCCCTGAACATACTCGCGGGCTTCAACCTGCAGCGGGTCGATTCGGCCACGCGCAAGCATTTGATCATCGAAGCGATGCGCCGCGCCTACCGCGATCGTGCCGTGTACTTGGGAGATCCGGATTTCGTCACCATGCCGCTCGCGCAGTTGACCAGCCAGGACTATGCGGCGGGCCAGCGCTCCAGCATTCGACCCGACAAGGCGATGCCGAGCGACTTGTTGCCCGGAGTCGAATCCGCGCCGGTCGGTCCGCAGACCACGCATTTCTCGGTGATGGATGCCAACGGCAATCGCGTGGCGGGCACCATCTCCATCAATCTGTTCTTCGGCACCGGCGGCATGGTTCCAAAGACCGGCGTACTGCTCAACAACACCATGGACGACTTCTCCATCAAGCCGGGCACGCCGAATGCGTTCGGCTTGGTGGGCAATGCGCAAAACGACATCGCGCCGAACAAGCGTCCCCTCTCCAGCATGGCGCCGACCTTTGTGGAAACGCCCAAGGGCCTGATGATCATCGGCACACCCGGCGGCAGCTACATCATCAGCATGGTGCTGTTGGGGACGCTCGACTATCTCAACGGCATGAGCGCGGCTGAGATCGTCAAGGACCCGCGCTACCACCATCAATACCTGCCCGACACGGTCGAGTATGAAAAGGGCGCGCTGGCGGAGAACGAGATCACGGAGCTTAAGGCCATGGGCCACACGCTCGAGCAGGGCAGCCGGCTCTGGGGCAACATGCAGGTGATCACCTGGGATTTCGCCAGCGGCAAGGTGGCGGCGGCGGCGGATCCGCGCGGCGAGGGCGAGGGGCTGGTTTACTAGCGGCGCTGCCGCCAGGCGCGATCAGCGCTGGCAGTTGGGGCACCAGTAGGTGGACCGTTGCCCCTGAAAGAATTGCTTGATGGGCGTCTTACACACGCGGCACGGCTGTTTCGCCCGTTCATACACGAAAAGCTTCTGCCGAAAGTACCCGGGGGTCCCCTCAGCGCTGACGTAATCCCGAAGCGTCGTGCCGCCGATTTTGATGGCCTCCGCGAGCACCTCTTTGATGGCCCGGGTCAGGGCCTGCGCCTGCGCCCGGGTGATGCGGCGTGCGGCGCGGCGCGGCGAAATCCTTGCGCGAAACAACGCTTCGCTCGCGTAGATGTTGCCGACGCCCACCACGAGCTGCGAGTTCATGATGAGCTGTTTGATGGCCACGGAGCGCTTGCGCGTGGCGCGATACAAATACTCCGCGTCGAACTTCGCGCTCAAGGGCTCGGGCGCAAGCTTCGCCAGGAGCGGGTGCGCCTGCGGGTCCGATTCCGTCCAAATCACGCTGCCGAAGCGGCGCGGATCGTGAAAGCGCAGCACCTGCCCCGTATCCAAAACAATATCCCAATGATCGTGCGTCCGCGGAGGTACGGCGGCGGCCAGCATCCGGAGGCTTCCCGACATGCCAAGATGCATGATGAGGGTACCCGTATCGAGCGTGATCAAAATGTATTTGGCGCGGCGATCGATGCGGCGCACGGTTTGATGGCGTATCGCCTTCTCGAAATTTGCCGCAATCGGCCAGCGCAGCCGTCGTTCGCGCACGATCACGTCGACGACGCGACGCTTAAGCAGGCCGGGCGCGATGCCCCGGCGGGTGGTTTCTACTTCAGGGAGCTCGGGCAGGAGCTACTTGATCTTCGATTCTTTGTAGGCGACGTGCTTGCGCACGACCGGATCGAATTTCTTCGTTTCCATCTTGTCAGGATGCAAACGCTTGTTCTTCGTGGTTGTGTAGTAGTGACCTGTGCCGGCGGATGAGACCAGTTTGATTTTATCGCGCATGGATAATGCTCCTCAAACCTTGACGCCTTGGGCGCGAAGATCGGCAACCACCACATCCACGCCGCGCTTCTCGATGGTGCGCAGGCCACGGGTGGTCACACGCAGGCTCACGAAGCGCTTCTCGGTCTCCAGCCAGAACCGGTGGGTGTGCAAATTCGGCAGAAAGCGGCGGCGCTTGCGATTATTGGCATGCGAAACCGTATTACCCGTTTTTGGGCCCTTGCCCGTGACTTGGCAGACTCGCGACATGGCGTAAACCTTCGAACTTGAACATGTTTAAACAGCCGCGCTTTATACCAGGCGGGGCCAAAGGGAGCAACCGGGAGCTGCGGCGCATTTGCGGAATCCAGTGCCTTTCTATGAATTCAACTCATTGTTTTATAACGATAATTTATCCGATGAAGTGAAATTATGCGGCGCCGGTCGTCCCTCCGACCCTTGAGGTGCCAGGTCGGAATACCAAGGGCCGTAGCGTCGCTCGACATCTCGTTGCAATGAGCGGCTAGTAACGTAAGCTCTTGCCGGGGCGCGTGATCGCGCACGGAATTCGTGCAGACGCGTTGCGTCGCGGCGCATCCATCGCAGCCGAATGGAATCATCCTGTATGTTACCGGACAGCCGACCATGCGAATCGCCGCTCTTTGGAGTAGAGGCGTTGCTGCAGGATGAATTGCGCGAGCATCGCGAGTCATTCGAAGCGACCGCGAGAATGCTCAGCGTCCCGTTCGGCGAGGCGCTGGAAATATTGGAGCGCGGTTTGCGTCGCGGCGGCAAGCTGCTGACGTTCGGTAACGGGGGCAGCGCCGCCGATGCGCAGCACATCGCGGCCGAGTTGACCATCCGCTACCAAGCGAATCGCGCCCCGATCTCTGCGATTGCGCTGACGACCGATCTGTGCGCACTGACGGCATGCGCCAACGATATGGGTTTCGACGCGGTTTTTGCCCGGCAGATCGAAGGTTTGGGCCGCCAGCACGACGTCGCCTTGGGGATCTCGACATCGGGCAACAGCGCCAACGTCCTAAAGGGTCTGAGTCAAGCGACAGCGATGGGGCTGAAAACAGTCGGTCTCACTGGCGGAACGGGCGGCCAGATGCATGGCCTCTGCGATGCCTTGATCGTCGTACCGTCGACGGCAACGGCGCGAATTCAGGAAATGCACATCATGATCGGTCATGTGTTGTGCAAGTCTCTGGAACAGCGCTTAGGGCTGGTCTAGTTCAAATGCAATACGAGAAGCTGTCCAATCTGTTGAATGGATTCCACTCTGCAGGCGTGCTCGTGCTCGGCGACGTCATGCTGGATCGATTCGTCTATGGTTCAGTCGAGCGGATTTCGCCCGAGGCTCCGATACCTGTGGTCAACGTGGAACGCGTCGTGGATATGCCCGGCGGCGCGGCGAATGTGGCACGCAACGTCGCTGCCATGGGTGCCGGCGCAACATTGCTGGGCGTGGTCGGTGATGACGCCTGGGCGGCGGAGTTGCGTCTCCAGCTGGCATCCTTACCCACAATCGATGCTCACCTGATCACGGACGCATCGCGCCCCACATCGGTCAAGACTCGCTACCTCGCCGACGGGCAGCAGGTCATGCGGGCCGATCGGGAAAGCCGCGCTGCGCTGGCTGCTGCGATCGAGCGCCGGGTGCTCGATGAATTCTCGGCCGCACTCGGCGAAGCGCAGGTGGTTGTGCTTTCCGACTACGCGAAGGGAGTTCTCTCCGATTCGGTCACGCGGGCCGCGATCGACATGGCGCGCGGCGCGGACAAAATTGTACTCGTGGATCCGAAATCGAAGGATTTTGATCGCTACCGCGGCGCTACCGTGCTGACCCCAAATCGGCTCGAGCTGCAGCAGGCCAGCGGCCGGAATTGCGTCGCTCCCGAGGAAGTGGTCGAGGCCGCGCAATCGATTCTGGATCGGAATATCTGTGAATATCTGGTGGTCACGCGCGGAAAGGACGGCATGTCCGTGATCGGCAGCGAGGCATTGGCGGTTCACTTGCCGACCACGGCCCGTCAGGTGTTCGACGTTTCCGGCGCCGGCGACACGGTGGTCGCGACGATCTCTCTCGGTCTCGCCGCGGGCGGGACAATTGTTGCAGCGTCGGAATTGGCCAATATCGCGGCCGGCATCGTCGTCGGCAAGCGCGGCACCGCGACTGTTACTACCGGAGAAATCATTGCCGTGCTTTCGCCGTTCGAAGGAAGCAACGATCCGAATAAAATATTCACTCTGGATAACGTGCTTCGGTTGGCCCGTGCCTGGCATGGACAGGGATTGAAGATTGCGTTTGCGAACGGTTGTTTCGACTTGCTGCATCCCGGACATATCTTTCTACTGGATCAGGCGCGCCGCAGCGCCGATCGTTTGATTGTGGGTCTCAACGCCGATCTCTCCATTCGGCGGTTGAAGGGCCCGAACAGACCGGTGCAAAGCGAAGTTGCGCGCGCCACGGTGCTGGCTGCCGTGAAGTCCGTGGATGCCGTGGTCATTTTTACGGAAGACACGCCCACCCAATTGATCGAGGTGCTCGAACCGGATGTGTTGGTCAAAGGTGCGGACTACACCCTGGATACCATCGTGGGCGCGGACCTCGTGATCAGGCGCGGCGGCAAGGTTCTTCTTGCCGAGTTGCTGAAAGGTCACAGCACGACCGAAACCGTAACGCGAGCCGCCGCCTCGACCGGCGCATGAGTTGCACTGCGTCGCGCGATAAAGTCGTGATCCTGGATCGTGACGGGACCGTGGTGATCGACGGTGGATACCTGAGTGATCCTGCGGGGCTGGAGTTTGAGCCGGGCGCTGCGGACGCGCTGCGATCGCTGCACTTAAATGGATTCCGGCTTGTGGTGATCACCAATCAATCCGGCGTCGGCAGGGGGTTCTTCCCGCTCGAGCGTGTGATTGCGATGAATACGCGCTTGACTGCCATGGTGGAGGAAGCAGGGGCGAGACTTTCGGGTGTTTATTTCTGCCCGCATACGCCAGATGCGGGCTGTGCCTGCCGAAAACCTGCGCTGGGGCTGCTGAATCTGGCAGCGGCCGAACTCAAGTTCGACCCGAAATCCGCGATCGTGGTCGGCGACAAGGAGTCCGACATCGAGTTCGGCCGCCGGGCCGGGGCGACGACGGTGTTGCTCGCCCGAAATGTGCCCGCGGCACTCGCGAGGGAGGTGCCCGACATCGTCGCTCCAAACCTCATGGAAGCTGCCCGCACGATTGCCGCGCGTTACGCTTGACGGCGGGACCTGTCAGAGAGAGCAGCGGGCCAAGGAATCGCTCGTAATTACGCCAACGGCCGACCGACGATCGGTAGATCTGCTGACGCACCTGCCACTTGCTCGCAGTGGTTACGGTGCGGCTAACTTTGTGAAAATCTACGCAGACCGGGTCCCACGGCACATCGATGAATTCCAGCATTTTGCGAGTCCATGCTTCTGGATCGTCAATCAACTCTTCATAAGGCACGTCCAGCATCGCATGGAAGGGCAACGCCGATCGCCAGTGCTCCATGAGGCGGCAATACTCTGTGTAGTAGTACGCCAGATCTCCCAGATCGTTGGCGTAGGAATGGGCGGCCCAAAAATTTTGAAAATATATCGATAGACAGGTATCGAGCGGGTTGCGGCGCATGTGAATGACACGAGCGTGCGGAAAAACCGCGTGAATCAACCCGAGATTCCAGAAATTGGCGGGCATCTTGTCGACGACTCTGTCCGCCTGAGGCGCCAAATCCTGCAGCATCCCCAGATAGTCCGCCGCCAGCTCGCTCAAGATGGCCGCCCCTGTTTCGCTACTGAGGGTGGATGAGTCAAATGACGAGGAGGCGACATTCCAGAACGGCAGTTCACCAGCGCCGAAGACGTCCGGATGCGAGGCGAGGATCTGTTCGGCAAGGGTGGTGCCGGAGCGGGGCATTCCGACGATGAATATCGGCCGCCGCGATGTGCTCGGAACGGTTCGATTCGGCGTTACCGAGGATTGATTATAAGAGCGAACGATCAGGTCGACGGCCTTCGTATGACGCTGCTTGTCGAAGAGCACCGTGTATGGCTTCGCCAGATCGTTCGCACGCTGATAGTTGCTGAACGCCTGGGGGAAGTCGCCGACGTCATCGAAGTATTTGCCGATTGCAAAACGTAGCTGTGCTTCTTGCCGGGGTGACACACCTTGCTCAGCAATTCGTTGCGCTTCGGCCAACCAAGCCGCATCGCATTCCGTCAATTTGCGTAAACCGGCGATTCCAGCCCATGCTTCCGGAGAATCCGGTTCGAAAGAGATGGCGTGCTTGAATAAAGTTTCGGCCTCTGCAAATCGTCCTTTATCGGCGTGCAACTTGGCGAGGAGCGCAATCGTTGCGGCCGAGTTCGGGAACATTTCAAGCGCCCCACGGCAAACGCTTTCAGCCTCCGCAATTCGGCCTTGCTGCCCCAACACGATGGTCAGGTTATTGTGCGCCCCTGCCAGGTCAGGCTTGAGCCTGAGCGCTTCTCGGTAGCTGACCGCCGCCTCATCGAGGCGCCCGAGATCTCGCAACGCATTGCCTAGATTATTGTGCGCCTCTGCCATATCAGGCTTGAGTTTGAGCGCTTCTCGGTAGCTGACCGCCGCCTCATCAAGCCGCCCGAGATCCCGCAATGCATTGCCCAGATTATTGTGTGCTTGCGCGTAATCGGAATTGAGCTCGAGAGCCCGGCGGTAACACGCCGCAGCCTCATCGCGCTTCCCCAGCGCCCGCAATGCATTGCCCAAATCGCAATATGCTTCGGCTGAGTCCGGTTTGAGTTCCAGCGCCCGGCGGCAACTTGCCGCCGCATCATCAAGTTGCCCGAGATCGAGCAAGATATTGCCCAAGCTGCTGTGCGCCTCGGTGAGATCGGGACTATGTGCGATCGCGCGGCGGTAGCTGGCCGCGGCATCGCCGAGTTGCCCCAGGCTGCGCAGTGCGTTGCCCAAATTGCTGTGTGCCTCCGCGAAATCGGGCTTATACGCGATCGCGCGACGGTAGCTCGCCACCGCGTCCTCCAATTGCCCAAGGCCGCGCAGCGCAGCGCCGAGATTGCTGTGCGCCGCGGCGAAATGAGGCTTGATCTTCAACGCCCGGCGGCAGCTCGCCACGGCTGCGTCGAATTCCCCGAGGTCCCGCAACAAATTGCCCAAGTTATTGTGCGCTTCGGCGTAGTCCGGGTTGATCTTCAATGCACGGCGGTAGCTCGCTGCAGCGTCATCCAGCTTCCCCTGAACCCGCAGCGCATTACCGAAATTGCTGTGCACCTCGGCATCCGCCGGTAGGAGCTGAGTCGCTCTTTCCAAAGCTGAAAGAGCGTCCTTCCCCTGCATCCACAGGGACAAACCCAATGCTTTCCAGACGATTCCCGATTGGGGATGATGATTAATCAACTCGCGTGCCGCCGCTTCCATATCGACATAACGGCGACTATTGAACATGGACACCAGATGACTCGTCTCCTCGGGCGTCACCCCTATGGGCCGCAGAGGAGTATGGACAGACAATTCCGCTAGTCGATTCTGCTCACAACATTTCTTATATTTTTTTCCGCTTCCGCAGGGGCAGGGATCGTTTCTTCCAGGTTTCATATTACCTGCCGTGAAGCGGGCATGACCTTCACAGCCCGGGCGGGGCACACCAAATGCCCAGCCTAAGCGGAGATTTACGCAAGGTCCGGCCGAGGGTGCGTTGGTCACACGGAACGTGATCTTGAGGGTAAAATCTGCGAATGCTTTTTCATGGCACATCCCTAGATGAATCAAATCGGCCGGAGGGAATTATTTAGCGGTGGGTATGCGACGACGCAGTTCGTCCTTCAGTGCGCCCTGGATGTCGTCCCTGTTGGTTTTTTCTTTGATATCACTGAATTGTCGCACCGATATGACAATTCCATGAACAGCCGACCGCGATCGAGATCACGCCCTGCGGGGCGAGCTCGCTCAGATACGGGAACACGCTGATAGTCTCTCAGCCCTCGTCGCGCCGATGGACGGGATTCTAGTTCGTATTATTATTTGCCGCGCTTCAGCACCGACGAGAGGTCGTCTTGCGCAATATGCTCTTGGTGTTGCTCATCGCCAGAACGCCGACGTATGTCTTGATGCGCGCATGGGCGTGCAGGCGGGTGAATTCATCCTTATAAATCTCGACCACATCGCTTGCGGATACGTGCAGTTTTTCCGACAGCGCTGCGACCGCATTCGCGTCATAGTTTTCAGCGCTTGAGATCGACTCATTCATGCAGGCGATCCGTCGATGTTGAAATGCGTGATATCCCCATGTGAAAACCTTAACACTCTACGTCGAGGAGGTGAATAGGCGGATGCCCCTAGTAGCGCGGCGAGCCATTCGCCTATTTTGATATTCCTTGAAGGATTGCTGCAGTTTCAAGGTCTTGAGAGATCTTTATCGCTCTTAACATTGAGTGTCGTTTGGATTGTCGTGAATCAGTGATTTCATCGTCAGTTTGTTGCCCTCGACCTTCATGAAATAGACCCGGTCCGTTCCGGGAAGTGCCGGACTCGATGCGGTATCGACCCGCGCCGTCGCTTTGATGCCGTCCTGGTTCTGTTCCCCGATCGTGTACTGGCCCGTCCAGGCAACGCTCGTTTTCATCGCAGCGATGGCTTCAGCATCCCTCAGCGCCGCCGCGGCTGGTTTGGCCCGGCGCGAATCCACGAATAGCAGCCACATCCGGGTGGGCGTAACGGTCACGTAGCCCCACGGCTGCTCCCCGAGCGGATATTTAACCAGGCCCGCTGTCAGGCCCTTCAGCGAAACAACTTTCCATGTTCCGATGATCTGATCCTTGGTCGTGGGTTGCTGAGCGTACGACGGCACCGATGCGGCAAGCAGTGCGCAGAGCACGGTAGCGTTTAGCATTCTGTTCATGTTGTTCCTCTGTGGCGACCTGGCGCTCACACATGCATCCTACCCTCGCACGCCGCAGTCTGCATCCCATTGCCCGGTGTCGCGACGCCGGCAAACTGCAATCGACGGCGGCGGCGATCTCGCCCGCTTTACTGGCTCTCGTTGTACACCTCGCGGATGGCATCGACGACGAACCCCGGCTGATCGAGTCTTGTCGCTTGCCGTTCCATCCGGTTGGCAGGTCCGGCTGCATCGGCTAAGGTACGACGATATTCATATGGCGGAGGAGCTTCGTTGCATGGACATCGTCATTCCCAACGCGACGTCGATCGAAGTTTTTTCTGTGGCGGCGATTCTCTTGCTGCTGACGCCGGGTCCGGCCGTTCTCTACATCGTCGCGCGCAGCGTCGAGCAGGGCCGCATCGCCGGGCTGGCCTCGGTTTGCGGCATCACAACGGGAACGCTGGTACATGTGACGGCGGCGGCACTGGGGCTGTCAGCACTGCTCGCCTCCTCAGCGCTGGCTTTCGCGGTCGTCAAATATGCGGGTGCGGGCTATCTAATCTATATCGGGGTGCGGCGGATTCTCAGCCGGACTGACAGACCGGCCGCACGGATTGAGCTGCCGCGGCGCAGCCTGGGGCGCCTCTATCGCGACGGTTTCGTCGTCAATCTGCTGAATCCGAAGACGGCGCTGTTCTTCTTGGCCTTCTTGCCGCAATTCGTCGATCCCTCGCGCGGCGCGGTGGCCTCCCAGATCGCCTTTCTCGGTCTGCTGTTCACCTTGATGGGCCTCGCGAGTGATAGTCTTTATGCGCTGGTCGCCGGCACGGCGGGGCGATGGGTGCATCGCAATGGGCGCTGGTTGCGATGGGAACGCTACGTCACGGGCGGCGTATTCATCGGCCTCGGTCTGACCGCCGCCCTTGCCGGCAACGGACGCAAATAGTTGTTTGGCGTCCGCTACGTCCATCCCGCCGTACTTGCTCCAAAATAGCTAATTGCTCGTGAAGCGGCGGCCCAAGGCACGCGCGCGATATCGCGCGCGTGCCTCTACGCCTTGCTGCGCGGATTGAGTCCGAGACTTTTTCGTCAATCCTGGGACGATTGATATTCATGGAGTACAGTGAGGCGACTGCGTTGTAACCAATGATCAAACTCGCGACAGGAAGTCTCGAAACGAGCGGCGCCTGAGCTCAAACCGTGAGACTTTCCAAAGAGCAAATTGCGCTGCTGTCGCCGTTGGTGGATCAGGGTATGGATCTACCTGCCGATGCGCGTGAGGCTTGGATCGAGGCGCTGAGCGAGCCGTTCACGGGCGCCAAGGAATGGCTGCGTAAGATGTTTGTGCAGGATGGCGGTGCACACGGCGCTGATTTGCTGGCGACGCTGCCCAAGTTGGCGGATGAACCCGGACCCCCGAACGGCGCTGGTCTCACCTCTGGCAGTCAGGTCGGACCCTACGAGCTGATCCGGCTGCTCGGTCGGGGAGGCATGGCCGAGGTGTGGCTGGCGCGGCGCGCGGATGGGGCGATCCGGCGCGAAGTGGCGCTGAAGATTCCCCAGCTGCTGCACTGGCGAGCGGACCTGGCGCAACGCTTTGCGCGCGAGCGCGACATCCTGGCGAGCCTCGAGCATCCGCACATCGCAAGGCTCTACGATGTCGGCAGCGATGCCCAAGGCCGTCCCTACCTGGCGATGGAATGCGTGCTGGGAGAGGCGCCGACCAAATGGTGCGACGCGCGGCAAATGACTGTTCCGGAGCGCCTGAAGCTTTTCCTGCAGGTGCTGGAGGCGGTGCAATACGCGCACGAGCGACAGATCATCCATCGGGACTTGAAGCCCTCGAACATCTTGATCACCGACTCCGGTCAGGTGCGGCTGCTGGATTTCGGCATCGCCAAGCTGTTGGAGGAGGAGACTGGCGAGACACAGCTCGCCGGCGTGCAGGGGCGGACACTGACACCGGATTACGCCAGCCCGGAGATGTTGCGTGGGGCTGTGATCGACGCGCGCAGCGACGTGTATGCCTTAGGGATCATCCTCTACGAGCTCTTGAGCGGTGCACGGCCGTATCGGCTGCAATCCGCCGCCTCGATCGGAGTGCTGCAGCGGAATATCGGTACTCTGCAGATCGATCGACCCAGTACCCGTATTGACGCACAAGCTGCAACTGCACGAGCGACGCTACCGGAGCGGCTCACCCGGCAACTGCGCGGTGACCTGGACAGCATCGTCCTCAAGGCGCTGGCGCAAGACCCGACCGAGCGCTACCCAAGTGCACAGGCTTTCGCCCAGGATCTGCAGCGTTACCTCAGCGATCAGCCCATCCACGCTCGGCCCCCGCGCGTCGCTTATCGGACGCGAAAGTGGCTGGTACGCAATCGAGCGGTGGCCTCCGCCGTCGCGGCCGTTCTGGTGCTCGCAGCGGTCGGCTATGCCTGGCAGCGCAGCGCATTGAGGCAGAGGACCGAAGCCGTCGTGGCAGTCTTTACACCACCGCCTCACTCCATCGCCGTATTGCCGTTTGTGAACATGAGCGGCGATGCAGGACAGGAATACTTCTCGGACGGCATCAGTGAGGAACTCCTGAACTCTCTTTCGCGATTGAATGAACTTCAGGTCGTGGCTCGCACCTCTTCGTTCTCGTTCAAGGGGCAGAGCGTGGATGTTTCGACCATCGCGCACAAGCTAAACGTTGGCGTCATCCTGGAAGGCAGCGTACGCCGCGCCGGCAACACCGTGCGTATCACCGCGCAGCTGATCAATGCGGTCAGCGGCTTTCAAATGTGGTCGCAGACCTATGATCGGGATCTGAGCGATATCCTCGAAGTACAAACGGATGTGGCGACGTCGGTCGCGCAGCAGCTGAAGGTTCAGCTGATCGGTGACGAGGTAGATAGAATCGAGGTGGGCGGCACAAAAAATCGAGACGCTTATGAGGCGTATTTGCGCGGTACTCAGATAGTCTCCACCGGCGATATTGCGCCAGTCAACAGCCGCGCGGCGCTGGCATCGTTCGACCAAGCGATTGCGCTCGATAAAGATTACGCACTGGCGTATGTAGGCCGGACGCGAGCGCTTTACCTATCGAGCATTACAGCCATGCCGGAGGCGCGCGCTGAGCTTCGCGCACTCGCTATGCAGGCGGCTGAGCGGGCCATTGCGCTCGCGCCGACTCTGGGCGAAGCGCACATGGCGCTCGCCACCACTGTGTCGCGCAGTCAGTTAAATTTCACCGCAGCGGCCCCAGAGTATGAACGGGCCCTGGCGCTGTCGCCGGGCAGCGCCTATGTGCAACGGATGTTTGCAATCTTTGCCGTCGAGCTGGGTCACAATGAGATAGCGCTGGATGCTGCGCGTCGAGCCGTCAGGCTCGATCCACGGGATGTCCAGGCTCACATGACGTTAGCAACCGTTCTCGCGATTGCGCGCCGCTATGACGAGTCGCTCGCCGCTCTTCGGGACGCTCTGGCGCTCGGTCACAGAGTTCATCTAATTGAGGCTGGCAGAGCGTCTGTTCTGCTGGCTTCCGGTCAAATCGAGCCTGCGCGGCAGACATGCGAATCTGCTGCGACGCCGATGGACGATCACGATCGGCACTTCTGCTTGGCTCTGGTCTACCGGGCACTGCGGCGGCAGGCGGATGCCGAGCATGAATTGAAGGCGCTTCAGGCGCTCGACGGAGATGCGAGCGCTTACGAATATGCGGAAATTTTCGCGCAATGGCGTGACACACCGCAGGCGCTGCAGTGGCTGAACAAGGCGGTTCGGTTGCAGGATCCCTCATTCGAGAAGCTGAAAATTGACGGCCTGCTCGATCCGATCCGCAGTGAACCCCAGTTCAAAGCGATCGAGGCGCGGATGAATTTCCCGCAGTAGCTTGACGTGATGGCGGCGCAAACGAGCGACTCTGACAGTTGTCGCCGTGCGATTACGGGCTGCCTCAATCAACTCTAGGCGGCGCGCTCTCACGAAGATAGCCGACTACCATCCATAGGAAGAACACCACAGCAGTGTTGAGGGCAATGTAGGGCCAAAGATTAACCGAGTTTCCAAATTCGCAGCACGCGGTGCCGTAGAGAATAGTTCCCATGAATGATTCGGCGACGCCGTTCGTAACACGCTCCGGAAACGAACGGTAGGCTGTCGAAAAGACCGTGGCCTGCACGAATCCGGCGCAAACATATCCAATCAGGAAAGACCAAAGCAGCCGGGATCTCAGCGTGCGCAATGGGCATTTCAGGATATAGCGGATTGGGGTCCGGCGTGTCATCCGAGGCATCATAGCGTTTCATGCGTGAATAGGCAGATCGCGGGCCAGGGCGGGGAGGGACGCGTCGCGTTGGAGACAGGGACCAAATGACGCGAGCGATTCAACGCTCGGGCGGGCATAGCAGGGGAATCGCTTCGCGCTTGTTGCGCCGATAGATCTGGAAATCAGCGCGATCGGTCGTAATTACGAAGTACTTCGGGAATAACTCGCTCATCCGGATCAAGCACAGATCAGCAAGATCCGGACTTCGGGCCGCGAAGCGATCGGCCAAGCGCGCGAGCTGACCGAGATGCTCTCGGCAATTGAACGTTAGCGCGACAAGTCCTGTGTAACACATGAGAATGCCGAAGTCGCTTCATGACCCTGGAGCCGGTTTCATCGCGTCAGACCAGCCCACGTTCCGCGAGATATGGAGAGCTCCCCATAATTTGCAGAATCGGGACTTCTGTAAAATGTGGAGTAGCGAGTTTTCGTTCGCAGTTCTCCCGCGCTTTTGCGCGGGAGAACTCTACATAGTTACTCGCGAGTACTGGCTAACGGTACCCGTTAATTGGGGGACATTTGCCCGGGCTGCCGCGACGCGGCGCCAGCCAGTTTCGGCGAGCAATTGACGGTCGGAGTTCTAAGCTGGGCGCTCGTTACCTGCTATTCCGGACGTGAGGTAGACTGGCAGCAAGCCGGCTTCGATCAGCTCGCCGAGTCAGTTGTTACCGGCCTCACTTCTGACTCACGTTAGACCGCTACATGATTACGTCGCCCGCAAGAGTTGTCTTTTTCTCGGCGCTTGCAAGTTGCGCGCTAGGCACGGATTCCGACATATATTCCGGTTTAGTAGCCACTGCCAATCCGGACTTGCGGCCGAAAGGTGCGCACCTTACGCTCCGTTCTGCGCTGCAACTCGCGCAGGCAGAAGCTTCAGCGCATGGCATATCCCAGGCTGCATATGAGGCAACTCAATTTGCATATGCTTGCCAAAGCGACAAGAAGTGCGAGTGGTCCATCCTCTACATTGGAAAAGTGTCCACTTGGCAGGGGCATCGTGCTCAGCCGAGCATGATTCCTATAGTCAACGTAAATGATCGTACTCGGCGCGCGCATATCGAGGGACCGCCGCCGTTTGTCGATGTAGATTTTGATGATGTCACCGAAAAGGTGTTAATGGGAACTTGGGAGGCTCAAGCGGGCGGAACGCCATTCAAGTTCGAGATAAGCGGCCAAAAGCCCTATCACTTCAGTTTGCGCGTGTTGTCGCAGCCTGACTGCGAACGGCTACCCATAGACCGTTATGCCGTCTCGGTTGGCCTCGAACCACCGTCTTCCACAACCGACATTCGTATAACGTCCGTCGAACTCAAATTTGATGGGGAGCGGAAAGAGAGCAATTGCCTAGGAATGCCCAGCTGGCTGACCTTCAGGTTCGCTTCGTCACTGCATCACGATGAAGCAAAAGTAACAGTGCGGGAACAATTTGTGGCGGGCCCAGATGAACGCGTCTTCGATATGACCCACTATCGTTAAGGTCGAAGTCCTGCACTTTGTCGTGTCGCCGCGCTTGTGGACGGTGTCCGTGACCAGCGTGTGCGTGTAGCCCGCAATCGGACTCCTCGGAAACGCTGGGTCGACTCCGAGCGGCGATCGGCCGAGTACTCTGGAGAGCCGGCGCCAGAGTGCTGAACCTCAATTTGCGTCGTACTCTAGATACCAAGGCCCATCAATGTGACGATACAACGTCACGGCGCCTTGATCATGATCGTGCTTCGTCCAAACATAGTTATCGGTTGCCGCCACAAGCGGTGTGGGTGCTTCGCCCGGAATAAACATGATGTTCTTGCCTTGGCCTGAGAATAACATCCCAACTGACCACAATGAGAACATGGCCCGTCCATTGCCAGGATAGTAGTAGACGGCACCATCACATCCGATGGACTCGAATATTTTTGCATACTCTGCCCGGCGCTGCGCAGAGATGGGCTGCATACCTCTAGTCGCGTCGTCAGGAGTTTGAGGTTGAGTCTCACAGCCGAGGCGGCCGTCGATATCGTCGTGTCGGAACATCTCCAGAAGCTGGATAAACTCAGCGCGATGTGCTGTAAAACGAGTAATAATGGAAGCGTCGCTCGGAGCACGTGCTGGCCCACACCCTGCTATCAGAAATGCGACGCCGAGCGCAAATATCCTTATCTGCAATCGCACTGGTGCTCCAACGCAACAACTAAGTCGATCTACTTTACAGCGAAACTTGTTATTACGAAATCTGTGACCGACGGCTATCGAACGTTCTCCCCCGAATTGCGTCCCACCGAAGCGGGCCGCTTATGTCGAGTAGGGAGTCTTATCACGAAGTTCTCCCGCGCTTTTGCGCGGGAGAACTCTTTATTTCTTCTCTACAATCTGCGCATCCAACTGACCAAGTCAGCACCGTCGAGCAGGAGCCGCCCGCCGGGAGGTGGCGCGATGGCATCCGGGAAGGCCTGCGCAAGGGCCCGGCGCTTCAAATCGATATCTGCGCGGGCGTATCGCATCGTCGTGTCGAGCCCGGCGTGACCGAGCCATTGACTGATCGTAGCGAAATCAACGCCGGACTTCAGGAGCGCCACCGCGGTGCTGTGACGAATCGAGTGCGGATGCAGGCTCTTTCCCTTCAAGGACGGGACCAGCTGCGAGGCCTTTTGCACATAGCGCTTGAGCAAGTAGCGGACGCCGTAACGAGTCAGCGGCCGACCGCGCGCGTTGGTGAAGACGAGCGCTGAGTCGCGCTCTTCGCAAGCGCCTACACGTTCGGCGATCAAGTCGTGCAGCAGCCGCGCCGTGGCGGGCCACAGCGGACAAACCCTCACCTTGCGGCCCTTGCCCATGAGCCGAACTTGGGCGGGAGCCTCGAGGCGCACGTCACTGACGCGGACATCGAGCACCTCCTGGACTCGGGCGCCGGTGTTGAACATAAAGGCAAAGAGCGCGTAGTCGCGCCGACCGAGGTACCTTGAGCGATCGATGCTCTTTAAGAGCGCGTCGAGTTCCGTGCGATCCAAGTACTCGATCGGTGCTTCGATCGCCCCGCGCTTGAACGGCATTCCGATGATGCGTTGAAGGATGCCTAGGTACTCGGGGCGCTGCGAGGCAAGGTATCGCGCGAAGACGTGGATCGCTCCCAATCGGGCGTTGCGAGTAGCAATGCCGTTGGAGCGCTCCGCTTCGAGGGATGCGAGGAAGCGCGTGACGCGTTCTACCGTCAGATCGGGTATGTCCAGTCTGTCCACCGTCCGGCGCAGATCGGCTGCCGTAAAGCGCAGGAACAGTAGCAGCGCATCGCGATAGCTGCGCACCGTGTGCGGGCTCAAGCCTCGCTGAGCGGGCAGGAAATCCTCGAAGAAAGTGACGAGATCGCGACCCAAGGCCGTGGAACTTAAGCGGCTCATACGGAACCTCCTTGAATCAGATCCCCACACTCGGCGGCGAAGCGATCGCTCGCGAGCGCGACCACCGCCGGCATGAAGCGAAGGTAGTAGGTGGTCGAGGCGATCGATACGTGTCCCATGTACATTGAGAGCTTCGGCAGCTCGGACTGCACATCGCAGCCCTCCTCATACCAGCGCTTCAGCGCCGCGACGGCGAAGGCATGGCGGAAATCGTGCACGCGCGGGACGCGTGGCCCGGTCGCCCAGATGCCGGAGTTGTGCATCACGATACGCACGGCGTGACTGAGCCCCTCAAGGCTGTAACCATGCCCAACGCGACTGCACAGGAGCATTTTGTTGTGCGCCGATCGAGGAACAACCGCGGCCCTCAACCGCAGGTACCGGCGGAGCTCACGGGTGGCGGTTGGGGAGAGGGGAACCCAGCGCGACTTATGAAACTTAGACTCCTGGATGCGCAAAACTCCGTTCTCGACATCTACGTCCTCCATCTGCAGCCTGGCCGCCTCACCGCGGCGAAGACCTGCGGTGTACATGAGGACTACAGCAAGACGGCGGGCAGCACTAGATAGCGGGCGACCGGGCCCGGGCTTCAAGTCGGAAATGAAATCCAGCAACCGCCGTACTTGATCGGGCTCGATCGGCGTCGGCAGCGGATAGGGGCGATGCCGTCCCAGCGCCCAGCGCTGGGGCAGGAAACAGCCGCTATCGCCGCGGCGGCGGTAGCGGCAGAACCGATACACCATCGTCGCCCAGTCGACCTGTGTGTTGTGCTCACAGTGGCGCAGCTGTCGGCGCCAGGAGGCGAAGCTCGTTGCATTGAGATCGGAGTGCCCGGCCCGGGCGAGGTAAGTCCGCAGGCGGCGTAGCACGTACTCGTCAAGCCGAATGGCGCGCCCGAGGGCTCGCCTGCTGGAAATAAATGCCTGCACTGCGGTGTCGAAACGATGCAGGCGGAGTGTCTTACGCATGGCGCCCTCCGTTCTGGCTCGGAACCGGGAGGGCGACACCTCGCAGCATGGCGACATCGAGGCGCAAGTAAGCACTGGTGCCGTAGAAGCTGTGATGACCCAAAACATCTCCAATCGTCTTCATGCCCACGCCGCGGCCCAAGAGGCGCATCGCGAAGGTATGCCTCAGTCGATAGACGTGCTTGCGACAGTCGGGAAGCCCTGCCTCTCGCATCCGCTTGCGGAAGATGTCCCCGACGCAGGTGCGTTCGAGTGGGATAAATGGACACCGGGCTCGTAGGAAAAGCATTGGCGAGTCATCAGCGCTGGCGATGCGCCCGTGTTGAAGATAATCGCGCAAAACTCGCAAAGTGCGCGGGTCGAGTGGCAGCGTCAGCGGCGAGCGAGTCTTGCACTGATACACCTGCAGCAGTCCTTGCTCCCAGTCGATCGACTCGAGACGCAGCGTGACGACCTCGCTCGGGCGCAGTCCGTAATAAGCAATCAGATGCAGGATGGTGAGGTCGCGCCAGCCGTTACGGCTCGTGCGGTCGATCGAGCGTAGGAGCTTGAGGACACTCGGCCACGGCAGCGCCCGCGGCGGCAGCTCATCGCGGTAAGTGCGTGACGTATCGAGGCTATCAAGGCGCTCGCGCACCAACCCGGCATCGTGGGCATAGCGCAGGAAAGCTCGCAACTGGCCGACTTCGTGCTGCAGACTGTGCCGTGAGATCCGCCGCGAACGCTCGAGGATGAATTGTTCGACGTCATCCCGAGAGAGCTTTTTAAGCGAACGAGAACACGGGAAGCCGGTCAGTAACGCGCGCAGAGTCAGTTTGTGATGAACGCGCGCGGAGGCGGATAGCCCGCGAACGTCGATCAGATACTGATCATACCGACGCAGGAGATCTTCAGTCGGTGTCTGAGGCTCGATTATCAGGCGCCCCTGTGAACGCAGGTAGCGTGTGTAAACCCTGCGTGTGCTCGCGAAATTAGTAAATCGAGTGGGCGGGCGGCGTTCGCGGCCGAAGACGGCGACGAGATCAGCTTCGCGCAACGTCGGCGGCGCAGTACAGGATGAAAGCTTGGGCAGAACAAACAGAAGCCGCCTGATATGGCAATCGATGACGTAGTCGGTATAGCCATCAGTGCGCAGCCACGCGATAAATCCTTCTACCTCAACCGATGCGCGCGACTGATCGATCATGCGGCGGGTGCTGTTACGCAATATGACGTTCATGGGTTCCTCCTGCGGTTGTGATGATGCACAGCAGGAAACCTAGCTGAACGCGCACCCGCGCTCAGTAAGTAATATGTGGAGCTAAACGCCCAGAAAGCCGCCTAAAACCCCCGATCGGCCCCCGTACTCCACATATCAAAGAACTCCACGTTCCGCCAGCGACACGCTCGCCCCGTCGCCGACGATGATGTGATCCAGCAGCCGGATGTCCACCAGGGCGAGCGCCTCCTTGATGCGCTGGGTGATGAGCTCATCCGCCTGGCTCGGCTCCGCGACTCCGGAGGGATGGTTATGCGCCACAATCACCGCGGCCGAATTGCGTTGCAGCGCGAGCTTCACGATCTCGCGCGGATGCACGCTCGCGCCGTCGATCGTGCCGCGGAACAGTTCCTCGAAGTGGATGAGACGGTGGCGCTTGTCGAGATACAGGCAGCAAAAAACTTCGTGCTCGAGGTCGCGCAGCTTCGCGGTGAGAAAATCGCAGGTCGCCCTCGGGCTGGCTAGAGACGGGCCGGCGCGCAGCGACTCCGACAGTTGCCGCCGTGCGATTTCGGCAACCGCCTGGATCTCGGCGTAGCGAACCGGTCCGAGCCCGGGCTCCGCGCAGAAGCGCGCCCGATCGGCGGCGATCAGCTTGCGCAGCGAATGAAAGCTTTTGAGAACTTCGCGCGCGAGATCGAGGGCGGAATGGCCTGGGGTGCCGGTGCGCAGCAGAATCGCCAAGAGTTCCGCATCCGACAAAGCGGCCGCGCCTTTCTCGAGAAGCTTCTCGCGCGGTCGTTCATCGCTGGGCCAATCGCGGATTGCCATGGCCGCGAGCATGGCGTGAGAGGGCGGGATTCACTAGCGCCATTTCGGCGGCGAGCGGCGAGATTGGCGCCTCGAAGGCGGGCCACCGCGTTTATTGGTGGCCGGAGCTGCCGAAGCCGCCGCTGCCGCGCGGGCTCGTGGCGAAGTCCTCGACTACTTGGAAATCGACGTGCACCACCGGCACGATCACCATTTGCGCGATGCGATCGCCGGGTTGCACGGTGAACGGCGCCGAGCCGCGGTTCCAGCAGGACACCATGAGCGGCCCCTGATAATCCGAATCGATCAGGCCGACGAGATTTCCGAGGACGATGCCGTTCTTATGCCCGAGTCCGGAGCGCGGCAGCAACAGAGCCGCGAGATCGGGATCCTCGACGTAGATCGAGATGCCCGTCGGGATCAGCTCCGCGGCGCCCGGCTTAAGCACCAGCGGGGCCGCGAGGCAGGCGCGCAAATCCATACCGGCCGCGCCCTCCGTGGCATGACCCGGCAACGGGAATTCACGCCCGATGCGCGGGTCCAGAATCTTGAGCTTGACGGTGTGCCGCATCGGGTCAGCGGCGGCTGCGGCGGCTGCGCAAACGATTTCGCGAGTCCGCGGCCGCGGTGCGGCGCTTGCGCGGGCCGCGCCGCGGGACGCCCTCCGGCGGCGGCAGGCGTTTGGCGATCAAGGCGATGAGTTCGCGCGCGACGTCGATTTTCGGCGCACGGGCAATTTCCACTTTTCCGCCCGGCCACAGCACCGTCAGCGCATTTTCCTCGCAATCGAAGGCGATGCCGTCGCCGACCTGGTTGGCCGCAATCATGTTGAGTTTCTTGCGTTTGAGCTTGCCGCGCGCGTTCTCCTCGACATCGTTGGTCTCCGCGGCGAAGCCGACCACGAACGGACGCTTGGCCATGTCGGCGACCGATTGCACGATGTCGGGCGCGGGCTCGAGATCGATTTTGACGCCGCCGCCCTTTTTCTTGATTTTCTGCTTGGCCACCGTCACGGGCTGAAAATCGGCGACCGCCGCGGCGGCGATGAACACGTCCGCCTTCGCCACCTGGCGATGAACGGCGGCATACATGTCGCGCGCGCTCTCGATGTTGATGCGGGTGATGCCCGCCGGAGTCGGCAATTGCACCGGTCCGGTCACCAAGGTGACGTGCGCGCCAGCCTCGCGCGCGGCGGCCGCCACCGCAAAGCCCATTTTCCCCGAACTGCGGTTGGTCAGATAGCGGACGGGATCCAGGCGTTCACGCGTCGGTCCGGCTGTGATCAGTACATTGAGACCGGCGAGCACGCCGGCATTGACCGGCGGTTCGAGCAGCGTCTCGGCGAGCAGCGTCGGTTCCCACATGCGGCCCGCACCGATTTCGCCGCAGGCCTGGCTGCCGGAAGCGGGCCCCAGGATGCGCACGCCGCGCGCGGTCAGCGTGCCGATATTCGCCTGCGTCGCCTTGTTCGCCCACATGACGCGATTCATCGCCGGCGCGAGCACCAGCGGCGCCTCCGTGGCGAGACACAGGGTGGCCAGCAAATCATCCGCGCGGCCGCCCGCCAGGCGCGCGATGAAATCCGCACTGGCCGGGGCGATCAGCACGAGTTGCGCCCAGCGTGCGAGTTCGATGTGGCCCATGGCGGCTTCGGCCGCAGGGTCCCACAGATCGCTGCGGGTGGGCCGGCCGGAAACCGCTTGGAAGGAGAGCGGCGTGACGAATCTCTGTGCGGCCGCGGTCATCACCACCTGCACGTCGGCGCCGCGTTCGATCAGCCGGCGCACCAAGTCCGGGCTTTTGTAGGCGGCGATCCCTCCGGTGACTCCCAGCAAAATTCGGGTCTTGGGCGTCAATGGATGCCCTTGAGTTCTTTGAGGCGTGCGATATCGTTTTCGAATTGCTTGCTCATCGCCGCTTCTTCGGAGCGTTTCTCGCGCAGGTTTTCCTCCTGGGTGCGGATGTCGTTGTCGACGCGCACCAGATCTTCGGCAACCTGATCCGACATGGGTGGCGCTTTGGGATCGTCGCTATAGGGTCTGAAATGCATGCTGCTCCCGAGCAGCTTCTTCAGCTTGCCGTTCAAGATCTCGAGGAATTGGCCCGTGACTTTGATCTGATCGGACAAGAGATTCAGCCGCTGATCGCGCAGATGTTCGATTTCCTGCACTGAGACGTAGGTGTTGAGCAGATTCCTGTCGCGGCTCGCGCGCTGCTCCTCGTCCTGCTTCAGTTGATCCGCCAGGGCCAATTGCTCGGGGCTCTTCTGCGCCTCCAGGCGCTCCACCTCGATCCCCTGCCCGTTGATGATGTGCTGTTCCTGCGCCGCGTATTCCGGCGGGATATGGTCGCCGTAGTGGGTGAGCCCCTGCTCATCCACCCATTTGTACACCCTGCGGCCCGTGCTCGAGTCCGCCGAGGCCGGGTTGGCCGCGACGCTCAAAGAGACCAGCAAGACGCAGGCGGTGAGGATCCGGATCAGGTTTTTCACGTGCGTGTCCCCATGGAAACCGGCGCCATTGTGGGCTGCGGGCATCGCGTTTTCCAGGGGCGGCGCGTCATTCTGTGAGGCCGTAGCGGTCCCGATAGCTTTGCATGCCGGCGAGCTCCGCCGTGCGGCCTGCCTGGCGCATGTGCTGCATGAGGTCCGACAGACTGATCACGGCGATGACGGCAATTCCGAATTGCTCCCGCACCTCCTGGACCGCAGACAAGGGGCTGACGGCACCCCGCTCCTGGCGGTCCAGGGCGAGCAGCACGCCGGCGGGGTGTGCGCCGGCTGCACGTATGAGGTCGATGGATTCGCGGATTGCCGTGCCGGCGGTGATGACATCATCGACGATCAGCACCCGGCCCTGTAACGGGTGGCCGACAATGTTGCCGCCCTCGCCATGATCCTTCGACTCCTTGCGGTTGAAGGCGAACGGCAGATTGAGGCCGTGATGCAGGGACAGTGCGGCCGCGGTGGCGGTCACCAGCGGAATGCCCTTATAGGCGGGTCCAAACAGCATGTCGAAGGCGAGGTCGGAAGAGACGATGGCGTCGCTATAGGCGCGTCCCAAAGCCGCCACCGCCGTCCCGGTGCTGAACAGGCCGGCATTGAAAAAATACGGGCTCTCGCGGCCCGACTTGAGCCTGAAGCTGCCGAATTTCACAACGCCCAGCCGCACGCACAAATCGATGAATTCGCTTTGGTATGCCAGGGTCATAGGGACGGCAGTCTGGCAAGCGGAATGACGCTGCGCAAGCACAGCGCAACCGGGAGCGTGCTGTTATGATCGCGCGCCATGCGCGATGCGAGTTCGAGGGTTTGACGGCGGCCGCAAGGCCCACGCTGTGGCAGGCGTTGGGCGACAAGCGCATGGCGGCCGTGCTGGTGATGAGCTTCGCGTCCGGGCTGCCGTACAACTTGAGCGGTTTCACCGTGCAGGCCTGGCTGGCGTCGGAAGGCCTCGACATCAAGACCATCGGCATTTTTTCGCTGGTCGGTCTGCCCTATATTTTCAAATTCTTGTGGGCGCCCCTGCTCGACCGGTACCTGCCGCCCATCCTGGGCCGCCGCCGCGGCTGGATTTTGATCTATCAGTTGTGCCTGACGGTCGCCATTGCGGTCATGGGTTTCTGTTCGCCCACCAAGGAAATTTATACCCTGGGGGCCATAACGGCGCTGGTGGCATTTCTGTCCGCCTCCCAGGATATCGTGATCGACGCCTATCGGGTCGATGCGATTCCGGTGAGCGAGCGGGGACTCGCCGCCGCCGCGCAATCGTTCGGCTACCGCACGGGCGCCATGCTGGCGGGCGCGGTGCTGGTGTTGATTGCCGCTCACTTCGGCTGGCGCCTGGCCTTTCTGATGGTGGCCTGCCTCATGGCGGCGACCACGCTGGGGACGCTGCGGGCGCCGGAGCCGGAAGTGCCGGGCCGGCCGCCGCGCACCTTGGCCGATGCGGTATGGCATCCGCTGCGCGCTTTGTTCAGCCAGAAGGGCGCGTGGGGATTTGTGGCGCTGGTGCTGCTTTACAAAGTAGGCGACGCGTTTGCTTTGAGCCTGTACAGCGCGTTCATGATCAAGGGCGTGGGATTTTCTCTCGACGAACTCAGTATCGCCGGCAAAGTGAACATGACCGTCTCCAGCATGATCGGCGTGGCCTTCGGCGGCTGGGTTTACATGCGCTGGGGTACCTTCAAATCGATGTTGATCTTCGGCATCGGCCAGGCCACCACCAACCTCTTGTACGTATGGCTCGCGCTCGCGGGCAAAAAAGTGTGGCTGCTGGTGCTCGCGACCTCCTTGGACACGGGTATCGGCGGCATGGGTCTCGCCGCATTCGTCGCGTTTCTGGTGTCGTTGTGCGATGCGAATTTCAGCGCGACGCAGTATGCGTTGCTCTCCGCGCTCGCGAGCGTTCCCAGCAGGGTCATGGGCTATGTCGCGGGCATCGTGGTGTCGAAGATCGGCTGGGCGAACTTCTTTGTGGTCACTTTTCTGACCGCCGTTCCGGGGCTCATCTTGCTGGTGATTTTACGCCGCCCCTTGAACGCACTCGCGGTGCGCAATGCGGCGCCGGCGGGAAGCTGACAGCGCTCCCGCGACGATGCGACTAGCGGCGCAGCGATCGGTCCTGAGGACTCGACCACGCGCTGCGTGCGTTGTCCTCGAATTCCCGGTCGAGATCCTCGGCCTCCACATCAACGGCGCCCGACCAATCTTCCGGAGCATCCGCGGCGTCGATGAGGTCATCGAGCAGCTGCTCGTTCCATGAATCGAATTCGACCTCGGTCACCGTGCCGTCGAAGTATTGAATTTCTATGGTCTCGTCCTCGTCGTCGATCGCGACCACTTCAAAGAGCTCGTTGGTACCGCCGCGATACCATTGACCTACGATTGGCTTGATCACATTCATGGGCCACTCCTTGCTACCTCCCAATTCAACTCTCAATGCGTCGTTCGCGCAATCAAAAAATATTGCGCGAAGCAGCATCAGCGGCGCCCCTAGTGCTACTCCAGGGTTTTCTCGTAGGCTAAATCCCACACGCCGTGGCCCAAGCGGGCGCCGCGCCTTTCAAACCGGGTCGGCGGACGAAACTCCGGGCGCGATACGAAGCTGCCGTCGGCGCTTTGCGAGCGCAGACGCGGGCAGGCGTTGCACACCACGAGCATTTGTTCGGCGTATGCCTGCCAGTCCGTCGCGAGCCGCAGCACGCCCTTGGGGCGCAGGCTGTCGGCGAGCATCTCGACGAAGCGCGCATCGATCAAGCGGCGTTTGTGGTGACGTTTCTTGTGCCACGGATCCGGAAAGAAAATCAGGATCGAATCGAAAGAGCGGTGCGCAATGGCGCTCGACAGAACCTCGACCACGTCATGACAAATGACGCGGAGGTTGGTGAGCTTTGCCTCTTCGGCGCGCAGCAGCAGCCGGCCCACGCCTGAGCGATGCACCTCCACTCCCAAGTAATCGGTGTGCGGATTGACCTCCGCCAGCGCCCCGATGACTTCGCCCGCGCCGAATCCGATCTCGAGGCAGCGCGGCGCCCGGCGGGCGAAGGCCGTGTCGAGATCGATGGCGCTGCCGTCGAAGTCCAAGCCGAAAGCCGGCCAAAGCATCTTGAGCGCGCGCTCTTGCGCGGCCGTGACGCGGCCGGCGCGTAAAACGAAGCTGCGGATGGGGCGTCGTACCTGCATGCGCGCAAAGTCTGCCTGATATCATGGCTTTATGTGCAACAGCGGAGCGATTTTTTCGGCAGGACGGACCAGCGTGGCCTGCGCGCTCTTGGTTCTTGCGGGTTGCGTGGGCCTGCCGCAGCACGTCCGAAAGATTCCGAGCGAGGCCATCCCGCCGACGAATGCCACCGTCCTCGGAGAACTGGTGCTGCAGGGCGAGGAGGGCAACCCCCGAAGCTCCGGCATCCGGCTGCTGAGTTCGGGCGAGGATGCCTTCGACAGCCTGGTGGCGCTCGCCGATCACGCCGAGCGCACGCTCGACATCCAGTACTACATCATCCACCAGGATGATTCGGCGCGGACCCTGCTGCAGCATGTGCGCAGCGCCGCCGATCGCGGCGTGCGCGTGCGCGTGCTCGTGGATGACCTCAACACCGCGGGGGAAGACCGGCGCTTCTTGCACCTGGGGCAGCACGTAAACGTCGAGGTCCGGGTATTCAATCCGTTTCCCGGCGGCCGCTCCACGACTTGGACCCGCATCTTAGCGTCCGTCTCGGACATACCGCGCATCAATCATCGCATGCACAACAAGCTATTCGTCGCCGACAACGCGCTCGCCATCACCGGCGGCCGCAACATCGGCGATGAATACTTCACTCGCGACAAGCGCAGCAATTTCATCGATCTCGACGTCGTGGCGGCCGGGCCCATCGTGCCGCAATTGTCGGCCTCGTTCGACGCGTTTTGGAACAGCAAATACGCCTATCCGATCGCTTCGCTCGCTTCCCCCGAAGCGGCCGAAAAGCCGGCAGCTGCTGCAGCCGCGCCGGCGGCGACAGCGACAGCGGCGCCGCCGCCGCTCAACGACGCGTCTCCCGGCGACCCCGAATGGCTGCAGCACGAACTCGATGCCCGTACGCTGAAAATGAACTGGGTGCCGGCGACGGTTCTCGCCGATCGGCCCGCGAAAATTGCCAGCGAAGCTTCGCCCGACGAAGAAGTGACCATCGCCAACAATATCGCGGCCCTGATGCGTTCGGCGCAGCACGAAGTCATCGTGATCTCGCCGTATTTCGTGCCGGGCGAGGAGGGCGTCGCATTGATGCGCGAGCTGGTGATGCGCGGCGTGCATATCAGAGTTCTCACCAACTCGCTGGCATCCACCGATTCGCCTCTGGTGCACAACGGCTACGCGCGCTATCGCGTCGCGCTGCTCAAGCTCGGCGTCGAATTGAGCGAAGTGCGGCCGAAGCTCGGCCAAAAGCGTCTGCGCTTCCATCCGTTTCGCAGTGCCAATGCGAGCCTGCATGCGAAGTCGCTGGTGATCGATGAGAAGACCGTGTTCATCGGCTCCTTGAACATGGATGCGCGTTCGGCGCGCACCAACAGCGAGCTCGGCCTCGTGATGCGCAGCCCCGAGATCGCCCGCCAGGTGACCAGTCTCTTGGACGATATCAGCGCGGACGGCAGCTACAAGCTGTCGCTCGACCACGATAATCGCATCGTCTGGACGAGCGGCGAAGCGGGCGCCGAAAAAACCTGGCACACGGATCCGGAAACGACGCCGGGGCAGCGCTTTGCGCTCAAGCTGCTGCGGCCGTTCGCGCCGGAGGAGCTGTTGTGAGCGACGGCGCAACCCTTAGGAGGGAATGCGCAAGGTACCCAAGTATTCTTTGACCTTGCCGCGAAATCCTTCACTGCTCGTCACGGTCGCGCCGCCGGCCAGCACCAGAATGAAATCGCCGCGCAAGGTACGGTTTACTTCGCGCACAAAATTGATATTGACGAGACAGGAGCGGCTGATCCTGAGCATCGGCTGCGAGCGCAATGCGTGCTCGGCCTGGCTCAAGGTGCTGCGGGCGTGATAACTGTCGCGCCCGACGCGGATGAGGACGTAGTTTCGATCCGCTTCGATCATTTCCACCTGCGTCACGTCGATCACGTGTAGGCGGCCGTTGAACTCCGCGAGCAGCCGCGGGCGCTCCTCGGGCTGGGCCCGGGCAGAGCGCTCGAGCTGCGCCAGCAGACCGCTCAAGAGCGCCTGGCGCTCGTCCGTGCCGCTCGTCAAGTGACGTGGGCGCACCCGGGCCAGCGTCTTGCGAAACCGTTCCTGGTCGAAGGGTTTGAGCAAGTAGTCGACGGCGCAGACCTCGAATGCCTCCAGCGCGTAGGTGTCGTACGCCGTGACGAATACCAGCGAGGGCAGCTGATCCGGATCGAGGGCCCGCGCGACTTCGATGCCGTTGATCGGACCCATCTGGATGTCGAGGAACAATAATTGCGGCCGCTTCTCCCGAATCTCCGCGAGCGCCGTCGCCCCGTCGCTGCATTCGCCGACCACCTTGAGGTCGCCTTCGGCTTCGCAAAACTCCCGCAAGCTGCGGCGGCCGGCCTGCTCGTCATCGACGATGATGACGTTCATCATGCGACGACCAGGGAGGCGACGCGCGGCGCCAGGCGCCGATCCGGCGAATCATGAATGGCCGGCAGCGTAATTTCGCTGCACCATTCGCCGTTGCGAGGTCCGGCCGTAAGGCCGGCTCGGCCCTCGAACTGAACGGCCAATCGTTCGCGCACGTTCTTGAGTCCGATCCCATCGATGCCGGGCACCTTTCCCGCCGCCATCGTGTTGGTCACGCGCAGAACGAGCGTGTCATTCGCCCTCTGCACCGTGACGCGCACTTCGACCGCCCCCTGATGATCGGCCAAGCCGTGCACCACGGCGTTCTCGATCAAGGGCTGCAGAATCAAGCTCGGCACCCACACGTTGAACATGTCCTCGGCCGGCGGCAAGATGACCGTGAGACGGTCGGCGAAGCGCCTTTGCTGCAGCTCCAAATACAGGCGGGCGAACTGCAGTTCATCGGCCAGGCGCGAAAAGTCCCGCTCGCCGGCGTTCAGCAGCCGCCGCAGCAAATCCGCGAGCTGCACCACCATCGATTGCGCCCCTTTCGGATCCCATTCGATGTGGCCCCGAATGGTATGCAGCAGGTTGAAGAGCGTGTGCGGCGATAGCTGCATGCGCAGCGCCGCCAAGCGCGCGGCCGCCCATTCGCGCTCGAGCGCGGCACGCTGCAGCTCGGAATCCCGGAATCGCGTGTACAGCGCCAATCCGGTCACCAGGGCCAAACCGAAGCCGTAGGTCGGTATGAAACTCACGAAGCTGGCGAGCCATAGCGACAGGAAATAGGGGTCCTCCCCGGCCGCCCCGGCGTGAGCCGCCATTTGTTCATGCCATACCGCGCCGCCCTCGGTCGCCTGCGCGGCAATCATCGCGGGATAGGCGATTCCGGCGAATAGCAGGCCCAAGATGACCTGCAAGGGGATGGCGACCCAGAGCGGCCGCCACTGAATCCGCATCGAGGCCCAGTACGAGACCAACAGAAAGGGCAGCAGCAGGAGATGCTGCAGCACGCGCGCGTCCCAGGGGGCAAACAGCGGCAGATTGGTCATGCGGGCCACGCCGCTGCGCATGCCGTAGGCGTACAGGACATTCGATATGGTCACGTACAGCCAGAATAGACAGACGATGGCAAAAAACTGGCGGCGAGTCAGGCCCCCGGCGTAGCCCTTCATCGGCGCATTTGCAAGCCCGTTCATAGGCAGCCAGCCTAGCGCAATTGCAGCGCTTTGCGGCCATCCGGCCGCCTTAAGGGGACGAATTCGTGGGTATCAGGGACGACCTCGATGGCGCGCCGCAGACGGGCAGGGCGCCCCCGGGGTTTCATAGAGGCGTTGATAAACCGCCTCGAAAGGAGTTCTGCCATGAATACCGTCACTACCATCCATGCCCGCGCATCGCGCCCGAAAATCGCTCTGATGCTGCTCGCTTGCGGCATCGCCGGCGCAGCATCCATCGGCGCGGCCAACGCCGCCGTCGGCGATGCGGATGTGCTCAGCACCACCGTCCAGTACAACCCCGACAATCTTGCCACGGACCGCGGCGCCCAGCACCTGTATCAGCAAATCGTCAAGGCGGCGGCCGTTGTCTGCCCGCAAGATGCGAGCCACCCGCATTGGGTCAGCGCCTTAGTTCAGGAATGCCGCCAGCAGGCGGTCGCCCGCGCCGTGATGAAAATCAATAATCCGAAACTGGTGGCCGTCTATTCCACAAGTTCAAAGAACGGATGAACGCTCTGGGCCGGCCAGCCTCAGGTGCGGACAGGGTGTAGCCCCCCTGATCCAATCCTGCGGCTGGTCGCATGGGGGGTGCCGTCAATCGATGGCGACCGACCGGGATTCGGCGCCCGCCGCGAACGGCGACCCGGGAACCGCGGCCAATGCGCCGGTGACCGAATCGATGGAAAACACCGAGACATCGTTGGAATTTTCATTGGCGACATAGGCGAAGGTGCCTGCCGGGTCGATGACCACGTTCAAGGGAAACGTGCCGGCGCCAATGCTCGCTGCCCGAGTCAGCTCGCCGCTGCTCGGAGTAATCGAATAACTGCTGAACTCGTTCGCGCCGGGTACGTTGGCGGCGTAGAGGAATCGGCCGGCCGGATCCACAGCCACTGATTCCGGACTCGAGCCGGTCGGCATCGGTGAACCCGACAGGGCCGCGAGCGCCCCGGTATCCGGATTGATCGAATACATGGAAATGGAGTCGCCGGTTTCATTGGCGACGTAAGCATAGGTCCCCGTCGGGTCGATGGCGATGGCAAGCGCGCCTGAGCCCGCGCCGAACGGCGACCCGCCGATGGTGGCCAATGAACCCGCGCCCGCTTCGATGGAGAAGGCCGTCACCTCGCCGGCGGCGTAGTCGGTCACGTAGAGAAAATTGCCGCCGGGGTCTGTTTTCATGGAAGTCGGCTGCGTCCCCGAGGAAAAAGGCGAACCGCTGATCGCCGTCGGCACTCCGCTGCTGTTATCGATTGCGAATACCGAGATGGTGTTGTCCTTCGTGTTGGCCACATAGAGGAACTGGTCGGCCGGGTCCACCAGGATGGCGAAGGGTTCATTGCCGGCGGCGACGGGCTGCCCCGCCGAAGTGAGCGCGCCGCTCGAGTCATCGATGGAATACACCGATACATTGTTCGAACCATTGTTGGCCACGTACAGGTAGCTGCCGTTCGGATCCACCACTGCCGCCACGGGCGTGGTGCCGGTGGCCGCGAACGGCGAATTGACAAGCTCCGTCAGCCTGCCGGTGGCGGCATCGATGGAGTACCCTGAGATGCTGTTCGCCGCCATATTGACCACATAGGCGAAACGCCCGGCCTGGGTGCAATTGACCACGACGTTACCGATGTCCGCGGTACCGATCGTTCCGGAGCCGTTGTGCACGCTGCAAGTCTGCGCAGGATTCGACGGCTGGGTCGCCACCGTGACCGAGTAGGCGCCGCCCTGGTCAATGCCGGACGAGAAGACAAAAGAGCCGCTGGCCTGCACGGTCAAATTATCGCCGGAGTTGTCCTGCAGCACGAGTCCGGAACCGCGCAGACCCGTCACCGTGCCGCCGACGGTGTAGCCGCCCCCCACGTGGCAAGCCGTGATCCCGAGAACCGCCGCCGCCAAAATCGACACCTTCATCACGGTCTTCACAACAACACCCCTAATGCATTTGACGTGAGGTTAGGACCACGGGCGTCATAAAACATTCCCCGACCTTGAGTCATGTTCCGGTTTTGAGTGCACGGACCACTCCGCCCAAGAAAGCTTCGGTTTCGACATCCTTTGCATCCACCCAGGCCTCGGGCCACGCGCTCCAGACCACGATCACGAGATGAGCTCGCGGATTGATATAGATGAACTGCCCGAAGATGCCCTCTGCTTGAAAGGCGCCGCTATGCGGCGCACGGTGCGGCAAAACCCACCATTGATAGCCATAGCCATCGGGATCGCCGGGCTCGAGCTTGCCGAAGCCGACTTGCGGCGAATCGGCGCGCGGCTGTGTTGCCTCTGCGATCCATCCCGCCGGCAGAATCGGTTCTCCGCCGGCGATGCCGCCGGTGCGGATGAATTCACCGAACCGGCCGTAATCGCGCAGCGTCATGGCGAGGCTTCCTGCGGCCATTTCGGCTCCGCCCGGGGACTCGAGCGCCCAATAGCCATCGCTCTGCATCCCAAACCGCGACCAAATCTTTTCCGATAGATAATCCGACAGGGTTTTGTGGGTGGCGGCGCTCACCACCATTCCCAGCAAGTGAGTCTCACCGCTGTTGTAGTTAAAGAGAGTCCCCGGAGGCGCGGCGCGCGGCAGCATGCTCATGAAGCCGATGATGCAGCCTGCTTGTTTGGCCGCCAAGCAGTTCAATAGAGTGCCGATGTCGGAGCCGCGCTGGCGGTAGTCTTCGTTCCATTTCACACCGGACGACATCTGCAGGAGGTTTCGCACCGATGCGCCGTCGTAGGCGGAACCGCGCAGCTGCGGCAAGTAGCGGGTGACGGGATCCTCGATGCTGGTGATGGCCCGGTCCTTCACCGCCGCACCCACCAAGGTGGACACAATCGATTTGCCGACGGAAAAAGAGGTCCAGCGGCTGGTATCGTCATTGCCGAGCGCATAGCGCTCCAACTGCACCTGGCCGTCCTTGAGCACCAGCAGGCCGCCGACGCGATTTCGCGTCATGAAGTCGTCAAGACCCAAGGCCTTTCCCGCAAATCGATAGTGCACTACGTTGAGCGGCGGGTTCGCCGCCGGCAGTGGATAGACGGCCGCGCCGTGCTTGAACGTGCGCGTCGCGAACAGCTGATCGGTGTGGCGATAGGTGGCGGGCTGCTCATCCGCCGGCAGCATCAAAAAATCGGCGGCGGCGCCGATTTTTTCGCTCGTCGCCTGCGGCGTCTGTGCCAGGCAGGGTGTCGCGGCCGGGCCCAAGATGAGCAGAGCCACGGCGGCCGCACGAATTTCACGCCTTTTTTGCATCGGGAACCCGCCACGTTGGATCAACCCGACGGATTGTATGCTAAGACGCGGACGCAGCGCTTCCGCGGGAACTCGGAGCGGAATCTGTGAAGCCGGTCTTAACAATACTTTCCACTTGAGGAATACCGTTGCAGCCCTGCCCGTGTTGCGGTTGCCTGAATGGGGCTCGGGGTACGCCTGGATGTCGCCATTCAACGACGACGGCCGATGTGAACCAAATACCGGATAATCGCTCCAACGAGTGCAGTGAGGGAAACCCGCATGGCATCGCGATTTGGACTTCGAACCTGGATGCTGTCGAGCACCGTCGCATGCGCCGCGCTGTGGCCCTGCCTGGCATCCGCAACGCTCGGTCAAGCGGAATCCTCGGTGCAAACCGATCGCGAGAGGCTGCAAGGTTCGATCAAAGACTCGGACCTTGGAAGTTATCGAGTGCATGAGATCAAATTGCCCTCGGGTACCTTGGTGCGGGAATACGCCGGAGCGGACGGCCAGGTATTCGCGGTCGCATGGAACGGTCCCTTCATCCCGGATATGCGCCAAACTCTCGGCAGCTATTTTGATTCCTATGCGGCGGCGGCAAAGGCCCAGCGCACGGATCACCGCCATTTACAAATTCAACTTAAAAATCTCGTGGTTCAGGCCAGCGGGCATATGCGCGCATGGAGCGGACTCGCCTACTTGCCCCAGGCGATTCCCGCCGGCGTGTCCATCGGGGACTTGAAGTGAGGCCGGCCGTGATGTTCGCACTGCGCGGCGCCGGTTTATTGATTTGTCTTTCAGCCATATCCTGCGGCGGGGGCGGCGGTACACTGACCGGAGCCGGCGGCACAACGGGGACGACGCCCGCGTCGAACGTCGTCAGTGTGGTCGTCAACGGCGGCCCTGCCAACAGCGTCAATACCCTGTTCACCACGATCACGGTGTGCGTGCCGGGCAGCAACACCTGCCAAACCATCGACGGTATTCAAATCGATACCGGCTCTTACGGACTTCGGCTGCTGGCTTCGGTGGTGACGCTGTCCCTGCCGGTCTCGGCGGCGTCCGGCGGCGGTTCGCTGCTGGAATGCACGCCATTCCTCGACGGCTACAGCTGGGGCCCGATCGCGCTGGTGGATCTTAAGGTCTCCGGTGAAACCGCGAGTTCGGTGCCGACGCAGCTCATCGGCGATGCGCGCTTTCCCAACGTGCCGAGCGACTGTTCGAGTTCAGCTCCCACCGAAGAGGACACCGTGGCGGCTTTTGGCGCCAACGGCATTTTGGGTATCGGGCCCTTCGTGCAGGATTGCGGAACTACTTGCGTCGGCACCGCGATCCCGGCGGCCTACTATTCATGCACCACCGAATCTTCATGCACCAATACCACGGTGGCCTTGGCGAGCCAGGTGCAAAATCCCATCACCTTATTCAGCGTCGATAACAATGGCGCGATCGTTTCCCTGCCGAACGTCGCTTCCGGCGGCGCGGCGAGTCTCACGGGGTCGCTGATCTTCGGCATCGATACGCAGTCGAACAATCAGCTGTCCGGCCAGACCGTACTCGCCGTCGATCCCGACAGCGCCTACATCACGACGGTATTCAGCGGCCAGACGTTGAGTTCGAGCTTCATCGATTCGGGTTCAAATGGCATTTATTTCAATGACTCGAACATTGCGACCTGCACGGACGCGGGATTCACGGATTTCTATTGTCCGGCGGCCACGGAGAGTTTGAGCGGTACGCTGCAAGGTCAAAACGCGGATGGCACGGCCATCGGCACGGGCGTCTCGGCGAACTTTAGCGTGATCAATGCCGAGACCGTATCGCAGGCCGACCCGGATTTCACCGTACTTCCCGGCCTGACAGGCACGATTACGGGGTCCGGCAGCTTCGATTGGGGCTTGCCGTTTTTCTACGGGCGCAAGATAGCCGTCGGCATCGAAGGCTACACGACCTCGGCCGGCACAGGCCCCTACCTCGCCTTCTGATTTGCCCGTCCGCCGCCGGCCTGTTCGCGGGCGGAGGCGCAGGATAAACTCGCGTTCAATGAATGCGGCTGCCCTGCAACTCGATTACCTCTCGTTGGTTGAGCTCGGCACGCGATCCCCTGCATGGCGGCAGAACGTGCTGGGAGTCGTCGGTTTCGCCAAGGTGCCGCCGATTGAACAGACCCAGATGCCGGTGACCGCGTGCATGACGCCCTGTTTGGGCGGGGCGGATAACCTCTGCGAGGTGTGGCGCGTCGCGGGAGTTCCCGAGCTGCAATTGGAAAACGGCTCGCTGCAGCAGGGCCCGGCGCATTATCGATTTTGCAAAGAGCTGCTGTTCGGTTCGGTGAGCATCGCAGAGGCGTCATTCGACGCAGAGAACGGGCCGCAAGGAGGCCCTGACGGCGCAGCCTCGTTGTCGCAGGCGACGAAGCTTGCCTACCGGGAAATTTTCGATGTCCTCAACGCAACCGGACACCGGCACCTGATCCGGATCTGGAATTATCTCCCGGAAATCAACCGCGAAACCGGCGGCGATGAGCGCTATCGCCATTTCAATTCAGCGCGGCAATGGGCGTTCCGCAATTCCGGCCGGCCGACGGTGGGCGCCATGCCGGCCGCAAGTGCCGTGGGGTCGCCCGCCGGCAGCCCGATCTCGATCTATTTTCTTGCCGCGCGCGAGCCGCCCGTGATGATTGAAAATCCGCGGCAGACCAGCGCCTACCACTATCCGCCGAAATTCGGCAAGCACAGCCCAAGTTTTTCCAGAGCGTGTGTGTTGAGCGAATCGGCCGGCACCAATCTGTTCGTCTCCGGAACCTCCAGCATCGTCGGCTTCGAGACCATTCATCACGGCGATGTCGCGGCACAGACCCGCGAAACCATCGCCAATATCGATGCCTTGTTGGACGAGGCCAATCGCGTCGTGGGCGAGGATCGCTACTCCCTCGATGGATTGCGGTTCAAGGTCTATGTGCGGCAGCCGGATGATCTTCGCGCCATCGAGAGCGCGCTATCGGCGAGCCTCAATTCCTCCGCGCCGATCGTCTATCTGCAAGCGGACGTGTGCCGCGAGGATTTGCTGGTGGAGATCGAGGCCACCGGAGAATCGCTGCCGGTGTGAAGAAGGACTCGGCGGGCGCAGCAGCCGCGCGGAAAAAACCGCATTTTCGTGGGTATCGCTCGAGGCTGCCTCGAGGCTGCCTCGACCCAGCGCACGGCGAGCTGCAAGTTCTCCTCCACGAAGCGGCGCATGGCGGCGGCCTCGCGGGCATTGCCCGAGAATCACGATGGCTTGGGCGCGCGCCTGCGCCGCGGTCAGGTGCTTAGGATCGAGCGCCGGATAGCCTTCGCCGGCACGCGCCAGAACATCCGAAAACACCGGCGTGGCGAGGAGCCATAGGCCGCCGATCGAGGCGGCACACAGTGCGAGACCGAGCCTCGGGCGGCGCCGCCAGCACAAAAGTCCCACCACGCCGACCCGCAGCAGTCCCGACGGGGGCAGCGCGATAGCCTTCACCAGAATCCGCAACTCTAACCCCGTCAACTTGATTTTCCCCGAGGCTCGCCTATATTTTGCCCCCGCCGCACGCGCCCCGAGATTATCATCATCCTACGGGCGGGCGGGGAGGGGTGGATTATGAGGGCATGGATTGTGGGTGCTTGCGGGGCTGCGGCATGCGCGGCGAGCCTGACGGCAGCGTGTTGGGCGGCCGGGAGCGAGAGTCAAGCGGCGTCGCTCGGCGACGCGCTGGCCGTGATCAAGTCGCATCGATTCGTCGATTTGACCCATGCATTCGCACCGGGCATTCCGCATTGGAAGGGCGCACCGAACGAGCGCGTGACGACGCTCTACACGGTCGCCAAGGATGGATTTCAAATCAACGAGTACTGCCACATCGGGCAGTGGGGCACGCACGTGGATCCGCCGGCGCACTTTCATACCGGCATGCACACCCTCGACCAAATCGAGCCGAAGGATATGCTCATGCCTCTGGTGGTCATCGACGTGCATGACAAGGTCGCCAAGAATCCCGACTACGTGATCACCCTCGACGATATCAATGCTTGGGAAAAGCGCCATGGCAGCGTGCCGCAAGGCGCCTTCGTCGCGATGCGGACCGATTGGTCGAAACGCTGGCCGGACGATGCGGCGCTGGCCAATCGCGATGCCGCGGGCGTTTTTCATTATCCCGGGTGGAGCAAGCCCGTTCTGCAGCTGCTCTACGAGAAGCGCGGCATCACCGCATCCGGCCACGAGACCACCGACACCGATCCGGGTTCGGCCACCACCAAGGACGACTATTCGCTCGAGTCCTACATTCTCGGGCTGAATCACTACCAGATTGAATTGCTCGCGAACTTGGATCAGGTGCCGGAGGCCGGCGGTCTGGTGTGGGTCACCTTCCCCAAGGCCGAGCAGGGTTCGGGTTTTCCGGCGCGCGTCATCGCGGTCGTTCCATGAGCGCCGGCACGCCGAGCGCAACCTCTGCGCCGATCGAGTATGCCGATGCCTCGGCCGAGGTGCGCGCCGTGTATGACGACATCATGGCGACCCGCAAAACCGATTGGATCAATAATTACTGGAAGATGCTGGCGCATCATCCGCCGAGCTTGCGGCGCATGTGGGCAAATTCAAAGGAAGTCATGGGTCCCGGCGCGCTCGATCCCCTGACCAAGGAACTCATTTATATGGCGGTCAGTGTCACCAACGGCTGTCATTACTGCATCGCCTCGCACGGCGCCGCCGCGCGCAACAAGGGGATGACGCCGCAACAACACGCCGAACTGGTGGCGATCATCGGTCTTGCGAATGAGACGAACCGGCATGCGGTGGCGCTCAATTTGGAAATCGATGAGCAATTTCGCTGAGGAGAAGATGTGATGACCGAACCGAATGCCGTAACCGCTAAACATTATCGCTGGGACAACTTGACGGCCGAACCGCTGAAGGGCGGCATCACGCGGCGCCTGATCACCAGCGACCGGATGATGATTGCCCACGTCTACTTGAAGAAGGGCGATGACGTACCGTTCCACTCGCATGAGAATGAGCAAATCACCTACATCCTCGAAGGCGCTCTGCGCTTCTGGCTCGGCGAGCATGGCGAGCGCGAACTGGACCTGCACGCCGGAGAGGTGCTGGTCATTCCCTCGAACCTGCCGCATCGCGCGCTCGCCCTCGAGAATACGCTCGATGTCGATATCTTCGATCCGCCGCGGCAGGATTGGCTTGCAGGAACGGACGCCTATTTGCGCCGCTGAGGTGCGGCGCTACGACGTCGCGCCGGGCGTCGAGGCGGCGCTCAAGGGATTCACGCTGCCGGAGCGGCTCGGATTCGGCGCCTTGGCCGCGCCGGTCATGTACGCGGCTCATTGGTCGGAGGGCCGCTGGGGCCGCGGCGAGCTCAAGCCCTACGCGGCCATCGAAATTCTGCCGGGCGCAAGAGCGCTGCAGTACGCGGAACTCGTGTTCGAGGGCCTCAAGGCCTATCGCGTTGCCGGCCCCCGGCCGAATCTGTTTCGGCCGCGCGAGAATTGGCTGCGGCTCTCCCGCTCGGCGCAGCGTTTGTCCATGCCTCCCGTGCCGGAGGCGCTGTTCTTCGAGGCCATCGACGCCGTGGTCGGCCGGTGCGAGCCCATCATCCCGCGAGAGTCCGGGCGGGCGCTGTATTTGCGGCCGTTTATCTTCGGCACGGAGGCCGGCTACCTGGTGCGCAACTCCAACGCCTTTAGTTTCATGGTCATCGCCAATCCGGTCGAGATCTATGCGGCGGGACCCATGCGCGTGGCGATTGAGCATGAAGACGTGCGCGCGGCGGTGGGCGGCGTCGGCGCCGCGAAGACCGCCGCCAACTACGCCTCCTCGCTGCGCGCTTCGAGCGCCGCGGTTGAGCGCGGGCTCACGGTGGCTCTGTGGCTCGACGCCCGCGAGCGGCGCTGGATCCAGGAACTGTCCGGCATGAATCTGTTTGCCGTCGTCGGCGGGGAATTGCATACACCGGAACTCGATGGGGCCATTCTGCCCGGGGTGACGCGCGACTCGCTCCTGACCCTGGGCCCTCGCTTGGGCTACAAGGTCGTCGAGCGGCGCATGGCGTTGGACGAACTCCTGTCGCAGATCGACAGCGGCGAGTGCAGTGAGGTTTTTGCCAGCGGCACGGCTGCGACGGTGAGTCCTATCGGGGTTTTGGCGGATGCGGCGCGGGAGTATGTTCCGCGGCGCATCGATGCGGTCGCGGCGTCGTTGCGAGAGGCGTTGCTCGCGATTCAGGAACGGCGCGCACCCGATCCCTTCGGGTGGATACGCGATGTGCCGGCTTGGCAGCCCGACTCGTGATGCCGATAAATTCTATGCTAAGAACCAGGAGACTCCGTGCGACAGACCCGGCGTGACTTCGTCAAGACATTTGCGGCGCTGCCGCTGATTCGTTTCAATCGTGCGGAGCCCGATACGGTGCTGTGCAACGGCGTCATTTCGACCATGTATCCGGGACAGCCCGAGGCGACGGCGGTCGCGATCCGCGACGGCCGGTTTCTCGCGGTCGGTTCGGACAAAGAGGTGCTGTCGCTTGCCGGCAAGCGGACTCGGCGAATCGACCTCGCGCACCACCGGGTTTTTCCCGGTTTCAATGATGCGCACGCGCACCCCTGGGAAGGCGGAATCGCGGCGCTGAAGAATGTCCCCTGCGATAAAACGTCGATCGAGGAGATTCTCGCCGCGCTTCACGCACGCGCGGCCGAGACGGCGCCGGGCCATTGGGTGCAAGGGTATCTCTACGATGACGGCAAGACGCCGCGCGTACTGACCCGCGCCGATCTCGACTCCGCGGTGCCCGACCATCCGGTGGTCGTCGCCCATCGCGGTGGTCATACGGGCTATGTGAATTCCCTCGCCCTGGCGCAGATCGGCGCGGTGAAAGGCATGCCCGATCCGCCCGGCGGCCGATTCGAGCGCGACGCGAACGGAGAGCTCAACGGCCGCGTGGCCGATAAGGCGCTGCAAGCCGTGCTCGACAAAATCCCGGATGAGTTGACGCGCGATGATCATCGGCGCGGCGTCGCGCTCATTTCCAAGCTCTACGCGAGCCACGGCATTACCTCGGCCTGCGAGGCCGACTGCACTCCCGCCGGCCTGCAGGCGTATCAAGACGCGCGCGATGCGGGCGAGCTCCGCTACCGCGTCTACTGTCATATGGATGTTTCCTATCTCGACCGTTATGTCGCGGCCGGGCTGCACACGGGTTTCGGCGATTCGATGGTGCGCATCGGCGGCATCAAGCAGTTCGCCGACGGTTCGATCTCCGAGCGGACGGCATGGCTTGCCGAGCCGTACGTCGGAATTGCCAACTACACTGGGGTCGAAATCGGCACGCGCGAACTCCTGTATCAGAATTCGCGCAAGGCCTGGGAGGCCGGATTTCAGCTCGCAACGCATGCCAACGGCGAACGCGCCATCGATCGCATCCTGGGTGTGTATGAGCAGCTGCAGCGCGAATCTCCGCGCCGCGATCGGCGCTTTCGGATCGAGCACTGCACCGTCGTGACGCCGGGACTCATTGCGCGCATTCGCGCAGTGGGCGCCATCCCCATCCCGTTCGCCGGCTATGTGAATTTCCATGGCGACGTCCTGCACTTCTACGGCGACGAGCGCGCCAACCGGATGTTTGCCTACCGCTCCTTCATCGACGCGGGACTGCGGCCGCCGTCCTCCTCGGATTACACGGCGAGTCCGCCGGCGCCGATGCTGTGGCTATATTCGGAGACGACGCGCCGCGACCCGACCGGGCACGTTTGGGGCGAGCGCCAACGTATCACGGTGCAGGAAGCACTGCGATCCGCGACGCTGGACGGCGCTTACGCCTCTTTCGAGGAACACGACAAGGGCTCCATTGAACCCGGGAAGCTCGCCGACCTCGCGGTGCTCGAGCGAGATCCGCTGGCCGTCCCGGCCGACCAATGGCTCGATATCAAGGTTCAGCGCACCATGCTGGGCGGGAACTGGGTCTACGAGACGTGAGTTTCGGCCTATTTGCTTGATCCGGCGGAACGCGACTAGAATCCCTCCCACAGCGGGCGTCGTATAATGGTAATACCCAAGCTTCCCAAGCTTGAGCCGTGGGTTCGATTCCCATCGCCCGCTCCACTTCTCTTCTGGCCTAAATGCTCAATCGCGAAGATTTTCGGCGGTGCGTAAAAACTCCTCGGCCTTCCGGGCAAACCCCTCCGTTACGCTGGTCCATACGGATTCTTTCAGGTCCGGTGGCAATCGCTTGCTTACCGACGCAATTGCTTCCGGTACTGATCTTGCCGTGTCGAGCATCATTGACCACAGTTTAGGATCCGACAGAGATTCGGCGAGCGCCTTGAAATGGCGAGGCTGAATCTCGTTCCACCGGTAAGGGGGTCGATTCCCAGTGCGCATCGCCATCGCCATTTTGACTTTCTGCGGCTGCAACTGACGGGCTTTGTTTCCAATGACCGGCCATGCGGATAACAAATCGTAGAATGGCGTTAGCTCATAGCCGTCGCGACGGAGGAATATGGAGAAGTTTTTGGCGTGTCCGTCCGTGGCGGCTAAGAACCAAAACATCAGCTGCGAAAGTGCAAAGAGGTTACTGTCACGTTCCGGGGCTGCTCCTCGATCGAGAATTCGCAGGATTTGTGCCATTCCCGGGCCATCGTCCTTCTCGTACTTCGCCTCCGGTGGCTTGCCGGTCGCCTGGCAAAAGTCCTCTTGCGGAAGTCGTGCGATCCAAGCATTCAGTGGCACCCGGAATCGCGCCGCTGTCGGATCGTGTGTGCCAACATTGCGCCAGTCACGATCGAAGCGCTCGACCACGAGTACACGCTGATCGCCGAACGTCGCGATCTGGGTGCGTGCGACGGGTAAGTGCATGGCCTCGAACAAGGTCGCGCAGAGCCATTCGTTATCGACCGAATCAGACAAATCTAGTTGGAGTCCGCCGCCAACAATGCCGAGCGGCAGTTTCAGGATGTGGGTCGTGGGGGTGGCTCCAACCGGCCGATGCCAAGTGTTGCCGATGCGAAGCAGCGCCGTCTTCTCCTGTGCACCGGCAATCGAAATGCGAAAGCCCACATTCTCTTCGGACTGGTCGCCGAACGGTCCAGCAGCAGTTGGGACAGCGCGTAGGATCGCCTCGACATCTTGTGTTTTGAGTAACGTCGATTCGATCCGGTCCCAGCCGACCGGAGTCTTTCCCGGCGGCATCAACTGCACGGCGCCTACGCAGTCGCGTCCTATTGCCTCCAGAAGATCGAATGACTCGGCAGATCGAACGCGGAACCGCTTCCGAAGTCTTTCCCGGATTTGCGAATTGTCCGGCAACAGGTTGTCGAAGTAATAGCGGACAAGGGGAGAAGTGATTTCCCGTGACGCGGTAACGGGCAGAGATAGAGATAGCGGCCGAAACTGCGGATCCTTCAGCCAAGCGTCATCGTAAAGAAGTTGGTCGCGGTCGCCGCGGAGCTGCGCCCGATCACGCGGCGCGATCCAGGCCGCGACCATCTGCACCTGCAGATCCTTGCTGTCAGCGCGCGTGCGCAAGCTCGTCGCGAACGATTTTCCTCACCTGCTCGGCTGTCATCGGCTTTTCGGCGGTGCCTAAGTGTTGCCCGAGCGCCTCGTTGATAAGCGTCTGATATCCGATACCCGTCCGCGCCGACTCCGCTTTGAATGCAGCGACGATCTGATCGTCGATGTAGATGGTGATGCGGGTCTTCCCCTTTGTTGGCACCGCTTGCCCGCGCCGCCCTTTGGAAAAATCGTACTCAGCCTTCATAATCTTTTCGCTCCATCGCAGTAGCTCGTCGCACCGAGATTAGGCGTTCGCCGTCGTCGCGCTCCGTCCAAACAACCACCAATATTTCACCGCCGGCGTTCATCCCGACTGTGATCCAGCGAGACTCTCCTGCAGAAGAATCATCCTCCACCGTCAGACCTAGCGGATCGTTCAACACACCTTCCCCTTCAACCAGGGACAGGCCGTGTTTGACGAGATTGGCTGTGTCCTTGTCTGGATCGAACTTCAGACCCATATACGTATTATATATGTATTAAATACATACTGCAAGGTGTTGAGTAAGTCCACCACAAGCGATTACCTTGCGCCGACGTCGCCGTTCGCCACCTTCGGATTCACCGATGACACGCAACCTTCCGCAAATCACATACAAGATCTCGTCTCCGTCCGGGTGAACTTCGCCCTTGTGAGGTGCGTCCCTCGTCACCGAGACAATGCCTATGGTCACGCCATCGATCCTCTCCGGTGGCCCTGGCTTGGTGGCTCTGGATGTAACGGAAAGATCGCGGTGCAGATCCAAGACAAAGCGAGTGACATCGACTGGCACGATTTGAGCAGCAGCGTATCAACGGTGGCGACTCGATTCTCGCCGACAAAACTGATGCGGCCCGGCAGATGTCCGGTCTTCACTTGGAGGACCGCCTTCCCCGTATTCACATCGAACACCGTGAGGTTTCGACCACGTCCGAAAAAATTTAATATTCGAGCCTGCGAGACAGCGATCTCGTTGCCCCTTGCTAATCTAGGCCATAGGGCCTGGAGATGGATTGCTGAGGAGTACAGCCGATGATCACCTGTGTAGTGGACTATGTCATCGACCCGAAGAAGATCGACGCTTTTGAGCAATTTGCTAAGCGGTGGATTGAACTCGGTACGGCGGCGACCACCATGGGTATTTTCTGCCCTCAGAAGGGGCCAGTGATCGCGCGTTGGCGCTTTTTAGCTTTCCAAGCTTGGCTGATTACGAAGCCTATCGCTCATAATGGATCCTTTGGGCGTATTCCTTACTTTAGTGTAAGGCGCATGTCGCGCAAGCCATATGGCCAATAAGAGGTCACAATTCGAGGGCAATGTTGCTCAGAGTTGTGCTTCAGGGGCTATTTCACTTCGGCCTCCTAATGTGGCGACTGAGAGATCGGCCTCCAGGAGGCACGCCAACTGATGCTCAACGAGGATCTCGACGCGAGCAACGCCAGCGGGCGGGTAGGCTACGAAAGTGCCTCACAGTTCAGCCGAGAATACTGCCGCCTGTTTGGCGCGCGCATTGGCGGGCGTTGGCCGGTGTGGCATCGGTTTTCACACAAAAATCGCGCGCAGCGATTTTATTCGCTAGCAACGCCGCGATTTTCAGCTGCTTACCAAGCCACGCAACGCTACAATCCACCCTGAGCCAGGCCCTTGCACTTCGCGGGCTTAATCATCGAGTCCGAGACCTTTCAATATCCTCGGCGCATGTTTCTCCACACGCGCGGCGCGAGTCGCCGATTGCTTTGCTCCAGCGAAATGCAGCAAATACCCTTTCTGCCTTCCTGGGGTGAGCGCATGAAAAGCTTCGGCCAGTTTTGGATCATCATCCAAGCGCTGTAGAAACTCCTCCGGCACATCGAATTGTGCCGCGCTCTTCATCTCCACCTTCGCGCCAGATTTTTGAACCGCAATGGCCTCACGAATATAGGTCTTAACCGCTGCTTTCTGCTTATTGATATCCGCAAGAGAAGCAAACCGGATTTGCCTTGCAGCCCGCACATTCTTGGTTTGCTGAATGAGCATGCCCTTGGGGTCCTTGAGCAAGGCGCCTTTCATGAAGAGCAAAGCGCAGTAGTCCTTGAAGCCATGGATCAAAACCACGTTACCACCGTCTAGATCGTAACAAGCTTGACCCCATTTCAGTTCTTCATTGAGTCCCGACGCAAGGCAGAGTTGCCGGAGCGCGGCGAATTCAGCGCCCCAGCATTTCTCCTTGCCGTGAACTTTACTTACGAGCGGATTCATTGCCCTTGATCTCTTCATGCCCCGCTCCTGCTGCGCCACATCACCGTATAGGGCAGGGCGAATAGATAGAGGCCCGTTAGCAGCAGCACGGCCAGCGGGAGCAGCGGCGAATAGGTCATCCAGGGCGGAGGGGTCGCTTTCGCCCGCACGGCGAAGTTGGCGATGACGGTTGCCGTGAAGGCGAGTGATCCCCAGCGATGGAACTGACGGAGCCAGGAGCCGAGAACAATGCCTTTGGCTCTGGACACGCTCAGATCCCCTTGGCGAATTGCTTGGCGTAATCGGCGTTGAGCCGCTGCCAGCCCTCAAACCTCATGGCCTCCGGGCCGATGATGCGGCCAAGTGGGATGCCGCTGAGAGCATGGTCCAGAACGTCTAGGCAAATATGCCAGCCGGCGGCGCCCATGGAGATGTAACGGCGATCGATATTGTGCCAAAGCGTGAGACGTGTGCCGCCGCCGAAGTCTTCGAGCTCCCAGCGCAGATCTCCGCCGCCCCAGCTGTACTCCAGGACGTTGGGCTCATCGGCCCGCTTGATTCTGGTTTCCGAACTCGTTGGAGTGGGTGTGCCCACCGTGTTCAGCCTCACCGTGTTGCCTGCTATGCCCATGTTTGCGTCAGAGTCGAATGGAGCCCATTCGCGCAGCTGAGCCGGATCCGTGAGGGCACGCCAGACTTTCTCAGGCGAGTGGCGCAGCTGTCTGACCAGTACCAGTGTCCAGTTCTCGCCGTCCTTTTGAACCCGCGCCAGGTTGGCGGGGCCTGGCATATACCGTGGCGGAGTTGTCATTGCTGCTTCCTCGATTGCCTTTTGGCGCGCGTTGGGGTCTCTATGCGGTCGAGGTGCCGCTCGAGCGCGTCCACGCGTTCTAACCAATACCGGCGAAACGGCGCCATCCATGCATCTACTGCCTGCAGCGGCTCAGGAAGGATGCGATAGACCCGGCGTTGCGCGTCGACGGTCGCCGCTACGAAGCCCGCTTCTCGCAACACGCGCAGATGCTTGGATACCGAGGGTTGCGAGAGGTTGAGCGCCGACTCGAGATCGCTGACGGAGCGCTCGCCAGCGGCAAGGAGAGTCAGGATGGCGCGTCGCCTCGGCTCGGCGAGGACAGTGAATGCGGATTCCATGAACGGTATATACCGCTATCGGTATATACTTGTCAACGCAAATGCGAATGGGAGCCGGATGCCGGGGGGTTTGGTCGCCTGCCCGCAGCGCGGCCGCCTCTCAAGCGTCCCCGGGACTCGATCGTCGCTGAATTTCAGGCGGGGCGGCCCGAGCCGCGCAGGAAATTCGCCCCCTGGCTGTCACTTTCGTGGCCTGGATCCCGATCTACGAAATAGAAACCCTTTTCGCCCATCTTAATCACTGCCAACAGGGAGATGTCATGAACAACCTCGCATACATGGGGCAGGACGGGCAACAGATCGCGCCCAAAGTGGAGGAACTTCTTCGCAAAGAGTTGGCGGCGGAAGGTACCATCGCCTATACGGTGAAGAGCGACGGAGAAACCGGGGTCAGTGCGAAGTCGGTGCTGAGCGATGTCGGTGCTTCACTCTTTGGCGGAAAGGTCATCCCCGTTCTTGGTATTCAATTTGATATCGTGCAGCCCCGACCCACCCACCTGAATGTTTACATGATGCGCAAGGGTCTGGGTTGCGTAGCCGGCTCCTTGGAGTATTCGACAGCGCTGAACAAGCGCCTGGCGGGCGAAGTCGTATTGGGCGACGACGGCAAGTTTACAGGCAATGCCGATGCGGCTGGCAAACTCAACGCCAAGAAGGATCTGCTCAAGAAGTGCGGCGCGTTCGCGATGAGGGAGGGTGGTCTTACTGGTGCCGAGATCAAGATACAGCGCATGCTAAAAATCAGGCCCCAGGAAGGCGGCGCGCAAATCGTAGCGGTCACGCTGCCACGATCGAAATCGATGGGCTTCGGCGCTTCGTTGGGCTCCAAGGAGTTTTTGGAGATCGTCGGTCTGCTCGAGGCCACGCTCTAAGGCGTTTCCTCCGAGCCCGGGACTTCGCACACTGAGTGTCCCCACGTAGCTCTATGTGGCCACACATACGGGTTCGATACCCATTGCCCGCGCCATTCTGAGAGCGCAGGGCCCCGCCGCCACAAAAGCCAAAGTTATGCCGTCAACGCCAGATTCGGCGTGCGCAGCGATGACGTCGAACATGCGATTAGCTGACGCTCCCGGCAACGTTCGCGTGACGCGCCGCTCCAGCGGCCTGCCGCAGGAATCGGTCGTTAACGTGTCACATCTCATCACGCTGGATAAGCAGAGGCTGACCGAGAAGGTCGGCCGTCTGCCTGCTGAATCTCTGCGTGATGTGGAGGCGGGAATAAGACTGGTTCTTGCGCTGTAGGCGGAGGTCGACACGCCGGCGCATCGAAAAACCTCGCGTGTCGCTGGAAGCCCGTCCACATGTGGGTTCGATTCGCACAAATGAAAAAGCCCGGCGCGATTGGCCGGGCTTCTCAGTTCGAAACGGCTCCGAGTCTAAGCAGCGACGTCTTGCCGCTTGCGGCCGCGAAGCACGATCAGCCCGCCGGCAAGCAGCGCGAGGCCACCGGCGGCTGAGGTGGCGTCAATCTCCGGGACTTGGGTGGCGCTGAAGGTGCCGGGCGAACCCGTCCAAGGCGATTGATTGCAAAACTGATTGGCTGATACCGGAGGGCTAGTCACTGACGTATATCCAGTCGCAAGGTAATTTGAGCGCTCGCCGCGTCGCTGAGGGTTATCAATGCCGCCAGCAATATAGTCTTTGATGCAAGCTCCATACCCTACCTCTTAGTTAGGTTAGTCCTAGATAGTTGTGCGCTGGCGGCGCTATCGCAGCGGCCGCAATAGCTTTTTACCAAACTGCGTCACAGTTTGTCCTGCGGTTTTTGATCACAGCGCGAAAAAAATCCGTTAAGTAAAATTGATGCATTCTCCCGTGCCGTTTTCTTTACAAAAGGTAACTTCGAGCAATTCAGAAACGACTTATCAAGAATGCGTTTTCTGTTCTCGACCGAGGCCGACGCATGACGCTAGGAGGGTGTGGCCGCGCATGGGCGCGATTCACCTGAAGCGGCAATAGGGTTGCCAAGTAGGTTCGCTCTCACCACCGCGGTTGTGTTTGCCATTGCAATCCTTGAAATGTAGTTTCTCGCTCAACCGGCCAATGAGCTCACGAGACGGCGGCCAGTCGACGGCGCGCATATTCGACGAGATTGTCGAGAGTTTGCGACGTGCCGACATCGACGCCCATCTTCAGATATTGATCCAGCTGCTCGGCGGAACGGCATTCAATTTCAACCGTCATGTGAGTCTTGCCGGCGACATCACGAAGGACGACTCGCCCGGTAGCGCCAAGCGCCTCGAAGACCAGACGGTGAGGCGGCGCTATCTCACGATAGGTTCCGGCAAAAGGCGTTTCGGGACGGCTCTTGGTGACAAACTTAAAAGCACCGTCGGCCCGCAAGTCGATCTCGCAGGCCGCCAGCGGATCGCCGGCTGCATCCCACCAGCATGTCACCTGCTCGGGCTTTGTCCATGCTTCGAAAATCTGGGCCCGCGAGGCATCGAAAACACGCGTCAGCCTGATCGTGTGAGTTCTACGATCAATTTCGAGGTCGGTCTTGGCTCTAGCTTGCGATTGGGCGGGCATATCACTTCTCCTGCTTTTTGACGTTGGTGAGATGGGTATCCAGATTATTGAACCTGCTCTCCCACTGTAGGCGGAACGGCTCGATCCAATCGGCGATGTCTTTCATGACGAGCGGCGCGAGCCTGCGAGGGCGCCGCTGCGCATCGCGGCCGCCCTCGATGAGTCCCGCGCTCTCCAGGACCTTCAGATGTTTCGAGATTGTCGGTTGACTAAGCTCAAAGGGCTCCATGAGCTCTGAGACGGTTGCCTCGCCTGTTACAAGACGCGCCAGAATCGCGCGTCGCGTCGGGTCGCTGAGGGCGTGAAAGGTGCTGCTCAGCCGGTTCGCCTGTTTGTTGTATATTGCCATTTAGCTATATAGCCAAGATGGCGATTTAACTGTCAAGTACCAACCGCCGGCCTTCGCTCCGCGGAAGCTCGCGGCCACTCCCGCCTGTGTGACCGCGAGGTCTCTTCGGTCGCCTTCGTTTGCGTCATTCCCTATCCGGCATGACGCAGCTGTAAAATCGGCTTGCATCTCGAAACGGCCGGGTTAAGTTCTCGAGCAGACTCGTTGAGGGAAATCGAGTGGCACTCGTTGTTTTTCTGAGAGGAGTCAACGTCGGGGGCCACCGGACCTTCCGACCGACCAAACTGGCCGAGGCACTAAAGCACCTAGGTGCCGTGAATATTGGCGCGGCGGGCACGCTAGTCATTCGGCAGCCAATGACCCAAGCCCAAGCACGCGCCGAAGTAGCACGCAGACTCCCCTTTGTCGCCGAGATCGTTGTTTGCCAGGGCCGCGACATTGCGAGTCTAATCTCTAAGAATCCTTTTGACGGACAGTCGGTGCAACGAGACGTCGTTCGCTTCGTCAGCGTGTTGTCCGGGCGCCCTCGCTTGACGCCATCGATGCCCATTCAATTCCCGTCCAGCGGCCAATGGCTGATGAAGATCCTCACGAGACGAAACCGATTCGTCATCGGAATGTACAGGCGTCACATGAAGGTCATCGGATTCCTCGGTGCGCTGGACCGGCTCTACGGTGTCTCAGTGACCACTCGTAACTGGAATACCATCACGGCGATTGCCCGCGTGCTCGCTGATGGGCACCGCCGTCAGGGAACAGCGCGCCGGGGTTCTTAGGCTTCGGCACGCATACACTTTGGCCGTGCGATCTACGAAACTGTGAAAGCGCCCGAAGTGCGGACGTGACTGCTACCGCTGATCGCCCGTCGGGTACGGGTCATTCAGTATCGCAGAGCCGGTTTCCAGCAGGGACTTCAAGTTGGAAATGATCTTCGGCCAGCCGCCGGACACCGCCACGATGAATTTAGAGGGTTCTCGTTCGATGGTGTGCGTGATGGAGAGCTTGACCGCCGTTCCATGGGTTCGAGTTCCATCGTGCATTGCGACTCGCCTTCGGCTTTGAGCTCGGGTTTGCTCTGGTGCTGCCAGCGGATCAACAAGCGGCGTGGCGGATCGGCCTCGATGATCTCGCCGGCGTCACTGACCTGACCGTCGCGGGACACCATCTTCCACGAGGATCCCGCCGTCCACTGGCTTTCGCAGTGCACGCCGAACCAATATTGCTTCATGTACTCCGCGTCGGTCAGTGCCGTCCACAATTTTTCGGGCGTGGTGCGGATATAGGTCACGTAGACAAAGGTCGATCTAGCCATCGGTTTTCTCCAGTCGTCTTTTCAGATCCGAGAGCGCCTTGAGGCGCGGCTTTTCGAACTTCGCAATCCAGCGCTCGTAGATCTCCTGCAGCGGCACCGGATTGAGGAAGTGCAGCTTTTCGCGGCCGCGCCGTAAGGTCGCAACCAAGTTAGCCGCCTCCAACAGATCGAGGTGCTGCGTCACGCCCTGCCGCGTCATCTCCAGGTGTTCGCACAGATCGTTGAGTGTGCGGCCGTCGTGCGCGTGCAGCAGGTCCAGCAGCTTGCGCCGGCTCGGATCGGCCAAGGCCTTGAACAGCACGTCGGTATCTTGGCGCTCTACCATGCTCTATATGCAAGTAACTACTTGCCTAAATGATAGGCAAGTAGCGCCTTGCATGTCAAGCCCTCTTCAATAATCGCCGCTTATTCTTCCATCCGGAGAGCCAAGCGATTATGGTTTCGTCAAGCGCTATGGCGCGCGTTTCTTGCTCGGGTCATCGGCAGGATTGACGTAGGTAATCGCGAACGGGCCCTGCAGGTGCACCTGAATGGTTGCACCGGTGGTTGTGTACGCATAGTGGTGCATGTTCGCCATAGCGATGCCATATCCGCCCGTCGACAGAGTCAGAGCGTGCGTTTTGTCGATCACATCACCCATGCCGAGGGAGAGGGAGCCCTTCAAGACGGTTACGTGCTCATCGGTGGGGTGATAATGCGGCGGGATCGTATAGCCCGCAGGCATTTCAATCCGCACTGTGACGAGACCCGACGACGCGGGGTCGCCCGCGATCACGGCGAACTTCGCGCCGGGCGGTAAAACTGGCGGAGGCGCGCCCCATTTGACCTCCTTCGCCGATCGAATGAAAGGCGCGTCCGCGGCGACCGCAGACGCAAGCGCAACCAGCGTTGCAGCAACGATTAAAACAATATTACGCAGGTTTACAAACATGATACGAACTCCTTCAAACAATAGTTTGTCGTTCTTCTACATCAGCGCGAAGTACGCGCATTCCAATTCGCCACTCTAAAGAAGCGCCAATGCGGTAACTCCCATCTTTTTGACGAAATGGTCCTAATTCAGACATGTTGGCGCTTACGGCGCTGTCGCCCCGGCGATGACAAATTCGGCCGGAATCCGGAAGCCCTCGCCGACCCGCCACTTCTCGATCGAATGCACGTAGCCGGCGCGGGCTCGCGCCCGAGTCTCGTCACTGAATCGCGACCAAGCGAGCGCGACGGGGCCGCCCACAAACGCCGCATTACAGGCCTCGTCGGCATCGGCGTAGGCCAGCGTTGTCGAGAGGCGGCGGTGATCGACGGCCTCAAACTCTGCATCAGCACAGAGACGCGCGAGGGTGTCTTGCTGGCCGAGACGAAAGAATAGAGGGCAAACCTCGCTCGCTACCTCCGCATCGACGATTCCGAACAGCGCCGACCATCCGCACTTCGATCGTTCACCCCAGACGGCAAGGGCAATGCGGCCTCCCGGGCGCACTACCCTGCGCATCTCGCGTAGCGCCTGTTCCGGCTCGGGTAGGTACATGAGCCCGAGGGCGCACAACACCACGTCGAAGCTCGCGTCGGGCAGACTCAACGTTTCGGCATCCATGCGCGCAAAGCTGCAGTTCGATAGCTTCAATTCTCGAGCGCGCCGTTCGGCCGAATCGAGCATCCGTGCGGATATATCCACGCCGAGCACATGTCCGTCCGGACCGACTGCGCGCGCCGCCTCGAATGAGACGAGCCCGGTGCCGCAGGCGATGTCGAGCACCTGGTTGCCTGGCGTCGGGTTGGCCGAGGAAATCATTGCGGCTCGAGCCTCTGCCAGCTGTGCCTGCCATAGGGGTTCGTAATCATCCGCCGCCAAATCCCATCCATAGCGCTGGACTCGGCGTTGAAGTCTTGCATCCATGGGTCTCACTGTTGCGCATCGGCGCCCGCAGGGTCCTATCAGTGGGTCGCCCGTTCCTATCCACTCGTCCGGGCCGGGCCATCGACGCGCCTGACAACTGTCCGAGCGTCCGAAATCGCTGTTCATTCGTCCTTAAGTCCGGGTTCCGGCCATCGAACCCCTAGCCATTGCATACCGATCCGACCACAATCAGGAGCGTCAAGGTCGACATTTGGGGGTAGCCATGACGTCACAACAGATCGCGGCGGCGATGCAGCGCGTCGAATCGATATTGACGCGCCGTCCTGAGGTGGGCCTACACGATGACGTATCGGCCACTGCTCGCTGGCAGAGCGGCACGCGAGTCGCGTCGAGCCACGCCAACGGGTCAGTGCTGCTGACCGATATGCCCACCGAACTCGGCGGCAGCGGTGATCAGGTCACGCCGGGTTGGCTATTCCGTGCAGGGCTCGCATCTTGCCTCGCCACGCGTATCGCCATGGGCGCGGCTGCCGAAGGATTCGAACTGACAATGCTGGAAGTGTCAGCAGGCAGCCGCTCGGACGCACGTGGAATACTCGGTATGCCGGACGCCTCCGGTAAACCGGTACGCCCCGGGCCGCTCGAGGTAGAGGTGCTCGTGCGCATCGCCGCGCCGGGTGTCTCGCCGCAGCGGCTGCGCACGCTGATCGAAGACAGCAATCGTTGTTCGCCGATGTCCGCGGCGCTGCGGGACGCGGTACCGATGGCTGTGCGCATCGAAGTGGATGGCGGGTGATGGATGCACTCTCGGAAACCCTGCGAGTGGTGCATCTGGTAGGCGCCATTTTCATCAATGGCCGGTTTACCGCGCCTTGGTGCTATCAATCGCCAAGCGCTGACTCGGCCGCGCCATTGCTTGAACCGGGCGCCGAGCGTGTGGTGATCTTCCACCTGATCACCGAAGGGGAGTGCTATGTGGAGCTCGGCGATGATCCGCCCGTACGTCTGACGGCGGGTGATACCGTCATTTTCCCGAAGGGTCATGCGCATCGTATGAGCTCTCAACCGGGTCTCGTCCCTGCAACGGGAGCGCGCCTGGATCAAGTGCTGTCGCGACGGCCGCGGCAGCTGATCTACGGCGGCGGTGGGCCGGCCACCCGGCTCATCTGCGGCTACCTGGCCTGTGACGCTCGGCTCGCGGGATTGCTGCTTGCTGGGTTGCCGTCACTGGTGCGGGTCAACGTGCGCGGTTCGAATGCAGGCGTCTGGCTCGAAGCCTCGGTTCGCTACGCCTTGGCCGAAGCTCGTTCACCTCGGCCCGGCGGTGCCGGCGTCTTGGCCAAGCTCGCCGAGGTGCTGTTCATCGAGGTCTTGCGCTTGTACATGAACGAACAGAGTGAAGGTCGAACCGGGTGGCTGGCCGGAGTGGGCGATCGCATCGTCGGTCCCGCATTGAACGCGCTGCATGCGCGTCCGAGTCATGCCTGGACGTTGGAAGAGTTGGCGCACAACTCGGGCAGCTCGAGGTCGGTGCTCGCAGAACGATTCCATCACTTGGTCGGCATCTCACCGATGCAGTACCTGACGCAGTGGCGCATGTTGCTCGCCGCGAATCTCCTGTGCCGCAGCAATGCGCCGCTGGCGCGCATTGCGGAGGATGTGGGGTACCAGACCGATACGTCTTTCAGCCGCGCATTTCGGCGCGAGTACGGCTCGCCGCCGGCAGCCTGGCGCCGGCGCCGATCGGCTCGCGACCATGTACGCTGAGATCCGCGGCGGGCGAACTCGGTAGATGACAACGCGGGCACCGCGATTCATGTCATTTTTCTCCTCGTCGGCGCCAGCCGAGATGCAGCAGTAGCCCTAAGTCGTCGCGCTGTGCCGCATGCTCCACGATTTGGCCTGCGCGCAGCCGGAATAGATGAAACTGGCGCTGCGCAAAACGATGGTTCGTTGGGGGCAAGCCTTGGAAAGCACCCGTGTGCCTCCCCGTCATTGTCGCTAATACAGCGACCCGTTCGTCTTCGGCGAGCACTTCAAAATGCTCAAACCGGAGTTCTGTAAACGCCGCGCACAGCCATTGGCTCGTGGCGAGAAATCCCTTTGGACCCTTAAGGCCGCGATCGGCAGAGGCGCTTGCTCGCGCGATGACGTGCCGGTCTTTGTGCGCATATCGGTGAGGTACACTTCCCCCAGCAATTTCAGGGCGCATTGCGCGTGGCGCGCGCCCTCGATATGTACGCATTATCGATCGGAGAGGTGTTGATCGGTATGGACCTCAGAGATGCGAAGCTGTCCGATATCGGACAGTTGGAAAAAATCTGGCATGACGGGTGGCAGGATGCCCATGCGAAAATCGTTCCCGCAGAGCTTGCTCGACAGCGTACGCTCGAGAGTTTCGGGGAAAGGCTTCGCGCTTCTTTGGCCGACGTTAGGGTCGTCGGACCGGTTGATATGCCCGTTGGATTTTACATGCTCAAGGGCGATGAGCTGTATCAATTCTATGTTTCCTCCCGGGCCCGAGGTACCGGTGTCGCCCAGGCTCTGATGATTGATGCGGAAATTCGTCTTGGCGAAAGCGGCGTACGCACAGCCTGGCTCGCATGCGCTATTGGGAACGACCGCGCGGCGAGGTTCTACGAAAAGTGCGGCTGGCTTCGCACTGGAATTGTGGCTGATCAGCTGGAGGTACCGAACGGGAGCTTCGCGCTCGATGTATGGCGCTACAAGAAATCACTGATCGGCTCCACAAAATCCTAAGGCATCAGCCACGACCGCCTCTACATTCCGCCTAGCGGCTTGATTTCCATGATTTCAATGGATGACTGCGGAATTTGCAGGTGCGGGTGGTTTTCGAATGCTTTCGCCGCCGCGTCGTGAGACTCAGCCTCGACGACCGAATAGAAGGTGACGTCGTTATTGGTGTCGGAAACACCGCTTGACGCGACTCGTTTGGTCTTGCCGCCGCCGCCTGAGCTGATGATCGTCTTCGCGTGGGCAGCCATCCATTTGCCCCATTCGCCCATCATCTTCTGTTCGGCCGCTTTTCTTTCGTTTGGGTCGGTCGCCGACCAGGCTTGCATGACGGGTGCCGGTATGAAAAACAAAACAAGAAACGTCTTTAGATTCGAATTGGCCATTTTAATGTCCCATCATTTGGTTGTGTGCGGCGAAAAGATAAGAATGCCCCGCATCGCATAGTTTGGCTAGCAGCAGCGGCGTCTCGCCGCGGTATCACTGGCGAGATTCATCGTCAGGGGTGAGTCGATTGAACCTCCAAGCTACGGCTCTGATGGGCCTCAAAAGTGAGGTGTCTCGGCGCCAATGCGTCGAGAAACTCCCGCGCATCCCCAAGTGCCCCCGCTGTCACGGCTCCACGCCATGGCCGTGGACCCGCGAGAAGGCGGCATAGCGCCTCTACGGCCAGCGGTGCGGTCACGGCATAGATGTCCTGTCCCCGCGCCACCGCCCTGCGTTGCTGTTTTCCGAGTTCGACGAGGGCTTCGATCAGAAAAGTCTGCGCGGAGCGACCGCGTGCATCGACCACCGCCGGTGGCGAACGATCCCGATCGCCGAGATCCTTAAGCGGAGCCAAGGTCATAAACTGATTGATCGCCCGCGTATTTAGGTGATGCGACATCGTTACGCTATCCGCCGTGACGAACTCCGCCGCGACGGATTGCCTGCCGATGGGCGTCGGGAAATCCCACTCTGCGAGGGGCGCGGCGTCGTTGCGCAGCTCCAGACCTCCTTTTGGGGAGAATGCCAATCGTCTCCCGCCGCGGCGTTTTTCGGCGGCCTCAATAGTCAAACGAGTCCCCGTCGTCGGTTTCCAGCTGCTGAGTGCAAAGGCCAGCGTTATCTTGTCGACCTGCGGCCAATCGCCTATCGCCGCGGTCGCAAGTAGGTCGCCGAGGCCGCCGTAGAAGCCGATCGCAGGCGCGAGCGCAATCCCCGCCTGCAGCGCTCGCGCCGCGTTCTGCTGCATCGTTGCCGACACGACATCCGGTTCAGCGGCGATGTCGAGGTAAGGAACGCGCGCGCGCAACGCTGCATCGAAAACCGGCGCGGCGGTGGTCGCAAACGGTCCGGCCGCGTTAATGACCGCAGCGACTCCGTTCAGCGCACGGTCGAGGGCGAACGAGTCGTCCACCGAGGCTACGCGGAACTCGAGTCCCCCATGGGTGGCACTGGCCGCGTGCAATTTGCCGTGGTCTCGCCCGGCCAGTACTGGCGTGAAACCACGATCGATCAACTCGGCGACGATGAAGCGTCCGGTGTGTCCGTATGCGCCGTACACCAGGACGGGCTGATTATTTTGAGTGATAGGCAACAAATGGCACCTCTTCGGAGACAGCCGTGTGCGGCTAAGGACGATACAGACAGGTCTGTAGCGATATGCCATGCTAGACTACAGATCGGTAGCGTGTCAACAGTCTCTAGTCAGAGGAAACCGCCCCGATGAGAAGGCCGCGAAAGCTGCAAGATGTCCCGGACGACGCGCCCGCGGGATTCGGAGTACGAGATCGTCTGCTCAACACGGCCGCCGACCTCTTCTATCGCGAGGGTGTTCGCGCGGTCGGCGTGGACCTCGTGGTGGAGCGCACCGGCGTTGCCAAGACCAGCTTGTATCGGCACTTTCCATCCAAGGATGATTTGGTGGCAGCCGTGCTTGAACGCGATGACCAGAATTATTGGGCACACTGGGAGCGAATTGCCAAAACGCATGCCGAGAATCCAAGTGCCGAGTTGACGGCGCATATGCAATGGATCGCGCAATACACCGGCCGCCCTGAGTTTCGCGGTTGTGCCTTCCTGAACGCCGCAACCGAATTCCCGTCACCCGATCACCCGGCACGCCGCATAGCCTTGCGGCACAAATCTGAGCTTCGCAGGCGTCTGGGGGCATTGACCGAGCGCCTGGGCGTTCGCCACCCGGATGAGCTCGCGGATCAGTTGGTGTTGTTAGTCGACGGTGCCTATGTCAATGGTCAGTTGCGCGGCGCAAAAGGGCCGGCCAAAGCACTTCCTGCGGCAGCCAAAGTGTTGATCGAGACGGCCCCCAGGCACGATGGCGTCACGCGATCAACCGGAGCCTGCCAATGACCCCCACCATTACCGCCTTCGCGCAATCGCCCGATCGCGGCCGGGGACTGGCGCGTGACATGCGCGTTCGCTGGGCGCTTGAAGAAGTGGGCCAGCCTTACGAGGTTCGTCTTCTTTCGTTCAGTGAGATGAAGGAACCCGCGCATCTTAAGCTGCATCCTTTCGGCCAGATTCCGACGTATGAAGAAGGCGATCTCGCCCTGTTCGAATCGGGGGCGATCGTTTTCCATATCGCGGAGCGCCACGCGGGGCTGCTGCCGGACGATGCGAATGCCCGGGCGCGTGCGATCAGTTGGATGTTCGCCGCGCTCAACACCGTTGAGCCGCCGATCCTTGATCTACAAACCACCAGGTTCCTGGAGGGCGACAAGCCCTGGTACATGCAGCGCCTGCCCATCGTCGAGAAACGAATACGTGATCGGCTGGGCGAACTCTCCGGCCGCCTTGGGGATGTCGACTGGCTCGATGGTGCGTTCAGCGCGGGCGACTTAATGATGGTGGCGGTAATGCTCAGGTTGAAAGCGTCGGGTATTCTCAACGAATATCCAAACCTATCCGCCTATGTCGCTCGTGGCGAAGCGCGGCCCGCCTACAAGCGTGCTTTCGACGCTCAACTGGCGGTTTTCACTGGCAAGCCAGCGACCGGCTGACAAGGCCCGCGCTAGACGACTAATCGCGGGACATCGCTATTAATTGCCCTTCGGATGGAGATCTCATTCGGAGCGTTTCGGTGTTTCATGACGCATCGGTATTATATCGATGGGCGACTCGGAAGCGGTCGGTCGCCCATCAAAAAACTCTTTTATTGCCAAGTCGCGCTCCATCCCCGAACATATCAGTAACAGCCCGAAGGGAAACGGCATGCCAGTGCCGCGCCAAGCTCAATGTCGCCGAGCACTCCGCCAAGACGAATGCGAAATGCGGCATCCATAGCTCTGTTCGTCTCAATCGCGGCGGCACTCGGTTATTTCGCCGCGGAAAAGCTCCGATTCTCGGAGCCCGCGTCGGCGCCGACAGTAATTCATACCCCGGCGTCGCCAGCACCGGCGCCGGCCGAAGTGGCACCCGCCTTCACTCCGCCAACGCGCTCCGTTGCAGTCCTCCCGTTCCTCGACATGAGCGAAAAGAAAGACCAGGAGTATTTCTCCGACGGCGTGTCGGAGGAACTCATCGATACGCTGACGAAAATTCCCGACCTACGGGTTACGGCGCGAGCTTCCTCATTCTATTTCAAAGGCAAGTCGACCACGATTGCCGACATCGCCAAAGCATTGAATGTGTTGTATGTGCTCGCAGGCAGCGTGCGCAGATCCGGCAAGACGTTGCGGGTTGCCGCGCAGCTGATTCGCGCCGACGACGGCTCCCACGTTTGGTCGGAAACCTACGATCGACAACTCGACGATGTATTCAGAGTACAGGACGACATCGCCGGTGCTGTGGTCAAAATGCTCAAGATATCCCTCGTGCGAGGCTCCGTAACCGAATCAAGCGGCACGCAAAACGTCGAGGCGTATGACCTGTACCTGCAGGCCACATCGATTTATCTGCACGCAAATGAACGGGCGGAGAACCAACGCGTCCTTGACTACCTGCATAGAGCGCTCAATGCAGATTCCCATTTTGCAAACGCCTGGGCGCTGCTTTCCGGCGTGCTGGTGCATGAGTCAGAGCTGATCGCCATGGAGGGTGATGTGCCCTCTGATCAAGTGAAAGAAGAGGCTCGGCGCGCTGCCAAGCAGGCGCTTAACCTCAACCCCGGACTTCCCGAAGCCCACCTCGCTCTTGCCAATATCTTGATGACGTATGACTTGGACGTGCGCGGCGCAAAGGCGCAGGTACAGCAAGCACTAGAACTCAACCCAAACAACTCCACTGTTCTGGCCTGGGCCGGAAAGCAGGCCGCGATGCAAGGCCAGTTCGACAACGCAATCGAATTCCTTCAGAAGTCCATTGCGATCGATCCTGTGAACGTGCTGAACTACCATAACCTCTCCTGGACTCTGTATTCGGCGGGGAGGTTCCCCGAAGCGCTAGCCGCAAATCGGAAGGCGCTTGATCTTAATCCCGAGGGGCGAGAAGACTACTATTTTCAGGCGACGCTCGTGTCTCTGGCGAAGGGCGATCCCGCGGCCGCCCTCGTCGAAATAGAGAGCGGCGAAAAAATCCGCGAGCACTGCGGTTGCCTCATGCTGGCTTACGATGCTCTGGGGCGCAAGATCGAGGCCGATGCGGCGCTGGCCAATCTGGAGAAAAATCTTGCCGACAATTATGCGTATCCGATTGGGCGCGTCTACGCGGACCGAGGCGAGCTCGACCAAGCATTCAGATGGTTTGAGAGAGCATACCGGCAGCGTGAAACCACGCTATGGTGGGTAAAGGTTGACCCGCTGCTGAAGAACGTGCAAGCCGATCCGCGCTTCGATGTGTTCCTTCGCAAGATGAATTTGCTGGATTAGGTGAAACACCATTTGCCGCCGCTGCATGGGGGTCTCCACCGGGCCAATTCCGTTGCCGTCACGGTACGGGGCCCTGTTTACGGTAATTGGAAGCATGACGCGCGATTGACCCACGAAATTGAGCGCTGTGTCCTTCCCGCAAGCGCGCCTGGTTGTAAGGATGGTCGACATATCGGGTCAATGGAGTCACGAGATGGTACGGCTAATTCTTGCGTTCACGGGGTGTCTGACACTCGCCGCCTGCGGTCTCGGTGAGACAGCAGTTTCGGGCGCCGCCGGCGCGGCCTCGCAAGTCCAACAGGCCAAGGATGGGTTGAAAACCGAGGCGCGCGTCAAGCAGCAGCTCGACGCAGCGGCAGCGGCTGATGCACAGCGCCGACAGGCCGCCGAAAGCGACGCGCGGTAATACCGCCGCCCGGCGCCTCGGCGGACGTGGGGCATGCAGCAACTGAGCAGCAAATCTTGCTGACCTGACGCGAAGCAAACTCTCGCGCGTGACTTCTTGGGGCTCGGACCCGCCAACTTCCCCGACCGGACACTCTGGGTTGACTGATGGCAAACGTTGAGTTGACAACGCAGCCGAGCCGATAGAGACTTCACCACATGGTGAACTATAACGCTCAGCTCGACCGGACCTTTGCGGCGCTCGGCGACCCGACGCGGCGGGCGATTCTCGCCAGGCTCGAGCGCGAGGACGGCGCCTCGGTGAGCGAGCTTGCGCGGCCGTTTACGATCAAGCTGCCGGCGGTCATGAAGCATCTTGATGTGCTCGACGAGGCCGGGCTCATCACGCGTTCGAAGCGGGGACGCGTCGTGACGGTGCGGCTCAACCCGAAGCCTATGCGGGGTGCGCTGGATTGGCTGCGCCGCTACGAGCGCTTCTGGTCGGTGAGCCTGGATCGGCTCGCGGTCTACGCCGAGCGCCAGGAATCACAAGCGAGCAAAGGCGGCCGATGACCAGCCTCACTCTCGTTCGACGGATTGCCGCGCGGCCGTCAATCGTCTTCGAGGCACTCACGACGCCGCAAGGTATCGCCTGCTGGTGGGGTCCCGACGCCGGTCCCGTACTGGTGGCCGAGGCCGATGCGCGTGTCGGCGGACGCTTCCGGGTCCGTTTCCGTTTGCTCGACGGCAGCGAGCATGAAAGCAGCGGCGAATATCTAACGATCGAAAAGCCCGAGCGGCTCGCGATGAGCTGGCGATGGGAAGGCGGCGAGGACCCCGGCGAGTCGCTCGTCGAGATCGAACTTCGCGCGATTGCGGAAGGAACCCTGTTGACCTTTACCCATTCGCGGCTGCACGACGAGCAGTCGAGCCGCAGCCACGAAGAGGGCTGGAACGGGGCGCTCGACAAACTACAACGGCATTTTTCTCATATCACTGCCGGCTCCTCGTGAGCATGCACGAGTCCACTGGCTGCCCTTGCGGCACTCGATGTGACTCATTCCGCGATTTCGTCTATCAGACAGATCCCGCCCACGGGCACGCACGCATCGCTCGCGAACGGCGACCCACAGATGGCGCTGAGGCTCGAGCGACTTCGCGCTCAGGCACGTGAATTCGAAATTCCTCGCGTTGAAAAAGCCGGGAGCCGGCAGCGTCGCATGGAGAGCGGATCGGCATTGGGCTCGTTTGGAGTAAAGTCGCGGAGGGGGCAAGAGAATCGGTCGGGGGAGCGTTAGGCATGAGCGATGTAAAAACTTGGGGTGCGGTCGATGCGTATTTCGAGGGCGAGCTCAATACGGCGGACGCCGCACTCGATGCCGCAGTTCAGGCGAGTGAGGCCGCGGGGCTGCCATCGATTCAGATCTCGGCAGCCCAAGGAAAATTGTTGCAGCTCCTGGCGCTCGCTCAGAGCGCCCAGCGGATTTTGGAGGTCGGTACGCTCGGCGGCTACAGCGGGCTGTGGCTTGCGCGCGCGTTGCCGGCGCGGGGCCAGCTAGTGAGCCTCGAGCTCGATCCGCACCATGCCGAAGTCGCGCGCAGTAACTTCGTGCACGCGGGGGTTGCGGAGAAGGTTGAGCTTCATGTCGGGCCGGCGCTCGACACCCTGGCGCGACTTCGTGCGCAGCGCGTCGCGCCCTTTGATCTCGTGTTTATCGATGCCGACAAGCCGAACAATCTGAGCTATGTGCAGGCCGCCTTGGAGTTCTCGCGTATCGGTACTCTGATCATTGTTGATAATGTTGTGCGGGACGGGGAAGTAGTCGCGCGCCGGCGGGATGCGGCGGCCGAGGGCGTACGCCGCATGGTGGCGTGGATTGGCACGGAGCCGCGACTCGCGGCCACGGTGATTCAGACGGTCGGAGAGAAGGGCTATGACGGGTTCCTATTGGCTCGTGTCCGATACTAACTCGCGCGGGCACACCGGGCACCTAACATGTCGGCTCCAGCGATCGTGGGGTTCAAGCTTGCCGCGGAAAGGTTCGCTAAACTGGTTGACCGATGAAAAGAAGAAATGTGCTGCGATCGATTGGGATGCTGCCGCTTCTGTCTTGCGGCGTCCCGGCTCTGTTTAGTCCAACGAAGGCTGCGAATGCAGTCGCAAAAAGGACAAAACAACGCGTGCGACCCTCCGACCGGCTATGGCCTGGCGCGGCGAGTTGGGCAAAGCTGAAGGGTGATGTGGGTGGCAGTCTGACCGAAGCGCCGTCGCTTTTCGGAGCTTGCGAAACGGATTCGAGCGTGTTGCTGCACGGTTACGATTCAGTGTGGTTGCCGGCCGCATTGTTGCAGAAAGACCGGCAGAAGCAGCTCGTCGATGCGTTGCTCGCCGCGAGCCGCCACAAGTTGGTGCGGCTCTTCATGAACAAAGGACTCGCAGGAGCACCGACGGCGGTGCTCGCTGCCGAGCGAGAGACCGCGATGAACCCCGGGGCGATCGAGGCCTTTGCGCTCGCGATCATAGCGGACGGCCAGGGGCCTGCGTATCCCGGGCTCGCACGCCCACCCTTCGATCCCGTCGCCGCGCGCAGGGATGCGCACGAAATTGATCTCGCCACCGCGGAACTGCGCAATATTGTTCCGAATGCGGGCTCCTACGTATCGGAAAGCAATTATTTTAATCGCTCTTGGCAAAATGCGTTTTGGGGAAGTAATTATTCGCGATTGCGAACCGTCAAAACGAAATACGATCCCGAGGGGCTTTTCTTCGTCCATCACGGAGTTGGTAGTGAAGATTGGAGTGCGGATGGATTTACGCGGGTTGCGTGACAAAGGGACTCTTATGAAGATGGGGCGAGCGCCGCGTGTGACGAGTACCGCCCTTGTTTTCCCTAGTAAAATTTCCTGCGCACCGCGCGAAAACGGATGTATAGTTTTATGGAGAGGAAGATTGGTGATTGAAACTCACTGACCGATGTTGAGGCCGCGATGAGCCGAACGTTAATACAACATACTCTTTGGGTGATCGACGCGGGGGCTAGGGACTTCAGGTATAAAACGATACCTGACGCCGTAAGAATACTTAACACGGTCTTTTTCCCGAATTGCTTGGGAGACGTCGGCACGAACTTCACAATCGATGCTGCCATTGCGCAACAAGCGACCGGAACGATCACGCCCGGCGCATTCGATGCTGTGGTTTTTCTGGTGCGGGACGTCACACAAAGTCTTCCCGTTACCAAACTCAGCCAAACGTTAACCCCCACTACCGTGACTAATTCTAAGGTCCTCGGCAACACCTGGCTTGGGCTTGCCGGGGGCGACCTGGCTGAAGTGTTTTGGGATAGGGTCTACAGCAACCAGGAAGCGGCCAATTCAATTTTTCACGAAGCGGCCCATTTGAAATCCGGGCAAGGCGACGCAATGCACACCGCAACAGTAGGCGCACCACACGGAGGCCCGGGGTTGAAAGTGCTGGCGGCTCAAGGCGGTGGCGTCATAAACCCGTCTGGGGACGATTTCGACTTTTACATGAAGGCCATTACGAGTCGGATCACCTTACGGACCAAAATTCCGTGAGCACCGCGACCCTCACACGGATTCCAGAGGCGTAAGTCAAGGCAGAGGGTCGCCTACCCGGCGGCCTCGGTGCTTGCGCGTCAAGCGAGCGTGTGCGGCAGCGAGTGTCACATTTGTAGAGGTTGTCTTACATCTCTCAAAGGCTGGTCGGGGTAGCGTGACCGTTCCATCACCCAAAATAGGAATCTATATGAGTGGAGCTTATTCGGAAGGGGTCGTTCCTCACCCCAGCAGCGGCACGGAAGATGACGACGACGACCGCGACGATGAACACGAGGGTGAAAATGAGGCATCGATCCGCGAGGTCAATGATCAAACGGAGGCGCCGGAGGAATTCGAAGTCGATGATGAGGATGATTTGGGCCATCCTGAAGATGACGACTCTGACGATGAGGCGGACGAAGAATAGGCAAATCAAGGGCGATGACCGCCAAGTAGAAACCGGCGGCGTGAATTGACTTTATCGAGTCCTGCAAGCTTCGGGAATGGTGTCAGTTCCGGCCGAATTACGGTGCCTTTTGTTTCAGGTCGAAGGTCTGAATACGAGGTGGTCTCGTTGGAGCAAGCGTGACACTTCCTGTCAGCCGGCCGTGCGCACAACGCCAGGTGAACTCGCCCGACAGCGCGCTGCTCGCAGATATCGGCGCCGCGGTATCGCAGTCGCCGACTTGCTTCTTGATGTTTGCAAGATCTTTGGCCCACCCGGCGGTATCGCGGTCCAATAGGAAATTCATTGCGAGCTGCTCTGCGCCCACCGTGACATCGCCCTGCTGATAGATCGTTACGACTGTTCGATAGGCGCCTGCAAGATCCTCGCTGACGGATAATGAGCGGTCCTTTAAGAAGCCCGCCTTGCTTAGCGCGATGGCCGCATCCCACACGGCTCCCGAAGGGCCGGCGTAAGTCCGATTTGCTAACGCGAATATGCCGACCCCTTGATTGGGCAAGAGCAAGACATGAGATCCGTAACCTGGATAGCCGCCGCCGTGCCTCAACGTAAGCCCCAAATCGCAATCGATCGCCACCCACATACCCATGCCGTACGTCGCGGCCTGCCGGCACGCCGCAGACCCAAGTATTCCATTGCAGTCCCGGGGGTGCGGGCGAACGGAACGCCCTCGCGCAGCAAGCGAGAAAACTCGAGCTCGGGCAATGGCGTCTGTCTGTCGCCCCAGGGATCATCGGTGACGAACCCGGCGGTGTGATTCAACAGGTCGCGGACGCGAATCCGCGGCGAGTCCTGCGTGGGGTACCTCCATTCGCGTAGTTCCGGAACATAGGTCTCGGCGGGCGCGTCAAGCCGGAGCTTCCCGTCGTCGCGCAGCTTCAAGACCGTGAGGGCCGTAAAGGCCTTCGTCATTGAGGCGATTCTGAACAGAGTGTCCGGAGTGACCGGTCGATTTGATTCCAGGTCCTGCACCCCGATCCCTCGAACGTATACGAGCCGACCGTTTGCGACGATTCCGTAGACCAGACCCGGGATGTGGGAGTCGATAGCGTAATCGGCGAAGATCTGGTCTACAGCAGCGAACATCACAGACTCGGCCGCCGCCGGCGCATCGGCGGCGCCGACGCTCGAGACGTGAATCAGTGCTGCCACGTTTAAGCCGAGGAGGATTGTCCTAAAGCGGGCGAAGAGGCCTGCTTGGAACGGAATGCGGCAGCCGTCAATAATCCTCATAGAGAATACGCAACCCTATTCTCAATCTCGGAATCGGTTCTGGTGATATTAACGCGATCTGGATTGCAGATGCCCGCTTAATAGAGGTCTATTTGAGCGCGAGAATCAAAACGCGTGCTTGCAGAACTATTCAGAATGTTTCAGGACTGATTCAGGGGTGATTCAGGACTTCCCGCGTGTCGCGTGCGATTGATGTTGGAATTGGCATGGCTCGCCAAGTTTCTGGATATCGCCGATGCGCAGATGCGCGACCGATGGTTTCAGTTGACAGGAGACGAAGATGAACATGACATTGAGGGCTAATTTCTCGCGTTGTACCGACGCGCTGCTTGATCCAGGTGCCAACGCGCTCAGGTCAATAAGCGTTGCCGCTTCCGCGTTCGTTCTCTCGGGAGTCGCAGTCGGACAACAAGTGCCGCAGAAAGCTCAGGTCGGCCCGGGCACTGCTGTGGTAGCTCCTGGCGTCCGCAATATACGACTTGAACTGGATGAGATTCCTCCAGGCACGTACGACATCACCACCAAGGAGACTCTGGTTCGATACGGAGTCGACCATATGGGATTCTCGGAATACTGGGGTACCTTTCCTGGGGCTAGCGGAACCCTTGTGTTCGACCCTAAATCCCTCGGTACCACCAAGCTTGATGTAAAGGTTCCCATAGCCATGGTCGAGACAACCAATAGAGAGCTCAACGGACAGCTGTTCTCCGACGAGTTCTTTGACGCGGAAGACTATCCATGGATGAAGTTCAGCTCGACGAAGGTGATTCGCACCGGTCCCAAGACCTTCCAGGTGACGGGCGATTTGACCATGCACAATGTCACAAGATCCATCGCGCTTGATGTCACTTTGCATGGCGCCGGCAATGATCCGTTTTCAGGCAAGGGCGTCATTGTCGGTTTCGACGCCAAGGGGATGGTCAAGAGATCCGAGTTCGGGCTTGGAAAATATGTGCCCATAGTGAGCGACGAAACAACGATTACCATTAGTGCAGAGTTCAGAAAGAGAGAAATCGACCACTCGTAGAAGCACTGCCCCCGGTGGCGAGCCGGCGGGTAATCGTCCCGCTCAAAACGGTCTTGGCGCCCGGTCCAATTGCTTCCAAGCCGAGCGCAGCAGCACTTTTGAATAGAACCGGTGAAACTCCAGCAGCAGTCTGAATCCGCCGCCCATCCCCGACGATCCGTTGGCGCGGCGCCTTGCCGCCACCGCCGAGCCGAACTGCAGCAATGTCGCTGCCGACTCCTGCGGTGTGACCCGAAACCACGAGCGCGTCTTGCCATACCGGTCGCCCATCAGAAGCTGCGTGTCGGTCCGCTCCGCGACGCTCCACACCGCAAACGAATCCCGAGATCCCGCCATGAGATCACGGGCCTCCTGATCGGTCGACGGCGCTCCGGCCGCGACGCGCAGAATCCAGCGCTCGATTCGAAACACCGGCGAGGTATAGAAAGCAACCACGAATTCCGCGAGTGCAACCGTCCGGTCGATGGACACGACGAAGCAGTCTCCGTAACCGCCCCACAGTTCAGGATGCTTGCCGCCGCGATGAGTCGCCAACAGCGCATCGTGGGGCAATGACTTTTGCAGCACGGCATGCATGGCCTGACTCTGGCACGAGCGTCGCGTCTTCAAGCCATCGTGGTGACGTGCTCCGGTTCGATCTTGTAGATAACCCGCACTTCGCTGGGTTGCCGGAACGGATATTTGTCTTTCCCGAGGTATTTCTTTGCCATCGCATCGATGTGCTGGTCGGCGCCCTTGAGGCTGCGTTCGGCAATGCGGCCGCGCACCTCCAGATACCGGTACGGATTTTCTGGATCCAGTATCGAGAAGGCGACGCGCGGATCACGCTGCAGATTCTTGTCTTTTTGACGGCCTTCGGCGGTGTTGATCAGCACATGGTGTCCATCGTAGTCCACCCACACCGGCGTGACCTGGGGCGCACCGCTCGGCATCAAAGTGACCAAATGAGCAAACGCCTTCTTCGAAAACAGATCGACATGCGATTCGGGAATTACTTTCGCGGCCATGGCTTACTCCTTCCGGACGGACGGGTGAAGAGAATACAGCCACGGCCTCCATTTCAACAATATGCCGGCGCTCTTAGGACCCCGGCGGGTATCCGCACACTCAGGGCTGCCCGTGCGGATCCTCGCCTTGGGATGACTTGAGCCTGTCGGCGGATTCGAGGCGGCTCGACAGCAGGAAGGCGGCGCCCAACGCGAAAAACACCAGTCCCCACCAAGCGCCTCTTGCGTGGGCGCTGCCCCACAATCCGACGGAAATCGCGATGCCGAGGAACGACAAGAGCAGACCCTGCCGGCGATGCCGCGATGCCCTGGGCTCACGGTTCCGGTACTCCCCGAAGAACTCAGGGGGCAGCGGCGGCAGCTCGATCCCCTTCTCGATCGCCGCCATGCGCTCGGCGTGATGCAGCTGGAACAATTCGCGTTTCTTGCGAAAATCGAGATACAGGCAAAGCATGGCGACGGATAGGCCCATGACGATCGCAATGATGGGAATGAGCTCGCCAAGGATGGGAATCACGTTGTCGGAGTGGGGCATTGCGGTTTGGACCATGGTGCTGACTGCGCTCGGGTCATCTTGCACGGGGAATTCCTCGGGTTGTGATACAGGCTTGATACCCTCGGGCGCGTGAATCGGTTTCAAGCGCGAGCGCGGCCCCGGGGTCGCTGCGAGGCGATGAAACCGATTCGCCGGCGCGCGGGTAATAACAATGAGGTATGGCCCATGCAGACAGCGGTAGCTCGTGCCGCGATTGAAGACCGCGACATTGCCGAGCTACTGCGAACGGGCGAGCGCGGCCGCGCCTTCACGGAGTTGTTGCAGCGCTACGAGGGCAAGGTGTTCCGGCTATGTTTTGCGCTGCTGCGCGATTCGGCGCAGGCGCAGGACGCGGCGCAGGAGAGTCTGGTGCGGATCTGGAAGGCGCTCGATAGTTTCGATGGCCGCGCCTCGCTCTCGACTTGGATTTATGCCATCACACGCAACCGCTGCCTGACGGCGCTCGAGCGGCGGCGCACGCTGGAATCCTTGAGCGACAGCGAAGTCGAGGCCGAGGTGGAGAGCCTCGCGGCGCGCGCCCCGGAGGATTCGCAGGATCATTTCGCGGAGCTGCGCGAACTCGTCGATTTGCTGCCGGAACGCCTGCGGCGCACCGTACAGCTATTCTATTTTGAGGAGCGCTCGGTCCGCGAGGTCGCAGAAATGCTGGGCGTTCCCGCAGGCAGCGTGAAAACGAATCTCTTCAGAGCCCGCGCGGCGCTCACCGGGCAACTGCGCCGGCGCGGTATCGATGACCCGACCTATTGGCTGGAGCTTTAATCCATGACCGACCCTGAACTTGAGGACAGTGAATGGAATCGCGCACTCGATGCCGCGCTCACGCGGGCCTTGCCGCCGCCCGCTCTGCCATCGCAGTTTCGCGCGCGGCTGCAATCCGCGCTGGCGCGCGAAGCGGACGCAAGCCTATTGGGCGCGCGCTCGCGTCTCGAGCGCGAGCAGCGCGAGCGGCTGGATGAACTCGAAGCCGGTTACCTGCGGCTGCGCCGCCGCACGCTCGGCAATTCGGTTGGCGGCGCGTTTGTCGCCGGTGTCGCGGTGGCGCTCGCGCTGCCCTGGCTGCGGGAAAGCTTCGGCGAGGATGCGGCGCTGGTGCTCTCGGGAGTAGGAACAGTGGCGGGGCTCACCATCGGCGTCGCTTTCTGGGCTCACCGCAACCGGCCATTTGACTTTCTGTAAGTAATAACTTACCGTAAGTCATGTCTTACGGAATAACGTTGAGCGCACTCGCGGATCCAACCCGCCGCGCCGTGTTCGAGCGTTTGCGCCTCGGGGCGGCATCGGTGGGCGAGGTCGCCGCCCATCTGCCGGTGAGCCGCCCGGCGGTATCGCAGCACCTCAAGGCGCTGAAGCGCGCCGGACTCGTGATCGATCGAGCTGAAGGCACTCGCCGCGTGTACAACATCGATCCGCACGGCCTCGGCGAACTGCGCCGCTGGCTCGATGAGTTTTGGAGCGACGCGCTCGAGGCATTCAAGAACGAAGTGGAGAAACCGTGAATCGCACGATTAGCATCGCGCCGGTGCGCAAGACCGTGGTGGTCGAGGCGACGCCGCAAAGAGCCTTTGAGGTGTTCACCGCGGGGATCGATCGCTGGTGGCCGAAGTCCAAGGGCATCGGTGCTGCGCCGATCCGGGAATCCATTATCGAGCCGTTTGAAGGCGGGCGGTGGTACACCAAGTTTGAGGACGGCACCGAAGCTGTCGCAGGACACGTGCTCGTCTGGCGGCCCGGCGAACGCTTCGTGGTCAGCTGGGAGATCAGTGCGGAATGGAAACCCGATTCGCGCGCGGCCTTTGCGTCCGAGGTCGAGGTGAGATTTTTTGCCGACTCAGCCGCTCGCACGCGGGTCGAGCTCGAACATCGGAATTTCGAGCGGATGGGCGCGGCTGCGGGCGAAACCATGCGCAAGGGCGTCGACGGCGGCTGGCCGGCGATGCTCGAGCTTTTTGCAAAGGCTGCCTCGGCGGCGGCCCAATCGTGAGGTACGACCGATGAACGAATTCGTGATTCATAGCGTGCCCGGCAGTCCGTACGGCCGAGCGGTCTGCGTCGCCATGGAGGAAAAGGGCGCTCGCTATCGGCTTGTTCCCGTGGTGCCGGGTACTCTGCGCGCGCCGGAGCATCTCGCCCGCCATCCTTTTGGCAAAGTGCCGGTGCTGAGCCATGGAGGCTTCCGCCTCTACGAAACGCAGGCCATCCTGCGTTATATCGATCGCACGCTGCCGACGCCGGCGCTGACGCCCGCGCATCCCCAAGCTGCTGCGCGCATGGATCAGCTGATGAACGTCAACGACTGCTATCTCTTTCCTGGGGTCGCAAGCGTCATCGCCTTTCAGCGAATCGTCGGGCCGCGCCTGATGGGACTCACACCGGACGAGAGTGCGATTGCCGCCGCCATGCCCAAAGCGCACGCTGTATTCGCCGAGCTTTCGCGGCAGTTGGGCGACGGGCCGTTTCTCGTCGGCAATTCGCTGAGCCTCGCGGATGCTCTGTTGGCTCCGCAATTGGATTTCTTTCGCGCCACGCCGGAGTGGGAACTGCTCACCGCACAGGCAGCGAATTTGCGAGTGTGGTTGGAGCGCATGAACGCGCGGCCGAGCATGGTTGCGACCACCTGGGAGCGCGTCGCCGACATGGCCCGCACCGGCTGAGTCACTTGCCCGGCTGAGTCATCTGCAGGGCGTCACGCAGCGGCGCCCCGCTCTCCAGTCGGCGCTATGGTTTGCCCGTCACGGCGATCGGCGCGGGTTCGTCGCCGCCCACCCAGCGGTACACCACGCCGGCGAGCGCAGCACCGGCGAGCGGCGCCACCCAGAATAGCCAAAGCTGCGACAGCGCCCAGCCGCCCGCGAAAAGCGCCGGGCCCGTGCTGCGCGCCGGATTCACCGACGTGTTCGTCACGGGAATGCTGATCAGGTGAATCAGCGTCAGGCACAGGCCGATGGCAATGGGCGCGAAGCCCTTCGGCGCATTGCCATGGGTCGAACCCAAGATGACGAACAGGAATCCGAAGGTCATGACGATTTCCGTCACCAGGCACGCCGACAACGAATAGCTGCCCGGCGAGTGCTCGGCGAAGCCGTTCGAAGCGAAACCGCTCGCGGCGTCGAATCCCGCATGGCCGCTCGCGATCACGTAGAGGATCGCCGCTCCGGCAATTCCTCCCAGCACTTGGGCCACCACATACGGGATCAAGTCCTTGCCCGGGAACCGGCCGCCGACGCAGAGGCCGAGAGACACGGCGGGATTCAAGTGGCAGCCCGACACGTGACCGATGGCATAGGCCATGGTGAGCACCGTCAAACCAAACGCCAGCGAGACTCCGACGAATCCAATACCCAAGCCCGGAAACGCCGCGGCGAGGACCGCACTTCCGCAGCCGCCGAGCACCAGCCACAGGGTTCCGATAAATTCCGCGGTGAGACGCTTTGTAATATGCATCGAGGTTTCCCCCCTTTTTCTTTGGGCGTAACTTTAATGCGAATTCCGCCGGCTGTCTATTTGCGGGGAGCGAGGTTCTAAGGCCGGCAAATAAAATTCTTGGCCTGATCGCTGTCGCCGGAACCCGCATAGCGAGCCACTTGGGGGTAGGGGCATAGCGGACGCGTCCGGTCAGCCACTCCCTCGCGAACCGGCCGCCGAATTTCGCGGACCGTCGTACAATGCCAAAGCGCCCGGCGGCGGGCGCTCATCACCAGTACCGGAGGATTCCATGACATTGAATGAGCGGCTGCGCGGCTTCGGCGCGGCACTTGCGATCATCCTGCTTGCGGGCGCAGCCGCGGAGGCGAGCGCACCCCTGCAGAAAACCCAGGCGCCCGGCTATTACCGCATGATGCTCGGCGACTTTGAAGTGACCGCGCTCTCCGACGGCATCTTGTCGATGAAGGTGGGCGACCTCCTTACTCATATCACTCCGAAAGAGATCAACGACGGGCTGGCACGCTCCTTCCTCAAGGATCCGGTGGACACTTCCGTCAATGGGTTTCTGATCAACACGGGCTCGAAGCTGGTGCTGATCGACAGCGGCGCCGGCACGCTCTTTGGACCGACGCTCGGTAAGCTCGTGGCGAACCTCAAGGCGTCGGGCTACCAGCCGGAGCAGGTGGACGAGATCTACATCACGCACATGCATGGTGATCACATTGGCGGCCTTTCGGCCGACGGCAAAACCGTTTTTCAGAACGCCGTGGTGCGTGCGTCGCAACTCGAAGCGGACTACTGGCTGAGTCAAGCGCACATGGACGCGGCGGCCAAGGATGCGAAGGAGAGTTATCAGACCGCGATGACCGCGCTCAACCCGTACGTCTCGGCGAAGAGATTCAAGCCCTTCCGCGGCGACCTCGAGCTCGTGCCCGGGATCCGGGCCATGGCGGCTCCCGGCCACACCGCCGGCCATACCGTCTATGTCGTCGAAAGCAACGGGCAGACGCTCGAGCTGTGGGGCGATCTCATGCATGTCGCCGCGCTGCAATTTCCCGATCCGAATGTGATTATCCGCTTCGATACGGATTCAGCGTCCGCGCTGGCGCAGCGCAGGAGGGTGTTCGCCGAGGCCGCCGCGCACGTCTACTGGGTGGGCGGTGCGCATCTGTCGTTTCCGGGCATCGGCCATCTGCGTGCCGTGGGCTCGGGCTATAGCTACGTGCCCGTGAATTACAGCGTGCCGCACTGAGGGGCGGCGCGGCTGCGCAGCCGATAAATCCACAGCCCGGCGATCGCGATGGCGAGAATTGCGCCAAAGCCCACGGCGGTGAGGCGGACCGGCGCACCCGCCCGCGAGGTCACCGTATAGAGTCCGATCATCAGCAGCATCATGCTGTTTTCCGCCAGATTCTGAATGGCAATGGCGTTGCCGGCGCCCACGCTTTCGTGGCCGCGTTCCTGCAGCAACGCGTTGAGCGGAACCACGAAGAACCCGCCGCAGGCGCCGAGCAGCGCCATCAAAGTGAAAGCCCAGGGCAGAGTCGTCGTCCCCGCCAAGAGACACACGCCGATGCCGATCAAACACCCGGCGGGCAGCGCGCGGTCCGCGGTTTCGATCTTCACGAAGCGCGCGGCCAGCCCCGCACCCACCACGATCCCCACCGCCACCATGGCGGTAAGGTAGGCCGGCATGCGATTGCTGGCGATGCCGAGCGCGAGCGGTACCCACGCCACCAACAGAAATCGCAGCGTTGACCCGGCTCCCCAGAACAGGCTCGTGCCGATGATGCTGAATCGCGCGTCTGGCACACGGATCAACTGGCGCAGAGCCGCACTGAAGCTCTTGACCACGGTTCCGAAAGCAAACGATTCGAGCGGATGCAGCGGTTCGAGGCGCGGGATCAGAAGGTTCGCGAGCGCCGCGGCCGCATAGCTCGCGGCCACGATCGCCAACGTCGCGCGAACGTTCCAATCGGCCAAGGTGCCTCCGGCAACGGCGCCAATGAGGATGGCGGCGATAGTCGAGGCCTCCATCAGCCCATTCGCCTTCACCAGAAGATCGGCCGACGTGAGCTCGGACAAAATTCCGTACTTCGCGGGCGAATAGGCCGCCGCCCCGACACCCACGAGCCCGTACATGAGGAAGGGATTGAACCCCGCACAAATTCCCAACGCACCGGTCAGCTTCAGGCCGTTGGCGAGCAGCATGACCGTGCCCTTCGGCCGCGAGTCGGAGAACGGTCCCGCGAACGGCGCCAGCACAATGTACGCGGTGACGAAGAATTCCTGCAGCAGCGGTTGAGTCCAGGACGGATAGGCTTCATGGCGCAGCAGTGCCAACGTTCCGAACAGAAGTGCATTGTCCGCGCCCGCGGACAGGAACTGCGCGGCCAGCACCGCCACCATTCCACGCGACCACAGCGACGCCGACGCCGACACCGAAGCAGAGGCCGACGCCGACGTCGGGGCGGGGAGGCTCAAGCCTGACCGCCGGCTTGCTCGGCCGGCTCGGCCGCGAGTTCCTTGAGGCGCACATAGTCCACCTTGCCGGAACCCAAGAGCGGAATTGCGGCGACCGTCCGTAGGAGGCGCGGCACGGCGAGCTCGGGAGAGCCCAAAGTTTTGGCGGCGGCGCTCAGTCGATCGCGGGACAGCTCCGGCGCCGTGGTGAACAGCACGATCGCCTCGCCCTTGGCCGCATCGGGACGAGTCGAGGCCGCGTGCGAAAATCCGGGAGCCGCCTCGGCCGCAATCCGCTCGACCACCTCGAGCGAGACCATTTCTCCGGCAATCTTCGCGAAGCGTTTAACGCGCCCGCGAATGTGCACGAAATCGTCGGCATCGATCACCACGATGTCGCCGGTGGAGTACCAACCGGCGTCGATCGACTGCGGCGGCTGAATGACGCCCGGGTTGTCGTACAGCAAATACCCCTTCATGAGGTTCGGGCCTTTGACGTGCAATGTTCCGCCCTCCGCGATCCCCGGCACGCTCTCGAGCACGTGTTCGATGCCCGGCAGCAATTGACCGACGCTGCCGATGCGGCATGCCATCGGCACGTTGACGGCAATCACCGGCGCACACTCGGTGACTCCATAGCCTTCGAGGATTCGGATGCCGAATTTCTCGAGCCAGAGACGGCGCACGTCCTCCGACAACTTTTCGGCGCCGGCCACGACGTAGCGCAGGCGCCCAAAATCGTAGGGATGCGCGTACTTGCCGTAGTTGGCGAGAAATGTCGACGTGCCGAACAGCACCGTGCAGTTCCGGTCGTACACGATCTCCGGAATGATCCGGTAGTGCAGCGGACTCGGGTAGAGAAAGGCCTTGCAGCCCGAGACCAAGGGCATGATGGCGCCGCAGGTCAGCCCGAAGGAATGGAACAGCGGCAACGCCACCATGAACTTGTCGAGCGGCGTGAAATCGGCCACGGCACGCAGCTGCGCGATGTTCGACAGCAAAGAGGAGTGTGAGTGCACCACGCCCTTCGGTTTGCCCTCGGATCCGGACGTGAACAGCACCACGGCGGCATCGCCGGATTTTTGCGCGGCCGCCGCCGAGCGCGGAAACCACTGGTGCGCGAGCACCCATAGCTTGTCGATGAGCGTCACGTGCGCCCGCAGATCCTCGAGATAGATGAGCTCGACCTCCGTGAGCCCGTCAACGAGGGCGCTGAGCCGCGCCTTCTCGATGAAGGCGCGCGACAGCACGATCTTGCGAATTCCCGCGGCGACACAGGCCGCCCGCACGCCGTCCGCACCGGCCGTGTAATTCAGCATGGCCGGTACCCGCTTCGTCAGGGACAGACCCAAGATGAGTCCCAAGGTGGCCGCCGCGTTCGGCATGAGCACGCCGACGATCTCGTCCGGCCGGGTGCGGCCCGCGAGCAACCGGGCAAGTCCTAACGCCATGCGCAACAGAGAACCATAGGACTCCTCCTGCAGCCGTACATCCTCCACCAACTTGTAATTCGCTCCGAAGGTGCTTTTGGCATCAAGGAAGGCGCCGAACAAAGTGCGCTGCGGGCGCGTGGCGATCACCATGTCGAGCAGAATCCGGCGCATCATCTCGCCGGATCGGCGGCGGCGCTCCTTGGCCGAGGGAAGGGCCGGCATCGCGATCCGGCGCCTGCCGAGAAACGTGATCCCGATTTTCGGCAGGAGCTTGCGCGGATAAATTCCCGCGAGTCGGCCGAAGTAACTCTGGCCCGCGCCCTCGATCCACGCGGGGACGATGGTGGCGCCGGTCTTGGCGGCGACGAAGGCGGCGCCGTCATAGACCTTCATCAGCGAGCCGGTGACGGTCAGCCGTCCTTCGGGGAAGATCACCACAGGCCTGCCGCTTTCGACCAGGCGGCATACGAGTTTGATCGCGAGTGGGCTGGTTGAATCGACCGCCAGATGTGGAATGAGGCGCAGCCACCAGGCGAATAGCGGATTGCGCGCGATCTCCGTGTGCACCACGAAGGTGGCGTCGACCGGTAGAAACAGCGCGAGCAGCAGGCCGTCGAGAAAGGACTCGTGATTGGCGACGATCAGCGTGCGCTCGTTGTGAAATTGTGCCGTGTCGCCGCGCACGCTCACCCGAAAGAGCACTCGCGTGAGCGTGCGCAGCATCCATTTCAAGACCCGCTTGCGGAACGGCAGCGGGCTCTCGCTCAAGTTCTCGCTCATGCGGATACCTCAGACCGGTCCGAACAGCATATCCCACCGCGCCTTGATGCCCATCGCCGAATTGTCGGCCATCTCGCCGGGATGCACGGCGATCACGGGGCGCCATCCGCGGTTGCCGCAAAGCCGTCGAACACCGGCGCGAGATGCGGACTCTCGAGCAAGCTCGCCGGCGACACCGTCTCGCGCGACCAGGGGATCCGGCCGAAGTACCACATCCTCCAGAAGCCCACGTCCGTGTTCGGACGCCGCGACAGCAACGTCGCGAAGCTTTCGACTTCGCCAACCGAAATTCCGGTGGCCTCGGCCAGCACTTCACGCACGTAGCGCGAGCAAAATTGGCGGTGTGCTCGCCGCAGGTTGAAGCCCGTGCGAATGAAGACGCAGTCGCCCACCGTCAAGAGTTCGCTGAGCTTTCCCAAGGAGATCGGGGGAACGTGTTCGAGCATGGTCGAGATCCTCTGTGATAGTCCGGTATCGAGACTGACAGAGGGTGTCGAGATTTGCGACTTTATTTAAATAGTGATGAAACCGCGGCGTCCTCGGTGCCGGAGCTCGATACCTTGACCAGCGCCCAGGAGGCGGAACTCGTTTCCGATGAGAAAATGCTGCTGGTCACCGTGTGCGCCTTGAACCAATGGACCATCGCCGAAATGGTGAGCTTGTATCGCATCACCGAAGCGGAGACCATCCGGCGGCTGCGAATTTTAGATCGCATGGGCGTGATCGAGCTGCTGCCGGGCGATCGCATCCGGCGGCGCGCCAGAAGAGATTTTGATTGGCTGCCGGCCGGCCCGATCAAACAGTATTTCTCGAAGCAGGGTGTGGGAGATTTTCTCGGCGATTCGTTCGATCGAACGGAGGAGTCGCTGGATTTTTCTCATGGCATGTTGACCGCGGCGGCGCAGGCGGAGCTGAAAGTGGAACTGCGCCGCCTGCGAAGAAAACTCGCGAGCCTGCATGAGGAATCGACCGGCGCCGCGTTCGACGAGAAGCGCGGTGTCGGGTTGCTGTTGGCGATGCGCCGCTGGGAACCTCCCGCGTTCCGGCGCTACCGGCGCACCGCGCCCGCAGCGTAGCCCGGCCTCGCAATCGGCTATTCGAACCAGTAAGCGATGGCGCGCATCTCGATGCTGGAACGCGGCGGCACGCCGGCGGGACACAGCGGATTGTCGAACGCGGTATGCGGAACACAATGCGGCGCGGCGGGGTCGCTGTCATGGGTTTTGAATACCAGGGCTTCGCTCAAGCGCATGTCGGAGAACCACCACCAGTGATGCCGCGCGTTGGCGCGCAGTACCAGACCCGTGAATGACCACTCCGGTTTCCCCGGCTCGTCGAAAATCGCGTCGGCCTCGATCAAGTCGCCTGGCGCGACGCTGCGGGCCTCGCACACGGTCAGCGGCACGTCCTGCGGAGGCTCGGAAAGCACGCGCCACACGTTGAAGTGCGCGAACCTGAGCACCACGCCCCATTCGGCCGGCGCCGCGCGCGCGGCAAATGCGGCCGCGGTCGCGTCGTTGACATCCACGTGGACGAACCGGGCCGGGCGCGAATTGTTGAGCCGCCCACAGTCGGCGGAGCGTTCGCCGAAGCGCAGGACGCCGGGACTGGTGACGCGAACTCGATCCGCACCCGAGAGCTCCTGCACCAGCGCCTCGATCTCGGGCGCATATAGAGACTTCGTGGCCTCGGGATCGCGAAAGTCCGCGACGCGGCTCACGTGCGGCACCAGCGTAAAGCCTTCCCGGTCGAGGCCGGCGCCGCCGCCGCGCGCGTCGCGGATCTCCATCATCTTCGGATCGAGCTCGATGACGTCGCGCGAAATATCATTGGCGTGATAGCGCGGGCGCACCGCCATGGGGGCGACGTAATTCAGATTTGCCCGCAACGCATTGCTCATGGCGCTAAAGTCCACCTTGGCGCTCTCGAGGTCAAGCGCGCGCCATCGAGTCAGCGCGCCTTTGACTTGGCGGCGTAGACCTCGCGGCCGTCGAGATAGGTCGCGAGCACGCGGGTGCGATGCAGATCGAACGGATCGATGGCGAAGATATCGCGGTCGAGCACGATGAAATCGCCGCGCTTGCCGGGTTCCAAGCTGCCGGTCGTGCGTTCCTGCTTGAGCGCGAAGGCGGCGTTGATCGTATAGGCATCGACCATGTCCTGGAGATTCAAGCTCTGCTCCGGCAGCAGCGGCGGTTTGCCGCGCGCTTCGCTGCGGGTGATGGCGTGCTCCATGGCCTCAAAGGCATCGAAGCTGCTGACGCCCCAGTCGCTGCCGCCGGCGATCAAGGCGCCGGCGTCCTTGAGCGAGCGCGCGGGATAGAGGTAGCGGGAGCGTTCGGCGCCCAAATACTTGAGCGTCGCACTGGCGATGTAGGGGTCGCTTTCCGCCCACAGCAATTGAAAGTTGGCAATGACGCCGAGTTCCTTGAAGCGCGGAAAATCTTCAGGCTCGACCAGCTCCAGGTGCGCGATCTGGTCGCGGTTGTCTTGCGGGCCGTTGCGCCGCCGCGCATCGGCAAAGGCATCGAGCGCCGAACGCACGGCTCGATCGCCGATCGCGTGAACGTGCACCGCAAACCCCGCCGCATCCGCCGCATCCACGATGCGGTTGAATTCCTGCTGCGTAAAGTAAGTGGGTCCGCGATTCTGCGTCGGCTTGCCGGACGCGTCGAGATAGGGATCGAGCAGCGCCGCCGTTTGCGAGGGGTATTCGATCACGCCGTCGGCGAAGATCTTGATGCCCTCGGCCCGCAGAAACTCAGGATCGATCGCCCACTTCGCCCGAGATTTGATCACCTCGGCCATCAGCGTCTCGACCGGCTCGTGAGGGTTTTTCAAGTTGAGCATTGCACGCACGCGCATGTTCAGACGGTGTGTGTCATAGAGCCGCTTGTACATCTGCATGTCGCGCTCATCGGCGTCCGCGTCCTGCACCGAGGTGATGCCGACGGCACGCATGTCGTCGAATACCTTGTCGAGTTTCGACGCCGCGGCGGCAATGTCCGAAATCGGCTTTGCGTCGGACACGGCACTGGCCGCGTCGTCGCGCAGTGTGCCGGTCGGGTTGCCGGCGGAGTCGCGCTCGATGCGGCCGCCCGCTTTATCCCGGGTGGCGGCGCTGATGCCGGCCGCTTTCAGCGCAGCCGAGTTGGCCCAGACCGTGTGGCCGTCCGAGCCTTCGAGCAGCAGCGGACGCTCCGCCAGCATCGCGTCAAGATCTTGCAGCGTGAGCGTGAGCGCGGAGGGATTGACCTGCACCACCTCGAACCACACCTTGGGGTCGGGCGGCTCCTTGAGGCATCCCGCCACTTTGGCCTTGATTTGCGCCGGCGTGAGCAGTTTATCCCCGAGGCTGCACTTGCCGAGGTCCTCCGAGCTTTCGGCGGGATGTGTATGCGCATCGATGATGCCCGGAAGCACGACGCGGCCGCGCAAGTCGATGCTGCGGGTCTTGGGTCCGATCAAGGCGCTCACCGCCTGATCGGTGCCGACGGCGACGATGGTATTGCCGCGCAGCGCGAGAGCCTCTGCGACCGAGCGGCCCGCATCCTCGGTGTGAATCTTGCCGTGGAGCAAGACGAGGTCCGCGGCCGTCGCCGCCGAGGCAGCGGGGGTCGCGGAGGCAAGCCGGTCCGCCGCCGCGGCCATGACAAACGTTCCCACCCATGCGGCCAGGGTGGCGGCCTTGAAAATAGTGTGCAGCATGGGCGCCATTATGCCGCGCCCCCGCAAAAAGTTGCGGATTGTCTAGAGCAGCGCGCGGGCGCGCAGAATTTCGGCGAAATTGACCGGCGTTTGCATTTGCCGGATCAAAGCATGCCAGCGATCGGTGCCGGTGCAGAGTTTGCCCAAGACATCGGCGGAGGCTTGCCAGCCATGAAATAACCCGTCGACGCCGCCCGCGATCAGAGCTTCGCCAAGCTGCAAATGCTGAAGGGTGTTGTCGAGCCAGTGACTCATGCGCAAAAGTTTAAATGCATTTGACTAAATGCGGCAATTGTCTCCGTATTCAGACAGGCAGCTCGCTTCGGCTCCGCCGCCGGCGTCAGCGGTTCACGTCGACGATGACGCGTCCGCGGACCGCGCCTTTCAAGATTTGCGCCGCGACTTTCGGAACTTCCTCGAGCCGCACCTCCACGATCATCGTTTCCAGGAGAGCGAGCGGCAGGTCGGTCTGCAGCCGCCTCCACGCGTCGATGCGCCGCGGAGCCGGACACATCACCGAATCAATTCCCAGGAGGTTCACGCCACGCAGCAGGAAGGGAATGACCGTGTGCTCCAGTTTGCTGCCGCCGGCGAGTCCCACCGCGGCCGCCGAACCGCCGTACTTCATCTGCGCCAGGACGCGCGCCAACGTATTGCCGCCGACCGCATCGACGCATCCGGCCCAGCGTTCGCCTTCGAGAGGACGTTTGGCGGGCTCCGCGAACAGCGAGCGGTCGATGATCTGCGCCGCCCCGAGACTCTTGAGATACTCGTGCGTGTCGGCGCGGCCGGTCGACGCGACCACCCGGTAGCCGCGTTTTGCGAGGATGGCGACGGCGACCGAGCCCACGCCGCCCGCGCCGCCGGTGATCAGCACCTCACCCGCGCTCGGGGTCAGTCCGTGCTCTTCCAGCGCCATGACCGCCAGCATCGACGTGAATCCGGCCGTACCCACCGCCATCGCTTGGCGCGCCGTGAGGCCCGCGGGCAAGGGCACCAGCCAATCGCCGTTGACCGAGGCCTTTTGCGCGAGACCGCCCCATTGCACCTCACCCACCCGCCAGCCCGTCAGCAGCACGGAATCGCCGGGTTTGTACGCCGGATGCCGGCTCTCGAGCACGCGTCCCGCGAAATCGATGCCCGGCACATGCGGATAGCGTTTCACCAAGCCGCCCGCCCCGGTCACCACGAGGCCGTCCTTATAATTGACGGTCGAGTACTCCACCCCCACGAGAACATTGCCCGGGGGCAAGCTCGCTTCATCGATGTTTTGCATCGAATCGGTGATCGTACCGCCGTTACTGTCGATGACGAGTGCCTTGAACATGCCGTGAGTCCTTCGGGTGCTGCGAAAATCCCGGCACAGCATATTCTGTTTATGTATTTTTTAGTGCATAACACGCAGCCCGGCGCTGCGCACGCTAATCGGGCGGTTTTTGGACGGGCGCCCCTTGGATGCGCGGGTGCCCAAAGGACTCGCGCCGAGCGCACCCTCGGCGCGAGAGCCGCTTCACGCAGGCGTTAGCGCCGCGGCAAGTGAATCACCAACAGATTGCTCGTGACATCGTCGATGGCGGCGAAATTGTAGCCGCCGTCGCCATCCTCGCGGGTGTCGATCCCAAAGGCGCCGCCCTCGCTCGCGTCGACGTTGTATTCGCGAATGAATTGTCCAAAGCGCGTGAATTCGACGATCTCGCTCGGATGCAACGCGTCGATATTGACGGCGTCCCCGTTCGCGGTCAGCAAGTTGCCGTTCGGCGCGAAACGCAGCGCCAGCGGTCCGCGCAGATGCTCATTCGCGAACACGACTTTGCCTTTGACCGTGGCGTCCGTCCGATGGGCTGCGTCGGCAATGGAATAGATCGTATTATCGGCGGTCGACGCCACATACAAGGTACCCGTGACCCAGTCGAAGGCAAGACCGGTCGGCCCCAGGATCAGCGCCGCCGCGTTGGGCACGTGAGGATAACCCGTTGCAATCAGCGTTTTCTTTTGTAGCGTGACGCCGCTCGCCGTCACCGCGACGTCGAGGCGCGCGACCGTACCGTTCAAGACGTTCGACACGAAGATATGTGCTTCCGCGCCGTGGTCGTCGATCGCGAGATCCCAGGGCCCATCGAGAAACTTGGGATCGGTCCATGTCGCCACGACATCGCCATGCCGGTTGATCACCTGCAGCGCGCCCTGGCCGATGGTGTTGATGGTGCCGTCGGTCGTCGGGACATTGCCGACGACGACGAATCCGCCTTTGAGAACGCCAAGCGCCGTGCTGATGCCGGGAAGTGTGCTGCTGAAAAAAGTCTCGGCGCTTCCCGGGGGAGCGATCGGGCCCTCTGCCGGCAGCCGGACGATCGACGTGCCCGTTCCTTGCAGGTTGTCGCTGTTATTGAAATTCCCGACCAGAACATCGCCGGCGGCGATCTTGCCGCCGCCCGGAAATCCGTTCGGCACAAAGGCGACCCCATAAGGATTCACATCGCCGTTGGCCGGAATGGTGGAGGAATTGATGGCCCGCGGCAGGAAGGCGTCCTCCGCCCACGCCGCGGATCCTAAAACCGATGAGAGAGCGAAGCTCGCCGCGAGCGCGATCGGCGCACGGCAGGCAGCTGATTTTTTGTGCGTTGTCATCCTGTTTCCCCTCGACTTGGAGTTGATCGGCGCCGCGACGTTGACGATGCCTGTATCCGGTACGTACCGGGACGAGGGCAAAAAGTTACAGGGGTATACAATCGAGCAATGACCGACGGATCCGCCGCCATGGGTATTGCTCCTCATTCGGGTTGGGCCGCCGCGGTGGTTCTCGGTCTTGCCGTTCGTCGCGTGCGGGCCCGTGACTTGCCGGCGCAGGCGGAGGAGAGTCTGCGCAGGCCGTCGGCCGTCCTGCGCGAGGTGGTGAGCGCACTTTCCCGCCAAGTGGGTCCGCCCTGGGGTGCGGACCAGAAATCAGCCGCACTCTTGGCATGGCTGCTGCTTGCCCCGGAAACCCATGTCCGTCGGGACTAATCTCGCGGCAGCGCTGGAACATGCCCGGGCGCTGGCTCGGCGCGCGAAGGACGAGGACGCCAAGCTCGCGTATGTCGATGTGCTGCGCCAGGATCCGACGAATTTCTTCGCACTCATCGAGCTCGCGGCGCTCGCCTTGGCGGGCGGCTATCGCTCCGCCGCGCGCACCGCCTATCTGCAGGCGGTGCAACATCATCCGGACAATAAAATCGCCCGCGTCAATCTTGCCAATGTGCTGCGCGAGGAGAACGATCTACCCGGCGCCAAGCAACACTACCTCGCGGCGCTCTCGATCGATCCGGATCTGCATGAGGCTCACCAGGGCATGGCGTGGGTACTGAAAGAGCAGCACCTGGAGGGCGCCGAAGAGCACTGGCGGCGCGGATATTCGGGCCACGCGCTGGTCACCAGACCCTACCGCGGCACCAGAGTCGGCGTGCCGCTGCTGCTGCTCGTCTCGGCACGCGGCGGCGCCGGTCATCAATCGGCCGGACCGGGTGCGCGCCACCGGACGCGCCGACAATGCGCGCCGCCTGGCGGCGATACCGGGTGTGATTTCGCCCAAGATCGAGGTCTCGTCGCGCACGGCGCTTGCGGCGGCCGGCGATCTTAGCTTTCCGCTGCTGTTGCGAAGTCCCGGCTTTCATACCGGCCGGCATTTCGTCTACGTCGAGAACCACGCCGTCCTGCCCGAGGCGCTGGCATCGCTCGCGGGCGAGGAGGTACTCGTGATTCAATATCTGGACGCACGCGGCGCCGACGGCATGGCCCGCAAGTATCGCGTCATGTTTGTCGACGGCGTCGCCTATCCTCTGCATCTGGCGATTTCCGCCGACTGGAAAGTCCACTATTTTTCGGCCGACATGGCGCGCAGCGCCGCTTTTCGCGAGGAAGAGCGGCTGTTTCTGAAGAATATGCCGGCCATGCTCGGCGCGCGCGCCATGACGGCGCTCGAAGCGATCGGTGCGGTGCTGGACCTCGAATACGCCGGCATCGATTTTGCGCTGACGCCCGATGGCTCGCTGCTCCTGTTCGAAGCCAATGCGACCATGGTGGTGTTTCCGCCGGGCCCCGAGCCGATGTGGGATTATCGCCGCGCCGCGATCAACGACGTGATGGAGGCGGCTACGCGGATGCTGTTCACGTATGCCGAACATGGCAGCGCTCCCCCACGTTAAGGCTCGCCCCTAGCAGCGGGACGCCGATCACAATTTGAGATTCCGGATAACGCCATTGGACGGTGCGGCCCGCGCACTCTGGTAGACTTTTTCCGCTGGCTCGATGGACTTGAGCTGCCCAGGAGAAGGGAATTGACTTCACGCTATTTTGCGATCGGTTCATTGGCTCTGTTGACGTCCATTGCGGCATCGTCGGCGGTCTCCACCTCAACGGTGCATCTGCACTCGGCGGCGATTCCGGGCCGCGCTCACCTCGTTGTGGTGGGCAGCCGCAGTGCGCAGCAACGCCGGAATGCGGCTGACGCCAAACTCGATTCGATACTCGCGGATCTGTCGCGGCACGCGGCGCGGGCGCGCCCCGATCATTGGCTCGCCGACTTGCATTCCTTGAGCCCCGCCGCGCGATTCGTGCAGGGCGGAGCGGGGGCAGCGCCGCTCGTCCTCATCGACGCCATCACGCGCGGCGATCCGCAACAGCTGCGCTCGGCGTTGCTGCGCTTAGGGCTCGAGCATGCAGCGCTCTACGCGAACGATGTCGGCGGCTGGCTGCCGGTCAATCAGATCGAAGCCGCGGCTGCCCGTACCGAGGTGCTCTCGATCCGCGCCGCGATGCCGCATACGCGCGCCGCCGGACCGGTGGCCACGCAGGGCGATTTCGTCCAGCGCAGCGACGTGCTTCGCACGGCTCCTTACAATTTGACGGGAACCGGCATTACGGTGGGCGTGCTGTCCGACAGTTTCAATTGTTACGCCGTGTATGCCGCCGCCGGCAGCGGGGTGCCGGTCTCCGGGTTCGAGGGCTATGCCTACAACGGTTTCACCGCCGACTATGCGACCGACATATCGACCGGCGCTCTGCCGTCGGGCGTGAACGTGCTCGCGGAACCTTACACACCCAATGGGCCGAGCCCTACCGGTGCCTGCCTGGACTACGGCGCACCGACCCAGTCGCCCTTCACCGATGAAGGCCGCGCCATGATGCAGATCGTGCACGCCGTCGCGCCCGGCGCGAATCTGGCGTTCTATACCGGAGATAATAGCGAAGCTGACTTTGCCAACGGCATCGGCGCTCTGGCGGCCGCGGGCGCGCAAGTCATTGTCGATGATTTGGGCTACTTCGATGAGCCGTTCTTTGAGGACGGCATCGTGGCGCAGGCCATCAACACGGTCGAAGCAAACGGCACAGCGTATTTTTCGGCGGCCGGCAACGATGGCGGCACACCCTCCTATCAGAACTTGTCGCCGGTCTTCAATACGATTGAAGGGCCGGGCAGCGAGCAAGTCGGCGAAGCCCTGCTGAATTTCGACACCTCGGGTGCGACCACGACGGCCTACCTCCCCATCACCGTTCCCCCCATTCCGCCCGGAGACTTTCTCGCGGTTGTAGTGGAGTGGGATCAGCCGTACGTGACCGGCTGCACCGCGACGCCGAGCAGTCTCTGTACCGGGGCCGTCAGTCAAATCGATGTTTGCATTACCGGCGGGACGGGGGCGGATACCATCACCGATTACGACGGCAACACGACCAGCTGCTCTGGCCCCAATGCCGTCGGAACCGATCCGTACCAGGTCATGATCATCGGCAATCCCGCGAATGCCGCCGGCAATTCCGCGCAGCAGAACCTCAACATCGTGGTCGGGATCGCGAACAACACGCAGCAGCCCGGCCGCATTCTGGTCGCCGTCGAAGACGACGGCTTGGGGAGCACGATCACGCAATTCGCGAACAACGGGCCGACGCTCCAAGGGCATCCCGGCGCCGCCGGCGCGGCGGCCGTGGGCGCCGCGTTTTATTTCGACACGCCAAGGTGCGGCACGACTCCGGCGACGCTCGAGTCCTTCTCCTCGGCGGGCGGCGCACCCATTCTATTCAGTACCGCGGGCGCGCGGCTCGCGACACCGGTCTTTCGCCAGAAGCCGGACTTCGTCGCTCCGAACGGCGTCAACGATACGTTTCTCGGATTCACCTTGGCCTCCTCCGGAGTGACCGGGGGATTGTTGAACACCACCATCGCCGAGTGCCAAAACAATCCGGACTATCCCAACTTCTTCGGCACGTCGGCCGCCGCGCCGCACGCGGCGGGCATTGCGGCGCTCTTTTTACAAGCGAACAGTGCCGCCACACCCACGCAGATCTACGGCGCGCTGCGCAACAGCGCACTGCCGATGACGGGCGCGACTCCGAATTTCAATTCCGGGTACGGTTTCATTCAAGCCGATGCGGCGCTCGCGCTGATCCCTCCGGCAGCTCCCACGCTCACGCTGGGCGCGGCTTCAATTGCCACCGGCGCCTCGACCACGATTAAGTGGTCCTCTTTGAACGCCACGAGCTGCACGGCGTCGGGAAGCTGGAGCGGAACTCTGGCAACGAGCGGCAGCAAGACGATCACCCCGGCGAGTGCCGGAAACGAAACGTTTACGTTGACCTGCAGCAATGCCGGGGGCACATCGGCTGCGACGTCCCAGACGTTGTCCGTCGGAACGCCGCCTGCGGCTCCCACGCTCAGCCTGGCCGCAACCACCATATCGCTCGGTGACTCGACCACCATCACCTGGTCGTCCGTCAATGCCACCGGCTGCACGGCATCGGGAAATTGGAGCGGAACTCAGGCGACCAGCGGAACTCAGACGGTGACGCCGGCGTCAGCGGGAGCTGAGACCTTTTCGCTGACCTGCGCAAACGCGGCCGGCAATTCGCCGGCGAGCACCGTCAACTTGATGGTGAACGGAATAGCCACGCAGCCCCCGCCCACGAGCGGCGGTGGCGGCGCGCTCGGGGGCCTCTCGCTGCTGGGGCTCGCGGCCCTGCGAGGGGCGCGCTCCCTGCGCCGGGGAATCAAGGCCGGCTAGCGCCGCCAAACTGCTTCCAGGCCGGCAAAACGGGGCGTTTCGCACATCGGCGAGCGTAAAACCCGGGGACGGGGTACTCTCCCGTTCTGCGTCGGCGGTAGGAGCTTTCGATGTCGGAAAGTGGTTCCAGTAGGGTACCCATCAGTGCGGCTAATTCGCCGAATAGCTTCGACCTGCGCCGCGTGGGCGCGCACCCTGATTATTGGTATCCCGTGGCCTGGTCCGATGAACTTCGGCCGGGCCGGACCCTCGGCCGCCGCTTCGCCGAGCAGCCCATCGCGCTGTACCGCAGCGCGTCAGGCACGGCATTTGCGCTGGAGGATCGCTGCGCGCATCGCCAGGTGCCGCTGCACTTGGGTGTGGTGTGCGGCGAACAGCTCAAGTGTCACTATCATGGCTGGACCTATGAGGGCAGCGGCAAGTGTGTGGGCATCCCCTACTTGGGCAAGGATCGGCTGCCCGCCGGGGTGAAAAGCTATCCGGTGCGTGAAGTGGATGGCCTGATTTTCGTCTTCCCGGGCGATCCATCGCTCGCGGAAAGCCGCCTCCCGGGCACGCTCGGCTCCTCGCAGCGCAAGGACTACAAGACTCGGCGCCTGAACCGCGAAGTCGCCTGCCACTACACCTTCATGCACGAGAATCTGTTCGACATGAACCATCAGTTCATGCACCGCAAGCAGATGGGCTCCATCCGCGCGCAGTGTCTGGGACGCCAGCACGGCGAGGATTGGGCGCAGGTGGAGTACAGCTTCAGCCGGACCGAGGGAAAATCATCGGTCGGCGAGCGGGTCATCGTGGATCTGGTGCGCACGCGCAGCGCCGCCAAGAAGGATTTTTCCGATCACATGCGCATCCGCACGGATTATCCATCGCAGAGTCTCAAGGTCTGGGTGGGACGCGATATCAAGCAGACCGACGACCCCGTACTCGACGTATGGCTGGGCTATACGCCGCTCGACGCCGAGCAGCGCACCAACCGCACCTACGGCTACTTGTCGGTGAAGAAACCGCCCATCCCCGGACTCATTCACGTGGCGTGGCCCTTCGTGGTGTGGTTCACCGAAAACATTTTCCGCGAGGACAAGGACATCGTGGAATATGAACAGAGGGCTCACGACGCGCAGGGCGGAGACTGGAACAACGAAGTGTTTCCGCCGCTGAAGGACCTGCGTTCGGTGCTGGCCCGCTGCGGCAAGCCCATGGACTAGTCCGGCATGAACATGCGCACCGCGGCCGCGCCCATCACCGCGGTCGCGATCCAGCCTAGAATGACCAGCGCCCGGCTCGCGGTGAAGGCACCCATCACCGATTTCTTCGACACCAGCAAGATAATCACCGCCATGAGCGGCACGGCGACCACGCCGTTGATCACCGCGCTCCAAAACAGCGCCTTCATGGGACTGATCGGCGAGTACTGAATCACGAGTCCGGCGAGCACGCTCATGGTGATGACGCCGTAGAATCCGCGCGCATCGGATCTCTTGCGCTCCAAACCCCACTGCCAGCCCATGGCCTCGGAGAGCGCATACGCGCCGGAGCCCGCGAGCACCGGCACGCCGATGAGGCCGACGCCCAGAATGCCGAGAGCGAACAGCAGGAACGCGAAATTGCCGGCGAGCGGGCGCAGTGCATTCGCCGCCTGCGCCGCGGTATTGATGTCGGTGACGCCGGCGGCATGCAGCGTTACGGCGGTCGCAAGAATGATGAAGAAAGCCGCGAGATCCGAATACAGCATGCCGCTCCACGTGTCCCAGCGAATGCGGCGCAGCTCAACGCGCGCCGAGCCCGGATTTTTGAGAAGCGATAGGGCGCCCTCTACCTGCATGTCTTCGACCTCTTCGGAGGCCTGCCAGAAAAATAGGTAGGGACTGATGGTGGTGCCGAAAACGCCGACGATGACCGCGGCGGCGGCGGCATTGGGCGTGAAGTGCGGCCACAGGGTGCGCATCGCCACCTCGCCCCATGGCACATGCACGGTGAACAGAACCGCGGCGTAGGCGAGCAGCGAAAGCGTCAGCCACTTCAAGAAGCGCACGTAGCGGTGATAGGGAACGAGTACTTGCAGCAGCAGGGTGATCAGCACGAAGAGCGCCGTCATGATATGCCGGCCGACACCGGTCACGAGTTCCGCGACTTCTCCCATGGCGGCAACGTCGGCCGCGATGTTGAGGGTGTTGGCCGTCAAGAGCAGCACCACGACGCACTTGAGCACCACGGGCGGAAACGCGGACTTGATATTGGCGGCGAGCCCTTGGCCCGTGGTGCGGCCGATGAAGCCGCACATGCATTGGATGGCCGACATCAAGGGATAGGCGAGCGGCATGGTCCAGAGCATGTTGAGGCCGAACTGCGCGCCCGCCTGGGAGTAGGTGGCGATGCCGCTCGGATCATCGTCGGCGACTCCGGTGATGAGGCCGGGTCCGATCCGCGCCAGCGGATGCTGCCTGACGCGGTCCCAGAGCTCACGCAGTCGGCCGGCGCGAATTAGGGCGCCCGCGAAGCGGCCGGGGCCGCCAAGGTATCGTTATAAGAGTGGCGCGCCCAGCCGAGATAATGTGCATTCCTTAAGTTGGCGGCATCGAGCGCGGCCAGCATCTCCGGCAACTGCGGTCCGTAATCGGGCGTGCGCAGTGCGATCGACATCTTCGCAACATCCGGCGCGTCCAAACCCTGATAGGCCATGGCGAAGAAATCCGCACTGCTTTGCCGCAGTTTCTCGGTCTTTTCCGCAGGCGTCGCCCCGTCATCGGGGCGGCTCAATTCATACAGCATCAGAGTCAACCGCGGCACCGACGTCAGCAAAGATCGGCGCTGCTCGGGATCACCTTTCAAAAGCTTGTTGTGGATGTCGGCGTTGAGACTCATCCTCGCGCCATCGGTGATGGTGCGCACCGCGCGATAGGTCTCGACCAAGCCCGGCAGAAAGCCCAAATTGCCGGGAACCTTGTTCTCCGCGCGCTGCTGCGGTTCGATGTCGAGGTGCACGCCGTCGAACGGCTGCGCGGCGTGCCGGCGGTTGAACTCGAGAATCGCCTGCACGTGGCTTAAGACCTTATTGCGCGGAGCTCCGTCCTCATCGCCGTTGATGCTCGAGATCAGCGCTTCGACTCGAATGCCCGAGGCGTGCAGCAGCGCAACGAACTGCGCGAGCCTCCGCTCCTCCGCCGCGTCGGAGTGCGCGGGTACCGACGCGTACACTTCCGTGATTCCCGCCGAGCGGCAGAATTCCAAGGCCGCCTGTGCGTCCTGCGGTGTTTGCAGCACGCTCGTGGTCTTCCACAGCCACAGGCCATGCACCGGCCCCGAGGCCGCGCCTGCGGCCGCGGGCAGGGCGGCGAGTGCCAGGGTCAGAAGGGCGCCTAAGAACGCTTGCATCGCGGCGACTATACCGCCGATGCGGGCGGGCCCGCGACCATATCGTGCCGCAGGGGTGGTAATCTTTCGCCGATGCAACGGGAACAGATTGTTTTTGTCGGGACCAGCGATCTATCGGGGCATTTCCGCGGCAAGAGCTTTCCCGCGGCCGACCTCCCGGCCAGATTGCGGCGCGGCGTCGGACTCGCCCCCACCAATATTTTCATTTCCGCCTTTGGTCCGATTCAGGTCACGACGTTCGGCACCGTCGGCGAGGTCTTTCTCATCCCCGATCCGGACACGCGCGTGATCGTGCCGTTCGAGGGCAGCACGACGGAGTATTTTTTTCTCGGCGACATCAAAACAGCGGCGGGAGAGCCCTGGGATTTCTGCCCACGCCACGTCCTCAAGCGTGCCATCGAGCGGCTCTCGAGCGAGACTGGGTTGCGCCTGCTCGCCGCCTTCGAGCAAGAGTTCAACTACAGCGGCGTTCCGGCGCAGCCTTGGCTGCCCTATGGACTCGATTCCTATCGCCGGCAGGGAGTGTTCGGCGAAATGCTGCTCGCGGCGCTGCGCCAGGTAGGGGTGATCCCGGATTCATTCCTCTCCGAGTTCGGGCCGCAGCAGTTTGAAGTCACTTGCAGGCCGGCCGCCGGTGTGCGCGCCGCCGACGATGCCGTGATCACGCGCGAACTCGCCCACGCGGTGGCCTATCGCCTGGGGCATCGCGCGAGCTTCAACCCGATACCCGATCCCGCCGGCACCGGTAACGGCACCCATGTTCATTTCAGTTTCCTCGATGAGCACGGCCTGCCGGTCCTCTACGACGAGCACCGCCCCTGGCAAATGTCCGAGTTGGGGAGCCAATTCGTCGCCGGCATCCAGCATCACTTGCCGGTGCTGTGCGCGGTGACCGCGCCCTCGGTGCCGTCCTACTATCGCTTGCGTCCCAACCGCTGGGCGCCGGTGCGGGCGGACGTCGGCCGGCTGGATCGCGGCTCGGCGTTGCGGATCTGCCCCATGGTCGGCAGCGATCCGGAGCATCGCGCCCGCCAGTTCAATGCTGAGTTTCGCGTCGCCGACGCGACCGCAAGCCCGTATCTCGTGCTCGCCGTGCTGGTGCAAGCGGGCCTTGACGGCATTCGGCAGCGGCGCGAGATCGAGACGAAGGATCCGCCGCCGCTGCCGACCAGCCTGGAGGCGGCGCTGACGCTTTTGGAAACCAGCGACAGCGCGGCCGACTGGCTGGGATCGGACCTGCGCTCGGCCTATGTGCTGTTCAAGCGCGCCGAGATCAAGGGCCTTGAGAATCTCGATGAACTGGAGATCTGCCGGCGTTATGCAGCAGCCTACTGATCCGTCCGGCGGCGTGCGGCTGCTCGGCGCCGATGAACCGCCGCCTTTCTTAGCGGAACGGCCCCAAGGCCGGTCGAATTTCCTCATCACCGTCGACCATGCGAGCTCGCGCATTCCGCGCTCGCTGCGCGATCTTGGCCTGCCGCCATCGGAGCTCAAGCGGCATATCGCCTGGGACATCGGCGCTCTCGCGGTGGCACGGCAGGTTTCCGCGGCGCTCGATGCGCCGCTGGTGGCGCAGAATTATTCGCGCCTGGTGATCGACTGCAACCGCGATCCCAAGGTGGACTCCTCGATCCCCAAGTTGAGCGAATCGACTGAAATCCCGGGCAATCTCAAGCTCAGCGCCGCTGAACGGGCCGCGCGCCGCATCGAGATCTTCGATCCCTATCACGCAAAGGTGCGCGCCCTGCTCGATGCACGAGAGGCGGCCGGCAGGCCCACCATCCTGGTGGCCCAGCACAGCATGACCAATCTGTACAAAGGCGTCAGGCGCGAGATGCACGGCGCGGTGCTGTACAACCGCGACCGGCGCTTCGCGGGACTGGTGCTCGACATGCTGCGCCGTGAATCGCATCTTCTGATCACGGAGAATGAACCCTACTCGGTGAGCGACGATACCGACTACGGCGTACCGGTCCATGGCGAGGCGCGCGGTTTGCCGCATGTCGAGATCGAAATTCGTCAGGACCTGATCAGCGACGATGCCGGTCAGTCCGATTGGGCGCGGCGCATCGCCGATGCGCTGCGCGCCGCCGAACCAGCATTTTTTGGAGTGTCGTGATGGCGGAACAGCTCAGCCGCGAAGTCGAGATCGAACCCAAGCACGCCGCTCTCCTCATCGTCGACGTGCAGAACTTCAATTGCAGCTGGGACGGGGGCGAATACGCGGGGCTCGGCGCCGCCGAAAAGGAACAGCGCTACGGCTATTTCTTCCGCACCTTGAAGGACAGCGCACTGCCCAACATGGTGCGTCTGCAGCAGGCCTGCCGCCGCGGCGGCATCGAAGTGACTTACACCGTGGTCGAGAGCCAGACCGCCGACGGGCGCGACCGCTCGCTCGATTACAAGATCACGGGATTCCATGTGCCCAAGGGTTCGCCCGACGCCAAGATGGTGCCGGAGCTTGCGCCCACGGACGATGAAATCGTGTTCCCGAAGACCTCCTCCTCGGTGTTCATCTCCACCAATATCGATTACGTGCTGCGTAATCTCGGCACCCGTTATCTCATCATCGTCGGCTGTCTCACCGATCAGTGCGTTGATTCGGCCGTGCGCGATGCCTGCGACCTGGGCTACTTGGTGACGGTGCCCACCGATGCCTGTGTGACGATGTCGCAGGATCGGCAGGAGTGGTCGCTGCGCAATAATCGCGGCTACTGCCGTCAGCGCACCACCCAAGAAGTGCTGGACGAGATTGCCCGGCTCACCGGCGGCCGGCGCGCCTAGGAAGCTGTCTGACAGACTAAGCGAGAGCCGCAAGCGCCCGGTCGAGGTCGTCGATGAGATCGGCGGCATCTTCAATGCCCGCCGAATAGCGGATCAGGTTCTCCGGAATCCCGGCCTTGGCGCGCTCCGCGGCGGTCAGTTCGACGTGGCTGGTCACCTGCGGGGGTCCGGCCGCCGTCGCCACGCCGCCCAAGTGGGCCGCGCGCTGCACCAGCCGCAAGCGGTCGAGCACCGCGCGCACCGCCTCGAAGCCGCCGCGCGGCGTGAACGCCAGCACGCCGCCGAAGCCCTTCATCTGGCGCGCGGCGATGGCATGTCCGGGATGGTGCGGAAGTCCCGGATAGAACACCTGATCGATCTTGGCGTGGCGGGCGAGATGTTGGGCCACGGCAAGCGCGTTGGCGTTGTGGCGCTCCATCCGCAGGGCGAGAGTCTTCATGCCTCGCAAAATGCCGTAGGCCGCATCGGCGTGCAGCGTGGCGCCGGCGATTTCGCGAAAATGATGGATTTTCGCGATCAGCTCGGCGCGGCCCGAGACCAGGCCACCCATCACATCGGAGTGGCCGGCGAGAAATTTTGTCGCGCTGTGCAGGGTCAAGTCCGCACCCAACGCCGCCGGCCTTTGATTGAACGGGGTGGCGAAGGTATTGTCTGCCACCACGATGGCGCCGACGCGCTTGGCCGCCCGGGCCAGCCGTTCGATGTCGACCACTTTGAGGGTCGGGTTGGTCGGCGTCTCCAAGTAGAGGAGCGTGCAGCCGCGGGCGATTTCAGCCTCGATCGCCGCATGATCGGCGGTCTCGCACAAGGTCGCGGCGATCTTGAAGCGCGGCAGAAATTCCTCGAACAGTACATTGGTGCCGCCGTAGGAATCCTTGATGCTCACGATGCGCTCGCCCGGCGATAAGAGTGCGAACAGGGTCGAGCTGATGGCCGCCATGCCGGTGGCGAAGGCCGTCGCGGCTTGCGTGCCATCGAGCGCGGCCATCTTCGCTTCGAGCACGGCGACGGTGGGATTCGAGTTGCGCGAGTAAATGTGCCCCGCGGCCGCGCCGCTCGCGACCTTCTGCCAGCTGTCGAGATCGGGATAGGCGAAAGTCGCCGCGTTCACGATCGGCATGACTGCTGCGCCGTAAGGGAACGGTCCTTCCTCCGCCGCCCACACCGCATTGGTGCTGTCACCGCGTTTTGATTTCTCGTCCGCCATCGCTCCTCTCCTCCCGCTCCTTGCCGCTGCGGCCGCTGCATGCGATCTTGCCACCTTTGGAGTCGATCATGGCGGTGGAATCGAGTGCGGAATCGAGCGCGAACTCCCCAGCGGCGGCCGCCGGGACGCTGCGCGGGCGCGACGCGCGGGTCATCGCCAACATCGCGCGCCTGCGCTTCTCGCCGCTGTGTCTGGTCGGCGGCTGCGGCAATCGCCTGATCGAGGAAGGCGGACGGCGGCTGCTCGATCTGTCGGCCTCGTTCGGACCTGCCATTTTAGGCTACAGCCATCCGGCGATTACGCAGGCGGTGGCGCAAGCCTGCGCCGGCATGGCGGGGGCATGCCTGCCGGCGCTGCCCAATGAAAATGCCGTGGCGCTTGCCGAGGAACTACTCCGGCTCACACCCGGACGCGGCGAGCGGCGCGTCTGGTTCGGCCATTCGGGTTCGGACGCGAATGACTGCGCCATGCGTGTCCTTCAGGCGGCGACCGGGCGATCGCGCTTCATCTCCTTCATCGGTTCCTATCACGGCAATCTTTCGGGATCGATGAGCATCAGCGGCCACACCGCGATGACTCATACCCTGCCGCGCGCCGGCTTGGTGCTCCTGCCGTATCCGGATCCCTATCGCGCCACCTTCAGCGCGAACGAGGTGCTCAAGCTGCTCGACTATCAATTCGCCACCACTTGTCCGCCGTCGCAGGTCGCGGCCATTTTCATCGAGCCGCTGATGGCCGATGGCGGGCTCATCGTCCCGCCGCCTGGGTTTCTTGCCGCCATCGAGGAGCGCTGCCGGCGGCACGGCATCTTAATCGTCGTCGACGAAGTCAAAGTGGGTCTCGGCAGAAGCGGCAAAATGCACTGCTTCGAGCATGAAGGGCTCACGCCCGACCTCGTTGTTCTTGGCAAGGGACTGGGCGGCGGCCTGCCGCTGTCGGCCGTGATCGGGCCGCGCCACATCATGGATCACGCTCCCGCCTTTGCCCTGCAGACGACCGCGGGCAACCCGGTCTGCACCGCCGCGGGCCGCGCGGTTCTCAAGACCATTGCCGATGAAGGGCTGATCGAGCGGGCAATACGAGTGGGTGCGGTCTTGTCGGGCGGCTTGCGCGGCTTAAGCGCGCGGCACGAGATGATCGGCGAGGTGCGCGGCCGCGGACTCGCCGTGGGGGTGGATTTGGTGAGCGATCGGGCCTCGCGCGAGCCCGTGCCGGTCGCCACCACGGCGAAAGTGATCTACCGCGCCTATCAATTGGGCGCCGTGTTCTTCTATGTGGGCCTCAAGGGCAATGTATTGGAATTCATGCCGCCGCTGACATTGAGCGAGGCCGAGGCGGAGGAGGGCGTCGCCCTCGTCGATCAGGCATTGACCGATACCGCTAAAGGTCTGGTCTCGGACGCCGACGTGGCGCCCTTCATGATGTGGTGAGATGGCATCCATGACCAGTTTGGTATCGCGTTTGAGGCTGCCGGAAGCCGTCGGCCTGTCCCTCTCCGTCGTTTCCCCGACCGTCACCGCCGCGTTCAACATCACCCTGGTCGTGCAAGCGGCGGGTCCCGCCGCACCGCTGGCATTCGCCATCGGCATGGTCGCGATGGCGCTGGTCGCGCTGTCGTTCATGGCCTTCAGCCACCGCGTTGCCCATGCCGGTTCCGCGTATGCCTATATCGCGCACACCTTCGGCAGCCGCATGGGATTCATCGCCGGTTGGACTCTGCTCCTCACCTATCTCGGCTTCGGCTCCGGATTTGCCGGCTTGGTCGGCAGCTTTACCGGCGCCGCGCTCAAGGGCTTCGGCATCGACGTCGGGCCGTGGTGGATCGCCATCGGCGCGGTCTCGATGCTGCTCGGCTGGTGGCTGGCCTACCGCGACATGCGTCTCGCCGGCCGCCTCATGCTGGGGTTGGAAGGGATCGCCGTGATCGCGATCATTTTCTTGTGCATCTGCATCCTGCGCCAGGTGCACCCCGACGCCGACCAAATCGCGGCGAGTTTCCGTCCCGCGGCGAATTTCAACGGCTGGGCGGGTTTGGGCTTCGGCATGGTCTTCAGCATCTTGAGTTTCGCCGGCTTCGAGGGTGCCGCGACCTTGGGCGAGGAGACCATCAATCCGCGCCGCAATATTCCCGTCGCGCTGCTCGGCACGGTGTTGGGCTCCGGCATCTTCTTCGTGTTCGTCGCTTATTGCGAAGTGATCGGCTTCGGTCCGCAGGGCATCAAGGATCTGGCCAACTCACAGGCGCCGCTCGATGACCTCGCGCTGCGCTTTGCATCGCCGCGTCTCGCCATCGTTCTCGATATCGCGGCCGCCACCAGCTGCTTCTGCGGGGTGCTCGGCGCCGTGGCCGCGGCCGGGCGTCTGGCGTTCGCCCTCGGCCGCGCCGGACTCTCATCCAAGCTCGCGGGCGTGCACCCGGTGCATCGCACGCCCGCGCCCGCGGTGTCGCTGGCGGCGCTCTTGATCATCGCACCGTTCCTGGTATGGGCGCCGTTCGTCGGCGGCGGCAACTACTACAGCTATTCGAGCACCATCGGCACGCTCGCCTTGATCCTCATCTACATCGCCGTCGGCGGCGCCGAGATGGTGGAGGGCTGGCGCGAACGGCGGCCGCTCTGGTCAGCGGTCTGCACCTTGGGGCCCATCCTGCTGCTCTGGGTGCTCTACCGCAATGTCTATCCGGTGCCGGAATATCCCAACAATCTCTGGCCGTACGCGGCGGTGATCTGGGCGATCGCCTCCTTTGCCCTGATGAAGCTCCGTCCCCGTGTGGTCAGTGCGCCGCTGCCCGATTATTTGTGACCTGGAATTTCCCTCGGCGATATTTCCCGAACCCCACGGCGCTTTGCTGGTTAATCCCATTCGGCCAGGAGAGCGATGTATTCCAAAGAAGCCATTTTCAGCGTAACGTCAACCGAGCGGGAAAACGAAGAATTGATGAAGGGATTATGGACACGACTTCGGTCAATACCTCCGGGCTCGGAGCAGCATTGGCTGCAAATGCGCGATTGTTTGCCGGGATTCGGCGGTGGGTGATGAGTGCTGCTTCGATGCTCTGCATCTTGTCGCTCATCGGCTGCGTATCGTGTCCTCTTTGCGACCTCAATGATGCAATCGCGCGAAACGACACTGAAAAAACCGACAGGGTATTGAAGACCAGTACCTTGAATGCGTGCGACGTGGTTTTCCAAGCTATTTCGAGCGAAAACCACTTCATGCTCGAACGCTACGCCAGCTCCTACAGCATCGCCAATTGCCACACGTCGGTCGGATATGAACCAACAGCGCTTATGATTGCGTCGGCGCATGGTTCTATGAGCGGAGTGGACCTTCTTCTACTTCGCGGGGCGCAAATGGATGCGATGGACCGGGATGGATGGACCGCAGTGGATTGGGCAATATACAAACGCCAGCCACGAATGGCCGAGTACTTGATTTCGCGTGGGGGGATTCAAGCGCGTACTCCTGATGACTATGTTGCCAGGCACGACGCAGAAATTGCAGAGGAGGCCGCGATTAACGCAGCGTACGCCGTGCAATCGCAACAATCGCAACAGCAAGAGGCTGACAACGCAGCTTTCATGCAGGCGATGCTGGGGGTTATTCAGACAGCTCAGGCACGCGGCTACCCACCTGCTTCGACGCGGAGTCAAGCAACACTGAGCGCCCCGGCGGAAGCAGCGCCGCCCATCTACGTGCAAAACCAGAACGCATCAGGTGGTGGTGGGCAGTTCGACAGAGGGCTGGTGGCATGTATAACCTTGGAGGCAGATAGCTCGAACTATTATTTTCAAAACAACTGTGGGGTGCCGGCGAAGATCTACTTCGCTTGCGTTGATGCGGGGACAGGCAACACGGAGGCCACAGCAAACGTTAATCCATTGCCGGGGCAGAGAAGTACCGCTCCGTGCTTCCTCCCTCGGAGCAAGACACTTTGGGTTGCCTGTCCGAACAATGACGGTATCTTTGGGGCCGATGGTCATTCCATCTGGCAACCGGGCGGACCGTATACCTGCAAGCGTCTATGAAGGGCGGCCTCACGATCCGGGCGCGGCGCGTTTGAGACAAAAGACTCTGATTTGCTTGGCTTTCTTAGCCGTTTGCCAGGTTTATTTTCCTGCGCGCGCGGAATCTCAAGCGCAGACCCCATCGGTTACCTTCGCGGCATCTCCACTCACCGCCGTGCTTGTACTGACCGGAGACGCCTCCGGCAAGACCCTGGCGGTACCTGATGCAAGTCAACCCAAGAATAAACAATGGCAAGTACCGGTCAACCTCAAGGAAGTCGCGGAGGCTTCACTTCTGGCAGACATGCATCAGCGATTCACGAGTGTTCAGGAAGCGCCCACTCTGGGGGTTGTCCCGCGCGGGCTTGCCGATTTAATCGTTGTTATCGACGTTAGAGATAGCAGTTACATAACGCATTACTCGCTTGGCTTTTCGCCGGGAACAGCAACAATCAGTTTTTTGGTGACTTTCACCGCCATCGCCAAGACGGGAGGCCAATTAGCCAAAACGGTTACGGTCAGCGGCGTGATGGCATTCCCAAAACCTTACGCCCTTGGTCCGATGGACTGGGCTCAGATCCCTGCGCTGTTCAAGACGAAGCTCGAAGAGGCGTTCATCGGATTCATCGATTCCCCGGAAACATACGCATTCATAGGGAATTTGCGGGATGGTCCACCCGGGAGTCAGCCGACGAATGTAACAGCGTCGCAACCCTACAGTGGCCCCACGATCGGCAACCATGCAGCCGCCGGCAAAAACAACAATGACCCTCCCCCTGAGGACATCGTAGGTACAACACAAGAGAGTCCTGCACAGACGACTCCGCGTTCGGCGAAGAATGGCGACGCGCATGATTGCATCAGAAAAGGTGCCGCGCCCAACAACGGGGGGAATTACCCAGCTACGCTGACTGTTGAAACCACGTGCGCTGACGAAGTGATTGTAAGTTTTTGTGCGAAAAACCCACGCAGTGAGTGGCGTTGTGATAGCCACATCCTCAGTTCCACGCAACGCGGGTATAACCTCGCGGAGTGGGGTGATGAGTGCGACACAGCAACCTGTTCGGAATGGACCCTGGAATGGAACGCGATTTATAATTACTCAGGTGCGGTCAGGCCGCCGTACCCGCATAAGCAAGAAGCGAAAGTGGCCCATTAATTATTGTACGCGGGTCCGAATTCCTCCGCTCCGGGCGATCGCTTCGTTCGCCTGACGACGTTGCGTCCTCCGGCATAGCAGTTACTGCGAGTACCCACAGTGTGGTGAAGATGCTGCTCACGCCGGATGTGGCGATGAGCTAGGCGAACCGCTTGGGTTCGAATACGTCCCGGCCCAAGTTCCCGGGCGAGCATCGCCCGGGGGAGAGCCAGAGCCGGCATCGCTCCACTAAAATTTGTAGTTGACCTGGGTCCCGAAAGTGCGCGGCTGATTGGTCGTGTAACGCACCAGTCCCGGGATGTTGAACTGGAAACTGGTGTTGTTGCCGGTCAACTCCGCCACCTTGTTGGTCAGATTGTTGACGAACAAATTGGCGGACCACTTGTCGTTCGATACGCCGATGCGCGCATTCGCGATGCTGTACGACGGCAATTGAAAGCCGAAGAAATACGCCTCATCGAAAGAAGAACCGACATAGATGTCGGCGATGCGCGCCGTCAGCTGATAGTTCTGCAGGAAATTCGTGGTGTACACCAGGGCGAGGCTCGCCGTGTCCTTGGGCACGTTCATGATCGGCGCGGTGCAGCCGCTGGTGGTCGCGCAATACGGCGTGCCGTTCGAGTGCTCGGCAACCTGTGTCAAGAACACCAGGAAAGCCGGATTAGGCTGCGTCAGTTTCGCATCCGTGTAGGCGCCGCTCGCCGCGACGAACCAGTTCTCGGAGAGCTTGGCATTGATTTCGACTTCCGGGCCGAAGGAGCGGCCGTTGCCCGCGTTCGCCTCGTACTCATAGCCGCAGAGCTGCAGGATGGTCTGCTGCACGCCGGTCCATTTGATGTAGTAGACGTCGCTGTTGATCGTCAGCCAATTGTCGAAGAGCTTGGCCTTCTCGCCGATTTCGTAGTCCCACACGCTGTCCGATCCGAAAGAGGGCGAGTAGCCCGGCGCGCAATGCGGCGGTACGTTCGGCGGCGGCACGATCTGGTTCGCGCCGCCCGGGCGGAATCCCTTGGACGCCGAGATATACGTGGTCAAATCGGGAGTCGGGGCGTACGACAAATTGAAGCGCGGGTTGAAGCCGCTGTCGGCGGCCTTGGTTCGGGTCGGCGCCACCGGCACCGGCGTCGCTGCGTCATAGCCCCATTCCTGCTCGAGCTGCGTGCTTTGGTATCGGTACCAGCGCAGGCCCGTGGAGAATTTCAAGGTATCGGTGATCTTGAACGAGCCGTCGGCGAACAAGGCCGCTTGCTCGATCTTGTAGGGGTTGTTCGACTCATAGACGATGCCCACGGGATTGCCCGGCGCGGCGAAATACGTGTTGGCGCCGTACTCGTTCCACAGGGAATTAAGGTCGCTATAAAAAGCGCCGCCCACCCAGTGCAGCCGGTCGTCGTCGCGCGAGGTCAGCCGGATTTCCTGGCTGACCTGCTTGCTGTTATCCACTTCCGAATAAGGGACGGCGACGATGGGATAAATTCCGCCGTTGTCGAAGGTGGCCGATTCCGATGCGTCCTGAGTCTGGTGCTCCTGTCGGTCCCAGTACGCGCTCGCGCTGGTGAGGTCGGCGAATCCCAGATTGGCCACCGCGGTGACGCTATAGATGTGCACCGTGTCGGCGATCGGTTCCGGAATGTTGAATCCTTCGTAATGCGCAAGATAGGCCGATCCCGGCGGCGAATCGAAATCGTCATAGCCGCCGAGCACCATGCGCTGGTACAGCGCGGTCGCGGTGAGGGAAAAATTTTCGTTGGGTTGAAACAGAAGGCTCGCGCGCCCGCCGTACAGATTCTCGGTATTGACGTCATTCACCACGCCTTGGATCGGGCCCGCGAGCACATTGGTGCGGGTGATCCCGGTATCCTGCGGGAACGGCGACACGATCACGCGGTCGATCCAGCCGCTGCGGTAGGCATCGCTGCCGACCACGCGCAGGGCAAGCACGCTGCCCAAGGGAACGTTCAAGGCGAAACTGCCGCCGCCATTGCCGCTGCCGCCTTCGGTGTCCGACAGCGTGCCCTGGAAGGAACCTTCCCAGGTATCGAGCTTCGGTTGATTGGTGACGACTTTGACGGTGCCGCCCATGGAACCCGAGCCGTACAGCGTGCCCTGCGGGCCGCGCAAGACTTCGACGCGATTGATGTCGTACAGGTCCGGATCGATCACCACTTTGCCCACCTGCGCCAGAGCCGGCGGCGACAAGGGAACTTCGTCGAGGTAGAAACCGACGGTCGGCGCTGCTCCGCCGTTCGAGGCGAGGCCGCGCGCTTCGTATTCGGTCAAGCCGGGCCCGGCGGTGCGCATGGAGAGCCCTGGCACTTCATGAGCCAGGTCCTCGACGGTGTCGATGCCCTGGGCGATCAGCTGATCGCCGGTCAGGGCCGACATGCTGATCGAGGTATTCTGAATGGTCGAGTTGTACTTCTCGGCCGTGACCGTGATCTCGGCGAGACCGGTGTCCTCGGCGGGCGCGGTAGCCGCGGCAATGGTCACGGCATCGCTCGCGGCCGCCATTGCGGGCGCGCAAAAAGGCAGGCATGCCGCCAGGAGGCTGGCGCGCAGCGTCGAATTCCAGAGCCTGTCTGATCCCATCATTTTTGCCACCCCTTTATTCGTGTTATCGAAGCGATGTAGCAAGGAACGTACCAGCAAAGCGATGGGGTTCGAGATATTTATACGTGCTAAGCATAGAACCAAGGCTTCCATTGTTGCGCAAACACGACGAGGCGCCGCCGCCGATTCGAAGCGCGGCGAATGCCGGTGAAACAGGATGGACGGTGAAGAGCTCGATGGCCCAGGGTGCGCGCCGCCCTGTGCCGATCGGCCGCGACGCCGGCGGGTCGGCGCGATTGGCGCGCTGCCGCGCCGCGCCGGTCACAGGTCCCGGTGGGCCGCCTCGAAGCTCAACGTGCACCAGAACCGGACATCAGCGAGGTTTATCGCACCGTTGCAGGGCGGCCCACAGCAGGCCATGCCGCGGCGATGCGCGCGCCGCCGAGCGGCGATTGTGAAATGCTGACGGTGCCGCCATGCCATTCGATGGCGCGCTTGACGATCGCGAGCCCTAAGCCGAATCCGGTCTTCTTGCCGCCCTGGTGCTCGAGTTGCACGAAGGACTCGAATACCCGCTGGCGGTCGTTCTCCGGAATGCCCGGACCATCATCGTCCACCCACAATCGGTTGAATCCGTCGCGCGCGTCGAAGGTGACGCGAACCTCGTGGGCCGCATAGCGCGCGGCGTTATACAAGAGGTTCTTCAAGACGGTTTCGAAGAGGTGCACGTCGCAGGCCACCTCGCCGGCATCGCCGCGCACCTCCGCGCACATGCGAATATCCGGACGCGCGTCGCGCCCGACGAATTCCGCGATGGCGGGTATCAGCGCCGTGAAATTGTGCGTGCCGACATTGAGCGACATGTCCGCGCGCTCGAGAATCGCGTAGTTCAAGGTCGCGGTCACCAGATCGTTGATCGCGGCGATATCCGCCTTGATATTCTTGAGCGAGTTCTTCACTTGAGACACGTCCTCGGCCTGCTGCGCCAATTCGATTTCGAACTGCATGCGCGACAGCGGAGTCTTGATTTCATGCGACACGGCGTTGGACATGTCCTTATGAGAAGCAATCAGCCCGTCGATCCGCGCGGCCATTTTGCGGAAGGTGTCGGCCAAGGCATGGATCTGCGAGCGCGGCTTGATATCGGCGTCGAACACCCAGTTCTTGTCGCCGTAGCGTGCGGCGGCCTTCTCGAGGGCGCGCAGGTCGCGCGTCAGTGGCCAGATCCAGATCATGAGCACCAAGGCGATCGCGGCGTAAAAGAGCAGGGTGAGCGTCCATTCGAGCAGGCCGCGCTGCGGCTCCGCTTCGACCGACTTGAGCGCCAGCACATGCTCGGCGTCGAGCTCAATCAAGGCCCACGACTCACCCGCCGCGGCTTGCATGTAGGCGATGCCGCCGCGCCGCAGTTTCTCCAAGGTCTCGCGGCCGGCAATATCCGACGCGGCGAAGAGCTCGATGTTCCCGCCGCTCTTGGCGCTAAGACCTGCGAGGAATTGCCGCCACTGCTGCTGCGGCAGGCCTTTGAGCTCGCTTTCGACCGCGTACAGCGTCAGGGCCTGTGAACGCTCGTCCCCCGTGTCCTCCATTCCATAGGCTTGCAGCAGCTTGTCCTGGCTCCAGCTGACGGCGGCCAGCGTGAGCACGATCAAGAGATACAGGCCGAGGAAGTGTCGCGCCATGCCTCACCAGGCATCGGCGACGAAGAGATAACCCTGCCCCCAGATGGTTTTGATGCGCTCCGAGCTGTCGGCATCATCGCCGAGTTTCCTGCGCAGATGCGAAATGCGCACATCCAACATCCGGTCGACGCCGTCGTATTCGCGCCCGTAGAGATGGTGAAACAGCTTCACGCGCGACTGAATCTCTCCGGCGTGCTCCGCGAGATACACCAAAAGATCGAATTCATTGCTGGACAGCGCAACGGGCTGGCCGTTGAGACTGACCGAGCGGGCGGCCACGCTGATCTGCAATTGTCCGAATTTGAGAATGGTGTGCTCGGCGCGGGGCTGAAGTTTGCTGCGCCTCAAAAGCGCCTGGATTCTCGCCATGAGCACCCTCGGTTCGACCGGTTTGATGACATAGTCGTCGGCGCCGAGCTCGAGACCGAGCACGTGATCGATGTCGTTGTCGCGCGCGGTCAGGATCAGGATCGGATTGCCGTAGCCCGGCCGCAGCTGCCTGCAAATCGAGAAGCCGTCCTGATCGGGCAATCCCAAATCGAGAATGATGAGATCCGGCGGGTCGCGCTGCACCTGCTCCAGCACCCGGTCGCCGCGCGCCAGGGTCGTCAGCCGAAAGCCATTGTTCTCGAGATAGCGGCTGACCAATTCCGCCAGGCGCAGATCATCCTCCACCAGCATGATCGACGGAATGGCGGCGGCGTTCATCAGTCGAAAATATTCCAGGGCTGTCTGCGCTTGTGCCGGTAGCGAATCGCTTCGCGGATGACGCGCAAGACATCGGACGCGAGCACGTGCTCGAGTTCGAGGTCCCTCAACTGGAACACCAGATTCTCGGCAAACACGAGTTCGATGCTGTACGTCCCCTCCGAGTACTTTTCCCAGCAGCGCTTGACCTCGGGCCGGTCCACGATGATGAGGCACAGCGACTCGGTGCGCGGCGCGCGCCACGACGCGCGCACCTTGGTCTCACATTGCTTGTCGTTGATCGCCAGCGTGCAGATGCGCGGGCTCAATTCCAATTGGATATCCTCGCCGCCGTCCTCGCCGGCCGCGCTCGCCTCGCCGGCGTGTGACTCTATCGGCCAGCTCAAAGAGACCACGGCGCACGCCAGAATGATCCGGCCGCGAATTGCGTCAAAACGTGTAAACCGCACCCACAAAGACTGTCTCAACGTGATGCTCCGCCACCAAGGGACTATCGGCGATGCCGCTTCCCAACGTTTCATATTCCGCGAACGCATTGAAATGCCATTTGCCGGCCAGCGGCAGTGTATACCCCAGTCTGACGAACGGATCTAACGTCGCGCGCCCCTGGTATATGGAGGATATTCCGTAATAGTAATCGACCAGCTGCGAACTTTTCCAAGTGACGCCGACGTTGGCGGAGAGCTTGCCTTTCGATTCCACCAGCGGTATGCCGAGAGCTGCCCGTACTTCATCGCCGCCGTTCCGGCCGGTGATCTCGTGCAGCACGTCGAGCTGCCCCGTCATGCCGCCCACCTTGAATGTCCACTCGGGCCCCGCGAGATAGGTGACGCGCCGCGGCCGCGGCGCGACCGGGGTGGCGCCCAGGGAGGCGGCGAGGTTCTTGTCCGTGGTGTATGTCGCCGGGCCCACGGCCGAGAAACCGGTGATGAAGAAGTTCTGCAAATCCGTGCGATAGAAATACACGCGGTCATAGCCCGGAGTCGCCACCAGATTGAGCGTATTCGAATCGTTTTCCGCGAGCGTTACCCCAAAGTCCAGGTCATCGATGAAAAATCGCTTGCCGTAGTAGCTGAACTCTGGAATCACGACCAGCGGAATGTCCTCTCCGTTCACCAGCGGATTGGTTCTGACCCCGGCGCCCAAGGCCACGCTGAAATTCCAATCGCCCTGCGCGACGCACTCATCGGACGGCCCCCTGCAATCGTCCGCCGCCATCCCCGCGCGCAGGGGAGCGATGCCGGCGAGGCACGCCGCCGCCCACAGGAGCCATTTGACATACATCGTTGCGTTCTTACCCGTTGCGCGGCCGCCAGCGCAGCGGATAGTCGCAGAAGAGGTCCCGGGCCGCCATGCACGATTTGTAGCCGCTTGTAATGAAGTGTAATGCGGCGGCTCACGTGGAAGGCTCACTCGAGGCTCCGCCCCGGCGGGAGGGCGTTTACAAACGGCGACACTTTCGTACAAATCGATGACAGCTTTATGCTGTGCCTGACCTTATTATTTGGCTCGATCTGGCCATCGCGGGAGGCGGCAATGCCGCAGGGAAAGGCAAGGAAATTCTCGGCAATGGGCAGCGGAATCGCCGCGCTGCTCGGAACCACTCTGATCCTCGCCGCCTGCGGCGGAGGCTCTGGGGGCACGGGACAGGCCCCGTCAAGCGCTCCCCCGAATAATGGCAATTCAAGCGGCAGCAGCGCCCCGCCCGCCGCCGTGACGCAGGCGCAAAAAGCCGATACGCCGGTCGATCCGTCCATCGTCGCGGCCGACAACGGCTTCGGCTTGAGTTTACTGAATACGCTGATTCCGGGCGCCTCGGGCAATGTCGCCATCTCGCCGATCAGCGTCGCCATGACGCTGCAAATCGTCTACAACGGCGCCGGCGGTTCGACGCAGCAGGCCATGGCGCAAACGCTCGGGCTCGGTACGTTGAGTACTTTGGAACTGAACGACGACAACGCGGCACTCGAGGCGTCGCTCATCAATCCGGATCCCAAAGTTGAGCTCATCATCGCCAATTCGCTCTGGCTGCACCTCGCCAACGACGCGGTCGCGCCGTCGTTCACGCAGATGGACGAAACCTACTACGGCGCGACCGTGGGCGATCTATCCGCGGCTCCCGACAACGTGAACGCCTGGGTGGCGAGTGAAACCGACGGGCTGATCACGCAAATCCTGCCTCCGGAGCCCGCGGGTTATTACGACAATATCTACGCGGTGCTCGCGAACACCATCTATTTCAAGGGTGAGTGGGCGAGCGCATTCGATCCATCGGCCACCGTGGCCGCGCCGTTCACCCAGGGCGACGGCACGCAAACGTCCGTTGAAATGATGCACCAGTCGGGGACTTACCCTTATGCAGAGGGCTCCCTGGCCGGAACACACTTTCAGATCATCCGCATCCCCTACGGTCAGGGCCGCATGAGCATGCTCATCGTGTTGCCGGACTCCGGCGCGAATCTCGCGAGCTTCGCCGCCGGCGTGACGGCGCAGGAACTTAGCTCGTGGACCGCGGAGCTCAAGCCGGCTTACGGCAACCTTGCGCTGCCGCGCTTCACCACGACCTACGGCGCCTCGCTGCCGGCGGCGCTGACATCGCTCGGCATGGGCGTTGCGTTCTGCCAGAGTAATGCCGCGTCCTTTCCCGGAATCGCGCAAAATGCCTGCATCTCCGACGTCGAGCACAAGACCGTGGTCGAGGTCGATGAATCCGGCACGGTCGCGGCCGGCGCCACCACGGTGACCGTCGGCATCACCGCGGTCCAGGCGCCGCAGTGGAGCATCACCATGGATCACCCATTCTTCTACGCGATCGAGGATGACAAGACCGGCGAGCTCTTGTTCGTCGGCGTGATGATGAACCCCGGCTAAAGCGCGCCAAGCACGCGATGGACCTGCTGCACGCAGGCGGAGCCTTCGCCCACCGCGGCCGCAACGCGCTTGATGCTGCCGCAGCGCACGTCGCCGACCGCGAACACCCCCGGAATGCTGGTCTCGAAGAACTGCGGCTGGCGCGGCTGCGGCCAGCGTTCCGGTGCAAGGTCGGCGGCCGTAAGGTCCGATCCCGTGCGGATGAACCCCTTGTCATTCAAGGCAATGCAGCCGTTCAACCAATGCGTGGCGGGAGCGGCGCCCGTCATGAGAAAGACGTGGCCGATGGCGTGCGTTTCGGGAACGCCGCTGCCGCCGGCCGCGCCTGAGCTCTTCCAAGTCACCCGCTCGAGCTGCGCATCGCCGTCGAGCGCGGTGATTTCGGTGCTCACGTGCAGCGTGATGTTGGGCGTTTGCTCGATACGGCGAATGAGGTATTGCGACATGCTGGCGGCGAGGCCGCTGGAGCGAACCAAGAGGTGCACCCACCGAGAGGTTCCCGCCAAGAACACGGCGGCCTGTCCGGCGGAGTTGCCGCCGCCGACGACGATGATTTCGGCGGCCGCGCAGCGTTTGGCCTCGGTGGAGGTCGCCGCATAGTAGATTCCCATCCCGACAAATCGCGACGCACTCGGCAAGCCGAGCTGGCGATACTCCGCGCCGGTGGCGACGATCAAGGTCTTTGCGCGCACCACCTGTTCGTGCCCGTACTCGATCGCGTAGGGCCGCTCCTGGCAATGCAGGCGCAATGCCGTATAGGCGGTCCTGATTTCGGCGCCGAATTTCTGCGCCTGCACCAGCGCCCGCCCAGCGAGCGCCAGCCCCGAAATGCCGGTGGGAAAGCCGAGATAATTTTCGATCCTCGAACTCGAACCCGCCTGCCCGCCCGGCGTACCGGTTTCGAGCACCGCGACATCGAGGCCCTCGGACGCCCCATACACGGCGGCCGCGAGTCCCGCCGGGCCGGCGCCGATCACGATCATGTCCCGCACGCGGGCGTCGTCGATCTGCACATTCATCCCGAGGCAGGCCGCGACCTCTTCATTGCTGGGGTTCTTCAACACCACCGCGCCCCGGCACAGCACCACCGGAATATCCTCGAGCTTCACATGAAAGTGCTCGAGCAGCCCCTGCACCGAGGAATCCTGGTCGACGTCGAGGTTGACGTACGGGAACCCATTGCGCGTCAAGAACTGCTGCAGCCGCAGCGTGCCGGCCGAATGCGTCGAGCCGAGCAACACGACATCGCCGCTCTGCGAATCGATCAGGCCGACGCGGCGCAAAATGAACGCGCGCATGAAAAGCTCACTGAGTTCCGCGTTGGTCTGAATGATGGCGCGCAGCGCCTTCTCGTCGATCGCCACGACCTCGCCCGGCTCGCGCACGCGCATGCGCACCACGCCCGCGGCGCCGCGCAGCGTGCTCATCTCGCCGGTGAAGCTGCCGGGTGTGTGCACCGTCACCGGGACTTCGCCGTTGAGGCTCACCTGCACCACTTCGATGCTGCCCGACAGCACCACGAACATCGGGCGGCGATCGCCGGGCTCGGCCAGGATCTGTCTCTGCTCGGTGGTTATATTGCGGCCGTAGCGTTCCAGAAAAGCGATCTGCGCCGGGGTCAATTTCGGAAACATCTGCGCCTGGCGCCCGGCGAAGGGAGATACCTTGGCGAGTTCAGGCTCGTTCGACATGGTTATTTCTCGTGGCGCTGCAAGATTCCGCCGGGCATGATGCGGTCGCCGGGATTCATACCGGCCGGACAGCTGCCCACGAACTTCTGGTCCTGGGTGAGCGTCTCATCCGTCTTGCCGTTGAATGCGGGCTGGTACGTGGCGGTGGATTCCAAGCGCGTCGAAGTGGCGCTCTCATAAGTGTAGCTCCCCTTCGAGACGATGACGATGCCGGCCACGCTGCAGCGCGACGCCGAGGCGTAGTGCCCACCCCCGAGACTGTCGAACTTCGTGGTGCAACCCTTCGCGTGCTTGACGACATCGTCCATCGCCTTGTCATAGGCATGATTGCGGCACAGCCGGTAGGTGAAGTCCGTGGTCTTGTTTCCCGGATTCTCGATGCTTTGACCGCGGATCTCCCACAGGCCCTCTTGGAGCTGCGGCGGGTCGGCCGCGCGCGCCACCGACAGCAGCAGTATCGCGGGCACGATCACAGTCCTTTTCAAGGGAACGCCTCCGGCGGATTGATTCCTCAAGATGCCAAGGATAGCGGGCCGCTGCCGGGAAATGGAATAAACTGCTCGCCCGGTGAGTCTCTTAAAGTCAGGCAAAGGGGTCGGGGCGCCGTGAGGATTGGCTCGCAATGAATGAGAAGCGCGCTCGATTCGACGCGGAGGTGTTGCCGCATCTGGACGCCGCCTACCGTTTTGCGCGCTGGTTGTCGCGTTCGCCGGGCGACGCGGATGATGTGCTGCAGGAGGCCATGCTGCGTGCTTTTCGTGGAATTGACGGACTGCGAGGTTCCGACGTGAAGTCCTGGTTGCTGACCATCGTGAGAAATTGTCACCTCACCACGGTTACGCAGCAAACGCGGCGCTCCTTTGTGCCCCTGCCGGAAGAACACGATGAACGCGACGGCCATGCCATGATCTCGACCGCACCCGACCCGGAAAGCGCCGCCATCTTGAAGGATGATGAGCGCACTCTCGACCGGCTGATGTCGGCGCTGCCCGAAGAGCATCGCGAAGTGCTGGTCTTGAGAGAAATCGAGGACTTAGGCTATCGCGAGATCGCCGCGGTCACCAATGTGCCCATCGGCACGGTCATGTCGCGGCTCGCGCGTGCGCGCGCCGCGCTCAAGGAGGCAGCCCGTGGCCTGCGCTGAATCGCCGCGGCTGCAGGCGTATTTCGACGGCGAAGTCGATGTCATCGCCGCCGCGGAATTCGAACGGCATCTGGAAAGCTGCGCTGAGTGCCGCGTGGCGCTGCAGGAACTCCAAGAGACGCGTAGCGCGCTGCGCAGCGGCTTGACGTATGTGCGTACGCCGCCCGAGCTGCGCGCCCGCATCCTGCGCGCGCTCGACCGAGAGAGCGCATCCGCAGCAGCACCATCGCCGGCGCAGGCGCCGCGGCCGCCGGCGCGCGCGGCCGCGGCATGGCGCGCGCGCCCCTTCTGGGCGGGGGCGTTGGGCGGCTTCGGCAGCGCCGCCATCGCGGCCTGCGCCGCGTTCCTCTTGTTGGCGCCGCCCGCCGGCAATGCCTTGCTGGATGATCTCGTGAGCGCGCATGCGCGATCGCTGCTACCGGCTCATCTCATCGATGTGGAGTCCACCGACCGGCACACCGTGAAGCCGTGGTTTGCGGGACACACCGATGTGTCGCCGGTGGTCGCCGATTTCAATGCGCAGGGCTATCGGCTGGTCGGCGGGCGTGCGGACTATTTCGATCATCAACGCGCGGCGGTGGTCGTCTACCAGCACGGAGCGCACATCATCAATGTCTTCAGTTGGGCGGGCACCGGGCGCCCCCTCAAGGACACGACCCGCAACGGCTACCACCTCGCGTTCTGGAGGGCGGGAAATCTCGAGTATTGCGCCGTCTCCGATACCGGCTGGGAGGAGCTCTTGGGCCTTGCACGCTTGCTCCAGGATCTCGGCGCGCGCGACCGGGAGCCTTAAGGGCGCCCGTCGAATAGGCTCCTCGAGCGGGGAATAAAACGCGCCGCTCTGAAGTCTCCTCTCCTGAACCTAAACTTCAGGAGAGATGACATGCCGGATGAACCTTTGCTGCAATCGCGCCGCCAAGCCCTACGCTGCATGGCTTATGGCGGAGTCGGCACCTTGTTCGCCTTATCGGGCGGCGTGTTCACGCCCATCGATCTCGCGATGGCGCGGGCCTACGACGACAGCAAGGAGGGCAAGGCTTTGGGCAAGCCGCTGTTCGTGCAGCTCTCCGACAGCCACATCGGTTTCACCAAGGAGGCGAATCCGGACGTCGCCGGTAGCTTGACCCAGACCATCGATCTCGTGAACGGCATGCCCGTTGCGCCCGCGCTCATCATCCATACGGGAGACATCACGCATCTGTCGAAGCCCGCGGAATTCGATCTCGCGCAGCAGTTGTTCTCGCGCCTGCGCACCACCGAGCTGCACACCGTGCCGGGCGAGCACGACACCACCGATCCCGCCGTCAGCGAATACTTCAATCGATTCGGCAAGGCCTCCGCCAACAAGGGTTACTACAGCTTCGATCATGCCGGCGTGCACTTCGTGGCGCTCATCAACGTGCTCGAGTTCAAAGCGGGCGGCCTCGGCACCTTGGGCGAGGAGCAGCTCGCCTGGGTCAAGGCCGACTTGAAAGGGCGCTCGAGCAGCACGCCCATCGTGGTGTTCGCGCACATGCCGCTCTGGACCATCTATGAACCCTGGGGCTGGGGCACCGGCGATGCCGGAGAGCTGCTCAGCGAATTACGCCGCTTCGGCTCGGTCACGGTGCTCAACGGCCATATTCATCAGATCGTGCAGAAGGTCGAAGGCAACATGACGTTCCACACCGCGCGTTCGACTTCGTATCCGCAGCCCGTCGCCGGCGTGGGAGCGGGGCCGGGCCCGCTCAAGGTGCCCGCGGATCAATTGCCCGCCATGCTGGGATTGACCAGCGTCTCAGTGGTGAAGCATCCGAGTTCGCTCGCGCTCAACGACACCACGCTGGGTTAAGGATGCGCGTCCATATCGATGCCGGCCTCCGAGGGCGCTTTCGCCGCGCGCAGCTGCGCCGCGACATGCTCGGCGGCGGCCAGCACGCGCAGCACATTTTCACCGGCGACTTTGGCCACTTCGCCGTCGGTCCAGCCGCGCCGCATCAGTTCCATCAGCAGGGCGGGATACTGGTCCACGGCGTCGATGCCTTGCGGCGCATCCGGAATGCCATCGAAGTCCGAGCCTAAACCGACGTGATCCACGCCGGCGATTTGACGGATGTGCTCGATGTGATCGGCGACTTGTGCGAGAGTCGTGACCGGCCGGGGGTGCTCGCTCTCCCAGCGCGCCAGCGCCGCCTTGGCGCGCTCCGGCTGGCCGATGTACATCCCGCCGAAGGGCGGACTGCTGTAGCGCGCCACTTCGGCGGCGCGATCCGCGTCCCATTGGTTGCGCGCCGCCGACACATAGCCCGGAGCGAAGTTCACCATCACGACGCCGCCGTTCTTGGCCACGAGCTTCAGAACCTCGTCGCTCACGTCGCGCGGGTGATCGACGAGGGCGCGCGCGGAGGAGTGGGAAAAAATGACCGGCGCTGCCGTCACCGCCAGCACCGCCTGCATGGTCTCGGCTGACACATGGGAAAGATCGACCAGCATGCCGAGCCGGTTCATTTCGTGAACCACCTCCGTGCCGAAGGCGGTGATCCCATGATGCACGGGCGCATCGGTGGCCGAATCAGCCCACTTCGTGTTGAGCGAATGGGTGAGTGTCATATAGCGGGCCCCGAGGTCGTACATCTGGCGCAGCACCGCGAGCGAGTTGTTGATCTGATGACCGCCTTCGATGCCGATCAGCGAGGCCACCTTCCCGGCCTTGTGAATTCTCCGCACGTCGGACGCGGTGTAGGCGATCTCGAAATCCGCGGGGTACTTGGCGGCCACGCGCTTCACGAGATCGATCTGCTCGAGGGTGGTTTGCACGGCTTCGAAGCCGTTCATGTCCACCGGAACCCACACGGACCAGAACTGGCCGCCCACCAAGCCTGCGCGCAGGCGCGGAATGTCGGTCATGAGCGGCGCCCCGCCGGGCGGCGGCACAAGCTTTGAGGTATCCGACTTAAGATCAATGCCCGCGAGCCGGCCTTTGAACCGGTCGCGAATTTCCCAGGGCAGATCGTTGTGCCCGTCGATCAGCGGCGTCTGTTTCAATATCTGCACGACCCGGGCGTGATAATCGGGCTCGGCCGCAACCGCCGGCAGCGCTGCGGCGAACCACAGGCCGAGTACCGCCCAGCCGATCGCGCCGGCCTTGATCTTGATCCCCATATTATGACAGCTCCCCTGCGCTCAATAAATCTCAACACGGATGATAGGCCATGGTGTGCCGCGAATTTGCAACAATTCGCGCCAGGGTCTTTGGTGCATGCGCAAAAAAGCGCGTTTTCCTTTTCAAGACAGACGCTTCCGCAGCCCGGCGCACGCGGATTCAAAGTGCGCGGCGCCGGCGCAGCGTCTCGCCCCGGCGGATGACTTGAGGCCGCCGTGCGGCGCCGCCTGCTTTTAACTTGCGATTTGCCCTGAAGCTGTGGTCAAGTGCAGGCACGGCATTGTGAATCGGTGGCTCTGGCTGCGCTTGGAAGTTGCGCGGCAGGGGCAATCAATCCGCCCGGCTCACGCTCGTTTCTAACACTCAAGCATAAGGGGATATTCTTGTGTTCAGCAAACCTACAACTCGATTGACTTCGGGCGGGGCGATGGCCGCCGCCGTCACCTGCGCAGCGGGTGCACTGACTCTGCTACTGGCAAGTTCTGCGTGGGCATCGCCGTTTCCGACCAAGGCGACTGCGGCTGCGGTGGATGTCGGATCTCTCAGGGACTTGTCCGGCGCGACGCCGGTGTCGGTCACTCTGTCGCTGCAATTGCGCAATGAGCAGTCGGCGCGCGACTTGGCGCAGGCGGTTTACACCAAGGGCAATGCCAGCTTCCATCAATTCCTGACTCCGGAAGAGTTCAAGAGTAAGTTCGGCGCAACCGATGCCGATGTCAGTGCGGTGAGTGCGCGTCTCGCGGCCTATGGCTTGAGCGCCGAGCGCTCGAGCGCGACCACGCTCAAGGTGACGGGAACACCGGCGGCCTTGGAGAAGGCGTTTCAAGTCCACTTGCATGTCTATGACGTGGCCGCCTCCGCAGCCGCGCCGTCCTACCGCTTCTTTGCCCCGACCACCGCGGCCAAGATTCCCTCCGAGCTCAGCTCGGTAGTGGCCGGAGTGGTGGGCTTGAGCTCGCGCCCGCAATTTGCACCGCATTCATTCCGCTCTCCGGCCAAGCACGGCACGCTGCAGGTGCAGCTGCCGAAAGGCAGCGCGACGCTGCCGGATCCGCTCGGCGCTTTGACGGTGGTGGATTTCGAGCAATATTACGATGTGACGCCGCTGATCAACCAAGGCCTTACCGGTAAAGGCCGCACGCTCGGCATCGTGACGCTGGCTTCCTTCACCCCGAGCGATGCCTTCGCCTATTGGTCCGCTCTCGGCCTCAATGTCTCGAACGAACGGCTCAAGATCATCAACATCGACGGCGGGCCGGGCGCGCCGAGCGATGACTCCGGATCCTTGGAGACGACCATCGATGTCCAACAATCGGGCGGCATCGCGCCGGGCGCCAAGATTCGTCTGTACCAGGCTCCGAACACCAACCAAGCTTTCCTCGATGCCTGGGTACGGGCGGTCGATGACGACAAAGCCGAATCGATTTCGTGCAGCTGGGGCGAGTGGGAGTGGTTCGACAATCTCGCCAATTCACCGGTCACCGACCCGTTCACCGGCGAGACGGTGAGTGAGTTGAAAGCCTTTGACGAGGTTTTTCTGCAGGCCGCGCTGCAAGGCCAGAGCCTGTTTGCGGCCTCCGGAGATGCCGGCGCCTACGACGCGAACGACGGCTTGACGCCTCCCGACTTCAGCCTGGCGCTCAGCGTCGACAACCCGGCGAGCGATCCTTACATCACCGCGGCCGGCGGCACGACGCTTGCGGGCACACAAACCTTCTCACTGCCGAACAACGGCAGCATCAGCGTCAACGTGCCCGTCGAGCGGGTGTGGAGCTGGGATTACTTGCTGCCGCTGTGCAATGCCTTGGGACTCGATCCCATCGAATGCGGCATTTTCCCGGTGGGCTCGGGCGGCGGAGTCAGCTTCGAATTCAAGCTGCCGTTCTACCAAGAGGGTCTCGCAGGGACGCAGAAAACCCAGCCTGATCAGGTCTTCATCGATGAAGACACGATTCCGCCGCAGACGCTCGTCGTCCTGCCGGCCAATTATGCGGGCCGCAATGTTCCCGACATATCGTTCAATGCCGATCCCGATACGGGCTACGTCGTGTATTACACCTCGAGCTCCACCGGCTTCGGCCTGGAGGATTTCTGGGGCGGCACGAGCTTCGTGGGACCGCAGTTGAACGGCGTCGTCGGCTTGATCGGCGAGGACTTGGGCCGCTTGGGATTGCTGAATCCTGCGTTGTATGCGCTCGCGAAACAGCACGGCGCCTACACCGGCAGTTCGGCGCCCTTCAACATCATCAATACCGGCAACAACGACTTCTATTACGGCCGCAACGGCTACAGCCCGGCGGTGGGTATCGGTACCCTCGACGTGGCTCACCTCGCCAAGGCCTTGAAGGAAACAGCCGGCCACTGACGAATAGGACCGGCAGATCGAATCCAGGCGGCCCGCACGAGCGGGCCGCCATGGATGGACTCAAAGGGCCGCGCCGCCAATTAACCATAATGCGGCGCCATTTCATTTCTACTTGCGACCGTGAGGCACCTGTGGTCAAGTGCGCGCACTGCAATTGTGAACCGGTCGCTTGTGCTGCGCCTCGAATGCTGATCCGCAGAACGTTGAGACCGGTGCCTTGAGCATCACAACAACGATTGAGGGTTATGTCCACTACCTTGCCGGCGCGACACGCCGGCGGCGAGCGCGGCGCAGGCAAGGATCGAGCCCGGCCCCGCTTATACCTAACACTTAGCAAGAAGGGGATTTCTCGTGCTTAGCAAATCTAATACTCGGTTGATATGGAGCGGGCTGTTGTCCGCCGCCATCGCCTGTACGGCGGTCGTGTCGGGAGCGAGCGCGTCCACCGCCAGCGGCAACGTGGCGAGTTGGGTCAAGGATGCCAAACTGATGGGTGCAGCTCCGGGCGAGCGCTCGGTGACCATCGCGGTGCACCTGGCCGTGTCGAATCCGGCGGCCTTGAAGAAGTTCGCGACGGAGGTTTCCAAGCCCGGCGGCCGCGACTACGGAAAATATTTGACCGTCGAAGAATTCGGCGCGCGTTTCGCGCCGGCCGGCGCCGAAGTCGCCGCGGTCAAGGAACTGCTCGAACACGCCGGCATGACCGACGTGCGCGTCGGTCCTCATGGCGTGTACGTGTCCGCGAACGCGACCGTCACTCAGCTGCGCAACAGCTTCAAAGTGACTCAGAACCTCTACTCCTATCGCGGCATGACGCTGCGCGCCAACCGCGAGGAGCCGACCATACCGGCCGCACTCGCCGGGAAGGTCCTCTACATCGAGGGCTTGGATGACTCGGGACTGCTCAGGCAGCCGTTCCATCACTCGGCCACCGCGGGAAGCCTGGTCGCTCCGGAGGCGAAGGCTTCGACCTCCGCCGCGACCGTGACCCCGCCGCCCGTCGCCGCCGGCAACCCCTCGCCGTATTGCAACACGAGTTACGGCGCGAGCGTCATCGTGGCCACCTTGAGCACGGCCGCGGACGTGTATGGCGCCGCGATTCCCTGGTTGGATTGCGGCTACACGCCCCAGCAGATCCAAGAGGCCTATGGCCTGAACAAGACCAAGTACACCGGCAAGGGCGTCACCGTCGCCATCGTCGATGCCTTCGCCTCGCCGACGCTGCTCGCCGATGCGAACCGCTACTCGAAGAATCACGACCTGCCGAAGCTCGTCAGCGGCGAGAATTTCTCGCAAATCATTCCGCTCGGCGAGTACAACGTGCCGCCCGATCAGGTGAGCAACGCCTACGGCTGGTGGACGGAGCAGTCGCTCGACATGGATGCGGTGCACGGCGCCGCGCCGGGCGCGAACATCGTGTTTGTCGGCTCGGTCGACAATGCGACTTCGCTCGATATCGCCTTCGTCAATACGGTCTATAACCATGTCGCCGATGTGGTGACCGATAGCTGGGGCAACAACGGCGAGTCCATCGCACCGGGATCTCAAGCCCTGTATGACCAGGCTGCGGAGGCGGGCGCCGCGCAAGGCATCACGATCCTCTTCAGCTCCGGCGACGACGGCGACTTGTCTGCGGACAATGGCGTTGCTTCCGGCTCCTGGCCGGCCACCAGCGCCTGGGTCACCGGCGTCGGCGGCACGACGCTGCTGCTCGGGGACGCCGGCGCCAAGGCCGAATACGGCTGGGGCACGTATCGCGACTTCCTCGCCGATGCGACCGTGAACAGCGCGACCTCCGTCACCGACTCCGGCGTCGAGACGACCTCCGCCTACGGCTACACCTTCGACGCGTTCTCGTTCTACGCGGGCGCGGGCGGCGGCATCAGCCTGCTCGAGGCGCAGCCTGCCTACCAGGCTCCGGTGGTACCGGCCTATCTTGCCACCACGTTGAACCTCGCCAGCGGCTACACCGAGCCTTTGCCGAATGCGCAGCGCGTGAGCCCCGACGTGGCGATGGATGCGGATCCGTATACCGGCTATCTCTACGGCGAGACCTTCACCATCGCCGGCAATGCGATCTCCGATCATGGCTGCAAGGCGATCTCCTCGACCGAGGAATATTGCGAGAATGCGATCGGCGGTACGAGCCTCGCCTCGCCGCTGTTCGCGGGGGTGGTCGCGGTCATCAACTCGAAGCGCAATGCCGACGGTGAACCGCTGGTCGGGTTCGCCAATCCGCTGCTCTACAGCGTGGGCAGCCGCGGCAACGGCGTCGAGTTCAACCAGGCCCTCAATCAGATCGTGGCGCCGACCGAGGCCGTCTCGGTGCTGCGCGGCTATGCCGCCAATCTCAACGAGGCCCGCGTGGTCACGATCAGCTCCGTGCCGTTCTTGATCGTCACCGCTCCGTATGCCATCGAGGTCTGCGGCCTGCCGATCTGTCTCGGCATCGACGATGTCTGGAACTTCACGTCCCTGTCCCAGGCCAGCTTCCCGGTGACGCCGGCCGGCTACAACGACGTGACGGGCTTGGGCGTGCCATACGTGCCGAAACTGATCCACGAGGAATAAAAGAAGAAAAATCGAGTCTTTAGCCTGATCGGGCGTCCCGTGCGAGAGTGCGGGACGCCCATTTTATTTCTAGGACGTGACGCGCCTGCCCGGAAAGCCCTGCATTTGCGCTTGGTCTCAGCTAGAATCGCGCCTCCTTGATGTTGGTCCACCTCAAGCGCTATGCGCCGCCGGGACTGGCTGCAGGTCTCGCAACCTTTGGATCCCCATGCTTTCTACGTCGAATGTCGCCATCCAGTTTGGCGCGAAACCACTGTTTGAGCAGGTCACGGTCAAGTTCTTTGACGGCAACCGCTATGGGCTCATCGGCGCGAACGGCTCCGGCAAATCGACGCTGATGAAGGTCTTGGGCGGCGAGCTCGAGGCCAGCGCCGGGGATGTCATGCTGCAGACCGGCATGCGCTTGGGCAAGCTCAATCAAAACCAGTTCGCCTACGAGGATGAGCGCGTTCTCGACGTCGTGATGCGCGGCCACACGGAGCTGTGGCAGGCGATGCAGGAGCGCGACCGCATTTATGCCGACGCGAATTCCACGGACGCCGACTACATGAAGGCGGCCGAACTCGAGGGCGTGTTCGCCGAGTACGGCGGCTACGACGCCGAGGCCAGGGCCGGCAGCATCCTCACCGATGCCGGCATCGAGGAGGCGCGCCACAATGGCCCGATGCGCGAGGTGCCGCCGGGCCTCAAATTGCGCGTGCTCTTGGCGCAGGCGCTGTTCTCGAAACCGGACGTGCTGTTGCTCGATGAGCCGACCAACAATTTGGACATCCATTCGATTCGCTGGCTCGAAGGCGCGCTCAACAACTACGACGCCACCATGGTCATCATCAGCCACGACCGGCATTTCCTGAATCAGGTGTGCACGCACATCGCCGACCTCGATTTCCAGCAGCTCAAGGTGTATCCCGGCAACTACGATGATTTCATGCTCGCTTCCGTGCAGGCGCGGGCGCGCGTCGAAGCCGCGAATGCCAAGGCCAAGGACCGCATCTCGGATCTGCAGGAGTTCGTGCGGCGCTTCTCGGCCAACGCCTCGAAGGCGCGCCAGGCCACCTCGCGCAAGAAGCAGCTGGAGAAGATCAAGATCGAAGAAATCCGGCCCTCCTCGCGCCAGAATCCCTATATACGCTTCGAGCAGGCCAAGAAGCTCTACCGTTCGGCGGTCACGATCGACAAGTTGAGCTACCGCTATCCCGGCACCGACACGGACGTGCTCAAGAATCTCAGCTTCAATATCGAGGCCGGCGAGCGGGTCGCCATCATCGGCCCGAACGGCGCCGGCAAGACCACGCTGATGCGCTGTCTCGCCGGAGAGCTCGTGCCCACCGCCGGCCGCATCGTGTGGGTCGAGAACGCGCAGGCTGGCTACATGCCGCAAGATCCGCAAGCGGAGTTTGAACCGCCCTGCGATCTTTTCACCTGGATGTCGCAGTACACCGGCAAGGCGGACGACGATCAGCTCATCCGCGCCACCTTGGGCCGGCTGCTATTTTCCGGAGACGAAATCAAAAAATCGGTGAGCGTGCTCTCCGGCGGCGAGAAGGGCCGCATGATTTACGGCAAGCTGATGCTGACGAAACCCAACGTGCTCTTGATGGACGAGCCCACCAATCACATGGACATGGAAACCATCGAGTCGCTGCAGATCGGCCTCGAGCATTACGCCGGCACGCTGGTCTTCGTCTCGCACGACCGCGAATTCGTCGGCGGCCTCGCCACGCGCATCATCGAATTGAAGCCGGGCGCGGGCATCGTCGATTTCAAGGGCACGTACGACGAATACTTGAAGGCGCAGGGCGTCGAAACTTAAGAGGCCGGCAGCGCGGCGAGCAGCGCGCGCACCAGCGGCTGCGGGCGATAGTGCTCGCGCGACGGTGTCAATCCTAAGCGCACGACAACTAAGGCGCGGGACGGAATGATGGCGACGAACTGCCCATCATGGCCCTGCATCCAAAAGCAATCAGGAGGGATGCCATGCGCGCGATCCGGATTCTCGCCGGGCGTCGCGGCATCGGAACCCCACAGCCACACCTGGCCCTGCCCATACTGGCCGCCCGACGCCGGCACCGGCGTGGTCATGAAGGTGACGAAGCCGCGCGGCAGAATCTCCTGACCGTGCCAGGTGCCCTGCTGCAGCAGGAACTGCCCATAGCGCGCCCAGTCGCGCGGGGTCGCATACATATAGGACGATCCCACCAGCGTGCCGTGCGCGTCGGTCTCGATGACGGCGCTCGACATTCCCAGAGGATCGAACAAGCGTTCGTGCACCCAGGAAAGAGCCGCCGGGCCCGCGCTTTCCTGGAAAATGCGCGCCAGGATCACCGCGGTGCCGCTCGAATAGCTCCACGAGGTACCGGCCGGATGATCGAGCGGCTGCGCGCGCGCGAAGGCCGCCATATCGGGTTCGAGAAACAGCATGCGCGTCACATCGGACACGGCGCCGTAGCCCTCGTTGAAATGCAGGCCGCTGGTCATGGACATCAAATCCGCGAGCTTGATGTTCTCGCGCCCGTCGCCCGGGGTCCAAAGCGCGCGCTGATTGAGCGCGATGCGTCCCTCTTTGACGGCGATGCCGATGAGTGCGGCCGTGACGCTCTTGGTCATGGACCAGCCGAGCTGGCGCGTCTCGGGGCCGAAGCCATCGTCATAGCGCTCGGCGACGAGCTTGCCGCTGTGGACCACGAGAACCGCGCGCGTGCCGAAGCCCGTCAAGGCATCATCCGCGATGAGGCGATTGAGATCCGGGTCGATGTCGGAGGCATTGCCGTCGGGCCACGGTAGATCGCGCGCGGAGGGCGCATTCGGCAAAGGCGTGGACGCACCCGGCGAGGACGTGGCCGCACTCGGCCAAGGCGTGGACTCATAGGCTTTGAGGGCGCCGAGCTTTCCCTCCGGCCATACCGCACAGCCGCCGCCGGGCCGGGCCACGGCGAGCCCGTTGCCGATGAAACCAAAAAACCCGGCGCGCACCACGCCGTGTTCGCGATCGACCGACACGCTCACCAAGCGCAGCAGCCAAATTCCCGGGGCCTGAACATCATCGCGCAGCACTTCGCCAGGATCGCGGTCCGCGAGAAACACGTTGGAGCAAACGATTTTGGCCGCGTAGGCGGCGCCGATGCGCAAGAGATCCGGGGGCCTTAACCAAAGGGCGAGGAGTAGCGCCAGCGTCAGGAATGCAACGGTCGCGGCCGCGGCCCGTACTATTTTTTTGCGTCGCTTCAATCGACCAGACCCTTTATCCCAACAGTGCGGAGCGCGCGCGCCTTCGCGCGTCGGCGCGAGCCCGAGCGGCGCACGCTCATTCGCGCAAGCATACAGACCTCGCGGCCGCCGCGTCAGACGTCGCGGCAAGCGTATTTACGTTGTAGTCTTGTGAAGTCATGGGACCGCGCAGCACCTCGGGGCTTGCGGCGTTAGCGGCGCTCGGCGCCTGCGCGCTCGGGATCGCCTGCGCTGCCCGCGCCGCCACCGCGACCGGCGCCGCGGCCGACGCCCTGACGCCGGTGAAGCGGCAAAATCTTTGCGTGACCGAGGGCGCCGTCGGCGCCGCGGCGGGCGCCACTCTTAAAGTGGACAGCGCCAAAATGCGCGCCTACGTGAACGTTGCCACCCGTCAAATCATCGATGCGCACTTTACCTATCTCGGCGCAACGGCCGACTCCGTGCCCTTGGGCTCCGGTGCCATGCGGCGCCAATTCGGCTTGAAGCTCCGCGCCCAGGACGCGTGCAATCTCGTGTATGTGATGTGGCGCGTCGAGCCCGAATCGAAGCTGGTCGTTTCCGTGAAGACCAACCCCGGGCAAAGCACCAGCGCGCAATGCGGCAACCGGGGATACCGCAATATCAAGCCCAAGCGCGCCTCCGCCATCCCCGTGCTCAAGTCCGGAGACGCGCACACGCTGCACGCCGAACTCAATCAAGCCGGCTTGCGGGTCTCGATCGACAATGTGACCGTGTGGGAAGGCGCCTTGGGTCCAGACGCGGAAACGTTGAACGGCCCGGTCGGGATCCGTTCCGACAATGCGCGCTTCGAGCTCGAGCTCAAGACGGGCGCGCCGCTTGGCGCAGCGCCCGGATCTCTACCGGGTTGCCGCTCGGCTGCGGCGGATACTGAATAGGAAACCTCACGCCGAACCAGGGGACTTCGGTCGAGGCGAGTCAGGCGGCTTTGGGGTGTGTCGTCGACACTACTGGGTTTCAGGGCAAAGGCAGCAATGGCAATCAACGAATAAACGGCGTCTTCTTTGTCGAATGTAAATGACACGGGGGACTCTATTTTATGAAATTGCCGTTTTTCCAGATACATGACCTGGTCAACAGGCACTGACTCAAGCGGCCCTACGATGAGACCCGCCTCGACCTTGGTGACCGCAAAACGGTGCGCCTTTTCGTCCAGAGTGACGATCCATACGGGCTCACCGGGCTTCAGTAGTTCGCCGGAGTTGATCCGTTGCTGCAACTCGGACGGACTGTCTTCGACGGGTCGCATCGTCGTGCATCCGGCGACGGCGAAGAGTAAGACCCGGGCGGTGAAGCATTTCAGAGTCAAGGCACATCGATGAGCTCGTCGAGAAGGACCGCACCGGGTACCGCAACGGGGCCGCCGGGAAGTAAGCTGAGAGCACCCGTGCTCGGATCGATCGTCAAGATCAGGATGCTGCCGCCGGCGCCGCCGGTGAGCGAATAGGCAAAATTTCCGCTGGGATCCACCACCACGGAGCCGCTGCTTAAATTCAGGCCCCCTGCCAGCGCCGTGAGTGCGCCGCTCGTTGGATCGGCGCCGTATACGGTGACTCCTTGGATACCAACGCCGAACGCTATATTTCCGCTCGGGTTGAAGGTCAGGGAACCCGCTTTCACATTGGAGTTGCTGGCGGTTAGCGTGAGTGCGCCGCTGATGGCATCGATCGCCAGGGTTGAAACCGCAACGCATGTCGCCGATTCGCAGACGAGGGACGATGCGAGGTACAGGAAGTTGCCGGTCGGGTCGATAACGGCAGTCTCGGTTCCCGTGTCCACGGGCACGGGTCCGCCCGGGACCATGGTGAGTGCGCCCGTGGTTGGATCGATGCCGTACGCTGCAACGACAAAGGTTGGATTCCCGCCAACAGGGTAGGCGTAGGGGATGTACAAGAATTGGCCGCTGGGGCCTATCACGATCTGACTGGCTCCGTAGGTATAGACGCCGCCGATCGCGAAGGGACTGCCCGAGATCGGGGTGAGCGTGCCGTCGGTGCGATTGATCGCGAACACCGCCACAGCGAGGTTGGGACCGATCCCTGGTTCGTAGAGCGCGGCATAGAGGAATTTACCGCTCGGATCGATGGTCAGTCCCGTTACCGCAACAAGCCCGCCGTCAAAAAGAGGCAATTGATAGCCTGGAATCGGGGTCAATGCGCCGGTCGATTGATTGATGCTGTAAGCGAGGATCGCGCCAGGTCCGTCGCTCGATACGAAGCTCGTTACGTACAAGAATCGGCTTGAGGGGTCTGCCACCAAGAATCCCGGAAATGCAACAGCGGCAAACGGGCTGCTGGGCATGGGCGTTAGCGCGCCCGAACTGGCATCAATGGTAAATCCGAAGATTTGGCTGCCCTGTTGGTCGGTGATATAGGCGAATCGCCCGGCACTTGCGCAGACCACCGATACATCGGTGATATTGCCGTTCGACACGGTTCCGGCGGCAGTGCCGGCCAGCAGCACGCAGTTTTGAGTCGGATTACTCGGCTGGCTGACGATGGTGACGTCATAGGCCCCGCCGCTCGCCACGGAATCTTTGAAAACAAATGCGCCACTCGAGCTCACGGGGAGATCGTCCCCGGAGTTGTCGCGCAGGATCAGCCCAGTCCCCCGAAGTCCCGAAATTGAGCCGCCCACCGTGAATTGGCTGACGACACAAACCACCGTGATGTCATCGACGGCGCCCGACACCGTTCCGCTGCCGTTGGCGACGGTGCAAGTCTGGCTCGGGTTTGCAGGTGGACTCGCCACCGTGATGTCGTAACTTGCACCGGCACCAAGCGAGGTTGGGAAGGTAAATGCTCCCGCTTTGGAGACGCTGACTGTATTGCCTGGACTGGCTCTAAGTACGAGACCGGATCCGGTAAGGCCGGATATCGAACCGCCGATTGTGTAGCTTGGACCACTGCCACCCCCTCCGCCACAAGCTGCCAGGATCAACAAGGCTGCGAACGCTGCCGTCCGCGCCGCCATAAATCGTCCGTTCCTAAACGTTGAAGTCATCTGGGCGTCCTCATTAACGCTGGGCCGTGCGTCCTTTCGGCCCGAACCATACCTGGTCGAGAATCTCGACGCCGGATGAAGTGCTGATGAAAAGCTAATTAATCGCTGAAGGTCGGCGAATCGCCTTCAACTCGTGCCGACGCTGCCCAGCGGCAGAGTCCCCAAGAGCTGCGCGGCGCCATTCCAAAATACCTGGATGCCGATGCAGAACAGCAGAAACGCCGACAACCGCACGATGATGGTGGTGCCGGTGGCGCCGATCCAGTCGGCGAGCCGCACGGAGTGCCGGTACAGCGTATAGATCAGGAGCGCGAGCAGCAGCACCGCCACCAGCGTCTCGACGAAAAATACCAGGGAGCCGTGCAGGCTGCTCGGCCGGCCGGCGCCGATGGAGATCGCCACCGAAATCGTGCCCGGCCCCGTGGTCAGCGGCATGGTGAGGGGGTAGAACGCGAGCCGGCTCGGCGGCACATCCACCGAGCGCGGATATGGCGTCTCGCTGCGGCGCTGCTCGGTGGCGTCGGGCTCGGTCAGCATGCGCCATCCCGACATCGACACGATGATGCCGCCGGCCACCCGCAGCACGGGAATCGAGATCCCGAAGAAGCTGAGCACGTAGGCGCCGATGTAGAGCGACGCGGTCACGATACAGAAAGCGTAGATCGACACCCAGCGCGCCAGTTGCGCGCGCACCTTGGCCTCGAGGCCGAGCGTCGCGCCATAGAAGATGAACGCACCCGAGAGCGGATTGACGATGGAGAAGAGCGCCGTGAACGCGAGTAGGAAGGTGGTCAATGCAGCTGCGCCGCGCCGCGGGCGTCATCGCGTCCCGGCGTTCTAAAGCCGTGCGGCAGCTCGGCCTTTAAAATCCGCTCGAGGATATCCGGTATTTCAAAGACCGCGCGATTCTGGATCTGCGACAGGCTCGCGCGGAATTCCTCGAGCCGCCGCGTGACCTCATCGACGCCGCTCCTCACGAACTTGAACGAATCTAAGACGATCCCGGCCTTGTTCTCCTTGACCCAGGTGGCGTTGTAGCGCTCCTGCGGCATGGTCCAGGTATTGTGCACGACGATGACGGGCAGTCCCTGTTGCACCGCCTCGCTGATGCTGCCGGGACCCGGCTTGCCGATGAAGAAATCGCAGAGCTGCATGTAGTAGCGCATCTCGGAGGTAAATCCGATAATGAGCCGCGGCGCCGCCGCGGGCATGGCGCGCAGCCGCTCCGCCAGCGCCTCATTATGTCCGCACATCAAGATGAGCTGCGTATCGTCGAGCCGCCGCGCAATGCCGCGCATCACTTTCGACCCGTGGCCTCCGAACATGACCATGCCCGTAGGCCGATCGGGATCGAGCTTCAGCTTCTTGAGCTCCGCGCGCCGGTCGAGCGGCGCTTCGCGGTAGAAGTCGGGCCGGATGATCATGCCGGAGGTCGAGTGAATCTGGCCTTCCGTATAGCCCATGGCGCGTGCCTGAGCCGCCGCCTTCGGCGTACCGCAAATAAAATGTTGCGCCTGGCGCGGCTCGATCCAGAAATGCGGCGGAAAGTCCGCGAAGTCGGTGAGTATGGTGACGTAGGAAGCCTGGGGCCGGGCCGCGGCGAAGGCTTCGAACATGGCGCGATTGAAGTTCGGTATGAGCGAGACCACCATGTCGGGCCTGGATTTCCGCCAATGGCGGCGCAGCCGGCTCACCATCGACGGGTGGGTCAAGCGGATGAGCGCCTGCAGGAGCCTCAGCTCCTGCGTCATTCCGATGCTCCAGCCGCGCGCCAGCCGCGAGTTATAGAGATCTTCCCAATTCATGCCGGTGGTCTTCAGGAACACATCTTTCGGATCGAGAAGGCTCATGAAATTGACCAGCCGCACCTGCCACGGCCGTCCCTGTTCGCGGATGACCGTCTCCAGAGCCGTCGCGGCGGCGCGATGCCCGCCGCCCGCGTTGAAGTACAAAAGATCGATGGTCTGCATCGCGGTCGAGTCATTCATGACGGCGTTGAGTCCCTTGACATCAGGCTGCGTAGTTTAAGTGAACATCGCGTGAAAGGGGCGAGCGCGGCAAGGGCTCGCTGCGCCATGTCAGAAATGTTACAGTTTTGACGGTGCGGAGCGAACATGCCGCGCCCTATACTGGAATTTCGATTGATTGCTGAGAGGCGATTACATGAACGCGAATCTCAAATCGGTACAGGCGCAAACGGAAGCCGAACGCGCCGCGCGCATCGACCTTGCCGCCTGCTACCGTCTGGCGGCGCACTTCGGATTGAACGAAGGCATCGACAATCATCTGACGCTGATGGTGCCGGGACATGCGGACCGATTCTTATTGGCGCCCTTCGGGCTGCATTGGTCCGAGGTGAAGGCCAGCGATTTCATGGTGATCGATTTCAGCGGCCAGATTGTCAGCGGCCGCGGACCGGTCGAAGACACGGCGCTTTATATTCATTTGCCGGTGCATCGCGTCGGCGCACGCGCACGCTGCGTACTGCATACGCATATGCCCTACGCCACGGCGCTCGGCATGCTGGAGAATCCGCGCCTGGAAATGGCGGTGCAGAGCGCGCTCATCTTCAACGACGATATCGCCTACGACGACGATTACAATGGACTCGCCTTCGATGAGACCGAGGGCGAACGCCTGGCGCAAGCGCTCGGTCCCAAGTCCGTGCTGATGATGCGCAATCACGGCGCGCTGGTGGTGGGCGAGACCGTGCCGCAGGCGTTCGAACGGCTGTACTTCCTCGAGCGTGCCAGCCAAGCGCAAGTGCTGGCGCTCTCGACCGGCCGTGCGTTGCGGCCGATTCCGGAGCCGGTGGTTCGCGCAACACTCGCGCAGTTCACGTCGGGCAGCTTGGTCGGCGGCCGTGACCGCGCCGAGCTGCATTTCGATGCCTTGAAGCGCTTGCTCGACCGCACCCAAGCGGACTACGCGAGCTGAGCTCGGACGCTCATCCCGTGACGATAGGGGCGCCCGCGGCGGGTGCGCGCCAGACGCGTCCCGTCCTGGTCGTGCTGATGCTGGCGACGGTGCTGTTCATCAATTACGTGGACCGCGGCGCCGTGCCAACCGCGGCGCCGCTGATCCAGCACGATCTGCATCTGACCAATGAACAGCTCGGCCGGCTGTTCTCGGCGTTCTTCTGGGTCTACGCCTTCGTGCAAATTCCGGTGGGGTGGCTGGCCGAGCGCTACGGAGCGCATCGCGTGCTCGCCGCAGGACTCGTCATCTGGGCATCGGCGACCATGCTGATGGGCATCACCAGCAGCTTCGTGATGCTGATCGTGCTGCGCATGATGCTGGGTCTCGGCGAAAGCGCAGGATTCCCCTGCGTCTCGAAGCTGCTGGCGTCGGTGGTGCCGATCGAGGGTCTCGGCAAGGCGAACGGCATCGTGGCATTCGGCTATCTCATCGGTCCCGGCGCCGGCATCTTCGCCGCGGGACTTCTGATCGATTACCTCGGTTGGCGCGGCACATTCCTGGTCTTCGGCTTGGTGTCGCTGCTGTGGCTCGCGCCGTGGGCGGCCGTGAAGCTGCCCAAGCTGGTGACGGCGCGTAGCGATGCCGCGACGCCCACCTGGGGCATGGTGCTGAAGCAGCGGAGCCTGTGGGGCACGAGTCTCGGACTCTTTTCGAGCAACTACGTGTGGTACTTCATGCTGAGCTGGCTGCCGATCTACCTCGTGAAGGAGCGCGGCTTTTCCATGCACGAGATGGAGCACGTGACCACGCTCGGATATCTCGTCAACGGCTCGAGCGCTCTCGCCATCGGCTGGAGCATCGACCGCTATGTAGCGTGGCGCGGCTCGGCGAATTTCGGTTACAAGCTGGTGATGGTCGTGGCGCACGCGGGCGCGGTGCCGTGCATGCTCGGCATGGCGCTGGGGTCGCAATCAGTAGCGGTGGCCGCCATGTTCGGCTTTCAGGTGCTGATGGGGGCCTCCTCGCCCGGCATGTACGCGATGTCCCAAATTCTCGCGGGACCGCGCGCTTCGGGCCGCTGGGTCGGCATTCAGAATTCCATCGGTAATCTGTCGGGCAACATTTCGCCCTGGGTGAGCGGCATCATCGTCGATCTCACGGGCCACTTCACGCTCGCCTTCTTCGCTGCCGCCCTCGTCAGCGTCCTCGGCATCGTGGGTTGGATCGGCATGGTGCCGAAGCTCGCTCCCATCAAATGGCCCGCATCGCCTGCCGCGCCGCCGGCCGCATCCCCGGCCGCGTGACGCTGCCCGCCGCGAAAGTGTGACGCCGGTCACAGGAGCGGCCTGACGTTGAGCAACCGGCCGCCCGCTTGAAGGCTTGTCGCTTTTAAGTTACGTCGCGGGCTTAAGACATTCCGCACTCCGGGCGCTCGACCTACGATGGACTCACGAATCATTACCGTGGGTGCTTCCGCCCGTGATCAACAAGTTGACAGATTCCGCCGAGGCTGCTTCAAGCAAGACGCTGGACGCGTTTGCTCAAGTCATTCGCGCCTTGGGACCCGAGGTCTGCAGCGTGTCGTTTCACGATTTCTCCGCTGAGACGCTGCTCCTCAGCGAGGATTACCTGCTGCCGGAAGACCATCAACTGGTCGAAGAGTGCCTGGCCAGCGATGACACCGGGATGCACGCGGTCCAGTACGGCACGCGCGAGGGATCGCGCTATTCGGTGGCCATTCCGGTGCGCGACTCGCGCGGCCAAGTGAACGGCGCCGTGCGGCTGAGCATCGATTCGCAAATCGCCGATCCTCGCATGACCGAGCCCTTGGAACAGCGCCTCGCGCCGGTCATGGTGTGTCTCGCGGCCGAGTTCGAGCGGCGCGGCGTGCAGCCGGAGCTGCCGCCGGCGGATGCGCCGCAGCTCACCGATATCGAACAGGCGCTGAACGCGGAACGCTTCGAACTTTTTTTACAACCCATCCGTTCGCTGCATGCCGACCCCGGGATGGCGCACCACGAGGTGCTGCTGCGGCTGCGCACCCGCGACGGCGTGCTGCTGGAACCCGGCGCCTTCTTAGGCCCAGCCGCGCATCGAAATCTCATGCCGGCGATCGATCGCTGGGTGCTGCGCACGCTGCTGGTGTGGCTGGTGAACAACCGCAAACTCTGGGCGCGGGTGCCCGGCGTGTTCTGCGTGAATGTCTCCTCGCAGTCGATGACGAATACGAATTTCGTCAGTTACGTTGAATCCTGCGTCGAGAAGAGCGGCCTGCCGCCGCAGATGCTGTGCTTCGAGATCACGGAACGCTTTGCCGCCTCCGGCAACATCAGCATTGCGGAATCGATGAAGCGGCTCGAGGCCTTGGGCTGCGAGGTTGCCTTGGATGATTTTGGCGCGAACGCGCCATCCTACGGGTATCTTCGCACCGTGCCCGCGCATTTTTTCAAGATCGACGGCTCGCTGGTGGTGGCCGCGCCCACCGATCGCGTGGCGCGCGCGGTGATTTCCTCCATCGTGCGTATGGCGAGCGACTTGGGCGTGCAAACCGTGGCAGAATCCGTGGAATCGGATACGGAGCTTGCGGCGGTGCGCGCGCTCGGCGTCGATTACGCGCAAGGGTTTCTCATGGGAAGACCGCAATCCTTGGCGGGCTACGACTTCTCGGAAGTCAACTAATAACGCTGCAGCCGGCGGCATTGCACTCGTAATTTCTCGTCGTATGGTCCGCGGGACCGGCGAGAACCGATGCTTCGAGCTCGATCTCACACGCCGGCGGATCGGAAGTGCGAGCCTCGATGACGTGCAGCGTCTCAACTACCGAAAGATCACGCGAGAGAAGCGTTTGAATGAACAGTCTTTGGTTCGCGTCAGCCGTGAGGGATATCGATTGCCGGTATTGCGACGCACGCAGAGTGCCCCCCGGATCCCCTGGCCCCGTGTTGGTAACCGATTTATAGGCAGAGCCATTCGGAAATAGCACGAACAAAGGTTCGTCGGCATTGTCGGGTAACGCCCGGACCAGAGTGATATTGAGAGAGGCGGCCCCCCTCGACGCGATGAAAATGCGAAATGCCATGAGCCGGGTTCGCTCGCGGCCGCGACATGCAACTGGTTTTGATTGAGATGAAGACAGGCCTTGACATGGTCGGTGGGTAGCGCGGAGCTCGGCCGCGCCGGAAGCGTCGCCCGTGCCGGGAATACTGCCGGTAGCCAGCAGAGAGCCAGCCCTACAGCCAGCAGCGTTTTGGTTTTGGATGGCCGCAATCGCATTCCTGCACCTTGAGCGCCTACCAATTGGGATTCGGCAGCTGGCTGAAGATCTCCCGCAGCGCGAATCCCCACTGGGAGTGAATCATCTTGAAATATTCATTGTCGAAATCGATGCTGATGTGTGTCTGCAGCTTGATTTCGTCGCGGCGGATGATGGCGAGATCCAAGGGCGGTCCCACCGAGAGATTCGAACGCATGGTCGAGTCCATGGAGATGAGCGCGCATTTGGCGGCCTGCGCCAGGCTGCTGCTGCGCGTCATCACCCGGTCGATGATGGGCTTGCCGTACTTCGATTCGCCGATCTGAAAATACGGCGTGTCGATGGAGGATTCGATGAAATTGCCGGCGGAGTAAATGTGAAACAGCCGCGGCTCCTCGCCCCTGATCTGGCCGCCCAAGATGAACGTGCCGTTGAACTCGTGGCCATGCTCCTCCAAGTACTTGGCGTCGCGCTGATGGATTTCGCGCAGGGCATCGCCCACCACGCGCGCTGCGTTGAACATGTTGGCGACGCGGTAGATCCGGGCCGGAGCGTCCGAATTCTCAGGGGTCTCCTCGAGCAGATTGACCACGGCCTGGGTGATGCCGAGATTGCCGGCCGACATCAACACCAGCACCCGGTCCTCTGCCTGAGTGAAAGTCGCCATCTTGCGAAAGGTATTGATCTGATCGACGCCGGCGTTGGTCCGTGAATCGGACAGCATCACGAGACCGGTGTCGACCAACAGACCGACGCAGTAAGTCATGATCTTAGATTCTATATCACTGCTGCTGTTGCTGCTGAGCCGACTCCGCCACCAGCACGTTGGCTTCCATCTTCTCGCCGCCGCCGCCTTGGCGCATGCCGCGCACCGGCGCCGCGTCCATATAATCGCGGCCGACTGCGAGGCGGCAGTAAGTGCGAACGGCCGGGCGATTGTGAGTCACGTCCATGCTCTGCCAGCCGATTTCCGCACCGAGCCAGACGTCGACCCAGGCGTGGCTCGCGGCTTCATTGGTGTCGCCGGTATAAAGATACCCGCTCACATAGCGCGCCGGAATTCCTGAGGCACGGGCCGAGGCGATGTACACATGGGCGTGATCCTGGCACACGCCTTCGCCGCTCTTGAACGCCGTCGCGGCGCTGTCTTGCACGTCGCTGGTGCCTGACTTGTAGCGCACGGCGCGCGACACCGCTTCCGCCAGCGCCTGGGCGCGTGCGCGCGGGTCGGTGGCGCGCTCCAGGGCCTTCTGCGCGAACGCCTTGATATCATCATTCGGAGCGGTGAGCACGGTGGGCGCGAGATAGGCCAGCGGCGATAGCGGCCCGTCGTCCTGGCGGCCCTCGGTGTCCGCGGTCTCCACCACGCCGTGCACCACGATTTGAATCTCGCGGTGCGGTTGTTCGATGGTGAGCAGGTGCGAAATATTGCCGTAGGCGTCGACCTGTTCCAGGCGCCGCCCGGGGGCGGTAATGCTCCAGCTGATGGCGCGCTGGCTCGGGTCGCGGCGCGGCGTCAGATGCAGACTTTGCACGCTGTACTTCACCGGCCGCTCATAGCGGTAGCGGGTTTCGTGTCGAATGTGCAACTGCATAGGCTACGCCTCCGCCGGTGGTACCAAGAAGTCAGACGCGATGCGGTCGCCCAGGTCGCGTACCCGGGCGAGGAACTGCTCCAGAAAGCGCGGTAGGCCGTCGGCGATGATGGCCTCCATTCGCGTGAAATGCAGCATGGCATGCATTTCACCGGCGCGCCGCTCGGTTTCCTTCGAATGTTCGTTCGATACGGATTTGAGGTTCTGGTAAACCTCCTTGCAGCAGCGCGTCAGGGAACGGGGCATATCGTCGCGCAATATCAGCATTTGCGCCACCCGGTAGGGGGTAATCACGTCGCGGTACACCCGCCGGTAGACCTCGAAGGCCGAGAGGGCGCGCAACAGCACGCTCCATTCGTACGGGTCCGGGACGGCATTGGCGTCCGCCCCGGGCATGAGGTCGCTCTGGTGGGCGGTGAGAATGCGCGCCGTGCTGTCGGCGCGCTCGAGAAAGGTGCCGATGCGGGTGAAGTGGAACGCCTCGTCCCGCAGCATGGTGCCGATGGTCACCCCGCGGGTGAGGTGGGAGCGCTCCTTGACCCATTCGACGAACTGGCCGATGTCCGCCCGCTGCGCCTTGCGTCTCATGAATCCCTGCGCATCGAGCCAGGTGGAATTGAGCGTTTCCCAGAGTTCCGAGGTGAGGGAGCCGCGCACCGCGCGCGCATTCTCGCGCGCCGAGCGCAGGCAGCTGACGATGCTGCCGCCGAAGTCGCGGTTGAAACTCACGAACTCGAACACCGCGCGCGGCTCGATCGCTTCATGCTTCTCCCGATAGGCTTCGTCCATGTGCAGTGCCGTCACGGTCGAACTCAAGGACTCCGTCAGCGCGTCGCCGGATTGCGGCAGCAGCGACATTCGGTAGTGCGCATCCACCAGGCGCGCGAGACTTTCGGCGCGCTCGATGTAGCGCGACATCCAATAGAGGTGATCGGCGGTGCGGCTCAGCATCAGCTTTTCAACACCCAGGTATCTTTGGTACCGCCGCCCTGAGAGGAGTTGACCACGAGGGAGCCGTCGCGCAGGGCGACGCGCGTCAGGCCGCCCGGCACGATGGTAATGTCCCGGCCCGACAGCACGAACGGCCGCAGGTCGATGTGCCTTGGGGCGAGACCATTGTCGGCGAAGGTCGGGCAGGTCGACAGCGCGAGGGTGGGCTGGGCGATGTAGCGCTCGGGCGTGGCAACGATTTGCTTGCGGAAGGCGTCGAGCTCACTTTTGGTCGCCGCCGGGCCGATGAGCATGCCGTAGCCGCCGGCGCCGTGGACCTCCTTGACGACGAGTTCGGGAAGGTGCGCGAGCACGTACGCCAGATCGTCCGGGCGGCGCAAAATCCAGGTATGGACGTTGCTGATCATCGGCGCCTGGCCCAGGTAGAAGCGAATCATGTCGGGCACGTACGGGTAGATCGATTTGTCGTCGGCGACGCCGGTGCCGATGGCGTTCGCGATGGTGATGTGGCCGGCGCGGTAGGCGGTCAATAATCCGGGTACGCCCAGCATCGAGTCGGGCCGGAACACCAGCGGGTCCAAGAAGTCATCGTCGATACGGCGGTAAATGACATCGACGCGCTGCGGACCCTGCGTGGTGCGCATGAACACCGCTTCGTCGCGTACGAAGAGGTCCTGGCCCTCGACCAATTCGATGCCCATCTGTTGAGCCAGGAAGGCATGCTCGAAATAGGCGCTGTTGTGAGCGCCCGCGGTCAAGAGAACCACGGTGGGCTCGACCACGCCGATCGGCGCCACGCTGCGCAAGTTGTCCAGGAGCACGTCGGGGTAGCGGTCGACCGGCGCGACCCTGTATTCCGAGAATAGCTCCGGGAACAGGCGCATCATCATCTTGCGGTTCTCGAGCATGTAGGAGACGCCGGACGGCACCCGCAGGTTGTCCTCCAGCACGCAGAATTCGCCCGCATCGTCGCGCACGATATCGATGCCCGCGATGTGCGCATAGATTCCGCCCGGGACATCCACGCCCTGCATCTCCGGACGGTACTGCGAGTTGCACAGCACCTGCTCCGGGGGAATGATGCCGGCCTTCAGGATTTGCTGGTCGTGGTAGATATCGTGAATGAAGGCATTCAAGGCCCGGACCCGCTGCTTCAAGCCCGCCTCTAGGCGAATCCACTCCTCCAGCGGCAGGACCCGGGGCACGATGTCGAAGGGTATCAAGCGTTCCGAGCCTTCCTCCTGCCCGTAGACCGCGAAGGTGATGCCCACCCGGTGGAATAGGGCATCCGCCTCGGCGCGCTTCTGCGCCAGCCGCTCCGCCGGCTGACTATTGAGCCACTCCGAATAGCGCAAATAATGCGAGCGCGCCGCGCCGCGCTCCAGATACATTTCGTTATACGGTTTATTGCCCAAACGGTCCCCCTTAGGAATTTAAGCGAAATCCATGCCAATCAGCCCGCCGGACCCCTAATCATGTACTTAGGACATTTGCACCGCAACGCCGCACCAAGTGATAGCGCGGTTCGCCCTGCAATAGTGCATAAATCAGCTAGATATTTCGCTGGCGTCTCAGGATCCAGAGTTGTCCCATGGCTATGACTCCTATACTGGGCGGCGGTTGCCGAGAAAACTCGAACTGAGGGCCCTCTGGGGCTGTAAATTCCCAGCGGCATAGACGATCTAGAATCTAAAGCGAGCGAGGAATTTGTTGAACATCGGGAGGATTCATCGTCTGGAATGCCTATATTGGGGGACATTAAACGTTTCGGACCCGCGAACGCAGATTGATCAAGCGGACGTGCGTAGAATATTAGTCTGAGAAGCATCCCCAACTGATCGGTGTTAACCATGATGGGAAAGCGACCACCACAGCCCCGTGGATGTGCTGCGTGTCATTTGGGAAAGGCGCAGATCTGTTGTCCTTTGCCCTTCAGATCACTCCTTACATGACCGCCACTCGGAGCATCCTGGCAAGTCGCGCAATATGGTCGCATTAGCGTGGTCGTCCACTTGGGAAATCTCATTCCTACGACGAAAAGAAAATACTCCAAAAGGCAGCCCCCTCTACGCAGTAAGTGTTTGAGAATATATTCACGCGCTTACCGCCGAGATCATTTTTGAGCGGCATCGCAATGGAATCCGACGAGTTTGAAGGAGTACTCAAACCGAAAAGTGTTGATGTACGGGTCGTCGCGAGGAAGGCTCTCTTGCAACTTCTTGAACCTCTCTCCAGCTTTGTTATAGATGCTGGACTTAGCACCAATGAGTTGCACCATATTATGCGGCAGGCAGCTGTTCGAAGTGTCGCCGCTCGGCAACTTGAGGCTTCTCATCGCATTAATATCTCTGGAATCGCTGCCACGACTGGTATCCCCCGGGCCGAAATTTCGCGAATACTGAAATTGAGCACGACGCCCTATGAACATCCACGAGATCAACAACAAAAATCCACCAATCGAATACTTGCTGCGTGGCACGAAGTACCGAAATTCACTAATTCAAATGGGCAACCCGCGGACCTAAGACTGTACGGCCGCGGCGCTACTTTTGAGTCCCTTGTGAGAAGCCACGGTCGTGGGATACCGACGCGTGCGGTCCTTGACGAGTTGCTGCGCGCTCGCGCGGTAGAGGTCCTTCCGTCCCAAAGGATCCGTGCAAGGACCACCATGGCAGTAGATCGTGGAATGAGCCCACAGGTTGTCAAAGCCTTTGGGGATCGCGCCACAGAGTTGCTAACCACGATGTTATTGAACATGAGAGAGCCCGAAAGCGCACAATTTATTGCGAGTGTTTCTGGGTCAACGGTCATCCCAAATTCAATGCCGCTCTTCAGAAAAGAGCTTTCAAATAAGGGAGCCGCGTTTTTGGCAGATATCCAGGAAAGCTTAACTCAAGAGCCAAGCAAGAGAAGGGCGAAATCATCTACGGTAAGCGTAACGATTTTTTGTCATGAGTCAACTCACCAAAAACCCGACAAGAAAACGCCTTCAAACAAGCGAAGAAATTTTCGGCGCAATCGCTAAGGACCATCTCAAGTAATTATTCCCCGGCGACCGCAAGATAAATTCCAATGGAAATTTGAGCTGATTTGCCTCGATGCTTTGAAACTCTAGGCCGAGCCTTGGCTTTCCGCATCATCCAGTTGTCAAACGATTCGAGGAAACTTTGTCCTTGCCTCTTAACTTTTATCTTTAGGGTTGGGATGAGTCGACTATCGAATTCACGATTCCATGCAACTCGGTGAAACAATTGGTCAGAATTAGATGGATCGCTATCAAGATTATGGCGAAGGGTCCGTATAAAGCTATCGAGTGATGTTAGAGTGTATTGAGTGGCCAGTCGCTTATCTTCGTACACCGGCAACGATCTCATGTGCACATGGATGAATTGATTTTTGTCGATCGACACTGCACCAACACGCTCTAGTTCAGTTAATAATGTGGAGATATGTATGTTTGGCACTGACTTCTTGGCTAGAATTCCAAATGATCGCCTAGACCCACGCATTTTAATGGGCATCGGATTACCCAGATCATCCAAGTATTCTGGATTCTGATGCCAGGCAGTTAAAAGTTCGCCGATTTCCGCCGAATGAGGGTAAATCCGGTGCGCGGCAAGTAGCGTGTGATCAAGAGATTTGACTTTTGACGCGAGGTAGGACGCATCAATTTGAAGGTGCGCAAACAGATCGAGAAGCGCGCCAATGACGTCATCAACGGTGACCTCGTGTGATGCCTTGTCTGAAACTCTTTGTTTTCTATTCGCAGAATGAAGGGCCCGCTTTGTTGTGCTTTCTCTCATTGCGCGTTACCTCGAACCGAGTCAATTAGGCTCGATGAAAAGATGTCTTGTATATAGTCTATTTAGCGGATTAGTCCGCGCGCCCTTCACGTAAGGTTTTATCAACCTTTTTGAGCTATAAAAATAAATTGGAATTACTGGATATTCCGACAACATCAGCTTCTCAGCTGCCTGAAGAAGGTCTCGCCTGTCTGAGGAATTCGATGTTGCTGCCGCTCGGCCGACCAAAGAGTCGAATTGCTCGTTTGCATACGTCGCGTCATTGTTGGGTGAACCGCGACGAAATATATCTAGAAAATTACCTGCATCGTTATAGTCGGCAGTCCAGCCGAGTCGTGCGATATCCCAACGAGTCGTGTCTTTCCTTGAGTCTAAAAAAACGCGATATTCCTCATCGACTAACTCTGTTTCAACTCCCAAAGTCTCTTTCCACATAGACGCGATAGCGATAGCCATCTTTCTGATGGCTGGATTCGAATTAAAGAGAAGCCGTAAGCGAAGTGGATTGCCGGCTGAGAATCCCGCGGCATTGTAGAGGTTACGGGCTTCAGCGATTCTCGGAACATCAGCTAGGGACTTCCATTGCCAAGACTGTGGATCGTAATTCCAAGTGCCGGGCGGCACAAATCCATATGCTGGGGTTTGCCCAAACGTGAGCAATGTCATTTCTAAGGCTCTGCGGTCGATTGCCATCGCCAAGGCCTGACGGAGCTTTGGATTTGCAGGGAACTTAGCAGAATGTAAATTTAGGGCGTAATACGCAGTTCCTAGAAAAGGTGCAACTAACAATTCATTCGGAATTTCTTTTCTTACCAACGGAAGTGCCGATGAAGGGACGCTTTGAGTTACATCAAGCTGCCCGGCTCGATATTGATTTAGTTCGGAGTTCTCGTCGGCAATCGAGATGTATTCGACAGTCATGATGCGAGTGCCATCACGATCCCAATATTGAGGGTTCTTTGTAAGTTTTAAGTTCGCTCCCGGCGTCCAACTTGAAAGGACGTACGGCCCATTTGAAACCCAGTTTCGTGAATTGTGGGTAGCGGCAGCATCCTCGGAATAAATTGGGAAGGTCGCAGAGTGGGTTAGAAGCTGTGGAAAGTATGGCGCGGGTTGCTCCAGTTGAACTACCAATAAGTCCTCTTGTATTGCGGATACACCTAGCAGTACTGGCGATAGTCGGCCAGCTATTATTTCTGAGGCGTGCGCTACCGGTCGAAGCAAGTCGGCCACCGGAGAGCCTCGCTTCGGATCGACTACCCGCCTCCAGGCGGATACAAAATCCTGCGCGCGAACGTTCGTACCATTCGACCATTTTGCGTCGTGGCGAAGTTGAAAAGTGTAACGGGTCCCAGTCGAATCTACGCTCCACGACAAGGCAACCCCGGGCTCCACCGTACCTGCCGCTGATTCCGTCTCTAATCCTTCATACAAATCGCGGATCACTTCATAGGAAAAAACATCGTCCGCTTGGCCAGGGTCCAGAGACGCCGGTTCGCCCCCAATCCCCCGCCTAAGATATGCGGTGCTCGTCGGCGGTCGATTTTGGGTTGAGTGGCCGCTTTTTGCGTCGCAACCGTGGATTGCAGCGAATAGTATGATGAATCCGATGTAGGACCAGATGCCCTTGGTCCGCTGCCACCAGCCACCGCTCAGTATCGTGACTCTATAGGTCATACATTTGTGACGAACCGGTCCGTGGAGCTCATCAGGTTTTGACTTCGTTAGGGACTACCATCTACTAATCGGCGCCTCTAAGTGAAATCTGGCGAGCTGTTCGGAACGGCGTCACATTTCTGTCAAAATGCGGCGTCGCAACAAGGGGTAAACCCTGAAACCGTGAAGTAAATCACGATAATAGTTGTATTATGTTGCGGCGTGTCGCAATCTGTTAAACACAACTTATTAGCAGCATTTGGGCATTTACTTCGGCCGTTGGTTCGGATCGCGATACGAAATGGGGTGGCGTTTCCGGAGTTTTCAGGGGTTTTGCAGAGCGCATATGTGGACGTCGCGGCAACGGAGCTTCGAGCTTCCGGACGCGACGTATCTGCGGACGCAATATCTTTGATGACCGAGGTTGCGCCTGTCGATGTACAGGAGGTTCTAGGTTCGACAGACGCCATAAAGCTTGGTGACGCTGAACAAAGAATTAATGCTGCCGCCAGAGTGCTTGTGGGTTGGCATACGGACCGCGACTACATTGGTCCGTATGGGTTAGTCAGGGATCTCGCATTTGCGAGAGCTGATGTGCCGGCGAAGAGAGACGTGAGTGGGTTTGTCGAGTTAGCTAAGCAGTACTGTCCGGCGATCCCGCCGAAGGTACTGTTAGACGAGTTGATAAGAACAGGGTGCGTGCAGGATTTGGGTAATGGGTTCTATCGAGCGCTGACTCGGTCATATGTGCCGGAGCAGCTGAGCCCGGAAAGCATTCGGCGGTTTGCTCAAGTTGTGCACAACGTGACGGAGACTCTCGAAGTGAATCTACGTAGATCTGTGAGAGGAACTGGGCGCGTCGAGCGAACTGTGTTCGCCGACTTTGGATTGCCGTGTAATGACCTCGCAGCATTTGACAAGTATGTTCGTGAAAGAGGGCAACTTTTCGCCGATGACATTGATAACTGGTTGTCTGACCGCTCACAGGAAGGACACCCTGATGCAGTTCAGACGGGCATTGGGTTTTACCATTACGTCGTCAACAACGACGATGAGCGGGATTTCGGAAAGGCATTGCTAATTGAGGGGACCGGGGATGAAGACTAAATTGGGTCAAATTGCGAAACAGTTCGCTACCTTCGCAATATCTGCGATGGTTCTGGTCCCGTTTGCGCACAGTAATGCGGCCGGTGCAAGCTCCGGACAATCAACAGCTAACTTTCAAACGATAGCCAAGAGTGATCTTCTTGTATTGGGACCGGTCGACCGTGTCGACGCTGCTAAGTTTCAGATCCACGTACTTGGGCAAGTTGCGGCGCTTCCAGTAGCTCAGCGTGGGGCAGGAATTGATGCTCTCGTTGGCCGCTTGGTAGCTATATATGGTTCTTTGAACGCCGATGGAACACTGGCCGTAAAAGAGGTCCACGAACTCAGTGCAGCCTATGTTCCCGGTGCGACGCACCTTTATCTAAAGGGACTGTTGAGTTCGATTGATTCGGTAAGTGCGACGGTTCGGGTCGGCTCCCTGTCGATCAGTTATGTCGACGCACTCCACACTCTGGTGGCGGGTGATCTTGTATCGGGCAAGGTTGCGTCATTCAGCGGAGTCGAATTTGCGGACTCCCCCGAATTCTATGCGGACAACGGTTTAGTACATAACGAAGGTAGCATTCGAGCGTTAGGCCAAACAGGAAGCGATGGCCAGACTGGTAGCGACGCCAAGGGCGGTGCCAAGTCTTTAGGTCAAACCGGCAGTGATGGTCAGACGGGAAGTGATGGCCAGACTGGCAGCGACGCCAAGGGCGGTGCCAAGTCTTTAGGTCAAACCGGCAGTGATGGTCAAACGGGAAGCGATGGCCAGACTGGTAGCGACGGTCAGACTGGTAGCGATTAGCGTGTGTCAGGGTCAAATCAGCAGTCATGCTAGAGGCAACGTGACGGGCCAGTGACACTGGTTACTGGCAAAGAGCGTGGAATTGCGGTGGTGTCACAGCAGCCGACATGTAACACGCCGGTAAACCTTAGCCGCAGACCGGCCTCAGTTCCGAACTGTATTGATGTTGTTGAGCTCCCGCATTTTCGATTCAACTTCAGCGCAACCTGCGCGTGCCTCACTCCCTAGTCTGCTGGCGTTGCGGAGCTTCACTTGCGGCTCTGAGCTTGCCGCTCCGGCGGCTCGAGGTATGCAAAGCATGCAATGCCGAGCTTCATGTTTGCAAAATGTGTGTCGAGTACGACATCAGCTACGCCAAGCATTGCAAAGAGCCGACTGCGGAAGAAGTGCGAAAAAAAGACGAAGCAAATTTTTGCGACCACTTCAAACCGAGGGCCGGCGCCTATATCGCAAAAGATACTGCCGAGATTGAGCGCGCGAAATCTGCCTTGGACGCGTTATTTCGTAAGTGATCGTCTCCTGAGTCTCGGTGGCGAGGAGGTCCGGAGGTTCTCGAGAGCCCCCCTGAAACCATCCGGCTGACAACGCCGATCGGCCTTTTACTACCCCCTCGCCATGGTGCGTGCCGCTCTCGGGCGAACCCAATACGGATTGTTAAATCCCGTGTAACCTGATCCCAGGAATTCAGGCGGCCGGCTTCGCGCCCCTAACGCCAAATCGGGGATTTGCCGAAGGGGAACCCTTAGCGTCAAAACGCGCCCTCGATCATGCTGCGGCACGGCGGCCGGTACCTCACGATACCGTCACCAAAACATCCAATGAGCCGGATCTGCAGGAATACACCGAGGATACCGAGCGGGCGATGCGATATGACGAGCGCGCCGTTCTCCCTAAGGGGCAGTGCGACTGTGTGATATAGGGCAGTATTTTCAATGCACCTCGGTAGCGGGTCGCGCAGCCATCGAACCGGACTTTGCGGGGACATTTGCCCAATTGAGGGTATCCCCCATACTGTGCTTACTAGTCTCCGCGCTAGATCCGAGGTATGTATCCGATTATAACTACTCCCGTTTAGGGCTTTTCCCGGCTGTTGAATGGCGGCCTGTCCGGACTCACTGTGCTGGGCCGGCCAGCAGTGCGCGATCATGGGCGACTAGGGTCTCCGGCAGCTCCGTGAGGCGGCATTAGCCCCTGTTCAATCGAGGCGTTTGCGCCAAACCGGCCGCGGGGAATTCCCGATCATGTGTGCGGGGGCGAACAAACCAGCGGAAGAGGCTGCGTTATACTGGCTCACGCCATATATGGAGGATTTAAATATGGGCGCTAGCAACACATGGATACGGACATCGCTGTCTCAGGGCGGAACGGCCGCCGGCAAGCGACGGGTCCGGCGGGTGTTGATCGTTGATGATCATCCGATCGTTCGCCAGGGTCTGCGGCGGGTCATGGAGAACGAAGACGATCTCACGGTCTGCGGTGAGGCGGAAACGGCGCGGGATGCGCGCACCGCCATCAAAGAACTCAATCCAGACGTGGTAATCGCGGACATTAGCCTTAAACAGGGTGACGGTATCGAATTGGTGCGGGACGTGCGAGCCCATTACCCGCAGCTGCCGATCCTGGTGCTGTCCATGCACGACGAGACCATTTATGCGGAACGCATGCTATCCGCAGGCGCCAATGGCTACATCATGAAACAGGCGGCCAGCGAGCAGTTTCTGGTATCGCTGCGGCGCGTGCTCGACGGCGGCATCTACGTATCGGAAGCCGTTGGCAACAACATGATCCAGAAATTCGCGGCCGGCGGATCGTACATTTCGGCCAACCCCATCGATCGCTTAAGCAACCGCGAGCTGCAGATTCTGCACATGATCGGCAAGGGGATGAGTACCCGCGAGACGGCGCACTCGCTCAACTTGAGCATCAAGACGGTCGAATCGCACCGGCAACGAATCAAGCGCAAGCTCAATCTCAATACCGGCACCCAGCTTGTCCAATACGCGGTCAACTGGTTTACCGGCCGGGAAGGCGGTTCTAGCCCGTTTGAACCGAAGGCCGACGCGGTGGCGGCAACGGAAGCACACGGCGCAACTTGATTTCGCGGCTAGCGCGCCCGCTTTCGGGATGCTAGCCTGGATGACCACGTTAGGTCAGACGTTAACACCACGCGGACTCTGAGCCGGAAAAACCGGCAGATTTCCCGCGTTTGACCACAGTCGGGGAGAACGTCTTCTCCTCATCGGTTATCTTGTC